>BNJS01002023.1_pt1 | contig 203811 bp, 251 predicted proteins | sample 8540461 | NCBI WGS metagenome assembly BNJS01 (sample SAMD00202454, study PRJDB9452) | human saliva metagenome | isolation source: human saliva | place: Japan
ATAAATTGCACTTTTAGATGAAATTTGTGTTTTCCTGATAAGTCACTACATGCTCCACGTAATCTTGTCTTTTATCTTTCAAATAAATTGTAGCTTTGTCCGCACTTGTATTAATCGTTCTGAACTGCGGCAATGTACCTCTACAATTTTTACATTGTTTCTGGCATACCCTTCCCTGCTTGTTCATATCCATATAAAGATAATTCGCTGTCATCTTTGTATTATTCTTAAAGTCACCATAACTTTGTCTCTTGCAGAATCAGGTTTTCTTCCAGAATCCATCTCATTATATTGAGAATCAAGCGTAATATCCTTTATAAGTCATATGCAATTTTCTTTTGATTTCACTACGTGCATACTCATATTACTTCCATTTTTATGTGAAACAAAATAAACTTTGGCAGTATTTCCTATGAAGTTTACTGCTTCTGATTCTACAAGCGGTCTTGGATCATTTACAAGATCTTTTACATTTCCACGAATTTTACCTTTAACATGACCATCAAACCTAAATTCCTTTTTCTCAAAACTTCCACGTCCTGTAGTCAGATGTAATTCTATCTCCTTGAACACTTGTCATTTCCATTTTATTATGCAAAAATATCTTTTGAAATTGTGTTCATTGTTCCATTTGCATCATGTACATTAAAGTTTTGCTTTTTAACATTAAACGGACCATTCATTCTGGCATCTCCAGTTGGGAACACATATATAAGTCCTGTTCCATCCATTTTATAGTCATCATAATTTGCAGTGTAGTAGTCATTCGTTGTAAGTGTTTCGGTTTTTAAGTCATAAACTCCACTTCTATATGTTCCAGTTGTTTTCTTGGTAAATAATTGTATGTCCATTTCCATCACCATTCAATATTCTGCAATTTCATCATAGAATACATAGATCTCCTGTTACTATTAGAGTCGGACTTGTCAGTATTTTACATCATCCTCTTCCATCAACCTGTTTTTCTACAAAGTATGAAGCTGTATCTGCTGAAATCACACTATTTTCTACCAGTATAGACAATATTCTCCCTGTCCATCATACGCTCATCCTTCATATAATAATCAACTTGTTTCCTGTCAGTTTATTTTCAGGATCTGTATAAATCACATTTCCTTCTGCATTTCCAATTTTGTTTATATCATCATAACGCATTGTATTAGCACGAGTTCTCTTTTTGTCTGTTCTTCTTTGTAAACCACATGCTTCTTCTGCATCGACACTTTTGTCGGATCGATATGTAATCTTATCTGCTGTCAAAATCTTTTTATCTTTCTTGTTGTAGCGTTTGCATTTCCAATTGCCACAATTGTTTCAGAATTATGTTGTTGTTTTCAACTCTGTCTGCTTTTAGAAACTGTAGTCATCAACAGTATTTATCAGTTTTGTCCTTACTGGCGAAATAATAAATCGCCTTTGTTTCTTATATTCTACACGTTCTGTATAAATTTCCCATGTCCTTCGTTGTCCCAACGACTTTTTCATCAATGTAACATCAGAGTGTTTTAGTGTTCACTTCTCCTTCTTTTCCAGAAATTATCATCTGTTTCTTTACCAAATCTACTATTACATTTCTTTGAACCTGATAACTTCGTCTCCTTCAGATACCAATCTGCTCATCTGCATAAATGATAGCATCTACCTAGCCCTGTACATAACTGGCTTTCATATCCTTTTGCATCTGTTCAAGCGGTGTCAGAATAAAAAATACCGCATATATAAAATATATCAGTAGTAATACAAGTCCTCCTAACCTATCCCACATTATTTTTCTCTATTTTTACCAATTCCTAATTCTCTTTTTGATATCTTGCTTTAGTTCAAACAAAAATTTTCATCAGCATCCATCGGTGTACTTATTTCACTGTCATAGTTATCTATTTTGATCTCACATTTCGTAACAAACTTTTCCATTTTTCTTCCTGACTGTCACTAATTTTCTTCATAAATTGAGTACTTTCAGTGATTTTTCAAAATCATTTGCAAGCTTTCAGTGTCTTCAAATTCTTGAAAATCATTTCTGACTCGAATTTCCTCCAAAAAGTGATAGCTGTGTGAACATCACGGTTCTTTCAATCAATTCCTTTTCTGCTCCAACCGTTTCAATATTTTCTTGCTTTCAAGCAATATTTCCTTAGGAAGTCCAGCCAGTTTTGCTACTTCAATACCATAGGACTTGTCTGCGATCCGCCTTTTACAATATTTCGATACATTTTCTCCTACCGCTTTCATCACTTCTGTCCGATAATTTACAATGTGCGAATTTATTTTCTCAGATCAGTCAGTTCGTGATAATGTGTTGCAAAAACTGTCTTAGCGCCAATTTTATCGTGAATATACATTGAAATGGCAGTCGCTATGGAAACTCCATCGGTTGTGGAAGTTCCACGTCCAACTTCATCAAGTATTATCAGACTTTTTTCAGTCGCATTGTTTAGAGATGTTGAGACTTACTCATTTCCACCATAAATGTACTTTTGCCTCGAGTCAAAATATCATCGAAGCCCCTAATCCGTGTCAAATATTTGTCTCTCAACTGATAAATTTTGCTTTTGTAGGGAGACAAAAAGATCCCAATCTGAGCCATTATGAAATTAATGCGATTTGTTTCCATATACGTTGATTTTCCGACATATTAGGTCCCTATCAGTACGACAAAACTTTCCTTTTCAGTAAAAACTGTATCATTTGAAACATAATCCGTCCTTCCAATCAGTTTTTCCACAACTGGATGCCTTCCGCCCTCAATTTCAAAGAATATTCCTCATTCATTTCAGGTTTGCGTAATCATTTTCAATGGCACTTACAGCAAAGACACCATTACATCAATGTATGCCCAGCCTTTCTGCAAGTTCTGACAAAAATTTTCCGATGTCTTGAGTTTTCCGCTAATTTCCTTGAACAATGATATCCCAAATCTTCGATTTTTTGCCTGGAATTTATTATTGTGTCCTCATATCAGTTCAGGCGAATGTGGGCTCTCTGAGTTGGAAGAGTCTGTTTTTCATGTAATGTTCTGGCACCATATCCAGATTTGCTGTAATTTCGATGAGTAACCAAAAACCTTGTTAAAGCTTTGTTGTCATCTATTTCAGTTGCTTTCCTTTCGCTGTTCAATATCCAGCAAAAAGTCTCCCAGAATTGCGTAATATTCTTAATTTCATCCAGTTCCGCATTGTATCCAGATTTTATAATTCCGCCTTCACGTATCGAAAAGTGGCGCATCTTCATTTTATACTGTCATCAATTATTTTATAACACTCAAACACAAAATATTTGCATCAATATTCCTATCAGTATTTTCCAAAATCTTTCGTTATTTCAACAGCCGATTTTATCGTTTTTCAATGCTGTCAAATCTTTTCCATTTTCACTTCCAAGATTATTTTCCCAGAGTCGCTCCAAATCGTAAATATCCTCCAAGTTTTCTCAAATCTCACGAATCAAGATATTATCAATAAAATACTGTACATCTTCCTGTCTTTTCTGTATTTTTCAACATTTAAAAAGCGGATTGTTTATAAATCTTTTTAAAGCCGTGTTCCCATCGAAGTTTTACATCTCGTCCAGCACCCACAAAAAGCGAACCATGAGACAGTTTTTCCTCTGATTTTTCAATAATTCCAAGTTTCTGCTTGTAATCGCATTTATTTCAGCATAATTGGAAATAGTCTACAACTCAATCGCTTTTCGACAGTCGGCTCATGTTCAACCTGCATAGTAGCTGCATAATCCAAAGTGCCATGGCTGCGCTCCAATTATCGCCTTTTTATCCTAATCCATAGCTTTCCAGGCGACACAATCCTCAAAAATAATCCAGCAGATACTTTGCGCTATCCCGAACCTTATTTACAAGGTTCACTAGAATCATTCCTTTTGTAAAAATCATCTAACTTTCCTTTATTTCTCCATAAAATCCTCTGTAACAAGCACTTCTTAGGCTCAATCTTATTAATCTCTGTTAAATAATTTTACAAAATCATCATCCTTTTCAACTTCCGTTACCTTAAACTCTCAGTCAGTTATCAATGCCATCGTTTATTCTCAATTTTCAAAAATACTCATCAAGTAATTATTGCTCTTGATCAATTGCCTCCACATCCACAACTGTCCCCTCAGGCGTTATAATCTTTGCAACTTCTCGTTTTACAATTTCCTTTTGCCATCTTCGGATCTTCTGTCTGTTCACAAATCGGCAACTTTATACCTTTTGAAGCAAAAGTTTTGTAATATAGGATACGCGGAATGACGGAACCCCTGCAAGCGATGTATACATTCTTCTCCTTATTTCTCGAAGTAAGCGTAAGTCCCAGCTCCGTGACGCTTTCACCGCATCCTCAAAAACATTTCATAAAAATCACCCAATCTAAAAACAATATAGAGTCCTCAAAAATTTGATTTTATCTCCTTATATTGCTTTACAAGCGGGTGTATCTGCCATCGTTGTTTACACTCTGTTCTCTTTATATCTTTAAATTTTATCATAGTTTATTTTCTTTTTCAATCAAAAATTAATAAAAATTTCTCTTCTTCTTTCCATTAAATTATATAAAATCTTTTTATGTTAATAAACCTGTCATATTTTATATGCTTTATAATCTTTTTTATACTGTGGGGTTATCAAATACGCCATACCCTCTGCACTCTACGCTACTTAATATTTAATTTTTTACAGCAAAGACAAAACTCTGACTAAGTAAAACGTTCCGTTTCTTCAAAATCTATCGAGTTGATTTCTAAATTCACGTCAAAATGAAAGCTCAAAACAGCTGTCTTTTACGAAAGATTTGTAGCAAAATCTCAGTAAATAGTGTTTGATAAAATAGTCGTTTGACATATAATTTTGATATTTAAAACCACGGAGCTTTTTGATTTGATCAACTACGACTGTTGATGACTGAAAGGAGGAGTTTCGGAGTTAGGCAAATAAAAAGTCATAGTTCGCACGTGTCACAAATCTAATTTCATTAGAATAAACCTTTAGTGCAAGATAGTTTGCGGCAATGAGCAATCCTGCGATAAATAAAGACTTAATAATGCAAAGAAAATATTTATTAATAACATATATGTTATCAATCCTTAGTAAGAAAAATCGAGTTTTTAATTTTATTCTTTTAAAATTTCATTGTAAACTCTCTCATGGCATTCCTTATCCACATACTTCAAAAACTTTTCTCTCAACTTATCAGACTTTTGCTTCATTTCCTTTATCATAATGAAAATTATTTTTCGGAAATTTCCAATGATTTCTTCAACGCATTTTTCTACAGTTTTGGCTTGTTTTCCAAATAAGTCCTTGTCTAGAGTCTACATAAGAGCCAACTTTTTGCTCATATTCACGTTTATCGAACTGGAAGAGAGTATTGGTTTTGTTTAGATAGTAAAAAGTCGTAGGCTACGCTTGAATAGTCTGTTATTAATAATTTTGATTTTTGCATGTTCTTCGGTTATGCTTACTTCTTTTTGGAGTATTTTTATATTTTTCAAGTTTTATATTTCCAAAGTTTTTAGATAATCCTGCATTAATTGATGAATGTAAATGTTTAATTTAATATCATCCAAATAGTTATTTAATTTCTATCTGTAATCAAATTTGCAATATTTTGAAAATATTTTGATCTTCAAATTTTTGATTTTCTGAGTTTTCTGATTTTAGCCAGTTTCGCCATGTTGGCATAAAGAATATTTGTTTTTCCGTAACTTTTCAGATTGTATAGTTTATCGTGTCTTGGGTAGCCTGTTATAACTGCTGTTTCTTTGGAACTTCCCACCAAGTTTCTGTTTTTACTTTTCTTTCAAATTCTGAATCGCAAATGTTTAAATCATACGATTTTACAAGTGCTACTGCTACTTTTGCTGTTTCGATTCATTGCCTGTCGGACTTTAAAAGCCTACTGTTCGTGATTTAGGAATACTTTGAATACTTTTGTGAAATTTGTTTATTAATGGCTTTCTACAAATAGGTATGGAACAATGTCCGCAGAAATTGAGTGGGAAAATAATGCAACTTTTGCATTCATAAAATACAGATAGCTTTTTACACTTCCTTTTATCAATTTTTCTCCTGGAATTTTTTTTGCAATCTTGGCATTTCTGTTTATTACCCAGTACACTTCTTCCTGCTGTCTTGACCGTAAATACTCATACATCGCACGTCCATTATCCACAAAAAGTTCTCCTGCATTTCCGCCTACAAGCCAAATATTTCTATTTTTTTGAATTTTTCTTTGTTAAATGGATAAATGAGATAAGCTATTATCATATTTATCAAGCATTTTACCTTATCCATATTCTTCTCCTATTTTTAAATTTTATATTTTGTATATCTATTTTTCTACCCTTCATCACAACTCTATGATATGCCCTGTTTCTTGTAACAATCATTCCAGCAAAACTTCTAAATTGTCTCTTCAGTATTTTTAGAATATAAAATCTGTTTTTCTGCCCCTTTACTTCCTTTTTACCAATGCTCCAAATCCCAATGCATATTTATAAGCACGTTCCAGATCATTATAATTTCCCTTTTTAGCTGGATGATAAATTATATCGTTTGCAAAAGTATCTTCCCTTATAACCTTTGTGAGCAGTGTCAGCACATAGTCTGTTTCCTCTCCACTTCCAAAAAGTTGCACCAACTCCTGAAATTTTCATCAAATAAAATGATGTCATCCTTGCCATGCAATTTACAAAAGTTATAGACTTCACAGTCGTATCCACTATCCTTCGTTATTTCGTGTCTTTTTTCTCCATAACACCTGTTCCATAGTCTTTCCCACGTTCAAGTGTACGGCAGAATAAATTCGATAATTCTTTTTCTTTCAAAAATGCTACAACTTTTTCAAGTGTATCAGGACTATATTCACAATCATCGTCAGGAAATCCCACAATTTCGCCTTTCATCAAGATAAGTCCTCTATTTCTATTTAAAGCTTAACCCTTTTTCATCACTTCTTTACATATTTTATTTTAAAGTCCTCTTCAGTAGTCTTTCACAATTTCAAAAACTTCATTTTCCTTCATTCTGATCCACCACAATTAACTCAAAATCTTTATAAGTCTTGTGCCTTCAGGCTTTTTAGAAAACAAATCAAGTTCTGTTAGTAACATTTATCGTTGGCATTAGAGGAAACTTTTCATATTTTCCATCTCCTTCTTTTTTATTTTATATCTAAAATCGTTATATATGGAAGATGATCCGACAGTTTTGTCCAGTCCTGCGTTGCATCATTAATAAAATAGCTTGATTTTTACCTTCATTTTTCGACTGGCTACCAAAAATATAGTCAATACGTGGATCTGAAAGAGTTCTTACACCACTAGCATTGGATTCCATGTAAGTATCTCTCCAGTCTTTTGTAATTTCTCCGTAATATTTTGTTGTTGGTAAAAATTAAAATCTCCACTCAAAAACTTTATATCATCTTTATCAAAAAATTTTTGTAAAGCAAGTCCAGTGACTCCATTTCTTCAGGCTTTATCTGTTGCTTAAAAGTCCAAATGTGTATTCATTACCAGAACCTTTTTCCCAAAAGTCTTTTTAGAAAGTTCTGCAACTATAAGCTGTCTTTTTTCAACCCCTTCCGATGGTAATTCATAAGTATATATTTTCTCAAGCGGATATTTTGAAATAAATGAAATCCCATATTCCCCACCATCATAATCTCTTGATTTCTTTAAAAAAATAATAGTCATAACCAAGAACTTTTCGCAATATCAGAGTTATATCACGAAAATTACTTCTTTTTCGTAAACTTGTCAACTTCCTGAAGTGATACAAAATCAGGCTCATACGGCTTTAATGCTTTCACCTAGTTTTTGACCATTCGTAAGTCTTCCTCCATAAATATTATATGTCATTATCTTAAATTCTTTCGCTCAGCTAACAGTTGCCCCACAAATCATAAGCGACAACAATATTTTTAAATTACTCATTTTTCCAATATTTCTCCTAATCCTTCTTTATTTTCTCAAAATAACAGTTTCTCTAATATAAATTTATCTGTTATTCCAAATTTTTCATTCAATTATATCACTTTTTTAGTATCTACCAAACCTTTTTATTTTTACTATTTCTATCTAAATAATCCTTATTTTTATCTCTTTTCCTTCAAATAAATACCTCGCAATTATCCTCATCTTTTTAATCAGTTTTTATCCCACTCAAATGCTTCGTTTCCAAAAACAACCTAGCCTTTAAACTGCTCCAGCTGTCATTCCACCAATGAATTCCAGTATGTTTCAGGTTTTGTGCAATCATCAGAATAAACTTTCCTTAAATCCATAAGGATAAAAATATTCTTTCGGAAAAATAACTATTTCCCCATTTTTCAAAACATTTTCCCTTTTTCTCGCTCAAATTATATTTTTCTCAAAAGTATGCGTAAAAATCTTAGGAATCGTCCAAATAGCTGTTTCCAAATGTCATTCTCGTAAAAATCTTTAATGTCCTTTAACACTTCATTATGCTTCGTTGTCCCAAAAATCCCAACACTTATGTGTTTTTCATCTTCATATCCCAATAAAAATTCATCTTCCCATTTTTAGAAAATTCATCTTTTTCGTTTCCAAAATCGGTGTCAAATCTTTAATTATTTCCATATCCGTATCCACATAAATTCCAAATTTTTCATACATAAAATGCACTCTCATATAATCCGAAACATATGCCCAAAGCTTTCTTTCATAACATTCACGAAAATCTATTTTTGCAAGATGTTTTTCCATATCAAAATTTTTCTCATTTATCTCTATTATTTCAAAATCAGGCAGATTTTTTTCTTCCACGATTCTAGACATTTTATAGAAAAATATCTGGCTTTTTGGCATTTCCAATCCAGACATAATATATATCTATCATTATTTTTCTCCTATTTTTCACCTTTTTTTCATAATCATCATATACTTTTTCATCGGATTTTGAGTAACATTCACAACTTTAAATCCAACTTTCTCACTACAATTTCTTTGCTCCCCGCATTATAATCAAACACATTTAACGTAATCGAATTCACGTCCTCATCTTGAAAAATTAAATTTATAAACTCTATCAAAGCCTTTTTCCAAGTCCCTTTTCCAGTAAAGTTCAGGATTAATCAAAAATCTTCCAATATGGACATTATCTATCTCTTTTCGTATTTTCTGAATAACTCCCTACAAACTCATTCTACAAAAATCGAATAAATATCCTTCAAATCATCAATCTGACTTTCTGTAAGTGGAAAATCAAGACTTGCTCAGCCCATTGCTCAAAGAAAGTCCTTTTCCCTTTTCATTATTCCATTTGACTATATCATTTTTATTTATTTTTATCATTTTATTCCTTTTATTATTTTTCATTTTTATATCAAACTCCTGTTTATCGTAACTCACTTTACGTTCTTTCTTATATTTTTCAATTTTCTCAAATTAAACTTTCTTACTATAAAGTTATTCTATTTTCATTAACATAGTATTCTATAAACATTTCATATCGACCTCTCAGCCATTTCCTTTTTCTCCAACATTTGCAATATAAACGCCTGTAATTATTATAACTACACCTATAAATTGATAAGTAGAAAAATTTTCTCCTAATAACAGCACTCCAGCAATAATCGCCACTACTGTTGATACGCCAACAAATGAAAGTGTCCTATTTGCTCAGATTTTTACAATAGCCACATTATACAGAAAAATGCCAATACTGAACATCCGATACCTTGATAAAGAATTGCTATTAGAAAACTAGAATTTTTGAATGGCATTAAATTTGTTATATTTTTGCGACAATAAACTCAATAATTGCAAAACTCGTAAAAACAACGGAACCTAAAATCAACATCATATAGGTTATTTCAATACTTGTATATTCATTGTGTCAGTAAACGTGCTGTAAAAGAGCGTATGAAATAACTGCCATCAAAAGAAAACAATATCCAAAAACAGATAAACTTGCTAAAATTCCAATGGTTAGTGCTGTAAAAATAACTCCAATTAAAAGTTACTAAAAATTCCAATAACTTGTTTCTTTGTCGGTTTTTCACATTAGAATAAATGTTGATCGACAAAGCGATACAACAGGAATACAAAGCTAAAAATAAGCTCCACTTTTCAGACGCAGTTGTCAGACTAATTCCATCATTTCCCCAACAAAATATACTACTGGACTGCACAATGCAATTAGAAAGAGTCAATGGTTTATTTTTCAAATTAATTTTTATTCTACAATAAATATGCTCATAACAATAAAAAGCTATAAAAATCTCCATCCATTAATGCAAATGGGCTTGCCAGATTAGTAACTTGAAGTAAAAATATAACTCAGTCCAAACAGCATTTCATCCTAAAGCACATAAACTTCCAATTATTAAATCTTTTCTTTTTATTATTCATTGCACTTTCTCTTTATAATAATATACTTTCTTAATATTTTTATTATTCTTTCTCCTATTTTCCTACACCAACTCATACTCAACTCCATTAACAATACAAAAATCTCACTATTTCTTCATAAAAAGTTTCGTAATCCTCATCCTTTCCAGAATTTTTAAACTCCTGAATTTTTAGAGGTAATTAGTGTAATAAACCTTTTTCATTATTTCCAAAAATTTTTAATATTCTGTGTCCAAAATCTATTGTTTCACTTTTTGTATTCGGACTTGTAATCATCAACTTTTTATATCATACTTACTGTATTTTTCATCATCAATACTTAAAATTATTAAATATTTTTTATAATTTTTCGGTGTATAAATTTTTCATTCTGATTAAAGAAATAATTTCTAAAATAATAACTCCAAAAGAATAATTATCACAAAATATTTCATAGCATATAATATATTATTTTAAATATTATCAAAGCAAAAATTACTCCCAATAGCATTATTTTTAAAAAAATATTTTTACATTTTCTACAAGTAATTCCTTTTTGGAATCTCAAATACTGTATTTTCAATTTCCTCTTTTTCAAGTTGAAATTCACAAATAATTTTTCAAGTTTTGAAAGCAATTTTTCTTTTCCAAATAAAAAGAAATTAACATAACAATAATCTATCGAAGATATTTAACATCACCATAAAACATAAAGTTACTCTCGTTAAATATCCTAACATTATCTTTTTCCTATTCTCCTGCACAAACTTCTTTTCCTCTTTCATAATATGTCAAAAATACCATCAGAGATTAGATTTTTATTAAAAAGCATAAATTGATAAAATTAAAAATATTATGATTGAAAGCAGAACAGTTAAAAAGCATTTAAAAATATTTCATTTATTGAAAAATCCAAAGAAAATCTCCACACACAATACTGGAATATAAATCAATTTAAATACCATTTTTAATTTCTCTACCCAATGAACTTTAAATACTTGTTCTTTCTCATTCAATCCCACTCAACTCCTAAAAATCAAATCAGTTCCTTCTTTTCCTCAATTTTTCCTATACATATAGTCAAAACTGAAAAATTATGACATAAACTGCTATTAGCATTGCCATATTTTTATTAGCCCTTCCCCGAAAGAATGAGCCTCTTGGGATATAAAATAAATTCGGGTATGAAGTAATAGCTTGTTAATAATAAAAATCTATTTTTACAACATATTTTTCATATTTTATAATAAAAATTCCAAGCAGAATTGAGATTACAATTAACCAGAAGTAGCCTAAATCATACATTTCTGCAATATAGTTTGAGCCGATTCCTTCTCCTTTTAAATAAGCACCTGAATTTAGGTAATATGTTAATTTATCCGCAATGGAGTTGGTTGTGGCAAGTGTTTCGAGCGACTGTGGCTTAAAGCCAAATATCCCCTGCAAGATGTAGGGATAGCTTCCGTTTCCTACAATGCTGTGCTTGAAATTGATTGTGTAGCCAAGCACAAGATAGCTTACTCCTTGAGAAAACAAAAAATTAAAAATTGTGTTTACTAAATCCAGACTGAATATTTTTTTACTTCGCACAGACACTAGAATTTGTGAAAAAATCACGGTAAATCCTACTAATTTTACCATTGTCTTGGCTTTTATCCTGATTCCATAGACTTTTGCGTAATACCACATTATAAAAAGAAGCTGTGTCAAAAATATTGCTCTTGCCCCCTTGAATGAATCCAGCAGTTTTACCATAAGATAAAGTGAAGAAATTGTCAAAAATTTTCTTTTGGATGGAATTGAAATTAAAAATATCAAAAATCCAATTGTCATTACTGTACCCAGAGCCTTTTGTAAATGCAGGATAATCAACTCCCTTTAAAATTCCAGTATAATAAGCCTCGTATCCAGCCCGCAAAATAACCCTCAGCTGAATAAACATCTTGTAAGCTAGAGCAGGCAATGAAATTATAAACAAAGCCATTCCGACATTCGTAAACAGCCTTCTGCTTTCAAGTGTAACACTGCTTCTAATCTCACTAATCTTCTCGATTTGAAATCGCAATGAAAAATCCCTAGATGCGTAAACAGTAACACTAGCAAAAAAACATTTATTATCTCATTTCTCACATCATAAAAAAAATAAAAGTTAGCAAACTTCGTAGCCCATCCAAACTCCCTATAATTCACAATATCCAGAAATATTCTTGTAAAATTAAACAAAAACAGCGTATACAAAAATCATATACAGATTTAGCCATTCCAAATAAATTTTTCGCTGTAAAAACGTATAAATATAAACACCCATAAAGCAGACATTCCAAAAATTTCATCTCCAACGCCTCATTCTGAAAAAGCACTACATTTTTCAAAACAGCACAAACGCAATAAAAATATATGAAATATCAAAAACCCAATTTTATCTTTTTTTCATCAATTTACCTCTATTTTTCAATTTTTCTTATTATTTTCATCTAAAATTTTACCATATCACTATTAAAACTTCAATCAGAAATATTGTATCATTATTTAATTTTTACTTTAAAATCATTTTTCATTTACTAAATAAAAATTTTTAAAATCTAACAAATTTTCTAATGAAATCCAATAGTGATATAATTTCAAATAAACAATATCTTTTTAAAACAATAAACAAAAATAATACAAAGGAGCTGATTTTTATATGAAAAGCCTATTTAAAATTTTGATTATCGCTATACTTGGCTTGAGTGTTGTCGGATGTGAATTGCTTGATCCAAAAAGGATGGGAAAAGAGCACGTCAAAAGGCGGCTGAAAGAGGAAAGAACATGTTATAAACACTAGTGAAATGTACTGTGAAGATACTAAATAAAATATTAATTTATGAATTAATGTAATAAAAATACAAAGTTGAGATATTTGTTTTAGGAAAAATTGCTCTGTATAGAAATTTTGAGTAATTTTCTTTTTATTTCAAAAATTAATTTATCTTCTCTAAATAATTCAAATAAACAGAAAAACTCAAACAAATCCTATTTTTACTGAAAAACTTAAAATCTCAAAAATTCTATAGCAAATATCTTTCTAATTTACTAAATCAGCAGAACTTTTATTTGTTTCGACTCAATTTTCTGACAAGTAAAAAGAAAAAGTCTTGAAAGTTGAAATAAAATGGAAAATCTGGCAATAGGTATTATGTAGCTAATTTTTAATTATTGGGATAAATATTTACTACAATATAAGGATTTAAAGTAATGAGTAAACATGTAAAAAAGAAAAAAGTATAATAAAAATAGTAAAAACTGCTATTATCAAATCTTTCTCATAAATTACTTGAAAAATTTGACTTTTTCTTATCATATTTATTGTGACTTCAAATATAAAGTTTTATAAAAACTTTTTCTCTTGTTCCTACTAATAGTGCAATAACTATTTTTATCTTCTATCTTAATTGTATACGCTAGTTCATAGTTAATTTTTATTGTAAAAATGTCATAACCATATATGCCTGCTAAATCGGATTTTTCATTTCTCCTATTTCTAGGATTTTTCCTTAATTTTTAATTGCTTCAGCAAAATTTTTCTTTTTAATTTTTATCTTTTAATTTCTTAAAATATTTTGCCGACCAGTGGATATAATCACTTCCGTTTCCATTATTAATCCTCCCAAATACATCCTCATAGCTTACTCCATTTTTCTGTATCCGATATTAATTTCTGAATTGCAGGCTTGACATTATTTTTCTCACTTTAAATTCTTTTAAAGTTCTTCTCCTGAATATCCTTCCTTTATCAAGTCCTCCAAAATCAAATCTGAAAATTCCATATCTTCATTTTCTTTTCACAGGCGTTACAATCAAAGAGCCTTTCTAACCTTTATTTTTGCCTCTTTTGTAAAAACCTAGATGTTCCATAACTTTTTAGAATTGTAATCTGATTTTTAGAAGAAATCAGATTGTCTTATTCATTTCCAAAATATTACTTTCCATAAAAACTCCTTTTTGGTTTTCTTTGTTTCTTGGTAAAATTATAAAACCTAATTTCAGGTTTTGTCAATTACATTTTAGAGCAAAAATATTTATAATCTAAAGTCAAAACTATAATTATTGAACTTATCAGCTTTAATTTTGATTATCACTATGCTTGTATTAAGTGTTGTCGGATGTGAATGACTTGATCAAAAAGGATGGGAGAAAGGGCTTCCAGAGTACAGAAGAAAGAGGAAGAAAATATTATCGAAATCAGCATGGAAATGTCTATTGCGAAAATACTAAATAAAATATTAATTTATGAATTGATGAAATAAAAATACAATACTTAGACCAAAAAGACAGAACACATTCCCAAATCCGGAAGCCCCTGTCTTTTCAAATTCATTGTTTTTAAACTGCCATTATTCATCTGTTCCGTATCACACATAGCTAATATGTTCTGTTTCCATAATCGTCCTTGCAGTAATACTCACCATTAGCTCTCCTAACATGTTTCTCCTCTTTCAGCGAGCTCTCCGATCTGCATTTCTCCAAATATCTATATCCTCTGCAGTACATCCCACAACAGACATCGCAAGAATAACCATCAGTAAAAATTTTCTTAAACATGCATACCATCTCCTTCTGTTTTAAATATCTATTCCAAATTATCATTTTCATTTTATGTATTAACTGCTTATGTTTTTATATTTTTATTGTACAATATTTTTATGTTTGGAATACAAGGTGTATTCTATATTTCTGCAATTTACTCTTTTCAAAATTTTAGCTGTTATTCTTTGATTTTAAGCGATTTAATACTATTTACCCATTTTAAATAACGAAATTATTACAAACTTTTCTAATAAAAGGGATATAAAACCTAATATTTTCAAATAATTAAAATATAATTTTTCATTTTTAAACAGATTCTAGTATAAACTAATCCCGTCGGAGCATTTTTCTGTGCTGGCAAAACTGTCTGAGCATAGCGAGTTTTTGTCAGTGCAGAAAAATGTCGTAGACTAGCCATAGGTTGTGCGTAGCAATCTTGCCAAATATTTTGATTATCAGGATAAACCTTTACTGCAAGATAAGGTTTTGCGGCAATGAGCAATCCTACGAAAATAAAAAGAAAAACATAGTAATATGAAAATATTTATTAATCAAAAATATCTAAAATAATTTAATTTAATGATTATGAATTAGCTATTAAACAACCCTATTATAAAAATTTTAAATGAAATTTAGTATAAGTTATTTTTCAAGATTATACTATTACAACCTATATAATTATTAAAAATTTCCAGACTGAACATTTTGTCCAGTCCCATATAATCTATTTTTGTTCCACATCTTTATCTTTTTAGCAAGTTCCGAAAATGCTGTAACCATTCCAGCCAGATTTTTGTAACTCGCTTGGAATAATGATTTTTGTTGATTTTCCATCTGCCACTTTTTCAAATGTTTCCATTCCTTTTAGTGACAATACCTCTTTTTGTTGGTGCAGCTTCGTTTAACAGTTTCAATGCTTCTGCTTGTGCTTTTTGAATTGATAAGATTGCTTCTGCACGCCCTTCTGCTTCTTTTTATCTGCTGTTCCTTTTTAGCTTCTGCTCTTAAAATTGCAGCCTGTTTTTCTCCTTCTGCAACCAAGATTGCCGCTTCCCTTTTTGCTTGTGCTTCCAGAATGTTTGCCCTTTTTTCACGTTCCGCCTTCATTTCCTTTTCCATTGCTACACGAATGTCAGCTGGTGGCAAGATGCTTTTTCAATTCCACACGATTTACTTTTATTCCCCAAGGATCTGTGGCATCATCCAGTTCCTGACGCATTTTCGTGTTGATAATATCTCTTGAAGTCAATGTCTGGTCGACTGTCATATCTCCAATAATATTTCTCAAAGTTGTTGCTGTCAAATTTTCAATTGCTGAAAGTGGACGCTCTACTCCATAAGTGTACAGCTTTGGATCAGTTATCTGAAAATAAACAACTGTATCAATTTGCATTGTGGCGTTATCCTTTGTAATAACAGGCTGAGGCGGAAAATCCACAACTTGTTCCTTTTAAAAGACACACTTCTTTGCAACCCTGTCAAAAATGGATTCAGAAAACTAAGTCCTGAACTTAGGGATCTATCGTATTTCCCCAATTTTTCAATAATAAGTACACGTGATTCTGGTACAATCTTTATTGATTTAAAAATGTAAATTAACGCTATTACAATAAGAATAACTATTAATGGTAAAAACTCAGTACATAATAATATTACCTCCTATTTTATTTAAAAATTATTACTTTCTTTCAAGAATTATCTTGTTGCCTTTAAAAGCCTTTAATTTTTAACAATTTCTCCATTTGACAATATTTCCTCGCTTACTCCTGTCCAAATGGATCCTTTAAATTTTACTTCATATTCCTTTTTCAGCTTTGTTTAGTATCGACTACTTTTTCAATTTTTACATCAGTCCCTTTCATGCTTGCATCAAAATTTGTCTTTCTTTGCGATTCAATATATTTTTCTCCAAGACTGGACGTGTAAAATTAGGAAAATTACCGAAAAGTACAGCAAATATTAAAAACTGTATTAGCGAATCTTCTATAAAATTTGCAAGAAACATTACAATTAAAGCTGAAAGTGCAAACCAAATTGTTACAAGCCCTGGAATAATTATTTCCAGAATTGCTGTCTCCTAACAAAATTGCCCAAAATAATGCTCCCATTTTTCTCTCCTTTTTTTCTGATAAATACTTTAGCTACAAAATCTTAAAGTCCTGAAAACACCTACTCCAACATGAATCGAATTTGTCCCTTTTCCAGTACTGCTGCAAGGCTGCAAGCGTGAAACAAAATCATAATCAAATCATTATTTTTCATCTTCATCTCACCTCTAATTTTTCCATTTAGTTGGATTAAAATCTGAAATAAAGCTCCAACTCCACCATGCAATCCACCTGGTCCAACACCTACATTAGCTGATAAGCACGAACTTAAAAGCTAAAGCCAATAAGACCAATATCAAAAGCTTTCTCATATTTCCTCCATTTTAAATTTATTTTGTTTAATATATTTTACAATTATAATCTTTAATTTTTCAAGTTTTTATTTCATTAAACTTGTCTGATAGCTTAAATCCTCAATATTATTTATACAGATTCATTGATTCCTTAAACTTGGCAATTTTGTTTTCAAGCTCTTCTTTATTCTTCTTTTCTTTTTCCACAGCTTCGAGTTTTGCTTTTGCAACAAAAACTTTTCATTAGATAATTTTTCAATGCTTATCCAGTTCAACTTGAGTTTTTCAATGCTTTTTCTCCAATTTTTCAATTTCCTTGTCCAAATCAATTAACTCTGCTAACGGAACATAAATCTCAGTTGTGTCAACCAATCTAAATCCTACAAGTTTTGGAATTTCACATTAAATTCATATTTTTTTCAACATTTGCCAGTTTATCCAGTATTTTGGCATTATTTTGCAAAATATTCCTTGCATTTTCATCAGCTGTCTTGAAAATAACTTCAATTTTTCTTAGATGGGTGAAACATTTGCTTCTCCACGGATATTTCTAATTGCCGAAATAATTTCCTTCAGATAGTCAAATTCCTTTTCAGCATCAATATTTATAAACTCTTCTTCTTTTGGAAAATCTGATAACATAATTGTTTCTTCGCCAGTCTGTAATTTTTGCCAAATTTCCTCAGTAATAAACGGCATAAATGGATGCAGCATTTTAAGCCCTTTATCAAGAACATGTCTTAATACCCATTGTGCCACAACTTTATCACTGCCTTCCTGTCCATAGACACGTGTTTTGGCAATTTCGACATACCAGTCACAGAAATCTCCACGGAAAAATTCGTATGTCAATTTTTGCAGCGGCGTCCAGTTCATATTTTTCCATATTTTCATTAATCAATTTTGAAGCAGTCTGCAATTTAGATAAAATCCATTTATCTTCAAGTTTAAATTCTGAATTATCCACAGTTGTTGAAACATCAAAATCTTCCAGATTTGACAATACAAATCTTGATGCATTCCACACTTTATTTGCAAAAGCTGAACCCATTTCAAGCAGTTTTTCTGAAAAATGAATGTCCTGTCCTTGTGAAGTATTGTATAAAAAGCTGAATCTTATTGCATCTGCACCGTATTTTGCTATCAAGTCAAGTGGATCAGGCGAATTTCCTAGAGATTTACTCATTTTTCTACCTTTTTCATCCCGTATAATTCCGTGCAGATAAACATAATTAAATGGTATTTCATCTTTTATATAAAGGCTCATCATTACCATTCTTGCTACCCAGAAGAACAATATGTCTGCCCCTGTAACAAGTGCATTTGTTGGAAAGAATTTTTTCAAGTCTTCAGTTTCATTTGGCCAGCCCAATGTTGAAAATGGCCATAATGCTGATGAAAACCAAGTATCAAGCACATCTGTTTCTTCCGTCAAGTTCACATCTTTTTCCAAATTTTTCACGTGCCTGCACTTTTTGCCTCTTCCAGACTTTTTGCCACAAAAACTGTTCCATCTTCTGAATAATAGGCAGGTATTCTGTGTCCCCACCAGATTTGACGTGAAATTGTCCAGTCCCTTATGTTTTCCAGCCAGTTGTAATAAACTTTTTCCCATCTTTTTGGCGTAATTTGAATTTTTCCATTTTTTACAACTTCCAATGCTCTTTTTGCAAGTGGCTCCATTTTTACAAACCATTGCGTAGAAACTCTTGGCTCAATAATCGAATTACATCTGTAGCAATGCCCCACAGCATTCTTATGATCTTTTACTCCGACTAGCAGTCCCTTGCTCTTCCAAATCAACAAGTATAGCCTTTCTAGCGGCAAATCTTTCTAGCCCTTGATATTTTCCACCATTTTCATTTACATGTGCATCTTCTGTAAAAATATTTAAAAATGCAAGTCCAGTTCTTTTTGCCACTTCAAAGTCATTAGGATCGTGTGATGGAGTCATCTTAACTACCCCAGTCCCAAATTCCATATCCACATATTCATCTGCCACAATTGGAATTTCTCTGTTCATAAGAGGCAAAATTACAGTTTTTCCAATCAGATGCTTATATCTTTCATCATTTGGATTTACTGCAACCCCTGTATCTCCAAGCATTGTTTCAGGACGAGTTGTAGCAATTACAAATTCCTCATCACTATCTTTAATCGGATATCTAATTTCCCAGATTTTTCCATTTTTATCCTCATGATTTACCTCATCATCAGCAAGTGCAGTCTTGTCGTGCGGACACCAGTTTACAATGTATTCTCCACGATAAATAAGCCCATCATTGTAAAGTTTTGATAAATACTTCCTTTACAGCTTCCGAAAGCCCTTCATCCATAGTAAATCTCTCTCTTGTCCAGTCCAGTGAAACTCCCAGTTTTCTAAGCTGCTTTCGTAATCAGCCCGCCATGTTTTTCCTTCCATTCCCAAGTTCTTCTCAAAAACTCATCATATCCAATTTCTTCTTTGGAAGTTCCTTCATCAGCCAGCATTCTCTCAACTTTATTTTGCGTAGCAATCCCAGCATGGTCCATTCCTGGAATCCAAAGCGTATCAAAACCGCTCATTCTCTTATATCTAATAATTGCATCCTGTATTGAATTATTAAGCATATGACCCATATGCAAAATCCCTGTAACATTTGGCGGTGGAATAGCAATTGAATATCCTGGCTTTTCTGCATTGTGCTGTGCATTAAAATACCCTTTTTCTTCCCATATTTTATACCATTTTATCTTCTATCTCATTTGGTGAATAAACTTTATTCAGTTCATTTGGCATTATTTTTCCTCCTATTTTAATTTATATATAGTCTATTTAAAAATTTTTGTATTTCAGTCATATTGTATACTTTTATCACATGTGAGTCTTTTCTACTTTTATGATTACAGCTCACTAGAATGATTCATCATCATTCAAATGAACTTTTCTATTAAATCTTTAAATTAAAATTTCTAAAATGCTGTAACATTAGCCCCAAGACTACCCTGGATAGTTTCTATCTGACAGCGGATAATCTCTTTTAAAGACCTTGTCATATAATACAATTAGTGCTAACGCTAAGGCTGGAAAAATGTTTTGATCTGTAAATTTCCCCATTATTTGTGGAACATAAGCATACATTACTACAAGTAGTGTTCGATCCATCTCAGATTTTTAAATTCTTGCTCATTTTGTCCTCCAATCTTTTAAATTTCAATAAAAGTAACAAGTCTTAATAATAAAAGTATATCATCAAAAGTCTTTTTGAAAAACAACAAAAATCAAATTAAAATTTTCCTTGACATTACAATAAAAATCCGATATAATATCTTTGTAAATTTTGCTAACTAGCTCATCTGGTGAAACAACTGACTTGTAATCAGTAGGTGGTTGGTTCGAGTCCGACAAGCGGCACCACTTTATAAAAATCACTCATATTATAATTTTAGAACTATTTTATTTTTGATAAAATAGTGTAAATTTTGAAAATATCAACTTTAATTTTTGAGTATTAAATTATAAAATATTTTTATAACTCAAAAGAATAATAATCATAAAATTTATAATAATATTTCTTTAAAATTCATTTGATATTTATTCATTTATAAATCTTTGATTCTTTATATTTCAAATCATTTTAAAATGATTTCAATTCTTCATATTATATCTTTCCTTCTACAGTTTCATTTGAATCTATAGGTTCCTCCCCACCTTTTCCTATAATTTTCACAATGGAAAATCTTTTATCTAATCCGTATTCCCGCAATAATTTAGCTGCATTTAGTGCCCTTTCCAAAGATAATTTTAGATTATGTTTTTTTGAACCAGTTGAATCTGTATGCCCTATAATTTCAAGAACCTTTTCTATATGAGTATTAAGCATATTTGCAATGTATTTCAAATCATAACTTTCAGATTCATTCATCTCCATCCACCTTAAATCACAGAACTACACATTTTTCCATATGTCAAATCACAAGGTGGAAAACGCAAAATTTATCTGAGTTGACTTTGGGGGTTCTGGAATATAATTAGTATTCTCCGTATTAACTTTTTCCTCTTTTTTTAAAATTTCCTCTGCCTGTACACTCATACCTGTTACTATCATCAAAGTATAATTAATTTTTCATAACCTTTCCCTAGATAAATTCTATAATAAAATGCAATAAATCAAACCCCCTTTTTCTTAATTCAATTTTTATTTTCCTGAAGTTTCAAATTCCACATTATTCAAAAGATCTCAACCCTTCGGTTATTGTATCTGCCTTCAACTCTGTCATCTAGTATCCAGGCGAATTTGCTCCTTCACCTTTTTTATTTTTCCAAAGGAAAATCTTTATCCAGCCCAAATTCCCTCATTAATCTTGCAAAGGATTTTTGCCCTTGTTTCCTGATAATTTTAAATTATGTTTTTGTGAACCTGTAGAATCTGTATGCCCTATAACGTCAATTGTTCCCTGATTTGCCATATTTATTCAATATATCGACAATCTCTCTAATACTAGAAACTTCTGATTCATTCAGAATATTTCCATCTACGTGAATCCTCTTATAACACATCTCACTTACAGAACAAGGTCCTCCTAAATGTGCCATTACATTTATTCCAACTGCCATTACCAAAAATGTAACTGCTTTCTTCATTACTATCACTCCTTAATATTTTTCGTTATAATTATACCACATTTTTGTAGAAAAAAATCTGATAAAATCAAATCTTTCTTTCTAAATTAATTTTAATTATTATAGTCGCTAATAATTTTGTTGTGTTCCTTTATTACTTCATTGAAGTTTGCAAGTACATTTTCGGTGTCCCTTCCTCAGTCTGTGCAAAGACTGTCACTTACTGAGATGAATGTGAGGCTTTTTCCTTTCTCTATTCTTTGGATAAATACATTTTACAGATTGCTTAAATTTATTTGCTTTTGGATAAATTCACTGATGGTCTCCAAGTTATATCCTTCTTTTTCCAAGCTGTTTGTTTTGTATTTTTATAGATTTTTCAAATTTTTACAAAAGCTTTATCCATTTTTCTTCCAATTCTCTTTGAGATGCATTTCCTTTTGCAGTAAAATCGCTTTGCATCAAGTCCTTGCTTATGATTTCCTTTATAATTTGGTCACCTTCCTCAATAAACATAAACTGATTATATGTGATAAACTGTGCTTCTTGTCATAATCCTTTATCCATCAGTAATTTCATCAGATCAAATACTTCTTTATAACTTTTTGTAACTTGATTATATTTATCTAAAGTCTGCAGTAATTGTGTATGTAAAATGTTGTGCTTTTTCCATAGTTATCCTGTAAATACTGTTTATTTTTGTAATATGTTTCTCATTTCATCAGCAACTGGCACATTTTTCTCAAGTACTGGAAGCATAGCCATTGCTTTTCTTTATCTAATTCATCTTTTTTTCTTTGCTTTCAGATAATTCTTTAATTTATCAATAAAAGTTTTTATCAATGCAATATCATGCTACCCAATATCTTCATTTTGAATATTTTTAAATTTTTATCCATTCCAGCATCTTCAAAAATAATACAAAGTCCTTTGTCAATATTTAAAGAAATTCTGTTATAAAACCGTATGTGCTTACTGTATTTATCTTGTTCTTTCTCTAATACAATCTGTTCTTTTAGAAAGTCTCTTATTGAATTTTCATCTCTGGCTCTCACTATAATGATAAAATACAATAACTAACATTATTATCTACTATTATTCCTATCATACCATATCTTTCAATCCTCCTTTATTTTCTAACATAGAATTCAAATAATAATTTTCATTTTATTTTTGACTCCTTTGAGTCATTTTATATTTATCTACTATATATAATTATAATAATTTTTACAGATAATGTCAAATAAAAATAATATATTTATAAAATTATTTTACATATTCTAATAATATTATATAATCTAATTAAATTTTTAAATTTATAGAAAGAAGGGATAAAATGATTATTAGTTATTATTTCAATGTTTATGGTATTTTTAGTTTGGATGGAAAATATGAAATTAATGAGAGGCAAAAGCTTTAAGCACCGAGTTATAGATTTTAACAGGACAAAAATAGCACAAGATGTTTAAACAATGAAAATCCTACACTGCATTGTATTTGGCTTTGCCGAATGGTGTCACATTACCAGCACTGAACTTCCCTGAAAGTTCAAAATTTCTATCGAGAAAACTAAAGAGACTCTATAAATGTGTGCCGTTATACTAAGCAAAAATGAACAATGGCAGATTCAAAGAAATTTATAGATGAAAATGGTTTCACTTTTCGTCTACTACGATCTGACAGATCTTTAATAAATGCTTTTAAAATTAAATCAATGTTCCGTATAACTTATAAAATCCAAAAATTCTGTATAGGATATTCAGGATAGGATAGTGTCAGTTGTAAGCTATGTAAATACCAAATTAAAAATTAGTGGTAGCATTATTACAATCATTTACTGGAAATCTACTAAAATTAACTGGTAAAACATGATCTAACGACTGAACGCAAAAATCAAGTTTTAAAGATCATGTATCAATAAAATAACATAAAACTTCTCATCTGTATACAAACTTCTTCCATAAACAAAATGCGATAAAATTCATAACAATTAATTAGCTTGTTTAGTCAAATCTAATTTTTAAAGTATCCACCTAAAGACTTTTATAGCACCATCCACTTCTGTTGGAAATTATTAAAAATTCTACATTAATAAAAATATGGACTAATCTAAAAATATTAAGAATATTGGTCCATATAATTTTCATGTCTCCGAATTATAAAAATCAATACAATTTGGTTCCACATTCGGGCAGAATTTACTGCCATTTGTTTTTGTATTGCCGCATTCTGGGCAGAACTTTTGGTGTGGCGGCGTTTCCTACTGATTGCTGGCTGTTTTGCATTTGGTTTTGGCTGGTTCATCTGGTTAGCCATCTGCTGTCCCATCATCATTCCCATTTGCATGCCTGCCATACTTCCAGCCATGTTTCCTGCACTCGCCACCGTGTTCCATAGAGTCTGCCATAGCCATCTGAGTATATCTATTTACATCTCCAACCATGCTTTGTCCCTGCTGCTTTTTCCTGCATTCTCTGTACTTCTTCAGGGTAACTGAAACTAGAAATAGAAAAAAACTTGGAATTGAAAGACCCTATTTTTCTCATTTCAAAAGTCCATATCTTCCTTTATTCCATTTCCAATTTCAAATGAGTTTATCTGAAGATTGAACATGTCTTTTCCTTCTCTTGCTATCCATTTCATAGAAGCTGATCCAGCATTGAAATTACTCTTTCCTTTTACATCCTCGATATTGAACTGCTGTTTTATTCCAGCAATTTTATCAATAAGTATGTTATAATTATCAACTTTTACATACCATAGTACCAAAAGCTCTTATGGCATTCCTCCAGGAAGTCCTGGTGCTGGAATGTTAATAGCATTTTTAGTTCCCCACTTTTACAGTAACCTCTTTTTGTATTGACAAAAAAGCACTTCAGCTCTCATTCCTGAGATTAAATCCAATTTAAATCCTTTCAGCGTGGATGAAAAGGAATGATTTGAGAGTCAATATCATAATTTCCTCATCTTTCAAATACTCCTTCCACTTTTTCCATTGAAAAAGAAAATATTGCATCCTGTCCAGGTCTTATAATTAATCTTTGATCCTTTTTATTTCTTTGTTTGACCATTTCCAAAAAGTCGTTTCATCATCATTGCTCCCATTCTACTATTTTGCAAGTTGTTTTCCAAATAATCCCATATTTAAAGTTTGCTCCTCCAATGTTTATAATCCCATTTTCCTTTTAAGTCTTTTTCCAGTCTCATCATCAATAGCTGATTTACTTTCTGTTGATTCTCCGCTGTCATATTTTTTTCATGAGATCATCTACTTCATCTTTTTGAGTAGAATTAAGTTCCATGGCAGCATTTGCTTCATCTAACATTCTGATCTACTTTTTCTTCAATAGAATTGAAGATGACATTTTCCACTCATTCCAGAGCAGATGTCATTGCACTAATTTTTTGTGCAGATTTTTGCCATTTTATTTTTGATTTTATTTCATCTGGCGTTTAAATTTTTGTATATCTGATGTAAGTTTATCATGCATTTCTCTCATTTTTAAGAATTTTGAACAGCTATCATTTTTCCTTTTCAGAGGTTCAAGTTTTATCTTTGAGAGATTCCTTTTTTCCAGAAACATTCTTGCATCAGATTCATTTCAGCTGAAGAGCTTTTTGCATAATTTTCCATTTTTAATTTCATCTTCATATTCTGCAACTTTTCTCTTTAGCTGCACTTTCCTGAGCCATTACAGCAACTGTTTCAGCCTTTACACTTCCCTAGATCCTTTTCCATATCTCTCAGATATTGATCTATCATTTTTCAGGATCTTCCATTTTTGTCTAATAAAGCATTAATATTAGATTCCATTATTGTTTTAAATCTTCCTAAAATACCTGCCATTTTTATTCCTCCTAAAAATTTTATTTATAATTTTATTTATTCATAAAGTAAATTATAATTCTATTATAATTAGTACTGCAATCACAGCTATTGCTATCTTGATTTGCGATTTTTGGATATTCTCCCACTATTATTCCATTTTCACCGTTTACAATAACTTGATAGGATTTTCCATTAAAAGGAATAGGACATTGAATAGACAGGTAGGAGTAGGAGTCTGTAATATTCATTGCTCCAGTAAACAGAATATATTATATTCCTTACTCTGTCATATCTTCTTAATACATCTGAACTAATTGTATTATAAATCCTACTTTTCCATTATTTTTAGCTTCTATACCCTTGCCTCATTGGGATTCTAAAGATTTCAGAATTATATCCTGACAGATATCTGAATCAAAATCTTATTGTTTCATCCATGTTGAAACCACCAAGACTTTTTATCAGACTGTCATTTAGATGTTTCTAGAAGCTCCTCATTATAATATTTTTCAGTCATTTTCAACTGTTTCCTCTTACATATATACCAGTCTGTAACTATTCTCGTCTTTCTGCTTTACCATCTTCCTATAAGTTTCAGTTCTATCCTCTTCCACCTTGAGCAGTACTAGGTCACTGTCGGCATCAGTGTCAAAAAGACCAGTATGGAAGATATATTCCGGTCATTTTCCGACTTTGATATAAACTTTTCAGAAACATTTGGGGCAAACCATCTTTTCTTTATCCAATTCTGAGAAAAAGCTGACCAACTTCTTTTGTCTATCAATCAAAAGGTCTCATACCATCAGGTTCAAGAATAGATACTGCTTTTTCACTCATTATGATATTTGAATCGCAGTAAGGACATGTCTTTGAAGTTTCAGCTATCCATTTCAGTGTATGGCTCCGCGAGAGTACTACTCACAGTGTCTTTCCTTCACTTGTTTGATATTCTATTTTCATAATTCTTTATACCACTCATCTTTATGTTTGGCAAAATGTAGCAATTCTTACTATCTGTTCCACAATTCTCACATTTCAAAGTCGAGATGCCGATCCGACCGCATCATTCCGCCACAATTTTACATCTGATCATCACTTTCACAAAAGTAACTTCACTTCGTATTTACATAACACCTATCTTGTTAAATTTTTCCTAAACAGTAACTTAGTATCATTGCTCTATTATACCATAAACATGTAAAGAAGTCGTAATAAATAAAGACTTAAAACAGATTCTCACTAGATATTTTATTGGTATGTAAACGATTACAAATTTTGGAAATAAACTCAATTGTTGTAACTGTTGTATTTCTAATAATGTACTCTAGGCTGCGTGAGCAGTATAGTGTATTAATTAAACAAATACATTATATATCTATCTATTAGACTTATTAAATGTTTGCCTTGTCAAGGAGGCCTTTATCATGATTTAAATTATTAGCTATATTTTTAGCTTTCTGCAGGAGGTTATTGGATTGTGGTATGTCTAAAATCATCTACGAGTAATACGTTCTGATGTAATTAAGAGCCTGATGCAAAAGATGCAATGTACATAGCTAATGTGATGGATTTACTAAATATACATCTAATGCCTCAGCTGCACGAAGATATACTTGAGGATATCAGGTCTATACGATCTAACGCATACGGTGACATTATATGTGAAAGAGATTACTCCAATGTACCCAAAGACTAAAGCAGCTTGCATAGTGATGTAACTACTTCATCTGATGAAATAGTCGAGAAACTGCAAAAGCTAAGTACGTTTATAACATATATATGGTGAGATTCTAGAATGCTAGTAAAAGGTTTCCACTTTGCTGCAAGGTGTTCATTTACAAAGTTATAATTAATAGTATTTTTAACATAAACAACATTAATAGTTTTTATAATTTTTAGTAATTTAATAATCGTAACCATACCTGATAATTAAATTAGTAAACTGTTTCATTAGATTTAGTTCTGTAAAGTTTATGAAACAGTGTTACTTTCCATCAAAATTAAAATATTTTTAATAGATAAACGATGAGATCTCCAAAACTATAAAATCTATACTTTTTCTTCAACAGCTCGTATAAGCCTCAAAAACAAACTCCTTACCCACTTAATGATGAAATTAACATAATTAAAAGTGGATTTTGGCAAATGGAAAATTTGTAATTATTCATCATAATTTTAAAATTATAATCTCCATAAATAAAAATATTTGTATCCTTACAGATGCCTATCAGTTTCCATTTTCATCAACTGAAGATTCAGATGTTTCTTCGATGGGTATTTCCTACTGCAATTCACGATTTCCTTTTCTTTAGCTTCATTAATAATTTTAACAGTTTCTTCCAGGGTATGCGTACTTTTCCTGTGCATTTATGATCTAGAACATTTTCCACCTGTACTGGTACGAAATGTTCCAGTCCCACGTCAAAATACTTCTGTTATAATCATCTCCCTTTTTCACGAATCTAGTTCTATTTATAAAATGAAGAGCCCTGCAGTAGAGTGCACTACTGATTCCTCTTTAGCATAAAACAGTCTGATATCTAGTGCTTATCCTCAATTTTTCCATAATATATGGTGGAGTGGCATTTTCTCCCAGTTATCCAAAATTTCCTCAAATCTTCCTTCAAAATTAAATTTTATAGTTCTGTTCCCATCTTCCTTTATTTCCAAAGTTCCTGCCTCCAAAACTCCCTCCGAGAAATATAAGATTTCTGTCAATTTTAATTTTTGCAGGTTTCAATAAAGCTTCCACGTATATAAGTCATATCTTTTAAAAAGAAAACACTGCTTTACGACTCATTTTCCTTATACCCAAACAGTCTTGCTGGAATAACTTTCATTGCAGTTAATTACTAGAACATCATCTTTTTAAATAATCGATAATATTATAAAACTTTTTTATGTTCAAATGTTTTCTTTTTATTTAATACTAATAATTTTTGGAATGATCTCTCATGGTTTACCAGCATGCTGCGTCTATCAGTTCCTCAGGGAGGTTCAAAAAATCGAAAATCTCGAAAATTTTTCATTTAATATTTTCTCCTATTTCCTATTTTCTTCTTTTTTATTTTCTCAGAAACAGAATTTAATAATTCCTACACATCTAATTAAATTATTATGCTCTTTCAATTTCAAAAGTTTTGTATGTCTCTACTCTGTTTACCATCCTTGCAGCCATCTTCTCTCATTTCTTGGAGCATTTCTCACGTCTTGCCAATCATCTTGGCTAGAATTTGCTAAATTCTACTAATGCCCTGTCCCGTATGCTATTTCCTTCATATTTTCAACGCTTGTCTTAATCCCCAAGCTATATTGTGATATGAAAACACCTTTCTCAATCGCTCACTAAAAGTTTACATAATCAATCAACAGCATAAAAGTCCATTGGGTATTTACCATTCTTTCAAATTGATCTTGAAATGTTTCCTTGTTTGGAAGAACGCTATCATTTTATCAAGCGAACTCTTTTTAACCTGTCATAAATAAACATTACTGAAATCTCTTGTATGTCAAAAATGCATTATCTTGAATATCCTTATCTCCATTCGCTTTTATGCCATTAATTTCCCGATTACTGTTTCCAAGGCGAATATCTAAAATTCTGTAAGTAATTTTAGGCAATGTAATTCCTTTTTGCTTATATATAAGCCTTATCAGGCAAACTATCTCAAAACCACTTCTTCTACCACCGCTTTGAGCAGTAAAATGTCCCTATTCCAAGTGATGAAAATTTTCCCATCATTCCAGTCAACTAAGTTATTTCCTACTCCACCTGTTTCATTGGAAAGATCAGCTACAGACTGATAATTGCTCTTTTGATAATTTCATATCAGGTCGTACTGCTTATCTGTTCTGTTTTTGTAATATAAGTGATTTACATTTGGACGTTCGTGGCTTCCACTCTGCACGCATATTTTTTAAACTTGTATTTACATTTAAGTCAGTGCTCTTATTGTTATACTGATTCTTAATTAATTTTTCCAATTTGAGAATTACTAACGTGCTCTTGTAAGAGCTACTAAATTTGGTTCAGAGTTTTGGCGTATTTACAGTTTCCAATTTTTCTGATGCTGAAGCCACCTCTTTAATACTCTCACTTTCCGAACGATACTATTGAATACGTCAACCCTAATATCAATGCTCCTGTCTTTTTAAAAATTCTCCTATCACTAATCATTAATTCATCTCCATTCTTTTTGATTAAATATTTTCTGACGTTTTAAATTCTTTTTATAAAATTTTTATGGTAAAATAAAAATCTGAAGTATTTAATCCTTTTGTAATTTTTAATTTTATTTTATAATTTTCTGCTCCTGCAACTCCTATCGAGTCCAGACTAAATCCTCTATAACTTCCACATTTTTAAAACCTGAGCTTGTCATAATTTCTAGCAACATTTTCCTTGCTTTATGACCCAATTTCAAATAGTAAATATCCAAAATCATGCCAAATAATCAAGTGCTTTCTGACAAATCTCATAATAAAATATAATCCGTCATCTCCTGCAAAGTCTATCACTTGGCTCAGCTACAATAAAGTGTCATCTGACATAATACCAGGCTTCATTAAAAGGAAATATACGGTGGATTTGACACTATCATATCAAACTGCTTTAAATTCAACATTTTTCAAATAAATTTGATTTTAAAATTTTTCTGTATCTGAACTTTTAAGTTCCTTGATTTTTTCAACAGTTTCAAGTGCCTTTTTCCGAAATATCCACGCCTAGTACATAGGAATCCTTTTATTTCCAATCGGCTGTTATTCCTATTATACCACTTCAACGCCAATATCAAGTATTTTTCGATGAATGAATTTTTCTAAATAGAATATTATTTTAAAATTTCAATCATTTTTCAACCAAAATTTCAGTATCCTGACGTGGAATTAAAAACTCCCTTGTCGACATAAGTACTGCTTCGCAAAAATTCCTGTTCATTTTAACAAATATTGAACTGGAAATTTTTCGTCCAATTTTGCAGTAAAATATCTGATCGATTTTTCATTTTCAATTTCATCTCTATACTTTTGTAAAAAGCATCATTCTATCTAGTATTCAAAACCATGTTGAAAATACAATTTCAGCAATTAGCTTACTTTCATCAATACTATTCTTTTTCAAGATATGAAATACTTTTATCAAGCAGACAATTTTAACTTGCTTTTCAGATTTTTCCATATTTTCAAAATCATCTATTCTCAGATATATATGCATCATTTTCACTATATCGTTTAGTTTTCTCTAATCAATTCATCTTCTGATAAATACGCTCAAATTCAGCATAAAAGCATTATTCTTTCCGACTTCCATCACTTCTGAAATTATACTTTCTGCTGCTCAACTGCATATATTTTTCCAAATAATTAGCACGATTTATTCAAAATATCCAGCAAATTATTCATTACTACTTTCTAACCTCTTTTTAATAATTCTGCCTGTTCATAAGCGATTAGGGCATCTATCATTTCGTCTAAATCCCCATCTAGAACACCTATCTAATCTATGAAAGGCGTCAACTTTAATTCTATGATCGGTAACTCTTCCTGGGAAAATTATATAGTTCTTACTTTTCAGATCTATCTCACTTCCAACTTGCGAGACGTCTTTCGTTTTCAACTGCACTTCTTTGTTTTTCCTGTTCCATTTCATATAGCTTAGAAGCCAGTACTTTCATTACACGACCTCTCTCTATGTTGTGAACGTCCATCTTGTGAAGTTACCACAAGTCCAGTTGTGATGTGAGTAATTCTTACGGCAGAATCAGTAGTATTTACGTGCTGTCCTCCTGCTCCGCTTGATCTGTATGTGTCAATCTTTAAATCACTTGGATTAATTTCAACTTCACTTACATCATCTATTTCTGGCAATACTGCAACTGTAATTGTAGATGTGTGAACTCTTCCAGAAGATTCAGTAGCCGGAACCCTTTGTACACGGTGAACTCCGCTTTCAAATTTTAATCTTGAATAAGCTCCATTACCTTTAATCAGGAATGTTACTTCCTTCAGTCCGACAACCCCAATTTCACTTTTGTCAATGATTTCAGTTTTCCAACGGTTTCTTTCTGCATATCTTGTAAACATTCTGAAAATATCAGCTGCAAATAATGCCGCTTCATCTCCACCCGCTCCAGCACGGATTTCCATGATAACATTTTTATCATCGTTAGGATCTTTTGGAAGTAAAAGTATCTTTAATTCTTCTTCAAGCTGTGGAATTTCTTCTTCGATTGAATGAATTTCTTCAAGCATCATTTCCTTCATTTCTGAATCTTTTTCAGCTTTTAAATCTTCCTTCAGGCTTTCCATTTCCTCTTTACGATTTTTGTAATATGTATATTTTTGAACAACTTCATCAATACTGTTTAAAAGCCTTATTGTACTCCATAATTTTCTTTGGATCTGAAACAACTTCAGGATCCATAAGCATTTCTGTAAGTTCCTTATGCTTTTAAAGACAACATCGTCTAATTTTTGAAAACATAATTGATTTTTCAACTCCCTAAATTTTTAAATAATTTTTGAACTTTATTATGTTGATAATAAAAATAACTCTCAACATCAATTATTGTAGCATATTTTTAAATATTTTTCAATTTTTTCTTGTACAAATTTCTATCAATGATTGTATGGTGTATTGTATAATCAAATCACAGCACTAATGTAAAGATATACTTCTGAAAATACAACTAAAAATGAAATAAAAATTTCTATAATAATTAATTCAATCCTTGTTAAAAAATTTAAATTTCAATTTTTAAGTATTTATCTTAAGGACTTTTATAATTTTATTTATAAATACTATGATTAATAATAGTTTTCTCTATTTTTATTTAATGTTTTCTAAATTTAAAAACTTAAAACATAGTTTTCATTTTTAAACAGATTCTAGTATAAATTAATTCGTCGGAGTATTTTTCTGTGATGGCAAAACTGTCTGAGCATAGCCAGCGAGTTTTTGTCAGCACATGTCGTGAGACTAACTATGGGATTGTAGGATTTTATGCAATGAGCAATCCTACAAAATAAAAAGAAAAACATAGTAATATAAAAATATTCATTATTAATAAACAGTTTTTCAAAATCTGAATAAAAATCCCTATATAAATAATTAATGATTAAAGGCTTTAATTCCATAAATTTTTCTCATTTTTACTATTTAAATGGAAATAGTATCAGATAGAATAGAAATACAATATTTATCAAAAGAAAAAGGGCAGAATAGCCTTCCCTGTATAAGAAATCCCTGCCCTTTTATATCTCGTTTCATTCCTTTTTATCAGTCGTATCCATTCTAATATTGTCCAATGTCACACTTCATACATTTAATATGTCCTATTTCCGTATTTTGTCCTTGCAATAATAAATTTCATCATCCCTTTTCATAACACTTTACATCTTTCAGCATCTGTTTCGACCTGCATTTTTCTAAATGACTATATCTTCTCACGTCATCTCTGCTGCCACAACAATATAGACCATCAATAAGATTTTCTCTAATATGTTGCATATCATCTTCTTTTTATCAATTCAAAATATTAAGTTTATGTCCTTTAAGTCAGAAAAATTTTGCTAATGGGGTCGTTATCTAAAGAGCAGAGCTAGTGTGTAATTACTACAGAAATCCCAAATTGCTGACGTACAAACAATGCATGATAAATGCAGCTGGTCCAAGCCAGTCCACTCACACGAACTTCCTGTATGCTGTGAATTTATTCGATTTAACACGGCTCTGTGCTGTGCGATCACTGCCATAAAAACACCACAAATTAATATTTACCTTATGTCAGAGGTCATAAAAGCAATGTCCAGTAGCGACAAAAGCTACGTGGCTCTATGTCCGCTCGGCATTCCCCTCCAAGGGTGTCCTTTTTCAGCAGAGAAGGTTTTGGGACGATTACTTCTAAAATTCCAGCAGAGTAATATTAGAGTGTAATATTACCCCTTTCTTTCCAACTATCATAATATGCAGTTTGTTCGTACCATCAAAAACTATCGCGCAATTTGCTCATAAAGGCATGCAAATGTCCAGCACAGACTGCACGTTTATCGCCGCAGCAATGCACTGCTCCATTGCCGCCATCCTTAGCCGTAATTTTGCAAGTGGATGCCGCTCCGGGAGACCATTAGATCCACGCGCTTTCGGCGGCTGTATTTATAAGCTCCGTAGTTGACTACAAAAGCATCAGACGGTGAAATCTCGGAATCTCACTTTTGCTCGCGTTATCAAAAGTGCCAAAATCTACGATAGCAATTCTGCAGGTATAACGTTTTCGCCATACTTTTCGTTTTCCGTAATGCCGAAAATCAGCCGTCAATCCAAAAATTAAAGCTGTCCACAAAGCCGTTTATCTCTGCTCTTTCCTTTTTGATATCCCAATTATCTATCTCTTATGGAAACAATGAAAATAGTGACTTTTCCTGTACGTTTCTTTATCTCTATTTTCTTTGTTTTTCTTCCAACTTTCTACTCCTTTCTATTCTCTTTATTACAGATAAGTTATCTACACAATTAAATTTACTCAAAATTTCCCTTCTTCCCGTCTTTCTCATAACTCTTATCTTCCTCTTCGATATGATCGTATCCAAGTAAAATGCAACATTCCATGTGTTTCAAAACATAATCAAAACTTCCGCTCATCAGAATGTCCGTATTCACTAGATTGTTCTTTTACACGCTCGATTGAGATTACAATGTCGCCCAGCATATTCATTGCTCGAGTTTTCATGTTTCATTATAAAGCAAAGAAATTACATCGGTTGGAGTGTCTTTTGACGATATTCACGATTTATTTCCTGAATTTGTGCATTTGTTGATAATTAATAATGATAAATAATATTCATTTTTGTCAAATTCTTCCTTGTATTCATCTGTTAAGATGTGGCTACAAATTCCTTTATCATCATCAAAATTTTCAATTTGGTCAATATTATAAGTTATATCAATGTTTAACATAGTTTTCTCCATTTTAGCTTTTAATTTTGTCATCATCCATGGATATTTTGTTCTTTCCATGGTAAACACCTTGCAGTGTATTTATGAATGACTGCACTGGCAGTTTCTATTTCTCCCAAAAGTTAAATCAGGTCACTTAGGCGCTTGTCTTCAATTTTGGATTTTTACTAGATACTGATAAAGTTTTTCAATTCCTTCCTTGCTTTTGTTTTCAAAGCGTTCTTGTAAGCCGACCACCGTATCTGCCAAAAGGATTACCTGATTCCTTTGTCTTTGGCTTAAGTGCCGCTGTATCTAAAAGTTGCTTTCCACCACTTCTTCTCCGTTTTCCAATGCTTTATAGTAAAAATACTGTGTCAAAGTTGTTCCATGATGTTCCAATATTACATCTAACATCTCTTTTGGTAATTTATTTTTCCCGTAATATAACCATCTTTTGTGTGTAGTCAATATTAACGCACTTAGCGAGGGTTTCACCTTATTATGCGGATTTCTCCACCCTCTCTGATTTTCCATTCTGGACGTTTCATTTTCACCAATATCTATAATATGAGCAATCCTTGCAAATGTGGCATTTGCTCCTATACTCATGACACCTTCACCAAGAGCTCCAACCATTATACTGTGGTGAAAAGTTCCAGGTGCCTTCATAAGCAACTGTCTAAGTAACGTATGTGAAAAATCATAATTCAAAGCAATTTCATCGTGTCAAATTTCAAAGTAATCTTCAAAAATATGGCAACACGCAAGCGAAACCATTTCCAGTCAAAATCCCTGAAAATACTGAAAAGCTATCATTAACATTATCAAACCAAAAGCTTGACTGATTAACCAATCCATAACTAAACGACATCAAAGCTTGAAATATCCCCAAAAAGAAACTGGTTTTTGACAATATCACTTCTACTTACAAGATACATGCAGCTATAAATTGCAACTAGTGGAAACTGCTATTGTTACCAGAAACCGATAGTTCTTCCCTTGATAAAATGATCCATGTTTGAAAACATGATATAACTGCATATACTTTGTTTCCTAAAATAGTTGATATAATCAGGAGCATTGTACAAATGGAAGTAAATAAATAAAAATTCATTGTTCAAAAACAAAATATAAATTGTGTTTACAAATATATGTAGAGCGTCGGATAAAATGCCTTTTGATTCCACACTTTTTCTTGCATTTTTCGTAACAAATAATAAATCAATGTCTTCAAATTAGCGTAAAAGTAGCTAGAGTCCAACAGTTTTTAAATTTGTCCCCATTTCTTACAAGATTTAATTTTTCGAGTTTCAAAATGTATCTGAATCAATAATTTCACCTAGAATGATATCTCCTTTGTAAATCTTGATTTCCTTATCTCGTAATGACATCATAGTATCTGCAATCTTTGTAGGCGCTTCATTTATAACTAGATTTGGCTTTATAAAGTTTTTGCAAGACTTTTCATATCAATATTATCTGCTTTTTATATCTCTGATGATTTTGTGCAAATTCTCCATTTTATAAAATTCCGTTGTCCTCAAAGTTTCAGATATAATATCTGTCAAATTTGAATACTCCACACTTTCTATCTTATTGCTATTTCGTAATATCTTCAACTGTAAATGTGTAATTATTTTTCTTTTATGTATTTTTCAATTGACGCATCATCAGTCAACTCGATATATCACGTAAAAATTTATTAGCGAAATTATGGTTTTGTTTGTTTACATCCTTTATTTTATCAAATTCAGGCTGGGTAGTCTTCATTGTATCTTTTTCTTCAATACTGTCATCCAAATATCCACAAAATAAGATACATTTTATACGCCACAATATCCGATTTGCAACACTTCAACGACATAATTCACATTTAACCTTGACATTTTCAATAATTAGCTCAAATATCATAAATGTATAATTGTTAAAATAATAAATCTGAACATAAATTTATTTTTGTTAGTATATTTTTATTTCATTATTTTTAGGATCTTTTACTTCAAAAACAAATTCTCGCCCTAACGACTTACTCTCATTTTCCTTTCCTTTCCTAAATTTTATAGAACTCCTTTTTATTAAAACTTTCTATTTCATTATTTTAGAATATCCTTTTACTTTCAATGACTTTTATTTCTTGGCAAAGCTGTCAGCAAATTTCTTTCCATACATATTATCCTATTATCAAGGATTATAATGTTTCCGCTATCAGTTTTACTTCTTATAAGCCTTCCAACTCCCTGCTTGAACTTAATTACAGCTTGTGGAACTTGATAATCATTAAATGGATTTTGTCCATTTTTTCTAATATTTTCAATAATCGCCTCAGTTACAGGATCATTTGGCACTTTAAACGGCAATTTTGTGATAATTACTGATTTCAACTGTTCTCCTGTGCCATCGACACCTTCCCAAAAGCTGTCTGTCCCAAATAATATTGGATTTTTAGAATTTTTAAATATTTCTATCATTTCATGCCGTGGAAAATCATTTTGCTTTACAAGCGTATATTCCTTTTCTGAAAAACGTGATTTTAACTGGTTGTACAAAAAGTTCAAAGTACTGTATGAAGTAAATAATACAATGTCCTTTTCAGTTACTTTTTATTACCCTTCAATAAACTCTTCTAAATCCCTTATAAATTCAATATTTGTTGGATCAGCGCATCTTCTGGAATATAAACTTTCATTTTGCTTTTCATAATCAAATGGAGATTTTACGATCCTTTCATCTATTTTTCTACGATTTTCCTTCATAAGCCCAATACTTTTTATAATAGTCAAACTTATTGTCAACAGCAAGTGTCGCTGAGTAAAAACCATTCTATCCATTTTTGTAAATAAATTATCATTCAGTTCATCTGAAATATCAAAGGAGTAGCGTATAATTTTTAAATTTGGACGGATTGTAGTAACATTAGCCCAGTAAACATACCCTTCTTCTTTTCCCTTCAAAATAAATTCAAATTTCTTATAATACTGCTTCAATCTTTCATAGTATCTTGAAAAATTCAAATAAAAACCCTCTTTGTCTTCTAAATTATAATTGCTCACGTATTTAAAAACTTGTTAATTCTTATAACTAAATTTCCATAACTTTCCTTAAATTGGCTATTAATTTCCATAACTTCATGAAAAAGCCTTATTACTTCGCATTTTCTGCTTATCAATCTTTTCATCTTGATTTTCCCTGTTGTCGTATTTTCTGAAAAAGATAAATCAATTTATCAAAAATATCTATTCCTTTATCGTAAAATACGTTCAATTCCGCAATAACATTTTCCTTCAATTCATCAACTTTTTCATATTCTTCACTGAAAAGACTTTCATTCAGATAAGTTATTAACCTTACAATAGCCCCACCATTGTTGGAATTTACGACACGTCTATTATAAATATTCCCCATAAGCCGTCCAAATGATATTTTTGACGTTTCAAAAAGTAAAATAATTTCGAGCCGTATCTTCTATATTGTGAGCCTCATCAAAAACAACAATATCATAATTTGGCTAAATTGAATAATTTGTATAAAATCCTGTCTGATTTCTAATTGCTAAATCTGCAAAGAACATATGAGTGATTAACAATAAGAAGTGTTGCATCCGCAACATTTTTCTAGCATTAAAAAGTGGCATTTTGAATAATACGGACATTTTACTCCTTTACACATATCCACTTCACTATTCACTTTTTCCCAGATACTGTTTGAAATTTCGTATTTTAGCTCATTCCTGTCACCTGTCCTCGTAACATTTTTATCCCAGTCAATAAGATTTCTTATAATATCAGCTTTTTCCTCTTCCGTATCTGTTTCCTTCTCTGTAACATCTATATTGTAAAGTTTTCTCTTGCAAAGATAATTCCCACGTCCTTTTACAATCTGATAATTAAAGTCCTCGTCAATAATTTTCTTTAAAAGCGGAATATCTTTATTAACTAAGCTGTTCCTGCAAATTGATGGTATTTGTGGAAACAATTACCTTTAGATTATTTTCAATAGCGTAAAGCAATGTTGGCAATAAATAGGCAATCGTCTTTCCAGTACCAGTACCAGCCTCTACTATAAGTTTCTTATTCTCGTTCATGCTATTTTCAATAAACTTAGCCATTTCATACTGCTCACGCCGTACCTCAAATTTTTCAAAATTCTTATGAATAGCCCCATTTTCACCAAAATATTCATCCACATCTATCTTTATAAATTCTTTTAAAGGCACAATCACATAAATATCATCCACAGCATTATTCACAGATGTATGTAGCTCCCAACTTCTCCATAGATGCTGGAAATACTCACATCTTCATCTGATGGAATCAGCACTCCAGACGGATGATTATGTATTATAACCATTTTTCTCCCATCATATTTAATAATGCAACAGAACTAGAATTTCCTCTCATAATAACTTCGACTTCAGAAACTATCCTCTCCATCAGGAATCCTCACGAAAAATACTTCATTTCCACCAGATTCGCTAATTTCCAGACGCACTTTTCTATCGTTTTCGCATTAATAAATTCAGCAACTTTCATCTTTCCTCCTATAGTAAAGATTTTTACTATATAATAGGCTTTTTCAACTTTTCTTTTTAAAAATATAGAAAAAGCCATTTGATATAATTTATAAAATTATATAAACAGCTTTTTAAATTAGTTTTTAATTGTTAATTTTAATTTTTAGGCCTTTATTCTTCAATTGAACCATGCTCCAGAATTTTGAAGGCTACAGCTTTGTCTTTTCCATTTTTCTGTGTAAACAGCTTCAGTTTTCCTTTCATATGGATAGAGATATTTCCATTTGAATATCTTTCTCCACTACCAGATGATGCTGAATTTAAAGTGTGTATTCCACCATAACCGTCAGCTACTTTTACTTTGTCTGTTGAAACGTTTTCAACTGATATGTCTTGATAACCATCACAGCTGTATTTTCTTAGTAAATTACTGCTAGAACTTTGATTGTTGCTAGTTGAATTGTCATTCATTGTCATATAGCAACTTTCTCATCAGCTTCCATTCTTTGTGAAAACTGCATCATTTCCTTTTATGTGAATAGAAACTCCTCCACCTGTATATTCTTCTCCACTACCAGATCTTGTTAATTTCAGATTGTAAACTTTTCCATTTCCATCTGTCAATCTTACTTTGTCTGTAGAAAGATTTTGCACTGTCACATTTCTGCTGCTGCAACTAAATTTTCTTGTTACATTTGATGCTTTGCTTTGAAGATTTTGCTCTTGTTGTTGAAAAACCAATAGAACTAAGGCTCAAAACTCCAACTAAAGCTGTTAAAATCATTTTTGTTTGCTGATTTCCTAACATCCACTCTCTTTTCTTCAAATTTTTATTATATGCTCGAAACTCCCTAAAATGAAACATATAAATTTTGTTTTTAGAAATAGCCCAAAATTTATTCATTTTAAAGAAATTGGCCTACTAATTACATTTTTGAAATTTTACAAAATCTCTTCTAAAAATTTCGAGATTAGTATACCACACTTTTATTTTTAATTTCAATTATTTAATAAAAATTTTTAATATTTTTATCAAAATTTAATCTAAAAATCCTATAATTTTATGCACACTCAAACTCTCTATTTATAGTTAATAACAATATATCAGACTCTAGACAAAAATATTTTTCAAAATTTATTCAATAATTAAAGGAGTAATATCATGTATAATTCTATACAAAGGATATACGTTGCCCAGAAATTAACGTAAATTTTTATAAAGGACATTTTTATTTTTATGAAAACAAAAACAATTTTTACCTTGATTAAAAGAGTATTTTTGAATTGGACTTGGAACTTTATCTGGCGTTTGGATTACATTTTTCTTTTTCCAGAATAAAATAGCAAGTGGCGGAGTAACAGGGCTGGCATTGGTTGTCAATAGTATTTTAACATTTCAACAGGATTCTTTGTTGAGTTAGTAATTTCATCCTGTTTACACTTGCGTTTATTGTAATCAGTGACAGTTTGGTATAAAAGCATTTATGCTACGGTAATTTTTATCCGTTTTTCTTTCATATTTTGGAAAAGATTTTACCCTAACTATGCTCTACTCACGATTTAATTTTAGCAACAATTTTTGGAAGTGCATTATGTGCTTTTAGGAATAACAATTATTTATTTTATGAAGCTCTCTCACTGGCGGTACTTCAATCATTGCAAGAATTCTATAAAATATTGCCACATCAGTTACGGAATGTCTACTCCATCGTAGATGCAATTGTTACTCTTTTAGCGATTTTTCGCCTTTTGGAATTGAACTGGGACTTTGTGGGACTTTTTAAGTGTCTATGTATCAGGGATTTATCATTGACAAGTTTATTGAAGGATTTAATTCACGTAAACAGATTATGATTATCACTTCAAACAAGCGACATCGTTTTAAACTACATTTTAAAGGACTTTGACAGAGGTTGCACTGTGCTTAAAGCCGTTGGAGGCTATTCTGGAGCTGAAAAGGATATTTTACTCACAATTATCGAAAGAAGGCAGTTCATTCAGCTAAGAAAATTCCTAAAAACTCACGATCCAACTTCCTTTGTAACAGTAACCGATACAACAAAAAGTCTTTGGAGAAGGTTTCGATCAATTACATTAATTTTACATTTCACAGAGAAAGCCAATTACAATAATACTTTTATTGCAAAATGGTTTCTCTAACAACTCAATTTATCTTTAAATATCTTACTAAACTATATTTCCGTTTTATCTTTACAATAAGATGTTTCCATTAGATTTTTCTATAACATCTTACATCATTTTCTACATTTTTCTCTATCTACTTCTCTCCAGAATTTTGGACTAAATAATTCACAACTCACAACTGACAGTCTACAATATCATAAGTATTATTTTTAATATTCTTGTTCGCATTTTCAACAACTTCTTTTTATTTATTTCTCAGTTTATTAATAAGTCCTGTTTTCGTTTTTATCTTCACAGTAAAATGTTCCATTAGATTTTTCGTAACATTTTTCTCCTCTTTCTATCCTATCTTGACGTGCTTTCTTTCCAAAGTGCTATATCTCTTTACTGCACCGAACAACACTCATTCCCAAAATCATCATCAACATTACTTTTTACTATTCTTGTTCGCATTTTCAACAACTCCTTTTTCAATCTTTATTCCCTATTTATTAAAGTATACCTTTTAGAATTAATAAAAATCAATCTTTTTATACTTCTAAATGTCTTATTTTATTTACTAGCAGTTAACGCAAGAGCATCAAACGCCATACCTCTGCATCCCCCACTCTCAATTTCAATTTTACAGCAAAAAGACAAAACTCGCTTTTTAACAAAAGTTATTTTAATCTCATAAAGTTATTATTAATTTAAATATAATAGAAAAGCTCAAACAAATTGTCTTTTACTGAAAAAAATTAAAAATCTCGGAAAAATTTATAATAAATGTTTTTAGTTTCAATAAACTATTTAGGATTTTTCTATTAAATTAATTTTTATAATTGAATTAAAAATGTCGTGATTTTTGGAAATAAAAATTATTGTCTGAGCTTTTTCAAAATATTAAAATGGTAATTATTTGAAGAAATATAACTTTTATTAAAAAGCTGAGTTTAATTTCTTGTTTTCATGCTTAGACGAGCCAGGAGTGCAGAGGAAATGGCGATTGATTTCTCTGCTTTTAGAGATGATTTATTAACCAGTAAAATGTTCAAAATTTATGATATAATTTCTAAAAATTTTAAAAATACAACCACATTAGAAGTTAGTCAAATTAATTATTATCAGTAATTAGTTAATGGAGGCGACAACCGGATTCGAACCGGTGTACAAGGTTTTGCAGACCTCTGCCTAAGCCCCCTCGACCATGTCGCCACTTGACTTTGATAAGTTTATCATATTTTTAAACTTTTGTCAAATATTTTTATTTCGCCGCCACCAACAATTTCATTATCTAAATAAAATACAATGTGCTGTCCTTCTGAATTTTCGTGAGTTTTTCATCAAACTCAAAAATTATCCTATTTTTCATTACTTTCTTCACTTTTTCAAAAAGTTTCCAATTCCTCCAGCCAGTCCTTTTGAAGAAAATCTTGGACGTGCAGTCAATTTTTCCGATTATTTCTTTTTAAATCATAATGAAATTTACAATTTATCACTTCTATTTCCTTTATTAGCAATTCCTCAAAATCCCCACAACAACTTCATTTCGTTTCAGGTCGAAGCTCAGCACAAAAAACGGCTTTCCTAAATTAAGCCCCAGTCCACGTCGCTGTCCAACTGTATAAAACTGATAACCTATATGCTCTCCAATAATTTTACCATTTTTATCCACAAAAATTTCCCTTTTTACATCATTTCCAAGCACTTTTTCAAAAATGGAATATATCCGTTGGGAGCAAAAGCAGATTCCTTGGCTGTCAGGCTTATTATGGGTATGAATACCATTTTGTCTTGCAATTTCACGAACTTCTGATTTTTCATATTCTGAAAGTGGAAATAAAAATCTTTCCACGACATCCTTATCCAGCCGATAAAGCATATAAGTCTGATCTTTTCTGTTATTTTTGTCCCATAAAAGCATATTATTCTCGCTAACTTTTGAATAATGCCCTGTCGAAATGTATTTTATCCCATTTTATCAGCAAATTCTACGAGTTTTTATTTTTACCTTTTTCATCGCAAATTACACAAGGTGAAGGGAGTTTTTCCAGCATTGTACATTTTTATAAAAATAATCCATTACATCCTTTTTAAATTCTTCCACGACGTTTAGGACATAATGAGGGATTCCCAATGTGTAGCAAGTGTATCTTGCATCATTTATATCATCAAGGGAACAGCACGTTTTTCCAGGATTTTCTGAAAGTTCATCAGGCAAATGCTTTAACGTAACCCCTATAACTTCATAGCCTTGCTGTTTTCAACAAAAAGAGCAGCGACAGAACTGTCTATGCCACCACTCATTCCAACTACTACTTTTTATCATCTAATTTTTTTGTTCATTTTCGTATTTCTTTTCTCTTTTCTAAATTTTTAATTTATATGTTTCCAAACTCAAAATCTTATTTTTATTTTTCTCTTTTTGCCACATATATTCTCAATTCCCCAAAGCAAAAATTAAAAACAATTTATTTTTATTTTCTTTAAATATTTTTCCAAATTTATATCCTGCTGCCCTGCAAAATTTGTAATAAACAGCATTATTTAGAACTTTTCTGCTTAAAAGATAAATTTTGAGAATTGATTTCATTATGATAAAAGTGCCTGTCCTTTTCGGATTTCGCAGCAGTAAATTGTTGTATTTGGCTGTCAAGCCATCTTCCTGATATTCCTTTATCTCAATTTTTCTCATTTCACATAAACCATCTTTATATTTTTCACAAATTCTGTTATAGACAACAGCTTCTGTAATAAATTTTTCATCGTCAAAAACTGGAAATTTATATTTTTATAATTTCAGTCCGAAACATAAGCCCTTTATCGCCCCTTAACACTATATTTATTGTAAATATCAAACTGTGTTGAAACCATCTCTTTTTCTGGAAAACCAGAGCCTATAACTTCTCCATCTGGATAAGTTGACAAATATCCCATTCCTGCAATATCGTTATTTTTTTCATATTTTTCCAATATTTCAAAATAGTTTCAAGTCCATTTTTCAACATATTCATCATCAGAATCAAGGCAGATAAAAAGCTCTCCATTTGCTTTTATCAGTTGCAAAAATTATATGCCCGCTGTTTACCTCCGTTTTCCTTAAAATAATACTTTATATCCAGCTTTTTCACTCAAAAATTCTTCTGCTTTCTCTTTAGTTCCATCAGCAGAGCCATCATCTACAATAAGCCACTCAAAATCTTTTGAAAGTCTGCTTTTTGAAGTGATTTATACAATTTTTCAAGCAGTTCCTTTCGATTAAAAGTTGGTGTAAAAATCGTAAATTTCATTTTTATTTCCCTTATTTTTCCAAAAGCTTTTAAAAATTTAACGTTTTATAATTTTTTCTTTTTATTCCATTTACAAGATTTGCAATTTTAGCGTAAACTTCCCTATTTACAAGCAATTTTGTCACTATCGCCAAATAAACTATTTTCAAGTCAAATTTCATCCACGAAAGCTGATCATTTGACAAATAGAATATCACAGGATTTACAATAATTATGAAATATAAAAAAATAATTTTTTTATAATTAAACGAAATCTTGTATTTTTTCTTATAATCATCATTTCCATTATTGCTCTAAATAAAAAGCAAGTAACGTTGTCCATGCTGCAATAATAGGCCCAATTTCGGAAATTTCGGTATAAAAATTATATTTCCAACTAAATTAAATATCATTGCAAACATTGTAAAATAAAAAAATGTATATGCTATCTTCGTGAAAATGAAAAAAATAATCAAGGCAAAATAGTGCCTGAACGACAATTCCAGCTAGAATTAAAGGCATATAATTTATCGCCTGATAATAACTTTTTGGAAATATCAGCTTTATCCCTTCTGGAGCAAATAACTGTGCAATTACACAGGCAAAGGAAATAATCGCAATAAAGTTTTTCCACACTTCGTGTTATTCTCGGATTTGTCCTATCCTCCTTCATCGCCTCATAAAACTCTGGCGTCCAGCTGTTCACAAAAGAACCTGTAACAACCGACAAAACCCTTCCTCCAGTAAATGCAAGCGTATAACCCCCAACTACCGCAAGAGAAACAAATTTTGCCAAAACAAGCCTATCGCTCAAATTCACAACCTGATCCGTAAGCTCAATAAAAATCAGCGGTAATCCATTTCTTAGCGAATATTTCACATAATCAAAAGTTCAACTTAAATCTAAATTTTCCCAAAAATAATCCTTAAAATAAAATAAAAAAATACTATAATCAACGCAATTAAATTTGCAAACTGGTTTCCAAAAACTCCCCATTTTAAGTATTTTATAAAGTAAATTGCCAGAATATAAGTTGTAAAAGGCTTACAACACTCCCCTATCGCAACCTTTCATATACATTCTCTTCATTCTGAACAAAGTTGTCGAAAGATTGTTAAAAGCGTTCGTTGTGGCAATTAAGACGCTGACAATTATCAAAGGATAGTAACTTACCTTGCTTAAATCAACTATATATGAAAAACAGTTTTTGGGCTACAGGTGTAAATATATAAGTAAGTATATTAAAAACTACTATAATCAAAGTTGAAGAAAACATATAACTTCCAAATTCATCTTCACTTTCTTCAAATCTACATATTTCTTCATCTGAGCATTATAAAGTCCCCAGCCCTAGAAATTACAGTAAATAATGAAGTAATCGGAGCCAATGTTCCCACAATCCCAAATTCTTCCCTGTGTCAATAACCTCGTTATTATCGGCAAAAATATAAACGACCCCATCTTTGTAACCAAATTCATAAGAGAATAAACCATCGTTCCTTCAATAAATTCTTATTATCCATCTCTCTCCATTTCCAAAACTTTTTCATAAACCTTACTTATTTTAAACTAATTTTAAACATATAGTTTTTAACAACATTTTATGTCTATGTATCAGATAAATAATTTTTATGTTGATTTCTATATTTTGTTATTTTTAGATAATTTGAATTAATATTTTTTTCTTCAAATCATTATTTTTCTTTAACAAAATTTTCACTTGTTTTTGTTTTAGTTAAAATTAACTATTATAGTTAAACTAAAGACTGTCGTATTTTTGGAATAAAATTGATTGTTTGAGCTTTTTGAAACTTTTTAAGTTACAATCAATTTATAGAGTTGATAATAACTGTTATTAAAAAGCGAGTTTCAATTTTATTTCAAAAATGCTTAGACAAGCTGGGATTGTAAAAGGGATAGCGACTGATCCCCTTTACGTTTAAAAAGATATAGAAAAACAGCAATTAATCAAAAATTTAGAATTTTTAAAAATTATTTATCTGTATATTTAAGAAAACAATTTTTATGATTAATAAAAAAATTAAATATGTTGCTATCTTAATCCTATTAAATCGTGCACCCGTATCAATCCCACAACATTCCCATTTTCCACAACAGGCAATACATTAATCTGGCTTTTTCTATTTTCCATCAGATGAAGCGCATCGAGAGCCATCGCATCCTTTTCAATCGTTACTGGTGTAGAAATCATAATATCAGAAGCCACATAATCAAAAAAATTTCTCCTTATGCTCCAATGCACGCCGAATATCTCCTTCTGTTATAATTCCAAGCAGTTTGCCGTTTTCAAGTCCTGTGTCCGAAATACACACAGCTCCTAATTTTTTCTTTGTAAGAAGCATTAATACATTCTCAATTTTCTCATCTTCTTTTACAACTGGCAATTCTTCTCCAATGTGCATTAAATCTGAAACGTGTAATAATAGCCGTTTCCCAAGGCTTCCTCCTGGGTGATATTTGGCAAAGTCATTTTCTGTGAAAATTCTTTTAATTTCATAAGGCATACGGCAAGGGCATCTCCTGTTACAAGTGTCGCTGTAGTCGAACTCATCGGAGCCTGTCCCAATGGACACGCTTCCTTTTCCACTCCCACATTTATCGTAAGTTCGGCATATTTCCCCAATGTAGAATTAGGATTTCCAGTAAATGCAACAATTTTTTTCCTCCAATTTTTTTCTTATTGGCGCTAAAATGCTTAGTACTTCGTCAGAATTTCCACTGTTTGAAATGGCAATTACGACATCTCCATCACTGATCATTCCCAAATCACCATGAAGTGCCTCTGCAGCATTTATAAATACTGCTGTTGTACCAGTTGAGGCAAGTGTCGCTGTAATTTTTTTCCCAATTATTCCAGACTTTCCAATTCCTGTTACAACAACTTTTATTGTTGTTTTTCAATTCTAAAATCATTCGGACTAATTTTTGAAAATCATCTCCTAATTTACTTTTTAATTTTTCAGTTCTGCAATTTCAATGTCAAATACATTTTTAGCTTCCTTTTAAAATATCTATTTCCATTTTTAATTCTGCTCCCTTTTTTCAATCAATTTTATTTATTATTCCGCCTTATTCTTCTCAATCAAAAGTATAACATAATTTATTTATTTTATCAAAAAGAATATTCATAAAATATTATTTGAATGCTTTAAAGATAAATTCAAAATAAATGTTGATAATAACTACATTTTTGATATAATATGAGAAGATAAATTTTTAATTGCTAAAATAGACAGTGATGAAAGGACAAATTAAGAATGATTAGTGTTTTAAAGGGAATGAAAGATAGATATTCTGACGATGTAAAAATATGACTTAATTGTTGATACAGCAAAAAGTGTATTTGAAAAATATGGATTTGAACGAATTATAACGCCTATTCTGGAAGAAACTGAGCTTTTTAGACGTGGTGTTGGAGATGAAACAGATGTTGTTTCAAAGGAAATGTACGAATTTGTAGATAAAGGTAACAGAAATGTTACAATGCGTCCAGAAGGTACCGCTGGAGTCGTGCGTGCCTATTTGGAAGCTGGTTTTCACAACCTCTCCGATTGTAAAAATGGTTTTTACTATGGTCCAATGTACCGTTACGAAGCTCTCACAAAAAGGAAGATTTAGGGAATTTCATCAAATGGGTATCGAAATGTTCTGAGTCCGTTCTGCTTACCTTGATGCAGAAATCATCCGAATGGGATGTGAATTTCTTGAAAAACTTGGAATTACTGGACTTAGTTGTGGAAATAAACAGTCTAGGAAATATTGAATCAAGAAAAAAATACATTGATGATTTAAAAGCATTTATGGAAAAAAGGCTGGATAAACTTAGTGACGACTCAAAACGAAGATATGCAACAAATCCACTAAGAGCATTAGATTCAAGGATAAAGGTGATCAAGAACAATTTATCAAACGCTCCAAAATTATACGACTATCTTGATGAAGAAAAGCAAAAATTATTTTTGAAGATACAAAGAAATATCTTGAATTAATGAATATTAATTATGTGGTAATGACAAGCTAGTGCTGGACTCTGACTATTACTCAGATACAGTCTTTGAAATAAAATCTGACAAACTAGGGCTCACAGGCAACTGTGCTGGCTGGAGGACGTTACGACAGACTCCTTGAAATACTTGGAAATGCAAAAGTGCCAGAATAGGCTTTATGCTGGAATGGAAAGAATTGCAATGCTTATGGATGAAAAATTTGATTGCAAAAGAAGAAAGCAAGATTTACGTTATTTATTTTGACGAAACAAAAGAATATTTTGTAAAAATAGTCGAAGAATTGCGAAAAATGGAATAAAAGCACTTTTGACTACAATCCAAAAAGTTTTGGAGCCCAAATGAAAAAGGCAAACAAAGAAAATGCAGAATATGTATTGATTTTTAGGGAAGATGAACAAAAGAAAATGTAGTTACAATGAAGAAATTTAGTACAGGAGAACAGGAAAAATATAAATTGAAGATGTTATTGAGATTTTAAAATAAAAAAGAGAAAAATTTTGCAAAAAGAAAAATTGAAAGGAAAAATAAAAATGTACAGAAATTATAAATTAAATGAATTAAGAATGGAAAATGTCGGAGAAGAAGTTATCTTATCTGGATGGGTTTCAAAAAGTTAGGATTTGGGGTCATTTCACATTCATTGATTTAAGGGATAGATATGGAATTACTCAAATTTTAGTGAATGAAGAAGTTTCAGGAAAAGAGCTTTTTGAAAAAGCTAGAAAATTAAAAATGAGTGGGTTATAAAAGTTACTGGAAAAGTTGCTGAAAGAAGCAGTAAAAATAAAAATATTCCTACTGGAGATATTGAAGTTGAAGCAAAAAATATTGAGATTTTGAGCCGTTCTAAGCAATTACCATTTGAAATTGATGAAACAGGAAATCTTAATGAAAATATACGTACTAACTTTACAGATACTAGATATAAGACGCCCAAGAATGTTAAATAACATTATAAAAAGAAACGATATGCTGTTTTCAATCAGAAAATTTATGAATGAGAACGGATTTTTAGACATTGACACTCCTATTCTAGCGAAAGCCACTCCCGAAGGAGCAAGAGATTTTGTTGTTCCAAGCCGAATAAACAAAGGCGACTTTTACGCCTTACCGCAATCTCCACAGCTATTTAAGCAAATCCTTATGGTATCAGGTGTTGATAAATATTACCAGCTTGCAAAATGTTTTAGAGACGAGGATTTAAGAGCCGACAGACAACCTGAATTTACTCAATTGGATTTAGAAATGTCGTTTATTGAGCAAGAAGATATTTTAAATGTGACAGAAGCACTTGCAAAACAAGTGTTTAAAGATGTTACAGGCATTGAAATTACTGAAAATTTTGAAAGAATGAGCTATGATGATGCAATGAATTTTTATGGTTCAGATAAGCCTGATTTAAGATTTGACATGAAATTGATTGATTTATCCAAAGAAACAGAAAATTGTGGATTTGGAGTATTTGAAAATGCAATAAAAGATGAGGGAAATGTAAAAGCAATTGTCGCTCCAAATGCTGAAAAATTTTCAAGAAAATACATCAAAGATTTAGAAGACTTTGTAAAAACATATTTCAAGGCAAAAGGGCTGGCTTATATCAAAATCAATGAAAATGGCGAAATTAATTCTCCAATTGCAAAATTTTTCACTGAAGAAAAATTAGCTGAAATTACTCAAAAATTAGGAATTAAAAATAACGAAATCGCTTTAATATTAGCTGATAAATATAAAAATTGTTCATGATGGGCTGGGAGCATTAAGGCTAAAACTTGGAGAAGAACTGGAATTAATTAACAAAGATTCTTTCAAATTCCTATGGGTAATTGACTTCCCAATGTTCGAATGGAGCGAAGAGGAAAATAGATACAAGGCTCAACATCATCCATTTACTTCAATAAAACAAGAAGACAGAAAATATCTTGATTCAAATGAACTTGATAAAATAAAGACAGATTCCTACGATATGATTCTAAACGGTTATGAAATCGGTGGTGGAGTATCAGAATTCACGAAGAGGAATTACAGGAAAAAGTATTTGAAAAAAATTAGGGCTTAGTAAAGAAGAACAGCAGGAAAAATTTGGCTTCTTTCTGGAAGTACTAAAATACGGATGTACCACCACATGGAGGACTTGCCTTCGGAATCGACAGATGGCTTATGGCAATCCTAAAAGAAAAATTCAATAAAAAGAAGTAATCCCATTCCCTAAAAACAAATAAAGGACAGGATTTATGACTGGAGCTCCTGCTGAAATTGAAGAAAATGTACTTGCAGAAGATTTAAGATTGAAATTATTAGAAAATGAAAAAGAAGATTAAATCGTACTACAAATAAACATAGATACTTAAACTCGAAAGGAGAATCCTACAAAAATGATTATAATATTTGGAACAAAAATAAAATAAAAATCTAGGTGTGGTAGGAAGTTGTGAATGTTCTCGATGTCACAATGTATCAGATTTACAATTCATAAGCACACAACAATGGTTTACGCTTTTTGGATACCCAGTGTTCCCAATAAGCAAGAAGCAGGAATTTATGCAATGTCCAATTTGTCACCAAGCCTATGAAATTCCTAAATAACATTATTTAATAAACATATTTATTCAAAAAACTGTTTCAGTACTGTAAAAATGAAGCAGTTTTTGTTTACCCAAATATACATTTATTGATTAATTTTAGATGTATTTTTAATAAAAATACCTATAGAAAAAAATCAAAGAAAAATATGATATAATATTATAGAGAAATTATAATAATAAAAATCAAGGGAGGAAATTTATTATGAGTATGTTTGTATTGTTTATTATGTCTATGATACTTTTTGCAGGAGGTACAGAAATAAAAAGTACATACTAAAACTGCAAAAATTAGAAAAAGATTCATATTGTAATATTCCGAAAGTGTATAGTGATTTTAAAAAATTAATGAAAAAGATTACCGAGTTGATGTAGATTTTGAAAATGTGTATTTGATGGGGAAACTTATGAAAATGTAAAAGTTGGCGTGTTAATTCAAAATGTTGAAAAACTGAAAAATATTTGAAAAATACAAATACATGCATTTAAAAAGCAGGTAAAAACCTAGTTTATAATTCAAATGATAACAGCTACTATTACAATGGTTCTTGGGCATTTAATAATGATAAAGCTTATCCAACAGTATTTGATGGTAAATAATTTATAAATAAATTTAGGACGGCAGTTTTATTAAATTGCCGTTTTTAGTAATTTTTGAAGTTAGAGTTTATAGCAAAACTTCTTTAAAATCAAACTCAAAAACTATGACTATTTTTACTCAAACCCTAAATTTACCATAATTTTTAGTAGTTCAATTTTAAATGGGTTGGAATATACTTAATAAATTATTTTTCACGACAAACGTATGAAGATTAGATTAAATTTTTAATACTCACAAACATGATAGTTATTAAAAATTAACTAACGAAAAATTGAAAGAAGAACATAGATGAAGTTAATGTTCATATATGATTTTGAATATCTTGAAAGAAGGGCTGATGTGAACCACGATGAATAAAAAGAATGCGAAGAGCTATGGGCAAAATAAATATTATGTGATTAAGCAAATCGCATAAAGTGTACTTGGAAATAAGAAATTATTTGAAAGAGAAAAAGAAATTGATATTGTATTTATTAATGAAAGAATACAAAATAAGGGATATGAAAAGAAAGTAAAAAGATTTTTAGTAATGCAATTCTTCATTTATGGGGATATTTCAAAAAGGCAACGGAAAATCGAAAAACAAGGATTATTTAACATACTGGAAGAATATATGGGAGGGAGAAATAATCAGAAATCGCTAATTGAATATATCAATACTTTACTAAAGAAATATCCAAATAAATATTTACAAGAATCTACTTTTATTAACGAGGAGAAAAGATGAGGACTATGGCATGAACAAATTATTCATCTATTGCCTAAAAATCAGCTTCTGGTCAACATAGAGAATGTTGTGCACTTAGGGAAATGGATGGAAAAAGAAACATAAAAACAGTAGACTATGTATTTTATATTCTCCATATTATTTATTTATTTATCATTCATTGGTTATGGATGAAATGGAAAAAGAGGGTATAAAGTTTCTAAAGAATGGAGAGATAAGAATTATAGGGGAAAGAAAGCGAGAAAATTATAATAATCTTGAAGAAAAATTATAGATAGCCCGATTTATAAAGAAACATGATAATGATTATTTAGTTGAGTGTATCGAAAAACTTTGCAGGATTAAATTGGAACTATAAAAGTTTTGATTGTTTTTAACTGACTACAACTCATTGTCCCATAGAGGAAACACAAGCTAATAATTCTGTAATAATTTTTAAATAATAAAATAGCTGTGAAAAAGAGAATTATTTTAAAATCTTATTCAAAATCCTCTACAATATGATAAAAATGTATTTAGATTTTTAAAGCTAGATTTAAAGCTAATCTTTCTTTTAAAAACATAAAATATATATTGAAATGAAAGGAGATGTATGATTAAAAGAGTATCATTACTAATGTTATCAATTTTAATGATGATGACTGTTGCTGTGCAATCATACAGTAAAGAGTATAAAATGAAAGTAAAGATTATTACTGCAAAAGGTGATGTTAATATTAATTTATTACCTGACAAATCGCCTGTAACTGTTGCTAATTTTGTAAACTTAGCAAAAAGGATATATATGATGGATTGAAAATTCCATAGGGTTATTGACAACTTTATGGCACAAGGAGGAGATCCGACTGGAACTGGTGCTGGAGGACCAGGATACCGATTTGAAGACGAAGTTAATAATGGACTGAATTTCTCAAAAGCTGGTAAACTAGCTATGGCAAATGCAGGACCAGGAACAAATGGAAGTCAATTTTTCATAACAACTGTATCCAACAGAATGGTTAAATGGTAATCATACAATTTTTGGAGAAGTTGTGTCGGATGCTGATTTAGCTGTTGTATTATCTAATGGAGATGTAATGACAAAAGTTGTAGTTGAAGGAGATGTTGATGCTTTTCCTAAAAACTCATAGAATTGACAGCTGGAATAAAACTTTAAAAGCAAAATTTTCCAAATAAATTTTAATTGAAGGGAACATGGCAAAAAGAAAAAGTAGTTTTTAGCATATTCAGGTGGACTTGATACATCGATTATCATACCTGGCTAAAAGAAAAATTATGATTTAGAAGTAATTGCGTGCTGTGTTGATGTTGGGCAGGATGAAGATATGGAAGCTGTAAAAGTTAAAGCTATAGAATCTGGGGCTTCTAAAGTTTATGTAGAAGATAAAAAGAAGAATTTGTAAAAGATTATGCTTTCCGTGCTTTTAAGAGCAGGGGCAGTTTCATGAAAATAAATATTTATTGGGAACTTCGTTTGCAAGACCATTAATTTCTAAAGTATTGGTGGATGTTGCCCACAAAGAAGGAGCGACGTATATTTGTCATGGATGTACTGGAAAAGGAAATGATCAGGTTAGATTTGAAACTGGCGTATTTTCATTAGATCCAACATTATTATAGCACCTTGGAGACTTTGGGACATTTCTTCAAGAGAAGATGCAATTGATTATGCACAAAAAAATGATATAAAAATAACTGTAACAAAAGAAAAAATTTACTCAAGAGATCAAAATCTTTGGCATATTTCACACGAAGGCGGAGATATTGAAGGGCTTGAAAATGAGCATAAGGAAGATATTGTCTATATGATGACAACTCCGCCTGAAAAAGCACCAGACAAGCCAACATACGTAGATATTACATTTGAACAAGGTTGGCCAGTAAAAGTAGATGGTGAGAAGCATTGAGCCAGTGGAATTATTGAGAAAATTGAATAAAATTGCTGGAGAAAATGGTGTTGAGTAATTGACATTGTGGAAAAATAGACTAGTTGGAATGAAACCAGAGGAATTTATGAAACACCAGGCGGAACATTGCTAAGTGAAGACTAAAAAGAGCTTGAAACTTTAATTTTTGACAAGATACATTTTGAATTTAAAACTGATCTATATGCAAGCATAGCTTATTCAGGACAATGGTTTACACCGCTTCGTGAAGGACTTGACGCATTTTGTAGATGAAACTCAAAAATGTAAAATGGCATACAAACTGAAACTATACAAAGGAAGTATAAAAATCAGCTGGAAGATTTACTGATTTTGGTATTAGTACGATGGAAGAAATTTCTTCATTTGGGCAAGTGAACTTTATAGTCACAAAGATGCAGAAGGATTTATAAAATTATTCTCACTTCCAAACAGAATCAGAGCTATAAAAACATAAATAAAATTAATTGAAGGATTCCTGAAAATAACAATTTTGGGAATTCTTTTTATTTGTTCTTTATTTTATTTTTACAGAATGTCATTTTGACAAATTCTTATCGTACAGTAAAGTTTATTAGGCTTTATTTTATTAAAGAGAAAATATTTATCATAGATTCTTGGAATTTTTAAATAGATTGATTATAATTCAAAATTTATTACTAAATAAGAATTAAAATATATAAGTTAAAAATTTACAAAACAATTTTTGTGGTACAACATAGAAGAATTGGTTATAGATCAAAATTCTGAAAATAGTATAAATAGATAAAAATATTTTTAATATAGGAGGTTTTGTAATGAAAATAAAAGATATGTTTGAACAGAAGGAGCATCTTATTTCCTTTTGAGATTTTTCCACCAAACAAAAATTTTTTCGCAGGAGAAATTAAAAAGAGGTGACGGCTGAACTGGTTGAATGCAAGCCTGATTTTATTAGCGTTACATACGGTGCAGGCGGGCAGACTAAAGGTGGGACTATTGAAATGGCTTCCACATTAAAAATAATTTGAAAAACAGAAGTTTTGGCTCATTTAACTTGTGTTGGAAGTAAAAAAGGAAATTCACGATTATTTGCAGGGAAGCAAAAGTAAAATGTAAAAATATTTTGGCACTTCGTGGAGATGTTCCGCAAGGAGAAACAGAAGATATTTATAACAAGGGAGATTATAAAGTACGCTTCTGAACTGATTAGTGACTTTGAGAAAAACAGTGACTTTGATGATTTTTCAATTGGTGGTGCATTTTATCCTGAAACTCACTATGAAAAATAATGATTTGGTTGACCTGTTTCATTTGAAGAATAAAGTTGAAGCTGGGACAGATTTTTAACTTCTCAAATGTTCTTTGATAATGATGTTTTTGTAAAATTTAAGGAGAAAGCAGAAAAACTAGATATAAAAGTACCTTTAGTTGCTGGAATTATGCCAGTTACAAATGCAAAACAGATAAAAAGAATTATAGAACTTTCAAAATGTTCTGTTCCTCACAAAATTAGATAAATTATTGGAAAAATATGGAGATAATCCAGAATCTACGAAAAAGGCTGGAATAATGTATGCAAGTGAACAAATTATAGAATTATTAGCTTATGGAATCAAAGGAATTCATATTTATACAATGAATAAAACCTGAAATAGCAAAAGGAAATTATGAAAAATATTGAATTTGCAAGATAAATTTTAAATATTTATTTAACAAATTAAATTTTTGAAATGTTTTGATTGTATAGATGTTTTATCATATTATTTTTATAAAAACAAGGGTTATTGATAATTTGAAACTGAAATAATTAAAAATATAAAACAGGAGGTAACATATGTCTATAAAAAAAGTATTAACAATTGCAGGATCTGATACAAGCGGAGGAGCTGGTATACAGGCGGATCTGAAAACGTTTCAGGAAAGAGGGGTTTATGGAATGAACGCCCTGACAGTTATTGTTACAATGGATCCTAAAAATAGCTGGGCTCACAAAGTTTTTCCAATTGAATTGAATGTTATAAAAGAGCAAATTGATACAGTTGTAAATGGAATTGGAGTGGATGCATTAAAAACTGGCATGCTTCCTACAGTTGAAATTATTGAATATGTAGGTTCTATTTTAAAAAATTGTAAAAATCCAGTTGTTATAGATCCCGTTATGGTGTGCAAAGTGAGCAGCGGTTCTACTGAAAATCTTTTCCCAGAAAATGTAGTTGCCATGAAAAATCATTTATTGCCTTACGCAACTGTCGTTACACCAAACTTATTTGAAGCCGCACAGTTAGCTGGAATGGAAAAATTGACACGCTTGAGGAAAGCTGAAAGGAAGTGGCTAAAAATATGTGACTTAGGTGCAAAAATGTTGTTATAAAAGGAAGAAAAATTTTTCGCTGGAGAAAAATCAATTGATTTCTTATACGATGGAAAAGATTTTGAATTTTTGAATCTGAAAAATTGATACAGAATGGAATCATGGTGCAGGATGTACTTTCTCCGCCTCAATCACAGCAGAACTGGCAAAAGGTTCCACAGTAAGCGAAGCAGTCTCCACTACATTAATCACAGAAGCCTTTGAAAACAGTCCTTTAAATTAAACGACTATACTGGACCTTAAATCACAAGGCATTTGCTTTGAAAATAATAAGTAATAAAAATATGTAAAAAGTATTCTCTTGGAGTAGGTGTTTAGAGGATACTTTTGTAAAATTTTTAACTCATCATAAATTGCAATATTAAATGCAACATATCTGAAAATCAAACAGGAGAATATAAATAATGGAAAAATTAGTCTTGAAGAATTGAAAGATTTGTTATTAATACTAAAAACTCTTTCTTTGAAAAATAGGAATAAAATTTTTATAATAGCTATTTCGATGATCAGTCTAATCACTATGCACTATATTTGATTTATTTATACAGGATTGCTCACGTCGCAAATCCTACAACCTATGGTTGTTTACATTTTATATTTTTCGCACTAGACAAAAACTCGCTATGCTCAAACAGTTTTGTCATCACAGAAAAATGCCCGGACGATTAGTTTACGTAGACCTTGTTAAAATGAAAAATTATATTTTAATTAAAAATATTAGTTTTTTTATCCTTTTTGAAAAAGTTTTTGAATAAATTTCGCTGTTTAAATGGGGTTTAGTATGAAAGAAACAAACAAATGTTCAGTGATTACAAAAGAAGTTTTTAAAATGATAGGAAAACATGCAATGGAGCGATGGGATTTTTCAGATTAAGAAAATATGAAAATAAAAATTAGATTGAAATGAGGAATATAAGTGAATATTTTCAAAATTGATGAACAAAAGTTCAAAGAAAAATTATGAAATTTTATCTGATTATGAAATTTGATTTTGAAAATGGAAAAGATGTATAGATTACATTAAAAATAGGAAATCAGTTATCCTGTATGAGAACATTATCATCAGGGTATAGCATTTGCTCATTGATAGAAAACATCATAAATTCTTTTTAGGTTAAACTGTCATATTTCAGAAAAATTAAAAAATTTTAGGAACTTCTAAAGAATCAAAGACTTTACTAAGATATAGTTTATTTGGATTAATTATGTCAAATAATAAAGAATGGATAAGTTTTTAAAAATAATTTAAACTATATAACTTCAAATGATTTTGAATTCAAAAGAGAACACCTATATAAAATCAAAAGATTTACATGAAATTATCACTATTTTAGCACTATTAGGAGATTTTGAAGAAGTAGAAAAGAAGCACAGTTAAAACTCATTAACTCAAAAGTTATTATGCTATACAAAATAGATTTTATGCTTTTTGAAGATAGTAAATATACGAAAAATGAAATGACAATACATAAATTATTAGAACCTAAAATAGCTACAAAAATTTTGATACAGATATTAATTATAGTTTTTATTTGAATATTTATGTATTAATGTATTCTAAAATAGCATTATTAAGATGGATTTGACTAGAATTAATGATAAAACGGTCTGATTTAATTGATAATACTCACTACAGAGTTATGAAGAACCATGATTTTAGGAAAAATAGATTTGCAACATTGACACCTGGAAAAATGGATGAATGGACAGATTACTCAAATAATTGTACCGATTACTTAATTTAAATATTAAAAATAAAAATTATTATATAGAAAAGATAAATAAATTATTTTCATAATTGATTTTATTACAATTCTTTTGATAAAATATATAGTACAATTTGATTTGATAAACAAAATAAATTTATGATAAAAATCAGTTTATGAAATAATTAAAAATTGATATGTTTCACCAAATTTTTTGCTAATTAAGTTTAGTGAAATATTAGATATATTTAGAAAAATTTTGAGGTAAAATTAATATGAGTTTGTTAGAATTGAAAAATGTAAAATCTGAAGTAGAGGGAAGGAAATCTTTAAAAGGACTGAACTTGACTATAAATAAAGGAGAAGTTCACGTAATTATGGGACCTAATGGAGCAGGAAAATCTACACTTGCAAGTATTCTTGTGGGACATCCGAAACATGAGCTTGTTGATGGGGAAATTATTTTGGATGGAGAAAATATTAATGAAGATGCTGTTGACGAAAGAGCTAAAAAAGGGATTTTCCTATCATTTCAATATCCTGAAGAAATACCAGGGCTTACTGTAGAAGACTTTTTGAGAACAGCAAAAGAATCTGTTACTGGTGGAAAAACAGTATTTAATGCAATTTCACAATGAATTAGTGGAAAAATGGAAAAACTTCACATTAATCCTGAATATGCAGATAGACATTTGAATGTTGGATTTTCTGGTGGAGAAAAGAAAAAGAATGAAATTTTACAGATGGCAGTTTTAGAGCCAAAATTGGCTATTCTGGATGAAACTGATTCTGGACTTGATATTGACGCTACAAAAGTTGTATTTGAAGGTGTTCAAAAATTAAAGACTAAAGATACAGCTTTACTTATAATTACACACTATGATAAAGTGCTGGATTATCTAAAGCCTGATTTTGTTCACATTTTGATGAATGGAAAAATTGTTAAGACAGGTGGGCAGGAATTAGTTGAAAGCATTGAAAAAGATGGTTATGCTAAAATGAAGGAAGAATTAGGGATTATAATTAATACAGAATAGAAAGTGTGGGAATAATGGAAAAATAGAAAAACATATGTTGCAGACATTGAACGTGGTGTCTATGATATAAAAGATGAAGGGACGTTATAAATATAAAGGCTGAAAAGGGACTTACTCCTGAAATTATCAAAAAAATTTCAGAAAGAAAAAATGAGCCTGAATGGATGAGAGAATTTAGATTAAAGGCATTAGAAGTTTACAATTCAAAACCTATGACTGACTGGGGTCCAGATTTATCAGATCTTGATGTAAATGATATTGTGCATTATTTGAACCTGATTCGGCACCCTATGAATGAAAACTGGGATGATGTACCAAGTTATATAAGAGATACATTTGACAGACTTGGAATTCCTGAGGCTGAAAAGCAGTCACTTGCAGGAGTAGGAGCACAATATGATTCGGAAGTAGTTTATCACAGCATTCATAAAGAATTGAAAGAACAAGGTGTAATTTATACAGATATTGAAACTGCTATGGTAGAATATGAAGATATGCTAAAGGAATATTTTATGACATTAATTACAGTTAATGATCACAAATTTGCAGCATTACATGGAGCAGTATGGTCTGGAGGATCATTTATCTACGTTCCAAAAGGAGTAAAGGTAAATATGCCTTTACAATCATATTTTAGATTGAATGCACCTGAAGCAGGGACAATTTGAGCATACGCTTATTATTGTGGACGAAGGAGCTGATTTGCACTATATCGAGGGATGTTCTGCTCCAAAATATCAAAAAAATGCATTGCATGCAGGAGCGGTTGAATTATTTGTAAGAAAAGGGGCAAGATTAAGATATTCAACAATTGAGAACTGGTCAAGAAATATGTACAATCTTAATACAAAAAGAGCAATAGTGGAAGATGATGGAGTAGTTGAGTGGATTTCTGGATCATTTGGATCAAGAGTTTCGATGCTTTACCCAATGAGTATTCTAAAAGGTGATCGTTCAAGATGTGAATTTACAGGAGTTACATTTGCAGCAGCTGGACAATATTTGGATACAGGATGTAAAATTATTCATCAAGGAAAACAGACAAGTTCGACAGTTCATTCAAAATCAATTTCCAAAAATGGAGGAACAGCATTTTATAGAGGGCTTTTAAAAGTATTGCCAGAAGCAACTGGAGCAAGATCAACTGTAGAATGTGAATCATTAATGCTGGATAATGAATCAACTTCAGACACTATACCAATAATTGATATAAATAATGACAGCGTAGATATTGGAAGATGAAGCAAAAATCGGAAGAATAAGCGATGAAGCAATATTTTACCTTATGTCAAGAGGTATTAGTGAAGATGAAGCAAAGGCGATGATTGTAAGAGGATTTGTTGAGCCAATTTCTAAGGAGCTTCCACTTGAATATGCTGTAGAGCTTAATAAATTGATAGAGCTGGAACTGGAAGGAACTATTGGATAATCTGAAAAGACATTGCTTAAAAATGAGAGGAGTAAAAATGTTAGAAAAATCAAGCATACAAAATCTTGATAACAGTGATTACAGATTAAAAAGTTTTTGAAGAATATAAAACACTTGAAAAAGTTAATTGGAAAAAGGGTTGGCTATCAAATATGAGGAGCCCTGAAACTTTTAAGGAAATTTAATAATCTGGAAGTTAAAAATGAAAATCAAGATGGAGTTGTTATAAAAAAATATAAATGATTCCCTGCAAGAACTTGAAAGTTTGAAAAATGATAATGATTATGGATTGGGAGATTTTTTTCAAGACACAGAACTTTGCTTTTTTTATAATGAAGGGAAATATTTGAAAAATAAAAGAGAGAAAAACTGTTGAAAAAGCCAATTTACTTAAAATTATCATGCAAATAAAGAAAATAATTTTCTAGTTGACTACAATGTTATTGAAGTCGAAGATTTTGCAAAAGTTACAGTAATTATTACTTATGATTCAGAAGATGACACACCAGTTTATCACAATGGAATTATAAAAAGTGTTTACAGGACGAAATGCAGAAGTAAAAATTATAAAAATACAAACTTTAAATACAAATAGTTCCAATTTTGAATCATCTAAGATTGAAACTTTGGGTCAAGGGAAAAACTCAATATTACAGCGTTGAACTAGGTGGAAAGATTAATGCAATAAGTCATAAATCTTATCTTGAGGAAGATTCAGCAGAAGTTTATGTATGGCCTGCATACCTTGCTGATGAGGACAGAAAACTGGACTTGGAGTATTCAGTAGTTTTCCGTGGACGTAGAACAGTTGGAGAGCTTCAAGGAAGAGGGGCTGTAAAAGATACAGCTAAAAAAGTATTTCGTGGAAACCTTTACTTTAAGCAAGGTTCGAGCAAGTCTGAAGGGCGTGAAGGAGAATTTGCTATCTTATTAAATGATAAAAATAAAAGGCTGACTCTATTCCAACATTATTCTGTAGTGAAGATGATGTTATCGGAGAACACGCTCGCTTCTGTCGGAAAAGTTGATGAATCAAAATTATTTTATCTAATGAGCCGTGGACTTTCTGAAGGAAGAGCAAAAAAATTAATAGTAGAATCTTCATTCCGTCCAATAATGGATAACATCGATGATGAAAAAATTAAGAGAAAAATTATTTGAAGAACTGGAAAGAAGAATTTAAAATAAAATATGAATTTGAAAAATTACCCACAAAGTGATATAATTTTTGTATTGCTTGTGGGTAAAAATTGTATAGGGAGGGAAAATGGACTACAGAAAAGAATTTCCAATATTTAAGAACAGAAATAATCACTATCTTGATACAGCAGCAACTTCACAAAAGCCAAAAAGAGTGCTGGATAAAATTATGGAATATTATGAAAAATATAACGGCAATCCAGGGACGTGGTTCGCATACTTTGTCCATGGAAGCCTCAAACTTGATGACAAATGCACGTAAAAACTGTACAGAAATTTATTAATGCAAAATATCCTGAAGAAGTTATTTTTACAAAAAGTACGACAGAATCAATCAATTTAATCGCCTATTCTTATGGAATGGAATTTATAAATGAAAATGACGAGATAATTCTAGGAATTTCAAATCATCACGCAAACATTGTCCCTTGGCAGTTTGTAGCTAAAAAGAAAAATGCTAAGATAAAATTTGTTTATCTTACTGAAAATGGACAATTTGATATTGAAGATTTTAAAATAAATTGTCAGATAAAACAAAACTTGTAGCTATTTCTGCTGTGGTAAATGTTACAGGAGTTATTCAGCCAATAAAAGGAAATTATTGAAATTGCAGAAAGTAAAATAAAAATATACGTATTCTTGTGGATGCTGCACAGTCGATGCTGCATTTTAAACACGATGTTCAAGAACTGGATGCAGATTTTCTTGTATTTTCAGGACATAAATTATTTACGCCAATGGGAATTGGGGTTATGTACGGAAAAAGGATATTCTTGACAAAATGCCGCCTTTCTTATATGGTGGAGATATGATTGAATTTGTAACAGAGGAGGAATCAACGTTTGCACCGCTTCCAAATAAATTTGAAGGCGGGACTCAGAATGTGGAAGGGCAGTAACTCTGGAAGAAGCAATTAATTTTATTGAAGAAATAAGTTATGAGAAAAATTAATGAAATTGAAAAATTCTCTTACGGAAATTGCTTTAGAAAAAAATTGAAAAAGCTAGATTTTGTGGAAACATATTTTACAAAAGATGTTGAGCGTGCTGGAATTATTGCCTTTAATGTAAAAAATGTGCATTCTCATGATGTGGCATTTATACTTGACTCGTATAATGTGGCAGTTCGTTCGGGGCATCATTGTGCACAGCCTTTAATGAAGTATTTAGGAGTGCCTTCGTGCTGTCCGTGCAAGTTTTTAGCATTTACAACAATGAAGAGGATATTGATAAACTGATAGAAGGGCTTTTAAAAGTGAAGAAGTTTTTTGAATTATAGGAAAAAGTAAATAAAAAGAAAAAATTTGAAAAGGAGGTTTAATATGAATTTAGAAAAATATATCAGCAGACAATACTGGAATATAGCAGACGTAAGGAACTAAACCGTGAAATCGAAAAATCCGACATTTGCAGAACGTGGGACATAATCCAAACTGTGGAGATGACTTTGACGCTTGAAATAAAAACTGATGAAAACGGAGTAATAACAGATGCCGCTTTATTGGAAGCGGATGTGCCATTTCAACGGCTTCTATGGCTATGCTGATTGACTTGGTAAAAGGGAAGACAATGGAAGAAGCAAAGGAAAAAGTAAATTTGTTTTTCAAAATGATGAAAGCAGGAAGAAAAATTGACAAGTGAAGAAAGTAAAAATTAGGAGATGCTGTTCTTATGGAATATGTGGCTCAAATGCCTGCAAAGAGTAAAATGTGCGACACTTAGCTGGCATTCATTGAAAAGTAATTGTAGGATAAGAGTGAAAAAGTAGAAAAAGGCTGTTAAAACAGCCTGATTAGACCAAAAATTTATAATTATTTCTTTTTACTAAAAATGTCAAATAAATACAAGAATTTATTACTAGAAAATTAAAAATTAAGCTAAAGTATAGAAAATCTAAATATTTTTAAATATTTTTAACAAAATGGCGTCCCCTGGTTGACTCGAACCAACGACCTCTGATTAACAGTCAGATGCTCTAACCGGCTGAGCTACGGAGACACGACAAAAGAAAAAGTTTGGCAACTGCCTATTTTCCGGGACGAATCCAAGTATCGTAGGCGTAAACAGACTTAACTGCCGGGTTCAGAAATGTAACCGGGTGTATCCCTGTCTGCTAGCATCACCAAACTTTAAAAACTAAATTGTCAAGTTAAGACAATGAGAAATAAATAGTAGCAGTAAAAAGATTAATTAAAAAGCAGATGTAATATTAGTACCAGTCAGCTGAATGCATTGCTCGCACTTTGACACCTCTGGCCTATCAAACCATGTGTTCTCCATGGATACTGCGAATACTCATCTCAAAGTCGGCTTCTCGCTTAGATGCTTTCAGCGATTATCCGTTCCAGACGTGACTACCCAGCCATGCCACTGGCGTGACAACTGGTACATCAGAGGTCTGTCCAACCCGGTCCTCTCGTACTAAGGTCAGATCTTTTTCAGTATCCAGGCGCCTGCAGTGGATAGGGGACCGAACTGTCTCACGACGTTCTGAACCCAGCCTCGCGTGCCTCTTTAATGGGCGAACAGCAACCCTTGGGACCTTCTCCAGCCCCAGGATGAGACGAGCCGACATCGAGGTGCCAAACACTTCCGTCGATATGGACTCTTGGGAAGTATCAGCCTGTTATCCCCGGGGTAGCTTTTATCCGTTGAGCGACGGTCCTTCCATACGGAACCGCCGGATCACTAACTCCTACTTTCGTACCTGCTCGACCCGTCAGTCTTGCAGTCAAGCTCCCTTATGCGTTTGCACTCTTAGGCTGATTTCCATCCAGCCTGAGGGAACCTTTGAACGCCTCCGTTACTCTTTTGGAGGCGACCGCCCCAGTCAAACTGCCCATCTAGCACTGTCTCCGTTACCAGATTAGAATTTCAACGGCATATGGTTGGTATTCCAACGGCGACTCTGCACAACTGACGCCTTTACTTCACAGTCTCCCAACTATCCTATACACACACAGCCAAAACCCAATGCCAAGCTACAGTAAAGCTCCACGGGGTCTTTCCGTCCTACTGCAGGTAGCCGTATCTTCACCGCATTACAACTTCACCAGGTCTCCAGCCAAGACAGCTCCCAAATCATTTCACCATTCGTGCAGGTCGGAACTTACCCGACAAGGAATTTCGCTACCTTAGGACCGTTATAGTTACGGCCGCCGTTCACCGGGGCTTCAATTCGGATCTCTCAATCCTCCTCTTAACCTTCCGGCACTGGGCAGGTGTCAGCCCATATACGTCGCCTTTCAGCTTAGCATAGACCTGTGTTTTTGGTAAACAGTTGCTTGGGACTCTTCACTGCAGCCTGTTTCCCCTTGAGGTGTTTCTCCTCTCAGCTATATCAGGCACCCCTTCTCCCGAAGTTACGAGGCTATTTTGCAGAGTTCCTTAGCTAGAGTTATCCTGTCGGCCTTAAGTTTCTCACTCTGTCCACCTGTGTCGGTTTACAGTACGGGCACTATTTCTCATCGATAGAAGTTTTTCTCGGCAGTGTAGGATCTGTGACTTATGCCAAATGCACTTCATCAGGTCTCACATTTAGACACGCGGATTTTCCTGCGTGTCCATAGCTGCCCTCCTTAGAAAGACTATTCCGTCAGTCTTCCACATACCTTCCTGCGTCACTCCGCTCTCAAGCGATAATAGTGGTACAGGAATATTAACCTGTTTTCCATTCGCCATCACAATTTTGCTTATGCTTAGGTCCCGACTTCCCCAGGGCGGACAAACCTTCCCCTGGAAACCTTGGACTTCCGGCCGGCGGGATTCTCGCCCGCCTTCTCGCTACTCATTCCTGCATTCTCACTTCTGATACCTCCAGAATGGCCTTGCGGCATTCCCTTCAACAGCCTACAGAACGCTCTCCTACCAGGCGTGCAGACACGCCTCCGCAGCCTCGGTTTATGTCTTAGTCTGCGTTACATCTTCGGCGCGAGATACTCTCGACCAGTGAGCTATTACGCACTCTTTTAAGGCATGGCTGCTTCTAAGCCAACCTCCTGGTTGTCTGTGAATATCCACCTCCTTTCCCACTTAGACATAATTAGGGACCTTAGCTGGCGGTCTGGGCTGTTCCCCTCTCGTCCGCGGACCTTGTCATCCGCGGACCTCACTCCTGACTATTAATATATGGTATTCAAGTTTGCTTGATTTCGGTGAGCAGTACGCCCCCTAGACCATACAGAGCTCACCCCCACATATCTTAACGTCAAGGCGCACCTAAATGCATTTCGAGAGAACGAGCTATCTCCTAGTTCGATTGGCATTTTTCACCCTAGACCCTGCCTCATCTCCCAACTTTTTCAACGGCGGTGAGTTCGGCCCTCCACTGAGTCTTACCTCAGCTCAGCCTGGACAGGCCTAGATCACCTAGGTTTCGCGTCTATGACTCAGCGACTGACGCCCTGTTAAGACTCGGTTTCCCTTCGGCTCCGCTATATTAACCTTGCCACTAATCATAACTCGCAGGATGATTAACCAAAATCCACGCAGTCACACATAAAGTGCTCCTACCGTTTGTAAGCACACGGTTTCAAATTCTATTTCACTCCCTTGCTCAGGGTTCTTTTCACCTTTCCCTCACGGTACTCTTCACTATCGGTCCACAACAGTATTTAGCCTTGCGTGATATGGTCCACGCTGATTCACGCCAGATTCCTCGTGCCTGACGCTACTCGGGTGCTTCCAGTCACTATATGTATTTTATGTTCTACAGGACTATCACCTTCTTTGGTTCAGCTTCCCAGCTGATTCTACTTACATACATACAGCTTAAACATTATGACAATCCGTTAATGAAGTCCCGACAAACCCCGTGCCAGCAATGCTGCTCCGCTTGGCACTGGCACGGTTTAGCTTTTTCCCCGTTCGCTCGTCGCTACTTAGGGAATCGTTTTACTTTCCTTTTCCTCCCGCTACTTAGATGTTTCAGTTCGCGGGCTTACCGTTTTTCACGCATGTCCTCCAGACATGCAGGTTTTCCCATTCGGAAATCCGGGGATTAACGATTATGTGCATCTTCTCCCGGCTTATCGCAGCTTATCACGTCCTTCATCGGCTGTTGTTGCCTAGGCATCCTCCGTGTGCCCTTATTAGCTTTTTATCCAGAATAACTTTTACTCTAGTTTCATTGTAATCTTTTACCTACTATTCATTTCCCATTGTCCTAAATATAATTGGTGGAGATAAGCGGGTTCGAACCGCTGACCTCTGCCTTGCAAGGGCAGCGCTCTCCCAACTGAGCTATATCCCCAAGACATAATATGGTGGGCATGGCTGGACTCGAACCAGCGACCCCCTGCGTTATCAGCACAGTGCTCTAACCACCTGAGCTACACGCCCATAAGATATACGAAGAAGCGGTGTAATGAATTAGCTCCCTTAGAAAGGAGGTGATCCATCCGCACCTTCGGCACGGATACCTTAGTTACGACTTCACCCCAATCACTATCCACACCTTAGATGCCTTCCTCCTTGCGGTTAGACCGGCAGCTCCAGGTGCAAACAACTCTCGTGGTGTGACGGGCGGTGTGTACAAGACCCGAGAACGTATTCACCGCAGCATTGCTGATCTGCGATTACTAGCGATTCCAGCTTCATGAAGTCGAGTTGCAGACTTCAATCCGAACTTGGACCGGCTTTAAAGATTCGCTTGGCGTTGCCGCTTCGCGACTCTCGTACCGGCCATTGTAGCACGTGTAGCCCAGATCATAAGGGGCATGATGACTTGACGTCATCCCCACCTTCCTCCTGCTCTTCGCAGGCAGTCTCGCCAGAGTCCCCAACTTAATGATGGTAACTAACGATAGGGGTTGCGCTCGTTGCGGGACTTAACCCAACATCTCACGACACGAGCTGTCGACAGCCATGCACCACCTGTCTCTACGTTCCCGAAGGCACTGCCTGTTCTCACAGGCATACGTAGGATGTCAAGATCTGGTAAGGTTCCTCGCGTTGCGTCGAATTAAACCACATGCTCCACCGCTTGTGCGGGTCGTCAATTCCTTTGAGTTTCAGCCTTGCGGTCGTACTCCCCAGGCGGATTACTTATCGCATTTGCTTCGGCACGGACACTCTTCATGCCCACACCCAGTAATCATCGTTTACAGCTGGGACTACCAGGGTATCTAATCCTGTTCGCTCCCCTAGCTTTCGCACTTCAGCGTCAGTTGCCGTCCAGTGAACTATCTTCATCATCGGCATTCCTGCACATATCTACGAATTTCACCTCTACTCGTGCAGTTCCGTCCACCTCTCCAGCACTCTAGCCAGACAGTTTCCAGGGCAGGCTTGCGGTTGAGCCGTAAGTTTTTCACCCAGACTTGTCTGGCCGCCTAGATGCCCTTTATGCCCAATAATTCCGGATAACGCTTGCGACATACGTATTACCGCGGCTGCTGGCACGTATTTAGCCGTCGCTTCTTCTGCAGGTACCGTCACTTTCTTCTTCCCTGCTGAAAGCACTTTACAATCCGAAAACCTTCTTCGTGCACACAGAATTGCTGGATCAGGGTTGCCCCCATTGTCCAATATTCCCCACTGCTGCCTCCCGTAGGAGTAAGGGCCGTATCTCAGTCCCCTTGTGGCCGTTCACCCTCTCAGGCCGGCTACCTATCATCGCCTTGGTGAGCCGTTACCTCACCAACAAGCTAATAGGACGCAAAGCTCTCCTGCAGCATCTCTTTTCATTGCCGGGCACATGCGTGCCGGCAACTGTATCAGGTGTTGTCAGTCGTTTCCGTCTGTTATCCCTGTCTGCAGGGCAAGTTCTTTACGCGTTACTCACCCGTCCGCCTTGGCTAGGCTGTGCAAGCACAGATTTGCCAAAGACTTGCATGTGTTAAGCATTCTGTCAGCGTTCATCCTGAGCCAGGATCAAACTCTTCATTCAATATATTTTACATATATTTAAGTTTCACCTTTATCTTGACGAGAATCTTGTTTTACAACAAGAGCTCTTGACTATTATTTATCTTTTACACATTATTGCTTCTTCTATTCTTATCTCAATTGTCCTGCGACACGATTTCGTATCGACAAGATATATATTATCATAACTGAGATTTATTTGTCAACTACTTTTTCAAAAAATTTGTGTTTTTGAATATTTTTTTATTCGTAGTCTATATTTCTTAGAAAGTACTTTTAAAATCTAATTTTAATTTGTATTCTGTGAAATATTTTGTACTTTGAAGTTTTACCTTCTTTCCAAGTCCTTTTTATTTTTGAATTTTTGTAAAATTATTTTTATAGCTTTCACTTATATCTTTCACTTGTGCTAATTCCTTATCTGTTATCCATTTAGAAACATCACTATTTATGTATCCTAAAGATTCTAAAGCTAGCTTTAAATCTTCTTTCATTAATAGTAATTTTGGATTTGATGTGTTTGATGTTATTAATTTACCTGATGATATATCACTGATTTCTTCTATTGTTTCTGTTAAATCTAGTTTTTTACTTTATCTTTTAAGTCTAAAATTATTTTTGGGCTTTTTATTCCTAGCCCTGGAACTCTTGTAAAAATCTTTGACTCATTTTCATTTTACAATGTCTATAATTTCTCGTGTATTAAATGTCGATAATATTGCAATTCCAAGTTTAGGGTCCTACACCGCTTATACTTATTAGTGCCTTTGAAAAGTCTCTTTTCATTTTGGGTTTTGAAACCATATAATGAAATATCATCTTCCTTTACATTTGTATAAATGTATAATTTTCATCATTTCCAATGTTATCTAATTTTTCAAACGTTTTTTGAGATACATATACTTTTATACGCCAAACCATTTATATCTAAGGCTACATAATCAATTTTGATTGTTAATTTTTCCAGAAATATATTCAAACATTTATTTTCCTTTCTTTATAATATGTTATAACTATTTCTATTATTATAATTTAATGAGCTCTACTTTTAATATTTTCTTCTAAAAACATAATACCGATTTCTTTAAATTTTTTTCCTGTCCCATCAGTTACATAATAATTTACTTCTTCATTTTTAAGAGCATCGTTTTTAAAAATTTATGTAAAATACTTTTTAAATCTAAAAGCTGTTTCTTTTGCTGGATCTACTATTTTTATATCAGGATAAATTTTACTAATTGCATCTTTTAACAAAGGATAATGAGTACAACCTAATATTAATGTGTCGATTTTTCTCTTCAAAAATCATCAAGATATGTTTTTATTATTTGGTTTACTAATTTTCCACTTAAAATCCCTTCTTCTACGGCTGGTACAAAAAGTGGACAAGCTTTTCTGAAAAACTTTTTACTTTTTGGATTAAAAAGCTTTTCATTTCTTCTTTGTATTTTTCTGATTTTATTGTCGCTTTTTGTTCCTATCACTCCAATTTCGTTACTTTTTCGTAGTGTTTATCGTCGTTCTTGCACCTGCTTCAATTACTCCTATAATAGGAATTTTAACATTTCTTCAACTCTTTAAAGCTAGTGCTGTTGCTGTATTGCAAGTGCTACCACGATTGCACTCACATCTTTTTCTAGCAAAAATTCAACTATTTCTTTTGAATATCGAATAATTAATTCTTTTTGTTTTTCTCCATACGGAACTCTTTGCAGTATCTCCAAAATAATATATTTTTCATTTGGGAGGACTTTTTCTAATTTCTTTTAATACTGTTAGCCCTCCAATTCCAGAATCAAATACACCAATTGACATTACTTCCTTTCTCTTTGTATATTCAAAATTGTTTATCTATTAAAACAATAAAATTGAGCCGTTAAAAACAGCTCTATTTTTATTTCAGTTTATTTCATAATTAATTCTCCGCTGTAAGTTAATGTTCCATCAGTTGCAACATATGTCTCTACAATTTTCCTACACTTTTTCTTTATTAACTCCTGAATTTCAAATTTACTGTATAATTTAGATTTGGACGTTGATGTAGCAGTTATTTCAACATCCTTTGTTGGATACAAGTTATATTTACTATCTCCTATTGTTGCTATTGCTACTACATCATTTTTACTTATGATTTTCATTTTCTTAGCTGAATTTTCTCATTGTTATTCTTTTTAAAAATCATATTGAAAAATTGTTCTATTTTATTTCCTTTTTGTTTGAGAATGGTTTTCTGTATTGTTATTATTATCGTTTGTTTGATTATGTATTGAAGTAGTTAGTTGCTACATTTGTTTTTCGTGCATAACCATTTGTATAATAATTATTTATTTCTCTGTCTATGTGCGTTTCTATCTTTTTGCTCTGTTTGATCCTAAAATAATAGCTATCATTCTATCGTTTCCTCTATTTGCGGTTAGAACAATGTTTGACCCCGTCGGTTGTGGTATCCTGTTTTATTCCATCCACTCCTAGTACATTTCCTAAAAAGTGCATTTGTTGAAGTTACCTTTGTATTTCCGTTGTCTACATAATCTGTCTTATTTTTGAGAAAAGTTCAAGTATTCACTATAATCTTTTAGTGTTATTTGAGCAGAGTTTATACAAATCTTTTGCATTTCCTTGATCCATGCATGAACCTGTATAGCTAGGGTGGCAATCCATGTGAGAGAACAATATCTAAGAGAATTTAATCCATAACTTCTAGCTTTTCTTTCATTCATAGAATGTACAAAATTCGAAACATCCCTCCAACATACTCTGCAAGAGCGTATCGAGCATTATTTGATGATTTTATAATTGTTGCCTTTTAACAAATCTCTTACTGTATATTGCTTTTTCCAGCAGTTAATTTTATCTCCCATATGGAACTGAGGCAGCTTTTTGCTGAAACTATTACTTTATCATCATAGGAAATTTGTCCGTATTTTATCCAATGTTAATATTGATGTCATAATTTTTGTTACTGAGGCTAATGGACGAACATCAGAACTATTGTCCTCCTTTATAATATTCCCATTTACATCTCCGATTAACAGCGCTTTATAGTCCTGATAATCTTCACCATCAGCAAAGAAAAATGCTGATATAGCCAAAAATACCATAGAAAATAATAACTTTTTACTTTTTCTCCCAATTTTTACTCCCATTTTACTTTTTCTTTTCCTCTTTTCATTTCTAAATAATTTTACTAGATCGTATTATAACATTTTCTTATTAGTTTTTCATTTGTAAATTTTTGAATAAAACTTGTTTTAAACTAATTATACCTTACAAATATTTAACTATAAAACTAAATATTCCTTGTTTAATAGTGATTCAAAGTGTTTTAATATTATTAAATATATATTCGTTAAATTTCTATATATTGAATTCAGATATTTAAAATGATGTTATTATATATATATATTAGTATAAAAATTTAAGTTATAATTTAGAAAATTTTATTATTAAATTATACAGATTTAATTGCATTTTCAGATTATTTTTGAACAATATAATATTATTTTTATAAAGTAATTTGAAATCATTACAAAAATTAAAAGTATTTTTCAAAAATATGTTATAATTACAAAAGATATAAATTCAGAAAAGAGAAAAATTATAAAAATAAATAGATTTTAATTGAAAAAGAATTTATGAACAGGAGAAAATATGATTACAACATTGTGTTATCTTGAAAATGATAATAAATACCTGATGTTGCATACAGAAATAGGAAATAGATATAAATAAAGGGAAATGGCTTGGTGTAGGCGGAAAACTGGAAAATGGGGAAACTCCTGAAGAATGCCTGAGAAGGGAAGTCAGGGAAGAAACAGGCTATGAGCTTAACAGCTTTTGAGTACAGGGGACTTGTGATTTTCAACTATAATGCTGATGAGCCTTTATTTATGTACCTTTATACGAGTTCCGATTTTTAATGGAGTAGAGAAAGAATGTGATGAAGGGGATTTAAAATGGATTTCAAAAGATGAAATTCTTAATCTTAGGTTATGGGAAGGAGATAAGATTTTCCTGAAACTGCTATTTGAAAACTCTCCATTCTTTTATCTGACTTTAGATTATGAAAATGATGACCTAATAGGGTCAAAATTGGAATTTAAGCAAGAATACAGTTCTTTTGAGGTTTTTGTACCGGAAAAATATGTAGAAAAATTGTGGAAAAATCTGCAGAGATATTCTTTATTGACAGAAGGGTTTTTATGCTGATGTCTACTCTACATCTGATACGATTGGACATTGGAAAAACTCTGGAAGGAGGAAGTCCATTTTGATGGAGAAAAGTGGGAAATCAAGTGTTGCAGATGAAAAATAATGAAGTTCAGAGTAAAAAGAAATTCGAGGAGCTGGCGTATTATTTAGTGGAAAAGGAAGCACATCCGTATGAAACTGCGGTTATTAATGTGTTCAGGGATGGAAGTTTAGAAAAATTTTTTAGAAAAATTAAAAAGTAGGGAAGGAAAATTGGTTATGATAATTTTTCGCAATTACAGTTTTTAACAATAAATTTTTGGCTTGAATGCGTATACTTTGAGGGAAAATGTTCGGAAACACTTTCAAAAGAGGTAGAAACAAAGCATAATTGATGAAACATCGGACTTTGTTAGATTCAAGAGGTAAAATGTCTATTATTCCACAGCAAGATGAAATTGACAGTTTGATTGACAGAGCAGAAACGTTGCTGAAAAAGATAAAAATAATATTGTGATTAAGCAATATTTATCGTCAATATATTTGAAGGTGGAAATAAGAATACTTTAAAAAGGCACAAAAATAAATGAAGAAAACTTAAAAGACAAAGGAATTACTGATTTTTGAAAAATGGAGTGTAACAGGACTATATTGTTACCAAATCGGAGAAAAGAAAAAAGGCTCAAGAATATTTTGACAAAATTAAAGAAAAACTACAAGGAAAAAGCCTGCCGTTTATAATTTAATTGAAAATAGTAATGATGGATATTGATGTATTAAGAGACAGCAAAAATTTTTAGCCAACTTATTGTAGATACAGCAACTAATGAGATGAAAGAAATGCAGGAATTATCTAAAAACAAGTTGAAAATGAAAATAGTTAAAGATTTCTTTCAATCAGAGGAAAATAAAAGAGAATTTGGTGTTGTAGATGAGTTAGTTTATTCTTTTTGATTTGTTATTAAATCTTTCAACAATTAATGAGATAATGCAAAAAGATTTGAAACAGGATAGAATTTAAGACAAAAAACTATAAAAGAGCAACTGATTATTATTTAAAAATGTTGCAAATAATGAGAAAAATGACAGAAAGATTCAATAAAATACAGTATTATATTGGAAAATATGTATTTGAGAATAATGGTAATATTAGTGTCAGATGATGAAAAAGAAAGTGCAGAATTTTTCAAAAATTAGAAAAAGTAAACTTTATAAAATAATGGAAAAATTGGAAGAATAATTATAGAAATATGTTTTAAAAACTAAAATAAAAAGGAGAAGAAATGAGAGCAGACGATTTACTGTGTAAGTAAAACTGGTTATAAAACTTGTTTAAAAGTAAAAGAAAATGTGTATAATAATTTACATATTTTACGTATCAGGAAGAGTAGCTAACTTGCTAAATCTTGAAAATGAAAAATAATGAAGATTTAATTGTAATAAATGAAAAAGAGTGCCAATTTTACTGGAAAAGACATTTAATAAATATAATTTACATATATTTGTTCGCGCGACTGGGGCAGTTGTGAGAATTATTGAAGGAAAATTTAAAAGCAAAGATACTGATCCTGCAGTTATAACGATTGATGATCACGCTAATTTTGTGGAGTTTCATTACTTTCGGGACATCTTGGAGGGGCAAATGAGAATGTAAAAGATTGCTAGTGGAATAGAGCAATTCCAGTAATTACAACGGCATCCGATGTTGGTGAAAAATAGCAGTTGATACATTATCACATCAAAAGCCAAATTGAATGATTTGGATGGAGCAAAGAGAGTAACTTCGTTAATTGTAAATGGAGAAAATGTAAGCTTCATTTACCATATTGTAAATCACGATGAAAATAGTGCTGGAGCAATAATTGTATCAAATAGATATTGAAATCTCAAAAATTATTCCGCAGAATATTTTTATTGGTATTGGATGTAAAAGAGGTTAGCATGAACACATTATCGAAAAACTAAAATATGCAATGGATAAACAGAATTTAGAGCTTTCGGCTATAAAAATGGCAGAGATCTGCCTGGGTAAAAATCTGATGAAATTGGACTTATTGAGGCAATGGAAGAACTTGGAATTCCAATTAAATTTTTGATAAGAAGAAATATTAAAAGTAGAAGATTTAGTTGAAGAACGTTCAGAATTTGTAAAAATCAAATCGAGTATACAGTGTTTTCCGAGCCTTGTGCATTTCTTGCTCCAGCGAAAAGGAGCATTTTTAACAATAAACTGGATGGTATGACATTGTCGATTTTTGAAGAAGAAATTGAAAATCAAGAGGGAAATAGAGCATGAAAAATACTTTTTATCATTAACATTATTTTGTATCTTAACCTAAATTTAGATGCTTTAACAATAAAGGAAAAATTCAGCAGGATTTGTCAAAAGTTGGGGTGAAGCAGGAAAATTATAGATGAAACTGTGAAAATTGGATAAAGAAACTGGAGAGGATTTACAACGAAAAACGAAGATGGGGAAGTATCAACAGAAGATAAGGGATAAATGGGAAAAATTTATTTAAAGGATAAAAGAAATTACGTTGCTTTGGAAAGATTGATAGAATTCTATTTTTGACTAGAACAGAGAATGATCCTAAAAAGAGAAAAGTATGTTTTCAGAATATTTGAAAACAAATATTTCTGAAGATAGAAAAAAATTTCTTTTTGGGAAAGAATTTTTGGATCAGTTCAAAAGAAAAACTGATAAATATTTTGAAAAAGTTAAAAGTATTAGCAATAATCAGTATTATTTGAAAGTAATAGATTTTTGAGTATTTATCAAAAGGAATCAAAAATATAAATCAAGACAATAATTTAAAACAGTTAATGCCAAAAAAATAGATGAAATAATGCAAAAATGGAGAAATTGATAAAATACTTAATAATAAAAGATTTGAGGGAAAAATATAGAATTTCTGATGAAGAGGCATATTCTGATCAACTAATTTTTTATAGCTGGCGGTATTTCTTAAAAGCAGTAACAGGTGATACAGAAGGAATGGTCAATGATTTTTATAAATAAAATTGCGAATAAACAGATTTCTAAGGAAGTGGCAGGAATATAATAAAAATAAAGAAATGATGACTGTTATGACAATTCAGATGACAATGGCTTTTGAAAGGATTTTTGGAGAAATGTCAGAAAAAGAAATTACACAAACTTGAAAAATTGACAAAAACTTGAAGATACTGAAATGTTTAAAAGAATTATGGAAAAATTCTGAAAAAGAGGAAACTATTGAAAAGCGATATTCATTTAGAAGATAAAAGAGAAAAATTTTAATTACTTTCAGATGATGAACAAATAAAAAATTGTTAATCATTTGACTATATCGAAACAAGAATATACAAGGAGAAAAAGATTTTGACTGAACATTTGGATGTAGTGGATTAAATTGTGAACTTATTTTTAGTAAAAATAAAGAATCTTTGGAAGCATTAGACATATATAATAAAATTGTAAATTAATTTTTAATTAATTAGATAATAAAAATTTAGGAGGAGAGAAAAATGAACAAAAAGGGAAAAATTTATGTAGGGAATTGGGCCAGGAAAAAGGCAGATATGACTTTTTAAGGCTTATGAAACAATGGAGAAAAGCGATATAATCGTTGGGTATAAAACTTATACTGACTTGATTAAGGAATATTTTCCAAATACAGAAATAAAAAGTTCAAGTATGATGAAGGAAGTTGACAGATGTATCGAAGTTCTAGAACTTGCGAAAATCTGGTAAAAATGTTGCTTTAATTAGTAGCGGAGATGCTGGAGTATACAGTATGGCTGGAATAATGTATGAGGTTATTGATGAAAAGGACGATGTGGAAATTGAAGTAATCTCAGGAGTTACAGCAACAAACGCCGCAGCTGCAATTGTTGGAGCGCCAATTATGCACGATTATGTAACAATTAGCTTAAGTAATCTTTTAACAGACTGGGAATTAATAAAAAAACGTCTGGAACTGGCAGCACAGGGTGATTTTATCATAAGCTTTATACAATCCCAAAAAGTAAAGGAAGAACAACACAAATTGTTGAAGCACAAGAAATTATGCTAAAACACAAATCAAAAAGATACTCCTGTTGCAATTGTAAGAAATGCTGGACGTGAAACTGAAGAGCATGAAATTACAACGCTTGAGAAAATGCTTGATTCTGAAATAAATATGCTTACGATCGTATTAATTGGAAATTCAAATACCTTTGTGAAAAAAGGGAAAATGATTACACCCTAGAGGGTATGAGAAAAATATGAATATTAATACTTTTTAAAAAGCTAGTAATCAAAGAAATTTGATAATATTTATAAAATAAAAAATTGGACTATCAAAAATATTAAGTTAGTCCATTTTTATTTTTCTATTCTATTTTTCCTTTATAACCATTCAAATAGCCTTTTTTAGTGATAAGACAGGTTTTATTTCTTACAATTTTTCATTTCTAATCACGCATTGTCTTTAATGTTTTTCCAGCATTTTTACAACGAAATTATATGAGCCAGCACTTTTAGTATCTATAAAAACCACGAATATATTTGTCTCTTTAAAAAATCTGTGCCCTTACTCTTATAATTTCTTCCCAAGGAATCTGAATATAGTCTTCAGGATTACGGTTATTATAAAATTCAAAAGCTTTATCGCCTACGAGTATGTTTCCATTTTTATTTCCGATCATTCCCTGATAAAGAATTTGCCTTTGTTGTGAATAAGACTTTTTGTATTCATTGAAATAGCCACTTTTTATTCCTCATTTCTATAACTTCATTTATTATTAAAACTTCTGCAATCAAACAATAACTATAAATAAACAATCTGTTTTTAAAAATTTTAAGTGTAAAAATTAGAAAAAGTTGGCTTTTTAGTTCCAACTTATTTCTTCTAAATAGATTTTCTATTTATTTAAAATTGAATTTTTAGTAGTCATTCCTTATTTTTAGAATATTCCAACTAAATGTCCTAAAATTCCCTACCGCAAAATAATCCAAATATAATTACAATTGGACTCTACTTTTTCTCTTAGCGCACATACATAGGAAAGTCAATAGTAAAGCTGCTAATCCTGGTACTAATTGATTTAAGTTATCTTGTAAAGTTGTTACTTTTTCATGGGAGAAAGTGATAGTCCACCTGCTATATCTCCAAGAATTTTTGTAACTGAGTACCATCTATAGAGCCTTTTTGGAAATTCTATAAGTCCTTTTGCTAAAGGAACTTTTGATACAACCATTGGGAAATTGATTGTTGTCCAACGTTGAACCAGTATTCCCATAACAAACATTCCTAAAATAGATGCTCCTTTAGTAATTGTTTGTAATAAACCACCTGACAAGTCTTTTGTAATTTCAGCACCTTTTTGATAACCAAATTCTTGAGTATACCATAAGAAAGCCACACGAAGTACATTCCATACAACAAAGAAAAATAAAGGTGCTATAATTGAACCTCCTGCTGCCAATGAAGCCGCAATTGCTCCTAAAATCGGACGTACTGTAAACCAGAATACTGGATCTCCAATTCCTGCAAGTGGTCCCATCATTCCAACTTTCACCCCTTGGATAGCCGCATCATCAACTGGAACCCCATTAGCTCTCTCTTCTTCCAGAGCTAGAGTTACTCCTAAAATAGGTGCAGCAATATATGGGTGAGTGTTAAAAAACTCCAAATGTCTTTTTAATGCTGCTGAAGCATCATCTTTATTTGGATATAGTTTTTTTAATGCAGGAATTATAGCGTAAGCCCATCCTCCATTTTGCATACGTTCATAGTTCCAAGAACCTTGAAGAAATTGTGAACGTAACATTATATTAAAACGATCTGATTTTTCTAATTTTATTTTCTTATTTTCTGCCATTTCGTATTCCTCCTTTAATTAATAGTCATTTAAAATGTCACCTAACGGATCTCCAGAAGAAGATGCTCCTCCGTCTCCTCCACCGTTACCTTTGTTGTTTGTAACATTTAAGTAGATAATAGCCGCAGCTACACCAATAATTCCTGTAGCAATTAATGTAAGCTCTTTTACTGGTGCTAATGCAAAACCTAGGAAGAAGAATGGCCATACTTCTTTATTTGCCATTAAGTTAATAACCATTGCGTACCCTACTGCTACAACAAATCCACCACCAATAGCCATTCCTTCAGTAAACCATTGTGGCAATGAACTCAATGCTCCTTGAATAACATCTGAAGGAACAAATAACAATAACAAAGCAGGAATAGCAATACGTAAACCTTGACATACAAGTGCTATCATATGCCATAATTCAACACCTTTAAAGTTTCCTTTTTCTGCTTCTCTATCAGCTTGGTGAACAATAACTACTGATAAAGTACGAACAACCATAGTTAAAATCCAGTCCCAGCAGTTGCAAGAGCAACAGCTGTTCCAATTACGGTACCTTGATCTTTAAAATTATTTTTTGCAAAGATTATAGCTGAAGCTACAGAAGCAAGAGCTGCATCAGGTGCAACAGCTGCTCCTACATTTGCCCAACCTAAAGCCATTAATTGTAAAACTCCACCTAGCATAACACATTCTTTTTATGTGTCCTGTCGCAACTCCAATTAACGAACATGCAATAATTGGCTGATGGAACTGGAACTGGTCAAGGATACCTTCCATTCCTGCTAGAAATGCGACGATTAATATTAAAAATAATTGATAAAATATTAAAACTATAATAACCTCCTAAAATTAAAAGTTTTTAACCTTCATTTTTGTTTTTTTCTGAAATTAGTTTAAATAAATCTGCTTTCTTGTCAGCAGACAACTTTTCTTACATCAAATTGAACACCTAAATCTCTAAGCTTCTTATAAGTATCAACATCATTCTGATCCATTGAAAGTACATTGTTTACCATAACTTTTCCAACACTATGTGCCATTGATCCTACATTTAACTCTTTAATATCTACACCTTTTTCGATTACATACAGTGCATCCTGAGGATTTTCAAATAGCAATAATGCTTTTGTATTTCCAAATCTTGGATCTTTTGAAATAGCTACTAATTTGTCAAGCGGAATAACGTGTGCACGTACACCTGGAGGTGCCGCCTGTTCAATTAATTTTTTACGTAATTCATCTTTTGAAACTGTGTCTGAAACAACAATTATTCTATTTGGATTTGTTGCTTTTGTCCAGCTTGTTGCAACTTGTCCATGTAACAGACGTGTATCAATACGAGCTAGAACAAATTTTATTTTTCCATCTCCGATAACTGTTCCTTCTGGAATTGCTCCTTTTGGTGTGTCATCTTGAGTTGCTGCTTTTGCTACTGCTTCTTTAGGCTGTAATTCTTCAGGACGAACCTTAACTTGATCTTTTCCTTCTGGAACAATAGCTTTTGCTACTTCATGAGCTGTATCTAAATCTTCTCTTTCTGATAAAGCTGCTAATAGCATTGGCAAGTTAAGTCCTGCTACAATTGCTCTTTTTCAGGTGCTTCTTCAAAGAAACGATTTGATTGGTTGAAAGGGCTTCCTCCCCATAAGTCAACTAAAAAACAGAACTTCTTCAGTTCCTAGTTTGGCAATGGCATCTTGAATTTTTTTATATAAGTCATCTGGTCCTTCACTTGGTATAAATACAACTGATTCCAGCAATTCCGCCTCACCTAGAATCATTGAGCCGACTGCTTTATACCAGCCGCAAATTCACCATGACTTGCAACGATAATTCCTACCATTTTGAACCTCCTTTTAGATAAAATATATTTTTATGTTTTCACTTATGAAATTTTAATATTCCTAATTATTTTTAGTAATTGTTTTACTAAAATTAAAAAGTGAATAACCTCATAATATGAGGTAGTCACCATTTTTAGATTTGCAAGCATTTTATAAGAAATTTATATAATAAAATTAATGGATATTGATTTTTAGCAGTTTTATAATTTATAATATCGAAAATCAATATAACTAATGTCAAAAACATTTTTACTATAAAAATAACAATTTAAAAACTTACCTATTTATTTTCTTATATGAATTATTCAATTAAATATAACTTAGCTATATAAAATATAGTAAAACTTCCATACTTTTTTATTTATTATAATTTATGTTAGAAAATACTGCATTATTTTTAAAAATTATAAAAATAATTTGACAACAAAAATATTCGATTATCGCAGTATTTGTTACACTTTTGAAATAATTTTAAAAGTGAATTATTAAAAGTTTATCAAAAACTTATTTTAAAAATTATTTTAAATAATTTCAGAAATCATAATAATGAGAGGAGATGGACTAAAAATGTACTCTAGTGGAAGGAAAGATTGGAGAAATTTTTGCTAAAAGATATTGATGAGAGGACATGTGGATACACGATTATTAAGTTTGGGGTTTGTAGAGGTGACATGTATCACAATGAAAATATTGCAATGGAAATATCTTAATAAAGACAGTAGAAACAAAAATCGTAATCAGTACAAATTTAGCAAAATCATATTCAAATTGAGGTGGTAAAATGATAAATGTAGCATTTGTCGGAAATCTAACGTAGGAAAAACCGCTTTAATTAATCAAATCTCATGCAAGTTTAAAAATAGGAAACTGGCCAGGGGTAACAATAGAGGAAGTTTTTAAGATAGGCAATGAAGATATAAAACTTATCGATTTGCGGAATTTACACTTTTATCAATAAATACTCCTGAAGAGCGTGTTTCAAGAGATTTTTACTAAATGAAAAGTTGATGTAATAATCAATGTTATGGATTCCACATCGCTTGAGAAAAATATTTATTTAACAGCTCTATTAAAGGAACTCAGCATTCCAATCGTTATGGCACTTAACTTTGAGGATGAATTTAAAAAGGATTGGTTATAAGCTGGATATAGAGATTTCAAAAAGCGACTTGGCATCCCAGTCGTCTTTACAAGTGGAAAATCTGGAAACAGCGTGAATAAGCTTATGGAAAAAGTAGTTGAAATTTCAAAACAAACTTCATCAGAACATAAACAGAATAGACTTTTGTTTTGACAAAGAAATTGAGAGTAATATTGAAACTTTGAAAATAAACTAAAAATAGAAATCCTATGAAAAATGCTAGAAAAATATCCTGTTGGCTGGCTTGTTATCAAAATTTTTAGAAAATGATACAAATGTAATAGCAAGAGTAAAAATGAATTAGGATCAACTTATTAGATGTTGAAGTCTTGAGAAGAAAAATCTTGAGGAACATTACGGAGATTGAGCCTGAAGATGTATTGGCAAGGGCAAGATACAGAATGTGTGTGGAATTATTTCAACAAACTTTAACAAGAGGTACTGGAAATAAATTTGCCTTGACAGATAAAATTGATAAGAATACTTCTAAATAAATTTTTGGGCGGAATCGCATTTCTTGCTATAATTTATGCAGTGTTTGTTATTGTATTTGATGGAAGTTCGCCCTTTATTGACTGGATTGACGGATTTTAGTGATTTTGTAATAAAATATGTAGAGCACATCTATTGAAGGAGTACCTGACTGGCTAAGCGACTTTGTGCTGGAAGGAATTCTTGCTGGAGTAGGTTCAGTCTTGACATTTGTTCCTCTTATGTCTTTATATATTTTTTCATGGCAATTCTTGAAGAAAGTGGGTATATGGCACGTGTAGCGTTTATTCTGAATAAAATGATGACAAAAGTTGGGCTTTCTGGAAAAGCATTTATCCCAATGTTAATTGGATTTGGATGTACAGTTCCAGCAATTTATTCAACAAGAACCTTAGAAGATGAGAAAACAAGAAGGCTGACAGGGTATGCCACTTTTTATGTCTTGTAGTGCAAGACTTCGAGTTTTATTCTCTTCTTGCAGTGCTTTTTCAGCAAACAGGCGGCCCTAGTTGTAGTTTCAATTTATCTTTTTGGAGTATTTATGGCTCTTTTTGTGGCGTTTATACTAAAAAGGTTCAATTACTTCAAGGGAAATAACACGGAACTTCTAATAGAACTGCCTCCATATAGATTACCAAGCACAAAAGTTGTATGGAACAATATGAGATCAAAACACTTTGCTTATGTAGCAACTACAGTAATTTTAGGAATATCTGCTGATTATCTGGTTTTTCCAATATTTTCCAAATAAAGGAGATGCTGAAAAATTCTTACTTTAGGACTAAAGCGGCAAAAGTTGTAGCCTGTTTTTCAAGCCAACTGGCTGGTGACAGATGGGAACCTGTAAACTTCCATTATACCAAGTATTATAGCAGAGAGACTGTTGTGGGATTTTTAGGGCCAAATTTTGTTGTCAGAGAAAAGAAGACGAGCAACAGAATATAATTTTGCAAATGATTTAAAAAAGCGAGGAATTGGTCTAGGAAATGCTGTACTTGATTCTATAAAATCTTTGGGACACATTGCGACTTTCAAAATTTCAACATTGAAATGAAAAGTCAGGAAGATCTTGATGAGAGATGCTGGAGAAATATTGTTCCAGCAATTAGAAATCTATGGAATGACAAATATGGTCCAATAAGAGCTTATTCATTTATGTTGTATGTTCTTCTTGTGGTGCCATAGTGCTGTAGCAATGGGAGCATTAAAACAGAATTTGGATGGAAATGATTAGTATTTCAAGTATCAATGCTATTAATTTTACCTTATGCTGTATCAGTACTGTTTTTAATGTCGCACGATTATTTGTATAATTTTTAGAATCATCGAATTGTATAGTTCAAATATATTTTTTAGATTAAAAATATAATTTTAAAATAATTTTCTAAAATAAAATTTATTAGTAATCATACAATCTTGAAAGGATGTCAATACATATGGTAAAAACAATCATTGTTGCTGCAATTGCAGACTATAATTGTTCTTGTAGTCTTTAGAAAAATATATAAAGATTATAAGAAAAATAAAAATTTTATGGAACAGATTGTTTAGTAGCTGTTCGAAGTGACAACCTGCAATTCACTAGAGAAGATGGAAGATTATAATGAATAATGCAACTCAAGCATCACTATCTCACAAAGATAAAACAAAAGCTTTAAAACTTTATTATAAGAGTTGTCCTGTATAATCATATCTGAGCCAATAGAAAAGTGAAAACTTTTTCTTCTTAAAACTCCTTTTTAAATATGCTATCACAAAGGGTAGCATATATATAACTATTCTTCCTACTAAGACAAATAATACGGTATTTTTGAGATAATGAATTGCTAAACATTACCATATTTTGTTATATAAAAGTTTGGGAAAATAACCATTTACCTTATGCGTTTGGTTACCTGTTGGTTACCTTTTGATATATTCAAAGTATGATTTTTAGACTTTTAAATAATATTTTTATACTACATCCTTTAAAAAATCTATTCTGTTAATGGATAATTCCTGTTCATCTACTTCAATATAATAATCATTTGTTGTATTTATATTTTCGTGTCTAATATATCTGTTATTTGAACTTCATTTAATTGCTGTTTTACTCATAAAAAGTTGCCAATGTTTTTCTGCAATCGTGAGTCTGGTGCTTTTCTATCCCTAATATTTGAAGTGTTTTCATTAAATTTTATCACGAAAATAATTTTCTCGAATTGGCTTATTTTCATTATCTTAAATTGCAATTCTTATTGTAAAATAAATAATCTGTAGGACTATCTTTATAAAGATTTTTCTATGATTGAGTAAATATCATCACGAATTGGGATTTTTCTATTCATTCCTTTTTCTGTCTTATTTCCACAAATATGATTCCATTTATCAAGTCAACATTCTCTAAATTGACAGCCTTTACAATTCGCATTCCTGTATAAATCATAATTAAAATGTATTCTACCCAATCAATTTTAATATTATCCCACAATTTTTAATATCACTAGCCAGTAAATATATTTATTTTTAGGTTTGCTTTCTTTTGGTAGTTTTATATGTTCCGCTCTATTTGTAGTTAATGTTCCATTTCTATAGCATATTTATAAGTACCTTAAAAACCCTTTAGTAATACTTTTTGTTCCTTTACTACAATTTAAACTCATTTATAAGACTTTGTAATTGTGGAGCTCTTTTATATCCCTAAATATCAGGTTATATAATGGTTTTACATCTCTTATAACTGTTTATATAAGATTTAAAAGTTGCCTTAGCAACATCTTGAGCTCTTTAAATAGATTGAATATTTCCTCAAATGTCATTGTATGTGTTTCTAAATTGTAAGGATTAAATAAATATTCATCTAATTTTTGCTGTGCTTCTTTTCGTTTTTATACAGTCCTAATGATACTCTTTCTTTTGTTACTGAGTCTGTAACTCGTACCCAGTGAAAGGTTTATTCTGAGTTTTGCTATACTACCTCTACCATTTCCTTTCTTAGTTCTATTTTGCCATTTCTTCCCCATTCTAAAATCTAGCTGAGGGCAGTATCATTCTACCCTATAATTTTAATATTATTTTTCTTTCATTGCAATATATTTTATTTAAAAATATCTGTATTAATTCAGAATTTTTAATTTCAATATCTTTTCAACAAAAATATTTCTTCCTGTATACTTTCCATTTATTTTCTTATAAATCCACTCTCTGAAATTCTCATTTTTCAGATAAACTATAACTCAATTGTTTATTTCTTAATCTTTTCTTTTCAAAATATTATACATTTCTAATTCTAAATTCAATTAAATCACTCTCCATTCATTTTCAAAATTTCTTTTATTAAATTGGAAGGTGTGATAGAATAAAAGTGGTTGCGAGGGGCTTTATAAAGTCCTTCCTTTTATTTTTATCAACGCTCATTTCTATTTTTCAACTCCTAACTAATTTACTTAGTAATTTAAAGTATATATATTCTTGTCTTGATTCTTAATCATTCGTTGCCTAATTCTTTTATTACTTAATTTATCTGTGTAAATTATTCTTAATAACTTCACATATAGGTTTCACAAATTCTTATGAATTTTTCAACTCTTCTAGTCTATATTTCCACAAAGGACTGAATCTTTATATTGGCAATCTATAACTTTGCTCATCATCATCCCAGCACTCAAGACAATAGCTTTTCAATGGACTTCTTCATATCATCTTTTTCATCCATTTTCTCCTTTTCCTCTTACGTTTTGAGTATAGCTATTTAATTTCAGTTCTTTTAATATATTTTTACTCCAAACATCTTTTATTCTGAATTACTTCTAAATGAACCTTAACGACATTACTATCTAAATTAAGCAAATTATAGTAACTGTTTTTATTATTTCTTGTCAAATAAGAGACCTCCTTTTCTATCCTTTGTTCCTAAACTTTTAAATACACATTTTGCATTGAACTTTTTAAATTTCTCCATTCTTGTGTAATCCATATTCTTAAATTCATTTATCTTGAAGTGTTTGTATATTCCTTTTATTGTAAATAAAATATATGAATATGTGGAAGTGAATCATAGTAAGTATAATTAATTTCAATTACTTTAAAATATCCTCTCACAACTTTTCTCAATAAGGGCCTACTTAATAATATTTTTAACTTTTTCATTGTTATCCTTTATTTCCCTATTTATCTTATCAGTTTTAATTTCAACATTATTACCATTTAAGACTAGTATAAACAAGTTATATTTCTTTTCTAGCTTTAAGGCCCCTGTCTTATGCTTGAGTAGTACATCATTCTTTTATTTTTCATATCACATATAGGACAAAAATGATTTTTACATCTAAAAATTTTATGAGGCCATTCTGGATGTTCATACCAATATAAGTACTCATTATAACAATTTTTCACATTCAATAATCTCTTTTTAGAAACTAATATCTTTAAAATCTCTCTTTCATATATTTCAATGCTTTTCTTATAATACCCAATATACTCTTCTTCCTATTCAATCACTATCACTTCCTTTTAATTTTTTTCTACCCCTACCACTTTTACAGATTATAATTTTGAGTGAAAATATTTTAATTTTTCTTTTCCTCTACACTACTATTTTAATAATAGAGAGAAAATAAAATTTCTTGACTATTAGTTAAAACGATATATAATGTTCACGTGGGTGGATATAGGGTTTTATACCAGATTCTACTTTGTATCTATCCACCTATGGATAATACCACAATTTTATAAAATTGTCAACATTGCTCAAAAACTAGAGGAAGAATATGCAATGTAAGGAAAATTTTAGGAAATATTGAAAAGAGTTGAGAGAATCTATCAGAGAGGATTAGTAAAAAACCGGAAATGTCATTGTAGACCCTAATATGAACAAGGTTTAAATACTCCAAGTATAGAAAATCTAAGAGTTTTAGCCGATTTTCTTTAAAAGTATCTATACGTAATAGAAGAAGATAGAGTAGGGATAGAGTTTTTAAGGTATCAGAAGAAGAGGCTAGTATAGGTATTGAAAATTATGATTCTTCTACTAATGATAAAAAATTTTTATCTATATCGAAGTTAGAAGGCAATATATTTATCATATTTTTAAAATTTTAGAAGAGTTGGATTTGAAATACATTGATGATAGAATATTTTAATATAAGCAGTTCTGACCTAAATATACTATGAATATCTATTGGACAATCACATGATCTTTCAATTTCAAATACAATTTTTAAGAAATATTATTATTGATTGATTTTATATGTAAAGATATGGATAACCATATATATTGATAATGATACACAAGTATGTTTATTTGAAAAATGATAATACAGAAATAATAATACAAAAGATTTTGATGAAGATTTTGAGGATAAAAAATAAGTTAGAATATAGAAAAATAGAGCATTACTTATTATTATAAGAGAAAGATATTCAAAAAGAGTGTAGTCTGTATTTTTACACCTTTTACTTTTTAACTTCTAAATTTATTTTATTGATTTACTTTTTCTGATTTTCTTATATTTTCTAACCAATTTTAAATAAGTTGCAAATTTTGTATCTCATTTTCTTACTTAATATCCAAAATAAATTACTTACTTTTTAATTTCTAATAACTAAAATTTATTTTATAAAATTATTTTTGCTTTGATTGCTTTTGACCAAAGGGGATTAAGTATAGAGGATTTCTTTTTGTCCCTAATTTGAGCGGAAAGGGGTACAAAGGATTTAAAAAGTTTTTGGATAATAATACCAAAATTGTTTTTAATGCTCTAAAATGCTGAAAATCCGACCGTTTTATTTTGAAGAAATAGTTGCTCTGTGATTGAGCAGTTAACTCTTTTATTTTATTTTAAAAATATTTTCATCATTGTATTAAAATTAGTAACAACTGATTACTTAAATAATTTTTTCATCAGGAATTATTTCGCCTTTTTACAATTCTACAATTATTTTTATAATAGTAATTTATATTATCTAAAATGAAGTACTATCATCATCATAACCTTCGCCTAATAGTTCTTCATTAATCGCTTTGCCTACTATTGTTGTTGTGTTTAATCGTTTAATATGTTCTGGATGTTTTTCTCCAATACCCTTGAGATAAAAGTACCTCAGCAAGTATAATATAGTAACTTCCCTATTGCTTTTACAATATTTCTTTGTTCTGAAAAATTTCATCATCATACGACATTCCAGCACCTGTTATAACCTTTTGAAAATCCTAAATTTGATATAACAAATACTAATTTAAAATTAAAATATTATTTTCTCATTTCGTCCTCCTAAAATTTACTTATTAATTGTCATATTATCCTAAATAAACCCGCATTATTATTTTATAAAAGAAATAAAGCAAACGATTATCAGATTTATTTTCAGTACATACACTTCTCCTTCATTTACCACTCTACAATTTTCTTTTATAATAAGAATCCTATTCTTAAGATATTGTGATGAATAATTATAACCATCTTTTGATAGTTTTTATCAAGGTCTTCCCCAACTGCTGTTAATATTGTATTTTGTCTCAATATTTTCGTGATTATTTCCACCTAATTTTTCTTCTGATAAAACTGATTGAGCAAACATAAGATAAAAACTTCCTATTACTTTTACAATATTTTTCCTTTTCCAAAATTTCATCATTAAATGATAATCCATTGATATTCTAAACTCTGAATATCCTATATTTGATATAATTAAAATTACTTAATAATAAAATTCCAATCATAATTTAATTTCTTTCATATTTTTCAATTTAATATTTTTGTATTTCTTTTTCCATTTCATCGTTTGTAAAAATTTATTCGATGATAATTCATTTTATATTTCTATTTTAAGCCCATTATGATAAAATATTCCATTTCATCATTCTATATTAAAACTCTCCTCTCTCTGAAATTGCCCAAATTTTTACTCCATTCCTTTTAATTCTTTTGAGACAATATTTTCAATATTTTTATCTTCTTTATTTTAAAAGAAAAAGTTGATTTTCCATCATAATTACTATCATGATTTACCTCCTCTCTCTATCCAATACAAATTAATTATTATATCCAAAAATTCAAAATCATTCAGCCATACTCTCCTTAATAAAGTTCATCTCCTCAATAGTAAAATTATCTACTCCATTGATTTTTCTTGAAAATGCTGAGTAGGTTATTTTTAGTTTATGTGCCAATGTTTCTATTGTTATCTCCGTGTAAACTCATTTTTGATTTTCAAAAGATCATTTTTAAATCTCTGTCTTTTGCTAATTGGTAAAAATAATTATACCATAAATTAAAAATTTTTGTCAAGACTACTTCAATCAAATTGATAAAATATCAATTTTAGGTAAAATTTATTGATTTTGAAAGGAGAATTACTATGGAAAATGTAGGAAAAAGATTAAAGAGTCTTGAGAGAAAAGTACAATTTTCTTTTGAGGAAGTGGCTAAAAGATAAAATCATCTGCTGGAGCTATTTCTAAGATATGAAAAATAATGAGGAAAATAAACAGCTGAAAGTCTAATTAGGCTGTCCAATCCTATACAACGTTTCCTGAATACATATTATACGGTATAACAAAAGATTCCAGCAATTTAGAATCATCCATTATATCGTAATCAATGAAAATATAGATTTTTAAAGATAGCAGAATTGTTTTAATAAAAATTCAAAATGCCTCAAAAGAAAATTTAAATAAAATATTAACAATTAAATCAGTATTAAGTAAAATTAGTAATAAGGTTATTTATAGCTTTTCGAAATTTAGAGGGCCTACTTTTGGGTAGAGGCCCTTTTGTTATCCATTCATATAACCGTGTATCAGCCTTGTGGCGTCTCGTTTATGATAAATGCCTCGCCTTGAAATGAAAAGTCTACCAAAACGATACTGTTTGATTTTTAATTTATAAAAATACTCCTTTATCACCAGCCCAATTTATATCCGTGGATTAATATTCCTCTGTATTATCGATAGATTTACCTATTGTTGTATACGAAATTCTCTTGCGTCTAGGAAAATAATTTGGGTACGCTTTTCGTAAGTTCTTTAAGTTCTCAACTGATACTGATACAACGTTATTTGTGTCCCTCTTTGTATTCACGTTCATACATCAAATAATCTCGACTTATATTTTTCTTCAGGTACTTGAATATATCTTATGCTATTGCCCTTATAATCAATATCAATATCAAATAGCCTTCTCCTGTGATTTCTTCAAGCCGTTTGGTTATAACTCGTAAACTACTTAAAGTTTTCAGTATATTAAATTCTCTGTTTAATTCTCTCAACTTATCCAGTTCTTTTGAAATTTCTGAAATATCTTTGTTCAATTCAATGTATTCTATCAGTTTACTTGATACTTAAAAATTCCTATAATAAATGTCTCCCCCACCTGTCTTCTAAAGATTGCTGTTTTATGCTGTCTATTATTTCAACTGAAGTAGCCCATTGGTGCTGTAACTTCGTTCTTATCTGTAATTCTATTTTGATACCTTCAAGCCTCTTTCCTTTTTCCTTGATACTTAAATATCTGATGTATTGACCTGTAGCTGTCCTCTTTTTGGCTCTAAGATATAATCCTAATAAATAAAAATTATTCTTGTCTTCTTTTTGTTTATAAACTTTATTTTTAAGTAATTTGCCACTTCCTCTGTATCCTTTTATGTTAGGCAATATTATTCTTGCTCCTGCCAAGTCCTGCATTCTTCCCAATCATAGTTCTGGAAATCTTTTTAAGTTTCCCTATTATTGATGGCAACCTTTAATCTTTGAGAAATAATTATTGAATTTCTATTATTTGGCAACTTTATATTGTTTATAATACTTCTCAAGCTCCATACAAAACCTTTTTATTATTTTTGAGTGTTCAGCCCTAAAATCTGATAATTTCTGCAAATCCTCAATAGTTTCAGCATTTTTCAACTATTCTTTTGCTTATCCTGTTCAGTTCCTTTTTAGATACTTCTTTATCATTAATATAAACCATAAAATGTACTCCTTTCTTTCATACCATTATTTATACAGTATTCTTTATATATTATCTTCCTTTTATCTGTATTAATTTATCTAAAAATTATGTATACACCACTATTATAGTGGCTCTGTGGCTGGCGTTCTTACATAACGCTTAAACTTTCATTCAGTTATCACAGATATACAGTATAAATATTCTTATCTGCAATCTAATTATACATTATTTGTTGTACTTTTACAACAAAAGTTTAAATAACAATTAATAAACAGGTTAAATTAATGGTTGCTAATTTTCTCAAAAATTATTTGTATTTCATAGCCATACTAAGTAGAATCAAGAAAAATGGTGCTATGTTTATGAGGGATGGCTTATCTAATACAGCTTTTATCTATCCATCGTATAACCTGTATTAGTCTTGTGGCATTTGTTAAAAATTATTTTTGATAAATGCTCTCTGCTTGAAAAATGAAAAAGTCTACCAAAAACAATACTATTTTCATAGTTTTCCTGTTCAATTTATCAGAAATTTTTATTCTAAAATCCCATTCCTTTATTGCCTCTTCAAATGGAATCGTAACCAAAGTTTCTTCCACTTTCATTTTTAAGTATTCCTTACAAACTTCCAAATCGTACTCTTCCGCTATTCTCCATTAAAGTATCTTTTTATCAGTTGGGAAAATAGAAAACCTTTTGTCTTTTGCATAATTTTTAATAATATTTTCTTTCTTTATTATTGAATTTAATTGAAATTACTGCCATAACATCACTCTCCTTTTAATGTTTACATTATAAATAAAAATTCAAGCAATAAAAAGTCATAATAGAATTTATAATTGCAATTTCAACTCTTTTTATTAAAATAAATTGCTAGGAGTTTTTGTTTCGTTGATAGCAATATCAATTCTTTTGTCTATCACTTTGTACACTAATAACCAATCCAGGTGTTATACAGCATTCACGATAGCCTCAAATATTTATTTTTTAAAAGCAAAGTCTTTATGTGGTAACTTTTCTTTATTGATTAATATTTCAAACTCATCTTTTCAAGTAATTTCTGCATTATATCCACGCTATTAATTTTAAATCTTAGAAAAATTTATTTGTATTTTCAAATTATATTTATTTTTATTCATCTTTCAAAATGTCCTCTATCATCTCTTTTAGCACTGCGATAGGATTTGACTCTAAATTTTTACCTTGTTCTACATCTCTCATAGCTTGATAAACTTCTTCCTTATATTTTGTCTGTCCAACATAAAAGGTATTCTCTGCTCTCTTACTGCCTGTTTAAAAATATGTTTACTGCCGTAGTTAAACTCATTCCCATATCCTTAAATAATTTTTGAGCCTTCTTTTCTTTGTTTTGGCATCTATTTTTTATACTTGTGCTAACTATTGGCACAAAATAATTCCTTTGAATATTTTTACACATTTATTATACATTAAAATTTTCAAAAACAATATATATCAATTATTTTTAATTGATATTTTGTAGAACGCCCTTTTCCAACTTGTTTAATGATACTTTTTGTTTATTAGGCTATTTATTGAACGGATAGTTTTGATTTATTGAGTACATAGTTCTTCAATTTCTTTTCTGCTTAATTTATCATATTTTTAAGGATTTCAAAAACTTTTATTTCTCCATTTACTAAGCTACTAGGTGTTGTTTCAATAGTTGGTAAAGTTACCTTATGCTGCTTTTCATCTATTTCAAAAATTGGCTTTGTAAAACTTTTTCTCTATATTCATATTTTATTCTCATTACTCCAGTTCCAAAATTTTTCAAATTATTCTAACCTATAAAAATATTTGATATAATGAGTTCCTTAAAATTGAAATATATCCTTTCATATACTCATTTTCTGATATTCCTTGTGGTAAACTTCCTGGAGAAATAATTTCACTCTTTATCATTTGACATCACTATTTTTATATTTGAATTTATATCCCATATTCTATGTACTATTGCATTAGCAAGAGCTTCTTCAAAAGCTTTCTTTTGATATTTTTCTTTTTGATACGCTTAAATCTTATTATTTCATATATTCATAATATTTTTCAAATATACTGATAGTCTCAAAGTATTGTTCAAGTATAGATCAATGTTTTCTTTAAATAATATTTTATTTATATTTTCTCCAAAAACAATTATATTCATTCCTGAGAATTTTCTTGTGTTATTATCTGCGAAAAGTTCAGCATAATATTAAATATTCTTATACAAATTTAAAGTTTCTCAATATATCCAAATTTAGCTCTTTTAATCTCTATTATTTTCTTTTCAATTTCTTTTCTAAAAATTTAAATTTTAAATCAGTCATTTTCTATTTCAACTTCTTCATAATCTAAATTACTTCCTTGTAAAACTAGTCTGTTCAGCTCAACTCTATCCACTTCAACAGTTGGTATCATTTTCTTTTATAGGCTTTTACCATTATACACAATATGGAGGGAAAATTTTCTCTTCGTATACTTAAAACTATACAGTCTTTACCTTCAATTTTCTCAATTTCCAATGTATAATCAGGTTTAGGCTTAATGCTGTCATTAATAGTATTTTCAATCATTAAGTTTAACATCTGTTATTTTTCTAACCCTCAATGACTTTTCCATTGTCGTCTATTCCAAAAATTATCTTCCCACCACCATAATTAGAATAAGCAGAAACAGTTTTTAAAATAACTTTTTGATATTTTTCTTTAAATTCTAAATTTTTATTTTCTTCTCTCATTTCAACCCTCTTTATTTTTATATCAAATTTTTCAATACTTATTATACTTTATTCTCAATATTTTTGCAACGAAAAGCTTTTCGTTCCATTTATCGTTTCATTTTTGCAACGATCTTTCGTTTCAAATTATTATAAAAAATATCACTTAAATATTTGTTTTAAAGTCAAGAATTTTTGCTTTTGTAAATATAACAATTTACAAATAACTTATAATAAATGGTATGCTACTCTTTATTGTCTGCATTTGTAAAAGTTTCATAAGTGAAAGCAGGAAAATGGTGCTATACTTATAGGGATGGCTTTTAATAATCCTCTTACTATTCATATAACCGTGTATCAGCATTTTTAGCGTTCGTTTAAAAATTTTTGATAAATACCTTGCCCCAAATAAAATAAGTCTACGAAATTGATACAATCTTGAATTTTTAATTTTAGAATAAAAAGATTATCCCATATAAGATAATCCATTTTATGCATATAGCTAGATTTTTATTTTTAGTTTGTAAAATGATAATAAATATCCATAAAACAAAGATTATTTTAATCGTTTTTCCAATGTTGGTTACTCGTTGGTTACTTGTAAATATTTTATCCCCATTTTTATTGACTTTTTGGCTGAATAAGAGTTTTTCTTCAAAACTCCTTTTTAAATATGCTATCACAAGGGTAGCATATATATATTATTATATTTATGAAATCAAATAATGGAGCATTTTAAGAATAATTATCTATGTAATCTACGTTTAAACTCTTCTTTATAAGACTTTATACGCATATCTTAACATTATACTCAAAAATAAATAATGGAACAGATGAAAAATATGCTCCAAGTCATCTTTTTACTAATAATCAGTTCAAAATCAAAAGAAATATTCCAACATGAAAAATTTAGTATCTTTTAATCTGTCGCTCTTATGTTTATCCCATACATAGGAAAAAATAAGGCTGATAAGATAAAGAGCAAGAACAATAGGAATCCCAAGTCTAAGGCTCCAAGTCAATTTTTCATCTCCCAAAATCAAGCAAAAGAAAATAGGCTATAAATCCACTTAGCAATAAAAATAGATTTGTTCTCATCCTGTACGAATCTAAAACAAATAAACCTAAATCAAAATATTAAAATAGACGGAATTGCATAATACCCCATTCCAATTTTCCATACATTATCAAATTTTTGAAAAAGAACTTCCAGAATCGAAATGATTGATATTGTAAAAATGATAAAAAAATACAGCCTTTTTAACTTTCTTTCATTTTCATTTCATACAAATTTATATTAATTGTCGGATATTCCTTTCACAAATTCCTTATCTTCCAGACCCTCTAATTCAGGAACAGTGTTTCACACAGCGGACATCTTTGTGCTCCGTCTTCCAGTTCCACTCCACATTTTATACAATACATACTTATCCTCTTTTTCTATAATAATTCTACTTTTAAAACTGAACTCAAAGTTGTGCTCAAAAACATAATTTTTCATCGATATTAATTTTGAAAAATTCAATTAAATATTTAAAAATAATTCGTAATAATCTTGGATTTTATTCCTCTTTTCTTAAATAAACATCTCTCTCAATATCATAATTTGCAGTCAAATTTCCAAAATTTACATAAACCTTTTTGATAGTCATTATAACTCCCCATCTTGATTTTTGCACCTTTTTGCTTGGTGGTGGTAAAAATCGGAATCCTTTTAGATATTTTTTCATACTTTTTATTAACTTTAAAAATTCCTAAATTTGAAAAATCCTGTTGTATAGCCCCGTTCTCCGTAATAATCAAATATAAATGGGAAAAATATACGTTTTATCAAATATGGAACAGACTTTATTATTATATTTTGTATTGGATTCATTGCCTTGTATATACTTTTGTAAAATTCTTTTTGTAATTTTTAAGGCAAAATAGTTATCCAGATAAGTTATGATTTCAGAGAGAATATGCACCAAGACTTGCATCCATCGTTAGGAGTTATGTTTATAAAAAATTTCTGTAGGTAGTTTCTTCAAAAATTTTTCGTAAGATCAACTGGAACTCCTATCACAATTGGATTTTTGGCTTGAGAATACCTATCCAGCAAAAATTTTTGAAATATACTGAAAGAAGATACTTTCCCAATAGTAGTCCCATATTTTTACTCTCCACTCTTCAAGCTTTCCACATCAATTTCTCCAGTTGTAATATGGTACTGCCCCTTTTTCCAGTATTTTTCTATTGGTAAGTGAAATGCTGACTTTTATAGTAGTTTCTTTAGCTCACTTTTCCTCATATACTTTTTCATAAAGATCGACATACTCATGAGAATTTTTCAATCCACTGTCATTTCCCAGCAGTTCTCTTGTTTTTCAAAAAGTCAGATTTTTATTTTCAAAAATCTTTTTCATTTTTATTTATCTTTTCCCAAAATTAATTATTTTATTTATTTTTCAATTTCTAATTTCCTTCTCAGTCTTATCAATTAAACTATCTGTCTTTATCTTTTTCAAGATTTTCCCAAAAAATACTTTTTCTCCAAATATTCTTCAATCAAATCCTGAAAAATAATGCTGCACCTTTTCCATCGGTCAAAAATGTGCTATTTCTATCGATAATTTATTATTAAAATAAATGATTCTCAGTGGATTATCCTTCTGTATATCCGTACAAGGATAGGTTTTTCCTCCTCAATCATAAAATGAGCCTTTTTCTCTTTGCTGCAAATAATTCCAAAAATTCCCTTTTTTAGCTCTGAATTGTAAAATGGATATTTCTTTTTCAAGCAAAATAGCCACTTTTTCCAATATTTTCCAAATCAATATTTTTCAGAAAATAATGCCGAAAAGCCGAAAACACGTTGTTCTCCCTTCGCTAATTATTGAAGAATATGTTTTTGCAAAAGCGTCCAGCTCATACCATATTTTTCATTTTTCACTTTTTATCCTCTTCTATTTTATTTATTTTTAACAAAGTATTATTTAAACAAACTTTCTCAATATTTTCCTTCTACAAATTCAATTATTATTTATAAATGCTCAAGTTCAGATAATCAAAAATTATTACCCTTCCAAATATTTTTCAAATTTTCATAATTTTTTCGCTGTTTCATAGCCAATACTATACACTTCAAAAGTTTCTTCTTATTTTTCTCAATTCTCCCAAGTGTCAGTTCCACTTCGGACGAATCACAAAAATCTCTCCCTTTTGCCTCCAGCTCATCAATGTAGTCAAGCACTTCATTATATCGGCTATATCTTGTATTCATAAGTTCTACAAATTTAGGAAACTTTTTATATCTTATCCCAGTAATTTTACCCAATGCACTTTGTTTTTTTCTATAATTTTTATCACGTGTCAAGACAACTACATTTTTTGTATTTCCATTTTCCATAGACTTTTTAATTGGTATTGAATCAGAAACTCCGCCATCCAGATAAACATTTCCCATTAATATTAACCATTCTGGCAAGCAACGGCAAAGAACTTGAAGCCCTTACATAAACAGTATCCTTGTCAAAATCCTTAACTTCAGGATATTCCGCTTCTCCAGTCTCACAATTTGTAATCACTACCTGAAATTTTGTCTTATTTTTCATAAACGCCTCATTGTCAATTGGATTCAATTTATTTGGAATCTCATTATAAACAAAGTCTACTCCAAACAAATCTCCAGTCATAATCAAGCTATACAAACTGCAATATCTTTTATCATCCAGATAATCTACCGACACATTAAACGCTCTTTTATGCTGTTTTGCTAAATAACTGCAGGCATGACAAGCTCCAGCAGATACGCCTATACAACTATCAAATTCAATATCCAAAAAGAAATCCAGCACTCCTGCTGTAAATATGCCCCTAAGTCCTCCACCTTCCAATACTAACCCTGTTTTTTTGTTCATTAATTTCATCCCTTTCAATATTAATTTTTTGTTTTCTCCTATTATACACCCTTTGATTGTATTTTTTCTACTAATAATTTAATTTTTCACTATTCAAATTTCTTGAAAATAAATTATTAGAAAATTGATTTTTATTAATTATCAGATATAATTAAAATATAGGTTTATAAGTATTATACTAAAATTGAGAAAAATGTGTTGACAATCTAACTATATTTTGATATAATAAATTTGTAATTATTACAAATCTATATAAATTATAAATTAAGGAGTGATAAAAATGTCAAAAACAGTTGAAAAATTAAATCTTTACTTAGCTAACTTGAATGTGCTTTACAGAAAAGTCCAAAATTACCACTGGAACATTGTTGGTACTGGATTCTTTGCTGTTCATGAAAAATTAGAAGAATATTATGATGCAATAAATGAACAAATTGACGATGTTGCAGAAAAGAATTTTGTCAATAGGAGGTCGTCCTTTAGGAACATTAAAAAGACTACTTGGAAAGTTACAACTATTAAAGAAGCTGAAAATAAGGAAATTTCTATTCCAGAAGCAGTAGCTGATGTGAAAAAAGAATTTGAAGCAATGTTAAAATTAGTGAAGGAAGTAAAAGAGGCGGCTGATGAAGAAAACGACTACGGAACATCTGCATTAGTTGACGAATATATCAGTACATACGAAAAAGACTTTATGGATGTTAAATGCATATTTAAAATAAGATTTTTATGAGAAATTAACCAAACTTTTAAAAGTCATTAAAATTACCTATTATATATTTAGAGAAAGTCTGTAAAAAGATTTTTCTCTTTTTATTTACAAAATATATAAAAATGTTATAATTAATTATTAATAAAAATTAAAAAGGTGAGGTTATGGCAATAAGTTTATTTAGTTGCAGTTATATGGGGGTGGATACTTATGTTGTGGAAGTGGAAGTTGACCTGTCCAGAGGGCTGCCTGTGTTTAATATAGTTGGGATGGGAGATCAGGCGATTTCGGAGAGCAAGGAGCGGATCAGAGTTGCTTTTAAGAATGTGAGGGTTTGAGTTTCCTGTCAGACGTGTGCTGGTGAATTTGTCGCCTGCAAATATCAGGAAAAGGCAGTCATTTTGACTTTGAGCTATTTTTAGGAATACTTGCGAATACTGGACATATTTCAAATATAGAAATATTATATCTAATTTCTAGGAGAAATTTCCTGAAATGGAAAAGATAAAATCAATAAATGGAGCAATAAAGCCACAATTTTAGCAAAAGAAACAGATTTTTAAAGGAGTTGTTGTCCCAATGGAAAAATTATAATGAAGCAAAAATTAATTTTCAGGTGTAGAAATTATTCCTGTTGATGAAATTACGGAACTGCTGGATTTTTCTGGAAGGAAAAACTAACGTAGAAGATTATGTAAAAAGCTGTTGAAATGAACACTCCAAAAATTGGAAAAAGATGAAAAATTTAGATGAAACTGTTGATTTTTCAGATGTAAAGGGACAACTGCTCGCAAAAAGAGCTTTAGAAATTGCAGCCAGCTGGCGGGCACAATGTATTTTCTAATAGGCGACCCTGGTTCAGGAAAATCAATGCTTGCCAAACGTTTTAACACAATTCTACCTGACATGCCTGAAGAAGAAATAATCGAAACAACAAAAATTTACAGCATTTCAGGAATGCTGAGCCAAAATGAGCCAATAATACGCAAACGCCCTTTCAGAGCTCCACATTATTCAGCTACACAAGTGGCTCTAGTAGGCGTGCAAACAGAGTTGAGGGAAATCACGCTGGCATTAAACGGAATATTATTTTCTAGATGAAATTGAGAGTTTGGAAGGAAAAACATTGGAAACTTTAAGACAGACCTCTGGAAGATGGAAAAATTGTCATTTCAAGAGCAAACTTTAGTGTAACTTATCCAGTAAAGAACATAACAATAACAGCTTCAAATCCTACTCCAAGCGGATATTTTCCCGATAATCCACTATGCAACGACAGTTTACACGAAATAAAAGCGTTATCAGAAAAAAATTTTTCAGGTCCCGCTTCTCGACAGAAATGGATTTTATATGTAGAAATGCACCAATTAAAAAGACGAAATTTTTGACGAAACTTTATCAGAAAAATCAAAAGATATTCAGGCAAAAGGGTAATAAAAAGCCCGTGAAATTCAAAAGACAACGTTTTTAATTCAAATACTTTGAATAAAGATATGAATAAAGAAACAGTTGAATAAATATTGCAAAATAGATGAAGAAAGCGAAGAAATTATGAAATCTGCGATTGATAATTTAAAAATTATCAGTCAGAATGTTTGATAAAAATCTTGAAAGTATCTAGAACTATAGCAGATCTGGATGGAGAAGAAAAACATAAAAGGAACATTTATTGAGGCACTAAATTATCGACGAAAATAAATAGCACTAAACTTATAAAAAGAATTTTTAATAACAAGCAGTCTTAATACTTGTAAAATAGTAAAATCAGAAAAATTTATGAAATTAAATTTATTTTGTATAAAATTACAAAAGTTTTTAAGACGGAGATTTAAAAATTAAATTTGATTTTACAATTTGGCAAAAATAAAAATGTGTAACTATTCAAATAAAAACTGAGTAATTACACATTTTTATATATCTTTAATCTATTATTTTTCTTATTAATCCGCTCTTCTATAAAATCAAGCAATTCTTTTCTTCCAGTATTTTTAATGAAGAATAAAAATACATCTTCATTTTTAAATACAAGTTTTTCCTAATCTCCTTTTAACTGCTTAAATTTTTCATTATTTGACAATTTATCAGCCTTTTGTAAAGATTATATAATATTCAATTTCAAAATGTTCCAGCCATTTTAACATTTCCATATCCTCATTTGACGGAACTCTACGCAAATCAAGCAATAAAAATACTACTTTTTCACGTTTTGACACAAGATAGCTTTCTATCGTTTTTCCCCAATTCCCTTCTCACAGATTCAGGCACTTTAGCAAACCCATATCCTGGCAAATCCACAAAATGAATTTTATCATTTATCAAAAATAATTGATTAACTGAGTCCTTCCTGGCGTTTTTACTTGTTCTTGCCAGATTTTTCTTTTTGTGAGTGAATTTATAAGTGAAGATTTCCCACGTTTGATCTTCCGATAAAAAGAAAATTCCACAGTGATTATTAAATTCTGGATAATCTTTTTCCACAACTGCTGATTTCACAAACTCTGACTTGTTTATTTCCATATTTCACCTATTCTTTCTTAAATTTTCTAATTTTTAAACTCATCCTTCGCATTTTCCAATGAAGTTTCTTCTGGAATAAAATACTCAAACTCCATTAATCATTCTTCCATCTCCATTAATCTTCATACTGCTCAATTTTTATTTAGCAGAAATGCTGGCAGTACTGACAGCCCTTTAATTGGATTTACTGCAATATCCATTTTTCTTTTTGCATATCCGTAAACTTCTGGAATATATTTCCATCCAGATGGTGCGACTAATTTTTTCACAATTCCCTGAATAACCTGTCTTTGACGTTCATCACGCTTAAAGGCTGTATCACTTTTTCTATGTCTTGTATAGGCAAGTGCCATTCTCCCTCTTAAATTATAAACCTGACCTTGATTAAAATGAAATACTTCCTGATCAAAATAGTCCTGATTAAAGGTATGATTTGAAACAACATCCACTCCATCAATTAAATTTGTCAAGTTCATAACATCTTCAAATCTAAACCTTACATGATAATTAATCTTTGTATCAAGAAAGTTTTTCTACAGCGTCAATAGTACATTGCACGCCCAAAATGATGCGAATGAGTGATTTTTATCCTGCTATAGTTTTCACAAGGAATTTCAGCATACGTATCACGTGGAATCGAAATCATTTTTATCTGTGCCAGATAAGGAACAACCCTTATAACAACCAGACCATCGCTTCGAGAACCTTCTGTCGGCTGATTAGCATACGCATCTACTCCTATTATAAGAATGTTAAATGGCACAGAAAGCCACCCTATAAGTACTACTAAAAATATTCCTAGTATTATAAATATTTTCATTTTTCACCTCTTAATTTTTACACTTTTCAATTAACATATTTTAAATAACACAAAGTAAATTGTTTTAAAGCCTATATTTGACTTTATAACTTTTTAACCTAATAAATTTTATCGTTTAATACTATTTCCCCATTTAAATAGTAAAAATCAGAAAATTCGTGGAATTAAAAGCCTTTTTACAAGATTGTACTGTTTATAACCTATGTAATTATAAAAATTCCTTTAATTAAATTTAATCATTAGTATCCATCTTAAAGACTTTTTGTAATTTTATTTATAGATATTATGATTAATAAATGTTTTTCTTATTTTATTTATATGTTTTTAACGTAAGGGCATCAGACGCCATACCCTTACAACCATAACGCAAAACTTTCTTATAAAGAAAAATAAAAACTCGCTCTGTAAAACTACGCTCAGACAGTTATTTTTCCTTTAACGAAATTTTGCTTATTTAATATTTTCCAAATTTAAGAACTTAAATATAATAATCTTTTATAATTTCAATATAGAATGTCGTGATTTTTTGAAGGAAAACGACTAAACACATTTATGTGTTTCTTTTCGCCATAACCTTTATCGCAAATATATTTTTATGGAGTTGTTCTAGTCTTTATTTACGAAAGTGAGCGTCAGCGAGTTTCGTTTTCGTAGTAATTCAGGTTTATCCAAATAATAAATGTTTTGACTACTTTCCCAAAATAAAATTTGGGAATATTTCAAAAATGCTTAGACGAGCCAAGGGTTAGTGCGTAGCACTTTTCGCCATTCTCTTTAATATGTCATTATTTAAAATATGTTAAAATAACTATTATTGCGAAATGAGGGAAATAGCGACTGATTTCCTTGCTTATATATAAAAAGACATAATATTATGAAAAACATTTATTAACAATAAGTAGTTTTTCAAAATCTAAATAAAAATCTCTTATATGGATACTTAAAAATTAGATTTGATTTTCTAACAAGGCTATCAAATTAATTATTATAGAATTTTTTATTGCTATTTTTAAATGGTGTTTAGTATAAGTTATTCAAAGTTCATTTTTACTACTTTTTCAAAAATTCATCAATTTTTCTTTTCTAAATCCTGAATATTTCCATCATTTTCAATAACGTAATCACTTCGTTTCTTCTTTTTCATCCAAAGACATCTGTAGAATTTATAATATTTAAAGCCTCTTCTTCACTACGTCTGTCCCTGTCTAAAATACGTTGCACTTGCGTACTTTTTCTGCACTGACCTAATAAAATATAATCAAATTCCTTTTCCCACTGGACTTCAAAAAGAGCCTGAATTTCCACAAAAACTATCTTGCTTTCTTTTTATATTCTAAAAATTTCTTCCCAGCATAGCACGTAAAAATTTCTGGATGCATAATCGAATTTAAAATAAGCCTGCTTATTTCCAAAAATAATTTTTCCTAACTTTTCACGTGAAATATTGTATTTTCCAAAATCATCACTTTCTAAAATTTCTCTTCCAAAGTTTTCCACAATTTTTCCACAACCTTAGGAAATTTAATAACTTCATGAGAAATTACGTCCAGATCAATAACTTTATACCCTTTTTCTTTGCAAAATCTGGCTAACTGTACTTTTTCCAGTTCCAATTCCACCTGTAAGCCCAATAACCATTTTTCTCCTTTACGCTCCTTTCCACACTAAAAATAACTATTTTATTTTTACAAATTTATTATTATAAAATTTTTAAAAATATAATGTATTTTTATACCTTTTTCATTTATTTGCAACAATTTTTATTTTATAGTTTAAAATTTATTTCTTGTATTAATTTGCTTGTTTGAGGACAAAAATTGAAAATTTTAGAGAAATAATAAAATTTTACAAGAAAATATGGTATAATAAAGGGTAAGATTTAAAAAAAGAAAAATTGAAAAATGCTTGCAATATGATAAAATTACATATACAAGTTTTTATAATAATGCAAAGATTTGATTTATAAAACGAGGAGGAAATATGGAACTTAAGGATATTCAGGAATTGATGCAAAGTTCTAAAAAGAAGATCTAGCAGAAATTAAAGTAAGATACGGAAAAGTAAAAGCTTACATTAACAAATTCTGAAACATTAAATACTGTAAACAATCAAGGATCAACATCAGAAGAAAAAGAAACTCTAAAACCTGCATTACCCGTAGAGGAAATTATTACATCAGGTAATGTTGGAAAAATAAAGTTATTAAGCTCAAAAACAGGAACAGTGGTAAAAAAGGGCAAAATTCTTGCTAAAAAGTTAATACAATGGGAATTGATAATGAGGTAAAATCAACTGTAAATGGTATTTTAACAGAAATTCTTGTTGCAGACGGTTCAGCTGTGGACTTTTGCAAAAAGAATTATTTAAAATTGAAGGTAAATTATAGTTTTTCTTCTAAAAATACAGACTTTATAATTAAAAATAATCAGATTTAATTTTTGAAGTCCGTTTTGGAAAAGTGATTGTAATATATAACAGAAAATCTTTTAGGAGGATAGTTTAATGTTCATATTAATAGCAAACAGAGGAGAAATTGCTGTTAGAATAATCAGAGCAAAGAAGAGAATTAGGGAATAGCAACTGTTGCAGTTTATTCAGAAGCTGACAAGGAATCACTTCACGTAAAGCTGGCTGATGAAGCTTTATTTGTATTGGAACCGCAAGTAGTGCAGATTCATACTTAAAAATACCTAATATTATTTCAGCAAAGCACAAATAACAGGAAGTAGTGCCATTCACCCTGGATATGGTTTTTAGCAGAAAATCAAAGATTTGCTGAAATATGTGACAAAAACGAAATTGTCTTTATTGGACCAAAACCTGAATTAATCAATATGATGGGAGATAAAAGCAACAGCAAGGGAAACAGCTATCAAGCATAAAAGTTCCTATAACAAAAAGGTTCTGATGGAATTGTGCCAAATATAGAAGAAGCAAAAAGTTGCACAATGGATAACTTATCCCGTTATGATAAAAAGCCACTGCTGGTGGTGGTGGTAAAGGAATGAGAATCGCCCACAACGAAAAAGAACTAGTGGAAAATTACACTGTCAGCACAAAATGAAGCAAAAGGTCGTACTTTGGAAATCCAGATGTCTACATTGAAAAACATGTGGAAGAACCAAGACATGTTGAAATACAAGTTGTTGGGGATAAATTTGGAAAATGTCGTTCATCTTTAGGAGAAAGAGATTGCTCTATTCAAAGACGACACACTAAAAATTAATAGAAGAATCACCATCAGCAGGAATTGATTCCAAAAACACGTGAAAAATGGGTAAATTTAAAAGCAAAAATTAGCTAAAAGGTATGGTTACGATAGTGTTGAACATTGGAATTTCTCGTTGATAAAAATATGAATTTCTATTTTATGGAAATGAATACCAGAATTCAAGTAGAACATCACAGTAAGTGAAGAAATTACTGGGGTTGACTTAATAAAAAGAACAAATAAGAGTAGTCGTAGGAGAAAAATTAAGTATTTCTCAAAAAGATATAAATATCAACGGACATGTAATAGAATGTAGAATTAATGCAGAAGATTCTGAAATGGATTTTTACCTTCATCTGGAATACTGGAAACATATATTCCATCTGGAGGAATTGGAGTAAAGAGTCGACTCGCACTCTTATCAAAAATTACGAAATCCCACCTTACTATGATTCAATGATAGCAAAACTTATCGTAAAAAGGTAAAAATAGAGAAGAAGCTATTGCAAGAATGAAACGTGCTTTAAAGGAATTTATTATAGAAGGTGTTGACACAACTATACCATTTCACTTAAAAAGTGCTTGATAATCAAGACTTCAAAAAGGGAACTATCTATACAAATTTTATTGAAACACACTTTAAGGAAGCACTTGGCAAATAATTAACTTTGTTAGTAAAACAAGTAATAATTTTATAAATCAATTAAAATCAGATTATTAAATATTTGATAAAAACAAAAATTAGGAGGAATTAAAAATGAACGAGATTAGGAAATGTAAATATATCACAGGAAGTAGTAGCAACAATTGCAGAATCAGTAGTATCAGAAATCGAGGGAGTAAACAGCCTTGTGGGTGGAACTTCTAAAAATGAAATTGTTAAATTTTTCCAAAATGTATCTTCAGGTGGAAAAAGGTATTGAAGTAGAAGTTGGAGAAACTGAATGTACACTAGATTTATACATTGTAGCAAAAATGGGATACAAATTACCTGCATTAGCTGGAGAAATCCAAAACAAAAGGTAGTAAAAGCAATTACTGAATGACAGGACTAAAAAGTTCAAGAAGTTAATGTTTATATTCAAAAATTGTCAAAGAAGACAAGAAAGAAGTTGTTCAAACAGCTGTAGCAGAAACAGCAGAAGATTGAAGAATAATAAAAATCATAATATACTCAAACTCTGTAAAACTTATCTAAAATAAATTATTCAGAGTTTGGGTAAACCTCAAAAAGAAAGGAGAGACTGCACCCAAAAAGCATACTATTTTTATATTAATTCTAACATTAATAAAAATATGGTATATTTTTGACAGTATATAATAATGATTGTAATATTAGGATTTTTAGCAAAAATTATCTGTTATACTCGGATTTATTGGAATCATGTTTTCAAGTATATCAGATATGCTGTTTAAGACTGATTATTTAGGACAGCTTGATAATTTTTATTGATTTAAATAGTTTAAATTTTAAAATTTTAGTTGGAATACTATCAATATTTATTTAGTCATATTTTTACTTTCTTACATTAACAAACTTACAAAAATATTCTCAGAATAGAAAAAGTTAAAATAAAAATGGAGAACCTAAGTTTCCATAAAAACAATAAATGAAACATCAAAAGACTTTTTAAGTGGATTGAAATTATAAAAACTCAAAAGTGAAAATCTATCCAAGTGGAAAAAGCAGTTATTATAGAGGCCACTGTGGACACCTACAACGTCGATAATCTCAATGAAAAATTAATAGATATTCAAAATAAATTATCTGACTATATTTTCTGCGCAACTGGGATACCGTGAGTAAAGTAAAATTGAAAAAGTTTTAGGTGAAACAATGTTTGATCATTGATTCTCCAGCTGTTCAAAAAGAAAAATAATAATAACGAAAACACAAAATTTAGAAAAACGAAAATAGAGCACAAAATAAAACTTCCCCATCTGGAAAAGGAAAATTAATGACACGAAGAGAGAAATTAGAGAGATATTTAAACTTCTTTTTGAATATGAATTAAATTTAACAATAATATTGATAAAAGAATAAATGATGTAATTAATGAAGAAAATTTTAGATGAAGAAATTGATCTTTTTAAAGTTGTGTTACAGAAATAATTGAAAATCAAGAATATTCTAATTGAAAGATACGGAAGTGCTAGACGGTTGGACTTATGAGCGTTTGGGAACAATAGAAAAAGTTTTATAAAAATATCTTTTATGAAATTACTATAAAAGATATGGATATGAAATACGCGATTAATGAAGTTCTTGAAAATTGCATATTCTACTAATGATACCAAAAGACTTAAACGGAATTCTTGGAAAATTAGTACAAAATATTGAAAGACGAAAAATATAAAATAATGGAAGAATATTTCAAAACCGAAACAAATAATGACAAAAACTTCTTGTATTTATATATGGAAGTGTATATACAATTTAGTTTAAAATTACAGTAAAAGGTAATAGTATCATAACTATAGAAATAGATTACTTTTTACATATTTTACTTCAATTTTTAAGTAGATTGACTATAATTTTAAATTTTGTAAAACTTAGTATTTAAATTTTGAACATATATAAAATTAAAACTAGAAAAGGAAATAACACAATGAAAGAAAACATAGGAATAATTATAGGAAAATTTTTCCCTCTTCATCGACATGTAAACTTTATTCAAAGAGCCAGCGGGATTGTAGACAGATTATACGTTGTGATCTCATTTTCTGATAATGCTGATGATTTACTTACTTCTAATTCCCGTTTTGTAAAGGAAATTACACCAAAGGACAGATTACGTTTTTGCAAAAGCAGACTTTTTGATAACCTAATGTCTCATCCTTTTACTGGATGAAAATAACTTTTCTCAGCAAGGTGACAACTGGCGGAAGGCAACAGCTTTTATGAAATTGAGAAAAGAGAAAATCTGAAAAATAAACAGGAAATAGACTGGCAAAATGATGTAATTTTCATAAGCAATAGAGATGGGGACAAGGAATACAATCTAAAGCATTTTTGGATCTGAAACTAAATCTAATTGACAAAAATTATATTGAATACAACGTAAACTCAAAGCAAATACGTGAAAATCCAAGTAAATACTGGGAATTTTTGCCACGTGAAGTAAGGGAGCATTTAATTCCCATTATTACAATTTGTGGAGGGGAAAGCAGTGAAAAAGTGTAATGATAGACAAACTTGCAAAACGTTTTTCTAATACAACTTCCGCTTGGGAATATGGACGTGAATATGTTTTTGAAAAATTAGGTGGAGACGAAGAATCATTACAATATTCTGACTATGAAAAAATCGTTTTTGGACATCAGTCAAATGTTTTGTACGCTGCTAGAAATGCGAATAAATTTGCATTAATTGATACAGATTATATCGCAACTCTGGCTTTTTGCCTAACTTATGAAAAACGGGACAATCCGATAGTTCGTGGTTGTCCAAAATTACAGATTTGACTTGACGATTTTCTTGAAAATAATGTTGCTTGGGTAAATGATGGGCTTGCGTTCAATTGGCGACAATGATAGACGTGAAAAATTCCAAAATTTATTGAAGAAATTGTATAAAGAATACATATTCAATATATTACAGTAAAAATCAAGCAGTTATGAAAAAGATACTTTAGCTTGCAAGCATATTATAAAGGCATTATTTAGACGGTGCTGACTAATTCACGAAAGCTCAGGAAATAGCAGATATCTTTTATATGCAAAATAACCTATTACTACTAAAATTTGTTTTTAATACTTAGTAAACTAGGTATTTCTCAAATATTTTTCTATGAAATTTCAATTTTAGTTTTGAAAAACAGCTAAAATACTTTTATCGTGCCCCTCCTTAAATCGTGCGTACTTAGCCATTTTTGAAAACCACTTTTATAATTATATAGTTAACAAATTATATATCTAATTATTCCTCTTGTCCCCATTTCGCTTGTCTAATCATATAACGTGTAGCACTGTTATTATCAACATCAAGTGAAACAATCTTGTCAATTATTTTTGAGCTTGTTCTCTTCTTCTTCCTGCTCTTCAGCAAACTCATTTAAAAATACTTCTGCCCCATAATCTCCCAATTCTCTATGCAAGCTTTGTGAATATTTTCAATTGAGGCTGTAACAGGCTAACTCCATGTGCAGAGAGCGAGCCTAAATACTTCTCTTACTGATGTAAAGTCCATTTTAGGCTTATCTAATCCCAAAAATTCAATTTTTCCATTTCTAATACATACTCATAAAATGAATGTTCTATTTCCTCTTTTTGCTTGATTTTACATCCAGTTTGCGCAAAACCTTCTAATGCTCTTTCGTCAAAATATCGTACCATGAAAGTTTCGCGATACTGATAATGCTTGCTAATTCCATATTGTTGATTATTTAGTCAAAATTTCTAATTCTTTATTTAATTTCATATTTTCTCCATTTCTATATTTTTAATAATTTATTTCTAATTTTTCTTTTCTAAACATTTTTCGCAAGTACCTTTTTATGTAGAAATGTATTTCATCAATTTCCACATTACCCCAATTTTGATAAATCAAATTTTGATAAATTTACGTCAAAATCTATTATTTCTCCACAAATTATACATTTAATTGTTCTCTTGTGCCCATTTCTTGTCTAATAAATAATATAACGTAGCACTGTTATTATCAACATCAAGTGAAACAATCTTGTCAATTATGAGCTTGTTCCTTCTTCTTCTTCCTGCTCTTCAGCAAACTCATTTAAAAATACTTCTGCCCCATAATCTCCCAATTTCTCTAGCAAGTTTGTGAATATTTTCAATAGAGAGCTGTCACAGGCACAGCTTCATATCTATGTGCAAAGAAGCGAGAACTTTAAACATACTCCCCTTACTGACGTAAAGAGTCCATTTTAGCTTTGCTGAGACCAAAAATTCTATCCATTTCTAATACATATTCATAGAAATTTTCTTGAATGCTCCATTTCCTCTTTAGCTTGATTTCCATCCAGTTTATGCCAAAACCTTCTAATGCTCTTTTCATCAAAGTATGCGAGCATAGCCTGAGTATTGATAAGATGTAGTTCCATATTTATGTTTGATTGTTTAATAAAATCTCTAATTCTTTATTTAATTTCATATCTTCTCCATTTCTATTTTATTTTTAATAATTTGTTTCTACTCTTTCTTGCTAAACATTTTTCGCAAGTACCTACTATGTAGAAATGTATTTCATCAATTTCCACATTACCCAATTTTTGATAAATCAAATTTTGATAATTTACATCAAAATCTATTATTTCTCCACAATTTTTCACATTTGAAAATGTCCATGGTCCTCCCGTCACTACATCGTATCTCGTCTTTTCTTCAATAATAATTTCTTGAATAATGTTATTACTGACAAATATATTTAATGTGTTATACACTGTAGTTTTTGATAAAGTAGGCATTTCAGGAGATAAATTCTGAAAAATATCGTCGACTGTTGGATGTGTATGATCCAGCGAATGTTGAAAATATTTTCATTCTTTGTGCTGAAGGGTTTTATTCCATTTTTCTTTTAAATAGTCGCCAACGTTTTTCTACATGCATATTCCTCCCTAAATTATTTATATCACTCTATTTAATTAATTATATATTTACCTTTCCTTTGTATCCACTTTATAATTTTCATACTCTTTTCTATAGTTTTTTGTCACATGATTTATTTAGTTTTATTCTCAAAAGTTATTTTTACAGTATTTCAAGACACTTAAAACTATAATTAAAATAAAATAACAATAATTTTTAAAATCAGTTACTGTGAGTTGTTCAGTGGAAACTTAGATGTGAATGATGGTTTTTAATATTAGCACACTTTTACAAAAATTTCAATATTATGCCGTAGTGCTATTTCTTTTGCAATTGCAAGTCCCAATCCCATTCCATTTTTATTTTTCCTCAGTATTTGACTTTATGATAACGTTTAAAAATTTCTCCAATATTTTCAGGATCAATACCTCTTCCACTGTCACATATTTTAAGCTCGTACTTTTTATTCTCTTTTCTTTAACAAAATATCAACTTTCTGATTTTCATTAGAAAAATTTTTATTGCGTTATCCAGAACAATTATTATCATTTGCTGAATCCGCTGATAATCACCAACGAAAAAGATACCTGTCTTCTTCAATTACATTTTCAGCAGAAAATTTATTTTTCACACCTTTTAGTTGAAATCTGTTTCATCGGGTCTCACAGCGTCATTTATAATTTCAACAAAATTTATTGTACTTTTATCACTGGATAAAATCTGTATTTTGAAGTTTCGTCAAATCTATCAAATCATTAACCAGCCTTTGCAGATGAATACTATCCTGATAAAATCTGTTCATTATAACTCCTTTAACTGCCCAGAGATCACGAGTAATTCCGTCGCAAATGGCCTCTATTGAACCACGAATCACTGTAATCGGCGTTCGTCAGTTCGTGAGAAATATTTGCAATAAAATTTTGCCGATCAAAACGTTCACTTTCTTTTGAGCTTTTATCTAGTTGAAGTGCCAGCTTATCAATACTTTTTGCAAGTTCTCCCAATTTCATCGCTCTGTTTTACCTGCGTTGTTACATTTCCATAATTTCCTGTGCCACCCTGTTGTTGTATCACGGATTTGTTAGTGGCTTTGTAAAAGCTTATGAAAGCCAGACCGCACTGATGCTTGCAAGGATTAGAGCCGCCAAGATACTGAAAATAAAGTAGTAAATACCGCTTTTTAAGCTGAGACATATTTTACTGAGAGAATGATAACGACTCCCTTCAATTGTTTCCACGCGTTTTTATTGAAACTGCTACAGTATATTGAATCTCATTTAAGTGCTCATTAAAATTTTCTGTCGTAAGTCGTTTTCCAGCAAATAGCTAATAGTTTCTTCGCATTTGGAGGTAATTTTCAGATATGAAACGGTTGTCCCTTTTCGTTTCTTCCCTGGACAATATTTCCCTGTTTTTGCATCCACTATCCAGACTTCTCCCATCGCAATGTCCTCAATCATTCGCATACTTCTAAAAATTTTTAACATTATTATCCTTCTCATCGACAAACCTGTGTTTATGAAAAGTTTTTATTCATAATAGAATCTTTCTGGATTTTTAGTTTCATCGATATTTTCAATAACATTATTTTCAAATACTTTTCCATTTATATTTCCTACAATTTTAGGTTTTTCTCAACTGGCTCAGAAGAAGCTTTTCTTGATGGGTTTCCTGTCTTTATTCTCAAGATTCCATTTTCCGTCTCAAACCATATTTTTGAAAGAGTTGCTTTGCAAATCTTACAAGCTCTTTTCAACCAAAGTCTTATGCAGACTCAACAGTATTTTGAATATAAATATATCCAAAAATGCTCGCAATCACAATGGAAAAATAACAAAAGAGTGATAATCCAAAAATATGAAAAGTAATTTTATGAAATATTTTATTTTTAAATTTTATGCCTTTTATGTTTCGTACACTATCTTCCTTCTGCTACAAACTTTATCCATCCAGCTAAACACTCATCTCAAATCATAATCATCCAGGAATGGAGTTGCCCAAGGCGATGCAAAATCAACGTCCCAAGATTTTGCTAGCTTTATGGCAAGTATCGTGCAGGTATTGCAAGCTGAAGTATCCTTTGTCAACCGCACCGTGTCTTATTCTCCAGTATTTTACTTTTTGAATTTGCACAAATAGTTCATCGGATTCATCATTTTTATTATTTTGTCCGCCATTGTCCCATTTACTGTTGAATGTTTCCAGCATATATTCTGTAAAAATGTTTATTATCTGTGAAGCTCATCTCCAAACTCATTGTTTTCTCCAGTTGATAAATCCACATTGTCAAAAGGCTCGGCGTTTTTTGTCTGCCCATATAAAGCTACGTATTTATCATAATCCAAATCTACAACTTTCCCATTTTTTATTGTTAAAAATTCAAACTCTGACAAATCAGTCCTTTTTCGTAGCAGTATTTGCTGAATCAATGTAATATTGCTTTATCTGCTCCTTAAAACTTCCATTCCCATTTTCTATCTAATGTCAAAAGCTCCATTTTTACCTTTTTAATTTTAAACTATTTAAATAGGCAGGAAACATTTTCTTCAAATCATTTGAACGTGAAATTTCATCATCAGTCAACGTACCCTTCAGTAGTATTTTTCTTTCCACATTGTAATCTAACATTGAAATCTCTATCTTTTATACGTTTTTACATTGTTAAACATCCATCTGTAAGCTGTATTTGCATTTCATCCAAAGTTAGTTATTGGGCCAATAAGCTGACACAGCATAAATATCGTCTCTGCGTTCAATGCTCCAATTTCTTTAGATATGGCTCTATAATCTGTATTATTCCCAGTTGCACCAAGTAAAAGCTGAAACTGCTCCTCCAGCACTTGTCCCATTGGAAATAATTCCATCCGCTCTTCCTGGCATTTTAGTATCATTATATCGCAAATATCTCACAGCCGCTTTCAAATCTACAATTACAGCAGGTGCCTTTCCTGTATACTTCCCATCTTTTTCCAAAGTTCTACCTCTAGCTCCAGGACTTGCCACAACATATCCATTTGATAATGCGATTAGTGAAGCATCAGGATGTCCATCTCTTCCATTTCCGGGTATTCCAGCTGCTCCAGGCATATATCCTCCAACTGTATTTGGGGAAAAATATTGGTGCAGTTTTTCGCATTATATTTTCCAACAGTCTTATTTTTAAAAATATTCTTCAGGAATATAGATATTTATAGTTTGATAGCAATATCAACTAGGCTTTGCCACATAAACTATATTTTCATAAGCACGATAAGTAACTGTTTTCCCATTAACAGTAGCTGTCTTAGTTGTATAGTTTTTATTTACATCAAAATTTCAAGTTATATACCATTAGCAGTTTTATTTAACTATCATATCTTCAGTTATCACAGTTTTCTTATGGTGTCTCACTTGTGGTCTCTTTATCTTCATTCTTATTTACTTCAACATTTTTATGACTTTTACTAGAATCTACCAATCCTATTATCAGCAAAACCATTGTAGCTGAAACCATAATAAACCTAAGATAATTAATCTCTCATAAATTCTCCTTTTTATTTTACTACATTTTATAACATAAAACCTTATAATATTTCCCATTAGAGTATATGTAGATTTATTGTAAATCCTATTTACTAAAGTATCTTAACTCTCTTACCAGAAAATAAATAAAACGTCTTTTCAATAGTGTACTATAACATAGGACACAAGTATGTTCTATGCCTTTTAACTATTTATAATCATTATACTAATTCAATAATTGCCAATTCAGCTGAATCTCCACCGTCTCAACAGCTGTTTTGATGATTCTTGTATAACCACCATTCTTTCAGCATATTTGAGATGCACTCATTAAAGATTTTTGCAACCGCTCCTTCATTTCTTAAAACGCAAAGCCTGTCTTCTCAAAATGCACTCTTCTTGCTGCATCAGTCGAATTATTATATCCCTAAAGTAATTTGCTTTTTCAGCGAAATTTTCTTAATTCTTTAGCACGTGTTACCGTTGTTTCGGTTGCTCCATCGTTTCACTAAAGAAATTGTCATATTTTTAAGCATAGCTAATCTATGGTCAGTTCTTCTACCTAGTTTTTCTGTATGATTTATTATGATTCATTTTCCTCCTCGTTTAAGATTTTTATTTCTAAGTCTAGTTTAAATGTTTTACTCTGATTGTCTCATCATTACTTGATGTATCACTCTAAATCATAACCAAGTTCTTTCATTTTATCGATAATTTCATTTAGTGATTTTTCCCTCAAATTCTTAATTTTTCAATAATTCATTATAAGTCACTTTGAGAGTTAAGTCTGAAATTGTATTTACTCCCGCTTTCTTTCAAGCAGTTATAAGAACGTACTGTAAAGTCAAGCTCTTCAATTTTCATATCTTCAATATTATTTTCATTTTCAGCATCAGCGTTTCCCGCTAATTCATCCTCACTATCTCTGTATTTACTCATACTGTTTCCAATATTTGTAAAACGTTCCAAATGCTAGTTAATAATTCTACTCATATGATAAAGCATCTTTAATTTCGATACTCCATCTGTAGCAATTTCCAAAAATTAACTTGTCATAATTTGTAACACGCCCAACCATTGTATCTTCAACACTATAATTTACTCTCTTTGATAGGTGTATAAATCGCATCAACTGCCAAATATCCTATTGGCCATCCATCAGTATTAATTTCATCAGAAACTACAAATCCTTCTCCAGAATCAACAAGAAATTCTATGTCAATCTGTCTATCAGTTGTAACAGTCATAATAACCTGTTCAGGATTTATAATTCTTATCCAGGTTCTACGATGAATATCTGCCGCTGTAATTACAGCTGGTCCTTTCTACTGAAAAGTGTCATTTTCTTTCACCAGGCTCATCAGCCTAAACTACTATTTCCTCTCACATTTAAAATAATATCTGTAACTGCTTCTTTACACCTTCTATTGTAGAAAATTCATTTAACACACCTTCAATTTTAATTCCTTTTATTGCAGTTCCTGGAATTGATGATAACAATATTCTTCTAAGTGCATTTCCAATAGTATTTCCATACCCTCTGTATAAAGGCTCTAGTGTGTACTTTGCTGTATAATTATCTTCTTTTCTTCAGTTAATCTTACATTTTTAGCTATTTTTCAATATTTAACAAGCTAATTCATCTCCTCGATTAAAATATTATTATCTAGAGTAGAACTCGATAATCATCGCTTCGTCAACTTCAAAGTCAACTGCATCTCTTCCTGGATTTTCTAACACTTTAGCTGTCAAAGCTCCTTCTTCAAGTGATAACCATCCTGGAACTGTTTTTGTCCAACAGACTCTTTAATTAAAGCTAATTCTTTAGAATCTTCTTTAACAGTAATTACATCACCTTGTTTTACTCTATATGATGCAATATTTACTCTTTTTCCATTAATTAAAATATGTCCATGACTTACGATTTGTCTTGCTTTGTCTTCTTGTAGCGACCAAATCCTAATCTGTAAATTACGTTATCTAATCTTCTTTTCAAGATATTGAAGCAAAGTTCCCCTGTTACTCCTTCTTTTCTTGTTGCTCTTCATATAATTTATAGAAATTGTTTTTCCATTACTCCATAAACAAATTTTTACTTTTTGTTTTTCTCTTTGTTGTGTTCCGTATTCAGTTAATTTTCTATTTGCATTTGGTCTAATATTTCTATTTGATTTTTGTTTACCCCTAAAACAATAGGATCTAAACCAAGATTTCTACATCTTTTTAACACAGGCTGTCTATCTCTTGCCATTTATCTTTTTCCTCCTTAGTTTATAAAATTACGGTCTTCTCTTTTTAGGTGGTCTTGCACCATTATGAGGTACTGGAGTTATATCAACTATTCTTGTTACTTCTAATCCAGTAGCCTGTATTGATCTTATAGAAGCTTCTCTTCCAGATCCAGGTCCTTTTATTTTAATTTCGATTTGTTTCATTCCGTTTTCAATTGCAACTTGAGCTGCTTGTTCAGTGCTATTTTGAGCTGCGAAATGGAGTTCCTTTTTAGTTCCTTTGAACCACAGAAGTCCCTCCTGATTTCCAGATTACTACTTTACCTTCTGAATCTGTTATAGTAACAACAGTATTATTAAAAAGTAGAATGTATATATGCGATTCCATTAGGAATATTTTTAATTTTTCTTTTTGAAGTTGTTGGTCTTTTGCCACTCTACGGTTTCCTCCTTTAACCCTAATAGTCTATTATTTTTCTTAGCAATTGCCATTCTAACTGGTCCTTTTCTAGTTCTTGCATTTGTTTTAGTTTTTGTCCTCCCTACAGGTAATCCATTTCTATGTCTTAATCCTCTGTAACTCTTAATGTCAAGTAGACGTTTGATGTTAAGTCTAATTTCTTTTCTTAACTCACCTTCAATTTTTGTACTCTTCTACACAGCTCTCAATTTTGCTACTTGTTCTTCTGTCAAATCTTTACTCTTTGTATCTCTGTCGATACCAGTTGCTCTAAAAATTTTGTTTGAAGTGCTTCTACCAATTCCAAAAATATAAGTTAAAAGAAACTTCTACTTTTTATTTCTTGGAATATCTACTCCTGCTATTCTAGCCAAATTTTTTCCTCCTCGTTTTGATATTTTTAATCTTCTTCAATATGCCCTCACATACACAATATATAGAATAAGCCTACAGCTAAACATACCTTTACAATCTTTATTTCAATATCCATAGTATTTGTATCTATCTCATCTACTATATTTTTAATAAAAATGTTTTAGGTTTATTAATCTGTTTTTAAAACTAAAATATTTTTAAAATTATCCTTGTAGTTGTTTTGTGTTTAGGGTTTTCTCATATTACTCTTACTTTTCCGTGACGTTTAACGATTTTCACATTTGTCACAAATAGGTTTTTACTGAAGCTTTACTTTCACATAAAAACCCTCCTTCCAACTGTTATCTATATACAATTCTACCTCTTGACAAGTCATACGGAGAGACCTCCACTCGTAACCTTATCTCCTGGCAAAATTTTTATATAGTTCATTCTCATTTTTCCTGAGATATGTCCTAAAACTCTTCGTGTCCATTTTCAAAGCTCATACTTGAGACATCGCATTTGGTAATGCTTCAATGATTTCACCTTCCAGCTCAAGAACATCCTGTTTTGCCATAAATAATCACCTCGGATCCTTTCTATTATAACAGAAAAATAAATAAATGTCCAGTGCATTTATGATTTAATTTTCACTCAAAAATTACATAACTAACACTTTCTTTATTTACCTTCATCATAATAGCATTTATCCTATTTTGTCAATTATTTTTATTTTTATAACTTTTTCCTTGTTTTTCTATTTCTTAACACTTCTATTCTATACCCCCTGCATTAATTTCCAGTGTTTCACAATTTCAAAACTTCTTCCAGCTCTCTGTGTACTTTTCGCTCCGTGCTTTGTCTGAATTATACAATAAAATTCTCCATTTTTCTTTTTAAATGCTCGAAACTTTGTTCATAAATTTGAAAAATTGTTTGCTTTCCAGCCCGAATTGGTGGATTGGATAAAATTACATCAAAATTTTCAGAAATATTATCAACATAAAAGACTTTCTTACTTCAAAATTATCATGTTCATATCTTTATAACCCCATTTTTAAAAAGATTTTCGTTGTAAGCTCCAGCCTCGTCTCATTCACATCTGATGAAACAGTTTCTAATCATTTTCATGACTTTTATTACAACAGATACTACTCCGTATCCACAGCCTATATCCAGTAATATCAAACTTTTTGACTTTTCTTTGTCCATATTTTCTCATACTTTTAAACATAACATCAGTCCCAAAAATCCACCTTGCTCTTGAAAATACTCCATTATCTGTCACAAACTCAAAATTTTTATTTTCTATTTCATATTTTATTATTTTCCTATCCGACTTACTTCCTGCTTTTTCTGAAAAATACGATGGCATCAGACCAATTTCCTGCTAAATTTTCTATTTCTCAAGTTATTATATCATATTTTTCACAGCTACATAGTCAAATTTTATCTTTTACAAATTTTTTCAAAACAATTTTATTTCAAAATTATTGTCATACAAAATTCTTGATTCTTTTTTAATTTTTTATATAATAAACTTAATAATAAAGCTTTTTAGTTGTAATTTTGTGTATAAATAAAATAAATTTTATGGGAGGTTTTGAATGATTAAAAACTGTTGAAATAGAGGTGTACTGTGAAATCTGTGTAAAAGTAGAATGATGTCAGAGCAGGACTGCCAGTGGTGGAAAATGTGGAAGTGGAAACCTTTCTAATAAAATGCAAAAGTTACTTTTAAACGAAGAAGTTGACGATTTGCTGATAACGTGATGTAATGCGGTGCTGGACATTGTTGTGAAGGATGTTACAAGAAATTTCTTAATCTTTTAGATAACTATTTATTTACAGATTAAAAATTTATTTGCAAATTGAGTTGATATTATAAATGCTAGTAATAATGATGTAAAAGAATAGAAAATTCTCATTGTATCGTATAAATCAAAAGAGAGCTAACCCCAAAGTAGCCTCTTCGTTATTTCCAAAATTTTTGAATTATAAAATTATTACTATCTGTAATAAAATTACAATTAAGATTTTTATCAATCAACGTTCTCATCGTAGCACCTCTTTCTCAAGGATTGCTAAAATTATATCATTTTGAAATGTTTGTATATCTATTTTTAATTTTTTAATAAATTACAATTTTTATAAAATAAAAGATGATATTGAATAATTTTACTGCTCTTTATCATCTTTTTAAATTCTTTAACTAATATTCCATAATATTAAAAATTATAATTTTAATCTATTTCCCTTTATTTTTACCTCTTTTAAATTATCATTTATCTCCATTAAAAGTCCAAGAAATCAATAGATTTTAATTTATCAAAATTTTCTTTGTATAACTTTAGAATTTTTAGTTTCATACAATTCCTCGATTTTTATAATACAAAAAGTCCTAGTAATTCATCTACAACAGAAGAATTATCCTGTTTTCATCAGTTAATTATAGGAATCTTTGAAAAACTCTATTGCCTCTGCTAATCTTTTTCCTGTTTTACATAGTTATTAATTATTATTTTTGGGCATCCACTATAAAACTTTTTCATGTCTTGAGTTATATACCAGTAATCAATTTATCTTATTATATTTTTCAATCGCTTTTTCATATATTCTGTGCTTTCAGAATATTTTTTATTATCTAACAGCTTTAAAGCCCATTGATAGTATCCTTCTGGATATTCGGGAATAATGATATTATTTGTTTTATAGTTTCATCAGATTTTTAGTATCACCTATAAATGCTCATAGCAATTGCAAAGATTGTTATATGGTTCTTGGATTTTTCGATTTCAATTTATTGCTTTTGATAATATCACATTGCTTTTTGGTATCTTTGTTGAATGCTCTTTCGTATGTTCCAATATAAAAACATGGCGGGTAATTTTTATTATCTAGCTGAACAGCTTCTCAAATGGTTTTTGATTTAGAAAAATCTATTCCTTGCATTTTTATTCCTCAAAAAGTTTTTTCAATTGATTTTATCGTTTATTTTCAATTCTTTCAGTTCCTGTCGTGTAACAACTCTCATAATTTTCTTCCTGATCTTCTGTAGCTAAAATTCCAAAACTTAATACAGAAAAACTTAATAAAATTAAAAATCTTTAAATATCTATTATTCACACTATTCTCCTTCTAAATATTTTATCTTTTTCTAAACCAAAAATAATATTGAAAAATTTATTCTCTTATCTTGCCTTCTCCCCTAATCACACATACTTCGTCGTAGTCAGCTCTCTTATTCCCATAGGCCCACGAGCATGCAGGTTTTTGCGTGGAAATTCCAATTTCTCCACCCGAGCTAATTCTCCGCGTCGGAAAAATCTTGTTGAGGCGTTTAAATAAACGTTGGCTGAATCTACTTCGTTTAGAAATTTTCAGCATTTTCTATAGATTTTGTCAAAGATTGAGTCGAGAATGGTGCGTTCCATGATTATTTATGTATTCAATTGCTTCATCTATGTTTTTAACTAATTTTCAGTGACATTATTAAATCTAAATATTCAGCCCCAAAATCTTCTTCTGTTGCCAATTTTACATCATTTCTGTTTCCAACAATTTCTAATGCTTCTTTGCTGTACCTTAGCTCTACACCATCTTTTAAAAGCATTTCTGTTAATTCTGGCAAGATTGCTTTTGCAATGTTCTCGTGGATAAGTGTTGTTTCTATGGCATTACATACGCTTGGACGTTGGACTTTTGGCATTTTTCGATGATTGGTAATGCCTGTTTTATATCAGCTGTTTCGTCCACAAAGATGTGACAGATTCCTGCACCTGTTTCTATCATTGGAATTGTTGCGTTTTCTATGATGAATCTTTTTAACCCTTTTCCCCCTCTTGGGATAATTACATCAATATACTTGTCTGCACGGATTAAGTCCTTCACAAGTTCCCTTTCTGGCTTTTCTACAAGCTGAACTGTATTTTTTTGGCAATCCTGAGCATCTGCAACTCTATTTAATAAATTATTCAAATAAATATTTGAATTAGGGCATCTTCTGACCCACGTAAAATTATCGCATTTGAAGATTTTTATTGCAGTCCTCGCGCGATCTGCTGTAACATTTGGACGGGATTCATAAATCATTCCGATTACTCCGAGCGGAACTCTTTTTAGTAATATTCATTCCATTTTTATGATTCCATCCTGTAACGACTTCTCCAATTGGATCCGGAAACATAGCCATTTCACGCAGACTTTGAGCCATCCCTTCTATTCTGCTGTCTGTAAGCTCCATTCTATCCAGCAAGGAAAATGCCATTCCATTTTTCTTACCATTTTCCATATCTATTTTGTTCATGACCTTTATTTCTTCTGTTATCAATTCATCTGCAATTGCAAACAATACATCATTTTTAGTTTTTGTTCCAATTTTCAAACAGTTCCTTGAGCGGCTTTTGCTTTTTCCCAAGTTCTTCTATATAATTCATACTTCCTCATTTCTTAATTTATCTAATTTCTAAAAAGATTTCCAGCTTTTTCTATTCCCATCCTTCATCTTTTTATTTTTCTACGTTCTATAAATATAGCTATTATAAACATAACTGCAAAAAAATAGTTAAAAACAGCCAGTAAATTACGGATATCTTCTAGTCCCAGTCAATATTAAAAATATTCGTCGTAACTTCTATTAAAATGTCAAAAATTTTTACATCCGGATATTGCTTTTTCAAAAATTACTGCTAAGTTTAATACTTCTGACAAATATATTGCCAAATATGAAAAACGTACACATAATAGCTATACTAAAATATTTATTTCTAATTCGTCATACAGATTGTTAAATTTACTCTTTTTCACTTTTCCAATTTTTCTGATTCATTCCAGCTATTAATTTTCTCTAATTTTTCTTTCTTTTTCTTTTCCAAAGAAATTTCCAAATATAACTCCAATATCTATAATTCCCACACCTAAAAACATCACTATAATATGTCTTATATTATTTTTGAGTGTAAAAAAGCAAAGTACAGTTGCAATTATAAAAGCCTAAAAATCCACCAAGAAATGTGTATAATTTATTTTCATTTTATTAAAAAAATATTTTTCACTCTTCACTTACTTCTCCCTTTCTTTTTCACTCATTCGCTCCAAAAGTATTAATTATTGTTTCTAATAAATTTGTATTATGAATCAACGCTTTTGTCTGACAAATGCAATATTTTATTTCCAGCTTTATCTGTTATATTTATTCTTCCAGCCATTGTGCTTATATTGTAGTCATTCCAGTTATAAACTTCGTTATCGAGTCAAGAGCTTCTCTTGTAACCTTTTATTCTTTCAATGCTTGTTCCAATTTTTGAGATATATACTTTTTAGGATTCCAACGCCATTACAGATTTTTGGATTATTAAATAAAAATTCAACTGGTTCACCATTTTCAATTTTTCTCATAGCTTTTGGATAGTTAATTTTCACAAAATCTTGCTGAAAAAAAGTCAAAGGCATTACTTGGATAACCTCTGCACTATATTTTTCCAAGTTCCATTATTATCTTTTATACCATATTCCCCAAAAATGTATTTGGTCTCATTATATTCGGAATAAAAATATTCCAAATTTTCATAAAGAATTTTTCATTTTTCCAATAGCAAATCCATCTTCATAAAAAGATATTTTTCATATTTCCTTATTATAAAATACGGCAAAACATAAGCAAATATTATTAAAATAAACCTATTAATGTTATTGCTATTATAGCGCCTAGAAGTTTCCCTCTTTCAGCAGAGCATCAGACAGATTTTTTTCACAAAAAGTTTTTATAAATACTATCAAGGTTAAATCAGAAAAATTTGCCAATGTAAGTATTTTTAAGATAAAAGTTTCATTCCTACTATTTTTAGGGTTGTTCGTAACTCATAAATCGTCCGCTTTCTATTTTTATTAAAAATTTTTGATACTTTTGTACTAAACACTTTAAATAAAATTTCTCTCAAACATAAAATTAAATTTATTATTTTTTATTTTCTAATAACACATTATCAATATGAATCACAGCGTCATCATATTTGTAGCTCAATATTTCCTCTATATTTTTCACTTTTTTATGCCTTTTATAAGATTTATTTCTCTGATGAATAATTTGAAATTCCAGTTGCGATAACTTTTTCCTTCCAAATCTTCTATTTTCGATAACTGCCCCCTTGTCAAAATTCCCTCAACAGACTTTATTCCAACAGACAGTACTATTTCCATTCTTTAATGCTGCTTTTTGCACCATTGTCAATTGTTAACGAACCTTCCTTATTAGGTCCGTATGCAAGCCAGTATTTTTCTCAAGACTAATATTTTCTTTTTCACAAAAGTGTTCCTATATTTTCTTTTCAACTATTCTAGTTATATTTTTAGGATCATCTCCACTGGCAATTACAAGGCTTGTTCCAATTTTTGTTACCATTTCCATGACGATAATTTTGTTATCATTCCACCAGTTCCAAATTTTGAACCTTCTGCACCTGCCATCTGTTTTATATCTTCATTAATATCCCCAACCATATGGATTAAGTTCGCATCCTCATATTTTCTAGGATTTTTATTATAAAGTCCGTCAATATCCGATAAAATTATAAGTAAATCAGCATCAATCAATCCCGAAACAAGCGCTGACATTGTATCATTATCCCCAACCTTTATTTTTAATGCATTAGATACAATTGCATCATTTCATTTTATAATTGGTATAATTTTCTTTTTCAAAAAGCATTACAGACATTTCTCATATTCAAGTATCTTTTCTATTTTGAAAATTCCTCTTTTGTCAACAATAGCTGTCCAATTATCTTGTTATGCTCTTTAAAAAGAGTTTGATAAATTTGCATAAGTGAAACTTGCCCAACTGCTGACAGCATCTGCTTTTTCCGCCAAAGTTTTAGGCTTTTCACTTATATTAAAAGTCCCATTCCAGCTCAACTGCGCCAGAAGTTACAAGTATTACATCATATCCTTTATCCTGTAAATTACTCGGTTCCAGCACAATTTTTCTTTATCTTTTTCAATATCCGGATGACCATCCTCTGTTGTAAAGTGTAGAAGTTCCAACCTTCACAACTATCCTCTGATATTGTCTAAAATTTCTTCTCTTGTATTACTATTTCTCATTTTTCTTATTCTCCTGTTTTAAACATTTCTATGTAGCTCATTTTTAACGTAAGGGCATTAACCATGCCCTACAACCTAAATTATTTTTCAATTTGTTACAAAGATTTGTATTCAGGCAAGTATATCCTCCTGCAACTGCTCCTGCTCCCAATGCTACTGCTGTACAAGAACTCAAACTCATCATTAACGCAATTACTGCTCCTATAATTTTTAATTTTTTTCTCATTTTGTCTTACCTCTCAATTTTGGTTTTATTTAAAAATTAACCTAGAAAAGATTCATATTACTTTTTAAACTTATTTATTTCTTTGACAATAATAGATAATTTTCAATATTTTTAGTCTTAACTTTTCTGTATCCAAACAGAAATTTTTTCACTTTCAACTTTAAAAGTTAGCATTTCCTTCCTGATCTATTATAATGTCTTCATATCCACTACCTGTAACTTCCTGCCAAACTTGTCCAGCTCGCTCTTTTCCAAGCTCAATCTGTATTTCTTCTTCCTGCTTCAGAATTTGAAAGTACGGCTACACTGACGTCCACTCATCTCTTCCTGTTCTTTGAATTGCAATTACATTTGGATTATCCAGATGATTTATTTGTTCTCCATAAGCATGTATTCTTCGTACTTCCAGAAGTTTGTCAATTATCCATTGGTGCGAACTTTTCTCCTCCCACTCCGTAGTAATCGCCATAAAACAGGCATGGATAGCCATCTTTTGATAATAATATTATAGCATACGAATGAGGAATAAACCAGCTGTCAACTTGTGATTCTAAAGCACTTCCCTTTTGTGAATCATGATTATCTACAAATGTTACAGCTGCCATCGGATTTGTTGCCACTATCTGTATGTTCAAAAATTTTCTCTTAAATCATAATCCTTTTTCTTTTTAGAAGCATCATACATATTAAAAGTGAGCCCAACATCAAATAAATCAGTCTTATAACCAACATTATCCAAATATTCCTTCAATTTTTCCAAGTCATTTCGCCAGTATTCTCCAACAGAATAAAATTTTTCTCCATAAGCTGCTCTTACTTGTGTCAAAAATTCAGCTATAAACTCATCTTTTATATGTTTTACGGCATCCATTCTGAATCCATCAATTTTTAACTCATTTACAACCCATTTACCCCATCGGATTACTTCCTCACGCACTTCAGGATGTGAAAAGTCAATATCGGCATTCATCAAATAGTCATAATTTCCAAGTTCAGAGTCAACTCCCTCATCCCAGTCCTTATTTTCACCAACAATTTTATAAATTGCTGTTTTACCAGTTTTGTTATCAAAATCCACACCATCAAAAAGATTGTAATTCCACTTGAATGCAGAATATTTATCATTTCTTCCAGGAAAAGTAAACTTTGTCCAGCCTTCTATTTCAAAAGGCTCGGTTATTTCCACAGTTCTGTCTTCAGGGATCAACTTCTATCGCCAAAAAATTCTCTGTTTCATCAGCTCCGCCCTTATGATTTAAAACAGCGTCCAAATACATTTATATTGTATTTATGAAGTTCTTCTATTGCCTCAATCAGTTCCTGCTTTGTCCCGTATTTCGTTCTGACAGTTCCTTTCTGGTCAAATTCACCTAAGTCCCATAAATCATAGGCACCATATCCCACATCAAATTGTGAAGTTCCTTTATATGCTGGCGGAATCCACACTCCAGCTACATCTATTTCACTTAGATGCTTTTGCATCATCCTTTAATCTTTGCCAATGTTTCCCATCATTGGGCAAATTCCACTCAAAAGTACTGTATCATTACTCCGTTTTCCATAATTTCCTCCTTTTTACAATATTTTATTTATTTTTAATGTTATTCCATTTTCAGTTATAAATTTAACAGCTTCTTTCAAATCCTCTTGTGTATCCACTCCTATTACCTGAGACTTAGTTTCTAAAGACTTTTTATTTTTATATCCATTTTCAATAAATCTAAGCTGTTCAAGCGATTCTATCTTTTCAAAACACCTTCCTTTAAATTTTTTTCAGTTCATTTAAAAATTTCGCTGTATATCCATAAATTCCAACATGTTTAAAATATTTAATATTTTGGCTATTATTCTTATCACGCTCATAGGAATTACTGAACGGCTAAAAATAAATGGCGTTATCATCAAAGTCTGTAATAACTTTTACATGATTTGGATTTTCAATTTCATTTTTGAGATTTCATTTCCTGCTTTAATGTAACAATTTCTGATTTTTCATTTCTGTAATTATTTGCTAAAAATATTTATTGACTCAATGTCAATTAACGGCTCATCTCCCTGAATATTTATAATAAAATCATAATTTTTATACTCCTTTTTGTTTTATAACTTCTATTATTCTGAAGTTCCATTCTGATGATTTTCAGCTGTCATAACACATTTCCTCCAAACTTTTCTACAGCCCTAAAAAATCCTCTCGTCATCTGTAGCGACAACAATCTCATCAATATCCGCATTTTTGCTCTTTTGTAAACCCATTCAATCATATGTATGTCCGCAAATATCCTTGAGTGGTTTCCCTTCAAACCTGCTGGACGCATATCTTGCTGGTATCACTCCCAATATTTTCATAAATATATTTCTCCTCTTTTCAATAATTTTTATAAAATGTAGTAATACTCTTTTTAAAACTAAACTTAAAAACTATACATTTTTAGTACTAAATTTATTCAATTTTATTAGTTCAATTTTAAATAAGTTTGAATATATTTTACCATATTTTTATTTAAATTACATTATATTTATCAGATAAACAAAAAGAGCCATTTAATTTTCTAAACAGCTCAACTTTTTACTTTACAAATTTTTATGCTAGTCCAAATGTATATAAATCTCAAAATATTTTCCAACAGTGATAACTGCTTTATAATCATTCTGTGCCACAATATCAACTGTTCCCACAACCCTGTTGTCATCATTTGATAACACTTCAAAGACTTTACCTATTACATCTCCTTTTGGCAAATTCCCTTCTTTTTCAGCTGTAACTTCTAAATCTTTTATTTTAAATTTATAATTTGTATTATCAAGTTGATACATTTGTTGATAAAACACCTTTTATTTCCTTCTGTTCAGCATTTTTAATCTTTAAATTTGCCATCCCTATTTCCTGTCCTTCTTTGTAAACTGGTATCATTCGTTTTTCCAGCTGTGTAAATTCTGCTCCTGATCTTCCGTTCTTGCATCATCAGTCTTTGTTTCCCAATGTAACTGAAATAATTTCAAATTTCAATTTTACTTGACACTATCATATTATACCCAGCCTGTAGCATGAAAACCCTGTCTTTCAGTCCCATAAATTCCGAACTGGTCTAAGTAAATGATTCTATTACTGTAGACAACATCTTCTCCTTCTGAATTTTTTGCAAAGACAATTCAGATTCCTTTCATCCATGCACTAATCTTTCATCTCTTATAGCTCTTCTTCCAAGCAAATACATGTCATATGCTAGTCGAAATATCCATATTTTTATTTAGTCATCGAAGTATGCAATCCTGTTGAGCGTATAGTAACGCGTGTCATTCATTCCCAAGCTCTCTTGCTTTATCATTCATTAATTTGTACGAAAATTATCAAGATTTCCCTTTTGCAAATATGATGTAGCACTAAATATGTCGCATTGTTTGCTGAATAGATAATTTCTGCACAAAGCAAAGTCTCTTAATGTATAGCAATCTCCAGCTTTAGCATTTAACCAACTTCCTCCCATATTTACTATTTGTGGTGTAAAAGCATACTTTTATCATCTACTTTTGCGTTACCTCTATCAACTTGCTCAAGTGCTACGAGAATATTCATAACTTTTTGTAAGTGACGCAATGGGATGTTGTTGTCGTGACATTTTTCCTTCAAAAACATTTCCATCTGTTGTTGCAATAAATTTTATAACTTCCCCATAATAGTGCGAAAGCTCCTTCATGTTCATGTCTCTATTGCCTGCACAAGTCTTTTGTACTGCTTTTATCATAGCTGTCTTATTTTATCATTTTCTTTTTCTTTATTATTTTGAACCTGTTTGATTCTCAAAATTTTCACCAATTCTCTTCAGACTGTAATCGTATGGTTTTCTACTATGTCTAGAATGCTTTTCATTTTCCCCCATTTTGTTGCCTGCTCAATTTCGATTAGATCCTGTATTTTCTTTTTGCAGTTGAGCTTGTTGAACTTTAGACTTTTCTTCTCTAACAGTATACTTTTCTTTTTGGAGACACTATACCTGTTTCTTGCTCTCCTTCCGCATAAACTAAAAGCTGCAAATAACGCTAATACTGCCAAAACCAAAACTCTTTTTACTTTCTTATACATTCTTTTCCTTTCTATCTATATTTCTAAAAATTATTCAATTATCTAATAATCTAAAAATCTAGATTAATTTCAATTACCAACTTTTGCTATTTTTCAAATTATCTAAATTATATTTACAATAATCTCGAATTTCACATATATCACACTTGGGTCTTCTAGCAACGCATTTATCCCGTCCACTGCTTAAAAATCATATAATGTGAATATACAAACCAGTGCTTTTTAGGAGTAAACTTCATTAATTTCCGCTCAATAATTTCCAGGATTGTCACTTTTTACAAACTGCTATGATTTGACAATCTTTTTAACATGAGTATCTGACAACAATTCCTTCTCGAATATTCCACAGTTCCCTAAAACTACATTTGCTGTTTTTCTCCCTACACCTGGTAACTCTATTAATTTTCCAGTTCTTTTTGGAATCACATCGTTATATTTTTCCAACATCATTTCAGCATTTAATTTTATATTTTTGCCTTATTTTATAAAATCCAGTCGATTTTATATATTTTTCAAGCGTTCCCAAATTCATTTCTCTTATGTCTTTTTGGATCTCTTACAAGCTTTAAATAGTTCCTTTGTAACAATGTTTACTCGTGCATCAGTACACTGGGCTGACAAAATTACTGCAACCATTAGTTGATGAGGGCGTTTTCAAATTCCAAAAGCGACCTTTTTGGAACACCAAATAATATTGAAATACTTTTTCAATCTTTCCTTTTTGTCATTTTACTCTCTCAAAAACTTATAAAATTACTTTTTCTACTTTATTATCCCTAAAATAAAGAAAAATGTATTGGATAAAATAAATAAAAGTATTTTATGTTTTCTTCCTCCCATTATACATAAAATTAATGAAATTAATGATCTGTGTATGAACAATTTGAAAAACATTTGGAAAACCAGATTAAAAATATTTAAAGTGAGAAAACTGATTAATATTTTAAGATTATTATTCCTAAAAATATTAAAAATCATTATTAATAGAATTCCATACGCACCATAATCAAGATTAATTTTCTGGAGAAAATACAATATAAATATGAGTTAAATAGCTGTAGCACTTTTTCATAAATGGTTCTTTATCCAGCTCTTTTTAAATTTAAAAATACAAATTGTAAAAAGTCCCAAAAATAATGTAAAAATATATTTATATCCCTACCATCTGCACACATAAAATAAAAAGACCCTGAATAACTACCGCAAAGCAAAATAATCGTGCACAGAATACTTTTTCAAATTCGAGTGTGAACTATACCCTTCATTCAACGTAAAAGGTCAAAATATTGGAAAGGAAAGCCTTCCAACAACTCTCAGAATCTCCACTTCCACCAATCTTAACCTGATAATGATCTACAAACATCGTGATTAATCCAATTATGTAATATAAATAAACCTCAAATCAATCTCCTAAATCCAATTATTTTACATTTTATTTTATTCTTTAACTTTTAAAAACAATAAATTTAATTTAACTTTTAAAACTATGCTTTTATTATTTCTAAAAGCCTTTTATTTTAACAAATTTTATAGTAAAATTCATTATATTTAATCATATCATCCAATCTAATTTCAAGATTTTTGTCAAAATAAAAAGAGACTGTTTCATAAAATTAGTCTTATGAGACAGCCACTTTTTACACAAGTTTTATCTCCCAAATTCTTAGATAAATCAAATTTTTTCTCTATTTATAATTTTTGTTACTAGGCATTAACAACAAGATTTATTAATTCTTCAATAGTTTTTTGCAACTAACCGATTTTTGCTCTCCATTTATAAATACAACTGGTACTGCCTGAATATCTTTTCTTTTGCTTCTTCAAAAATACTGCACTATCTACCATTGTTGTTGTAATGTTTTTATTATTTGCTGAAATTAGGTTTAATGCCTGAACTACATCTGGACAATGTGTACAGGATAATGAAATAAATGTTTCAATATTTACAGGCTTTATTTACCGATTCAACTTTTTGAAAGTCTGCTCTCCTTCCAGTTTTTCCCAAGTCCTGCAAGTCCCAAAACTGCTAGAATAAAGCTGTTAAATTCATGTCACTCCAGGAATACCTGAAAATTAATTCCAGTATTTTCTCCCATCTTTTAAAATTGTAAAAGATGTTGGACGAGTAAGGTTTGCTTTTTCTAAGTCAGCCTTATCATTGTCAAATGATTTTTACATAGTTCACTTTTTCCGAAATTGCATCAACTTCTTGTAAAAAGCTATCTAATTCAGCTGATTTTTCGCTGTCATTCAAAAATGTAACTAATTCAATGTTTCCATTAATTTTATCAAAATAACCTTTTAACTGTTCTACAATATTACTATCTAATAAAAGCCATTTTTACCTCCTTCTAATTTATTAAGTTTTAAAAATTATTAAATTTTACCCTACTAAATCTAATCCTGGTTTTAAAGTAGTTTCTCCTTCTTTCCATTTTTGCCGGACAAACTAATCCTGGGTTATCGGCTACGAATTTTTGCACTTTTGCTCTTCTTACTAATTCTGATGCATCTCTTCCGATTCCTTCATCATTTACTTCGTAAGCAACAATTTTTCCTTCAGGATTTACTATGAATGTTCCTCTGAATGCAAGTCCGCTTTCTTCGTTTAATACTTCAAATTCTCTTGAAAATAGCTTTTGTAGGATCTCCAATCATTGCTATGTTAACTTTTCCGATTGCTTCTGAGTGATCGTGCCATGCTTTAGTGAGTAAAGTGAGTATCAGTACTTACTGAATAAACATTAAATCCTAATTTTTCCAATTCTTCTCTATGGTCTTCTAAATCTTCCAATTCAGTTGGACACACAAAATGTAAAAGTCAGCTGGGTAAAAATACGAAAAACATTCCATTTTCCTAACATATCCTTTTCAAAAGCTCACTTCTTTAAATTCTTCGTTTTGATAAGCTTGAGCTGTGAAAATTTTCAATCCTATTAAACGACATAATCTTCCTCCTAATTTAATAATATTATTGTTTTTAATTTGAAATGATTACAAAATATTTCTTGATTACATTATACCATAAAAATTATTTTGTCAAATAAAAATTTAATATTTGTATTTCAAAGAAATTATGATAAAAATTTTATAAGAATAAAATAAAAAGAGAGGATAAATATGATATAAAGTATTAATTGCAGACGATAACAAACAAATTGTTTTCGATACTGTCAGAATACTGTAAAAAAAATAATTTTACTGTAAGTACTGTATTTGATGGGGAAGTAGCGTTAAAGGAAATTGAAGAAAATGAGTTTGATATAATACTTTTGGATGTAATGATGCCAAAAAAGGATGGTTTTGATGTATGCAGAGAAGTGCGTACTTTTTCAAATGTTCCAATTATAATGATTACAGCACGTGGAGAAGATTATGAGAAAATAATGGGACTGGAAATAGGAGCAGATGATTATATAGTAAAAACCTTTCTCGCCAGGAGAAATAATTGCAAGAATAAATGCAATTTTACGTAGAATAACACCTAAAAATGATGAAAGTGCAAAAATTTTCACATTTGACAATCTTGAGATTGATTTGAATAATTTTACGGTTAAAGATAAACGATGAAATAATTTCGTTGACTAAGAAAGAAATAGAGATTTTTATGGACTTTGGCAACAAATCAGAACAAAGTTTTTACAAGAGAAAATTTGCTGGACTTGATATGGGGATTTGACTATTTTGAGAAAGCCGTACTGTTGATACGCATATAAAAAGGCTTCGTGCAAAACTTGACAATTATAAGCATGAGAAATGGAATATTAAGACAATTTGGGGAGAGTTGGCTATAAATTTGATATTTTAGAAAAAGTAACTTTGTTAATAAATATTATAAATTAAATCATTGGATAAAAATACGAAGTTCAAAAATAAAAAGGAGTGAAGTTTTTTAAAAATGGGTAAAAAGAATAAAAAGATTTTTAACGGAGAGGAGTATCCACCAGAGACATTTAGATTAGGAATGATGCTATGTATGGTTGGGGAGATTTATGGATGCATATACTTTTGTTACACGTGGAAAAGGTACTTGCTAATGCACAGACAGGAAATGTTGTTTATCTTGCTATAAATTTACAAAGGGGAGATTTTTGGAAAAAGCCTTTAATTATTTTATGCCTATTCTGGTTTTCACATTTGGAATATTATTTACTGAATTTATTAGAGTGAGATTTGAAAAACATAGAATTTTTAGATGGCGACAGATTGTTATATTTTACCAAGTTATAATAATGTTTTTATTTCATTCATTCCAAGCGGAAATTGGAATATTGTTGTAAATATGATTATGTCGTTTATTACTGCAATTCAATATCAAGGATTTAGAAAATTAGGGACTGGCAGAGCGACAAACAATGTGTACTCGAGAATTTACGAAGTGGAATGGAGAACTTGTTTAAATATATAAATACAGAAAACAAGTCGTATTTACAGAATATTTCTGGATATATTTGGGATTAGATGGATTTTTCTTTGTCGGAGCAATAGCTTTTGTGTAGTTTTTAGTAAAAAATATACGGTATAGGAGCGTTGCTTGCTTGCTGTATTTTTATTGGTTGCGGTGTTTATTATAATGTTTAAGGACACTATTTAGAAATAGGAGGTATTTAAAATTGGAATAATTACAAGCGCCTTTTTCAAATAACTGAAAAATGACAGTATTAATAGGTGAAATAAGTGAAGAAATAGGAAGAATGTCTATTTTTCAGGAAAAAATTTCAAATCCACATTTAAGGAGAGAAAACAGAATAAAAACAATTCATTCTTCATCTGCTATTGAACATAATTTCCTCTCGCTGGAACAAGTTACAGCCATATTAGATGGGATGAAAAGAGTTTTAGGAACTCTAATGAAATAAAAGAAGTAAAGAATGCTTATGAGGTCATGAATTATTAACTAAAGTTAAATCCATTTTCAGTAAAGGATTTATTGAATGCTCACAGATTGATGATGAATGGGCTGGTTAAGGAAAATGGTAAATTTCGTTCTCAAGGGGTTGGTATTTTTGCTGGAAGAAAGGTTGTACATATTGCTCCGCCAGCAGATTTAGTAGCTAAGCATATAAGCAGTTTAATTTCATGGTACAAGACTTCTTCTGTACATCCATTGATTAAAAGTGCTGTTTTTCATTATGAATTTGAATTTATCCATCCATTTTCAGATGGAAATGGTCGTATTGGAAGAATGTGGCATACTTTACTGCTTGGAAAATGGAAAAAAATATTTTTTTGGCTTCCAATAGAGGAATTGATAAAAAAAGAACAGAAAGAATATTATGATACTCTTGCAATAGCTGATAAAGAAGGTGAAAGTACAATATTTGTAGAGTTTATGCTCAAAATTATAAACGATAGTTTTAAAAGAAATTAAAACTTCTGAAGAATAACCGACCAAGATAACGACCAAGTAACCGTACAAGATAGCAATCTGAATAAAAATCCGTTGAAAGAAAATTACTTAGTGTCCTTGGAGATAATGTTTTATCAGCAACAGAAATTATGGAAAGATTAAATTTAGTACATAAAACCTACTTTTTAGATTATGAAATCCTGCCTTAGAGGCGAAAATTGATTGAAAGGACAATTCCCGACAAACCCTAACAGTAAAAATCAGAAATACGGAAATCGGAAAATTATTAAAAGATAAAATGGATTGGAAAGGTGGTAAAAATAATGAGATCTTATAGATAAAAAAATACCAAAGTTTACTATATTAGCACTTTTACTATTTTTAACTTCCACAATGCCACATTCCATTTCTGACTGTACTTTTTCTGAAAAAGGACTGTAATGTCTCGGATTGTGCTAATGCAGTCTTTTTAACCTTTCAATGATTATTTTTGAGATTCCAAGTGGAGTAATGTCGGATTTATATTCAAGGGAAAAGTTTATATTTTATCATTAGTTACCTTGGTTATAACTTTTTCTGATTATATTTTTCCAAAAGTCTGTTTTGGTTATCAGTCGCATATACAATATATGGATTGGCAAATGCACTGGAAACTGGAACAATTGATGTAGTTTTAATAAATAGTTTGAAAAATAATGAAACTGGACTGTAAAAATTTTTAAAAATATCAAAAAGCAAATTTCGACTTTTTCCTCTATTTTAGGTTCAGGAATAGGATTTTTACTTTATTTTAAGATAGGTATAAATATTTATTTTATTTCTATTACTTTGATACTTATCAATATATTGCTAACAACTTTATCCGATGAGAATAAAAAGCAAATGAAAAATATAAACTTTCAAATTTTTAAAAAGTGCATATAGCCGTGCATTGAATTGAAAGAAAAAGAGTAATGAAATATTATTTATATTTTGGAATTATACAAAATTTTATTCAAAGCCATTTTTCAGTTATAGTAAAAACTTTAGATAAAGGAATTGGAGAAAAAGAATGTAATGTATGTGCTATTTCAAATAATTGTGATTGTGCATACAATACAAATATTCTGCTTATAAATACGAAGAAATTGTATTTATTGTTAATTTTAATATTTTAATGGCAATAACTGTACTAATATTAAAAATAATCTGATATTTATAGGAATATACCTAATATTATGTACAATATAATTAACTATTATTTTGAATTTCACTTTAATAAAATCCCTATCAAAAGAAAAATAAGTGCAATAACTTCAATGAAATCATTTTCAAGGATTTTTCATTCGGAACGTTATTTGTTTCTAGTTTATTATTAAGAAAAATTAGCGTTGTTAATTTATTTTGTGATAAATGTTACGATTGTTATTTTTGTGGTTATGTATTTAATTTTTAGAATTAATAAATCTGTTCAACAATCTTCAATCAAAGAATAATATCAGGGTATAAAAAATAATATTGGTTATGGAAATGATAAATAATGTTGAAAGAATATTTAAAGAAGAAAAAGATGTTTAGGGTATTTTATATAAAAATACAATACTGATTATTCAATTCAATGTTTCTGAGGAAGAGATAAAGAAAAATTTGATAAAAACATTTGATAGACTAAATGAGGCTAAAATGAAAAATCCAGAAATTAAAGTAATATATGAATTTCCAAAGGAAGAGGCAAAGACCAAATTTACTGACTGGCTGGATAGAAATCCAGGATATCAAAATATAATAGATGAAATCAGAGTTAGACCAGAAAAAAATGAAATTGAAAGGATATTTAAATTTATGCAAAAATAAAGAAAGAACAATTCATTTATACAGAAAAAGTAGATGTAAATGAATCAATGGAAGAAAGACATGAGAAAGTTATGGAAGGACTGTCAAAACTGGGAAGCACCTTTTAGGATTGAAAAGATAGTGAAATTCCAGAAATACCTGACTTTGGGACAGAACTGGTATGTTTTTATGATGCTAAAAATATTAAAACTAAAGGTGTTTCAATAGAAGGTGTATATAGGTGGAGGGACTTAAGTATGTAATCTGGGATGAGTTACGTTATGAATTTAAGATAACATATAAGCTGATAGACTATAAAAAAATAATATATGATAATCTTCCAAAAAGTAATAAATATTTTTGATCCTTATATTGCTGATGTTTTTGTTTCTCCAAGTTACTCGATTGCTTATAAAGAAAGCTATAAATCAGAAATTTTAAAAATTAAAGGAAAAAGGGTTAAAGATGGAGAACTTCAAGATGTATTATTTGACACTATCTCCAGTGATGTACTTCCAATGAAGAGAGTTACAGTAAGCTAATAAAAATACCTAAGGAAGAGCTTTTGATAAACTTAAGGATATAGCGAAGGAGTCCTGTTACTTGAAAAAGGTATATACATTATTTTTAATGACAAGGCAGATATTACTTATGAAGAATTTGTGAAAATGAATAATATATTTAAGCCATTAATGGGATTAATTTAAAAATATAATTACATATAATTTGAGTTTTTAAAACAACTTTTTACTCCAATAAATTTCAAAAATATTTATTTAATTTCTTAAATTAATAAAAACAGCAAAAATAGTTTCAATTTTTCAAATTCTCCAGTTGTTCGAGTTCACTCTACTCTCTATCTAAAAAGGGAGAAAATAAACAAATTCTGAATATTTCTCCCTAATTTACTTTTATTATTAATTTTTCAAAAACAAATTTCTTGATTAAAAATCACTTTTTAAAATTTTCCCTTTTCTCAAATCACTTCTCATTTTTGAATAATATCATCCATTTCATCCAGTTTTTCAAAATTTTTCTTTTTCTTCAGTGCTTGTCGTAATAATTTTACTGATTCCTCCATTTTTTTATTATAATTCGTTTGTCTGCTATTAGTGCCAATGTTGGGTCGTGTGTTGCCATTAATACGATTTTGTCTGATGAAACAAGCAATTCCAAGGCTTTTTTTCTGTCAATTCCTGCATTTTCAATTTCGTCAATTAGGACAATTGGAGATGAGCTTAAAATAGCTGTGTCGGCAATCATTAAAGCACGGGATTGTCCACCACTTAGGGCTGTGATTGCAGTAGTTAAGTCAAATTGCTCTCCAGCCAGATTGTTTGCGGCGGTAATGATTTTTTCACAGTTTCGTCAATGTTTTCAATCATTCGGCTTTGAGCGTGCAGTTCTAGAAATTCCTTTACTGATAAATCCATAACGAAATTCATGTTTTGTGATAATTGTGCGACTAATTTGTTGTTTGAGGAATAACGCCATTTTTTGTCTGGAAGTTCACCGTTTATAAGGATTTGACGCTGTGTTGGAGTGTCTTTCTGGGCAGTCCATTCGATGTCGGCAAGAAGTCTTGATTTTCCAGAGCCTGTAGGCCCTACAATGGAAATAATTTCTGATTTATGAATATCAAGCCGCTCAAATCCCTCTTTATTCCCAGATTTATCTTGCCCAGCGACAATTGTAAGCATATCAATCGAATTTTCCTCTTCCATTCCCAAAAAAAGTTTCATCTGCTCAATGTAGTCAACAAGACTTTCTTCAATTTTTTCCACATCCAGTGCAAAGTCCTCGATTTTATCTTCTGCAAAAGTTACGATGAACTCGTGAAATGTCTTATCTTGAAAAGTTTCCACAGGCAAGTGGTTTTCAGTAAAAAAGTTTTCTGCGAAGGGATATTTATTGCTAAGTTCACTAATAGTCAATTTTATTTATTAAATCGTTATTTTTCATATTTTTTTCCTTTTTATTATTTTTATCTATATTGCTGTAAATTCATTTTTCGGACATTACCCATCTGGTATTTTTCACCGATTCTCTTTTCTCCTAAGCAGTAAGAGCAAAGTGCCGATGGCATTGGAAATCTAAGTTCCATTCCTTGAACGCTGTCTATTTCCAATTCTTTTTCGTAAAGAAGTGTACTTAATTCGTACGCTCCCTTGTCCAGTAAGCCCATTAACGTGCATTGTTACAGCTTTTGGATTTACAGAGTTCACACGTGAGGCAAAAACTTCACGTTCAGCTTGTGAAACAATATCTCCTTTGGTAATAATCACAATATCAGTCGCTTTTTAATAATGGTCCCAATCTTTTGGGCGTATTAATTCCTGATAAATTGTCGATTACACAGACTCCTTGATGTCCTTGATATATGGCGAACATCTGTTGCAAAGTCCTGCTGATTCAGTAATTAATATTGAAAGCCCAAGGCTGTTTCCCCATTGCACGACTTCCTCAATATTTGATACGAAGAAATGGTCTGGACATAAAGCTCCTGAAATTCCTTTTTTTACTGGAATTCCTGCTTTTGCATATAATTTGTCATCATCTGTGTAAAGGCAGTCGAATTTTTACTACTCAACTGACATTCCTTGTGATTTTAAAAGCTTCTACTGTTTTTAGAATAACGCTTGTTTTTCCTGATGATGGTGGGCCTGAAAATATTAGTAAATTCATAGTTATCTCTCCTTTTTATTTTTTTAAATTTTTTATTGTGCAAGGCTTTTTGCACATCATTATTAAATTCATCTTCACATTCACGAATAATTTTTCCAATATCATAGCTATAGATGTAATCCCAGCCAATCCATTTAAAATTCTGATGTTCTTCTAAATGGTTATCCACATTTGGATTTGTTGACGGGAATTTTCCATTTGCAGAAAAAATTGTTCCAATTTCATTTGACATAAATAAGTCCATAAATGGCTTGATTTTATCTGCCTTAGATTTTTTTGTAATCATAAATATTGGGCTTAGCAAAGCTCCATCTTTTGGCCATACAGCCTCCAAATCTCCTGATCCATCAATCATTTGTGAAAAGAAGTATGGAATAATGCTGACAGCAGGGGCTTCTGGTGTTCGAGTTCTAGCTTTACCATTTGAGCAGGGTGCAAGCTCTTTTTGTATGAACGTGCCAGTTTATGTATCCCGTCCATTCCAAAATCTTTGTAAAGATTTGCAAGAAGGGCATTAAACAAGTCTAAATCAGCCATTGGCAATGCAACTGAGTCTTCAAATTCTTCATTTAACAAGTCTGCCCAAGTTTCTGGTGCTTTTCTATCTCCTAAAGAAGTCTTGTTTATCAAAAATATTGCTGGCACGACTCCCATTATTGCGTAACGCTTTTTAGGATCCCGCAAGTCAATAGTTTCGTTGCAAAATCTTTATTCATACTTTCAAGGTGTGTTTCAAAAATACCATTTTCCATCTACTGTCCCATCAAATTCTTATCAAAAATAGTTCAAATCCAGCCGAAAGAAGCACATCCGAAACTTTATCAGGATTACCTGTCTTAACTTTTTCTACAACCCAGTCAAGCCCTAAATTTGCTGATTTTAAGGTATATGAAATAGTATAATCGTTTTTCTCGTTCTGTTCGTTTACCCAGTCTTTTATACCTTCTAAAAGCGGTATTCTAATAGGGCAAGAGCAGAAACTCCTTCAATTATCAAGTCACTATTTTCATCAGCTTTGCTCTCATCTAGTGAAACATCAATATCTGCATCTTTTTCAAAATGTTTTCCAGTTTTTCAATCAAACAGTTCCTGAGTTAAGTGACATAAGAGCCATTTTCAAAGTAATATTTTTCCCCATAACCTCAAGCATCTGCTTTATTTTTAACTGTTCAAATCCATTTTGCAATAAAAATCCAAAACTTCAGGATATTTATTTATAATTTCATAAAGTGTATCGTCTAAACTAAACATATTAATTTTCTCCTTAAATTAAATAAAATTTAAAATATTAAAAAGAGTCTTATGTGAAAAATTAAAATATTTTCTGACTCTTTTTAATAAGTTTTGTAAAAATTGTCCAGTATGAAAAATTATAACATAAAATAACAAAGAAAAAGTGTAATGTTTGTTACATAGATTAAATAAATTTTATAAAAAGACTATCTCAAATTTATAAGACAGTCCTTTATTTTTAAGTTATTATTGTTTTTAATTAGAATCCTAAAATTTTTGCTACTCTTTCTTTTTCATTTTCCCATTCTTTTTCCGTAGTAAGCCTTCAAGTAAATTTCTCTTAATTCTTCCATTAGCGGATATCTTGGGTTAGCTGGAGTACATTGGTCATCAAAGCATCTAGTGACATTTCATCTACAGGCTTCCAGAAGTCTTTTCAGGCACTCCCCATTCTTTAATACTTGCTGGAATTCCTATTTTTCTATTTAATTCATTAATTCCTTTAATTAAATTTTCTACTTTTTCTTCTTTAGTATTTCCGCCAAATCCTAGATAATCGTTCATTTCAGCGTATCTTTGCATTGCATCAGGATATCTGTATTGAGGGAATAATCCCATCTTTGTTGGAGCCTCAGCTGCATTGAAACGGATAACTTCTTCAAGAAGCATAGCATTTGCGATACCGTGTGGAACGTGGAATTTTCCTCCAAGTTTGTGTGCAAGTGAGTGGTTTATTCCTAAGAATGCATTTGCGAAAGCCATTCCTGCAAGACATGAAGCATTTGCCATTTTTTCTTTTGCTTTAATTGCTTTTTGAACCTAATTCTACTGATTCTGGCAAGTATTTGAATACAAGCCTAGCCGCTTCTTTTGAATAAGGTTTTGTGTATTCTGTCGCCATAACTGAAACATAAGATTCAAGAGCATGTGTAAATACGTCAATTCCAGAAGCTACTGTAAGCCCTTTCGGCATTGTAAGCATAAGTTCAGGATCGTTAATTGCTACATTTGGTGTCAATGCGTAATCTGCAAGAGGGTATTTGATTCCAGTTTCATCATCTGTAATTACAGAAAATGGAGTTACTTCCGAACCAGTTCCAGCCGATGTTGCTACTGCAACAAATTTAGCTTTTTTACCCATTTCAGGAAATTCAACAATTCTCTTTCTAATATCCATAAATCTCATTGCCAAATCTCTAAATCGAAGTTCTGGATGTTCATACAATACCCACATAATTTTAGCGGCATCCATTGCAGATCCTCCACCAAGAGCAATAACAACATCAGGATTGTATTCAAGCATTGCTTTTGCTCCAGCCTGAGCTGAACTTAATGTTGGATCCTCTTTTACTTCTGAGAATATTCTATAATCGATATGTATGCTGTCAAGTACTTTTGTAATATGTTCTGTATATCCTAATTCAGCCAATACTTTATCCGTTACGATAAATGCTTTTTGTGAGCTTTCCTTTCAATTCTTCTAAAAGCTGTTGGAAGCGATCCGTATTTGAAATAAATTTTTTCAGGAACTTTGAACCATAACATATTTTCTCTTCTTTCTGCAATTGTTTTTACATTTAATAAATGTTTTACTCCTACGTTTTCTGACACAGAATTTCCTCCCCATGAGACCGCATCCAAGTGTTAATGATGGCTCTAATTTAAAGTTAAATACATCTCCGATTGCTCCAAGTGATGCTGGCATATTGATCAGTGTACGCCCTGTTTTCATCAATCTTCCAAATTTATCTATTTTTTCTTTTTCAGCTAAATTAATATATAATGAAGATGTATGTCCTAATCCTCCAAGTCTTACTAATTCATCAGCTTTTTAAGTCCATCTTCAAAATCTTCTGCTTTATACATTGCAAGTACAGGTGATAATTTTTCGTGTGCAAATGGTTCTTCAATTCCAGTAGACTCAACTTCCCCAATTAACACTTTTGAACTTTTTGGAATTTCAAATCCTGCCATACCTGCGATAACGTATGCACTTTTTCCAACTACATCAGCATTCAAGTTTCCATTTATAAACAATATTTCTCTTACTTTTGTTTAATTCTTCTTCGTTAAGAATATAAGCTCCTCTGTTTAAAAACTCGCTTCTAACTTTATCATAAATTTCTTTATCTATAATTACAGATTGCTCTGTCGCTGCAAATTACCCCATTATCAAATGTTTTAGACATCAAAATATAGTTTGCAGTCATTTTTATATCTGCTGATTTGTCAATTACAACTGGTGTATTTCCAGCTCCAACTCCAATCGCAGGAGTTCCTGATGAATATGCAGATTTAACCATTCCTGGTCCACCTGTCGCAAGTATCAAGTCAGCACTTGCCATAAGTTCTCTTGATAATTCCACACTTGGTTCATCAATCCATCCGATTATATCTTTTGGCGCTCCATATTTTACTGCTGTTTCCAATGCAATTTTAGCTGTTTCAATTGTTGCCTGTTTTGCTCTTGGGTGTGGTGAAAATATAATTGCATTTCTTGTTTTTAATGATATTAATGTTTTGAACATTGCTGTTGAAGTCGGGTTTGTTGTTGGTACAATACCTGCGATAATTCCTATTGGAGTTGCAATTTTTAACTCCATAAGATCTGTCATCTTCCAGCACTCCACAAGTTTTTCAGTCTTTGTATTTATTGTAAATATATTCAGAAAGCAAAGTGATTTTTTTATAACCTTATCTTCCACAATTCCCATTCCAGTTTCTGCTACTGCCAAATTTGCCAGAGTAATTCTTTTCATCATTCATTTTTGAGCCACTTTTTCTAAAAATCTTGTCGACTCTTTTCCTGATCAAATGTCGCAAATTCTTCCTGAGCTTTTTCTAACTCTTTGAATAAGTGCCTTTCAAACTTTCCAAATCTTTAACTACTGCCATTTTTCCTCCTATAAATAAAGCATATATTTTGTTACATTCCTTATAAATTATATAATACTCTATTTTTATCAAAAACTCAAGTGTTTTTCACTTTCTCATTATAATTTATATTTGTATAACAAAGTAAGGTAATTTTTGAGTTAATAAAAATGATTAAATACATTTATGTATTTCTTTCGTCAAAACCTTTATAACAAATATATTTTATAAATTTTTCTAAAGTGAGTGTTAGTGAGTTAGTTTTCTCATAGTAATCAAGGTTTATCAAAATAAATTAAAAAGTCCTACAAGAATCAAATAATGATTTATAGGGGACTTGGTATGTTTAATTATACTTTCTTTTTATATTTGTTAGGCAAAAATAAAAACAGGAAGCAGAATCCCAAAAATCCTACTTCCACACACATTAATAACGTTGTTTTGTTTTGATTATGATTTTCATTATATCATAAATTATTTTTAATTTCCATGTCTGTTGGAGAAAATAATATTAACATTGGGAAAATTTCCAGCCTTCCTGCCAGCATTCCAAAACTTAGAATTACTTTTGAAAAATTATTCAGTTCAGCAAAGCTGAATGCTGGACCTACTTTTCCTAGTCCTGGACCGATATTGTTGAATGTGTGCGCAACGGCACTGAATGCTGTCATCAAAATCATCCACTGAATAGGAAATTATTAGTAAAATTCCTCCAAAAACAAGAGCATATACTAGAAAATATACTGCGATGCTTTTTTGCATTTTCACATTTACTGCCTTATCATCATATTTTACTGTAACTACACGATTTGGGCTTATCATTTGGACTATTTCTGCAAAAGTAGATTTTTACCATTAACACTACTCTCGATATTTTTTCAGTCCTCCAGCAGTAGAGCCTGCACATGCTCCAAAAACATTAGTATCAACAAGATAACTTGTGAAAATAACGGCCATTTTCCGAAAGTCGGCTGTGGAATATCCTGTCGTTGTAATAACCGAGGAAACAGAGAGAATACATCTCTTATGCACTTCCAGATTGAGCCATATGTTTGATATATATTAAAAACTATTAATGCGATTGCTCCAAAAACTATTAACAAATAATATTTTAATTCTTCATTTTTAAATACATCTTTTACTTTTCAATTAAAATAAAAATAATAGATATTAAAGTTTACTCCAAAAACTAGCATTCCAATTCCTAAAACAATTTCAACATAAGGGTTGTTATATGGTAAAGATACTCCCATTTCTTACCCCAAAACCACCTGTTCCAGCCGTACCAAATGCAGAAGCGAAAGATTCAAACAAGTCCAGTGCGCCAAACATTAATAAAATTATTACAGCAATTGTCGATACAATATAAATTTTATAAAAGCATTCTGGCTGTTGTTGATAATTTGGACACTAACTTTCCAAAATGTCGGACCTGGAACTTCTGCCTTCATTACGTGAACTGAAGTGGCAGAACTGGGAAAAATTGCAAGTGCCAGAACTAGCACTCCCATTCCTCCGACAAAGTGAGTAAAAACTTCGCCAGAATAAATTGGAATAGCTAATTTTACTAAGATCAGTTATTATACTCTGAACCAGTCGTCGTAAAACCGCTCACAATTTCAAAAAGGCATCTATAAACGACGGTATTTCTTTTTGTGAATACAAACGGCAATGCTCCAAAACATAGACATTAAAATCCATGAAAAGTGAAACAATTATATAGCCTTCTCTTCCTTGAATCCGCTGATCTTTAGGAAGTTTTGCTGAAAGCGAAAGCCAGTTGCTAGAAGAAGAAGTATTACAGAGCCGTAAGCAATTTTATATTTTTGCGCTTTCATTGTACACTTATAATTAGAGGTAAAACCATTAATCCAGCTTCAAGTATAAGTATTTTTCCAATTATGTAACCTATCATTTTTATTCATTTTTACTCCTTAAACTCGCTCAAGTATATCGTCAAAATCTTCTATTGAAGGAATTGTCGAAACTATCATCACGCTGTCATTACTTTTTATCATATCATTTCCACCTGGAAAAATCATTTTTCCATTTCTCAATATACTTGCAACCAATGTTCCTTTTTATTTTCAAGTCTTTTAACGGAATATCAATAGCGGCACTATTTTTCATTAATTTCAAAAGTAATAAGTTCCACTTTATTTTCAAGTCTGTATAATAAACTCATTGTAGAACTTCGCATATCGGTTCTTGATCTTACAACACTTATTATCATATCAGAAATAACTAGGTACGACTGTTGATGTTCCTGTGCTTTTTCCAATATTAGGAGCAATAAAGTCCTGTTCATTTTTGTAATCAATTTGGCATCTGTTATAGAATTTGCAAACATTGAAATAACGGCATTTTCCTCATCGCTGTCAGTAATGATTACAACAGCATCATAATTTTTATACCTTCCTGAATCAAAATTCCTGATCTGTTTCATCTCCCTTATTACAATAGCTTTTTGAATATCTTTCACTCAATTTTTCAGCACGTTCTCTGTCGTTTTTCAATAACCTTAACTTTATTTTTATTTTCCAGCAGTTTTCTAATTAAATAGTGAGAAATTGTTCACGCCTCAATAACATTGTATGACTTTATTTTTAAATTGCTTTGTTCAATTCTATCATAAAAAGTTTACGTACTGCATCATAGATCCGGCAATATAAATAATATCGCCTTCAAGAATTGTAAAATCTCCACTTGGTATAAATATTTCGTTACCTCTCTTAACAGTACAGATTATTATCTTGTCTTGTGAATCAAATTCCAGATATTTTAACTGCGTTCCGTTCAAAAAGCTATGTTTTTCGACTCTTATTGAAATAAAATTTGCTTTCTGTCCAAAAAAATTCTCCACACTTAATGCTACTGGAAACATCAGTTTATTGGCAATATTTTTGCTGATTCAAATTCAGGGTTTAACATAAGTGAAATTCCCAAATTTTCTCTTACAAACTGCATATTTGAACTGTACTCAGGATTTCTTACCCTTGCTATCGTAAATTTTTGCTCTATGCAATAATTGAGGAAATTATATTTAACTCATCGGACTCTGTCGCGCATATAAAAATATCGGCACTGTCTGCACCGAAACTTCTAGCGACGTTTCGTATGAGCCCATTTCCAACCATTCCTGTTATATCATAGTTTTCCATAAGTTTATTTAATACTTTTTCCTCTTTTTCAATTAAGATTACGTCGTTTCCCACCTCTGACAGTTCATTTCGCAAAGTGATTCTCCAACGACACCAACTCCTGCTATAACTATTTTTCATACTTTATACTCTCTTTTTTATTTTTAGTTTTTCCAAATATTTTGCAATTTCCTTTGCATAATATGTAATAATGGCATTGCTCCAGCTCTTTTCATCGCATACATCTGCTCCATCACTATTTTTCATTTCATCAATCCATCCATTTTGGTATGCGCCTTTACCATCGAATACTCTCCAGAAACACTATAAGCTACAATCGGCGCTTCAAAAGCATCATTTACTTTTTATATATCAAGATATGCCATTGCTGGCTTTACGATTATAATGTCTGCTCCCTGTCATGAGTCTTCACTGACTTCATCTATTGAATCCTTTGAATACTGAAAGTTCATTTGATAAGACTTTCTATCTCCAAACTGGGAGCTGAATCTGCGGACATCTCTAAGGTCCATAAAAATGCTGATGAATATTTTTACTGAATATGCCATTATCGGAATATTTTCAAAATTATTTTTAGCGAAAAACTTCAGCAATTTTTCCACACGTCCATCCATCATATCTGGAAGGCCATAATATCTGCTCCTGCTTTTTGCATACGAAAGTGCTGTTTTGCAAGAACTTCCAAAGTTTCATCATTTTTACGTAGCCATTTTCATCAAGTATTCCTCAATGTCCGTGACTCGTGTACTCACATGACAAATATCCAGATTACAGAAAAATTATCATGATTTTTCCTTTATAAATCTGACTGCATTCTGAACAATTCCATTCTCATTATCATGCTTCTGTCGCACAAGCATCCTTGGTTTTGGAATCCCAAATAGTAAAAATCGAATTTATTCCCCAATTTTACTAATTCATCAGTTCTTCGAAAGCCTGTCAATTGAATATCTAAAGATTCCTGGCATTGAAGGAATTTCACTTTTGATATTTTCTCCTTCCTCAATAAAATTGGATAAATCAAGTCCTCCTTTGCAACATACACATCTTTTACAGATTTCTTATTACTTCATTTTTCGTAACTTTCTATGTCTTTTAAACATTTTGTTTCACCTTTTTCATTTTATTATTTCTAAAAATTTAAAATATTTATTTTTTCTATTTTATCAAGAACTTTTTGAATCTCACTTTTCATGGCACGTGAACGCTTGCAGTTTTCCGCCTGTAGAAATTGCAATTTGAAACTCACTATTTTTCACAATTCCTCAAACATTGCATTCATCTTGACTTTTGAAGATACATTGTTAATAAGCATTCCAGTGGAATCCAAAGCTTTTGCTATATTTTCATTTAATTCCTCGTTATCTGTAGCTGCAATTACCATATCCTTTTACAAGCTTTTTCAATTTTGGCTTTATCATTTTCAATTTTTTGATTATTTTTCAATCTTAACATTTTCCAACTAACAATTTCTCTTCCACAACATTTTTCAGTCACGACTGTAATATCCGCTCCATATTCTAAAATTTTTCTCAATTTTTCTTAGCGACAGCTTTTCCCTCCCCAATTACTAGAACTTTCTTATTTTCCAAATTTATAAATAATGAAACCACATTTAATACTCCTTTCACTTTTTATTTTTCTGACAATAGAATACCACATAATAAATATAAAAACAAGGTATTTACAGAATAATATTTTTCATTATAAAAGTATCAAAAATAACGTAGATCAACAAAAATGATAAAATATAAAAATCTACAAAAATGGAGAGAGACTTATGCAAATACATAAAAGATGAACAATTTATTATTTTAATCAATTTATGAGCTCGTATTCCTATTCCGATAAAAGTAGATTATATGCGAGCTAGGAAAGTCCGTCAAAATTTTTCCGCTCTAGTTGGATTAATTGTGGATTAATTCTGTATTGTACACACCTAAATTTGCAACCTACTTATATTCTTTACAGCAAGACAATAATTGCCATATAATGTGTCGAGTATGACTGTTGGAATAATTCATATTGATGGAAGCTTAGCGATGCTTTTGACGGACTTTTCAGTTATGCGAAGAGAGAAGATACTGCAGTATGAAAGATTCTAGAGTGGAACAAAATGGAGCTGTAGTTTTAATTTTATATTTCATTTGCATAGCCCATATCATCTGAAATTATAGCAATCGATCCTAAATATTTAATAATTTTACGATTATTGCAAAGATTCTCAACTTCTACAAACACTGGACTTGCTGATTATGCGAGAAAATCTGGGATGAGGCAATGCCATAATTTCTGATGGAATAGGTTTGCAGTAATTTTTCACTTGTTTTCACCAATATCCTAGTATATATAATTGAAAGCTCGAAAAGGTACTGTTACTGTATTTGTTGCACTTCTTTATAATTCTGTTTATGCATACTGAGACATGACTGGATTGGAGGGATAGCTGGTGATACAATGGGAGCTCTCTCTTGAGTTGACTTCGATTTTTAGTTTTATAGGAATTATTTACGATCAAATAAAAATAGGATAAAGCTAAGAATAGTAAAAAGAAAGGAAAAACCAAATGACAGAAATTTTGTTATAAGGCACTGGAGGAGCAGACTGTGACACATTTTATATTATGGGCATTTGAACGCTAGTTTCGAGATCAAACAGGAATAAAGCAGTTATAGCAGAAACTTGATGAACGAAAAATTGACCTTAATATTTTCCAAGCGACTTAAAACGATGCCGAGAAAGTCTGGAACTTTTAGGAAATTGACAAAGATATCAAAGTAGCATTTTTCACGAAAACCTAAGAGAAATGAATTTTGCGGAATGCTTGAAGGAAAAACTTACAGAGATCGAAGAACAGTTTCCACATTATGTCAATGAAATGAAAAATAACTGGAGAGAAATAAGGCAGAAGGTGGAGAAAACGCTGTCACGATTTGCAAAACACGAAGTGTAGCAAAGAGTAGTAAAATAAAGAATGAGATATAAAAATATACTTGTTGTAGTTCAATAACTGGTGTAATTCAATCCTTAATCAGTTATTGTTATTCAATAATCTTGACGGCTGTGGCAATTCCAAGCTGGATAACAGGAAGCATTACAAAGATGACTGTTATGAATGATGGATTTATTGTTTTAATTATATTAATAAATAAAATAATTAATATATATCTTTATTTTAATATTTATCTTAATTTATTATTATAATTTTAATCAATTAAATTTATGTTATTAATATATTAACTCCGAATGTTAAAAAGGTGAATGAATGATGAGAGTAAAAGAAACTATCAAAATTCTTTTACTAATTTTTACTGAAAGTATTAGAGATATTTAATTAAAAATTTCATGTAAAAGGAAAAGAGTGTTGCACCTCTCTCTCTATCTCAAATGTGAGTAAGTTTTATGGAGTCGTCATTTCACATACAAGTTATTTTTAAATCAGCTACATGTTAAAAGTATGTTTAAATCCAATTGTTCCTCTAAATCAGAACGTCTTGGATTACCAAACGACTGTTCATATCTTGTGTCGATGTATAAGTGCTTTTTGTCCTAATGGTGCTGCTATCTAACCCTATTTCTCCCAAGTTGTGCCAAGTTTTCTGTTACTTTGTCAGAACCTATGTTTGTATATTTATTTTCATATTTTGTAAAATCATGCTAAATATTTGCTACAACATAATAATGTATTTGTTCGCTCATGAATTTCCATTATAAGAAAGTTTGATTCCTGTTCTTCCACGTCATCATTCTATTATCTGACTGACTTTTCTCAGTCCATCATTAAATGACTTTGTGTTCAAATATTGATATTAGCTGTGCTTGTGGTTCCAATTGCCCATATCCCAGCTTTTCCAATTCCAAATGATTTTCCAAACTTTCTCTGAAAATAACAATCCGTATCCTCTTTGTTTTTACATTAAAGTCATCTCTTGATTTATATTTATTTTGTAAATATGAAATTTGTCCCACTAAATCATAATATGAGCCATTTCTGTATATTTTGTTTTGTAATACCTAATGATACTTTCCGCTTTTCCTTTACCTGTATATCTATCATCAGAAATTCTTCATTTTCAACTTTGGTATCTGTCATCTGCACTTGCCCTATTATATGAAATATAACCACCTAATAAATGTTATTCCATTTTATCCTTATTTATTTTAGAGAGTCATCACCTCAGGCGCACTCCATAAAGATTGCACTTTCGTGTTCAGATCTTTCCGCACCTCGCATCATCTTACTACTGCGTAAATTCTTGTCCATAGCTGTCCTCGCTATCAGCGACATCTTTTCTAAATCTAATATCTATTTTTCTCCTCTTCTTTCATATAAAAGTTCTAACAGAAGAATAACGCATTTCCATATTTACTTTTGGCACGATAACACATAGGCCGACACTGGCTGTGCCATAATATATAGATTGGACGACTCGGAACCTGAACTACCGGTACCAGCTCCACCAATCACTCCAGCAGTGGCTCCAGAGAACTTCCAAGAGGTGCAATGGTCCAGTAGTATTCCCAAAATACCATTAACTTGTCTGCTCATAAGTTAGAGCACTCCTTGACTCAGCCGATTCTCCGCTGTTCCAGTACGTCTAGTAGTTGGCGTAGAATTTTCCAGCTACTTTTACAACTGGTACACTGTTTATACGTTGTGATAATTGTTGTACATTTCCTGGAATGTAATTATCAGGAGGTGATTTTTCTTCTGGAGTGTCATCAATATAAACTGGTACTACCTTTGTTGTCCTGTAGCATTTGCATGTAATGTAAACTAAATCTGATTCTGAATTTGTTTCCATTTTCATCTCCTGGAGCATTCCAAGCCATAGTATTCATTTCAATTGTACCGTTATTTCCGTGATAATTTCCTTCTATATTAGGAGTCTATCCTCTGTTGGAATCATTTTTAATTGAGATAAAAGTGCGCTGTTATTTGGAGTTCCATCATTATTAATTCCATCGGATGTTGGTCTATATAATAAATTGGAGATACTCCATCACTTTCTGTAACATTATTTTTCATCAAATGATATAAAGGAATTACTACCCTTCTGTTATTAATGAGTTAAAGTGTAATGTTGCTCTTTGTTCAGAAATTGAGATTATTTTTACTTAATCCCAGCGCGCTCCACCTATGATACACATTTTAAAACAGATTTTCCATGTTTTGTCGTGAAACCCTAATGTTGCGTTTCCTCCATCACGCCTTCAGTACCATCATCTATTCCATTAACTGTTAATTCTGAGATAAACTCCATTTTTGTTTCATCAGGCTTCCTTCAACTAACTTCTATGCCACTGTGTTTGAATGAGTTGTGATTTAGAACCATTACTACGTCGTAGTTCTGCATTTTTATGCTCTCCATTTTACTTTCAACTTTCCACAGTAGATTCTGTCCGAATTTCGTGGTGCCCATATAAACACATCTTTGTAGAGTTACTTTTTGATTTATAGCACTAGAACTTTACACCAGTAATTGGATCTGTTACTGTATACAAAATTACTTTGCTTTTGAGCGGAAGAATAGATATTTCATCAGAATCTCCTTTGTCCTATCTGCGTAGCTGTTGCCTCCAGATTCTGTATTTGGATTTGGCGGCTGTTAATACTGGTTCTAGGTGTAAATAAAAGGTAGCTTGCGTTGTCGCATCAATATGTCCATATCAACTCAAAGTGAGTACCCTCACTAATTCGATATCTCGTGAATTGTATGGATTAGAGTAAAATTTCTCCATCTCCTGTACCTGAGTTACAATGTATTCTCCATTTCGCATTTGGGTGTTGTGGTACGCCGTTCCCAATCCACCTGTCGTAAAAATGTTATTAACAACATTTTTGTATATTTATATTTGCTTTTTCTTTAATATTCTAAAAATCTTTCTGTTTGCTAAATAACTGTCTCTCTCCTTGTTCAACTTTGAAAATATTAAAATTATATGTATAAGATTCGTAGTATTTTAACATTTTTATCTTTCATCCAATTTTATTTTAATAATATATTAAAATCAAAATTAAACTAAACAAGGATAAAATCACTTTCCTAAAACTTTAAACTTCATTTTATATGTTACTATAGGATTATAGTTGAAAAATAATCTAAAAATAGTGTATAATTTATAAAAAGAACGAAAGTAGGAGGCGTTATGGTTGCAACAATACAAGTTAATAAGCAAAAGCATCAAAGCAGTTGCTAGAAAGTGGTAAAGATCAGACGTTTGATACCTGAATATCAGAGACCGTATTCTTGGACTGAAAATGAAACTAAAACGTTATTTTTATGATTTATTAGAATTTACGGAAAATAGGCTAAGAGAGCTAATGAAATAGAAGGTACATACTTTTTGGGAGATATTGTTTCCTATGAAAATGAAGATGGTGAACAGGAAATTATCGACGGACAGCAAAGAATAACTTCCTGTTCTTCTACTTTTACGAGACGTTTGCACAAAATTAACTTCTATGAGAAAACAAAACTGATGAACAGGAAAATTTTTATAAGACAAATTGAGCCTAGCGTTGTGGAAGCAGAGCAAAACTCACTGGAGAAGTTGATTATACTAGTGTTTGATTACTTCAGGATTATTGACAATGAAGGAAATAAAATTTTACAAAATATTTTGGAAAGCGGGATTGCTGATCCTAAAAGCAACTGATAATTATTCGAAAACTATATTTTTATTTCAGAAACTATTTGAAAAGCTTTGTGAACTCAGTCAACATTAATGCTGAATTTATTTATTACACGCTAAACAGAGCGTGTTGTTTTCCCAATAAAAACAGATCTCACAAGATGACGCTTTCTAAGCGTATTTTTCTACTTTACAACTGATAGAGGATTGCCTCTTTCTGAAGCAGATATTTTTTAAGGCAAAAATGTATAATCGAATCAAAAAGATATAAAAATTGTTTATTAAACAATGGAAGAATTTAAGCGAACGGGCAATTTATGCTAAAGAAAATGTAAAACAATTGTTTTATTATTATATGTTTTTATCTAAGAACTACAAAGGATGTCAGCAACAACTACACTTGGACTTAGACGTTTTATTCAAAAGGCGGATTTACAGGCTTTATAATCAAACTTATTGAAACATTTGGATCAAATTTTTGGATTTATGAGTAGTTATGAACAGACGTGAATCAATTGATGAAAACCTTGGACAAGAAAATATACAAATTATAAAAGATTTTGGATACTTTATCATGCTTATCCAAATGAATCTTGGAAATATCCTGTTGTTGTCTATTATTTGTCACATGAGCGAAAAAGAAAATTTTGAAACTTATTTCTTAAAATTTTTAGAAAAGCTATTTTTGGAATTGACAGCAAATTATCTTGTAACACCGAGTGTTGCCGCTGTAAAAGCTGACATTCTTAAACTTAATGTTGATATTGTTGATAATGTTTCTCCAAAAATTGCATTTAAGAATATTCCAATTTTCATATTGCAGGAAAAAGTCAAGACACCAAACAAAAATCTAGTACGTATGATTTTAAAAATGGTTGTGTATAACAATCAGAGATGAATTACTGCCTGAAAAATGGAAGTTGAATATATATTGCCACAAAATGGAGTAACCGTTTTACTCAGAAAGTGTTGAAAATAAACAGGTTAAAGAATATATAAATTATATTGGAAACAAAGATTCCTTTTGAAAAAGAAAATTGTCAATTAAAACTTCAGAAAACTTTTTGACAGAAAAAGCAAGTTATGAAAAATCTAAAATTAAATATGTACGTGAACTAATCCCAGCAGATCAAAGACTGACTGGACTTTTGAAGACATTAATATAGAAACAAGAAAGTAGCAGAAGAGCTTGTTAAATTGTTTATGCTTGGAATGGAGAATATGAATTTTAAATTTAATAATTTTTAGGATAAAGGGTGTTAGAAATGTCCTTATTTTTTGATAAAATTGTTTTAAAGTCTCGTTTTTATTTTATTTAATTAAATCCTTGAAATTTAAAATAAAAAGGTATATAATAATTTATGAAAAATATTTAAAGAGTTGGATTTATATTTACAAAATTTTTATGGCGTTATTCAAGTAAAACATTACCAGAATGGACAGTTTGAGACTTCAAACAGATGCATTAAAAGAGAATGAGGAGTTAGAACAGGAATTTTTAAATAATATGCGTCAATTATCAGGAATACACTCAGTAAGCGTTAATTCCATTATTGGAGCTATCTTAATTTATTTTTGATGAAAAATTATTGAGGAGTTCGTTTTTGTATTTAATCGTTCTAAAATTGCTCCATCTCGGAAGAGAGCCTTAAAAAATAAGCCTGGAAAAGTAAAAGAATTGTTAAAACAGGCATTTGAATCTGTTGATATGGCTATTTACAATAAAAGTAGAGGTTATCTGGACTTGAAGACATTAGTTGCAGGAATTTTTGCTTTTTATGGTATTAAAAAGTGAGAAATTCCAAAATTGCCTACTAGGTGCTACTTTATTATGGTGGGCTTTTATATCAGAAGGAAAAGAAAATAATGTTAGAAAATTTATTTAAGGCTACATATCTGATGTTTAACCAGATAAAGGTTGTACACAGTATTCCTGGCAGATTAAGGCTTTCGGTCCCAAATTTGTCAAGATTCCAGAAGAATTAAAAATATGATTATCGAGTTACAGAACTTATTTTATCAGGCATAGTATTGAGTATTCGTATGTGACAAATAAAAATTCTGCTTTACTATGATGTAAAATTAATTTCAGAAAAACAAATACTGGACTGGCTGAACAAAGTATGGAAAACTATGATTAATCATTCTGAATTATATGAAAATAAATCCTTAAAAAGGAAATAGAAGATAATTTGGATACTTTTTATAACATAATTAAAGAACTTTAATTATTGCCAAAATGAAAAAGAAAGGATTTTTATGTTAAATAAAGATTGTTGCTGGACTCGCAAGATTTACACGAAATTCGTGGAAGAATCAGAATAAAATCAAGAGCTTTAAAATATCCTTTGGATTCATAAGGAAGAGATAACAAAAGCATGCTAATGCAGGTTCATTATATCCAAAGTGTTGAAATTTCAAAGTATTACAGGAACTATTCTTGTTTATTTTGACAATTTCTCATTAACTGGTGAAAACTTAATATCTTTACTTAAAATACATTAAATACATATCTGGTAGATATATATAAAAATGACAAAGTATCAAATAAATATGTGATTGAAAGACGTCTGCAGGAAGAATCTCACAGGAAATTATTAAAAATATTGGTGCTCTGTGCTTTTTACTGCTACTGCCAAATCCAAAGACAAAATTAACAGGAATCAGGGCGAGCTATTTAACTACAAAAACTTTATCAACAGTTTCTTTAGCCCTGCCTGTTTTAAAAATGGAATTTATTCTCTTATTCAAAATAAGCGTCCCAACGCAGATACTGCTAAGTTCTACAGCTATTGTCAGCGGCATTATTTTAGGAAGCGAACGAACAGCTTTAACAATTATGATTTTTAGAAAAATTTGCAGAGCTTCGACTCGTTTATACAATGAAAAAGACGCTGGCGTAATTAAAGACATGTTAAGTGTTGAGAAAAACTATGTCTGGAAGCAGTCTGATGATGAAAATACAGCCAGTTCCAATTGAAGAAATTAGCAAGGAGATTTTGATATCTTGTTAAAGACTGGGGATAAGTGTGGATGGAACGATTGAAAAAGGTGAGGCGATAATTGACCAGTCGGCAATTACTGGGGAATATATGCCTGTTACGAAAAAGGCTGGAGAAGAAGTTTTTGCAGGAACACTAAAAAGTGGAAATATTACCGTAAAAAGCTGAGAAGGTTGGAGACGACAGGACAGCTACAAATTATAAAATTAGTGGAAGGATGCTCAGCTTTTCAACAAGGCTGATATTCAATCTTACGCCGATACATTTTCTGCACAGATTAATCGCTTAACTTTCTGCTCGCCGGAATTGTCTATGTTTCAACGAAAAACTTGCAAAAAGCCCTTAGTATGCTTGTAATTGACTATTCATCGGAATAAGGCTGTCAACAGCAACAGCATTTTCAGCTTCAATTAATACAGCGACTAAAAATGGAATTTTGATTAAAGGGAGCAACTATCTAGAAGAAACTTTTCAAAATCTGACACAGTAATATTTGACAAAACAGGTACAATTACCGAAGGAAAAGCTCAAAAATTCAAACGCTAAAGACTTTTGGAAAAATATGAAAGGACAACAGAATACTTGCACTGGGCTTAGCTATGACTGAAGAAACTTCATCACATCCTTTAGCAGAGTGCAATTTTTGAGATGAAATTAAAAATAAGTTAAAAATTCCAAAACATAAGGAATCCGTTATTAAAAGTTGCAAGAGGGATAGAAACTTTTGTAAATAAGGATATTATTCGTGTAGGAAGCCTGAAATACATGGAAGAGAATGATATTTCACTAGAAGTGGCAAGTGATATAGTGAAGGGAATGCAAAATCGTGGAGAAATTGTAATTTACGTGGCTAAAAATAATGATTTAATAGGTGTTATTGGTGTTTCCGGATCACCTAGGAAAATATAAAAAGAGCAATGAGATCGGCTAAGAAATCAAGGAATAGATGATATTGTACTGTTAACAGGAGATTTGAGACAGCAGGCTGAAACTATCAACTTCAAGAATGTCAATGGATAGATACGAGTCTGAACTGATGCCTGAGGACAAGGCTAAAGATATTTTAAAATTCCGTTCAATTGGTTCAAAAGTTATTATGATAGGTGACGGAATAAACGACGCTCCTGCCCTTTCCTATGCAAATGTAGGAATAGCTCTAGGAAGTTCACGTACCGACATTGCGATGGGAGCGCTGATGTTACACAACTTCAGACGACCCATTACTAATACCAGGTGTAATTGGTTTTAGCAAAAACACTGTAAAAATAATAAAGCAGAATTTTGCAATGGCAATTGGAATAAACAGTTTTGCCCTTGTATTAGAGTTGCAGGGACTTCTGCCTGCAATATACAGTTCAATTTTGCATAACTCATCACAATTTTAGTAGTTGGAAATTCATTGCGGCTATTAAAATACAGATGTTAATAAATAAAAATTTTTGTGTTTTGAAGGAGTTTGAATAAGATGTAGACCTTGATAATACTGCATAAAATTACCGAGATCGTGTCAGATTCAAATTTCACACGATATTGCCAATACATTTTGAAACAGTAAAAGTTGAAACTAAAAATACAGCTTTACGGTATAATCCAGACTATAAATACTTTGCTCGTTACATTTGAGCCTGAAGAAATTTCAATAGATGAAGTAATTTACCGAACTGCGACTGCCTTATCAGTTGAACATGGCATGACTTGAGTAAAACTTGTTGAAGATTTTGAAGAAAAATCAATAGATTTCATGTCTGTTTATTCTGGAGTATAATGCAATACTTTCTTTTCCTGTATGCGGGCTTAGCAAAAAGTAAAGTTGAAAAATTACAGATAGGCATAAATAACTTTTAGCAGCAGGGCTGACAACCATGAGCAATTATCGAGCATGCTTACGGGAAACACAGCGTAAAGGCTTTTTCGACATAGAAATATTGCCTGCATTATACTTTGCTCAAATCCTATCTGGCAAACTGGATCGGTTGACAGCGATAAGCGCTTATGTGGTTTACAACTTTTGGACATCTTGTATTAAATAATTTTTCCAATAAGGAAGTAAGAATTTACCGTTTAAAAGCTGATAATGGAAATTTCATTACGTTGTAGATGTAAAAACGATAATTCCATTGAAACCTGAGCGATTTGATGAGCATCATATTTTTCAATAACAGGGCAGGTAATGAGTCGGATGACAAATACATCGCTTTGCAATAAAAATTAATAAATGATAAAAATAATAATAAATAAAAATTTGGAGGTATAAAAATGATAAAATTTGGAAACATTAAAAAGGAACATTTAGTAGGAGCTGACAATTGGGTAGGAACTGTGGCAGTAGGTTATTACCTGTATAAAAGAATCAAAATAAAGAGGTTGACAGTTTTTTAAGAAAACAAGGAATAAATATAAAAACATCTTCAGAAAGCAACTTATGATAATATGAACCTTGAAGAATTGATGACAACAAAGAACATCTTGAAGATTTAATTGCTGAAAAGAACTATCTACAAACACAGCCTCTAGCAAAGCAGTTGTGAGAAACTGAAACAAAATAGTAAAATAAAAGCCACTTTTTATTGGTTCAAATATAAAACGACTTTATCAAAAGGAGGAAAAACAATGAAACTAGTATTAATTCGACACGGTGAAAGCCAATGGAACTTTGGAAAATAAATTTACTGGATGGAAGGATGTTGACTTGAGTCCAAAAGGAGTGGAAGAGGCAAAAAGGCTGGCGGTAAAAGCCCTTAAAGGAAATGGGATTAGTTTTTGACATTGCTTACACATCTTATTTGAAAAGAGCTATTAAAACTCTTAATTACGTTTTGGAAGAACTGGATGAATTATACATTCCAGTTTACAAATCTTGGAGATTGAATGAACGTCAGTACGGAGCATTACAAGGATTAAACAAAGCTGAAACTGCTAAAAATATGGAGACGAGCAAGTCCTTATCTGGAAGAAGCTTTGATGTTACCCGCCTGCAATAGACAAATCAAGCGAATATTGTCAAAAATCAGATAGAAGATATGCAGATTTATCTGATTCTGAAGCGCCACTTGGAGAAAGCCTTAAAGATACCATCGAAAGAGTTCTGCCTTACTGGCACTCACATATCTCAAAAAGTTTGCAGGAAGGAAAAAATGCTATTGTAGCGACTCACGGAAACAGTTTGCGTGCTTTAATAAAATATTTACTAAATATTTCAGATGATGATATTTTAAAACTGAGATTTAACAACAGGAAAACCTTTAGTATTTGAAATAGATAAAAGATTTAAAAAGTATTGTCATCACCAAATTCATTCTAATCTTTAGTAAAAATAAAATCTTAAGCAAGGGCAAACTAAAGTCCTTGCGTATTCTATATATTTTTAAAAATTTTAATTACAATAGAAATAAAAACAATTTCTAACTAAAATATATAATGAAAAAGTTTGCTTATTTATGAAATATAGTATATAATATGTGAAATAACTGGAGTGAGATTAGAAATTAAATCTGATTTTAGCTAAAAACCAAAATTTTTGGGGTGATTATAAAGAAATGAGGAAAATTAACATTAATATGACATTGATTTTATTTAATCGTCATTGCAAAAGAAAAGATTGACACAACTTTTTACATTTCAAGGGTTTTTCATAACATCTCCAAGTGTTGTAAAACACTACCATAAAAAGTCCTCAGGAAAAATCAAAAGAAATTTCTTATCCATCATTTTTGAGGGTAGAAATTCTGACGTTATATATATGAATGCAATTATGCACAAGTTTATTTCTATCTATAAATCCACAAAACACTATTAGCTATAATACTACTTATGAGTTACAGCAGACAACAGCTCATATTTAAGTGTTTTATTTCACAATTAATATAACAGACTACTGACACAGGACAAAATCAGTTTATAATGCGCATTTCATTTCAACTTAAAAATGGAAAAGCATTACAGCTTAAAGACTTATTCACAAATGGATTTAATGACGAATTAAAAGGTTATTAACAACAGATTCAAACAATTTGATTACCACAAAGTAGATAGCTTTGATGCTATTGCTAAAATCAAAATTTCTATTTACAAAATGATTCTTTAGTTCTATTCTATAATAAGGTGAAGCTTCAAATTTTGCTGATGGTGAAGTATTTATTCCATTCTTATTGACTAGATTTAATGGAATTTTAAAATAATTTTAGATAAAAATAGTAATTAAAAAATACACTAGAAAATAAACTTTACTTTATTAATAGTGTATTTTTATTCTATTTTGTAGCTTTTTCTATCATAATTTCACGTTTGTGAAGTATCCATTGTGCCTTTGCTCCAATTGGAACAGTAATAAATGGTCTTACATGTCCAGATTTTGAAATTTTTACAATCAGACATTTAGTTGCCCAAAATTATCAAAAACTTCATCAATTGTCATATCTGTCGGATCTGACTGTTTTGGGATTTTTAAAATCTCCAATGATAATTCCTTGTAAGTTTATCAAATTTTCCAGCTAGTTTTAGTTGTTTTAACATTCTATCACATCGATAGCTCGCCTCATTTGTTTCTTCAAGAAATAATATTTTCCATCTGTATTGATTTCATGGATCTGTTCCAAGCGTCGCAACTACAAGAGACAGATTTCACTCCTGCAATCCTTCCGCTTCCCACGTCCACTTTTCATAATTGTATAAGTATCATCAAAAGCCTAGTAAATTATATGATTCATTACTTGTAAAAGCTTTATTGAAAGGCATTTTTCTGTAACTGGTGGAATATTTTTCAAATTGTCTGACATAGGTCCATGAAATGTCATAAGTCCTGTTTTTCATTGATTGCAAGTAATAATAGTCGTGTTGTCACTAAATCCTGAAATAATTTTTGGATTTTTTCTTGATTACATCATAATTTAATTTATCTACAACTTATTCCGCCATATACCTCCACGCACTGCAAAAATTGCATTAATATTAGGTTTGCAAACATATCATTTATATCTTTTGCTCCTCATACTGTCAGTCCCTCCAAATCCATTCATCTTGAAGAAAATGACTGTCCATACAACATTAAATCCTCTGCTTTGTCAAATATTCCAATTTCTGCATAGCTATTTTCATTAGTATAGTTTGCAGGTGCAATTAAATCCAATTGTATCTCCTGGTTTTAGTCCCTTTTGGAATAATAACCTCATTTGCTGTGTTATTTTTTGAATTTTGAGTGTATCTGATGATTTTGTAGGAGTGTTTGGTGCCACAGGCTCTGAACTTACTTCATGTTGTAACTTGTATGCGGCATTTAATGTTTAGAGCTAGTTGTTAATAGTCCTATTAAGTGGCAATATTTATTTGTATTGTTCTCACTTCCTTTTATAAATTTGAGGCTTTTCATAAAATTTGTTTCATAGGCAATTTATCCCAACATTTCTACAATTAGTTGCATCTTTGCGTTATTATCACCAGATAATTTTGTGTTTACAATTTTTATTTAACTTATTTTATTTCATCGCTTGAACTTGTTTCTAGAGACTTCTGCTGCCCACTTTACCTTGTGTTTACAGGCTTCTTGTAAGATTTTAACTCGCTACAGCTATTTCTGCTTGTCCTTTAAACTTGCCCTAAAATAAGTGCAAATTATCTTTATCTTCAGTTATTGCTGCGTATATTTTCAGCTAATCCTGGTGCTCCTACACTTTCGAATATAGTTCAATTTGTTTTGTATTAGTGTCTTTTGGTGAGGCGTTTAGTTTTGTTGATTGTATAGTGAGTTATTTTGCTGTGTGTGCTTTTGTGCTTCACCAAATTCCTAATAATAAAAGATTTTTGCACTTACGTGAGCTCTGTGACTGCTGTGTTTTGCTGAAATATTCTTCTCTAGCTTTTTGCTTAGGATTGTTTGTTGTCAGTGGTAAGTTCCCAACATTCTAAAAGATTTGTCCATTTTACCTTGCAGCTGTGTTTCATTTCTACAAATATTTTTCCAGCTTGTGCTGGATTCTTTCTCATCTATGGCAATTTCCAGCTGAGCAGATTCCTGCTCCATTTACACGGTCATTTCGCTCGTATATGCTTTCTGTAAAATATGATTTGCAACGTGTGTATTATTGTTTGTTAAATGATGTGTCCAATGTTGTAATTTACTTCTGCTCTAAAGTCTTTATTTGAAAAGATTGCACTGCTTTATTGTATCTTGCTGTTCCTTTTGATTGTTCATTATTGTCAAAAATAGAAAATAATTAAGACTTGATGTACATCTGCATTGTTTCCACCAGATTTTCATCTGTCAAAGAATATATTTTTTCAGCTTCAGCTTTATGTTGAATTCCTACTAAATCATAGTAATCTTGCAGCTTCCACAGCTTCATGCAGTTTGTAGCTTTGTCCATTTCCCACCAACAGCTTGTAAATAGGTTTTGCTTTGAGTTACATTATTTTTCTTGCAAATAATATCTCTAATTCAAGATTTGCTTTTTGTGCGTAAGCTAGCGTCAGTTCTTTCTTTGCAATCCTTCGATACTTTTACAGCTTCACCTAACTCTTTGCCTGCTAGTATTTTACTGCATTTTCATAATCTGATTTTCCATCCAGACCGATAGAGTACTGCTCCTGTTACTAGATTGCTCCTATTAGTAATATTTTTCATTTCACTCTAAATTATTTTTGTATTATGCTTTTATTTCAAAACTGTAGATGTTTATTATCTACAAACTTATTTTACCATTTTTCTAAATTTGCTTCCGCTTATAAAAGTGCGTAAATGTATTTACTAAAGACCATCGCTGCTTTTATTCATCTTTCTCATAAAAGTACTAAATATTTCTCAAATGCGTCCAACCTAATTCTGTTTTGGTGCTGTCTTTTGCATCTACCCTTTTATAATTCTAGCTGCGTTCAGCTTCTACAACATACCTTCAGGCACGTCTGTAACAATCGCTCCAGCTGCAACAACCGAACCTTTTCCTACTCTTACACCTTCCAGCACAACTAGCATTTGCTCCAACAACTTCCATCGTCTTCAATAACTACTGGATCTCTGCTGAAGGTCGCTCCAATGCTTTCTCCTGCAAGTACTGTACACTGCTCCAATGCTGACAATTTTGCAACTTTGCACGTCCACCAAGTACAACGTTCCTTATCAATCATTGTTCCTTCACCGATTTCTGCACCGATATTTATTACAGCTCCCATCATTATAACAGCTCTGTCTCGATATGGTCACTTTATCACGTACTACGATACTCCTGGTTAATTCTTGCGTAATATTTTTAATATCAAGCATAGGTACATAATTTCTTCTATCGTTTTTCAAGTAATAGTTTGTGAGTTGTTTTCATTAATAATTTTCAATTTCTCAATTTCCGAATACTACTTTAATCCTTCTTTTCCTATTACTTTACGAATAAGATTTTGTTATTATCTGTTTAAAGTTCACAGGTGTTGTTTTTGGCATCAGCAATATATTGAGTAATCGTATTTGATTTTTCAATTTCTGTCATTTATTCCTCCATTTTTATTTGGTTTTGTAATAAGTTTATCTATGTAGTACAATTAATAATTCATTTTACTTCAAAGTATAACTTCTAATCAACACTTCCATATTTTATCCCATTTTTTTTATAATTTTACAACTACTTTAGTTTTGCGTGAAAAAAAAGAACTTTTATTACAAAGGTTCACTAACAAAAAACTTTTTTCCAAATTTAAATAAAATTCTTCTTTTTAGTAATTCTCGTTTCTGCTCCCCTAAATTTTAATTAGGATCATTCTTTCGATCGCCATCCACCAAAACATCCATACTCAAGACATTTTCTCCGAAGTTTATCTTGTACTTCCTCCAGCGTATAGCCAGTATAAAGCCAAATGATTCTTTTCGTTTTTCCTTCAATTTCAGCACTTTTAACATATCCACTGGATTAAAAAGTGGATTCCTCCACTAGTGATGCGTCAAGTAGCGTATTTCATTTATTTCTTTGGCAATTTCTTCTAATTTTTCATAAGTTAGGATTCCTCGTGTTTTGGATTCCACGAATATTCGTTAGCTAACCAGGACAAGCGTGGGAACATCCAGCAAAAATAAAGTGAATAACATGAAGTCCGACACCATCAACGATCGTCTCTTTATAAGTCATTAAAGCCTTAATGTAAAAATCATTTTCAAATCTGATGCTAACTTTGACTTTGTCACGACTTTTACCTCTTTCTCACAAATCTCAAGAATTATCCTATCTTTACTCCGTGTTTTACTCTCATCATGCTCTTCAGCTTGCTTTTTGCACTGTTCCAGCTATCTAAATCTCCTGTAAGATAGCCTGTTATTCTTCTGATTCGGAAAATATGGCTGTGCAAATTGGACATTCATCATAGATTATCGCTTCGGTTCCGCAATCTCTGCATCTGTCAACAGGGGTGATTTATCGATCCATAGACAATTCCTGTATCTTTCATTACTTTTTACAATTTTTAGCATAACACCCATATTTTTACGAGCTTCCCCATCCAGTTCCACATAAGTGATATGCCCACCCTTTGTTAATTTATGAAATGGGTGCCTCTTTCCTTATTTTTATCAAAAAGACTGATTTCCTTTTTACGTCAATATGAAATGAATTTACATAATCAATCTCTGTCTGTGACATTTTGATTACTCCAAAATCATTTTTATCAATACGTAAAAATCTTTCCGCTAGATCTTTCTGCCGGAGTTGCCAAAATCGAATAGTTCAAATGATATTTGTCCCTAAACTCATCTGCAACTGTTCCCATTTTTTCAATCGTATCGTAAAGCACTTTATAGGCAATTTCGCTTGTTCCATGTTCTGCATCAAATAAAGGCATACATTGCGTTTGCTCCACCTGCAAATCCCATCGAAAGTGAACCTCGAGTTTATCGCTTCTGCCACTTCCTCGTTCCCGTCTTTTAGACCAAGCCCTTCCACAGATTGTTGCTTCTCATAAATGAAATTGTTTTGCCAAAGCTGTTTTTGGAAATTATAACGCTCGTAAAAGCTGTTCTCCTGCAAGATAAGTCAGTTCCAATACTCTTTTTGGAATTCCTTTGTCATGATTCATTTTATTATTTTTCTTCTTCATTTGCAAATTTTCCAACTTTTTCCATTTCTGAAATTTCATTTTCCACATCTTGTTAAAATGGCAACTCTAGAAAATTTATGCTCGTAAATGATAAATTTCCACGTCCAAGACTGCTCTTTTCACCATTTATGTTTTTCAAAGACACGTGTACGGCAACCCATTGTTGCAATTTCATATTTATATTTTTCAGGATCGTCCATTCTCCATTTTTCATGTTTATTAAATTCTGAATCCAAAAATACAAAGTTCGAAACAGTCTTCTGCTGGAAGTTTCACAGGACAACAGCAATAAATCAAAAATTTAGCCAGCTCAAACTTTATTTTTATCTTCAAGTCATTCCATAAGAAATTTTTGATTTTTACACTTTTTGCAGTGCGCATCAAAATCACTTTGAGCTAAATTATAATCATTTTCAGTGTAATTAAGTCCTTCCTTCACTTTTAAAAATCTGTATTGGGAAAAATTGGGTTTCATTTTTCCAAGCTCGCTAGATGTCGCTTTAACAGTTCCACGAATTACCATTCGCCCTTCTTCTGACGTGTCTGTTCCATAATTTATAGAAGAAAATACGACTTGATTCCTCCACGTGAGTGCATTGTATTCAGATTGTGCAAAATCCTCCATTGCCTGATAAGTTTCATTTTTAGTATCTTCATAGGCTTCCACCAGCAATTTTATCAAATCATTTTTATTTATTTCAAAATATTCTTTCAAGCAATTTTATTTCATTTTCATTACATTTAATTGATGAAATATTTTTAGCAGAAATTCTTTTTGCATTATTTTTCAAAATTCTTTTGTAATTTCTACTCCATTTCTAATTTCAGCAAAACTCAAGATTCTTCTTTTTAAAGTGTCGTCTAAATGATTTTAACACACCTTTTGCCATGTAAAAATCAAATGCGGGTATTGCCTGTCCGCCATCTCTGCTCGTTCTGGTTTGTCTGAAAAATAATTGTAGCAAGAGTCGCATAAGTAGAAATGCTCTGTGCTTCCCGAATATATCCATGCTTAGTATAAAATCCCTTTTCAAACATATCTGCCAAGTCATACTGCAAACAAGTCGTAGTCTTACTGGAATAAAAATCCAAATCGTGAATATGAATAAAGCCTTTTTCATGAGCTTCCTTGAATTTTGGAGATACCAAATTTTCCAAAGCATAAATCTTTGACACTTCACTTGCAAACTTCATCATTTTGTCCAGCTGGAGTCAGTGAAGACATATTGGCATTCTCGTTACATGTGTCATGCTCTCAACATTCACTATCCCTGCTATTATATTTTTCAAATTTTTCTGTCAATTGTGGTTGCATTTCTATTCCTCCCTCATTCTCTGTACCCAGTTTCCTATCTCTAAAAATTTACAAGCCATCAATTCCCAGTCCCCTTCTCATTATCAATAATTCAAACGTATTTTCAACAAAAAACACTATATATAGTTAATCGATAATATAATGATAACACAATATTTTGTGTAGGTTTATATATATATACTTCATAAAAAGCCAATTTTACAAAATCATTTTTATCCCATTGTTTTGATAAAAATTTATTTATTTTCCTTTAATCATATGTTTTATAAATAACTCGATTTTTCTACATTTTCAAATACAATCTAATTTTTCTTCAATCTAAAATTTTTCATCAAAAGTTACTGGGATAATCTAGATGAGATAGAGATAATGATGAAGAGGTATAGAATACTATAAAAACAGCTAATGGTTATTATTACTCAGGACAAATATGGAATATCGAGTTTATTAATTTGCAATTTGTAAGAATAATTTAATCTGTGTGAGAAGTGGAATTTTAGAATTCTGTTTCTTTTTATTTATGTCGTTTAATTTGTCTTTTTCATAATCTCATTTTGATAAAGTTTTTCAGATAAAAATTGTCAAAATTCCAGCTACAATTTCTGCCATTGAAAAAGCAATCCAAACTCCGTTAATTCCCATTATTCCAGCAAGTAAATAGGAAAGCGGAAGAATAACAATTAATTGGCAATTAATGAAACAATAAGGCTAAATATACCTTTACCCAAAGCTTGAAATGTTCCACTTGAAACAATCGAAAACGGTGCTATCAAAAACGCAAAACTAATTATTCTAAGTGCAGGAATCCCAATCGAAAGCATATTATCTGAAGCATCAAACAATTTAAGAATTGGAACAGGCAAAGTTTGACAAAGAACAAATCCAGCAAACATAATACCAAATGCATAAATATTTGCCAATTTTACAGCTTTCAAAAGCCTTTTTATTTTCCCGGCACCATAATTGTACGAAACAATTGAAATAACCAATTGTTTAGCCCAAAAACTGGTAAAACAACAAAACTTTGCAACTTAAAATAAACTCCAAGTACAGCCGTCGCTGTCGTTGAAAAATGAGCCAAAAAGATTATTTAACTGAAATATCATAAACGACGCTGCAGACTGCATAACTATTGATGGAAAACCAATTTCATAAATATTCGCAATCGTCTTAAATGCACCCGCAAACTTTTTGATATCAAAAAACGAACTTCGTGATTTTTCTTAATACTAAAATACATAAAGCCATTAGCATTGCAAACCAGTTTGCCCAAAAATCAGTAGCCACAGTAGCACCAATAATCCCCATTTTTGGAAATCCTAAAAGTCCAAAAAATAAAAATCGGATCAAATATAATATTTATAATCGCTCCTGTACTTTGCGTAATCATTGCATAAATCGTTTTCCACGACGCAATTAGACATTCTCTCAAAAGTAATTTCAAAATAATCGAAAAGGCAAAAAGATCGAACAAATACTCAAATACTGAATTCCATGAAGTCCTCAATAAGTCCTGAAGCCTTTTGAAACTCAAAATAAAATTTCGCAAAAAATAGCCCAAAAATAGCAAACAAAATGGAATTCAAAATTCCTAAAAATATCCCATTATGCACAACTCGTGTTACACCTTTTTCATCTTTTGCTCCCAAATATCTCACAATCAAAGCCGTTATCCCTACACACCAGTCCCTGCCGAAATCATCAGATTCTGAGCAGGAAATGACATTGAAACTGCAGTAAGTGCCTCTTCATTAATTCTAGCCACAAAAAGACTGTCCACAATATTATAAAATGCCTGTACAAACATCGAAGTAATAAGTGGCAACGACATATTAATTATAAGTTTATTAATTGGCATTGTCCCCATCTTATTCTCTAATTTTCCCTTTTTGTAGTATCCATCCAAAAATATTCCTTTCTAAAATTTTCTCTGATTATCATCTAAATAAGTTTTCTCTTAATTATAAAAGTCTAAAATTATCTGATTTCAAAAGTTTTTACATTTATTATATCTTATAAATTCTACAAATTACAATATTTTTAATTTTCCCTAAAACGAGGATTGGTATTAAGTAGTTAAATTTAATAACAATTTTATATTTTTAGTGTATTTTTCTTATTTTTTTAGGATTGCATAAATTACCCACAAAATCATTATCTTGCAATAAATGTTTTATCCTGATAATTAAAATTCTAGCAATCTTGCTACACAATATATATTTAGACTCGTACTTTTATTTGCCAACTCAGAAACTCCTCTTGCAGTGCCATCAAAACACTCGTGAGTTGAACGAAATGAGATCTCCGTCTAGTTTTATTAAATACTGCAAAGATAGTTTATTATAAATTTCCGAGATTTTTAATTTTTCAGTAAAAACAACTTGTCTATAGCTTTTTACTAATTTTATTTAACATATTACAGATAAATATCCGAAATTAAATTTTATAAAAATATATAGAAAAACTTAAAAATGATGCTAAAATATTTACATAAAAATTATGTTTTTATGATTTAATAGATAGAGGTGAAAAGTGAAAGAAAAATTATTATTATCGATTTTTGGTTCACAATAGCCAATTAATTGCCCAGAAGAATTAGAGAGATGGAAGTTTATTGCGAAATTGTGCCTTTAATTGATATTGAAAAAATAAAAAATGGAGAAGAAAAAGTAAAAGGAATTATCTTTTTCAGGAGGTCCTGCTTCAGTTTATGAAAAAGACGCTCCAACTGTAAATCCTCGAAAGTATTTAACTTTAAATCTTCCTATTTTGGGAATTTGCTATGGAATGCAGTTAATTACACATAAATGGCGGAAAAGTTGAAAAAGCTGATTCAAGGGAGTTTGGAAAAGCTGTATTAGAAGTAGAAAATAACGATAATCCTTTGTTTACAGGGGTAAAAAAATCTTCTAACATCTGGATGAGCCACAACGACCACATCACAGAATTGCCAACAGGCTTTGAAATTATCGCAAAAACAGATTCATCAATCGCCGCAATTACAAACAACAATGGAATTTATGCACTTCAATTCCACCCAGAAGTAGTCCATTCTGAATGTGGAACACAAATTTTGGAAAATTTTGTATTTAACATCTGTAAATGCGAAAGAAACTGGAAAATTTCAAGTTTTATTACTGAAAAAACAAAATTCATCAAGGAAACTGTCGGAGATGAACACGTACTGCTTGCCCTTTCTGGAGGAGTGGATTCATCAGTTGCCGCAGTTCTGATTAACAATGCAATCGGACACCAGCTTACTTGTATGTTCGTAGATACTGGTCTTCTAAGAAAAGATGAAGGAAAAAAAGTTTTAGAATATTACAAGGAGCATTTTGACTTAAACATTGTTTTTGTTGATGCAAAAGACAGATTTTTAAACAAATTAAAAGGCGTAGACGAGCCTGAAGCCAAGAGAAAAATCATCGGAAATGAATTTATCGAAGTCTTTAACGAAGAAATCAGAAAACTTAAAGGACAGGAAGGTGCAAAATTCCTAGCACAAGGAACAATTTATCCTGATGTAATTGAATCACAGTCTATAAAAGGCCCTTCCCACACAATAAAATCTCACCATAACGTAGGAGGATTGCCAGAAGACTTACAATTTGAACTGTTAGAGCCTTTAAAAGAATTATTTAAAGATGAAGTAAGAAAAGTAGGACACGAACTTGGACTGCCTGACACAATTATAAAAAGACACCCCTTCCCAGGCCCAGGACTTGGAATCAGAGTTATCGGAGAAGTAACTCCTGACAAAGTAAAAATCCTTCAAGAAGCCGACGACATCTTCATCACAGAACTAATGGAACAAGGACTTTACGACAAAGTAGATCAAGCATTCGTAACATTACTGCCTGTAAAAACTGTCGGAGTTATGGGCGATCAAAGAACTTATGAATATGTAGCAGCTATTCGTTCAGTAAATACAATCGATTTTATGACTGCCACATGGTCAAAACTGCCTTTTACGAATTCCTTGAGGAAGTGTCAAACAAGATTATAAACAAAGTAAACGGAATTAACAGAATTGTGTCGATACGTTTCTTCTAGTACTAGGGAGACGTAATTGGAATAAAAATAAAATTTGAAATTTTTGATGCGGTAAAATAAAATAAGTATTTAAACAATTAAAATTAAAAGTTGTAGAGTAGTCACAAACACACATAAATATTTTTAAAATACGTAACAAATGTTTACAAAATACATATGGCTAATAATCCAGATAATTATAAAAATATAATAGAAATATTAGATTTATATATAAAATATAAGTGATATAATAGGTATTATATATAAAAGATTTATGAAATATATCTGAGATTATAAAAATCGTTAATATTATAGATCAGGTTTAATGAGTTATCTCGTGCGTATGCCGATGTAGAGTAGTAATAAAACAAATTTGATTGAGGAAATATTTACCAAATGAAAAATTACGAACCTAACCGTTGATGAGCTATTATTAAAGAATATGAAAGATTCAGGAAAGTAATAAATGAGGTTTATCTCATTTTGACGTAGATACTGTCAAAAATAGAACAATTCAAATCAAAAGAACAAGAACTAGTCTAGAATTAACAGAACGTTATTTATGGATTAGAGTCTGCTGATTATGTACACGTTAGAGATAGCTTTATTGATATGACGTATCATATTGAGAAAAACGAGACTAAAATAATACGTTTACTCCGTAATGACGCAAAAGACTTTTTAGAACTAAAGTTTTTCATTATTTTGCTTGTTATTTACTGGTAATGAGATTATATAATAAATTTCTGAAAATTAACTGAACTCATTAATCTTACCAAAGTAGCTTATAAAGAACAATATTTAAGAGAAAGTAAATGAATGTTAAACAAAAGATATTGCAGGCTCATATGCAGTAGGTGATTTTGTTAGTGTGCAGGAGATACTGCATATATATTCAAACTATCTTCTTTGCCGAGAATATCGAAAATCTGTTATTTTGACATTGAGTGATTTCAGGGCTATACATTAAAATAGAAAATTACAAAGTGCAAATCGTGATGTAATACGACGAGGAATTTCAGATTGTTATTTTAATTTCTGAGATTGTCTATAAGTACAGTGAAAACAAAGTGAAAAGAAAGCTAGACTAGATAAAAAGATTCCTTTTTGGACATGGGAGATCCGAAAGCTCTTTACGTGGCTTATGATTCGAGACTTTCCTAATAGCCATTCCCTATTTTGCGCATCGTGAAAATCCTCCACATTTTCCAGATAATTCTAAAGAGGTGAAATAAACGTGTTGTTATGGATGAAGAGTAGGCATATTTTGGTAAGGCTACTAAATGAAAATGGAAATATTTCCAAATTTGGAAAAAGTGGATATTCTTTCCTACGAAATTGCAGAGTGAATATTCAAAACGTACTAATGAAGATTTATTACTTCAAATAGAAATAATTTTTATTCTTTCTGAAAAAGGATTATCCGAGAGCTAGAAAATGCCATACTGTAAAGAAAGTAAAAGGTGGAAAATATATCCATGTCTAAAATATCAAAATTAATAAAACTGATAAAGTATGGTACTATATTGAATATTTAAATAGTGTGACAATTAGACTCGTTCATATTTTTAAATGTGTAGTTGATTGATGAGTTCGTCCAATCAGAGAAGATCTAAATCTATTTCGAGCCTCTGAGACCAAAGGTTCACATGCGGAGATATTCACGCTGATCGAGAATCTAAATATTAACGTTTGACGATTCGCAATTAATAATAGTTATTGATGTGCAAGATAATTTTCCAACAGTACACTTAATTGTATATAGGCAGTTGTAAAGTAATTCAACAAATATAGTATTTTTATCTAAAATATTAAAGAAGTTTATTGTGCCAAAAATATTGGAGAAAAATAGCATAACTTAAAACTGTAAAATATTATAATTTTGAGGGTTTTAAACTTTTATAAATGGCTGTTGTTTACGTAAGAAAGGAGATAAAAATGAAATGGAAGTACATAGTAACTATATGTGAAATTAGCAAAAATAAATGGAAAGATGATAGTATTGTATACAACGAATTCGAATATGCCAAAATTTGTTCGACAATAATTTTACATATAATATAACCAGCATCTAAGTAATTTAGGCCTGGATGACTACGTCAGAGCTTTCTTTACTCAGTTAAGTATTGATCCTCAGAAAGTTTTGTCGTTCTTTAAAATAAACAGCGGAGAGAGAAATTAATGAACCTCTTCGAGCACAAAATAAAAGAAATTCAACACTGGATTCTTGAAGAAATACTCTATAATATATAAAGATCGCCCATTTTGCGCTGAGGCATATATAAAAAGAAATCTTTAAAGGAAAATGCCAAATTTCACAGAAGTCAAAAGCAAAGTTTTAACTATGGATTTATCCTTCTATTAGCTTTAAAGAGTTCTTAATATTATTATTTAAATCTGCTGGATATAGAGATAGTGTATGCCGTTATGTTAGCAAATCTCTGTTGTTTTTCAAGAAAACTTCTACAGGGGAGCTCAACCAGTCTGTGCTGTCAAACATTGTTGCAGGCTTAGACGAGTGCAAAATTTCAAATTATGTAATTGATTAGATTCCACTAGATATGCTGAGTCGGTTAGCTTTCTGAGGTAGCTTTTAATGAGACAAAGTTATAAAGATATTAAAAAGATTGTTTATTCTGAAAATTTTTGATTATTAAAAGAAAAAGCATGGAAGTTAGAAAAGAAATCAACGACAAGTAGTTACAGGAATAGTAGTTAATGAAAAATGCAACAATAAAAAGTGCATCATCAAATACAGAGATCAGTTTATTATATATATATGGTTTAGCTGACAGGGCATATCAGACGTGCTAAACAGAGACTATATTTATTATTTAATTGCGTACATCTTATAACTTCCATTCATAAATCTAATGATACTTAAAGAGTATCTTGAAATATTAAAAGATGAATTAAAAATTAATTAAGTACGTGTGAAATATAATGTATTTATCAAATTAATGAAATTCTCTAGAAAATTTGTAGTTTTGATTTATAAATTTTATTAACTTTTATATATATCTCTAAATGCTATTCTCTATTTAAATACCAGATGTTTAATAAATTTTGAATTATATACTAAAACTTTTGCCTTGAGTATAAGTTTCTATTTTATAATGGGTTTTAGTATTTACGTTATTTTATTTAATATTAGTTTTTACTATTTTTGTTGTCCTTGAGGATTGCTCATTATTGCAAATCCTGTACCTATAGTTGACTGCGACTTTTATCCTTTGGTGGAAAAAGTTTGTAATAACTCGTTATTTAAATGTGGTTTAGTATTAAAATCTTTTCTTTCCTAATAAAACATAACACTTTCAAAACTTAAATTTAAATTTCTAGTTTGTTAGATTATGTTTTTATTTTTCTAATATGAATGATTTTAATATATTATACTAATTTTTAATATTTAATAAATTTCACTCTTGCAAATTGTACTCAAAGTTTTAATTTTAACTGTCTTCTTCAAAAGTAAAATCCTATGACCATAAAAATAATCAAGTGCTTTTAATTTTTCTTATTCCATGGAAATAATTTACAGTTATTAAAATACAATATCCTACTTCACCAATATACTGGATCAGAAACTTCTGGCTGCAGAACAACATGGGTATAGTTTACCTCCTTTTTAATAAGATTTAACGAGCTGTTTAAGTCTGGTCTCTTTCCATCATAAATATCGGGATAATTAACATAAGTTCTTCCTATGATTTGACATATAGGGTTTTCCCCAAATAAAGTAGTAAAAATGTCCTCTTATATAAAGCTCCTTCACTTTTGGTTATGTTTTATATCTTTAGGGTAAGCATAAGTTGTTGTACAGGCACAAATAAAGATAAAAACCTAGTAACAGTCATAACGAATCCTCCTCCTAAAATTTTTGGTACATTAACTAGTATCTTTCACTATAAAAGATACCTATTTAATCCCACAATTAATCAAAAGCTATTTTTGAATTATAAAATTTTTCAAATAAAGTATTATAAGTATTTTATATGTTTTGTGTTTTTAAAAGCAGTATTTTATTTACTGTAAAAATTCTTGACATATGAAAGAAAATATTATATAATCAGGAATATAACAAAACGGAATTTTGTTTGCTTTTAAGAATTAGATTTCGGAGGAATTAAATATGAAAAAATACTATAACAATACTAGCTATGGGTGTACTATCTTGTGGAAATAACGACAAAAGAAAATTCTGCCACTGTACCTGAAAAATAATACAAATGTTCAAATAGTGGAACAACCACAACAAACTGAAAATGAAATATCCAGTAATGAGAAATTCAAGTTCAGATGGAAGGCAATTACGCAAAAGGGATGGATGGAAGAGTATACGACAGATGGTGATTTTGCATAGAGGACAAGTTTTTGAATAAAATGATTCGTTACACAGACACATCTAGCTTTAAAATTCAAAAAGACAGTCAAAGGATATTTTTAACAAGATATGTAGATGAATCTCAGAACAGGATAATTCTGGTTCAAGAAAAAGAAGAAATAGTAAGATTGAAATTAGAAGAGGCACAATTCTTCAAAGTAAAGCAATAGTGCCTTTGAAAAGCTTATGCTATGATAGAAATTATAGTGTTTTTAAACCCGAGAGAATAATTACAGAATAATACTTACAACTGACTAGATTGAAAGTACTCTCCATATTTTTACTAAAAATCATTTTAAAAATTTGACAAAAGAAAAATAATGTCTTATAATATTAGTGTTTAAAAGTTTTATAAACAAAAATTATAGTAAAATACAAAAGGGAGAAAGATTATGAAAAAATTATTTTTATTTTTAAGTATTAGATTTTGGTTCTGGAATTATCATTGCCAAAAGAAATATTTAGTGGGAAGAGTACCTAAAATATTGTGATTTGTTGGAAATTCGATAATGAATAGCAGTAAAAACATATATATTGGTCTAACTAAAAATCCTTATTTTGTTTCATATCCGTCAATTTTCGACACTTTCCAGGGTTGTTACTAAATTAGCAGGAGAGGATAAATTAAAAGCAGTGATAGTTGTACACGTCTTGGAACAAACGGAAAATTTTACAGATAAAGATTTTTGATTATGTTATGAGAGCAAAAGGGAAAGATGTATTCTTTAGAATACTACTCACAAAAGACCCTTGGGAACGAAAGTAAAATAACAAATTAAAAAGAAAAAGTTGCACAATATAGTAATGCTTACACTAAATTGACGCTGGTACTCTTATGCAGAGGTAAAATGAATATTTCTATAAAAGAACTCATTAAGTGACGGACAAAAATATTATGCAGACTTTCCACCACAGCAATTATATTATCTTGGAGAAACTAGAAAATCTGGATCTGCAAAAGATAATTCTTCAAATATTAAATAGCCAAAATATTCAATTAAAATAAAATAACTAATTTGACTAAATAATTTTTATAAAACTACTTTAATTTCAAACTAGTTAAGCTGTATTATTCTTACAATTTTAAAAAGTTTGTTTTAAAGGTAGTTTTTATTTTCTAAAATACAAATTTTAAAGAAAGATTTTCTTATTTATGAGAAAGAATGCGGGTTTAGATATACTAAGACAGTGCATATACTTATCTGATGTTTATCATTGGTTTTCCTATAAAGGAACTTACATCAGTGTGATTATATGCACTAAGCGGATATTTGTTACAAGCGTTCTTTCAGATTTTCTAATTTTTCTATTAATTAACTTGAAGCTGAAAAAAGTTTATCCTAGTTTGCTAATTGTAATTCTAGACTTTCAACTATTGCATTATATTTTGTAAACAACGGACTTGAAATGAAATATATAAATATAGTGCGATATTTTCCATATTGAGGATTAAACAATATTTATCAGATCAAAAATGTCCTATTTTTGATAATTTTTGGGATTATATTACCGATTTAACACTATTTGGGCTTTTATCATTTTTAATACAAATGTATATATTTTTCCCATTTTTGAGTACAAGGACTTTAAAAATGAAATTATAATACAATTGGAATTATTTTTCAGGAGTGGGATAATTTCTGCTTTAATAATGGCTTTTAGTATTTTATACAACTTCAAAATCTCCAGAAGGAGCAGATTTTTCAAGAATATATTATGGAACTGACACGAGAGCCTTTTGCATTCTTCTGTCCCTGTCACAATGATATATGTTTTTATACAAATAAGGAAATAAAAAATAATACCGAGATTATATCTGTTTTAGGGAATCTTAGGTTATTTTCATTAATTTTCTTTTGTTTTGGACTAGATTACAGAAGTGCTTACAATTATTATGGACTAATGTTTTTATCGAAAGTATTTTGATAGGATTTACAATTGTTTTTATTCTCAAAACCTGAATTACCAAAAATTCAATCTTTTCAAAATATCATCTTTAATCCAATAATAAGATTAGGACAACATCAATATCAATACTATTTGTGTAATATCCAGTTATGATATTTGCACGTGAATATTTTTAAATGGACAAAACTATCAACACTCAGCAATTTTTATTCAAATTATTGTTTTAGTGGCAATTTCGAGATTAAGCTACTTTTTTATTTGAGAAAAAGTATAAAATATATAAGCTACCCTGTTTTTAATTTCTATTTTTGCAATTTTAATATACTCTCCAATTTATGAAAATAAAGATTTGGAGGAAATGAAAGCGAGCATCAAGTGCAGTGACTAACGCAACTGTAGAAGATACTAAACCTTCTCAACCTACCACTACTACAAGCGACAACTCAAACTGGAAATTTAACAATGGACGAACTTCTAATGCTATAAATACTCCATCAAAAGGTATTGAAGAAGAATCAAAAATTCAAGATGAAATTTTTGCAAAAATATCCTAATGATGAACGAGAAATATTGTTATCGAGATTCTGTATTGGATATGACAAAAAGTTGACTTTAAAGATATCCAAAACGCAATTATTGAAACAAAAGTTGGACGTCAATTTTATGAATTACCAAAAGATGTTAACAAATTATGCTCAGAATGGAAAATTATTATAGTAATTGCACTTGGAACAAATGGTACAATTTACGAAAAGGATATGAAATCTGTTTTGGAAACATTGAAGGGACATGATGTTTACTTTATAAAGCACAGTTATGCCTGATCCACTCGCAGATAGTGTTAATGCGGAAATTAAAAAGGCAAGTGCTGAGAATCCAAATATAAGGTAATTGACTGGTATTCATACTCAGGTAAAACAGCAGTATTTCTACACAGACGGAACATCACAAACCTCATACGACCAAAAGATATATTAACTTGCTGCTCTGTACTAAGCAAGAGATGTAAATTCAACTTCAAAATACAAACACAAAGTACAAAGTAAATAATTTAACAAAAGTTATCTTATACTAATATCCATTTGGACTAATCTAAAAAGTTGGATACACAATCTAGCTACACAGTAAGGATTGATTTCTGTATAAAAGCGAAGTTAATCCTTTTAATTTTTCTCTTTACTCGGATTTTATATATAGTATCTAAAGTTAATTTTTAAAAATCTTTCTCTTACTACATATTTTTATTTTAAATTCATTATTGTCTTTCTCTTCTAATTTTTGATATATTTTTATTGTTTACTTTTATTTGATTATTTAATAAAGTTAGTATTATTTCTCGTTTAAAAATAGAATTAATTTTTATAATAAAACGTATTAATAGCTAATTTATAATCATTAAATTATTTTTAGATATCTTGATTAATAAATATTTTTCATAATCTTATGTTTTTCTTTTTATTTTTCGTAGGATTGTTCATTGCCACAAAACCTTATCTTGGAGTAAAATTTGGATTAATTTCGTTATTTAAATAGGGTTTAGTATAAATAGTTTTGATATCATTTAAAAATTTAATAAACATTGAAATTTTTGTTCTTTTAAGTAATAATAAAATATAAAGACCTAGAGATTAAGTACAAAATTATTCTAAAAACTTTTTCAATATTATGTTTAAAAGAAATAAAAAGTGTTGAAAAAGTTTATTCAATATGATATAAAGTATTCGTAGATTAAAAATTAAGTTAATTTTAGAGATAATATTTTTAAATTATGCTCGATATTGAACTATTAAGCTAAGTTTTTGGATAGCTATCGTTAAATCAAATATTTTTGAGATTTGAGTAAAAATATCCATAACTTTTGAGTTTAATTTCAAAATATTATTATAATAATTAAAAAGTGTAGAAAAGGAGAATACGACTATTAATACAGCATACTTTTTGAAAATAAAAATTAGATTATTTAAATGGTTTTAAAATTAAATTTATAAAAACTAGATAAATGTAATATCCTATTTAATATTGCAATTTATCTTATAAATAAAAGAGTTATTATAATTGGTCGTAAGAAATGAAAGAAATATTGAACTTGTATATTGTTAGGTCATGGACAAACTGAATGGAATGTGCTAGGAGAAATTTCAAAGGGCAGTTAAATTCACCTCTTACAGAGAGGAAAAGATCAGGTAGAAACACAGCCTTGAGTCTTGCAAATATTGACTTTAAAGCCATTTATACAAATTGAACTGGAAAGAACAATTGAAACAGCTACAAATTCTTTTTAGAAAATAATAGTGGAGAAAAGAAAAATCAACTTATAGAAAAATTGAAATTACAAAAATTGAATGAATTAAATGAAATTTATTTTGGTAAATGGCAGGATGAGCTTTAAAGAAATCTTTGTCATATCCTGAAGAAGCTCATAATTACTATGATGTAAAAGTATTGTGTAGAATGTCAGGAAGAATTGACAGATGAGCTAGAACGATTTTTACAAGGATTGAATAAAAATTACTAGAGCAAAACAGTAATGGAAATATCTTAGTTATCACATGGAACTGTTTTGGAATTGTTTTTCTTCTATCATAAATCAGTCTCTGGATGAAAGAAAATTAATTAGTAATGGAGATATAAAATTTTTGTTTACAAAAATGGAAAATACACTATGAGGTAATCAAATTTGTATGAGAATAGATTATTATAACTTTTGTGCGAAAAATACAAAGAAATAGAAATTTTGAAAATTTTTATAATACTATATATATCTCAAATCCTAATAATATTTGATTTTTAATAATCCGATATTAAGAGTTTGTAAAATAATTTTATAGTATTAAATAAATTCCAAACATACATATTAAGGAGAAAATACTATCAATGAAATTTGGATAGATTAGTGGAACAAAAGATTCTAGAAATATTTTTGATATGAGATTTTTAAAATAGAAAGAAAGATAAAAAGATTGTTGTAGCACTACTGACTGAGATATGGGAGAAAAGAGTGCTTGGAAGATGTAGCTAAAAATGAGAATGTGGAAGTAATTTCAGAAAAGATTGAATGTATTTAAATTGAAGATATGATTTTGGAGATATTGATTGGTGTTGATGCGGAGTCATCCACACGCACAAAATATTAGTCGTACAGTCATCTCAATGGTAAGTTACTTAAATGAAAGGGCTAATCAAGAGAAAAAGTAAAAATATATAAGGGTTGAGCGAAAAATGGCTGATTATGGAAACGACAGTGTATGCTAAATTTCAAAATTTACAGGAAGTAATCAAATACTTGCAACAATTTGAAAATAAAATGTGCTTAGTACTTTGGGTTCGTGCTTGGCCGAAATAAACAGATTAGTGATTAAAAATAATTTATTTGTTGCAATTTTACCAACAACTATCTTCGATAAAAAGTGCAGAAGAACTTGGATATTTACCTAAAAATATCATTTCTGCTATGCAAGGACCATTTTTCAAAAATAATGAACATTGTAATGTTGCAAGACCTGAAAATAGATTACTTAATTACAAGGGAAGTGGCGAAACTGGAGGAGGACTGCACAGTAGGAGCTTGTCCAGGAATGTGGTGTTACTGGTTGAGCAATTCGACGTCCTATTTTAGATTACAGTGCAGTTTTAACTACTGATTGAGGAATTAACTGAATACTTAGTTAGCTTCAAAATTTTAATAGATTAAAATTTGGGATAATTTGAATAAGTAGTTTTCTTTTTAGTATTCTAAAAATAAAAAGAAAAGAAAGACAAATCTTATGATAGTCCCTCTATTAAACTTATTATTTCTTTTTCTATATTATCTAGTAAAATTCTGAATTTTCGTCATATCCCTATCAATATCTTTTTCTTTCAGCGATTCCCTTTTTATCGTGTATCTTTTTACCTTTTGCAAGCCCTATTTCCATTTTTACGACTTTTTGACTTTGTATAAACTGAAATTGGAACAATAGTGTAACCTTGTTCTTTGATTTTCTCACTCCATTTCTTTATTTTCACGTCTATTCAAAAAGCAATTTTTCTCATCGCGGGATTCTGCCACATTGTTGATATTTCCAAATTCATAAGGTGTATATCATATTCATTACAAAAACTTCATCCGTATAATTCTTATAAAACTTTCTTTTATACTTTGACTTTTTCCAGCTTTTACTGAGTTTTACTTCCGTTCCCACAAGTTCAATGCCCTGCTTCACACTTATCTTCTATGAAATAATCGTGAAAAAGCCTTTTTATTTCTAACTAATACTGGCATTTTCCCTCCTTCAATATTCTTTATTCCTCTTCAGCCTCCTCGATTTTTGGTCTTTCTTCCATAAGGTATAACCTCAATTTCCATTTTTGTATAACTTGCACTTACAACACTTACTTTCATTGTACTTCTCATAATGTAGGGACTCATTATTTCTTTTATCTATGAGTTTTAAAAGTTTTCCTCATCATGAAATAAAATTATCGGCGCTGTTGTAACATTGTAAACCACTTCTATGTGATTTTTCTAGTTCCATAAATATCTTATATTCATCCCGCTCAGTCCTTAATATAAAACTTGTCGATTTTATCTTGCATATACTCAATCAACTTGATTTTTACACTGTCTTCTTCAGTTTATCACTATTCTTTCAGTTCTCTGAAATACTTGAGGCAATTGCTTCAAAAATTAGCTCCATATTTAGCCTTTTCTTTTCGTTCATAAATTTTTCAATCGAACGTCCAAGCATTCTGTGAACAATTAAGTCAGAATATCGACGTATCGGTGATGTAAAGTGCAAATAATATTTAGAGGCTAGACCAAAATAGTCCCAAATTTTTGTTGGCATATCTTGCATGTTGCATTGCCCGTAAAAATCAGTATGAATCAAAATACCCTTCTGGCAGTCCTGTCTGTTCTTTCTATTATGTTCTGAAATTTGCCAGGATTGTTCTTCAATCCTTTTGCAAGGAATATCCAAATTTTGTATCAGTGTTTCATTTAACGCTTGAACTTTCGCCTTGTCAGGATCTTCGTGGACTCTGTAAATTGCTGGAATTTCTTCCCAGAAAAGTTTTTCCGCCACAGTTTCATTTGCAATAACCATAAAGTCTTCAATAATTCTTTCCAGCTTCCCTCTAGAACGCAATACGATGTCCTTTACGGCCTTTATTCTCATCTAAGACTACCTTTATCTCAGGTAATTCAAAATCAATGCTCCCACGTCTCTTTTTGTTGTTTCTGATGATTTTTAGATAATTCCAGCATATTTTTTAAGCATTTCATCAATTTTTCTATATTTATCATATAGATTTCGATATTCTTCAGATTCTTCATCAAAAATTGTATTTCACATTTTCGTAAGTCATTCTGTATTTAGATTTTATAACCGATTTGTAAAAATCATTTCTTACAACTTTACCTTTTTATCCAAATCCATTTCTACAGTAAAGTCAGTTTATCCTCATTTGGATTAAGCGAACATAAATTATTTGACAATTTTTCTTGTAGCAACATAGGAATTACCCTGTCTACAAGATAAATTGAGTTTCCACGCTTTCAATGCTCTGTATCAATCTCGCTATTTTTCCATACATAGTAGAAACATCGTGCATATGCTTACAAAAAGTTTATACCCATCTTCTGTTTTTCCACATAAACTGCATCATCTAAGTCCTTTCCGCATCAGAGCCATCAATTGTAATAATATCAAGGTCCCGCAAATCTTTTCGATTTTTTAGTTCTTCCGAAAAATCCTCATCAATTTTGTCTAGTTCCTGCAAGACTTCATTTGGAAATTTCTCCTCAATCCCCTCATTCAAAAGCAATGATGAAATTAGTGCCTCTGTATCCTTAGGACTTCCCAGAACACTTACAATCTCTCCTTCAGGCTTTCTTTCCTCATCTCCCCGAAATCAACCTTTACAGCCACCAAATCTCCAGTTTTTGCACCTTTTATCAATTTTTTCGGAATATAAATATCCTTTGGAGAATTTCTTGGACGCACAAAGCCAAAACTTAAATTATACTCAAAAACGCCAACAATAACATCCCGATTTCTTTTCACAACTTTGTAAACTTCACCTTCACGCTTCTTTCCATCTGAACTTTCCTTCAAAATACGTACTAAAACGTATCTCCATTCATAGCTGTATTCAAATAAGATCCAGGAATAAAGACGCTAGCCTCCCATTAATATCAAGAAATCCAAAATTTCCGCTCGAAATAGAAATTTCCCCTTTCACAAACCCTTCCTTCTCAGGTAAGGTATATCTTCCCATTCCTTTTTCAAATAAATATGGCCACTTTCTTCCACTCATTCAAAAAGTGCTATACATTTTCCGCTTTTTGGCTCCCATTCCAGCAGTTTGCAATGTTCCTGAAAAAGTAAACTCATATTCTCAGTACCTATCTTAAATATTTAGTTCACGCTCTTCCTTAAGTTCCATCTTATGAGTTTTCTGATTTTTCTTTTTATATTGTAATCCACTAATTTTTTTCCCTTATAGAAAAATTTTTCTCATTATTTTCAATATTTTTTTATATTTTCTTTCTATTTCCCCATATTTTCCCTCTGTCTTTATTTCAATGTATCAAATTGTGCTATTTCCTCATTTAAATAACAAATATTTCATAAATTTTTGAATTATACTATGTAACAAATATTTGAAACTTATTGTGATTATTATAATTTCTTATTTTTTTAATGAAATTTAGTATTAATCTAAATTATAAAAATTCTAATAAAATATGCCTAAAAACTGTCAAAGTAATGCCTTTTCAGTTATATTTTCAAAAGCATTTTTAGATTAAATCTAATTTTTAAATTTTACCTGGTTGTTTGCTATTATTGAATTTCTAAATTTTATAATATTGGGATGAATAATCGAATCCTTTGAAAAGTAAATATTTTAATTTTTCCTCAATTTCAAATTTTTATTGCTTTATCTAAATCAGTTTTTGCAAGTTCTCTAGCTGTTTTCCACACCTTCCAGCTTTCTACCTTCCTCAATTGCATCTGAAAGATAAATAATCTTAGCAAGAGTACTCATATTTTTCTTTCCCAATCGTATGATATTTTATTCCATCAAAAATTTCCTCATCGTCAGATTCCCAAACAATTCCTAATTTTGCCGTACAAACTCAGCTCCTGCAAATCCATGAAGCACAGCTAGTAGACTTTCGACATCTTGTCATCTACTTCAGGATATTTTCCCTTCGTTCAAGTCAATCATAACTGACAAGTCATTTTGCCACATCATAGAGCCAAGCCAGGCCGTAACTTTTCCCACATCAACATTATAAATCCTCTGCAAGCTCTACGGCACATTTACTCTACCCTATGTTGTATCTTTTTCATCAAATATACATTTTCTTCTAATTTTATTTATATCTATCATTCTTCTCCCGCCTCACTCAAATAATTTTCACTAAAATATTCTCATTATTACTATTATACTACGACAAAAAAGAAAACAACAAATCTAATATGTTAGAATAAAATACGAAGAATTAAAACTATGCTAGTGATCAAATCTTATCAGCCCATAGTCAAAATGATAACTCTTATACATAGTATTTATATGTCTTTTACCTAATAAACAAACTTTTAAGCGAAATTATCGAAATATTAGTAAATTTAGAAAAAGGTTTTAAAAATATTTTTAGAGCAAGAATCCTTAGAAAGTTTTTCTTGTCTAAGCTAACAATATTCTTGGAGATAATTTACTATTTTGATATTTAGAATAGCCTCATTCATTAACATACTATACAATGCTTTTATTCCTTTTTGTGAAATTTTGCATAAGCGTCCGGTTGGACTCGAGACCAACGACCCTCTGATTAACAGTCAGATGCTCTGACCGGCTGAGCTACGGAGACACGCAAAGAGAAAAAAGTTTGGCAACTGCCCTGATTTTCCGGGACGAATCCAAGTATCGTAGGCGTAAACAGACTTAACTGCCGGGTTCAGAAATGTGACCGGGTGTATCCCTCTGCTAACATCACCAAACTTCAAAAACTAAATTGTCTAGTTAAGACAATGAGAAATAAATAGTAGCAGTGAAAGATTAACTAAAAAGCAGATGTAATATTGGTACCAGTCAGCTGAACTGCATTGCTTTGCTTTCACACCCCTGGCCTATCAACCATCGTGTTCTCCATGGATACTGCGAGATACTCATCTCAAAAGCCGGCTTCTCGCTTAGATGCTTTCAGCGATTATCCGTCCAGACGTGACTACTGCAGCCATGCCACTGGCGTGACAACTGGTACATCAGAGGTCTGTCAACCCGGTCCTCTCGTACTAAGGTCAGATCTTTTCAGTATTCAGGCGCCTGCAGTGGATAGGGACCGAACTGTCTCACGACGTTCTGAACCCAGCTCGCGTGCCTCTTTAATGGGCGAACAGCCCAACCCCTTGAGGACCTTCTCCAGCCCCCAGGATGAGACGAGCCGACATCAGGTGCCAAACACTTCCGTCGATATGGACTCTTGGGAAGTATCAGCCTGTTATCCCCGGGTAGCTTTTATCCGTTGAGCGACGGTCCTTCCATACGGAACCGCCGGATCACTAACTCCCACTTTCGTGCCTGCTCGACCCGTCAGTCTTGCAGTCAAGCTCCCTTATGCGTTTGCACTCCTAGGCTGATTTCCATCCAGCCTGAGGGAACCTCTGAACGCCTCCGTTACTCTTTTGGAGGCGACCGCCCCAGTCAAACTGCCCATCTAGCACTGTCTCCGTTACCAGATTAGAATTTCAACGGCGTATGGTTGGTATTCCAACGGCGACTCGGCTGAAACTGACGCCTCAGCTTCACAGTCTCCCAACTATCCTATACACACACCGCCAAAACCCAATGCCAGACTGCAGTAAAAGCTCCACGGGGTCTTTCCGTCCTGCAGGTAGCGGTATCTTCACCGGCATTACAACTTCACGGGTCTCCAGCCAGAGACAGCTCCCAAAATCATTTCACCATTCGTGCAGGTCGGAACTTACCCGACAAGAATTTCCTTCTGCCAGGACCGTTATAGTTACGGTAGCCGTTCACGGGAAACTTCAATTTCAGATCTCTCAGTCCTCCTCTTAACCTTCCGGCACTGGGCGGGTGTCAGCCCATATACGTCGCCTTTCCAGCTTAGCATAGACCTGTGTTTTTGGTAAACAGTTGCTTGGGACTCTTCACTGCGGCCTGTTTCCCCTGAAGTGTTCTCCTCTCAAGTATATCAGGCACCCCTTCTCCCGAAGTTACAGGGGCTATTTTTGCAGAGTTCCTTAGCTAGAGTTATCCTGTCGGCCTTAAGTTTCTCACTCTGTCCACCTGTGTCGGTTTACAGTCGCAGGGCGCTGGTTCTCATCGATAGAAGTTTTTCTCGGCAGTGTAGGATCTGCGGCTTATGCAAGATGCACTTACCCGTCAGGTCTCACATTTAGGCACGCGGATTTTCCTGCATGCCCATGCTGCGCCCTTAGAAAGGCTATTCCGTCAGCCTTCCCGCATACCTTCCTGCGTCACTCCGTCTCTCAGGCGATAACAGTGGTACAGGAATATTAACCTGTTTTCCATTCGCCATCACAATTTTGCTTATGCTTGGGTCCCCGACTTCCCCAGGGCGGACAAACCTTCCCCTGGAAACCTTGGACTTCCGGCCGGCGGGATTCTCGCCCGCCTTCTCGCTACTCATTCCTGCATTCTCACTTCTGATACCTCCAGAACGGCCTTGCGGCATTCCTTCAACGGCCTACAGAACGCTCTCCTACCAGGCGTGCAGTCACGCCTCCGCAGCTTCGGTTTATGTCTTAGCCCCGTTACATCTTCGAGCAGATACTCTCGACCAGTGAGCTGTTCGCACTCTTTCAAAGGCATAGCATTTTGCTCTAAAGCCAACCTCCCTACCGGTTGTCTGTGAATATCCACCTCCTTTCCCACTTAGACATAATTAGGGACCTTAGCTGGCGGTCGCAGGCTGTTTCCTCTCGTCCGCGGACCTTGCATCCGCGGACTCACTCCTGACTATTAATATATGGTATTCGAAGTTTGCTTGATTTCGGTAAGCAGTACGCCCCCTAGACCATACAGAGCTCTACCCCACATATCTTAACGTCAAGGCGCACCTAAATGCATTTCGGAAGAACGAGCTATCTCCTAGTTCGATTGGCTTTTTCACCCCTAGACCTGCCTCATCTCCCAACTTTTTCAACGGCGGTGAGTTCGGCCCTCCACTGAGTCTTACCTCAGCTTCAGCCTGGACAGGCCCTGAGATCACTAGGTTTCGCGTCTATGACCAGCGACTTGACGCCCTGTTAAGACTCGGTTTCCCTTCGGCTCCGCTTTATTAACCTTGCCACTGATCATAACTCGCGGGATGATTAACCAAAATCCACGCAGTCACGCATAAAAGTGCTCCCTACCGTTTGTAACACACGGTTTCAAATTCTATTTCACTCCCTTGCTCAGGGTTCTTTTCACCTTTTCCCTCACGGTACTCTTCACTATCGGTCAACAGCAGTATTGTAGCCTTGCGTGATATGGTCCACGCTGATTCACGCGATTCCTCGTGCCTGACGCTACTCGAGGTGCTTCCAGTCACCATATGCATTTTATGTTCTACAGGACTATCACCTTCTTTGGTCCAGCTTCCCAGCTGGTTCCCGCTTACATACGCATACAGCTTAAACATTATGACAATCCGTTAATGGAAGTCCCGCAACCCCGTGCCAGCAACGCTGTCCGCTTGGCACTGGCACGGTTTGAAAAGCTTTTTCCCCGTTCGCTCATGCTACTGCAGGGAATCGTTTTTACTTTCTTTTCCTCCCGCTACTTAGATGTTTCAGTTCGCGGGCTTACCGTTTTCACGCATGCCTCTCCAGACATGCGGGTTTCCCATTCGGAAATCCGGGGATTAACGATTATGTGCATCTTCTCCCGGCTTATCGCGACTTATCACGTCCTTCATCGGCTGTTGTTGCCTGAGGCATCCTCCGTGTGCCCTTATTAGCTTTTTATCAGAATAACTTTTTACTCCAGTTTCATTGTAATCTTTTTACCTACTATTCATTTCCCATTGTCCTAAATATAATTGGTGGTGGAGATAAGCGGGGTTCAGAACCGCTGACCTCTGCCTGCCACAAGGCGGCGCTCTCCCAGCTGAGCTATATCCCCAAGGCCTTTAATATATGGTGGGCTATGAAAGCTGGACTCAGACCAGCGACCCCTGCGTTATCAGCACAGTGCTAACCACCTGGGCTACGCCCGCAAGATATACGAAGCAGCGGTGTAATGATTAACTCCTTAGAAAGGAGGTGATCCATCCGCACCTTCCGGTACGGATACCTTGTTACGACTTCACCCCAATCACTGTCCACACCTTAGATGCCTTCCTCCTTGCGGTTAGACCGGCGGCTTCAGGGTGCAAACAACTCTCGTGGTGTGACGGGCGGTGTGTGCAAGACCCGAGAACGTATTCACCGCAGCATTGCTGATCTGCGATTACTAGCGATTCCAGCTTCATGAAGTCGAGTTGCAGACTTCAATCCGAACTTGGACCGGCTTTGAAGATTCGCTGGGCGTTGTAGCCTGCGACTCTCTGTACCGGCCATTGTAGCACGTGTGTAGCCCAGATCATCAGGGGCATGATGACTGACGTCATCCACCTTCCTCCTGCTCTTCGCAGAGCAGTCTCGCCAGAGTCCCCAGCTTAATGATGGCAACTGGCGATAGGGGTTGCGCTCGTTGCGGGACTTAACGCAACATCTCACGACACGAGCTGTCGACAGCCATCACCACCTGTCTCCACGTTCCCGAAGGCACTGCCCTGCTCTCGCGAGGCATACGTGGGATATCAAGATCTGGTAAGGTTCCTCGCGTTGCGTCGAATTAAAACCACATGCTCCACCGCTTGTGCGGGTCCCCGTCAATTCCTTTGAGTTTCAGCCTTGCGGCCGTACTCCCAGGCGGATTGCTTATCGCATTTGCTTCCGGCACTTTGGACACTCTTCATGCCCACCCAGTAATCATCGTTTACGGCTGGGACTGCAGGGGTATCTAATCCTGTTCGCTCCCCAGCTTTTCGCACTTCAGCGTCAGTTGCCGTCCAGTGAACTATCTTCATCATCAGCATTCCTGCACATATCTACAATTTCACCTCTACTCGTGCAGTTCCGTCCACCTCTCAGCACTCTAGCCAGGCGGTTTCCAGGGCAGGCTTGCGGTTGAGTACCAGTTTTCACCCGGACTTGCCTGGTAGCCTAGATACCTCCTTTATGCCCAATAATTCCGGATAACGCTTGCGACATACAGTATTACCGCGTGTTTGCTGGCACGTATTTAGCCGTCAGCTTCTTCTGCAGGTACCGTCACTTCCTTCTTCCCTGCTGAAAGCACTACAATCCGAAAACCTTCCTCGTGCTACACGGAATTGCTGGATCAGGGTTGCCCCCATTGTCCAATATTCCCCCTCTCGCCTCCCGTAGGAGTAAGGGCCCGTATCTCAGTCCTGAGCCCGTCCACCCTCTCAGGGCCGGCTACCTATCATCGCCTTGGTGAGCCGTTACCCCGCCAACAAGCTAATAGGACGCAAAAGCTCTCCCATGACATCTCTTTTCATTGCCGGGCACATGCGTGCCGGCAACTGTATCGAGATGTTGTCGGTCGTTTCCGTCTGTTATCCCTGTCTGCAGGGCAAGTTCTTTACGCGTTACTCACCCGTCCGCCTTGGCTAGCCTGTGCAAGCACAGATTCGCCAAAGACTTGCATGTGTTAAGCATTCTGTCAGCGTTCATCCTGAGCCAGGATCAAACTCTTCATTCAATATATTTCACATATATTTAAGTTCCACCTTCGTCTTGACGAGAATCTTGTTTTTACAACAAGAGCTCTTGACTATTATTTATCTTTTTACACATTATTGCTTCTTCTATTCTTATCTCTATTGTCCTGCGACACGATTTCGTATCGACAAGATATATATTATCATAACTGGATTTATTTGTCAACTACTTTTTTCAAAATTTTGTGTTTTTGAATATTTTTATTCGTAGTCTATTTTTTATTTCTTAGAAAGTGCTTTAAAATCTTATTTTGATTTGTATTATGTAAAATGTTTTTATTAGAAAAAGTCTGAAAAACTTAAAATTTTTTTATTATTTAGTATATTTTTATAATAAAATTTCTTTTAAATATACACTAAAAGTTATAATATTTTACTCAAACTCTAAATTTCACATAATCTTTTTAGTAGTTTAATTTTAAAATAGGCTTGGGTATATTTTTGTAAATTACATAAAACAATAGGTAATAGTTTTTTATTTTCAATAAACTGTTGAAAATTTCATTATTTTTGATAATTGTCAAATAAACTTTTTAGATACATAGTAAATATGTTTTGAAATTGGATTTAGGTATTGTATCTTTTCATTTTTAATGTTTTTATTTCTTTATTTCAAAATTAAAATAGAACTATTATAATTAAGTATACAATAAAAGGAATTTTCCCAATTATTGTAACTGAAAAATAATTCCTTTTGACAAATTAATATTTTTAATTGCGAGTAAAACTTCATAACCTTTAAGAAAATCCCTGCCTCCTAAATCAGACAATTCTATCATAAAAGCTAATTCATATACTTCTGCTTCTAGTTTTTCTACCAGCTGAGCCATAGCTTTGGCTGTTCCTCCTGTAGCTAGCAAATCATCCACTATTAATATTTTTGAACCTTTTCCAAAGGCATCCTTGTAATTTCAATGCTATTTTTCCGTATTCTAATGAATATTCTACACTTTCCACTTCTGCTGGTAATTTTCCAGGTTTTCTTGCAGGAACAAAACCTGCTCCAATATTATAAGCTATTGCAGCTCCGAAAATAAAGCCTCTTGCGTCAGCTCCTACCACATAGTCTATTCCTTTATCTTTATATCTGTCTGTAAAATCTTTTATAACAATTTCTAATCCTTCTTTATCTTTTAATGCTGTTGTAATATCTCTAAAAAGTACTCCTTTTTCAGGAAAATCCTTTACTGAACGGATTAATTTTTCTATTTTCTTTTTCTTCTATTTTCATTTTCTCTTTTCCTCTTTTCTAAAATTAATAGCGATATATTATTAGACAAATCTAAAAATATTATCACATTTTTACCTGTTTAAAAATTCAATTGCTCCACGTTATCCTAATTTTCTAGGATTTAAATGTTTTGATTAAGCTTTTTGTAATAAACTAACTAATATTTACAATCTTTAGTCATTCCATAAACTTCCTAAATAAGTTTCTATTTTTTCGCCATTCATTAATTTTTAACAAATTTTTCTTTTGATGTCTGGATAAATTATCATCGTTTTGTAACTCCTCTTTTTGTTACAAATTTTAAATCTGTAGAATAGCTTCTTCTCCTAATTTAATAGCATCATTGTTCTTGTTAATTCAGTGTATTTTAAAAATAAATTTAAAATGTGGCGTTCTTTATTAGGAAATATTGTTTCTGAAAGAAATAAAAATTCATCGACTTCTATGTCCATATTTGTTTCTTCCTTGTATTCTCGTATTAAAAGCTTCTTTTTGCAGTTTCACCCCAGTCGTTTCCTCCACCAGGAATAAGCCAATATTTTTTTATTATTTTTATAATGCTGAATTAATAGAATTTTATTATCTTCTATAGAATGCCTGCCACACGTATTCGTGGTCTGATTTCTTCCATTTTCTCTCCTTATTTTTTCTTTTTCTTCTTCCTGCTCAATAATAATCGCCCTTACTCTTTCGACACGCTTATTATCCATATCTGTAACTTTTAATATAAAATTTTTATCCTTTACCTGATCAAAAACATCGGCAACTTTCCCTAATTTATCTTGGATATATCCTGAAATAGTGTCATATTCCTCAGACAAGGGAATTTCTATTTCCAATTTATCGTTTACCTCTTCAATAGGTGTATCTCCTTTTATATCAAATATTTTTTCACGAATTTGCTGAATATTTTCTTCTTCCTGATCAAATTCATCTCTTATTTCTCCCACAATTTCCTCCAGCAAGTCTTCAATCGTTACAATTCCCTGCGTTCCGCCATATTCGTCAATAACTATTGCCATATGAAGCTGCTTTAACTTAAATTCTTCCAGCAGCTCAATCAAGGATTTTGTAATGGGAACAAAGTAGGCTTCTTTCATGAAATCCTTTATCGGAGGATTTTCTCCAGTTTGCTTATCGTAACGGAGTAAATCTTTCATATGGACTGTTCCTACAATTTTGTCGATTGTTTCTGTATAAATTGGGATACGTGTGAACCCTTGATCTAAAATTTCATCCCATACATCGTCTATTTTGCTTTCTGCTTCCAATGCAAATACATCTCTTCGTGGAGTAAGTATTTCCTTGACTGTTGTTTCGGAAAATTCAAAAATACTAGTAATCATTTCCTCTTCGCCTTCTTCAAATACACCGCTTTCTGTTCCAGCCTTTAAAAATGTCAAAATTTCATCTTCTGTTATTTCAAACATTTGATCTTTTACTTTTATCTTAAATAATCCGACAATAAACCTTGAAATATATATAAATAACCTTATTAATGGTTTTAGTGCAATTCTTAATGCATTTAATGGAATTATTAAAGTTTTTGGAAACACCGTAAATATTATTTCACGGCTATTAATCTTGGAATCATTTCAGAAAATAAAAAGAATAGAAAATAATTAACACAAAAACGAAATTCCGATGTATAGATTGTCTTTATATAGTTTTTTATTAAATAAGTTCCTGAAAAACCATGGATGAATATGAGATTGTTTTTTACAAAATAACAATGTCGTAAGTAATTCATTTGGATTTTTCAAGCCAAAATTTTAACAATTCACTTTCTCTCGGGTTTTCTCCTTTTCCTTTTGAATCACTTTTCAAATGAATTTGCTTTTAACGATGATAATGCTGATTCAATGCCAGATAGAAACGATGTAAGAAACAACAAAACCAATAATAGAATAACATCTAACAAAATCCTCTTCTCTTCCAAAATTTATCCCTTCTTTATTTTTCAAATTTATAAATTTAAACTTAAATATTTAATTTTATTCAATAATCATCAATGTTTGTCCTTTTTTATACCATCTTTTATCTTTTACCAATATTTTTTTCACTTTTTCCTGAAACTGTTGATTTTTACTTCATTCATAAGTTTCATTGCTTCAACAATACAAAGTGTTTGTCCTTCTGTTACAGAATCTCCTTCCTTTTACAAATGGACCAGCTGTTGGAGATGGCGAGGCATAAAAAGTTCCAACCATTGGGGAAGTAATTTTTGTTCCTGAAATTTCTTCAGGAGTGGCTACTGTTTCAACTGATACAGCTACTTCCTGCGTTTCTGCTTCTTGTTGAACATTTGCTACGCTGCAGGTTGAGCCATTGGACTGCTAAAAATAACATTTCTTTCTTTTCTGTTAATGAAACTTCAAAATTGTTATCTTCATACTTTACTGACTCAATTTTATTTTTCATTCATACTTTCAGCTAATTTTTCAATAAATTTAATTTTTATCTCTCATTAGTTTTTCTCTCTTTCCTTTTTATTTAATAATTTTTATTATTTATCTATTTTTTTGTTTATAAGATTTGAATGTATTTTTATTAACATTGCTATTGTCATTGGACCAACACCTCCAGGAACTGGGGTTATAAATGAGGCTTTTTAGAAACTTCCTCAAAGTCCACATCTCCACACATTTTTCCGTCCACACGGTTTATTCCAACATCAATTACAACAACATCTTCTTTTTACATCTAGATGCCTTTTTACCAATTTTTGGAGAAACCTGCTGTAGCTACAACTACATCAACTTTTTGAGCTTTTTCAGATAGATTTTTTTGTTTTTTTGAATTACATACCTGAACTGTTGCACGTTTTTTTATAAGTAAAAGTGTCATTGGTTTTTCCCTACGATATTGCTTTGTCCAATTACAAGGACATCTTTTCCTTCAGATTAATGTTGTATTCCTCAAACATGTGAACTACTCCAGCTGGTGTGCAAGGTAAAAAAATCCTGTTTCATCTCCAATCATCATTTTTCCAATATTTGTTGTATGAAACCCATCCACATCCTTTTTCAGCTGAAATTGCATTTATAATTTTTCAATCCATCAATATGTTTTGGAATCGGCAATTGTACCAGAATTCCCATCTATATTGCTATTATTATTCAATTTTTCAATTTCCAAAAGTAAATTTTCTTCTGTAATGTTTTCATCAAGCCTAATTGTTTCAGAATGAAATCCTACTTTTTTCACATGCTCTTATTTTATTTCTTACATAAATTTGCGAAGCAGGGATTTTTCTCCTACTATAATTACTGCAAGTCCAGCTTTTTCTTCCAACTTTTTCCAGCTCACTATGCTCCTTTTCAATTTCTTTTCAAAAACCTTTTTCTGAAAGTGCCTTTCCGTCAATTATAGTCATAGCTTTTACCACTAAGTCAGTTCTAGCAGTATCTCCTTTCATTTTTTTATATTTTTTTAATTTGTATTATTTAGTCTCCAAAAATTTAATTCCTGTAATTTTGCAGAAATATCCATGTCTACAACTCTAACTTTCTCATTTAGTTCCAATTTGTAAGTAGTCATATTAAGTATCGCACAAATTCCATTTTTTTACAAGCCCTTCAGTGACGATTTGTGCCTGCTCCTTTTACAACTGCCAAAAATAGCTGTGTCTATCTTTATATTAAACTCTTTTTTCATATTTTTTTATAAATTCATCAACATTTTGTATATCCTGAACGATTAAATTATTAGCAGTCGTTTTTTCCAATTTTATTCTTATCCTTATCAAATATTCCAACAATTTTAAATCCTTCACCTAGAACATCAAGATTTGAGGAAATCATTTCTCCCATTTTTACCATGTCCTACAATTATAACATGATTAATTTTATCAATTCCTAGAAATTTTTTGTAATAATTTCTATCAAATTATCAATATCATAGCCTTTTCCTCGGACACCAAACTCGCCAAATGTAGAATAAATCCTTACGTACCTGAGCAGAAGTGGTGTTCATAATTTTAGTAAGCTCGATTGAATTTATTTCATTATCCTGTTTTCGAGCTTCTTTTTAGAATAGATAAATATTCTGTCAACCTTTGTACAACTCTTTCAGAAATTTCCATTTTTAACTTCATATTTCCTCCTATGAAAATTAGAAAATTATAGCCTAGCCTTCTATTCTCCTTTTAAACTAGAATTGCTATACAATAATTTTTTCTCCAATTACCATTTTACGTCCATTAATAATATCTACTCCCTTTTGAAGTTTTTTCCTTCAAATTTTTGCCTCCAAAATCAATATTCCCCATTTGCAACTTTTTACAACAGGCCCTTTTTTTATTGATAATTTCAACAATTGTACCATTTTTCTATTTCATCTTCATATTTTTTCAATTTTTCACTTTTTGTAAATTTTTATGTTTTTCACCTTTTTCATTGGAAGTATGTGCCGATGGAAATGGGTTTAATCCTCGAATCTGATTGTAAATAACTTCTTTTGTGTTATTCCAGTCGATTTTTGCCTGCTCCTTTGTAATTGGCTTTACTAAAGTGGCTTTTGCTATCATCCTGCTTTTTCTGCCTGAACTTCCCCATTTTTCAATCAGTTTCAACGCTTTTTCAAGTCCAGTCGCTCCCAAATCCTTCAATTTATCATGCAGAGTTCCCAAGCGTATCATCTTCTGTAATTTCACAATATTCCTTTAAAAATCACATCTCCAGAATCAAGCCCTTCCTCAATATACATTATGCTCACGCCTGTTTCTGTATCTCCATTTAAAATAGCAGAATGAATAGGCGAAGCTCCTCTGTATTTCGGTAAAAGTGAAGAATGCACATTTATTATCCCGTATTTTGGAATATCAATTATTTCTTTTGGCAAAAATTTTTCCCATAAGCCACAACCACGATTAGATCAGGTTTATTTCCTTAATTTTTGTTTATAACCTCTTCATCCTTCATTTTTTTTGGCTGAATAATTTCAACATCATTGTCAATTCCAAACTGTTTTACGGGAGAAAATATAATTTTATTTCCTCTGGCATTTATTTTATCCTCTTTTGTAAAAATAAGCTGTAAATCCGTATTTTTAAATACAACTTCCGGACTTGGTATTGCAAATTCGGCGTTCCCATAAATATTGTCTTCATTTAATTTCTCACTTTCCTGACTTTATTAGTCCAAGTCCCTGTAAATTCTGCCTTTTGCAAAATCTTTCTTTAGAACATCTAATTTTTTAGCAACTAATCTTTTATTCATAACCGAAAGTTTGTCTGTAAACAGGATTCCCTTCTATGTGGTCAAATTCGTGCTGAAATGCCCTAGCCCACATTTCGTCCATTTCTTCAACGACTTCTTCCCCATTTTCATTCAAATATTTCACTTTAATTTTCGCAGGACGGTTTACTTTTTTGTAAATTCCTGGAATGCTCAAGCATCCTTCCTCCATATCTGCAATTTCCTCAGAAAACTCCAAAATTTCTGGATTAATAACTTTTTTTACAACTCCTTCGTGTTCCAGCACAAAAAATCTTTTGGCAATATCCACCTGATTTGCAGCAAGTCCCACTTCATTAGCCTTTCTCATAAGAGCAACCATTTCATCCAAAGTTTCCCTTAAACTATCGTCAACTGCATCAACTTTTTCTGATTTTTCACGTAAAGTTGGGTGTCCGTATAAAACTATTTTTCATTTTTATTTTTCTCTCCTTATTAAACTCATTATTGTACCCATTTTATTTTTATCATATTATTTGATAAATTTTTAATACAAAACATCAATTAATTTTTATTTATTATTCCTCAATTTTCTTAAGTCCCAATTTTCGTTTCTGATCTAGAAAGCACTGCAAAAAGCACCAGTCCAGCCCCATTGCCACTCTTAGTGATAATCTCTCACTTAGTATAAAAATGCAAAAAGTGGAGCAAAAAGCGATTCTGTTGACATTAGTATCGAAGCTCTTGTGGAAGTTGTATATTTTTGGCAGAATGTCTGTAATACTGTTGGTATCGTCTGTTGAGAAGATTGTTAAATAAATTATCACCAATTAACATCATTCCAGCAGGCTCTTTGAATTTTTGCTCATATCTGAAAAAGATAAAAAACATTTACTACAAACAATATTCCATGCCACAAACATCTGCATAACAACAAGTTTTAACAGGCTCAACTTTTTGCTGAAATATCCCATTTGTCAGCAATCTGTCCTGCAAAAAATACTGCACTTATAATCGTCAGAAATATCCCCAAAATTAAGATTTGCAAGATTCAGCTTCCTGTCAAAAACTTATCACAGCAACTCCCAGTACACAAATAAACTGAGCCAGAAAATGCAAAAATATCAGGACGTTTTTGTGCAAAAACCAAAAAAATATAAGGCACAATTACAACGTTAATCGATGTAAAGAAGGCATTTTTACTGGCAGTCGTAGCATTGCCCCATAAGTTTTGAAAAAGGCATATCCAAAAATTGAAAAATTCCAACAATTACTCCAGCAAAATCATCCTTTTTGTAAATTTCTACCAACTCTTTCTAAAGAAAATCCCGTAAAGAATAATCCCTCCCACAAGAAATCTAACTGCTGACAAATAGAAACGGATCAACTCCTGTATTCAGCCCAATCTTCACAAAACACAAACCCAAGTCCCCAAAAATATTCCCTACAAAAAGTAATCCAAAATCTGCTAAATACTGTTTCACAAAACTTCTCTCTTACTGTACTTTAATCTGCATTATTAAAAACTTCCTATAAATATCCATTTTTCAAAAAATTCATTTTCTATTTTTCCATCGTTCTTTTCTAATATTCCATTACAAAAATCACGTACAAATTTTGATTTCCTTCACATTTTTTACAATGTCCGTAAAAAGCATGTCAGACACTCCACTTTGCCTTGTTCCTAAAATTTCTCCTGAATTACGTAACTTTAAATCTTCTTCGGCAATTTTGAATCCATCTGTTGTTTCTTCCATAACTTCCAGTCTTTTTGTTGAAATTTCATTTGTTGTTTCAGATTCTAAAAAGCAGTAGGACTGGTATTTTCCACGGCCAACTCTTCCACGTAGCTGATGAAGTGAAGAAAGTCCAATCTTTGAGCGTCACGGATTACCATAATTGAGGCATTTGGCACGTTTACTCCGACTTCAATTACTGTTGTGGAAACTAGAATGTCAAGTTCGTGATTTTTAAACTGTTCCATGACTTTCTGCTTTTCCTTGTAAGTTTGCCGTCCGTGCATAAGCCCAATTTTTCTATTTGGGAAAATGGAAATGTATTCTTCGTATGTTTCCTGTGCTGATTTTACATTCAGGCTCTCACTTTCCTCAATTAATGGCGACACTATGTACACTTGCCGTCCATCTTTCATTTTCTTTTCCATAAAGTTATACATTTTTTGCCTGTCAATTTCATTTTGTATCCATTTTGTCTTAATCGGACTTCTTCCAGCAGGCAACTCGTCAATAATTGATACATCCAAATCTCCATAAATTGTAAGTGCAAGTGAACGTGGAATCGGAGTGGCACTCATAACAATTAAATTGGCAAGATTTCCCTTGTCACGTAAAAGTTTTCGCTGTGTTACCCCAAACCTGTGCTGTTCATCAATTACAATTAGCCCAAGATTTTTGAAAATTACATTGTCCTCAATTAGAGAATGTGTCCAATTACAATGTCAACAAGTCCTTCTTTTATCTCGTTCAGCAGTTTTTCCTTTTTCTTTCCCTTCACACTTCCAGTCAAAAGTTCCACTCGTATGTCAAGATTCATAAATTCATCTACAATTCCTAGATAATGCTGTGTTGCAAGAATTTCTGTCGGTGCCATAATTACACCCTGATAACTGTTTTCCACCATATAAAGAAGCATTATGAACGAAACAATCGTCTTTCCAGAACCAACGTCTCCCCTGAATCAGCCTATTTACAATCTTTCCATCCTTTAATTCAGAATAAATCTCCTTTATTACACGCTTCTGAGCTTTTGTCAAATCATAATCCAAACCCTTTATAAATTTGCTCACAAGACTTTTGTTGTCCTCAAGTTTGTAAATATTCTTATTTGCCTTGTCAACACTAAAACGATTTTGTAAAATTCCCATTTCCAAAAGCAAAATTTCCTCCAGCATAAATCTTTTTCGTGCCTTGCTCTGCTTTTCCTCATTTTCTGGAAAATGAATATTTAAGACCGCCTCTTTTCTTTCAAGCAGTTTCTCCTTTCTGCAAAAACTCCTTTGGTAAATTTTCCTGCAATAAATATCCGTAATCCATTAGGGCATTTTCCATAACTTTTCTGATTGCCTGCTGTCTAAGTGACTCTGTAGATGGATAAATAGGTAATATCTGTTTTTGTTCCTGCATATCAAAACTAGTTTGATTGATTGTTTTGTACTCAGGATTTACAAGCTGAAATTTTACAGTCTTTCTCACTTTCCCATAAACCATAATCTCATCACCAATGTGAATCCCATTTTTCACAAACCTGTTATTAAACCACACAGCTCAATCATCCCTATCATCACTCAAAACTGCCTAAACATGAGTCCTTCCAGCCTTTATATACTGATTAACACATTCACAACTGTCCCTGTAAAATCACAAATTCATCCGCGAGAATTTCCCGCAATTTTCTTATGATTACTTCTATTCTCATAGCTCTTGGAAAGAAAAATAAAGCAAGTCATAAGTGTAAAAACTCCCAATTTCCTAAACTTGGGAATGTTTGTTTTTGTAACTCCTTTTTATTTTTCACATTTTCTAAATTTTTCATAAAAGCAAAGTTATATGTTTTTCCTTATCCATTTTCCGCCTTATTTTAATATCTCCAAACAAAAACAATTAATAAATAAAATAATTTTTATGTTTGGATTTTAATAATATTTTCAATGTTTTTATTACTGTTTCTTCTATCGTACTAATAATAATACCACAATTGGAATTTTCATATTTGAAAAATAAATAAAAAACTAAAATTAGATATGTGTTATTTCTTACTTCTTTCAAAAATTTGTAATTGCAAAAATAATATTATATTACGTGGATATATGTTTTATTTAGCGTGGCAAGTAAGTTACTATAATATTTTTGAAGAAAAATGGAAAAACAATATTTCGAAATTTTGATAATAAAGTCCTTATTTATTTTTTGAATCAAAAGAAAAATATAAAAACAATGTGATATTTCACGGGACAGTAGAGCCACTGTCGATAGATATACTGAATTGCAGAATTTTAAACTGGAAATGGATACGATATGTTTATTATATGGAAATTCGAGGACCTCAAGGTGAATTGAAAGAGGATGGTGGGTTGGAAAAACGGAATAAAACGTAGATGTCACAAAAGTTTTTTAGATTTTTTTCTATGATGGGATTTATCAACAGAAATTACAAAAATTAGACGAGCATGCAAAAATACTAGCCATTTATGGAACTGATGACAGGTGGTCGATATTCCATATATTAGTAAAATTTTTAATGTATTAAGAAAGAAAAAAGAAGAATAAATATTCTTGAAAACAAAAACGGACGGCATGAATCGCTTAACGAAACAAATAAGCACAGAAATTTATGACGAAATTTTAAAAGTGGCTAAATGCAAAAGATTTTTAATTTATAACAAAAAATTTTAAAAATTTACAAAAATAATAAATTTTTATCGAAAAGTATAGATATAATTAAGAAAGTTAATTTTAATAGGAGGGAAAAAAATAGGAGCATTTGATTTTGTAAAAATATTTAGAGTAAATAAAAAGTATCTCAATAGATTTGGGAACTGCAAACATATTGATTTATGATAAACAAAGAAAAAAAATAGTGTTGAACGAGCCATCTGTGGTTGCAAGAGATAGAAAAACTGGAAAATTAATTGCAGTTGGAAGAGAAGCTGAGAAATGTTAGGAAAAAAACTCCTGACAGCATTCAAGCTATCAAACCTTTACAAAGATGGAGTTATTGCCGACATCGACTCAACAAAGAAATGATTACATACTTCATCCATAAAATTTATGGAAATTCATTATTCAAGCCAGGAGTAATGATCTGTGTACCAATCGAAGTAACAAGCGTGGAAAGAAAAGCCTTGTTTGATGCAGTAAAAGGTGCTAAAAAAACGTATATTATTGAGGAAGGAAGAGCTGCCATCATCGGTTCAGGCGTAGATATTTCACAACCTGAAGGAAGCATGGTAATCGATATAGGTGGAGTTCTACCGACATTTGCAATTCTTTCACTTGATGAAATTATCGCAAAACAAGTCAATCAGAATCGCTGCGAAACAGATTTGACGAAGATATTGTAAGATATGTAAAAAGAAAATACAACTTGTTAATTGGAGACAGAACTGCCGAAAAAATTAAAAAGGAAATGGCTACAGCATTAAAGGTTCAGTCGCCTGAAGTTATGGAAATAAAAGGTAGGGATTTGGAATCTGGTATTCCCTAACACAGTAGAAATCAACATAAGGCAAATTTGTGAACAATTGAAGATTCTTTATTCCAAATTGATAAACTCTACAAAAAGAAGTTCTTGAAAAATGTCCACCTCTGAACTGGCGGCCAGACATTTTAGACAATGGAGTTATAATGACTGGTGGAGGTTCATTAATCAAAAACTTTATTGACTATGATGGAAAAGCAAGTTGGAATCAAAGTGTTCTTATCTCCAAATCCATTGGATTCAGTTGTTTTTAGGTGGAGGGATCGCATTTGACAACAAAAATTAGTAAGAACTCTTCAAATGAAAGATTAATAATATCTGTTGTTAATCAAAAAGAGAAAATAGGAAAAATGAAATTACAGAAATAACTGAGAAAAATTTAAAATGAAATAAATCGAGGATAAAAATAAGTGCAAGTTACCTCTTTTACGGTGATAAAGAGTTGACTTGCTTTCTTATCACTAATGTTTTCAAAGATGATCATGACAAAAGGATGTGCAAAGATGATGCTGAAAAAGAAAAATAGAGACGGCTTATTGACAATTTTTCCAGCATCCTGATATTGAAATAATAAATAAAATATATGAAAACATAAAGAATTGACGAAGTGCGAAATCATCTATTCATCAATAGAATCTTCATTTAACTCGCCAAAAGATATTCATTCTGTGTGGAATCGAAAATTTACGAAAAAGAATCTTCAAACGCACTTTTAAAAAATTTTTGGAAGAGCCACCACAAAACATGTATATTTCATACTTTTATCAAGGACATTTAAACATCATTTCCACAATAAAATCCCGTACAATCAAGTTTCATCTACTCACGGGAGATGAATAACGATGAACTGAGGTCAGCAAGAAATCTACTATTTCTTTGATGGAAATGAAAACGATATTTTAAATTTAAAAATCAAAATCTCCTTGATAATATTCAATTTCAAAATTAACACTGTGGAAGATATTTTACAAATTATTTTTGAAATGAAAGAAATTACACAACTGGAGAACTAGTTTATAAAAATAATCTAGATCTGACTATAAAATATAATAAAAAGTATTGAATTGTTATCATCAGCAGATACGTTTACAGGGATATATGAAAAGTGTATATTTTATAAATAGAAATCGAAAGTGAGACTAAAAAAAGGAAAAAGAATTTCTGATAAATTTCCTTTCAAAAATCATTATAAATGTAAAAACATTCTGTGGAGAGCAGAAGATTTGACTTGATAAATTTAAAACTAGCATTAGAAGCAATGTAAATGCTGAAACAGTGCAATTTTCAACTTTTTAATATTTTACTAAAGTTCTTGATTAATAAAAGAGAAAATGAAATAAACTTAAACTGTGCAGGCAGAAATATCTCACATATTCAAATTAATATCTTTTTACTATCAGAACCCAAAAGTTCCATTTGATAGTCGAGGATATACATATCCCCTTCGCTATAAACTTCAAAAATCAGGCGTTCCAGCGTGTCTATAACACTTATTGCGATGTCCCTGTCACATATTTCCATCCTTCGTGAATACAATTTGGAACAATCCCTTTCAGATTTCACCACAGCGTATTCAGCGAGAGGGACTTCAAGAATGCCAGTCTAAATCTGTTGTATCAATATTTTTGAGCATCATATCCAGCCATATAGCTACTGTATACTTGCTTTTCAAATTTTTCTTTTTGATTTTTCGATTTCTGTCATGCTCCATAACTTTGCTCCATTTCCTAAGCTTTCAATCAGATACTAAAAGTTTGTCCCAAACATTAGGAAAATCGCCACCTTCTTCAATTCTTTCTATCAAGCCTGCAACTTTAAAAGCCGATTTTTCATAAATTTTGATATTATCATTTTTCCTCCTTTCAACATAAAAGATAATCTTATAGGAGAAAATTTGAAATGCACTTCCTTTTCTGACTTCCTTTGGCATATGCCCATAGATTTTGAATGCCAAGAAAATGAATCTTGGGATTCATAGCCATATTTAAAGGCTATTTCTATTATCTTTTTCGTCGCTTTTCCGTAAATCTATCACTGGCTGAGCTTAACTCTAAAGCAGATATACTCAGCAACGGATAATCCACCATAATTGAGAACATTCTGCTAAACAGCGGATGCGAATATCGAGAAAGCAATGCAAATCTTTTTCTCTCGTCAATTCTGTCAGTCATAGGTCTCTTCGATATATTTCATCGTTTCATTAAATGCCTTAATCATATATTTTCCTCCTTGCATTAAAGTATATATGAGTTTTTCGACTTTTCCCAATAATTCCTGTACAAATTTTATAGTTTTCAAAATTCAAAACTCTTCAATCATAGTTTTCAATCCATGTTCCACATTTGATGTCAGAAATAAATTTAGCTATTTCCTTAATTTCAGGAATTGCATTTTCTCACAGCCACAGGCATTCCCACATACTCCAGCAATGGCTTATCGTTGGCACTGTCACCAACTGCAATCATTTCCTCAGGCTTTATATTTTCAATTTCTCCCAATTTTTTCAATGTTTTTCCTTTATCCACATTTTTATTGGCAATTTCTAGGAAGATTGGTTTTGAAATGGCAATAAAATAATCGTTTCCGTGAACTTTATTCATGTGTTCCTGAGCAATCAATACTTCTTCAGGCTTTCCAATAATCATACATTTTGTAGTTTTATCAATTCCTTTTTTCTCCAAGTCTTCAAGTGTATCGAATTTTTGAAATTTCATCTTGCATTGATCGACTTCATACATTACTCCATCTGATCGCTTCAGTTCCATAAATTGTATCTCCAACGTACAAAATCATCGGAACATTTATTTCCTTTGAAACTTTATAAACGTTTTCAATATCCTTTTTCTCCCAGCCCTTCGTGAAAAATAACTTCGTTTGTCTTCATATCAATTAATTCTCCACCGTTAAATGCCAAGACATATCCCTTCATATTTATCCATTTGAAAGCTCTTTTGTATACTCAAGCATCGCATAGCTTGGTCTACCGCTTGCGAGCACTGGAAATTTAACGCCTTTATCGCTGAACTCACAATCCTTCTCAACGTTTCCAGCATTTATCCC
>BNJS01003791.1_pt1 | contig 203667 bp, 232 predicted proteins | sample 8540461 | NCBI WGS metagenome assembly BNJS01 (sample SAMD00202454, study PRJDB9452) | human saliva metagenome | isolation source: human saliva | place: Japan
ACCACTATGAGACGGTCTGTTTGCTAACCCGAAAAAATGTCGCAGGGTATGTGAACGTCGATATTGATGTGAAGGAGCTGAAGCGTGGCAAGCGCCGCCGCAAGGCGAAGCTCCTAGCTGATGACTTGACGAAGGAATCCATCGGTCCTACTACGCCGAAAAGGCGCTGGAAAGCCCAAATAAGCCCGTAGAGGACGTTAAGCCTAACGTTGTACCCGTTGTACCAATCGAGCAGGAAAAGCACTCAGAAGGCGAATATGCGCCTCCTAGGGGCAATATGGAGCCAGAGGCGACATATTCCCTTCTGGACGATTACAAAGTCGATTCTGAGGACGTTAAGACCGCTACGGAGGCTTTGAGGTCACAGTACCGCAGAAAGCATGTGGACGTGCGAGGGGATGGTGTCTATGCAAGCATTGAGCATGCACGAGCAAACATCCCAGAGACCACGAGCAAGCTTCAGGAGGACGTGGACAGGGCACACGCCCAGTTCAAGGCTGATAAAGCGGCTGTGGATGAGCTGAAGAGTCAGAAGGCACCAAGCCTGTACGGTCTGAAGCAGTGCTTTAGGATTGCAGGCAATCAGAAGGGCAAGACCCCGTTCGAGCGCATGCTCGATGACATGTTCGCCCAGATGATGGCTGAGCTGATGAGGCAGATGATTGAGGAGCAGCAAAGACAGGCACGCGAGGAAGCCGAGAAGAGGCTCTATGAGAGCCGCAAGGACATGTGGGATGCCGAGAAGAGGCTCAGGGCTGCGAACCGCGCCATAGACAATGAGGCAAGCAGAACGAGAGGCAGAAGGGTTACAAGTCACATGCAGGACGCATACGAGGCAGATAAGGCGGCATACAAGACTAATAGCGAGCAGTACGAGAAAAAAAATAAGCGGTTCCCGTGGTGGGAGCCGCTTATTTGCGTCTTAATGAAGCTCAGGGACAGGAACGCCAGACCATGCCGTTCCAAAATGGTCTATTGCCCAGATGTACAGGTCTAGCTCCTCGTCGTGGAAGACCACCTCATCGGTGTGCTCTAGCAGGAAATCGGGGTCGGAGATGATGTAGTACTGGAATATCTCGTTGTTCAAGTCTCCATTTATCAGCTCTAGCGGACGGCTTGCAATCTCGTTGGCGAGCACCATCCCTCCCACCTGTCTTGATAGGTCTTCGTATGTCTTGATGTAATCGTTGAAATCCATGGAATCCGCCTTTTCTGAGAGCAATCTCGACCGTCTTCAGACGGTCTTGCTAGGAGGTTGTTGATAATTACATAGAACTATGATGCTATGTATACATAGTTTTGAAATGAGGAGGTTTCGTATGACGCAAAAGAGCGATAAATCAAAAGACACGAAGCTCTTGCAGGTTTATGTCGAGCCTGAGCTTCATAAGGCACTACAGCAGTATTGCCTAGATAAAGAGACAAAGAACGCTCCAGTTGTGAGGGAGCTGTTAGTCGAGTTCCTTGAGGAACAGGGATATTACGAAAGAGGTGAGAAATAATGGCAAGCATTGAAGAAAGGTCGAAGAGCACTACAAGAAAGTTCTTGACGACTTGCATATCCGTCATTTCGGAAAGACGGAGACGATTAACGATTCAATCACTAAGGCTTTGAAAGAGGCTGATTCCAAGTCAGGCGGTTCTGGGAACAATTTCCCTGACATTCAGCTCTTGCTTCAGAACAAGACCCGTAGGGACATTCCTGTGATGATTGAAGCCAAGGGCACGAAGGGAAAACTTGAGAAGCTGGCGAGTGATGGCAGCATCGAGCTCATCAGCAACGGCAAGAACCCCAACAGGGCTGTTCAGCAATTTGCCGTAAACGGCGCCCTGCACTATGGGCAGGCGATTCTGGATGAGGGCACGTACAGTGAGGTTGTGATTGTCGGAATCAACGGCACGACTATGGCAGCTGGCGAGGTAGCTGACCCAGAAATCAAGGCATATTACGTGGCTAAGAAGAACGACAGCGTTCCTAAGGTGCTTGAGGGCTTTGACTTCGTGCAGATGAAGGGTGCAAACATAGATTCTTTCTATGCCGAGCTGGATAAGCTGTCTCTGACCGCAGAAGAGCGCGAGAGATTGAAGCGCGACAAGGAAGAGCGCCTTGAGCAGAGCATCAAGGATATCCATCAGCGAATCTATGACGATGCGACCATCAGGGCGTTGTTATCGACCAACGACAAGCTGTATTTCTTCTGCGGCCTTATCATGGCGGGACTTACGACAGAAGGCGTTAAGCCGTTGGAGCTTGAGCGCTTTTTACAGCAACGATGACGCCGACGATAACGATGGTGGCATCATCCTGACGAGAACGAAGTCTTTCCTGAACAAGAAGAAGTGCCCGAAAGACAAAATTGACATGGTGCTGAACTATCTGAAGCCCGTATTTGAAAAGCGTGACCTCTGGAAGCCAGTCAATGGAGAGAGCATTATCAAGTCGGTTTTCAAGCAGATTAAGGCGGATATCCTGCCGCTGCTTGAAAGCAACATCCATTTGGACTTCACGGGCAAGATTCTGAACAGCCTGAATGACTGGGTGTCCATCGAGAACGACAGGCTTAACGACGTTGTTCTCACGCCTCGATTCGTTACGAACCTGATGGCACGAATTACACGTACTGATATGGATTCGTTCGTCTGGGATACCTGTATGGGTTCTTCCGGCTTCCTTGTCTCTGCAATGGAAATCATGATTGAAGATGCAAAGCACCGAATCAAGGATGATGAGAGCAGAGATGACAAGGTTCAGCACATCAAGCAGAACCAGCTCCTCGGTATCGAGATTCTGGGCAACATTTACATCCTTGCCGTTCTGAACATGATTCTCATGGGCGATGGCTCGTCTCAGATTATCTGCGGCGACTCGCGCAAGGAAGTGCCGAGGTACATGAAGGCGCACAGCTTCCCCTGCCAACGTCTTTTTGCTGAACCCTCCGTATTCAGCACCGGGCAAGGGTCTTGTCTTCGTTGATGAGGCATTGTCTCGCATGGAGACGGGATACGGTGCTGTGCTGATTCAGGAGAACGCAGGAAGTGGTCAGGGCGACGTGTACGCGAAGCGCATTCTCGAGAAGAACACGCTTGTCGCAAGCATTCACATGCCTGGCGACTTGTTCAACGGCAAGTCATCCGTACAGACGGCGATTTACCTGTTCAAGGTCAACTGCCCGCATGAGACAGATAACGTCGTGACGTTCATCGACTTCAGCGAGGACGGCTATTCTCGCCAGAACCGCAAGAAGTCAACACAGAAGGTTAACTTGCGCAACACAGACCATGCCTTGGAGCGTTATGACGAGGTAGCGGCAATTTGCCTTGGCAAGAAGCCGAAGACGAGCTATTACACAGAAGCGAACGGTCTTGTCATTCGTGACACGGTATCGCTGAAGGGCGACGACTGGACGTTCAACCAGCACAAGAAGATTGACACCACGCCGACGGAGGAGGATTTCAAGAAGACCGTCGCTGACTATCTGGCATGGAAGGTTGCCGCGATTCTGAAAGGAGAGGTGAGCGCTGGTGAATAAAGAATTTGTGATGCAAGATGTGTTTCATAAAGTGACACTTCGACGTATTAAAAAAACTTTTGATAAGAAACATGACCTCTCCCAACAACAGACGAAGGAGTTTAGCCTACCGCTCATCAATGCTAAAAATGGTGATAACGGCATTATGTATTACGGTCGTATGGAAGATTGGGAATCAGATACCTATTGCATTGATATTGTTAATGATGGTGCTATTTCGACAGGAAATGTGTATGCACAACCGCAAAGAACAGGTGTGCTGTATAACGCATATATGATTAAGCCCAATATGAAAATTGAGTCAGAAGCAATTTTGCTTTACTTGGCAAAATGTATTGAAAAGTCGATTAAGACAAAATTTGGTTATGACAATAAGGCGACTTGGGCAAAAGTTAAGGAGATGGCAGTTTCTCTACCTGTTATCGAATCATCTGACCCAGACCATGAGTATACGGTTGATGATATTGATTTTGCGTATATGCAAGACCGCATCGCGGAGCTTGAGCAAGACCGCATCGCGGAGCTTGAGCAAGACCGCATCGCGGAGCTTGAGGCTTATCTCGTTGCTTCTGGTCTCGATGACTACGAGCTGACTGATGAAGACAAAGAATTACTCTCTCTCTCTACAAAATGTACATCTGACGAGGATGGCACTGTTGAGACTGATTGCCAGAATGGGCAGGTAAGGTTCAAGAAATATCTTCTGGGTGATTTGTTTGAGTCTTCTACAGGTGATGTTGATTTGCAGCAAAAGGACATTAACGGCAGAGGACAGTTCTTTGTGAATAGTGGTGTTGGTAATCGTGGAATCAAAGGCAGGACTGATAGGAAGGCAAAGATATTCCCATCAAATACAATCACGATTGATTTCTGGGGAAATGCCTACTATCGCGACTTTGAGTACAAGATGGCGACACACAATCACGTGTTCTCGCTTTCGGGTGATGTAATCAAGAATCGCCTTGTGGGCTTGTATATCGTGAGTAAGCTTTCCAAGTTGCCAACGTTGTTTTCATATAACAACATGGCAACTTGGAACAAGCTGAAGCTTTTGGAAATCAGTCTTCCAGTCAATTCTAACGAAGAGATTGATTTCGACTACATGGAGCGTTATATCCGGGCTATCGAGAAGCTCGCGATTGCGGATGTAGTGGAATACAAGAATCGAATGATTGCGACCGCTAAGAAGGTCGTGGCACAAGGTTCTTGAAGTAGGGCAATCCTCGGGGCGATAGGCGCCCCGAGTTGTTGATAAACATGCCAAAAGGAGAAGAATCGGGCTTATTCAGCTGAGGAGGTGAGTCTATAAGGTGCCAAAGAGAAAGAGAGCGCCGAAGAAGGCACTGAGGGCGGTCGGCTACATCCGTGTTTCGACTGACATGCAGGTCGAGCAGGGCTATTCCCTCGAAAATCAAGAGTACGAGATTAAGAACCACGTCGAGAGTAAGCATATGACGCTCGTCCATATCTATCAGGAAGAGAAGGGAGCGTCAGGCAAGAATATCGAGGGCAGACCACAGTTCCAGCAGATGCTCTCAGATATTGCGAAGAACAGGGACATAGATTACGTCATTGTCTACAACATGAGCCGCTTCGCCAGAAACGCCGCTGATGCCCTCACGACGTTGCAGAAGCTCAAGAGCTATAACGTGAGCCTTTACGTGATAAAGGAGGGCATCGACAGCACAACCAGGATGGGTGAGGCGATGTTCTCGTTCGCGTCCATTTTTACCGATTTGGAGCGCGATAACATCCGCGAGAACACAACTGCCGGAAGATATCAGAAGGCACGCAATGGGTTGTGGAACGGTGCTCAGGCTCCGTTCGGGTATCGCCTCGACAACGGGAAGCTCGTCATCGAGGAGAGCGAGGCGGCGGTCGCCCGCAATGGGGTGAAGCACTGGCACGGTTCCACCATCGCACATCGTGATGAATGCAGACGAGGTCGTCTGGTTTGATCTGGTGACTGATGAGGAATACCCGGACTCCGAAGTAAGTATAAGTAAACGCAGTCCCAGCCGTCGGATGCACGGACAGACTTTCAGATTTTCGGGGTCTTCTGTGGTGGTGGGCCCCCAAGATTCGCGAGCAGGTGGTTTTTGCCCCGAGCAGGTAGGAAAATCCTACCTTTTTGGCAAAATCCGACCTGCTCGCAGTGTTGTCAGAGGCATTCCACAGCGTGGCGGGCGCGAGGCGATGATGCGCCAAAGCGATGCGCAGAGCAAGTCATGCACCCGCGCGGCCCTTTGTATCATCCCGTGCCTCTTGCACCCGAATCGCTCGTGCGGTCGGGCCGAGAATGAACGTGAATACGGTGGCGATGATGAAGAGTGCCCCTCCGGCAACGATGGTGTTGATCGCGCCGAATGCTGGTACCGCCCATCCTGTGATGAGGTACCCGACCATACCTGCTAGGGAGAAAACCACGCCCATGAAGCTGTAGACGCGCCCGCGCATGTGCTCGTCAATAGCGTCTGCGAAGAGGACTTGCCCGAGCACTTCTTCGGGTCCGTAGAACATGCCCCAGGTGAACCAGAGCACGAGTACCGCCCACAGTGCCGGGTGCAGTCCCATGCTCAGACAAACGGCACCGTAGCCGAGTCCTGAGATGCACATCCACCCGCGTTTGGTCATACGCACCCGCCCGGTGCCTGTGCCGACACCGAGTTTGGCTGAGAGCCAGGAGCTAATCATGCATCCGGCGGCGTAGACGGAGGTTGCGATTCCGAAGGCGGTGTAGTCGTGCCCGAGGTCGCGGGTGAGGTATTCGAGCATGGGCAGGGTGGTGATGGGTACGGCGGCGATGGAGAGGAACCAGAAGGTGAGCATGCCGCGCACGACCGGGTTGTGCGCGGTGTAGGCGGCGCCTTCGCGCAGGAGTCTGCCGGTGTGGTGTTCCTGCACGGTGGCGGTGCGTTCGGCGTGGGTGAGGTCGTAGTTGCGGATGGTGGCAAACGGTCAAGGCAGCCAGCAGGTTGAGGGTTCCTGCGAATCCGACGGCGAGGGCTGGGGTGGCGAAGGACGCGACGGCGGCTGCGATGGTGGGGCCGAGGGTTTGGGCGAGGAAGATGAGACTGCCGCGGCGTGCCATGTATTTTTGGTAGTCGTCACCGAGTAGGGAAGGCATGGCGGCGGAGGCAGCGGGGGATGAGAAGGTGCCGAAGGCTGAGACGAGGAATGCGATGGTGAGGAAGGCGGGTAGTCCTGCGGCGGCGTAGAGGGCTGGGGACGCGATGAGTAGGGCAGAGCTAGCGAGTCTGAAGCTGACGGTGAGGGTTTTGCGGTTGAATTTGTCGGCGATAGTACCTGCGAAGGGCGCGAAGAGGATGACGGGGATTGCTTCGACGACCATGACGATGGCGGAGTGGGTGAGGTCGCCGGTAGCGCCGTAGGCGAGCAGGGGCATGGCGATGGCTTGGATGCTGGAGGCCAGAGCATCAGAGACCTGAGCGGTCAGGAGCGTGAGCTGCCCGCGTGCGTTCAGCGGCGTTGCTGATGGTGGTTTTGCGGACGAGTCTGGTGTGTTCGTTGGGGTGTGCGGCTTAGATGGTTCAGGAGGCTCAGGCGAAGGCTCTGTGGTGCGTCTCATAATACTGTGGATTCTATCACGGGTGAGAACACTGGTAGGTGGGTAAGGTCATGCGGGTTTTGGGGTGAGACTGCGGCAGGTCTGCCGGGTGAACTCATGGTGACCGAGGCGAAACAGGACATGCGAGCAGATAGGGCTTCGGTGAGCAGGTAACAGATTGCTATTTGCTCGCGGCGTTGTCAGAGTCGCCTGAGTGTAGCGGGCATAAGGCTGTGGTGTGCCGAGGCGGTAAGCTGGCGTGTCGCTGTGGGTTTTGCGCCATAAAGCGCCACAAACAAAATTTTTGGGTGTTTATATCCGAAAATCCAGCACTTAAGAGAGATTTAATGGTAAGTTAAAGGTTGATTGGGTGACTCAAGATACCGGAAGAGAAATAACCTGCAGGCTCATAATCAAAGCAAGTATATTATATAAACAACGTACATAATATGGAGGCAAAAAGATGAGAGAAATATTTGATAAAGATCCTAGATATGATTTAATAAAAAGACTTTTGGAAAGTTATCATATTAATTGTATTAGCGGTGTTTATTGCCATAACAAAGATAAATATATATTTATGGGAAAAATAGTGAAAGTTAGTTCTTGTCCCATCACGGTGGAATGGATTTCACTAACTCTTCCGTTCTCTATATTTATTTTTGTCAGTTTTTATAAAAATTTTATGTTTGTACTTTTACAATTTTAATAGAGAGTATAAGTAATATATATATCAATTATTCTTTTTATATAGAGAATCAAAAATCTCGATACTAATTATATAAAAATATAATATAGCAAGACTTGGAAACTTTAGACTTCATGCTAATTATTTTTGTCATCTTTATTAAAAGATATCTATTACCATCTAAGTTCTCTAGAGACCTATTATACTCAGTGATAATTATTATTACAATTCGTGTAACATACCTATAACATTTCGGAAGAGATCATTGGTTTCATTAGTGAAAATCTGGGTAATTTTCCATATAAGGATATATATACAATTATCGCTTTGTCTATTCTTATTCTTGGGATACTTATCCCAGCAGCGCGCATACGTGGACGGGTAGACTCTTATAGAGATAATTATAAAAAAATCTTATATTGAAATTAGAAAAATCTGCTATTAATATTATTAATATATCAAAAATTAGATGAATATGTAAATGAATCTATAGAATATTTTAGTCAATATATTAAACATTTGGTAACTGACTCTCAGTGTCCCTAAATCAGATAAGTTAGATAAAAAAATCATGAAACTTTTTGTTAGATCTATAGAGGAGCTAATTAACCTCTGGGATGATAATATTATGGGATTAGGGCTTGGTCCGTTCTTTATAGTTATTCTCCGGAAGGAAAAGATAGACCTCTCTCATCTCATGGATTAAATCTCTACAAAAATAATACCTACCGAAGAGAATTTTGATAAAAGTAATTTTTATATATAAAAGGAATTGGTGATTTAGATGTCGGTTCTTGCTGGATGAATGCTGAAGATAATATATTTAATAAAAAGTATAGAAAAATTTAATGATCAAATTAGAAATTTCCGTTACATATATACCCGTAGAATATGTAATTTATTTTACTTTTAATTACCTTATATTGGAGGTATATAATATAAGTTATAGAAGGGACAGTATAAAATATCGTTTATCTAATATTTTTAAATAAATAAAAATATAATTAGCTCAAACGTTTATATGGATAGAATAGAATCTGTATGCTACTGAAAAATATACAACAGAAGGTAAGTAAAGCATCTCGTGTTATATGGTTATAATTTTATCTATATGAATGGTATAGTTATTGCTCTAATCGAGATGTGTAGGAGGCATTATGCTCTTCAAGGTCGCTTCTTGATAATAAACCTTAAGATATTTGGAGGGCTATGAGAGATTCTTTAGGTAGTTTTTATGCTGTTGTTCCAAAACTATGGCATTATTTTTTTCTACCGTTTATTTTTTAAGACTTCTATAAAACTACTATTCAAGAAATCCTGGGAAGTATTTACAAAGCATAAGTTATGGTATCTATGGAGATATTATTAAAAATTCGGAGATTATCCTGAGCGGTCCTTTTAAAGCATAAGAATGAATATAACCGAGTTGCTATTTTGAATTCAATTAATATTTTGCTAAAAAATATAAGACATGCCAAGTGGGTGAATAAATCATTGGCATTCAAAACTATATGTTTAGCAATAACTGAGGGGAAGGAGTATTCTTTGGGTATGATGGAAAAGGTGGAAAGATTTGTGGGAACTGTATTTCTTATTATCTTATCTTTTTATTACCACTTTTTGTTTTTCTTGTAGTCGTTACGTGGAGTGGGGGCTAAATCTTTTAAACCTTACCTATATATAGAAATATTTAATTGGCTCTATGAGGGGTTATTATTTGTTTTGTCTAATGCTCCGTTAGTCTCTCTCTGTGTATCCTTATTAATATCTTTGATTTTTATTGGTGAGTGGTTCATTTCTAGGAAGAGGAATCGAAATCCTGAGCTAACGGACAATCTTCAGTTATGTCAAATTATATCTTATATATACTATTTATATGACCTCGATTTTTATGACACGCATGATGTGCTGAATAAATATATAGATAATTCATTAAAAAAGTCTAATGGTATTGATAATATGGAAATTTGCAAATGGGGGCAGTCTGATATATTGCAACCTGAATATTGTAAAAAGTATTCTACGTTTATTCCTCCAGTAGCAGCAGGTGGTTATTTGTTGCCATATAGCCATATGAAAAATCCAACTAGACCAACCATAGTAGGAAAAGTTCGTCTCTTATGGTTGTGTTGGAAAGATGTATCTTTAATTATTGGTTTAGCGCTTGTGGCTATATATTGGTATTGTCAATCTCAAGGTTTTAATATTGTTGATATTATGATGAAGATTTTGCAAGGTCTTTAAAAAGCTCTTTGTGATTAGGAATCCTTCTTCGAATGCTTAGCCAGCACCTCGGGGTGGGCATCAAGTAGTATCCGCCCTGCAGCGGTGAGTATGTAGGATCGCACGGTAGCCGCATCCTTAAGCTGAGCGGGGAGAGGTGATCCCGAGTAAAACTCATCAACCCAGCCTTTTTCTTGACGCCTAAGCGCCGCGACCCGCTCGACACTCGCGCCGTCACGCCAATCGGCTCCGCCCGCACTAACTGCCGCTACGCAGCCCCGCCCGCGAGAATACCCGCCGCATACGCCGCCTGCCCCACGTGCTGGGCGGCATCGTCAATCATACTCACCAGCCGCACCCCGCGCGTCACATGCGGAGTCCACGACGTATCAATCACGTCATCCAAATCAGCCTCGCTCAAACCCGCAATATACTCGCTCAACGTCGCAGTGGTTGCATCCAAATATTCAACCAGCAACGCGGCATCCTCCACCACGACGGCACGCGCCTGCTCTGCGGTATGCCCGTAGCCCACCGTGTCGCCCAGCTTCCCCAAGTTGAAGCGGGAATCGAACCCCTGACTATGCCACACCTGCGGCTCGCCGTTCAGCTGCGCGAGCTGCACATCCATCTGCCGCCCCGCATGCCACAGCAGCCAGGCGATCGAATTCGTATGCTCACCCGCGTGCGCGTTCAACGCCCCTGCGGGCAGAGTGTCTACGAGGGCTTTTGCCTCAGCGGCGGGTCGGCTTGCGGCTTCGCTCAGAACATCGCGGGCATCCATGATGGCTCCTTTCGGGGGTAAAAACGTCTACCACCAGTCTAGATTTCAAAGGGGCAGAGGCACATCTATTTTGAGGCTATTTAAGCTGCGAAACACAAAGCAACCCGCAGGATGGGATGCACTTCTGCGAGTTACCGCGCCGCCCCACACGTCATATGCAGACAATATAATCAGTGGAGAATATGTTTTAGGTGGACCGACTTAGGACCTGAGGAGGTAGAGATCGTTGACTATCACTGACAAAATTGCGCCAATTCACCCCGGAGAAGTCCTGTTAGAAGACTTCATTGAAGGGTTCGGGATTACCCAGAATAAAGTGGCGGTGGCAATCGGTGTGCCGCCCCGGCACATCAATGAGATCGTGCACGGCAAACGAGGAATCACAGCCGATACAGCTGCGCGCCTTGCCCGATACTTCGGCACAACACCGCAGTTTTGGCTGAATCTGCAAGCCACGTATGAGCTTGATAGGGCGGAAGACCTCTGAATACCAGCTGGCAGGCGATGTGCTGACGATGAATGCCGCCGGGCAGAGCGAAATTAGCTACGCGGATTTTGCGGTCGCCGTGGTTGATCTTATTGAATCGGGAGAACATCAGCGCGAGCGCGTAAGCGTGGTGTCGCGGTAGCTTGCACCCCCGCTGCCGAGTCTAAAAAGAGCCTTTATGTGAATAAAGCGGGATTTTCAACGCTTTATTCACATAAAGGCTCTTTTTAGGCTGCATAAGATAAGGTAGACGACCCGCCCCCACCGCAGCGTCAAAAAACTTAATGTTTTCTTGCAAAAACCAGGAATAAATGCCATACGCCGCCCGTTGAAGTTCACCGGAACACCAGACACAAATTATAAACACCTCAAACTTCACCGGGAGAACACTATGACTACCGCGCGCCTTCACTTCGATATGGTCGTTATCGGCTTCGGCAAGGGCGGCAAAACCCTTGCTGGTGCCTACGCGAAAACCGGCAAGAACGTCGCCCTGATCGAGCAGTCCTCAGACATGTATGGCGGCACCTGCATCAATATCGGGTGCGTGCCCACCAAGGCGCTTGTGCACCGGGCTGACGAATTCCGTGCCAGCGGCGAACATAACGCCGACGCCGCGAACGCTGCCTATGAAAACGCCGTGATTTCCGTGACAAACTCACTGGTGCCATGCGCGCGAAGAACCGCGAAATTCTCGAATCGAACGCCACCGCCAAGCTCATTGACGGTCATGCACGGTTCCTCTCAGACACCGAGGTTGAGGTTACCGCGGGCGAGGATAAACTGGTCGTCACCGCCGACTGTTTTATCATCAACACCGGTGCCGTGGCGACTATCCCGCCTATCCCGGGCGCCCGCGAATCGAAGCGCGTGCTCACCTCCACCGAGCTGCAGAAGCTCACCCCGCGCCCGAAGCACTTGGGCATTATCGGCGGCGGCCCTATTGGTGTCGAGTTCGCCGGTATTTTCTCCTCCTACGGCACCGAAGTAACCCTGCTTGAAGGCGCTCCCGCGCTTTTCGGGCGTTACGATGACGACGTCGCCCAGGCGGCACGCGAGATTATCGCCGACCAAGGCATTACCGCTCACGCGGGCGTTCGCGTAGAGACCGTTACCGATAACGCCGACTCCGTGACCGTGAACTACCTGGACTCCGAGGGCGCATCCAAGCACCTTGAGGTGGATTACGTGATGGTTGCAACCGGGCGTAAACCCGCCACCGAGGGGCTGGGGCTTGAGAACACGAGCATCGAAACCACCGAGCACGGCGCAATCGCTGTCGACGAGCACCTGCGCACCACGGCACCGAATATTTTTGCGCTCGGCGACGTCAACGGTGGCCCGCAGTTCACCTACATTTCGCTGGATGACTACCGCGTGGTGCTCTCGCAGCTGCTCGGTGACGGTTCCCGCTCCACGAAGGATCGCCAGGCGGTTGCCGCAACCATCTACATGAACCCGCCGCTCTCGTCCGTCGGCCTGACTGAGCGTGATGCGCTCGCCGCCGGTCACACCATCAAGGTTGCCGCCAAACCTGTTGCCGCTATCGCCGCCATGCCGCGTGCGAAGACCCTGGAGAACCCGCGCGGCATCATGAAGTTTGTGATTGATGCCCAGACTGACCAGATTCTCGGCGCTCAGCTGCTGGTGGTCGAGTCTATGGAGGTTATCAACCTCGTGGCGTTGGCAATGCGCCACAATATTACGGCATCACAGCTACGTGATGAAATTTATACTCACCCTTCGATTACCGAAGGACTGAATGAGGTTTTGGCGAATGCGGTGCCTGTGGGCTAAACTCTGCCTTTGAAATAACAGGAAACTTTGGGGTGCCTGTGAGCTTCCCAACCCGTGCTGTCGTGATGTGGCGGCGGGTTGGGAAGCTCATTTAGTTACGGGGTGTCTATATCTATTAGCTAAGGATGACCTAATATAGTACTTGCAGACAGACAAACGTTCTATTAAGAACCCCCTAAGCTGTTGTAACTCAATGGCAGGAGGAGATCATATGGCGCTACCCAAGATTGCCCCCTATTCGTACCGCGAACAGGAGCATCAAAACCGTGTAAACTGGCGGGTCGATCCCGCGCGTGCCGCGCTTCTCGTGCACGATATGCAGCGTTATTTCGTGCGCGCCTTTGAGCTGGAACGCGACGGCCAACCCCTCCCAGACGCCCAAATCAACATTGCCATTGCCAATATTCGCCGTCTGCTGGATGCGGCACACGCGGCGAACATACCGGTCTACTACACCGCACAGCCGCCTCGCCAGAATCCCGCCGACAGGCGCCTGCTGACAGACTTCTGGGGCGACGGACTGCAAGACGACGAAAACGCCCAGATCCTCGACGAACTCGCCCCCACCGAAGCCGATACCGTGCTCACCAAATGGCGCTACTCCGCCTTTGTGCGTTCTCCGCTCGAAGAGCAGCTCAAAGACCTCGGGCGCGATCAGCTCATCATCGGCGGCATATACGCACATATCGGCTGCCTAACCACCGCCCTTGAAGCGTTCATGCGCGATATTCAGCCCTTCATGGTGGCGGATGCGCTCGCCGACTTCACCGAAAAAGAGCACCGCATGGCCTGCGAATACGCCTCGGGCCGATGCGCCCGCGTGCTTAACACCGCCGAGGTGCTGGAGAACATCAACGCCGGTGCCCTCGTCACGGCAGACGAGCCGGAACTCCGGAAGGTGCGCGCATGAGCTGGGTTATCGTGACCGGCGCAAATGGCGGAATCGGTGCGGCAACCGTGCACGAACTCATCAAGAATAACTATTCGGTGTATGCCGCCGATCTGGCGGACAAACCGCACGAATCATTCGCCGCCTACGGCGACGCCATCTTCCGCTACCGCTCCGTTAACGTGAGCGACGAAGAATCGGTGCGGGCGCTCGCACGTGCCGCCGCTGAAGTGGATGAACCTATCCAAGGCGCCGTCTTGGCGGCGGGAATCGTGCACAGCAAACCGCTCTTAGACACCTCTTTTGAAGACTGGAAACGGCTGCATGCGGTCAATGCTGACGGCGTTTTCCTGTGTCTGCGTGAGTTCGCGCGCGTTATGATTGAGCAGATGCAGACATCGCCCGAGAACACGCGTTCGCTGGTGACGGTCGCCTCCAACGCCGCCCGCGTGCCCCGCGCCGAGTTTGGTGCTTACGGGGCCTCGAAAGCCTCGGCGGTGCGCGTATCGTCAAGCTTTGGGCTGCAGTTGGCGCGCCACGGCATTCGCGTGAACACGGTCTGCCCCGGCACCACCCGCACCCCCATGGTGACCGATGCCTGGAACGGCGAAGACCTCAGCGCCCTACCCGTGGCGGGCAGCCCTGAGACCTTCCGCCTGGGAATTCCGCTCGGGCGCATCGCCGACCCCGCCGATATTGCGGCGGTGAGTGCCTTCCTCATTAGCGATGCTTCACGGCATATCACCATGCAAAATATTGTTGCCGATGGCGGCGCAACCTTCTAACAGACCCGAAAGGCGTTATCAGTGAGCAATAATCTGCCTGATTTTATGTTTGCCACCGGCACCCGCGTGATGCGTACCGCCGGTTCCCTGCGCCAGGTCGCCCTTGAGGATGCGCGCGCCGCCGCCGAATCCGCCGGTACCGCCGTGGTCGGTCTGATTCCTTTCGACCCGAACGCCCCCGCGCATCTTTTCGTGCCCGAACGCCTGCAGATCGACGACATTCCGGTGCCCGAGCACGAGGTTACGCTCGCCGAACCAACGCAGATTGAGGGCCGCGAAAACCCCGGGTATCGGCAGGCGGTGGCGACCGCCGTTGAGCGTATGAAGGCGCATCAGCTGGATAAGGTCGTGCTTTCCCGCCTGCTGCGCGCCGATTATACGCCGGGCGCCCTCGATCTCGCCGGGGTGTATAACAACCTGCGCGCTCAGCAGCTCAACACGTTTGTTTTTAGCGTTAAGCTCCCGCAGGGCCACCGCGGGTTGGAGCATCCATATCTGATGGGTGCCTCGCCGGAGCTGATTTTCAGCACGGAACCCGACACCGGGGAGGGTAGCGCCTTCAAAACGCACCCGTTGGCGGGCAGCGCGCCGCGCATCGCCGAGCATGGAAGCGCCGAAGATGAGGCTCTTGGGCAGCGGCTTATGGCTTCGCGTAAGGATCGTGGCGAGCATGCGACCGTTATCGCCGATATTCGGGCGCAGCTGGAACCCATGACCCGCCAGCTCACTATTCCTGAGGCGCCTTCGCTTCTGCAGACCCCGCAGCTGTGGCATTTGGGCACCCCCATCTCGGGTGTGCTCAAACAGGGTATGACCTGCCTGGACGGTGCACGCGCCATTCACCCGACCCCCGCGATTTGCGGTGCCCCCACCGAGACCGCGCGGCGTATGATCGCCGAACTTGAGCCGTTTAGCCGCGACTATTTCGGCGGGCTCATCGGCTATATGAACGCAGACGGAAGCGGCCAGTGGGCGCTCGTGCTGCGCTGTGCTGAGGTTGATGCGCAAACCGCCATCCTCTATGCGGGCGCGGGTATTGTGGCTGAGTCAGACCCGGTGCTGGAACACACCGAAACCGGCACGAAACTGGGCAGTTTCGGGCGCGCACTGGGCATTAATACGCTGCCGCAGGCGGTTCCAGCAGACGCTTAACATCCAGCGGTGTAGCGACCGAGTGTACATCCACCACGGGAACGGTATCTTCGGTTGCCACCGCCAGCAGGAACCGTTCGGGATGCGCCGCCCGCCCCGCCGTATCAGCCGTTGGATGCGCTACCGGGCTGAGCGTCAGCACCGACCAGGTAATAAAGAACGAGCGCTCGCTATTTGTAGGGGCGTTTTCGCCCGATATATCGCGGTTTTTCGGGGTCTGATGCTTACCGGCGTCCTCACCGCCCGCCGACGTCTCCTCTGTTGACGTATCTGAGTCTTCGGGCAGAGTGAGCGTGGCGCGCACACTCACTCGCGGACTCACCGAAAGCTCATGCTCGCAGGGGCGATCCTGTCTGCCCGGCGCATCTAGCGGGTTTGCCGGTTCACACAGGGCGCTGACCATCGCCAAGGTCGCATCGTCACATTCAATCTGTACCGTCTGTGGTGAAACACTTAGCCCGTGCCCGGTTGCCTTGAGTACTGCCTCCTTCGCGGTCCAGATGGCAACTCCTGCCGCCTGCTGCTGGCCCGGCGGCAGAGACTCATAGGCGGCGCGTTCGTCGATGGTGAGCGCAACCCGTGCGAAACCCGGGAAAAGTGAAGCCTGAACCGCCTCAAGATCAATGCCGAGAACAACCTGCTGCTGGGCACAAAAACCGCCTGCCGCCAGCGAGGGAACCTGCGACATATTGAAATTCACGCCCGCAATGCGCGGCTTACCGTGCGGTTTACCGCTCGTGCAGAGCCGACATGACCGATCCACCGTGATCGTGCGTGCGCTCCGCCCCGAAATACCCAGCCGAGGCGCAGCCAAGGCCCGCATGAGGGCTTCAGTCGCCAGGTAACTCACCGAGGCCGACGGGCTGTGTATCGACGCCGCCTTGCGCCGAGCTTCCTCGCCTACATAGTCAAGCCACGTGAACCTTAACCCACCGGTAAAGGTGCGGGTGGGCAGGGTAAATACACTGATGTGCGTGCGTGAAACATCCGCATCCCCGGAAGACATAGAGTGGATGGTCATACCCTAAGTCTACCCGCCCGCCGCCTGGAAGCTGAGCGACGTGACGAAACCTCTAGCTTCATGAACTGACGCCACACTCTGCGCTTTACGAGCGTGTAAGGTAAAGTCGAGAGCATGCAGAATCAGATTATTGCGGCGGCTGACGGCTCCGCGCTTGGTAATCCCGGGCCTGCCGGATGGGCATGGTACATTGACGAGAACCACTGGGCAGCAGGGGGGCTGGGAGCACGGTACCAACAATATGGGCGAGATCAAGGCGGTTCTCGACCTGTTTGAGGCGACCGCCCATCGTGCCGAGAGCAAACTTCTGATCTACTGCGACAGCCAGTACGTGATTAACTCCCTCACCCAGTGGATGCCCGGGTGGAAAAAACGCGGCTGGAAAAAGGCCGACGGTAAACCCGTGCAGAATCGTGACCTGCTCGAAGCGCTCGATGCCGCAAGCACCGGCAGGGACTACGAGATGGTCTGGGTTAAAGGGCATGCTGGGCACGAGCTGAATGAGGCCGCAGACTCCCGCGCGAACGCAGCCGCACAGGCCTTCAAAGAGGGGCGAGAACCCGAAACCGGCCCGGGATTTCCCGGTTCGCCCCGTACAACGGGTGAACAGAGCACCCCGAGCGCTCAAGCCGCCCAAACTCCTGAAACCGCGAACCATGCTCACGCCCAAGACCCCGATACTCTCGCTGCGGATGCGCACCTGAGCCTCGAAGACTTCACCGAAACCGAGGTGGAACGCGCACGCCAGGGGCTCGACTCCCTGAAACTCAACGGAATTCTCAAGCCCGCATCCGCCATTGCCGCACCCGATCCACAGGCGGTGCAGGAGCGGAAAACGAAACTTGCCGAAGCCTCCGCACGTGCCGCAGAGCGTGAGGTGCAGGCGCAGCAGCGAGTGCTCGCCGAGCAGGAACTCGCCGAATCAGAAGCCGAAGAGAACGAAGAATTTGAAGGCGAAGGGTTCGAGGAAGCCGGGCAGGAGAGTAACTCTCAGGGAAGCGTCACGGAAAATGCCGTGCCCGAAGAGCCTGCATCCGCCCCCACGGGAACCGCTGCATCGGCACCTGCACAATCGGATCATTCGGCCCCGAACCCCGAAGATGCCGTGCACGCCGAACGTGAGCTTGAGATGCGCGGCGGGAGCATGAGCGAACCCGAGATTTCTGCGCTGCTGCACGAGCGTCTGGTATGGGTGACCGCGACCGGTCGATCCGTCAGCCGTGCCGACACCATCGCGTACCGTGCGCGTGCTTTCACCCAGCAGGGCAGTCCCGCCAAACAGGGCGTGCAGGTTGTCGATGATCATAATGTGCTCATCATGGCGGCGGTGCAGACGGCACGCGGGCGGGTCAATCGTTCGAGCCTGTGGCATTACGACACGGCGGCATCCCCGAAGAGCTGGCGGCTGCGGTTCAGGCAAGAGACCACCGCATCCTAAACCCGCAACAGCCTCATTGCCCGCATAAATCGGCGCAGTCCGCACGAGAGACGGTGTTACCAGATCATCTGCGCCTAAGAAAAACCGGGGCTGCCGTGAAGTCCGCTATCAATCCTTCACGGCAGCCCCGCATGCTATCTCGTTAAAGTTCAGTGCACATAGTGCGGTTCTGGAACCTAGCCCACAAACATCGCAGCGTTCGCGTTTTCAGTCTCCGCATAGTTCACACCCGCACGGTCAAGAGCCTCGTTAATCTGGGTAATTGACTCTTCTACACGCTTCTGGGTGCCGCGCCAATTATCAAGCACCGCCTGAAAGTTCGTCGATGCCGAGCCCGTCCACGAACCCTGCAAATCCTGTAGGGATGCGGTCATCCCGGTAACCTCGGCGCTAATGTTAGCGACCTGAGTTTTCGCCTGAGCTGCCTTCGCCGCAATGGTTTCTGAATCGACGACGAACTGTGCCATGATATTCCTCCTGGGTAGGGTGTAAAGGTTTTTTCGAAAGCTGTCGGCCGCGTGAAATTCTGCCGTAGAATTCCGTTCCGTGCAGCGCTCACCATCTACCCTAGAGAAACGCCCATCGCGATGCGCCCCCAGTTCCTACCACCTGTGGATAACTGCCCGCGCGGGACACAAAAACCGGTTATCCACAGTCCAAGAGCGTCTTAAAACCGGCATGGGATGCGGTTTCTCACCCGCACCAGCCGAATTATGACGAACTATATCCCCGCCCAGCGTCTACTGCGAAACGCTGTTATCGGTCATCACCGGCGCCGGATAGAACGGCAGGCTAATCACAAAGGTCGCACCGCCTCCGGGCGTTTCCTCAATATGCACAGAACCGTCGTGCTGCTCCAAAATCGCCGCCACAATCGACAGCCCCAGCCCGGTGCCGCCGGTCTCACGTGAACGCGAGGTATCGGTGCGGTAGAAACGCTCGAATACGCGCTCGCGGTCTTCACCGTGAATACCCGGGCCGTGATCGCGCACCTCAATAACCGAGAGCGGGTATCCGGGAACATCTTCGCGCACGCCGACCGCGATTTCTAAGGGCGTGCCCGCCGGGGTGTAGCGCATCGCGTTGGTGAGCAGATTGGCGACCACCTGGCGCATCCGTGATTCGTCGCCGATCACGGGTGCACTTGTGGGGGCCACATCGTCGGTAAGGCCAACGAGCGAGACTTCACGATCCGGCGACGTTGCGTAGGCGTCGTTGCTGGCATCAACCGCTAGGTGGAATAGATCAAAGGGGGCGAGTTTAGATTCGCGGCGTTCGTCGATGCGCGCCAGCGTGAGCAGATCCTCGACCAGCTGGCCCATGCGCTTCGACTCGGACTCGATGCGCCCCATCGCGGTTGCCACGGCCTCATCGTTGGGCAGGGCGCCCTGGCGGTATAGTTCGGAGTACCCGCGAATACTCACCAGCGGGGTGCGCAGCTCGTGCGAGGCGTCTCCCACGAACCGGCGCATCTTCGCCTCTGACTTTGCCTGCGCATTAAACGAACTCTCAATCTGCGCGAGCATAGTATTCAGCGAGATCGCCAGGTTGCCGATCTCGTTGCTGGGGTTGTAATCCTCGATGCGCTGCGAGAGATCCCCGGCGGCAATCTTCGCGGCGGTCTGCTCCACACGCGCCAGCGGCTCGAAGGTGCGGGTCACAATCACCCAGGTCATCGCGATTGCAGCGGCAAGTGTGGCAAGCCCGAACGCGAAGGTCAGCACCCCAACCAACGCGACCACCTGGTTCGTCTGCTTCAGCGGCAGGGCAATCACCATTGAAGATGCCTGACCGTTGGTTGAAGACTCCAAAGAAATCGGCATAATACGCCAGTCGTTAGAGCCTGTCCGCGAGTTCACGGTCGTGCCGGTTTCGTGGTATTTCTTGACCTTTTCGGAGTCCCAGCCGGTCAGAACCGGCTCGTTTTCCGCCTGTTGATCGGCTCCCGCAATCGAGTGCAGCACGTTTCCGTGCTGATCGAGTACATAGACCCGGTACGAGCCGACCGCCCCGTCCTGCCGGGTCTGTGAGGTCCCGACGGAGGAAACGAGCGAGGAAGAGCTCGCCTTCATCTCTTCGTCGAGCTGATGCACCATTTGGGCGCGCAATGCCGAAATCGCCACGAGCGAGGTGACCGCGATGGCAAGCGCAATGAGTACCGAGGTCACCAGCACCAGCTGGGTTCGCAGCGACAGCGAGTGAGGAAGACGATCAACAGGTTTCAGTGGCACGAGATACTAGCTCCGAGAACCGCGAATCATGTAGCCCACACCGCGTTTGGTGTGAATGAGCGGTTCGTGTCCTTCGCGATTGTTGTCAATCTTGCGGCGCAGGTACGAAATGTACGACTCCACAATGGAGGAATCGCCGTTGAAGTCGTACTCCCATACGTGGTCGAGAATCTGTGCCTTCGAAAGCACGCGGTTTGCGTTGAGCATCAGGTAGTGCAGCAGGTTGAACTCGGTGGGGGAGAGGTCGATTTCCTCGTCTCCCAGGAACACCTCATGAGTGTCAATGTTCAGGCTCAGGTCGTCCACGCGCAAAATCGCGTCGTCTTCTTCCTGGGCGTTGCGTGACCGGCGCAGAATCGCGCGGATGCGGGCGATCACCTCATCGAGCGAGAACGGCTTGGTGACGTAGTCGTCGCCGCCCGCGCCCAGACCGGCAACCTTATCTTCGGTGGCGTCCTTTGCGGTGAGGAACAGCACCGGGTATGTGCGCCCCGCATCGCGCAGACGGCGAGTGACCTCAAAGCCGTCCATACCGGGCATCATCACGTCGAGGACGATGAGGTCCGGCTGTTCGTTTTCCGCCTTCTCAATCGCCTCGCGACCGTTACCGGCGGTGACAACCTCAAACCCCGCAAACCGCAGGGATGTAGCCAAAAGCTCTAGAATATTGAACTCGTCATCAACGACGAGCAGTTTAGCTTCTGCAGACATTGTGTACTCTTCTTTCACCAGGAAAATTATCGGAAAATCTTATGTACCGGTATGCGCGTCTTAGCTTGCTCGCCTGCGCAAAACCGCCAGCACAATACTGACCATGAGCGCAAGAAAAGCGACCGGAAGCAGAATCAGCGGAATCTGACTCATGAGCGCTGGCGGATGCGCCCCCGCCCATTTCATGAGGAGCATGACGACGCCGCATATTACGCATACTACGGCTAGAATACCGCCGCCCGCACCTAGCCAGCGAATCGCTCGGGTGTAGGGAAGGGCAGCGGCGGCCTCTACGGGCTCAGAGGAAGATACGCTTTTGCTACTCATGGCATAACCGTATCAGGTTTATGGGCCTGCTCCCGCCGAAAAACGCAATATTGCGCTGTGACGGGCAGTATTCACAGCGTTTGCGCAGGTTAGGGTCTGACATGGGCGCATGCGGGCGAAAACATCACACGAACTCCTCGCCGTCATCGCGCTGGGAGATGCTTTAATAGGTAGTATGTCTGAACAGGTGAACCAACAGCCCGACGAATCTACCGTGCCCACGCTCGAACACGATGCCGAGACAACAGCAGCTGCGCATGACCCTTTCGTCGTTAAGGAAGATGAACTTCCTACCGGGGAACCCACCCTGGGGCCTGCGCATAGGCGCCGTCGCACCACGAAGGTTGACGATATTCTTGCGGAGGCAAAAGATATTGCACTCACCGGGGTTGAGGCTGTTGCACCGCATAACTCTATCGGTCTGGTGCATCATTTGCGCGGCGAAGAAGAGCGCTTGACTACGCATCTTTTTGAGTGTCTGCTGCCGGGGTACCGCGGGTGGTTTTGGTTTGCGACTCTGTCGCGGGCGCCTCGATCTAAGGTCGCGACTATCTGCGAAGTCGGTCTGATTCTGGTGATGATGCGCTTCTCGCCCCAGAGTGGGTGCCGTGGGCGGATCGCCTGCAGGCCAGCGAACGTGATAACAACGGTGCTGAGGAGGCGGGCGCATCCGCTGAGGGTCATCAGGACGCCAAGGATGCCGAAGAGGTTTAGCGTGAGCTTTCGCTAAGAGCCGCCTTGATAGTTTTGCTTTTCGCGGATGTACTCGGAACGATTTTCGAGATGGATTCTAAGGCGAAAAGTTCGCTTCAAGCGACGCGCCGGGGTAATCCGTGGCAAAACTACTTAAAAAGGTACATAATAGTTACTCAGATATAGGTTCGATATAAGGCTAGGCTACGTTTGCTTGGCTGCAGGTTGTATATAAGGGGAATAAGACGGTATGACCGATCTGATTGATACCACTGAGATGTACCTGCGCACCATCCTCGAACTTGAGGAAGAGGGCATTACCCCCATGCGTGCGCGTATTGCGGAACGCTTAGACCATTCCGGTCCGACCGTCTCACAGACCGTGGCGCGTATGGAAAAGCACGGACTACTCACTGTTGAGCCCGACCGTCACCTCGAACTGACCGATGAAGGTCGCAAGAAGGCTGTTGAGGTTATGCGTAAGCACCGCCTCGCCGAGCGTCTGCTCTCTGATGTGATCGGTCTGGATATCGAGTATGTACATGATGAGGCTTGCCGCTGGGAGCACGTGATGAGCGATCACGTGGAGAGGCGCATTCTGGATATGCTCAACCAGCCTAAGTTCTCTCCTTACGGCAACGCTATTCCCGGCCTTGAAGAACTCGGCATCGACAGCGAAAAGAACGACGAACGTACCGTTCCTATGGCGCTTGCTGCCCGCGATTCCGGACCTGAGGATCGCTTCACGATTTCACGCTTCCCCGAATCTATCCAGACGGATATTGACCTGCTCAAGGTGCTTGCCGATGCCGGTATTACCTTTGGTGCTTCGGTGTCTGTGGTTGGCGGCGACAATAACGATGTGATTGTGCGTGCCGATGGCGAAGATGCCTCTATCTCGCTGGATTTGGATGTTGCGAACGCTATTGTGGTCAAGCGCGCATCTGCACTTTAAAGAATGTATCGTTCGCCAGCCGGACGGTTTTAGAAGGCGGCTGATAGTGCGTCTTCCCGTATAGATCTCATAATTGACCGTGGGGCTTACCGTAGGGTGAGCTCCACGGTTCTGTTATGTCCTGAATTCTCGGGATGAGCGGATGTGAGCCGCGGTTACTCCTTAATATATAGGGGGTGGCTGCCGAATTGTACTCTTCGGGACGGTATATCTGTATCGTTGAGAATTTGGCGTGTCATAGTGCATCCATGCCGGATGTGTCTTCCGCAGATGCGATGTTTAAAACCAGGTTTTGGGGGATACATTCCAGATATGGCACGGAAGTTGCTGTAAAACGGCAAAACTTTACAGCGCGACTATCAGGAGAAAATTAACGTTCGCGCAGAAAAAAATTTTAAGAGATATGGATCAACCTTAAAGAAACCTGGGAATGCTGGATATTTGTGTCGATAAAACCCCTCAAATTCGCGGAATGCTGTATAAAACTACTAGTCAGGGGCTTATTTTAGAAGAACAAGTGTTCTTTTCGTAAAGTATTGATAACTCTCTGTTATGGACTATTTGACACTATATAGAGTGAAAAAAGGTGGCGACACGAGGTGACAACTGAGAGTTTTCTGTGTATTCTCATTTTGTGTCCAAATCCTAATCGTAAGAGGACACCCTTGGAGTGAATCCGCCGAGTTCTGCCAGCACTTCAAGGAACGTCTACCCAATACGGCAGAAGCGGGGGAACCACTTTTCGGTTTCTCCTTAGGGGAGAAGCCTAGGGGCTAAGTCGCGCAAGTGACCGAGTGAATCCATGCTCGCGCCCGACAGCTTACCTCGTCAGGCAATGGAGGAATATTACTAATGGCTAAGAAGATTGTTCGTAACGCAGGTATCGTTGCTGTTGCCGGTGCTGCTGTTATCGGTTCCAACATTCCCGCAAACGCATTTGCTGAGGTTCCTGCAGCAACCGACTTGAGCTACGACTACAGCAGCTACGAGTACGATTACAGCAGCTACCAGACCCCCGCAACTTCCTACGTTGCACCTCAGGCTGAGCAGCAGACCGAGTACGTTGCACCTGCACAACAGACCGCACAGGTTGAGACCACTTCTGCACAGGCACCTGCTGCTGCAGCAGATAAGACTCCTGCACCCGCTACCAACAACGCAACCCGCGACGCTATTGTGTCTGCAGCTAAGGCTGCTCAGGGTACCGGTTACGTTTGGGGCGGTCGCTCCTACGGTGCATGGGACTGCTCCGGCTTCGTCTCCTACATCTTTGCTCAGCAGGGCATCAAGCTGACTCCTTACACCTACACCATGTCCACTGAGCTTCGCGCAACCGCGAACCCCCAGCCTGGCGACATCGTGTTCACCAACGGTTACAACCACGTTGGTATCTACGTGGGTAACGGCCAGATGGTCTCCGCTCTGAACCCCTCGCAGGGTACCCAGCTGACCCCCGTTGATGGCAATGGTTACATGCCTGTCGATGGTTACTACACCGCTTTCTAATCTCATCTGAGATAGAGAAGACTTAGACAAAGACGGCACCCGTCCAATCGGATAGGTGCCGTCTTTGCGTGCTCTGGAAGGTATATATGCCTTTCGAACTTCGGTGTCAGACTTGGTGTCACACTCATAAGGCTTGCGGCGGATTCTAGACGCTTAAGCCCTCACACTGCGGCTCTATGGAAGAAAAACGCGGGAGAGACCGCATCGTGGTCATGTGAGTATCTCATGATGTGACTATATAAAGATAGGCTTGCCTTATCTTCTGGGCGAGTACAATACTTGAACTATGGAAAATACATCATCAACTCCCATCCGTGAAGACTGGACGGGCGAGGCATCTCCGACAGCTGTAGCAACCCTCTCAGGCACCGGCGGCCTGATCGTCGCCCCCACAAAGGTTGGCTATATCCTCATGGCTACTGATGGCGAAGGCCTCGAACGTAAATTTGATGCCAAGCTCCGCAAACGCGAAAAGCCCGGTGTCGTGCTGTGCGCATCCTTAGAACAGCTCGATAAACTCGCCCAGATGACTCAGAAATCCGCGAATTCTACCGGAAACACTGGGATGACGACATTCTTTTAGGATGCATTCTGCCCTGGCGCGAAGACGCTGAAAAGTACCTGCCGGATGAAACGACGAAGGAACTTGCCCGCGATGCGCGCGCAACCAGCTGCTTCGTGGTGCGTTTTGGCACTCCCGCAGAACAGATTGTTCGTGCCCTCTGGGAGAACGAAGGGGAAACTGACCTTTGCGAGCTCGGCAAACCCCTCGGGCATCGGGAATAAGGGGCGTGTGACGGGCATTGGCGACCGCATCGAGAACAGCGTAGACGTGATTGTGCGCGGCGATGAATACGTGAAATCCATTCAACCCGATAAGACCGACGAAACACGCCACGAACAGGGCGTGATGGTCTCGATGGTCGATGCCGAGGGCAACCTAGTGCCCGAACAGCACGGTGAACGCGGCGTGACCCCCGCCCCCACCCTGATTCGTAAGGGTCTGGACTATGAAGAGATTATGCGCCATCTGAGCGACTCATTCCCCAGCTGGGATTATCGCCACGGCATGTACTACTAAGCCCGCCTCAGGCTATTTTTGGTAGGTTATACGGGACGTGCGTCTGATGGTCGATCAGGCGCACGCCCCGTATACGTCTCTAGGCGTGAGGCGAAAATGCGTTTTCTTGTGGGGCAGGATATGCGGGTACCATAGAAGAATGCCAACACAGTTTGAAAGCCCTAAGAACAGCTCCGACCAGGAATTTACGTACCTTGCCATCGGCATGGTGGCGGGTGCGATTCCGGGCATTGTGATCGGTCTGCTCGTCGCGCTGCCGCTCGGCAACCCGGCCATGTGGGTGTCTGTCGTCGGCGGCATAGGCATTATTATCGGTATGGTGAGTGCCCGCATGATCTACCGCAAGAAAACGAGGGCACGAAAAATCCCCGCAGTGAGCAGGAATAGCTCATCGGTGGGCACAATTTAGTGTGCCTCCTTGGTTGGTTGTTCGCTCAACGCTGGGCGGTAGCCCTCCAGCTCGGTACGGAGGTTCAGACGCGCAGGCGCATCCCAGAGAAGATGTGCGGTGTCTGAAGCATAGATCGCTGTGCGGTTCAGAAAACCTTGCAGAATCGCCGCTCGGCCGCGAGTGAAGGCGTCCGGAGCGTAATGGGCGTACTCGGCGCGAACCCCAGCGACATAGCGGGTATAACGCGGGCTATCGGCGGCAAGAATCGCAAGGTCAGCATCAAGGAAGAATGCCGCATCGGCACGGGTAAGCGCGCCAGAGGTATATTCCTCAATACCATCGGCTAATTGGTGAGAAGCCGTGAGCTCTATCAGGTGCGCAATAGCGGTAATCTCGCGGTTCGTGAGGGACCCGGTGCTTGCCAGGGGAGTGAGGGCGGTGCGTGCGAGGTCGGCACTAGCCGCCTCGTCTTCGCCGGGATTTGCCTCGTAGACGGCATCATGAAACCATGCCGCCAGAAGTACCGCCCGCGGGGTTGCGGTGTGGTGTCGTTCGTAAAGCGTCTTGAGCGCGGTGAGCATTTCTGAAAGATGCACGCTCGTGTGGTATTTCCGATGCGGCTGCTCATAACGCGCCAGTAGATCTTCGCCCAGTGCCGTGTGTCCGGGCAGCAACGACTCCCAAGCGCGCATGAGACGCGGGCGTATTTTGTTAGGGCGTTCCCGCAATGGCACCCGCAGCCCGCTGCCTATCAGGATGCGCGTTAGCCGCGATCCGCTCACCTCGCGCGCACCTGCACGAACCAGCCCCTCGTACCGATACGCGGGAACATCGTAGTGGTCGGCATCGAAGGCACGTGGACTTATGCCGGTTTTTGCCGCAAAATCGTGAAGTTCCGCCAAAGAAATGTCAGAAATCAGGTGCGAAAAGACCGTGCCGTGTGCGGGCCAGACGGGTGGGTCGATAAAAATACTCACTCGTCTATTCTAGGGGCGTGTAAGATGCTAAAACCTGTGTGATGCCCGTATAATGGAACGAGTTGCCCCCGTAGCTCAGGGGATAGAGCACTTCTCTCCTAAAGAAGGTGTCGGACGTTCGAATCGTCTCGGGGGCACGGGTAGCGAACCCGCTCGATGCAGCTTCCTCACGGAGGCGCATCAAGCGGGTTTTATTTTATCTGCGGGGCGCCGTTGCCCGTGTTGAGGGCGTAGAACATAAAGGTTCCATAACATTTTGCCGCAAATCCTGAAGTAAGAAGCCCTATGCGCTTATTCTGAAAGTGACCGATAAATACCCGTACATATCTATGAGAGGCAATGATGTCTTCTATTTTTACCCGCAGAAATGCATTGTTCGTGTTCGGGAACCGGAGCCGGTGCGGCACTACTGAGCGCGTGCGGTGGTAATTCCACCACTGAAAACTCTGGGTCGGGGAGCGCATCGTCGTCTGATGCATCGCCGAGTACCTCTTCAAGTTCAAGCTCTTCATCGTCGAGTTCAGCCTCCACAAGTTCTTCGTCAGCTTCTGCATCATCAACTTCAGATTCTTCACCATCGCAGTCTGGCGCAACCGACATTGATATGAGCGGCAGCTATGGCGGAAAAATTGATTTTGAGTCCGTTCTGGAATACGAGAAATCCGGTACATATGAGCCCGCTACGAAGGAGCATCCGGCAAAAAACGTTCCTAAACCCAAGAAACCTGCCGGTGCGGATGAGAAGTCCCTCAAGGGCCTCCACCTGAGCATCGCGTTTGCGGTTGCCGCAACGCAATACGCCTATAACACGGGGGATTACTCCCTGCTGGAGCAAAGCTCTATGTCGGAACCAGAACGCAATTACTTCTTGAGGGAAGAGAAGGAACGACTCGATAAAACCCGCGAAGGCACATTCTGGCCGGATAATATTACGATCGAGTATACGCTCACCGAAGAGAGTCCCCGGCTTGAAGGCGATGGCGAATACAAAATGGGATCGTGAATTTATCGTTGAGTACGGTAAATTCGAGGTTGTTGACGGCAAAGTTGAGTACCATTCAGACGAAGACCACGACATGATATATCGCGATAAATTTATAGGTAATCTGACGGCGCAGTATATTAACGGAGCTTGGATAACCAGCGCGGTTGCCAATCAACCGAAGTCTAAGAGCTAAAACGTAAGTGCCCTTGCCTCTGTAAAGGTATTTATCTCCGAAGGACTCTGTTTATCCTTTCGGACTACTAATGTGCGTGCTGTACTGCTCTATACTCCTGTGCGACGAGTATTGCTGATGATGACGGGAACTTGTGCGCTGTGCCGCGCAAAGGGGCAGTGCAAGCCTAAACTTAAACATATACCGATTTGTCCTACACTTCCGATAAGGAGAACTCTACTCATGTCTTCTCTGTTCGATCGTCGAACCGCCCTACTGGTTCTGGGCTCTAGCGCCGGTGCCGTATTTTTATCTGCATGTGCCCCTAAGGTGAATGGGATTGAGGCGACGTCGCCCGCATCCTCTAGTTCATCGTCTTCTTCCAGCTCGTCGAGTTCCAGCTCCTCGTCGAGTTCTTCAAGCTCCAGTTCGTCGGCATCACGTTCAGCGTCGTCAAGCCCGAGCCCGAGTATCGATATGAGCGGCAGCTACAAGGGCGATATTAACTTTGAATCCGTGCTCGAATACGAGAAGTCGGGTACCTTTGAGCCCGCCACCAAGGAACACGCTCAGAGAAACACCCCCAAACCCAAGAAACCGGGGAGTGTCACCGAGAAATCTCTCAAGGGGATGCGCGACACTATCGCCTATACGGCGGCAACGGTCGAATACGCCATTAATACAGGTGATTACTCGCTTATTGAAAACGGTCCTATGAGCACATCCGAGAAAAACCATTTCTTAGACAGCGAGATGAAGGATCTGCTGCAGAGAGCACGGGACGGCAAACGCTGGGTGGACAACGCCAAAATAACCTACACTTTGGACGAAGACAAGCCCGTGTGGGATGGAGAAGTCTACTCGTGGAAACGTACCTTTACGATGAATTACGGCAAATTTGAAGTTGACGACGGGAAGGTAGAGGACGTATCAGACGGCGGAGGCGACGCTAAACGGGAATATAAAGGTCACCTGCTGGCGGAATACCGCAACGGATCTTGGGTTGTTGCAGGTATAGCTTCACAGTTTGAAGACGATGACGATCCCGTAACTCCGTCGAGCTCCCCTAGCGCATCAGCAGGGATTTAGGACCGAGCCCGTCTTCCGCGCGGGGCTCTGCATGAGTCCTCCCATGAAAAAGGAACCCTAATCGTGAATTAGGGTTCCTTTTTCATACAGTGAGGACGAGGGGGAGTTATTCTTCGGGTTTACCGTCTGCCCCGGCGTTTGGCCCGCCCGCGATAAAGGTGGAGGCCGCATCCTTAATGCTGCGCACCAGCTGGTATGCGATACCCGCCAGAGACAGAAGCAGCAGCGCCCAATCCACAGGTAACAGCACGTTCAGAGCGCCGGGCTGATGCGCGGGGTCGGCGAGCGCTGCATCCAGCATAAAAATCGTGGCAATGTGCACGAGCAGGTAGCCCACCGGAGCCGCCGTGAACAGTGCCCGCAGCACCTTCGGCAGGCGCGACGTATACGCCAGAAACGCCAGCGAAAGCCCAAAAAAGAGCGCAAAAACTATGCCCACCGAACGATGCGCATACGTGTAGGCACCCAGATTGTCGCCCAGCCCGGAGGCGAAGGCAGATAGGGCTTCGGCTGAGGTGACGGGGGAGAGGTCGGGAACCTGGGCGTTCGCCAGCCTGCCGTAGCTCGGTAGCACCCAGAACGCCACATAGGCGCCCAGCAGCAGGGAGATCGTGACCGCCACGTACAGAAAGGTCTTCGAACGCTGCTGTTCGGCGGGCGCGTTCGCGCGCACGGCACGGTCATCCATGACCTGTTTGAGCTCATGAATTTTATGCTCTTGGGGTTTTCGCCCGGGCTGCGGTCGGCTCTGCCCCTGCTGCGCCTGCTCGCCATACAGGCGCTTCTTCTGACCTTGTGATAGACCCATACCTTCCATTATTGCGCAGAGCGACTGGTTGTGTCAGCGTGGGGCCTTTACCAAAAGAATGCTGTGGAGTATATATACGGGGCAGGCTTCTTGGTCATCTGCCGCGCGGTATCGCTCGTTTTGCTGATACCCCTATATTAGGAAGGCTGTGGTGCAGCGGGTTATAGCTTGGCCAGGTCGATCTTGCCCATGTGCAGGATCTTATCGCGTGTGGCGGCGTCGGCCATGAGTTCGGCGATGTTGTGGGGGACGACCTGCCACGAGACACCCCAGCGGTCGACGCACCAGCCGCAGCGCTCGGCCTCGGGCACAGCAGAGAGCCCCGCCCAGTAGCGGTCGATCTCTTCTTGGTCGCGGCAGGAGACAATCATGGAGACTCCGGGCGTGAAGGTGAAATCGTGGAAGGTCCCAGAGTCCGTGGCTGCCATCCAGGTGCCGCGCAGGGTAAAGTCGGTGAACATGACCGTACCCGCATCCAGCGGTCCGCCTTCCTCGTAACGGTACAGAGCACCGCGGTGGGCGTTATCAAACAGGGCGATCCAAGCGTCTGTGGCTTCCTCGGCATGAGCGTGATTAGTACCGCCGAACATGAAGGATGGGATAACAAAGGGGCGCGGATCGCCGTCCGGGTCGGTGAGCATGAGCTGCCAGGTCATGCCGAAACGGTCACGAACCCAAGCGTAGCGCGGGGAGAAGGGGTACTCACCCAGCTCCATGAGTACGCCGCCGGTGCTGAGCCGCTCATAGAGCTCATCAAGGTAGTCTCGGGCCTGTTCCTCTCCGCCGAATAAGAGCGGATCAAAGTTCAGGATGCAGCTGATCGACGGGTTCGGGGCATATTGGTTACCGCCGTTGATGAGCGAGAGCTTGAAACCGTGGATGCTGACCGTTGCCGCGAGCCCGGGCGCCTGCTCGGTCACGGATGTATCGCGAAAAACATTGGCGTAGAACTGTGCTGCTTCGTCGGCGGTGCCGTCGCACCAAATAGCGGGAGTGATGACCTGATCCATCCGGTCATCGTAACATGGGTGCACCGCGCGGTGGGGTACCGCTAAGAGCGAATTATGCGCGGCAAACGAGCGCGACGGGTGGGAGCGAGAGGGCAAATACGGTAGCATGGAATATCGAACGTGTATTCTAGGCAGCGAGGTAGATCATGAGCGAACCCACCAACTCCGCATCCGGCGTTGAGCCTGCCGCAGATACCCTCTTTGCCGATCTCGAAAACACGCAGCCACCCTACGACCCCGAATATGACGCCCACATTCCGCCGGAAGATAGTTCCGCACCCGAAGAAGACCCCTTCGCCCACGAATCTTTTATGCCAGAGCTCAACCCTGAAGCGGTGAACGCCCAAACCGTCACCGCCCATGAGGATGCGCTCGGCGAGTTCATGCCGCCCGCCTACCGAGTGGGCGGGTACGGAAGCGAGTACAACCCAGAAGACCCTTACGGGGAGCGCACCTATTCGCTCAGCACAATCGACCCCGCAACCCTGATCGACGGGCTTAACGACCGGCAGCGCGAAGCTGTTTTACACGCCGGCTCGCCCCTGCTGATCGTCGCCGGGGCCGGGTCTGGCAAAACCCGTGTGCTGACGCACCGCATCGCCCATCTGCTCGCAACCGGGCGGGCGACTCCCGGGCAGATTCTCGCCATCACCTTCACAAACAAGGCTGCGGCGGAAATGCGTGAGCGCATCCAAGCGCTGATCGGCCCGCGTGCGCAGCACATGTGGATTTCCACCTTCCACAGCTTCTGCGTGCGCGTGCTGCGCCGAGAAGCCAAGGCGCTCGGGCTCAAATCGACCTTCACGATCTACGATTCGGCGGATTCGCAGCGCCTGCTCACGCTCATTATTAAAGAGCTGAACCTGGACACCAAAAAGTTTGCCCCCAAGGCCGTAGGGCACAGGATTTCTGCCCTCAAAAACGAGCTGGTGAGCGCCGAAGAATACAGTGCGGCGGCCGCGAATAACCCGTGGGAAAAGACTATCGCGCAGATTTACACCGTCTATACTCAGCGCCTTCGCGCCGCGAACTCTCTCGACTTTGACGACCTCATTGGCAAAACCGTGTTTTTGCTCAAGAAGTTCCCCGAAATCGCAAACTATTATCGTCGTAAGTTCCGGCATATTCTGGTGGACGAATACCAAGACACCAACCACGCCCAGTATGCGCTCGTGCGGGAGTTGGTGGGGGCGCATCCGCAGGGAAACACTCGCGAGCAGGGGCCGTACCCGGATGCTCCGCCGCCCGGCGAACTGACCGTCGTGGGCGACTCAGACCAGTCGATTTACGCCTTCCGCGGCGCCGACATTCGCAATATTACGGATTTCGAGAGTGACTACCCCAATGCGCACATTATTCTGCTGGAACAGAACTACCGTTCCACGCAGAACATTCTCTCCGCCGCGAACGCCGTGATTGAACGCTACCCCAACCGCCGCCCCAAGAAGCTGTGGACGGCATCGGGGGAGGGCACCAAAAATCGTGGGGTACGTCGCCGAATCCGAACATGCGGAGGCACGCTACATTGCCCAAGAAATAGACCGGCTTGCCGACGAACACGGCATCAAACCCTCGGATGTGGCGATTTTCTACCGCACCAATGCTCAATCCCGCGCCCTTGAAGAACTCCTGATGCGCGCCGGACTGCCGTACCGCGTGGTCGGCGGCACCCGGTTCTACGAGCGCAAAGAAATTAAGGATGCGCTCGCTTACCTGCGTGCCCTCTCAAACCCGGACGACGACGTAAGCGTGCGGCGTATTCTCAACGAACTAAGCGCGGTATCGGCGCGAAATCTGAGACCGTAGTTGCCGATCACGCATCGGCACAGCGAATTTCGTTCTTTGCCGCCGCCCGTGCCGCTGCCGCCGAGCCGGGGAGCGTGCCGGGTTTGGGCGCTGCTGCCGTGAAGAAGTATGCTCAGTTCGTCAAGCTCATGGACGATCTCGCCCAGATTGCGCGCACCGAATCAGCGGCCACAACCCTAGAGGCGGTGCTCGAACAGTCTGGCTATCTCGCCGCCCTGCGCGAGTCTAAGGATATTCAGGACGAATCCCGGGTGGAAAACCTTTCAGAGCTGCTGGATGCGATGGTCGAGTTTGAGGCGGAGAACCCCGGCGCGGACTTAGAACAGTTCTTAGAGCATGTCTCGCTGGTGGCGGATGCCGACTCGATTCCGTCCCGGGGTGCTTCCGCCGACGGTCAGACCCCGTCTGCCGCGCAGATTGCCGCCGAGGCCGCGGAGGCGAAGGCACAGGGTATGATCACCCTGATGACCCTACACACCGCCAAAGGTCTGGAGTTCCCGGTTGTTTTCCTGACCGGGCTGGAACACGGGCTGTTTCCGCATCAGCGGGCGCTGACCGACGAGGGTGAGATGAGCGAGGAACGCCGCCTTGCCTATGTGGGGCTCACGCGCGCGATGCAGCGGCTCTACGTCACCCGCTCTGAGACCCGCACGATGTGGGGCAAGAGCCAGTTCAACCCGCCCTCACCCTTCCTGGAAGAGATTCCCGAGGAGCTGATCGAGTGGCGTCGCCTGGGCGGATTTGCCGGGTTTGGTGCCTCCGGGATGGGTGCATACGCCAACGGTGCCAGCGGGTATGGAGGCTACGGGCAGGGCGGCTATCGCGGGGCGAGCGGATACAGTTCCGGCGGTGGGCGCGGCTTAGATAAAGGCAACTCGGGTGGCTACGCAGGATATGAGGACTCCCGCTCCCGGGCGAACCGTGAACCATCAACCGCCGAGGTCAATGGTTCGGCAAGCTACGGTTTGGCGGCCGCAGCCAGCGCATCCGGAGCGGTGCGCAACCGATCACGGGTGCATCAAGGCAAGGAAATTCCGCAGCTGAAGGTGGGCGATACGGTGCGCCACACCAAGTTCGGTGAGGGCCGGGTTCTCGCTCTGGAAGGCACCGGCGATAAGACCGTGGCGAAGGTGCGTTTTGCCTCCGAAGAGAAGCGTTTGCTGCTGCGGTATGCGCCGTTGGAGAAAGTCTCGTAGACCCCGACCCGTAGGGCGCATCTGAACACGTGATGCCACCCACAAAAACCGGGTTGATGTGCACCCATAAGTGCACACTAACCTATATTTCCGATAAAGTAGAGATGAGAGGATTTCGAAAGCGTTTTCGCGCGCCCGCACGGGTGCCAAGGCGCATCGTATGAACCTCATGAGACCAGGCCGTCGCATCCCATGCGGCGGCATCACTTCGACGAAGAAGGACACCTGTGGACCTTTTTCGAATACCAGGCGCGCGATCTTTCGCAAAGCACGGTGTACCCGTGCTCAAGGGTATTGTTGCGACCACTCCCGAAGAAGCAAAGGCAGCAGCTGAGGAAATCGGCGGTCTGACCGTCATTAAGGCTCAGGTTAAGACCGGTGGCCGCGGTAAGGCTGGCGGTGTGAAGCTCGCTAAAAACCCCTGACGAGGCATACGAGTACGCTCAGCAGATTCTTGGTATGGATATCAAGGGTCATACCGTTCACCGCGTGCTGGTCGCACAGGGTGCTGACATTGCTGAAGAATACTATTTCTCGATTCTGCTTGACCGTGCAAACCGTTCGTACCTTGCCATGTGCTCGGTAGAGGGAGGCATGGAAATTGAGCAGCTCGCCGCTGAACGCCCCGAGGCTCTCGCTAAGGTTGAGGTAGACCCGCTGGTGGGCATCGACTCCGCCAAGGCACAGGAGATCGTTGAGGCCGCCGGGTTCTCCGCTGAACTGCAGCCCAAGGTGGTTGAGGTTCTCGTGAAGCTGGGCGATGTCTTCAAGAAGGAAGACGCAACCCTTGTTGAGGTTAACCCCCTCGTGCAGACCCCCGAAGGCGATATTCTGGCTCTTGACGGCAAGGTCTCTCTCGACGATAACGCGGAATTCCGCCAGCCGGATCACGTGGCGCTTGTTGATAAATCCGCCGAAAACCCGCTGGAAGCTAAGGCTAAGCAGCACGACCTGAACTATGTGAAACTCGACGGCGAAGTTGGCGTTGTCGGTAATGGTGCCGGTCTGGTGATGTCTACCCTGGATGTGGTGGCATACGCTGGCGAAAAGCACGGCAACGTGAAGCCCGCCAACTTCCTCGATATCGGCGGCGGCGCATCCGCTGAGGTTATGGCTGCGGGCCTTGAGATTATTCTGGGCGATGAGCAGGTTAAGAGCGTTTTCGTGAACGTCTTCGGCGGTATCACCTCGTGCGATGCCGTGGCTGAGGGCATCGTGAAGGCGCTTGAGATTCTGGGCGATTCCGCAACTAAGCCGCTTGTGGTGCGCCTGGACGGCAACAACGTGGAGGAAGGCCGCCGCATCCTCTCTGAGGCAAATCACCCGCTCGTGGTGCAGGCAACCACCATGGATTCAGGCGCCGACAAGGCAGCAGAGCTCGCTAACAAGGCGTAATCGCCACCGAAGGATTTATAGGAAAAACTATGTCTATCTTTGTGAACAAAGACTCTAAGGTCATCGTTCAGGGCATCACCGGCGGCGAAGGCACCAAGCACACCGCTCGTATGCTCGCAGCCGGCACGAACATTGTGGGTGGCGTGAATGCCCGCAAGGCTGGCACCACCGTTACCCACAAGGCAAAGGACGGCTCCGATGTTGAGCTGAAGGTCTTCGGTACCGTTGCCGAGGCTATTACCGAAACCGGTGCAAACGTTTCGATCGTTTTCGTGCCGCCCGCCTTCACCAAGGCCGCCGTGCTTGAGGCTATTGAGGCTAAGATCGGTCTGGTCGTCGTCATTACTGAGGGCGTTCCGGTGCAGGATACCGCTGAGTTCTGGGCTGCCGCGAAGGCTTCGGTGGACGAGAACGGCAAGCAGATTACCCGCATTATTGGGCCGAACTGCCCCGGTATTATCACCCCTGAGGAGTGCCTGGTTGGCATTACCCCGGCGAATATCACCGGTAAGGGCAAGATCGGTCTTGTCTCTAAGTCGGGTACCCTCACCTACCAGATGATGTTCGAGCTCGCCGACATTGGATTCACCACCGCTATCGGTATTGGCGGCGACCCGATCATCGGCACCACCCATATTGATGCTCTGGAGGCTTTCGAGGCTGACCCGGAGACCGAGGGCATTGTGATGATTGGTGAGATTGGTGGCGACGCGGAGGAGCGTGCCGCCGAGTACATCAAGGCGAACGTTACCAAGCCCGTGGTCGGTTACGTGGCTGGTTTCACCGCTCCTGAGGGCAAGACTATGGGTCACGCGGGTGCGATCGTCTCAGGTTCTTCGGGTACCGCTCAGGCGAAGAAAGAGGCCCTGGAGGCTGCTGGCGTGAAGGTTGGCAAGACCCCTTCCGAGGCCGCTAATCTGATGCGCGAAATCTTCGCCAACAAGTAGCATCCCGCCCGGTTCGGGCAGCTAATAAGACCCCCGGCGGTGCGAGTATTACGCTCGCGCCACCGGGGGCTTGTGTATTTGGGATAGAAAATTTATCGAAAAAGAGCTGAAGGAACCTACCCTAGCGTGGTGCCGAAGGCTAGCCCAGCAGGTAGGTGATGCCCGCCGCGCCTAGTCCGATAAGGATTTGGCGCAGCCCGCGACGCATCGGAGAAGACCCCGAGAGTAGGCCCACGATACCGCCGGTGAAGCCCAGCGCCATGGCGACGAATAGGAGCGAAAGCGCCATCGCCCAGACGCCGGAAAGCCCGAAAATATAGGGCAGAATCGGTACGAGCGCCCCGGATGCGAAGAAGCTAAACGATGCCGCCGCCGCGCCAATATCCGTACCCAGCGCTACGTTTTCTTCCTCGCCTTCCTCATTCGCACGGTGTGACAGCGACGGGTCGCAGTCGCAGTCGAGGTACCCGAAACGTTCCAGCGCGCGGTGATGCGCCGCCTCCTCATCCATGCCGCGCGCCCGGTAGATGAGCTCAAGCTCATTCGCGTCAATATCAAGGTCACTTGCCACACGCAGGGTCACCTGGGTCGGCTGGGAGGCATCTAAAAGTTCGCGTTGGGAACGCACCGAAACGAACTCACCCGCCGCCATGGAAAGCGCACCCGAGAGCAGTCCGGCAATCCCCGAAAGTAACACCATAGAGCTGGATGCGCCCGAGGCCGTAATACCGATCGTCAGCGCCAGATTCGAGACCAGCCCATCGTTCGCGCCGAACACCGCCGCTCGGAAGTTGCCCGAGAGCTTTTCACGCCCGTTCGTGGCCAGAGCACGGATAATTTCTTCGTGAATAGCCTCGTCAGCCGCCATTTCTTCGGTGGCGTCGGGATCCTCTGCGTAGGGGGGAACGGGATTCGGCCATTTGCGCCATCGCCAGAATAAAAACCGACCCGAAATGCCGCGCAAGGAACTGCAAAATCGCCGAAGACAGCGAAGGACGTGAAGGTTTGCCGGCGTGTTCGCCGAGCATATCGCGCCAGTGTTGTTGATGGCGTTTCTCGGCCTCGGCAACCTGCATCAGAATCTCACGCTCTTCGCCTTCGGCGCGCTGGGCTAGGTAGCGGTAGATGCGCGCCTCCGACTCTTCATCGGCGAGATAGCGCCGCCACCGCCGGATTTGTGCCTCACTCGGTTGGGTGACGGGGTGGTGCCGTGCCGGTATGTGCCCGGTCGCCGGGGAAGAATCTTCGGATGCGGTGCGAACCCCCTCGGCCTGGGCGGTGAGAAGATGCTCGCTCTGAGTTTTATGCGGTTCGGCCGATGTCATATATACCCCGGGTAGATTGGTGTGCAACTCACCAGCATAGGGGGTTCGTCCTCGAAAATCTAGGAAAAGGTGCCGATGCTTTTATGTTCGCTGCGTCGAACATCTAGGTTGAGATCGCATTGTAAAAGTCGCGGATGAAGGGGCGCCGTTCTATCTGCAATTCCTCGCCACTCTCGGTATAACAATAACTTTCTCAGTCTCACCCTAGGTCTAAGAGTGGTGCCAGCACCCATGTTTTCTAGAAAAATCTGACTTCTAATTAATAACTGCGAGATAACTGCAGATCTCCAAGGGAATTTATATCTAGACCCCTATGAAAGGAGACATCATGCGACTGTATGGTAAGAAAAATAATTCAGGTTCTTCAGCCAGGTATCCCAGTGGGGAGCTGAGCGAGATAAATTCTTCAAATCTTCATGCGGTTGGTTCTTCGCACGGCGGCATCATTCGTGGGGTTGCGTTGTGGAGTGCAAGGCGTCCTATATGGGCGCTCTTGGTCTGGGTACTGTTGATCGGTTTAACTGTATCTCTAAGTACCCTGATCCCCACTCGAATGGCGGGCGAAGTAGATTTGTTGAACGGTCAATCCCGTGAAGCTGCTGTTATGGCACGGGACGCTGGTAAACATAACGCTGCTGAAGAAAACGTGCTCCTCAAACGTTCTGACGGCACAGAAATCAACGAGGAACAGGATGGGGCCGCTATTGAAGACATACGTCATCAGCTAAGTACGGCATCCTACGTGGAGAGTGTAAAAGATCCTGTACCTTCTGAAGACGGAAAGTCAGTATTGATAACTGCTTCCATCGAAGGAAACCCAGATACCGCCTCGGAGCGTATAGAGGGCGTGCACTCTGCAGTATCAGATTTCTCTTCACATCATCCAGAGTACACAATGGTTAATACTGGTAACGCAACCATTAGTTCAGATTTTCAGACTTGGCTAGGTGAGGATCTTAACCACGCTACTTTGGTGACATTACCTATTACACTTATTATTCTCCTCATAGTATTTGGGGCCTGGATTGTAGCTGGGCTACCGCTGCTGGTGGGACTAGCCTCAGTATTTTCTGCTACTGGGCTGTGGGCAGTTGCTTCACAGATATTCCCCGACCAAGGGCTAGTTTCGCATGTCATTTTACTGATCGGTATGGCTGTTGGCGTCGATTATTCTTTATTCTATGTGCGTCGCTTTCGAGAGGAACGCGCTGCTGGGTATCAACGGTTAGAAGCCACGCATATTGCAGCTGAGACAGCAGGGCATTCAGTATTAGTCTCTGGACTTGCAGTATGTTTATCGATGGCCGGTCTGCTGCTGGTTCAAGATGCACTATCGACGGGCGCTGCTATTGGTGCAATCTTGGTTGTGCTGGTTGCGATGGTGTCATCCCTAACGGTACTTCCCGCACTCTTAGTGTTGCTGCGTGGTGCGGTGGATCGTCCGCGAGTTCCTTTCGTTTGGCGACTTTCGCAAGGAACTGGAGGAAGTAAATTTGCCCATCGGATTATAGGGCCGGTAGGCCGATACCCGTGGGCGGCATTAGTGATTATGGTTGTATTGTTCGGAGCACTTGCAGCTCCTGCAGCATCTATGAGTCTTAAGATGACGACTGTGGACGACTATCCAAGGTCTTTGTCATCTATGCAGGCTTTGGACGATATACGTGCGGCATTTCCCGGCAGTAAAAGCAGTGCCAATGTGGTGCTGGAAGGCGAACCGGAACAGGTGCGGCAGGCAGTGGATAAAGTCACTCAACATGCGGGTGAGGACCCTCAAACCTATGCTGGAGTATCGAACACATGGACCTCGGCAGACCAACGCACAGCGGTTGTCGATATCGCGGTAAAACATACGTCAGACTCTGCGCAAGCGCATCAAACGGTAAATCGGCTGCGTTCTGACGTTGCACCATCACTAGGAGTCTCTCGTTGGGCGGCTGGCGGCGATATTGCGTCTGGAATGGATTACACGCAAAACCTGTCGTCAAAAATTCCGTGGGTGGTTGGAATCGTTATTGCGGTAACATTCATCTTTATGTTTGGGGCTTATCGGTCTATACCATTGGCCGGAATCACGATCGTGTTGAATCTTGCCTCAACCTTGGCTGCTTTTGGTGCAGTGACGGCTATTTTTCAAGGGACATGGGCAGAAAACCTTCTAGGATTTACCTCCACTGGACATGTGGTGTCTTGGATTCCTCTGATGCTGTTTGTCATTCTTTCAGGGCTATCCCTTGATTATCATATTTTGGTGGTAAGCCGTATTCGCGAGTTCGCTGCGGCAGGGTATTCTACCCAAGATGCGATTCGTGAAGGCATTACCCGTACAGCGGGGGTTATCACGAGTGCTGCTGTTATTATGATCGCAGTATTCTGCGTCTTCGGTGGACTTTCCTTCATTGAGATGAAACAGATTGGTATTGGCCTTGCTTTTGCGGTGCTTTTGGATGCAACTGTGGTTCGCCTGGTATTCCTGCCCGCGCTGTTGATGGTGTGCCGCAGGTTCCTTTGGCGGCCATCGAAAAATATTGAGTGGGGTATCAAAACATCCCACGAAACGCTGCCCCGTTCTTGAGAGTGAAGAGATATAAAGGTGCCGCCTCCCGCGTAGGGGAGACGGCACCTTTCGTTCTAAAATCCTGTGTGCGGATTACTTAATTTCGCCTGCGCTATTCTCTAGGAATGCGCGAACGAACCACTGGAACTTCTCAAGCTCAGCGGTCTGGCCGATCAGCAGGTCCTCGGTAATGGGGTCAACTTTACCGGCGAACTCGATAGCCTTGCGATGGTCTTCGATCACGCGGGTGTAGACGTCGTTGAGGGCATGCAGGTGCTCGGTCACGCGAGCGCGGCCTACGGGGTAATCCTCGTGGTTGCGTGCTGCGACCAGCGCACCAGCGAGACCGTTGGGGGTTGCACCCAGGGTTGCCATACGTTCTGCGATGTCGTCCACGAAGTTGCGAACGGTGTCGACCTGCGGGTCAATCATTTCGTGCACGGCGATGAAGTCGGGGCCGGTTACGTTCCAGTGTGCGTGCTTCAGGGAAAGATGCAGTTCGTTAAGGTCGTGCAGACGAGCCTGCAGAACCTCGGAAATTTCTTTGCCTTCGTCAAGAGTAAGACCGGGCGCGGTGTATTGTGCGAATGTCATGTGAGACTCCTTCTTAGTGCGTAGATGCTGCTTCAAGGGGGTAGACGGCGGGGGATTTTCACCCGCTATTTCCCCGCAAAAGCGTTATCCTTAGTAAATCATTTTTACGCCCCGGAGTCAAGTTTATTTTTAGTAATTCATAATAAAGGTTGCTTTGGATGCTGTTCTGACAACGCTAAAAAATAGCCCAGATAAGGCTTAGCACACCCCGCCACAACCCTGTGCAATCAGTGAACCATCATCGTGAATACAGTGAGGAATACGAAAATCGGGCGGCTATTCGCCTAAGGCGCGCACCGCATCCAACGTTAACTCGGTATGTAACATGCGGGCATGCCCCAGCTCGGCAGGAACCTCAAGCTCACCCGGCACTACAATTACCTTCATGCCCGCCGCCGTTGCGCTGCGCACCCCGGAGGGCGAATCCTCAACCGCCACACACCGACTAGGCTCAACCCCCAAACGCTGCGCCGCCAAAAGGTATGGTTGCGGATCCGGCTTCGGATGCGTCGTCTCATCGTTGCCGATAATGACCGAGAACGTTCCTTCCGGGGCGGCATCGGCTGTACGCTGAGCGATCGACGTAGTCGCGTTCGTAACAATTGCCGCCGGAATCTGGGCATCACGCACTTGGGTCAGGAAACGCTCAATACCGGGCAGAAACTCCACCTGCTGATGCGCTAGTGCCTCACGAACCTTAGCGACTAGGCGCTCATTAATCTGTTCATCCGGCAGATCAACTCCGCGTTCCCGTAGACGGTCAAGCGTAAATTTCATGGAAAGCCCCAGGCAATCCAGGGTATCCTGCTCGGTCCAGGTGCCGCCGAACTCGGCCGCCAGAGCAACCTTCGCGGCAGCCCACACCGGCTCGGTATCTACAAGCGTGCCGTCATGGTCGAAAGAATTGCGGCGGGAAAAGAAGCATTATTCGTCATAGGTTAAGCCTACCGGGCATTTCTAGGCTGCCCGTAGAGCAACGTCTTTAATCGTCACCAAAAAATCTGTACCTGCATTCAGTGGGTTTTTCGCAATATCGAGCAGAGCATCAGTAACATCTTCACGGGCAATCATTGGGATACCCGGAACTCGCGCAACACTCGCCACATCAAGACCTTTACCCCGCCCTTACCAGGCTTATTTGTCAGCAGACCCGGATGCGCCCGCGAAATATACGGCTGATACTTAGCAACCATAGCGTCGGCCTTTGCGCGATCCGTAAAAATGCTGCGCATCATGGTCTTGCACCCTACACGCATGAAGAAAGATGCGCTCTGTAGCGTATTGCCCACCCCATAGGCGCTCATAATAACGCAGTGCTTCACACCCGCACCCACCACCGCATTCATAATGAGCGGCAGGCGCTCCTGCATGAACGTGGTGGATAGAAACTCTCGCACCGTAGCTTTCTGCCCCAGGATGCTAACCATTACATCCTGTCCGGAAGAAACCGTGGCGAGCCGCTCAGAGTCGTTCAGGGCACCGGGGACAATCATGAGGTTCTGGTGTTCCCCCAAAAGCTCCACCGTCTTATCGGGGTTACGCACATAGGCAGTAACCGTGTGCCCCTCCTCTAGCGCTTTGCGGGTGAAAATGCTTCCGGTGCGACCGCTTGCTCCTAAAACCAGTATTTTCATGTAGGCTCCTATTATTTACCGCTGTGGTCGATATGGGCACCCACAAGCGCCTGATGTGCTCAGTATAACAATAAAGTTTTTGGTTAAAGTTTAGGTTTATGTGGGATTTACCGCGGAAAGCCAGCTGACATGGTGAGTGTTGTACCAGTCCGGGGCACAAACCGTTTAAGATGGCACAGTGAACGAAAAATCTGAGCACGCCGGATCGCACCCGCACGTAAACTCATTAGCCGCACGCACACCTGCCGTCATACAGATTGCAACCCTCTATGCCGCCTACCCCATGGCGTTTGTCTCTGCCGCCTGGATTACCGTTGGCCGTGCCTTCTTTGGTGCCGCTGGTGATCTCGTGCCCATTTTTGCTATCTCATTTGGCCCAGCACTCGCCGTAATTCTGTGTCTGGGCGCGCGGTGGATGTTTCGTGATGCGCATCGTCGCGTTACCAGCGGCGAGTACGCGCGGGTTGGTGCATCCTGGGGATTCGTGTTGTCCGTGTGGACCTGCTGGGCGCTCGCTTTTCTCTTTGGGATGTTCATTCCCGACTACCGTGCCGGGGTGCCGGTGTCAGGAATTGGTGCGCTCGCGGGTGCCGATTATGTGGGCTACGGTGCAGGATTCGGGAATACCTTCGGAATTTTGACCTTTGCTATGGCTATTACCGCTGCCGTGATCGCTTTCAATGCCAATAGGCGCTCGGCGCGCATACAGCAGGGTGTTACCGACGAGGTTTTGGAGGAGCAGGCGCGACAGCAAAGCCCGTATGACTTCTTGGACTGAGATCTAGTCTGATTCTTCGTTCCATGCCCTAAAAAGGCTCTTTATGCGAATAAAGCGTATTTTTCACCGCTTTATTCGCATAAAGAGCCTTTTTTAGTGCTGAATTTTGGTTCCAAAAACCGGTGGTAACCCCTTGCATCCAAACCTTGAGTGTAGTAGACTCAATTTAGCTGTAAAAAGAAGGCGCAGGATGCGCCCCGCACAAGACGCGAAAGGATAAGATTTATGGACGCAAAATTCACCACCAAGAGCCAAGAAGTGCTCTCCGCCGCTAATATGAACGCGCAGACAGCGGGTAACCCCAGCATCGAACCTGCGCACATCCTCAAAGCACTGATGGATCAGCGAGAAGGCGTTGCCGTAGCGGTTCTCAAGGCTGCAGGGCTCGATATCGACGCCATTTCGGAAGCCGCATCCGCAGAGATTAAGAAGCTGCCGAAGGCATCTGGAGCATCTGTACAGAACGCAAACTTCAGCCGCAGCGCCCTCGCCGCTATTCAGAGCGCGCAGACCCACGCCCAGAAATTCGGTGACACCTACATCTCCACCGAAATGCTGCTGCTGGGCATCGCAAGCGGCGATAGCGATACCGCTCGCGCGCTTGAAAACCTGGGCGCAACTGCCAAAGTTATCGAAGAGACCATTCCCCAAGTACGAGGAGACCGCACCGTGGATACCCCGGACCCCGAAGGCACCTTCCAAGCCCTTGAAAAGTACGGAACTGACCTGACAGCGCTCGCCCGCGAAGGCAAGCTCGACCCCGTGATCGGCCGAGACTCCGAAATTCGCCGCGTGGTGCAGGTGCTTTCCCGGCGTACCAAGAACAACCCCGTGCTCATTGGTGAACCCGGCGTCGGTAAAACCGCTGTGGTCGAAGGGCTGGCTCAGCGCATGGTCTCCGGCGACGTCCCCGAATCCCTGCGTGGTAAAACCCTGATCAGCCTTGACCTTGGATCCATGGTTGCGGGCGCTAAATACCGCGGAGAATTCGAGGAACGCCTCAAGGCCGTGCTCGAAGAAATCAAGAAATCCGAAGGCCAGATCGTCACCTTTATCGACGAGATGCACACCGTGGTTGGTGCGGGCGCATCTGAAGGTTCCATGGATGCAGGCAATATGCTCAAGCCCATGCTGGCACGCGGCGAGCTGCGCATGATTGGCGCTACTACACTCGATGAGTTCCGCGAGAATATTGAGAAAGATCCCGCTCTGGAACGCCGCTTCCAGCAGGTGTACGTGGGTGAGCCTAGTGTTGATGACACTATCGGTATTCTGCGCGGACTCAAGGAACGCTACGAGGCACATCATAAGGTGCAAATCTCGGATGCCGCTTTGGTTGCCGCCGCAGCACTTTCAAATAGGTATATTCCCTCACGTCAGCTGCCCGATAAGGCGATCGACTAGTGGATGAGGCCGCATCGCGCCTGCGCATGGAGATCGACTCGGCTCCCGAGGAAATCGACCAGCTGCGCCGCGCTGTAGACCGTCTGACCATGGAAGAACTGGCTCTCAAGAACGAGACCGACCCGGCGTCGAAGGAACGCTTGGCGGCGCTGCGTAAAGACATGGCTGACAAGAAAGAACAGCTGGATGCGCTCAACGCCCGCTGGGAAGCCGAAAAGGCCGGTCTGAACCGCGTGGGCGATCTCAAGAGCGAAATCGACGAGCTGCGCTCGCGTGCCGAGGTAGCACAGCGCGAGGGCAACCTAGCGGATGCATCCCGCCTGCTCTACGGCGAAATTCCCGCCAAGGAGAAGGAACTGGAAGAAGCTCAGCGCGCCGAAACTGAGGCTCATGGCGAGGCTATGGTCTCTGAAGAGGTCACGGCTGACGACATTGCCGAGGTTATCTCTTCCTGGACGGGCATTCCCGCCGGGCGCATGCTTCAGGGCGAATCTGAGAAGCTGCTGGAGATGGAGAAACGCATCGGTGAACGCCTGATCGGTCAGGAAGCCGCCGTGGTTGCTGTGGCGGATGCGGTTCGCCGCGCCCGCGCCGGAATTTCCGACCCGAACCGCCCGATTGGTTCCTTCCTGTTCCTGGGGCCGACCGGCGTGGGTAAGACCGAGCTTGCGAAGGCCCTGGCGGAGTTTCAGTTTGATGACGAGCATGCCCTGGTGCGCATCGACATGAGTGAGTACGGCGAGAAGCACAGCGTTTCCCGCCTGGTGGGTGCGCCTCCCGGATACGTGGGGCACGAAGAGGGTGGTCAGCTGACCGAGGCTGTGCGCCGTCGCCCCTACTCCGTGGTGCTGCTGGATGAGGTTGAGAAGGCTCATCCCGAGGTCTTCGATATTCTGCTGCAGGTGCTTGATGATGGTCGTTTGACTGATGGTCAGGGTCGCACCGTGGACTTCCGTAACGTGATTCTGATTCTGACCTCGAACCTGGGTTCGCAGTACCTGGTCGATCAGGAGATGCCGTTTGAGGAGCGCACCGAGAAGGCGATGCAGGTGGTTCACCAGGCGTTCCGTCCCGAGTTCCTGAACCGTCTGGACGACATCATCATGTTTGAGCCGCTCTCTTCCGAGCATCTGGGACAGATTGTGAACCTGCAGATTCAGGGCATGGGCAAGCGTCTGACCGACCGCCGCCTGACCCTGGATGTTACCCCCGCCGCCCTGGAGTGGCTGGGCTTGGCAGGGTACGATCCGGCCTTCGGTGCCCGTCCACTGCGCCGCCTGGTACAGCGCGAGATCGGCGACCGTCTGGCGAAGGGTATCCTCTCAGGTGCTATCCACGATGGCGACACCGTAGAGGTGGATGTGAACCCGGATGTTGCAATGGACGGTCTGTCAGTGACCTCCAAGCGTGACGACTAAATCATCACGGCGCAAAATAGAATGCTAAGTTGCAGCGGGAGCGTAAATTACGCTCCCGCTGCAACTTTCTTCATGGACATAGTCTCTCCAGAGCTAGAACGCTATTTATTTCCTCGTACGCTCGGAATAACGTCCTGAGTATGTTACTACTGAAACGACGGCAAGCGAACCGTTATTAAAGCCATAAGGAGGCTACCAGTGATCGACCATTTCGGCATCAACGTCAAAGATATTGAAGCAAATAAAGCCATTTTATGAGGCAGTGCTGGCGCCGCTGGGCTATGCTAAGACGATAGATGAAGAGCCATATGGCATGGGTTTTAGCAACCCAGACCGCACGCAGCACACGGGAATGTTTTGGCTTGGGAAAGGTGAGCCCTCCTCACCGCTGCATTTCGCTTTTACTGCGCCATCGCGGGCGGCGGTAGATGCATTCTACGAAGCAGGCTTGGCAGCGGGAGGGCAGGACAATATCGCCCCAAGTGTGCATGCTGACTATCACCCGAACTACTATGCCGCCTTTCTTATCGACCCTAACGGGCATAAGATCGAAGCGGTATGCCATAAAGCGCCATAGAGGCATACAGTAGGGTATATTACTGGCTCCTAATTCCTCTCCGATTGATGCGTCGCTGCTGAACGAGAACGCACTATTACCTTTGCACATAACCGCTCCCCGGAATACAAGGCTGGCGCAGCAGCTATTATCCCCTCAAACGCTTGGGAATCAGCCCTTACTTCTTAAGATTCTGATAGAAATCCTTCTCGAATTTGCGTGCCCAGTCCGCAATAAGTCGGTAGGTGTCGGAGCATAGCTCTAGGGTTGCCTTCGCCTCTATCTGATCGTCGATGGATGCGGCAGCCTGTTCCAGCCGATCTGCCCATTCGCTGTAGGTATCGGCAATAGACTGCAACAGCTCGTGCCCCATCTTCTCGTCCACCATGCGGATATTCGCGATGACGGAGACGAAGTTGAAGTCTACGCGCGCCGGGCTGGAGGCAATATCGTAGAGAAGCTCATGAAGACGTTCCTTGCCTTCGAGAGTAATGGAGTAGACCGTGCGCTCAGGCATAGCACTGTCTTTAACGGTAGTGCTCTCCACGTAACCCTGCTTGTAGAGCTGCACCAGGTTGCGGTATACGGAGGGTGAGCTGATGCGCGCCCAACCGCGCACTCCGCGCTGGTCCATCATTTTGTTCATTTCATAGGCACTCATCGGGTGCTCGTGCAGAGCCCCCAGGATCATAGCGTCGATAGTTGGGGTTGCCATGATGCTTCCTTTCACTATTGCTGTTGCTAATAATACTATCAGTAATACTAGTCTTGTATATAGGGGTTTGTGATCAAGAGAACCCGAACAGGGAAGTAGGTTGCCCGTCCCTAACTGGGGAAGAGAAACATCCCCGACATACACTAGACACATGGAAAAATGGACCGATACGCAGAACTTCGCAGACGCGGGCGAGAAAAGCACACTCATCGCCTCCGCGCATCGCGCCGCCATTCGCTCCATTGAACGAGTCGTCACCGAAACCGTCACCCCGCATGACCCTCTATACGCCGCCGAGGGCATCGAAAAAATGCTCCGCACCGGCGGCGTTCTGGCGCTTACCGGCGCCGGGGTCAGCACCGAATCCGGCATTCCCGACTATCGCGGACCCTCCGGGTCACTCTTAGACCATCGGCCCATGACCTACCAAGAATTCCGTTACGACGATGCCGCCCGACAACGCTACTGGGCTCGGTCTTACGTAGGGTGGAGGCGCATGCGCCGCGCATCCCCGAACCGGGCTCACTATGCGCTCGCCGAACTTGAGCATGCGGGTGCGGTGAACGGCCTGATTACCCAAAATGTTGATGGTCTGCACGTGAGTGCCGGAAGCAAGAACGTGCTGGCTCTGCACGGCGATCTATCCTCAATTCTGTGCCTGGACTGCGGAATGCGCGAGTCGCGTGAGAGCCTGGATATCCGCCTGGACGCGGCAAATCCGGGGTATCTGGAACGCCTCGAAAGTACCGAATTGCAGGTTAATCCTGACGGCGATGTTGAGCTCGATAACGACTATATTCGCAGCTTCCAGATGGTGGGGTGCACGGTTTGCGGATCGACGAAACTCAAACCGGATGTTGTCTATTTTGGTGAATCTGTGCCCGCCGACCGGAAGGCTCGCCAGCAGCAGATGCTCGCGGATTCTTCGGGTGTGCTGGTGGTGGGTTCCTCTGTCGCGGTTATGAGCAGCTACAAGATTGTGCTTGATGCCCTGCGCGCGGATAAACCCGTGGCGGTTATGAATGGTGGTCCCGGGCGTGCGGATGCGCGCGTCACCTATTTGTGGCGCACGGGCGTGGGGGAGGCACTGGAAGAAATGTTGGACCGCCTCGATATCTAATCTGCTAATCCTCGGGCTGCTCAAAAGAAAAAAAGGCGTTGGAAATACCGATTTTCACTATTAAGAGTCTTTTTTGAAAGAAATTAAGGTGCCTGCAATAACATTAAAGTTAAAACCTCAAGATGATATTTAAAGTTTATGGGAATAGTACATCTATCAAAAATACCTGTGTTAATAATTTCTCTTTAAAAAATCCGCTCAAACCGCGTCATAGAGGCGAAGGCAGGGTTTTGAGAGGGTAGTATATAAAGCATGAGAACTAAAAAAATTGCTACTTTCGGTGCCGTTGCAGCTCTGAGCTGCGGATTGGTAGGCGGTTTTACTACCATTCCGGCAGCATTTGCCACTAATTCCCTTCCCGGTAATTCTGTATCTACTTCTGTTCCGGGAAATTCGGAACACTCCCACAGCGATAAAGCTAAGATCTCTTTCCCCAATGAATGGAAAGAAGGTCAGGAATTGACCTTCCAAGGTTCCGGCTATACAACCGAAGATGGTTCTGCTGGGTCCACTCTGGTGCTTAAAGATGGTGAAGGTGCCATCGTGGGTACCTATGATGCGGACGCGCAGGGCAATGTCTCCGGCAACATCAAGTGGAATGCTGCCTATGCAGGACGTGACTATGTTGAAATTACCGTTCTGACCGGCAAAAAGGCTGGCGATGTGCGGCGCAGCGAGACTGTAAAGGTCAAGGTCGTAGCTTCTGAGAAGAGTGGTTCCCTTCCCGGTGAAGGTGGCCAGGGCGGCATGGGTGCCGTAGGTGGCGGCAGCACTCCCACATCTACGCCGACTGTGACTCCCTCATCGACTCCTGAAGCAACCACTCCTGCTTCAACTCCGAGTGCATCCACCACTGCTGAGGCTGCAAGCACCCCATCTGCTGCCGCAACCGAGACCGCTCAGGTGACCAACGGTTCTGAAACCCACCAGTTTGCAACCTGCGAAGAGGCTAAAGAAGCAGGTTTCAAGGACATTAAGCGCGGCGACGCTGCATACTCTGAGAAGCTCGACAGCGACCATGATGGCGTAGCTTGCGAAAGCAACGGCGGCAATGGCGAGCAGGGTAGCGCATCCAACGGTAACGGCGGTGCAGGCTACGTCTCGGATAACAACAATAACGGCTCTAATAACGCTTCTTCGAACAGCAATGGCAAGCTGGCTAACACCGGTGCAAACGGTGCTTTGACCGTAGCAGGTCTGGGTATGGTTGCTCTGGGCGTGGGCGGTGCAACCGTAGCTGCTCTGCGTAAGCGCAAGCGTGCCTAAAGATTAGATGATCAAGTCCTCGGGGTGGCTCTAGAAGCTGCCGGAGGCTACAAGAATCCCCCGTTCCTCATGATTAGAGGCGCGGGGGATTTTGCTGTTTAAACCTCAAAATCTAGGAAGATAGTTTCCACAAAAAAGCTGCCGATGCCGCCCTCCGAAGCAAGACCCCTCTCGACAGTAATAACGATCGAAAAGCGTACCAATTAGGATTTGCATAGGAGACGTGATCTAAGTCAGAATGTGCCTTTTGCGCATCCTTAAGACCTCTATATAGGCGCTAACGCTCCGTATATGCAAATCCTGAATTTATGAGCATACCACCACATTTTTGTAGTACTGAGTCTCGTTCTTTATCCTTTATTCCCTGCAATCGCGGGGAACTTTTAGATATGCACGAAATACATAACTACAAGTTAAGACAGACACAGGAAGAACACAGGAACGGGCGCGAACCTAGAAATACAAGAACATAACGGCACACAAAACGGAACGGAGAGTCCAATGGATATCTTGATGATGGGACTGGCAGACCTAGTAGCAATTGGCACGCTCTGCACCCTGTACATGATTCGTCATAAGACCCGTGAACTCATGATTTCATACGCGGTTATCAACGCCGGTGTTTTCACCGTAACGGTCGCCCTGGCACATGCCGGAAGCACCGCGGGCGCTATGGGTCTAGGACTCTTCGGCGTTCTCTCTATTATCCGCCTGCGGTCTACCTCCCTAAGCCAGCGCGAGGTCGGGTACTACTTCGTATCTCTCGCCCTAGGTTTGATCTCCGGCGTGCGGCTTGACCCGCCATATATCGCCTTCATCCTCATGGTGGTACTGGTCGGAATCATCGCACTACTGGATTCACCGATCTTTGAAGCGAAAAACCAGCCGCGCACCCAAACCGTCACGGTGGATCGCGCTATCAGCGACGAAGGAACCCTGAAAGCCTATCTGGAATCGCGCCTCGGGTACGAGGTCGTCTCCGCTAAGATTCTGGAGCTTGACCTGCTCAACGACACCACACAGGTGACCATAACCTACAAGAGCTTCCCCAACTCCAAGAACACCTTAACGCGAATTACGAATACTACGCTTCCTAGGCTTTATCTCGCAGATATCGCCTAAAACTACACCTAAAAACTCACACGTTGAAAGGACCTACCATGAGTCCCCAAGCACCTCAGCCGTACACCCCGTTTCAGGGTGGCGCCGCACAGACTTTGGAATCTACGCACATCCCTGCGGTAGATAATACTCCGTCTTCTCACCGAAGCGGGCACCGAGAGGAAAGTACCATGTCTATCGTGCCAACCTATTGGCAGAGCATCAGCCTCGATGAACTCAACGAAAAAGCCGCTATGCAGACCCGTGTGGACCGCAAATACATTGTGGACGCAGATTATGCGGCATCTATCCTAGCTGAACTTCCCGCCGACGAGGCGGCCGTCCTAGAAATCGACGGTCAGCGTGAATTCGCCTATGACTCTGTATACTTCGACACCCCTGACCTGGTGAGCTATAAGGCTTCCGCCATCGGCAGCCGTAACCGGTTCAAGGTACGTACTCGCAGCTATCTGGATTCTGACCTGAGCTTCTTGGAAGTCAAGACTGAAGGGGCTCGTGAATTCACGGTCAAGGAACGTATTCCGTACTCTATCGAAAACCGTGACATGCTCACTGCAGAAGGCAAGGAATATGTAGCTACCGCGCTTGAACAGCTGACGGATGCGTCTGTAGATGACCTGGAGCCGGTTGTTCGTACCGGGTACCGTCGTACGACTGTATATCTGCCCCAGTCCGAGCAGAATCCGGTGGGTTCTCGTCTCACGATTGATACCTCGCTCACCTGGACTCCGCTTTCAGAAAGTGTGCTCATGTACACCGCAGACGGTGGTGAAGGGCCAACCAAGTATCAGGTCGGTACCGAATATACTGCACCCGGTACGGTGATTATCGAAACGAAATCCGGCAGTGCACCTTCGGTCGCTGATAAGTATCTGTGGCGTGCGGGCATCCGACCCGTCAAAATTTCTAAGTTCGCTACGGGTATGGCTGCACTGAATCCTCAGCTGCCGGCGAACAAGTGGAAGCGCACGATTCAACGTTGGATGCAGCTTGAACCTGCCGCTTAGATCTAGACCCTGAGCGGGTAACGTCTTAGAACGCGGTACAAGAATAGGGTGGGGTTTCCAGAATACTCCCAACACGGTGAGTCTCTGGAGAAACCCCACCCTCTCGCGTAGGATGGTTGAGGCAATCTTTACCGAGATACTTAATCCCTACAGACAAGGAACCCCGTTCGAGATGTTCAAAAACCGGTTTACATCTGTTCTTACATGCGCCTTTGCGGCATCGCTGGCACTTGCCGGATGCGCCATTAGTGGGAACCCTGATAACTCCAAAGCCACTGTGACCGCACAGGAACAGGGGAAGGAGCTTAAATCTGGCGTATACACCTCGAACACCAAAAATGGTGAAAAGATTGACGCGCAAACTCACTTTACGCAAGAAGACGTGACCTGGAACCAGGATGCTGTTCTTCCGCTCAATCTGGCAGATCCTACCGCAACCGATGGGGTTAGCGAACAAAACGGAACGATTACGATTACGAAGGGGGGAACCTACCGTATGTCTGGCGACTATACGGGGCAAGTGAAGGTTCAAGCCCCCAAGACAGATAAAGTTCAGCTCATTCTTGACGGCGTTAACATCACGAATGAGACCGGATCTGCTATTAACGTTGCCTCTGCCGACGAAGCCGTCATCTACACATCCCGGGGCAGCACCAATAACCTCAGCGACGGCCCAGAATACGCAGTTCAGGGCAAAAAAGAGGCAGATTCTACGATCTATTCAACCGCTAACCTAACCCTTGCGGGCGATGGAACGCTGAACGTCGCCGGTAAATTTGACGAGACGGTGCACACCACCAAAGGACTGGTTGTTGCCGGAGGTGCCCTCAACATTAATTCCTCGAAGACCGGACTTAAAGGCAAGGACTACGTGGATATTCAGGGCGGGACCCTGCGTATTGAAGCCGCAAAAGACGCGATTAAAGCCACCAACACCGAGAACAAGGCCTTGGATGGGTGCGCGTGGCTGGCGGTGACACTGTTCTTCGTGCTGGTGACGACGGCATCAAGGCGCTGCGCACCCTGGAGATTCTGGACGGGAAGCTCACCATCGAAGGGTCTGAAGAAGGGCTTGAAGGGCAATACGTCAATATTCATGGCGGCAATACGCTCATCAACAGCAATAACGACGGCGTGAATGCCTCGCTCAAGGACCAGCTGCCTAACGATCAAGAGTATGAGGATCAGAAGGAAGACAGCGATCAGCCGGATGCCAGCCCCGTACCCTTGGGTGGTGCCCGCGATACCACAGAGGTTATTGATACCGTGATCAACATGACCGGTGGAAATGTAACCCTCAACGTGGGTGCTGACGGCATGGACTCTAACGGACACGAGTTCTACACAGGAGGCGAGTTGCTAATCAACGGTCCTCAAGACGATGCCAATGACCCTATTGATCCAAATGGTGACATCACTGTAAGTAACGACGCCAGGATCTCATTTGGCGGCGGCGGTGTAGAGCTTTTCAAGCGCCCGATCGACGACTCCACAAATGGGTATCTGCGAATTGCAGATAACGATACTTTCCCACAAGGGCAGTCTGTTCAGGCAGTAGATTCTGCCGGACAAGTTGTTGCAAACTACCGGGTGATTACTCCGGGCGTTAAACAAGTATTTTTCTCGAATCCCTCTATCGTGAAGGGTCAAGAATACACTCTTTACCTAGCACCCACGCTGGTGGATCCGAAGACCACCACCCTTGCACCTGGTGCCGTTGAACGTGGAACTTTCACGGCATCAACCCCCGATCTGTAAAACATAACGAGAGGAGAGAATCCTATTCCAACCTTTAGCCTGCGCAGGATACAACCATCACATAAACTCCGGCGCGGGAGGCGGTGCACGCCACAAATATGCATCAGAAAATCCAACTTCTATCACACGACACATACATCAGGAGCCTGCAGGAACCCGTGAATTTGATGCGGCAGGTACCCGTTACCCCGTAGAATTCGGATGTAAACCCTGAAAATACTCACAAACTGCTCAAACAGTGTAGATAGAAAGTGATTCTTTCCCCATGAATAAAAAAATACTGACTTCGGCAACCTCGGTAACTTTGCTCGCGGCGCTTGCGCTCACCGGATGTTCAACTACGAGCAACGCCCTCGCCTCTGGCACGACGGCGGCGGATAGCTCAGCTGGTACGACTGCGACAACATCCTCGGCAACCGCCACCGACACTGCCGCCAGTAGCTCGTCATTCTCGACCAACGTGAAAAGCGGCGAAAAACTCGACGTCGACACTCACTATTCGGAACAGGATCTCAGCTGGGACGCTTCCTCCGAAACCGCGATTGACCTGTCAAACCCCACCGCAACGGACGGCGTTACGGTTGAAGACGGCACCTTGACCATCACGAAGGCTGGCACGTACAAACTCTCCGGCGAATACCAGGGGCAGATCAAGGTCGAAACCGCTGACAGCGACGCGGTTCGGCTCGTTCTCGATAACGCAAACATCACGAATTCCAGCGGTGCCGCGCTGAACGTGGTAAACGCTGACGAGGTTATTCTTTACAGCGCATCCGGCACCACCAATACGATAAGCGACGGCGCAGACTACACCGCAACGGGGGAAGATGATCCGGATGCCGTGGTCTACTCCAAGGCCGACATGACGATCGCGGGTGAAGGCGCCCTGAAGGTGAACGGCAACCACGAAGACGGTATTCACACGAGTGACGGCCTTGTGATTGCCAGCGGCACTCTTGAGGTCAATGCGGCGAACACCGGCATCAAGGGCAAGGATTATGTGGATATCCTAGGCGGCACTATTAACGTGACCGCGCAGCAGGACGGCATCAAGTCTACTAACGACACCGACGAGGGGCAGGGCTGGACCCGCCTGAGCAACGGTACCGTGACTGTGAATGCGGGCGATGACGGTTTCAAAGCCTCTCGGGTCGTCGAAATTTCCGGGGGCTCCCTGACGGTTGAACAGTCCGATGAAGGCATTGAGGCACAGTACATCAATGTCTCTGGCGGCGATGTAAACGTCACGAGTGCGGATGACGGCATGAATGCCTCGCTGAAGACAAGCGATTCTGAGAGTACGGATTCATCCGCGAACACCTCTGATACTGCCAATCAGCAGCAGAACAACCAGCAGCAGGGCAGCATTCCGGGCGGACAGCAGAGCGGAACCTCCAATCAACAACAGCAGGGGATGGGACAGCCTCCGGCAATGCCCGGCGGTAACGCCCAGGACGGCAAGTCTCAGAACGGAACTACAGGTACCGGCCAGCAGGGGATGGGCCAGCCCCCGCAGGGTGGTATGCCCGGTGGTGGTGGCGGAACCTTTGAGGTTATCGATGCTGCAATCAACGTGAGCGGCGGTCACGTTACCGTCAATGCTGAGGGCGATGGCATTGATTCGAACGGTGTCACAACTCTTTCTGGAGGAACGCTGATAGTGAACGGTCCCAGCCAAGGCGGTAACGCTGCGCTGGATACCAACGGCGACTTGCTCCTCAACGGTGCCACGGTTCTCAGCGGCAGCACGGCAGATATGTTCGAGGCTCCCTCCACCAACTCGACGAGCGGCTACCTGAAACTGACCAATAGTTCCGGATTTGAGCAAGGATCCACGGTTCAAGTAGCGGATTCATCTGGTAAGGTGGTGGCTAACTATAAAGTCACCAAGTCGAATGTGCAGTTGGTTCTCGTCTCTAGCTCATCGATCGTCAAGGGTCAGAGTTACACGGCGTACACTACAACATCGGCTGTGGACTCCAACGCAACGTCGTTGGCATCCGGTGCGACCGAGCTAGGTAGCTTTACAGCCAGCTAGTGCGGGTTGTTCCCAGGGACTTGGGGATAAAATCTTTGAGTCTCGGGCTTGTAGAGATGGGTTGCTACGCGCGGCTCTTATAGAAGGCTCCTACAAAGGTCTGGGCTCCACATCAGCGTATAATGCGCGAGGTGGAGCCCAAACCTTATGCATAATTCGCCGGAGTTCAGGCGAAGAAACTGAAGATTCGATAGATTTTCTGAGCATGAATCTGTCAATCAACAAGACATTGAGGGGTAAAACAAGGTACCCTAGAACATAGGAAAGACTAGAGAGCGATCCGTGGGTTATGCGCGCCTTGGGTGTGGTGGCTGCGGACATGAGGAAAGAGGGGGTCACGCCATGGGGCGCGGCCGTCAGAAGGCTAAGGCAACACGGCAGGCTCGGGAGATGAAGTACTTCAGCCCCGAGACCGACTACAGTGCACTTGAGCGCGAGCTCAACGCTAAGAACACTAAATCCTCCGAATCATCTTCTCGTCGCTATGATGATGAGGATGATTACTCGGCATACGCGGAGAAATATGCCAAATATGATGATGAGGTGTAGCGGTAGAGCCCTAGCGTTACGCTCATACGTGAACCGGCTTAAGCACCCTGCAGGGTGGCTTGGGCCGGTTTTTTATATACTCTGCGGGCGTGCTTGAGCGGCCTACGGGTTTTCATGTTGGCTTGTTTGCGCATCTGCTGATGCTGGCGGGCATCCTGCGGTATGGATACGATAGTGTCACCTACGAAAATGTACAATACCCGAATAAGGTCCGTGCCCACCTGGATATTCCCGCCAATGAAATCGCGCTCGCGGGAATTGTCCTCAGTTACCGCAGTGATGACAAGGCGAATTCGCATCGCAGCCCCCGCTCCAACGGTCGAGGGGATTTTAACGATCACGTAAGGAGAGAATGATGGGAACTAAAGATGATATTGTGCGCATAGCCACCGACTATATCCAAAGGAACGGCGTCAACGCTTTTAGCTACGCAGATATAGCGCGCAAAATGAACATCAAAAAACCCAGCATTCACTACTATTTCCCTGTGAAATCCGATCTCGTGCGTGCAGCCTTCGAAAAGTACAGCACAGACTTTTTTGAGACGCTACGCCAGGGCGTGGATGCGGCACACAGCCTCCGCGAAGAACTCGAAGCCTATATGAGGCCCTACCGTGCGAACCTGGAACAGGGCTATAAACTCTGCCTCTGCTCAATGCTGGCGCTGGAATCCCTGGGGCAGAGCGCATCCGCTTATGATGCTGAAGAGGAAAAGAAGACGGCTAAACGGGGAACGCATATCAACGCAACGTTCGTGCCCCTGCGCGCCCAAGCTGAAAACCGTGAGCCTGCCGAGATCAACACCGCAGACTTTCAGACTAAGAATATTCGCTGGCTCGCCGAGCGTTTTGAGCACGCCGGGTACGATCCCGAGCACTCGCAGGCAGAGGCGGAGTCCTTATTCTGTACGGTGCAGGGCGCGCAGCTGATAGCACGCTCCGCACAGAGTCTTGACCTCTTCGACTCCGTCACAAAGCGGCACCTCGATAACCTCACCGGCGCGTAAGCGCGTATCACGCAGAGGCGGCAGGTCTATTTTGAGGGTTATTGTGCATTTTGCGGTTATTTAAGTCGCCCGATGCACGATAACCCGCGAAATAGAAATCGGACTAAAACGGTCTGGCAGCTAATGCATCAAGCTGTGTGAAGTATATGCGAATGGTGAGACAACCCCCGGAAATGAATACTCATACATAGCTAAAACATAGCTTCTTCATGTTTTAAAACGAGAAATGCCACGCATTCTAGAACCATGAAGAACGAAAATACTACCGCAACACTGTCGGTCGAACAGGTCGAAGAGACTGCTGAAACATCCCAGAAACCCAAGAAAAAGAAAGTAACTAGGCGCGTTCTCTTGGGAGGCGGCCTCGGCACCCTTGCCGTCGCAGGTGTTGGTGCTGGCTGGGCATATAATCGTTATCTTGCCGAGCATACGCAGATTGACGATACCGTAGCCTATGAAATCACAACAAGCAAAGAATAATAATTCATCATCTGACGGTGCCTCAAGTCCCAGCGAACTCACCAACGTTAAGGTTACCTCTGATGGTCTGAGCGCCAGCGAAGGCTCTATTACCATTACCAAATCCACCGAAGGAAGCGGCAACAACGCGGTCGTTTCCTTTGCCGCAGAGATCAAACTCAACGCCATGACCCTGCTGCGCGGAGCCTTCGCCAACAACAAATTCGGGCAAAACATTATCGACACGCCTTCCAATATCGCCGCGCAGCACAACGGTATCTGGGCGATTAACGGCGACTACTACGGGTTCCGTGACACCGGCATCGTCACTCGCAACGGTGTGGCATACCGCGATTCCGGCGCCCGTGAAGGGCTCGCGTTCTACCAAGACGGCTCCGTCAAACTCTACGACGAAACCGGCACGAACGCGCAGCAGCTCCTCAACGAAGGTGTCTGGAATACGCTTTCCTTCGGGCCGGCACTCGTGCGGGACTCAGAGGTTGTCAGCGGCATTGATCAGGTTGAGGTCGATACCAACTTCGGCAACCACTCCATTCAAGGCAACCAGCCGCGTACCGGCGTGGGCGTGCTCGGGCAGAACCACCTCGTATTTATCGTGGTCGATGGGCGTTCCGACGGGTATTCGCGCGGAGTTACCATGCCCGAATTCGCCTATATGTTCAAGGAACTCGGATGCGTAAGCGCCTATAACCTAGACGGCGGCGGATCCTCGGTGATGGTCTTCAACAACCAGCTAGTCAATAAACCGATGGGCGGCACCAAAGAACGCGGAACCAGCGATATTCTGTACATCGCCGGGAGCGCATCATGATAATCCTGATACCCGCCTATAAACCGGATGAATCTCTCGTGCGGTTAGCGCAGCAGATTACAGAATTGGATGCGCACGCCGAAATCCTGGTGGTCGATGACGGCTCGGGAAGCACCTACGTGCCGATCTTTACCGAGTTGGCGATTCGGGGCGTCACGATTATTACTCACCCTGCAAACCGTGGAAAAGGCGCGGCCCTGCGCACCGGGCTGGCGTGGGCACGGGCGCATCGGCCCGATCACATTGTGGTAACGGCGGATGCTGACGGGCAGCATTTACCCCGCGATATTCTGCGAGTGGGCGCTAAAACCGAGCGAATGGCGAGCATTGGTACACGTGCCCTCGTGCTGGGGGTACGCACCCTGCCGGATACTCGCGCCGAGTTCACCGAGCCCACCGTTCCTCTGCGTTCCCGGTTGGGTAATGCACTTACTGTTGGGTTCTTCACGCTGGCGACGGGCACTCGCATTGCCGACACCCAGACGGGGCTCCGCGGGTTTACCACACAGATGATTGATTGGGCTCTCAGCCTGCGCGGCGATAAATATGAATACGAGTTTTCAATGCTGCTTCGTGCCAGCCGGGCCGGGGTGGAGCTTATTGAGCTGCCCATCGTGAAAGTATATGAGCCGGGGAACCCGAGCAGTCATTTCCGCCCGATCCGCGATTCCGCACGAATCTACGCGCCGCTGTTGGGATTCTTAGTATCTTCCTGCACTGGGTTTATCGTGGATGCGCTCGCCCTCTTTGCCCTCGTAGGCGCGAGTTTTGCCCTGCTCCCGGCGATTGTGCTGGCGCGCATTATCTCGGCGCTGACGAATTTCAGTATTAACCGTATGCTCATGAACGACGGTGCCGATCGCCCCTCGCGCGCGGTGTCTCTGGGGCGCTATGCGATTTTAGCGGTGGGGATTTTGCTTGCAAATGCCACGCTGATGGAGGTTCTCACCGCTTTCGGGGTCATGCTCATCGTGGCGAAGATCCTGACCGAGCTGACCTTGATTCCCCTCAGTTTCGCGGTGCAGCGTCGGTGGGTCTTTCCTGCCAGCACCGCCTCCGCAGATTACGGAGCAAAACGAGCGCTCACGCGAGCTTGCCACGCATTCTTTGTAGAACATCCTGCGGCGTAGGTCTCTCCCTATAAAAGGCTCATTATTCAAATAATGAGTCTTTTATAGGGAGGGGGAACATAGATTACTTAGTCAGAAGCCGGGGCCATTTCCGAAAGTTTAGGCAGTGTGCGAAGACTTCTTTGTGAGAGCATCAGGATCAAAGCCAAAACCATAAACGATCCGTAAAAGAGAACCGTTCTGGAAATCCCCCACTGCACATACATGATGCCAGCAAGCAATGCCGCCACAGGAGCTAGAAGCATATTCGGGATGCCCTGCGCCGAATGTACACGTCCTATCATGTCTACCGGAGTCGAAGCATTGATATACGCGACGATACTGGAATTGAAGGCAGGAAGCGGCACTCCCGAAATAAGCATCAGCGCACAGGTTATCCAAAAATAGTCGTGGGTGAACGCCGCTGTCATGTAGCATATGACCATCATCCCGACCGCCAGCACACCCAATGTTCCTAAGGCGAAACGCTCCGTCATCCACCCGACTGTTAGGGACCCTAAGAGCACTCCGGCACCAAAAACACAGGCAAAAATACCGATACTGTAGGCCGCAATACCCTGTTCCGCGTAATAATAGATGAAGACGAGTGGCAGTCCTGTTGCGGCAAAGTTCGCGCAGCAGGCTACAGATGCGATCGCTACAAGAACACGGTTCTTCACAACATACATGAGCCCTTGGGCAAGGTCGGCAAAAAATCCGGTAGATTGTGTATCGATGACAGTATCGGACACCGTAGTTTCACTGCCTGCCTGCCGGTGCTTACGCTCGGCATGCACAACAGTAGATGAACTAGGTGCCGCCAGAAAAGCTGTGAAATTGACAAACGCGTGCACGCAAGCGGTCAGAATCAAAGAAGTGGAGGCGAGTAGACCCGCTAACGGGCTGCCAATTAGGTTTGCGGCAGATTCTCGTGTTTCTCCTAATCCAGAGGCGTACCCGAGCTGTTTGGTAGGCACCACCCGTGCGATAATAGCCTGCTCGCTGGGGTAATCGAACGATGATGCCAGTGCCATCACGCACAGGATGCCTATCAGAATTGGAACAGAACCGACGTTTGCGAGAACACACAGGGTTAGGACTATCCAGGTGATGCACTGCCCCATGCATGAAAGCGTAAGAGTGTATGTGGGCTTATATCTGTCGACAATAACTCCAGTCAGGAAGCTCGCCAGTATGCGTGTTACACCTGTAGCAAAGAGGGCAAGACTCGCGTTTTCGGGGGAGCCGGTGAGGAACAGCATGATTAGGGGAACACTTATATAAGACATAGCGTCTGACAGCTGGTTCGCACCTATCGCGAATACTGTGCGTCTCAAAGGGATATTTGCCCGCAAAAGGCTGTGTTTACTCATGGGGTTCTCCAGATATTCAAGGTTGTGAGGCTACTATGCCTCATAGCAGCGCAGCACCGCATCATGCCTCATAGCCGCTACATATTGTGCAGAGCAGACAGGCGCGATGCGGTTATTGCCCTCATCAATTACTCAAATAAAAACCCCGTGTGTTGAGCATGGATGAGATTTGTATGATGTCCTATATCATAGACATGCATCACACATAAAGTAAAATTTTATGTAGACTTAAAATTGCACATATTTTCTCTATTTCACTTCTTACTAAAAAGGCTCTTGATGTATATCAAGAGCCTTTTTATGTGTTATCCGTCAGGGGCTTTTAGTAGCGGTAGCCTACGTTATAGTAGCCGTAGCCGCGGTAGCTGTTACCCCAGCCGTAGGAGTACGATGCCCACCACGGATGCCCTGAACGGTGCATCCACGAGGTGTTGTGCCAGCTTCCACGGTGTCCGCGGTGGTATCCCCAACCGCCCCAAGAACCGTATCCGTAATCCCAGCGATTCCATGCACCGTATCCCGACCAGGGATCGTACCAGGGGCTGGGGGGAGTAGTAGCCTTGACCCGGGTAGTCGTACCAGTACCACCATGAAGGAGGCGCTGGCTTATAAGACTCCGAAGGTGCGGGCTCGGGCTTCTTGGTTTCCACGGGAGCCGGGCTCGGCTTAGGAGTCTCAACCGGTGCGGGCTTGGTAGGCTTCGGCGAAGGTTTGGGCTTGATCGGCAGAACCGGCAGCTGTTCCTCATACGGAGGCAGCGTGGGCAGCGGCTTCGACGGCGGGGGTGCAATCGGGCGTACAGGCTTGCTCGGCGCAGGCGTTGGGGTAGGTGTGGGCGCAGGCGCGGGCTTTGAGGTTTCAGCCGGTGCCGGAGTAGAGCTTTCAGATGGCGCGGGTGCAGGCTTAGCGGGTTCGGACGGTGCAGGCTGAGTCGGTGCAGGGCTCGGCTGTTTCTCCGATTCTACGAGCTCATCGACCTTATCCATCGCCTTAGCCGCATCTATAATGCCGGCGCCGCAATAGTCACGATCGCAGGTGATCGGGTTAGCGGTGGATTTCAGAATATCCAGAGCCTTCTCGTAGCTCAGGTTCGGGTATTTGACCGCATGATGGCAATCGTGCCCGCAACGTGAGGAGCCGCCATCGAGGTACCCTCATATTCGGCGTAATCTTCCTTTTCGGGAACAGTCTTGCCTTTATTTACCAGCGAAAGAACGCCCACACCCGACTGCCTAAAATCGCCGCCGGGGGCGCTGACGGCAACGGTCGAGCCGTAGTTAGAGTAGGGTGCACGTGAATTTCCAGGGTTGCTTGCGCCCACATTGATCACGCCGTCACAGCTGCCGGGAATCTGAGCCGAAGCATTCTGATTTGAGTTTCCGGCGGAGGTTACGATGATGCTGCCGCGCTTGTTCACGGACTCGATGGCACGGTTGTAGGTGCGCGAGCATTTCCCGGCACCGCCCAAAGACATGTTGATAACCTGCGCGGGGTGCTGGTTCGCGGGTACACCCCTCACGGACCCACCGGATGCCCAGATCATCCCATCAATGATGTCTGAGTCGTAGCCGCCGCAGGCACCCAAGACGCGCACCGGCACGATCTTGGCCTTCGGGGCTACCCCGGCAATACCAATGTTGTTGTTGCCGACGGCCGCTATAGTCCCGGCAACATGGGTGCCGTGCCAGGTTGAATTGGTGGCTTTTGCCCCAGAACCGCACTGCCCTTCAGTGGTCCAGTCGCCTTCATCCTGGGGGTTGTTATCGCGTCCGTTGCCATCGCGCGCCGCGGAGGCATCCGACACGAAATCGTAGCCGGGCAGCACATTCTCATCCAGATCTGAATGCTTGGTAACACCGGTATCGATCACGGCAACGGTCACCTGGTGATCCCCTGCGTGCTTCAGCGCATAATCGGCTTTGATAGTGGTGAAACCCCACAGGCGTGACATCTTAGGATCGTTGAAATCGACCTTGTCCGAGCCGGGGAGGCTACCGGTGGGCTGGCGTTTGAGATCGGGCTCGACCGAGTCCACCTGTGGGTTCTCGGCGAGCGTCTGCATATACTGTTTTGCCTGCTGTGCATTCAGCGGCTTTGACAGAGAGACCACCGAATCATTCTGCGCGGTATCACGCACATAGGTGGTTTTAACGCCGAGGAGCTCGTCAAGCGAATTTACGCTCTTCTCGATGCCCTGGTAGAGTTCGGGCACAAACTCGGAGTATTCGCCAGATTCCAGCCCCGCGATATTGAGGTCGTTCTTGGCCTGATCGGCATAGTTGATGATAAAGCGGTCATAGCCCTGTTCCTGCTGCTGTGCCGAGGTTGCAGTCAGAATATCCTCAGCCTGTGCGGCTGTGGGAACGCCGGTTTTCGTTGATACCGGCGATGCGGGTGCGGCGTGAGCGGACGGTGCGCAGAGCCCCACCATCAGGGATGCGATACCCGCCACGCTCAGCGCCGCCATGCGGGTCCGCTTCACCGTAGGGTGTTCGATGAGTGACATGAAATGTCCTATGTTCAGTTATGTGTGAGTGAATATATGTGATGGCGAATTTGTGATTGAACTCGTCATCAAAAAATAGAATATAGGGCGTTTTGAAAAAGTGCATCTTGAAAGTATTTCAACTCAAAATATTTTTGTACATTTCGCACTAAAAAAATATATTTACCCATAAAGTTTTTACTATTTAAAATATTGTTGAAATCCCTTGATTTTTGCGCGGTGAAAACCAGAGTCTAATTTATTCCCTGGGGAAAAATAATAATGTATTTAATATACATCACACTATTTGATGTGCGAGATTTAAGGTCTTGAAATACTTTAAAGTTTTCCGCAAGTGCAAGATGATAGGTAGCCAAGTATTGAGTAAAGATTTAAAGACTGTGCAAAATTAGCACTATTGCCTAATAAGATCGCCGCAATAGCACACAAAACGCGAGCGGATGATTCGTCAAAAATCATCCGCTCGCGTTTTATAGATATAGGGCAGGGCGCTACAGCGTAAAACCCTGTCAGAGCGCAGGCTAGACCGCGTAACTGCCGTAAAAGCCGCACCGCGCTCCATCAACGCCCCCTTGGCACCCTGCACATAGTCAGGGTTATTCAACTCGGGGTCGCCAGCCTTCACCACATCCCCCATAATCCACGAAGAAATACCGCGCTCATTCAGACGACTCACCGCAGCATCCGCCACCGCAGGATCAACAATCGCAATCATGCCCACACCCAAGTTCAGGGTGCGCTCCAAGTCGGCGAGCGGAACCTGACCGAGCGAACCGATAAGCGAGAAAATCGCCGGAATCTGCCAGGTTGAACGATCCACACGGCCCTCCAAGTCCTGCGGCAAAACACGCGCCAGATTAGCGGCGAGACCGCCTCCGGTCACATGCGAGAACCCACGAATACCGTGACCGGTCTGCCCGTCGGCACCATTGACCGGGAACGCAGCCGCCAAATCCAGACAATCCGCCGCATACACGCGAGTAGGCTCTAAAAGCTCCTCGCCCAAAGTACGGCCGAGCTCGTCCACCTGACGATCCAAGCCCCAGCCCGCCACATCGATCACCTTGCGTACCAGCGAGTACCCGTTCGAGTGAATACCCGACGATGCCATACCGATCAGCACATCGCCCTCGCGCACGCGATCTGGGCCGAGCAGTTCATCGGCCTCTACCAGACCGGTTGCGGCACCGGCAACATCGTACTCATGTTCAGCCAGAAGACCCGGATGCTCCGCCGTCTCGCCGCCCACCAGCGCGGTACCGGCAACCTTGCAAGCCCCGGCAATACCCCGCACAATATCGGCAATACGCTCGGGAACAACCTTGCCCGTAGCAATATAGTCGGTCATGAAAAGGGGTTTCGCACCGCACACCACAATATCGTCCACGACCATACCCACTAGATCGTAGCCAATCGTGTCATGAACATCGAGCGCCTGCGCGATAGCCACCTTCGTGCCCACACCATCCGTAGAAGTCGCCAAATAGGGCTTGCGATATGAGGACAACGCCGAGAGGTCATACAGCCCGGCAAACCGCCCACACCGCCGATTACCGAAGCGTTGTGAGTCGCCTTCACCGCATCCTTCATCAGCTCGACGGCGCGGTCGCCCGCCTCAACATCAACGCCAGCGCTTGCATAGGTTACAGAGGTGCTGTTTTCGCTCATGGGTTTATTAGTCCTTCGGGGTTATAGGGCGTGAATTAACGTGTGCGGGAACCAAGTCTTCCTCGGTCAAAAACGCTTCAAGATCGGCATCGGGACCGGGGTTGCACATGCCCGGTGCCAGTTGTTGAGCTTCCTGAACAGACTCGACGGATGCGGATGCGCCAGAGCCAGCCTGCGCCTGAACCACCGGAAGCGCAGCGGTATCGAACTTGTTCTCCAAGGTATCGGTACCGGTGCGGGTTTCAATGGAGACGGCTTCCGCATGCTCGGGCTTGCTTGGTACCGGGCGCTCAACGGTCACCTCCGCCGCCTTGCCGGCGAGCGGTCCGCCCTTGCCGTCTTCGGCATCGAAGAGCGACTTGCCGCGGCGCTCCTCTGCGGGGAGCTCAATCGGGTATTTGCCGGTGAAGCACGCCGTGCACATGTTTTTCGCGGGCTGTTCAGTTGCCGCCATCATGCCGTCTTCCGATATAAAACCGAGCGAATCGGCACCGAGAGAAGCGCAAATTTCGTCCACCGAAAGACCGTTCGCGATCAGCTCTGCGCGTGAGGCAAAGTCGATACCGTAGAAACAGGGCCATTTCACGGGTGGGGAAGAAATACGCACGTGAACCTCTTTCGCCCCAGCCTCACGAAGCATGCGTACTAGGGCCCGCTGAGTATTGCCGCGCACGATCGAATCGTCAATGACAATCAGGCGTTTGCCCGCAACCACGGATTTAAGCGGGTTTAGCTTCAGCCGAATACCCAACTGGCGAATAGTCTGCGAAGGCTGAATGAAGGTACGCCCCACATAGGCGTTCTTGACCAGGCCGTTACCGTAGGGAATGCCGGACTGCTCGGCGTAGCCGATGGCCGCAGGGACGCCGGATTCTGGCGTGGGCATCACCAAATCCGCTTCAACCTGGTGTTCACGGGCGAGCTGGCGCCCCATCTCCACGCGGGATTCGTAGACAGAGCGCCCCGCAATCGTGGTATCCGGGCGAGCCAGATAGACGTACTCGAAGACGCATCCGGCGGGTTTTGCCTCAGCAAAACGGTGTGAACGCAAGCCATTTTCGTCGATCGTAATAAGTTCGCCGGGTTCAACCTCACGCACAAAAGATGCACCCACAATATCGAGTGCCGCAGTCTCGGAGGCAACCACCCAGCCCCGCTCCAAACGCCCCAGCACCAGCGGGCGAACGCCCTGCGGGTCACGCGCCGCATAGAGAGTCTGCTCGTCCATGAACGTGAGGCAGAATGCGCCTCGCAGGGTGGGCAGCAGATCGAGAACGGCTTCTTCTAGAGAATCAAAATCGTGCTCGGCTAAAAGCGCGGTTACCAGTGCGGTATCGGTCGTATTGCCCTGTGCCAGCTCACCAAACGCCGGGGGCTTGCCGCCGTTCTTTTGCAGCAGCTTATCGTAAAGATCTGCCGAGTTCGTCAGGTTGCCGTTATGCGCCAGGCAGAGCGTGCCGTGCGGGGTGGTGCCCAGAGTCGGCTGAGCGTTCGCCCAATGGGATGCGCCGGTTGTGGAGTAGCGCGCATGCCCGATAGCGTGTTCGCCCGGCATGGAACTGAGCGTGGCCTCATCAAAAACCTGAGACACCAGCCCCATGTCTTTATACACGTGGATGCGCTTGCCGTTGCTCGTTGCGATACCGGCGGATTCCTGCCCGCGATGCTGCAGTGCATACAGGCCGTAGTAGGTTAGTTTTGCCACGTCCTCACCGGGAGCCCAGACACCAAATACGCCGCAGGCGTCCTTGGGTCCGTGGTCTATCGGATCGAGATCGTGAGTGAGTTTTCCGTCAGGACGAATCAATTCACATCTTTTCGACGTTGGGACTGCGGGAAAGTCTTGTCTGCGCGCGGGTGTGTGAGTCGCTGAGCAGCTGTACCCTCGGGGAGTACACAGACATTTCTAGTCTACCCTCTTTCACGCCACTCTGTGGTGTACGCTACGAAATTTAACGCCCGCAGGAGCGATGAATATGTCACGTTTGGCTGCGCCAAGCATTTTAGGATGCGCCGCTCGCTCCTACTTATCCTCTTCTTTGGATTCTGGCTCAACCTGCGCCGTTACGGACTTTTTGAGGGAGCGGCGGTCAAGCCACAGGGCCACGAGGGCGCCCAACGCCACACCGACGGCACCGTAAATGACCGCGATAACACCGAACACCGATGTTTCAGAATATGACGGATCGCCTGGACCCACGATCACCGAAATAAACGCCGCAATAAGCCCAATAACCAGCCCCAGCATCATGAAAGCTACCACCGACGGGGCACGGCGAACCCGCACCTGTGAGTACTCGATTTCGGTTTGAGGGGATGTTTCAGCTTCGGGCGTGGGGGAACCTGGCTCTGAAGAATCAGAGTGGGAGTTAGAAGGTGTGTGTGCGCTACTCATGTCTTCAAGTCTATCTTTTGGGGTGAATCCTGCCTAATGATTCTTGGCGACAGCGGGAGGACGGAAAACGCGGCTGAAGGAGTGTCGTCTGCTCTAGGGCGTGCGCGATAAGACTTGAGGTGCCGTTGTCAGGTAGCTCGGCGCCTAGAACAACGGGAAGTAGCGGGATAGATTGCTGCGTTCGCCGCTGGCGGTCAGCAGTCCGGATGCGCTCGCATCGTCCCAGTCCAGGGCACCGGCAGCCAGCGCACACCAGATGAACCCGCTCGTTTCGACTATGCTCGGCGGAGTGCCGCGGGTATGGCGAGGCCCGGCAATGCATTGGGTAACTCCGTAGGGCGGAACCCGAACCTCCACGCTGTTGCCGGGGGCGAGTGTGGCGAGCTCTTCAAGGGCGTACCGCACGGCGGTAGCACGCACACCGCGCGGTACACGGGTGAACGATTGTTCTATATCGGCTCGATTTTCCTGATCGGCAAGCGGTTTTTCATCGGAAAGCACAGTATCAAAAATCTGTCTGACCTGTGCAAAGGCGGCCGCGCCGTCAGCCTCCGAAATTCGACGGCGCACACTCACGCGCTCTCACCCACCAGCGGCTCCAGATCCGCACCAGGAACCCAGCGACCAACCTCGCGGGGCGCATTATCCTGCACGCTGCCGATCACGGGGCGAGTCACCTGCGGAAGAAGCTGCTGCACCTGCTCGGAAGGCAGATGCCCTGTAGCTTCCAGCGCCCACAGCGCAACCGGGTAGGCGGCACGGGTTGCGCCGTCAGAAATCTTCACGACCACAGACGCGCCAGAACGCAGACCCACACACAGTACTCCGGCGGCGCCGCTCTTGACGACCGCATCCAGCTGCTCACTCAACACCGTATCGGGCATACCGGGGGCCTGAATCAGCTCAGGGTAATCCACCATCGCAGTCGCTACGGTTGAGGCGCGCGCATCCGCATCCATATTGCGAATCGCCGTGCCGAGCGTCGAATAGGCACGCGCCAGACCCAGAGCTGAGACTGCCGCGACGGGGGCACCGCATCCGTCAATACCCGATGTTCCCACAGGCTCGCCCGTAAAACTCGCGATCTCCTCAGCAATCATGCGCTGCAGCGGATGCTCAGGGTCGCAGTAATCCTTCATCGTCCACTGGCGCGACTCCGGGTCTACAACCGAGCGGTCCAGCTGCGCGGCACACGCCCACAGAAACCCGGCATGCTTACCCGAACACGGATGCGCAAGCGGAGTTTTCGCCAAATCCGCGCGTACCATCTGTTCGTGCGCGTGCGCATCAGCGGGGTAGGCGGTAGGGCAGAGCAGGGCGGTCGCATCAACACCGGCGCCCTGAAGCACGTCTTGAACCGCGCGCATCTGCTCGAACGTTCCCTGATGCGACCCGCACGCGATCGCTACCTGCGCGCCACGCAGCGGCGCCCCCGACTTGAGCGTGCCGATAGCCTGCAGAGGTTTGAGTGCCGAGCGGGCAAAGAATGGCTGGCTCATGTCTCCGAGGGCAAGATCGGTGGTGCCTTCAGGGGAGAGCACCACCACGATACCGTGGTGGGTCGTCTCGATCAGGTCGTTACGAGTCTGAAATACGAGTTCGGCATCTGTGAGGGAAAGCTGAGGAGAAGTCATATATCCACAATAATAGTGCTAAAAATAGAAATTCTAGCGGATAGAATCACATGAGTGCGGTGATGGCTGCCGTACCGCCAAAAATAATGCCGGGCGCATTCGCAATCACGATGGGCCAGTCTTTCTTCTCGCGCCAGATACCGTATGCCACCCACAGCGTGCAGTTAATGCCGGCAACGAGTGGCTGAATCCAGTCGCCCTTATGGACGTTGATATTGCCGATAATTTGCGGGACATAGAAGACTTACGTACACGGCGTTTGTGAGCTGCCTGAAAGGACGCTCCCGGTACACTGGTAGAACAGTAAAACGCGGCGGAGGCATCATGTCCGAAGACCCTGCAGCCCTTGGGGACAACCCTCACTCTCAACGATCCGTCACCGTGGGTAAGTACCCCAAAATATACTTGCCAGCAAAGTTTCGGCTTCTGATTACCGGTATCGCTCTGATACCTGTGGTCATGGTCGCGTGGCTGAACCCCGGGCGGTATGACCTCATCATGATCGCCTTGCTGATTACTATCATCACAGCTTCGCTAGCGAATACTTACCAGCGGTTACGTGTCACTCATGAAGGCTTTAATCTGCTGTACATGCCACTGTTTCGGCGGCGTATTGCTTGGGACGAGGTTACAGATATTCAAGTACTCCCCGAATACGATGTGGTGCATGAAACTGTAGGCATCGGGCTGCGTTTAGCGCCCGGTACCGGTTTGATATTTGGTAATCTGCGGCACGGACCAGCACTGAAAATCCAGGCACGCGTTAAAGGCCGTGAGAAAACCTATATTTTCATCTTCCCACCCGCAGAGCAGAAAGCATATGAGGCGTTTGTAGGTGAGGTTCGCTACCGCGCCTCTTGGGGCAGCTAACCTGCGAACGCGGGGAGAACCACAAAACGTGGAAAACAGCCGAACGGTTCAAAACACTATTCGGCGGATAAAACGTTACACGGTAAAAACGTTATGGGGGCAGAGGATCACTGGGTAAAGCACAGTCATGGGGTGTTACAAACCCCGTCGGTGCCGCATCCGACACGGTACCCTTATGTACATGAAGGTTTTGGTACTGGGCCCCGGCGGCCGCGAACACGCAATTATCCGTGCGCTTGCGCGCGATCCACAGGTGACCGAAGTTCACAGCGCACCCGGCAACGCGGGCATCGCTCAGGACGTTCCGGTACACGCCATCGACGCCAATAACCCCGAGCAGGCTGTTGCGCTCGCCCGCGAGCTCGCCGCAGACCTGGTAGTTATCGGACCTGAGGCACCTCTAGTCGCTGGTGTTTCCGACGCTCTGCGCGAGGCGGGCTTCGCGGTCTTCGGGCCCTCTGCGGCTGCGGCACAGCTTGAGGGCTCCAAGGCATTCGCCAAGCAGTGATGGAGGAGGCAAACGTACCGACCGCCCGCGCCTTCGTCGCCACGACCGAGGCCGAAGCGGCGCAAGCCCTTGATGAATTCGGCGCCCCCTATGTGGTGAAAGACGACGGGCTCGCCGCGGGTAAGGGCGTGGTTGTCACCGAGAACCGGGACGCTGCCTTAGAGCATGCGAACGCCTGCTTTGCCGCTGGCGGTTCCGTGGTGATCGAAGAATTCTTGGACGGTCCCCGAAGTATCGCTCTTCGTCATCAGCGACGGAAAGAACGTGCTCCCGCTCTCTCCGGCGCAGGATTTCAAGCGCATCTTTGACAACGATGAAGGCCCGAACACCGGTGGGATGGGCGCCTACACCCCGCTTGACTGGCTGCCCGAAGGATTTGTAGACGAAGTGATCGAAAAGATCGCCCGCCCCACCATCGTTCGTATGGCAGAACGCGGCACCCCGTTCGTGGGCGTGCTCTTCTGCGGGCTCGCCGTTACCAGCCGCGGCGTGCGCGTCATCGAATTCAACGCTCGCTTTGGCGACCCCGAAACCCAGGCGGTGCTGGCACGCCTGCGCACCCCGCTCGGGCAGCTGCTCTTTGCGGCATCCCACGGCGAGATCGCCGAAGACACTCGCCTGGAATGGGACCCCCGCACCGCCGTGGATGTGGTCATGGCGGCAGAAAACTATCCGGGAACCCCGCGTAAGGGCGATGCGATTGCGGGGCTTGAGAACGCATCCAACGTGCCCGGTGTGCATGTGGTGCATGCCGGAACCGCCGTCGCGGGCGAAGAGATTGTGACAGCGGGCGGCCGCGTGCTCGCCGTCGTCGCGCTTGGTGATACCCTTGCCCAGGCGCGCGATGCCGCCTACGAAGGGGTACAGGCTATTACTTGGGAAGGCGCACAATACCGCACCGATATCGCTCTCAAAGCGGTGCAGGGGGCGATTACCGTGCCCGAACTCCGCGACTAACCGCTATTCTCTATTCGCGTGAGCAGGTCGTTTTTGGTCGAACAGGTGGGATTTTCCTACCTGCTCGACCAAAAGCAACCTGCTCGCGGTGTATTCCAGCTGGGCGCCAAGTAACAGAACTTAACAGCCGAACCCTGAGAACACGGCGTTGCGGTCGCATTCGGATTCACATATCGCGGGATGCGGGCATTGTCCGGTAAGGTAAAGAATAGGTAAACACGCCGCGCACATTCGCCCCACAGGAGAACTTCCCATGAATTTCCGCAACAACCCACCCATGATTCCGGGGTGGACGCACGTCTACTCAGGTAAAGTACGCGACCTATACGTTCCCGAAGAAAGCCGCTACGACGCCGCCGGGCTAACAGTCAGTGATGATGCTGAAATCCGCGCAGGATCCGTCATGGTCGTCGCCTCTGACCGCATTAGTGCCTTCGATAAAATTCTTCCCTACCGAAATCCCCGATAAAGGCAAAATCCTCACTCAAATGTCGCTGTGGTGGTTTCAACAACTTTCGCATATCCCAAACCATGTGATTTCAACCGATGTGCCCGAATCAGTCGCAGGGCGCGCCATGATATGCAAATCGCTCAATATGTTCCCGGTCGAGTGCATTGTGCGTGGCTATCTAACGGGTTCGGGGCTCACAAGTTACCGCGACACCGGAAGCATAGCAGGCATCGAACTCCCTGCGGGGCTTGTGGACGGGTCACGCCTCGAAACCCCAATTTTTACCCCGACCGGCAAAGCCGAAGTAGGCCAGCACGATGAACCGGTAACCCGCGAAGAACTCTACGCCGAAGTAGGGCACGCAATCGGTAACCGCCTAGAAGAACTCTCACTCGAACTCTACAGCACCGCCGAAAAAATCGCCCGTGAGCAGGGCATTATCTTTGGCTGACACCAAAGTCGAATTTGGAACCGACTCTTACCGCGGCGAAATCACCCTCGGCGACGAATTGCTCACCCCCGACTCCTCACGATTCTGGGATGCGAGTGAGTACGAACCTGGAAAATCCCAACCGAGCTTTGATAAACAGTTTGTGCGCGACTGGCTGCGCTCGCCGGAATCGGGCTGGGACGGTTCGGATAATGTGCCTCATCTGCCCGAGGATGTGGTTGAGAAGACCCGCGCCCGCTATGTTGAAGCCTACGAGAGGCTGACCGGAACGAAGTTCTAGATAGACTAAATGCGCGAGCAGATAATATTGTGACGAGCAGATATCAACCCGTTATCTGCTCGTCAAAATATTATCTGCTCACGGGAGTTTCCTACGCCAGATGCTCCTCATGCAGCGTTGCTCTTTTTACCTAGAATATTATGTACTCAGGGGTAAATTATGGTGTTTTAGGGAAAAATTTTCCCAAAACACCCTATATTTTTGTTAGAGTTGGCGTATGCTTCTAGAATTTTCGGTTGAAAACTATGAAAGTTTCAGGGATGAAGCGTACCTGTCGATGGTGCTTCCCTCCCTCAAAACGCAGGTGCCGAAAAATGGGCAGACTTGGGAGAGCTCTACGAGCCGAGTGGCCGCTATTTTCGGGGCGAATGCTTCTGGTAAAAGCACCATTGTGCGTGGTGCGCTTATCAGACTGAGCAAGGCTGTCCATGCGCCTGGGGGACATCTTTATCATCCTTATCTGCTTCAGAACCCTCTCAACCCGCAGACAACCTACACGCTGAGTTTCACCCACGAGCAGGTGCGCTATGACTATCGGGTACAGGCAGATAAAAGCGGTGCTATAGCCCTTGAAACCATGCATGCCTACCCAAAAGGTACAGCACGATTACTCTTTGAGCGCCGCACCCAAAAAGACTCCACAGTTACCGTAAAGGCAGGGTCCTCGCTGAAGGGCGCCACCCAGGAGGTTCGTAAAATTACACAGCCAGATCAGCTGTTTTTAGCGGTTGCTCGGCAATACGGGCATGAGACCCTGGCACCTTTGGCGCGTGTTCTTGCCTACGATTTCTATTTCATGGATGGTATGGCTTCACGACAGACGAATATCGTGACAATAATGCGTATGATAATCCGTAATATCGACCTGTGGGAGCGTTCTATGAGCGCATTAGCACAAGTGGCTGATATTGGAGTTACCCGTCTTGAGGTAGACCGTAAAAAAACTCCCACCAGAGTTTATTGAAGTAGCAAATATTAGACAAATAGCGGGTTTCGGGCCTGAGCTTTCTCATGAAGATATGTTAGAGAGCGCACAAGCGCTTAGTTTATACCATCGTGGAGTACATGAGAAAGAGGTTAGGCTGGGGCTTAGCGCACAGAGCGATGGTACTCTCAGCTGGCTTGTGCTTGCGGGTAGAGCTGTGGCAGCCCTCCAAGGGGGCGCAGCGTTAGTAGTTGATGAACTGGAATCTAGCCTGCATCCTACTTTGGCCGCTGAATTGGTGAGCATGTTCAAGAACCCTGACATGAACCGTACCGGCGCGCAACTCATTTTTACTTCGCACGATGCTACTCTGCTGGGTAATATCCCCATGCGCCTGCTTGACCCGCCGGAAGTGTGGTTTACCGAGAAAAATAATGAGGGCGCGAGCGAAATTTTTTCTTTGGAAGAGTTTGATACCCGTCCCAAGAGCAATATTCAGAAACAGTATCTCACCGGTGCTTTCGGGGCTATACCCACCACCTACATGTCTGAGTTACGTGCTCTTTTAGAGGCGGAACAATGAGCCGTCGTGCTAAGAGCACCAAGAAACGCAGCACAAAGACTACTATCCTAGTCGTAACCAATGGTGAAGTGACGGAGCATCGTTACCTTGAATGGTTACGCGATAAGGTCAACGGACCGCGTGAAAAGTATTCAGTAACGATAGAAGCTATTTCAGGAGATCCCACGTGGATACTTCAAAAAGTAATAGGCAGAACTTCTAAAAACTATGATCAGGTATGGCTTGTGGTAGATCAGGACGACCATACCCGTGAAAAATTACGTGAGTTTATCAAGAGTTGTACGGACGAAGATATCGCCGCTGTTGTGAATGCACCGTGCTTTGAAGTGTGGCTAACGCTCATTACGAACGGGTCAGAAAATACCAAAACCAGAAAGATGCGCAACGGCACTATCATCAGCTATCGGGAGTCTCGGAGAAAGATGAGAAAACTATTCCTCAAGATTTTCCTTTTGAGGAGTACGAAAAAGCATGCGGGAACGCACATCTTACGGGGAACTACAACCCTATGCCGAACGAGTTAGCCGAATCCCCAGCCACACCTATGCCTTATCTTCTCCAAGCAGTGGAGCTGATAGGGCACAACGTAGCGAAGGGATAGAAAACGTTCCCGCTTTGTGCCTAATGCATATGAGAGGGCTTCTACGCCAGATGCTCCTCATGCAGCACTACCTGATGCGGCAGCGCATCCGCATCTATCACCTGAGCCTGCCGTTCCCGCTGCTGGTCGCGGGCGCGGTCTGAGAGCGAATAGAACCATTTGATGTGCTCGCACACCCGCTCATAGGCGGCATCCTCGTCGCGGGTGGAGATCGCCTCGTAAATACCCCGGTGCTGGTCTTGAAGCGTTTGCTTGACGGAATCCCAATCGCGCAGCAGCGGCACCGCCTCCTGCACGTAGCTGATAGTCGCCATGTGCAGTGAATCGATCACGGTATCGAGCACAATGTTTCCGCCCAGCTTTGAAAGTTCGTAGTGAAAGCGGGTATCGCAGAAATGGAAACGCTCGTTTGAGACCTGCGGAAGATCCATCTCACGCAGATGTTCGCGGGCATTTTCTCCAGCGCCAGATCGCGTTCCGGGGGAGTCGGGGGCGTTTGCGGCGGCGCGTGCAGCCGGTCCCTCCAGAAGCAAACGTGTAGAGACCACATCTTTGACCGGCAGGTTGCGGGTTGCGATGTGCATGCGCAGTGCCCAGCTGAGGGTGTCGGAGGGCTCCGAGATGACGATAGCGCCCGATTTCGGTCCCGATCCGCTACTGGAGCGAATCAGCCCCAGCGCGTTGAGAATACGCAGGGCCTCGCGTACCGAGGGCCGAGAAATTCCGTGTTTTTCGGCCAGTGCACGTTCGGAAGGCAGCTTATCACCGACACGCAGCTCGCCCAGGCGCAGCCGCCGCTCGAAGGTTTCCAAGAATGATACTGTAGCTGCGTTCCTGTATGCGGGATGTCGAGTCTGTCAGGTGAGTCATGAGGTGTTCCCATCCCTAATAAGTCTCAAGATGCGGGTGAGAATAACCCGTCGTGTGTGCGTTTGAGGCGGCTCAGGTGGGGTGGGAGGTGCCTGAGCCTATGAGGAATGGTGAGAGAAACGCGCGGGGCGGCGTACCGTGAAGTACACCGCCCCCATCGTGGTTTATGCGTTTGTATGTGCAGCGTACCGGTTAGGGGAACCAGGAACGAGAGCACGTTGGTCTGCAGGAAGACCAGAATACAGACCACCACGAGCATGGCGAACGACCAGGGAACCACGGCCTTGAGAATGTCGGATTCCTTACCTTCCATATCCACGGAGGTTGCCGCGATAGCCAAGGACTGCGGGGAGATCATCTTACCGACCACGCCACCGGTGGTGTTAGCAGCCAGCAGCAGTTCGGGGGTTGCCCCAGAAATACCGGCCTGGTGCAGGTTCTCGGCGGCAGAGACCTGCAGCTTCGAGAACAGCGCGTTGGCGCTGGTGTCCGAGCCGGTCACTGCGGTACCGATCCAGCCCAGTGCGGGCGCCAGGATAGCGTATACGGGGCCGAGTCCTGCCAGGAAGGTACCCATGGCAACGGTCTGACCCGAGAAGTTCATGACGTATGCCAGTGCCAGCACCGACGCAATGGTCAGAATTGACCAGCGCATACGGTAGACGACCGAACCGAATTCGGTGAACAGTGCGGGGAACTTGAACCCGTAGCGACCCTTCTCGTTGAAGAGGAAGTAGATAACACCCACGATCAGACCCGAAATAATCAGCAGGGTACCGGGGTTCGAGAGCCAGGTGAAGGAGTAAACAGCATCCTTAACTTTTGTGCCGTCTTTGGTGACCAAGCGGGAGCTAAGCGCGGGAATATCGATTTTGATAGCCACGGTTTTCAGCCATGCCTTCAACTCTGCACTGAGGTTCACGAGACCGAAGATAACAACCACGATCAGGTAGGGTAGAAGAGCCATCCACACACGCACGGCGGGCAGCGCTTCTTTCTCTTCGACCTGTGAAGGAAGGCCGTAACGCTCACGCACGCCTTCTACGCCGCGCGGTTTCCAGAAGCGCAGGAAGAGCACTGCGGCACCCATCGAGACGATACATGCCACCACGTCGGTGAGGTTGTATGCGGGGGTTGCTGCGGTGATCCACTGTGCAATACCGAAGGAAATGCCGATGACGAAGGCGGGGAGCCATGCATCTTTAACACCCTTCATACCGTCGAGGATGAAGAGCAGAATGACGGGCACGAACATTGCCAGGAACGGTGCCTGGTGACCGACGATAGTTGCAATAACGTGCGGGTCTTTGCCGCCAACATCGCCTGCAGTCACAATCGGGACGGCGACGGCGCCGAAGGCCACAGGCGCGGTGTTAGCAAGAAGCACGGTAATAGCGGCTTTTGAGCGGTTTCACGCCGAGAGCAAGAATCATAGTTGCGGTAATTGCCACGGGGAGCACCGAACCCTGCGAGGGGCTTCAAGCAGACCACCGAAGCAGAAGGCAATCAGAATCGCCTGGATGCGCAAATCGCCGCCGCCCAGACGGTCGAAGGTGCGGCGTAGGTCTTCAAAGCGTCCGGCAAGCACGGTGACCTGGTAGAACCAGATGGCACCGAGGATCACCCAGCAGATGACCAAACCGTAGATAGCGCCGCGCACCGCGCTGAGTCCTGCTAAGTCGAAGGGCATCGTAAAGCCGAGGCTTGCCACCAGGATGGATGCGGCAAGTGCCACCAGTGCCGACCAGTGCGCGCGTGCCTTGACGACGAGTAGCATGATGAAGAAGGTCAGCAGCGGTATGGTTGCCACGAGCGCGCTTAGCCCAAGGCTTCCCCCGACTGCGTTGGGTTCAGCGAAGAATGTATTCACTGGAACTCCTTTGGTTCGGTTCGACGTGGATGTGGTCAGACCAATCAAAACTCCACGAGTTCGTGGCGCTTATGGCGCCGCTTGGGATGTGGTCTGACCATTAGCTTCATGTGAAGCCTACCCGAAGGGTGCTTTGAGATACAACTTATAGAGTGCAGGTGTGTTTTCCGCACGATGGCGGGGGAGAGGGGTGATATTTGCGTTCTGGGCATCAAAAATGGGTCGTTCCAACTTCTGGCATTAAATTTCAGCTCTGCGCATAGAGATTTTTGCGCACTGTATTTTTCGAGATGTTCCCGGGTTGTACCGCCCGATATTGCAAGGGATTGCATAGGTAAGATATGCATGTTTGCGGGAAATTATGCAGAGAAATCGGATAGTTCCGCATCAGTTCGCGGTTGCTGCATATGCACCCGCCGGAATGTCTGTTTAAGGTATCTCGAAACATTGGGGTTACTATGACCTAAAGTATGCTTTTACTCACCTGAAACTAAAGGGAGTCCTTAAAAACTCAATTTGGTGAGAAAAATGTTCGTTATTTCAATTAAAGGAATGCTCCGAACCTGGTGTTAAATGAAGATCAACGAAGAAAGTCTACGAATACGTTTCTACACCGATATGACCGGTCCCCGTAAACACCGGCGGGTTCCTGAGAGAACCTGATCAGTCATGATCCTGGCGCGTTGAAAACCCGCGTTACGTAAATTCGGCACAGGAATTTGCGTCCCGGAGCGCTACCGCATCCCACATCAGCGGTTCTGTAGAGACTCGAAACCAGAAAGGACGGATAACATGCGTATTGCGCTTTTTCTCACGTGCATTGTTGATGGCATGTATCCCCGCGTAGCGCGCGCGACCGTCGAGATTCTAGAACGCTTGGGGCATGAGGTTGTTTATCCTCCCGGACAGACCTGCTGTTCCCAAATGCACGTCAATTCCGGGTACTTTGATGATGCTTACCCCGTCGTCAAAAACCACGTCGAGTCTTTTTGAGGCGTGGGACTGGGATGTTGCCGTGGCACCCTCAGGTTCCTGCGTGGCATCCCTGGGGCACCAGCAGCCCGCATGATCGCTCGTCATCAGGGCGACGAAGATCTTGCCGTGCGGGCAGAGCAGATTGCCGCACGTACCTTTGAACTTTCCCAGCTTCTCATCGACGTTTTGGGTATCACCAACGCCGCCGAGCAGCTTGGTTCTTACTTCCCCGAACACGTGACCTACCACGGCTCATGCCACGGTATGCGCCTGCTGCATCTTGGCTCCCGTCAGTCAGATCTTGTGCGCACCGTTGAAGGCATTAGTACACCGAAATTGAGGGCCTCGACCAGTGCTGCGGCTTCGGCGGAACCTTCTCGTTCAAGAATGCCGATGTTTCCGGGGCGATGGTTGAAGACAAAGCAACCAATGTTGAGAAGACCGGCGCATCCGTATGCGCAGCGGCGACTACTCCTGCCTGATGAATATCGGCGGTGCGCTCTCACGCCGCGGATCCTCTGTTAAGACCGTCCATTTTGCCGAAATCTCGCCTCCACCAAGGAAAATCCGCTGAAGATTGATGGCAACGTAGAACTCGCCTTCGCATAGAAAGTAGGTTGATGATGACTTCCACCGCAATCCCCCTGGGCATGCCGAAAGTCGTGCACTACGGCGAAGGCAATATCTTTGAGAACGAACCGTTCCCCGAATACGCCAAGCGTGAGCTGAAGAATGACCAGCTGCGCAATAACCTGCGTTTCGTGACCCACGCTATTCGCAATAAACGTGCCCGCGTTACCAGCGAGCTGCCCGACTGGCAGGAACTGCGCAATACCGGCGAAATGGTGAAGAACTATGTACTCTTCAACCCTGCCCCCAAATGCTGGAACAGTTCGAGCGCAACTTTACCGCGCGCGGTGGCCGTACACTGGGCGCGCGATGCTCACGAGGCAAACCAGATCGCCCTCGATCTGATTCGCGAGCAGGGTGTAGACGAGATCATCAAGATCAAGTCCATGGCAACCGCCGAAACCGGTCTGAACGAGTTCCTGGAAGAGAACGGCATTAACGCCATTGAGACCGACCTTGCGGAAGAAATTGTGCAGCTCGGCGAAGACCGCCCCTCGCATATTCTGGTTCCGGCAATTCACCGTAACCGCCGCGAAATCCGCGATATCTTCCTTAAGAAGATTGAAGGCATTAACCCGGATATTACCGATGAACCCGCTGAGCTTGCGGAGGCTTCGCGTAATCCGTCTGCGCGAGAAGTTCCTCTCGACTAAGGTCGCCGTTTCGGGCGTGAACTTCGGTATCGCTGAGACCGGCACCATGACCATCGTAGAATCCGAAGGCAACGGTCGTATGTGCCTGACCCTGCCCGATACTCTCATCTCGTTCATGGGTATTGAGAAGCTGTTGCCCACCTTCCAGGACTACGAGGCGTTCCTGCAGCTTTTGCCGCGCTCCTCCACCGGTGAGCGCATGAACCCTTACACCTCCATGTGGACGGGCGTAACCCCCGGTGACGGCCCGCAGAACCTGCACGTGATCCTTATCGATAATGGTCGTACCGCTGTGCTGGCTGATGAACTGGGTCGCCAGGCGCTGCGCTGCATCCGCTGTTCTGCCCTGCATGAACGTGTGCCCCGTGTACGAGCGTGCCGGTGGTCACGCCTACGGTTCCACCTACCCAGGCCCGATTGGTGCAATTCTTTCGCCCCAGCTTTCCGGTATTGAGGCGGCGCTACTAACTCGCTCGCCATACGCATCTTCGCTGTGCGGTGCCTGCTACGAAGTGTGCCCGTGAAGATCAACTTCCCCGAGGTGCTGGTGCATCTGCGCGGTAAGGGATGTTGAGGCGAAGCACGCGAAGAAACACGCGCCCACCCAGATGGACGCCATGATGTACGGCGCTGAAGCTGTTCTCCTCAGGCAAGATGATGGCAGCCGCCGAGCGTGGTCTGCCGATGTCCCGTCTGATTAGCGGAAAGAAACACAAGATTACGAAGGTGCCCGGAATTATCGGCGGTTGGACAGACTACCGTGATATTCCTGAGCCTCCCAAAGAATCGTTCCGCAACTGGTGGAAGAAGGAAAAGTCTGGCGCACCCGCTCGCGACAGCGCCGAGCGCGTGGATATTTCCGCTCTCATTGAAGCGAATAAGGGTAAAGGTTGCAGAAGCCGCAGCGAACGCACAGGCTGCGGCGAAGCTCAGGCGGCTCGTGAAGGTGAGGAGGAACGCATAATGTCCTCTGCGAAGGAAGATATTCTCGCACGTATTCGTGAGTCCCTGTCGGATGCCCCCGAGGCACCAACCCCGTGCGTAACTACCGCCGCGTGAGCGAGCTGAACCGCGAGCAGACTATTGAGATGCTGGTGGATCGCCTGATCGACTATAAGGCGAACGTCTTCAACGCGACCGAATCGAATATCGCCGAGGTTATTGCCGAGCGTCTGGGAGAGAAATCGCGCTATGTGGTTCCCACCGGGCTGAACCCCGAATGGCTGCCTGAGGATACCGCAACCCGCGTGCATGTCACCGATTCGGGGAGCACTCTCGAACCCGGCGCGCTTTCGGTGCATGAACTTGACGCCGTGGATGCGGTGGTCACTTCCTCGACCGTATCGTGCGCTGAGACCGGCACCATTTTCTTGAACTCTACCCCGCAGGAAGGCCGCCGTGCGATTTCCCTGGTACCCGACCACCACGTGTGTGTGGTGCCGGAATCTACGGTTGTGGAGCTGGTGCCGGAGGCGATTGAACGCATCACCTACGAGCGCCCGGTGACCATGATCTCCGGGCCGTCTGCGACCAGCGATATTGAGCTGATTCGCGTGGAGGGTGTGCACGGGCCGCGCATCCTGGATGTGGTGATTCTCGAAGGCAAATAGCCGGTTCGGCAAATGCGGTAAACGGACTAGGCGGTTGAGCCTAGAGCACCGCTGACGCAATAGAAAGGGGATGGGAACCTAACGTGGTTCCGATCCCCTTCATTGTGTGCGGGAGAAGTACCTCGCACGCTGTCACCACTCGAACGGTATAAGCCGCGCATCACGAAGCTAGGGGAGTAGAGCATCCGCGCGCGGCACAGAGCACAGCGAAGCCCCTGCCGCGCATCCGGGAGGTACCCGGTGCCCAGCAGGGGCTTCTAGGAACAAGCTACAGAACTTTACGCGCGAGCGTCGAAGTGCTGCAGACCGGAATCTTCGCGGCTACCGCCTTGACCGTCGCCAACATCGCGGTAATCGCTGATCCATTCAATTTTCTGAACCCACTTGACCATCTTGTAGCCGTGCATGGAATCTGCACGCAAGCGTAGGGGACCACCGTAAACATCTGGGAGGGGCTTATCGTTCATACCCTCTAAGCCAGAATGGTTTCGTCCTCCATTGCCATGGAGATATCCAAGCATTCGTAGTAGGGTTCGGTGGGTCGACCATCGTAGATGTGACCCACGTGCCCGAAGGAAGTCACCATAACGTACCGTGCGTTATCGTCCTTTTCGACAAGGGCGAGTACATCACGCAGGCGAACGCCTTCCCATTTGGCGATGCCCGTCCACCCCTGCATGCAGGTGTGCATCGTAATATTGACTTCCTTGCCCAAGGACTTCAAATCGTCGATGCTTAGCGACTTCGGCTCTTTCACCAAACCGCCCAGCTCCAGGCGATAATCTACGAAGTCCTGTTCACGCAGTCGGTTCCATTCGGTGCTTTCACGCTCTGTGAGGCGGGCGTGTGTTAACCAGTGGAACGGCGAAAATATCGGCATCCGTGAAGGTCTGCTTCTTGACCTGGCGTGAGAAATGCGATCCAGGAACAGGGTTGCGAACCGGCTGGGTCAGGGCCCCAAACGAAGGTCTGGGCGAAGCGCAGGTCTCGATGCGACCAGTAAAAGCAGCCGATCCAGACCGCGAGAACCACGACGACGCCAACGATCAGCATGGTCACTGCTTGGGCGAACTGTGCCGCATCAATCTCGTTGTAGTTCTTGTTGAGCATCATGTGCGCAATGTTGTACTGCGGGTGAACGATGAGTACCAGCGCCACGTGCACAATCGTGAAGACGCAGTAGAACGCCATGCCCAAGAAGTGAATTGAGCGGGCGGTCTGGCGGTTACGGAACAACCGCACGTAGCGTGGGGAAGCGACCGCAGAACGCGGGGCTCATGATAGGGACCGGTGGCAATCATCAGCGGTGCCACGATGAAAACCACGGTGAAATACATGAGCTTCTGAAGCGCATCGTAGGGCTGGAAATGCTCAATAGAGGGGATTTGGAAACCCGCGTAAATCTGGATGGACTGCCATGCCTCGGGGAAAATATCCCAGGAGGTAGGAACAATACGGCGCCACTGACCCGTAATAAAGAGTAGGCTCACATAAACCAGACCATTAGCAATCCAGATGACGGTAGTGAGAGCGTGCCAAGCACGTCCCAAGCCAATCTGAGCCTTACCGGGGAGCGAGATCAGAGGGGAGAGGCTTCGTTGATCGTCGCGGGCGGTGTATTCGCCAGGGACGGTTGAAACCTTATCCTTCGTGAACTTGAGCCACTCAGACCCGGGGGTGCAGTGGTTGTTCCAGTAAAAACGCGGATGTGAGGCAATAACTTCCCAACCGGATCGGATGAGAAGTCCAATCATCAGAAAGTTAATGAAGTGGGTGATGCGCAGCCAGGCAGGAAAGTCTAGTGCTACACCACCGGCACTCATCATGAGTGTTTGGTGCATTTGTCTTCCTTAGAATGACTGTGTGTGCGTATGGAATTAGTGTGTGAGGCCGTAAAGTTGAGATGCTCTGATGAGCTATTCAGAGGTTGAGTCCATATCGTTCTCCGTCCCTGTAGAGCTCGTCTGTCAACGCGGGACTACCCGGAAGAGTCATGTCTCGACTAACCTGCAACCCCACATGAGATATTGGATTCTGTGGGATTTATGAGGGAGCCCTGCTATATCTATTTCATCTTAGCTGACACAGTGTCACTCGCAAAAGATAAGAGTCGTAACACGCCGAAAATTTGTCGTAAAAATACCGAATATTACGGAATTTTGAGGGTGTTAATGACCTTAAGTAATGCTGCCGGATAACGATTACGTGACGGGTAAATTATGGAATTTAAGAGGTTATATGTATGAAAACTTAGGATACCCTTTTTGTGGGTTTAGAGCGATTAAACCAAAATTACATGTTCTTATTTTATGGTTTCAGACACCTCAACTCGTTGGCGCTCTAAGAACCGGAGTATGCACGATGTACGCGAACGCAGCAGATGAGGCTTGGTCGGGCGTATCTCCCCGCCCGTACCTGGAGCGTGAGTAGAAGAATACCTCGGGAGGGATAGCGGAGGGATAGCAGCGAGAGGGGCACAAGGTCGTTCGAGACTCTGTGCCGCTAAGACCTCAAACCCGGTGTGACCGTCTGAACCTTATAATTTTTCGGATGTGCCGCATCCGCGCGGGAAAATCCCTACAATGAACCATAAACGCCGAACGAGCAGAGTCTTGCGCCAAACCTACAGGAGCAGCAGATGAGCAATGATATGGATCTTCGCACCTCCTATAAAAAATTCATCCAGGACTTACCCCAGCTTCTCGCGGACAAAGGCCCCGAACAGGTATATGCCCTGTACAAAGCCGAGAATTATGGCAGCCTGCGCGCGGGCGGGTTCCGCGAGGAAATCGAACGAATGGCCAGCCCTGCACCTCACTGGTGCGATCAGGGGTTCTTTCGGTTAGCCGAGCTCTACGATGGGCTGCAGCTGAACCATGACGACGACTATTTTCTGGCGCTTATGAACCTGAACGTTTCGCTTCGGCAGAGCCTGCTGCGCCACGACCAGCAATTTCGTGACGAGCTGCTGTGGCACCTGTTCACCATCGAGGGAACCCCCGAAAGGTCGTTCACGACGGTAGATAAAAATACGTTCAGAAACACCTGGCAGAGAGAACTGCTTGACGCTTCCGCCGAGGGGCTGATTCCCCGGGGACATCTGCTGGATGCGTGCCTGGCATCGTTAGCGCGGGACTTCGCGGCCTACCGCGCCGGGTGGTTCTCCCGCATGTATGCCGCGCTCAAACCCACCGCCGCAGAATCCGCTCAACGGCAGGATACGCTCGTGAACCTGCTGGGGTCGCCGGTGGGCACGACCGTCACCCTAGCGGTCAAACAGCTTTTCGGCGGTGCATCGGGCGGGGCTTCTGACGGTGACCGATTCGTTCGCGGATGCGCCCCGCGCTGCTGACGAGCAAGGCGAATGCGCTGTCGATCCTCAAACTCTTGGCTTCTTTGCGCGATACAGTCGGCGATGCGCCGGTTGCCGAAGCATCTGTTGCGGGGCTGAACCACGCGCATCCACAGGTGCAGGTAGCAGCCGCAAAATTGCTGCATCAAGCCAAAGCGACTGAAACGCTGTATCAGCATGTCAGAACCTCAGCCCTGTTGCACGGCAGGAATTAGAGGGACGCTGAACTCCTGAAACGTCCAGAAGAGGGAACCGCGCAGCATACAGCCTTGAAAGCCCCAGTTGAGGCCGAGCAAACCGCCGAGGACACGAACCACGATGCCCCGCATCCTGATTACGTGCGTTCTGGGAAAAGTACGGGGAAAGTCCCCAATATTCTTGAGAGCATCCGAGTGAGTTGGGATTATCGTGAAAGCGAGGCGAAACGCCCCAACGGCAAAGCCCTGAAAACGTGGTGGAGCCCCACCGTGCACCTGCCTGCCGCAGAACCACACCACACGCCGGACGAAAAACATCTGCTCACCCTGCACTATGCGGCAACGAGCTGCGAAGAACTGGCGCACCTCTGCCCTTCTTCCACAGTGCCCGTGGCGGTAGGGCTGTTGGAACGATGGGTCTTTCTCGACGAAGAAGACGGGCACCACTACATGCATGATATGGTCCAGACCCTCAGGAACCATCCGGGGCAGTGGAACTCCATCACCGCGCAGGCGCTCGCTGTGCTGGCTACTTCAAAGCATCATATAGACCGTGCGGGAGCCGCCGAGCTGTTGGTAGAGAACCTGGCGGTCGGCTCTCCTACGAAGACGCCACTACAGGGTTCTCGCAGGCTGCCCCGGCGCTGATGTTCACCCGGTGGGCGCATACCTTTGAGGATATGGCGGCCATAGATCCGCGCGTCACCCTGCGTTTCTTAGGCGGTCTGCTGCCGCATTGTGAGCGCACCCAGCACGGGATGGGGAAGCTCCTGGGAGTATATGCGCAGGAATACGTGCGTGCTCACGGCGCGAAGCGTAGCGCGGATGATTTCCTGCAGCTAAGCTCCCGAGATGACCGCGTGGTTAGGCGGTTTTAAAGGATCCTCGCAGGCGGCAAAACATGCGCGGGCTATCCTCAAAACCCTCAGCCTAAATACGCTTCCTCAGCCTGGGGAACCAGCTAGTTCTCCGGCGGTTTCGGGGTTTTGGATGACCCCGAAGAACCGTTGCCCCGCAGAGGACTGTGCGTTTCTTTCGTCGGTTTCACAACCGGAATCATACCGGTCGTGAGCTTCACCGTCGCGTTGCGGTGCGCCTTCAACGCATCAATCTGGGCACGCTTAGAAACACCGGACTCAGTCCTCAGCCGTCTGCGACCTAAAAGCCCGCTTAATGGCCGCAGCCCACAGCGGGAACAGCAGAACCGTGAGGGCACCACCAGCCACCAAAAGCGATGCGGTAGAGCTCTCAAGCAGCCCCGAACTCGTGGCGATACTCGTGACCGCCACAATAATAGGCAGACCCGCCGCCGAATACAGCGCCAACTCAACCTTCTCGCTCATCGACTGCAGCCCCGAACCCGTGTTCGTGAACCGCTCCGCAATAAACACCGGCACCCCGCGCACCAGCAGAATACCGATAACCACCATCGCCAGCAGCAGAGGCGAAGACGCCACCACAGAAGGGTTAATCCCCATGCCGCTGACCACGAAAAACAGCGGAATCATGAACGTAAACCCGACCGTCTCTAACCGTGCCGTGATCATATGAAGTGCGCCCACCGGGGTGAGCGAGCGCATAATAATACCCGCAGCGAAGGCGCCGAGCACCGCATCCAGCCCGAAAAGTGCCGTAAACATGATGAGGGTAGCCAGCAGAAACATAGCAAGACGCAGCACAAGCTGACTGGTTGTGTTAGTTTCTACCGCCATAATCTGGCGCAGGCCGGGCACTTTCTGCAGAAGACGATGCGGAATAATCGCCGTCACCACAGCAATCGCCATGAACCCCAGCAGAATCAGAATCGCCAAGCCCGGAGAGTACGAGGAGAGTAGCAGCGACATCGCAAAAATCGGGAAAAGCTCGCCAACGGCGCCGTGCACCAGCACCGCATTACCCACCCGAGTACCTGCCGCACCATGGGATTTGAGCATGGGCAGCAGCGTGCCCAGAGCCGTGGAACTCAGTGCAATACCCACCGCAATATAGGTATTAAAACCCCTGGTGAAACCGGTGATGAGCGCCGCCCCCAGCACGCCCAGCGCAAAACAGACGAACCAGGTTACGATCGCGCTTTTGCCCTGGCGGTTACGCAGCGAATCGACGTTAATCTCAAACCCGGCAATCAGAAAGAGCATGCCTAAACCCAGCTCTTTCAGCAGCGGAATACCGCCGTCGCTGCCGGATGCCAGCCCCAGCACGTTCGGGCCAATGAGCACACCGCAGATCAGCAAGAACACCACATCAGGGGATGCGCTTGCCCGTTAGCCGCGACATGATGGGCGAAAGCAGCGCCGCTAAGGTCACCCAGAAAATCGAGACATACTGCGCGGTACCCTCAACCCCGGACGCCTCGTGCGGACCCGCAGCAAGAATATGCGTGTGCGCGGCGGCGAGGGGCTGGGCAAGCTGAGAAACATCCAGAACGTTCATAGTGAAGAAAGCATACCTTAGATACTTCGGGGTTATTCACATAGGAGGGGCTGACTGTGTTCTTTCAAAAAGACTAGGCGTAAGTACAGCGGGCGAGGAAATCTACTCCAGCTGCCCAAGGTATCACATGACGTTCCGAAGCCAGCGGATAACCCGCACACAACAATCCGGTATCTTGCACCCCACCCCGCACATCTGCGCCCTGAGCTGGGGCAAACAATTTGACATCACATGATGCGGCATACCCTCAACACGAACCGTCATAGCATCAGGCGCCGCTAGAAACCGCCCGCAGAACACGGTACCGTAGAATGCACCACCACAGGCACGAGCGAGCAGGAGATGCATGCTACCGGAAACCAACACCCGGCGAGATACCGGGTTAGACAGCGCTCGCGCCTTTGCGCTTCTGCTCATGCTCATTCCTGTGAGCGTAAGCCTTAACCTGGTGCCCGGCAAACATCTGAGCTGGCTTTCACAGGTGCTTCCGCAGGCATTGAACCTGTTCGCCGTGATTCTGGGCGCGGCTGCATATTTATACTCCCGCAAGGTGGCTTTTCCGCAGTTTTTTGCGAGCAGCATCGTGCGTTTTCTGGCGTTCTGCGTGCTCGGCTGGGTTCTCGCCCAACTTCCACACAGCGCCTTTGCGGATCAAGCTTTTTCCGGGTGGAAAGACTTCCCCATCCGTTTCGATATGCTTCTGCCCCTAGCCGTGCTGACCCTGCTGAGTATCGGGCTGGTATATATGCCGTTTTGGGTGCAGCTTGCCGTGACCGTGCTCGCCAGCCCCGCCGTGCCGTTCACTTACGAGCGGCTGAGCGTGGGCGGGTGGACTGCCGACGACTGGCTGCATCGCACAATCCCAGCAATCGTGAACGAGAGCGCGGGAACCATGTTTCAGGATGGGTTCAAACTCATCTGGCTTATGGGCTTGGGCATGGTGCTGTGGCGAGGATACGAAAAACTCGGCGCACGCCTGGGCATACCGGTTGCGCTGGGTTCTCTTGCCGTGTGCATCTACCTGTGGGTGTATCCGCATGCCCAACTGGGACCGCTCACGTGGCCGATCGTACTCACCATCGTAGGCGTGGTGGGAACCGTCTGCACCTGGGGCGAATTTGCACGGCTCAGCGCCGGAAAAGGCGTGCTGGAACCGTTCGCGCGGCTGGGGCGAATGTCGTTGAGCGCATCCATTGTGATGCTGGGGCTGGCATTCTACGGCGGCGGGCGGCTCGTGACGATGGTCGCCGGTGAAGGTTATCGCGCCCCGCAGCAGGGGAGCGTCTATGGTTATGTGCTCTGGTTCGGGTTCCTGCTCGTATGGTGGGTGCTGGCGATGATGCTGTGCACCCTGTGGGAGAAAATTCAGCAGCGCGGCCCCCTCGAAATGGCGCTCGCCCTCATGAGCGGGCGGGGATAGTCCGGCGAAGTGACGAATATGCTGGCACGCACGGTTTCTCTTCGATACTCTGGTGCCTACTGAAGAACACGTGAGAGAGGAATAAGTCCGTGAAGTACTTTGCGTACAGGGTGGTGGGGAAGACTGAATATAACGGATTTGATGTCCCCCAGACTCCGCAGTCTTTCGCCGACGATACCGAGCAGCGCCTCACTGATCCCGACTTTTTGGAGGGTGACAAACGCTTCGCCCTCGTGGTGTGGGCTCTGCCTGAAGGCGTGAACCATGTTGATGACGTTCCCCAGGATTCGGTGGCGCACGGCAACTATATACAGTGTGCCGGTTCCACGCATGCGATGACGGTGGAAATTAGGGTGACTGCCGAAGATGGCTCGTACGAACAGTACACGGTGGCCCGCAAACCCTGTGACCGACCCCGATGCGTGGACAACCATCACATGGGTTGGTAACCGTATGCCCGTTCAAGTGCACCCCGAAGAGGTTTTTCACGGGTGAGCAGGCGGCGCCTATCTTCCGCGCCTACATTGAGGACGGCGTAATTCCGCCACGCGAACTGCTGCGTACACTGGATATTTAGACATTTGACTCGGCCCAGTGGGTGACCCGAGCAGAAGAGAGCAGCAAACCCCTGAAGATTACTCTCAGGGGTTTAGGGTTAGTCGGGATGACAGGGATTTGAACCTGCGACCTCGTCGTCCCGAACGACGCGCGCTACCAAGCTGCGCCACATCCCGGTGTTAACCTGTCGGACAACCCGCAGGCAACTCATCAATAATAGCCGAAGAGCCCAGGGAAAGCAACACGAATAAGCCCTCTCAAAAACCTGTAAAACCCTGCATTTCCAGGGGAGTAGGCGCAGTGTCTTGTGCGTGTGCCCGCCTTCTGCTTGATGCACTAAAAACGCGGAAGCACACGCAACACTGGAGAGAAACGCTCAACATTTCCCGCAGCGGCTATACAAGATTACTCGCCTAGATTTTGGCGACGCGGAACACAAACGCGGCAGTCGCTTCACGAGTAACGGGCTCATGCGGGCGGAAAGGTGCCGTCGGGCCAACCGGTCGTGATCTTCTGGGCCTTGAACCACGCGATTTCGCGGTAGAACGGGTTCGCCGAGGTCACATCCGTAAAGGGATCCTGAGCCGGTGCCGCATCGTCGTTCATATTAGCGGCGCGGTAGAAGAACGCCGCCAGAGCCTCACGGGTAACGGGATCATGCGGGCGGAACGTGCCATCCGACCAGCCGGTCGTGATGTGCTGTTGATGCATCCACACGATCTCCCTTGTAGAAGGGATCGCTCGTAGCAACGTCGGTGAACGGCGACCGCTTGGGCAGAACAACATCGGGTGATCCAGCCATACGGTAGAAGTATGCGGCAATTGCGGCGCGCTCAATATTCTGGGACGGGCGGAAGGTGCCATCGGGCCAGCCCGTCGAAATACCGGTCTCTCCCAGCCACGTGATCTCCTGATAGAACATGTGGGTCTGGGGCACATCCTTTGAAGACCACCGCCGCTGGCTTTTCGCTCGGTGCAGGTGCGGGAGCCTCCGGAGACGGGCCGTCACTCGGAGCCGGTGCGACTACAGGCGCCGCAGGAGTCGGATCTACCGAAAGTCCGGGGTTCGTCTCAGCTGCCGGTGCGCTGGGGGCTGCGGATGCGCTCGGCGCAGGATCCGCCGCCTTCGCAGTTTCCGCAAAAGCAGGCTGAGCGGCAAAGGTCAGGCCAAGAGCAAGAGTGAGTGCAGAAGCGGTGCCCTGAGCCAGAAACTTCCTCGCATCATTGCGTGACATATTTTCCTCCATGAGGTTATAAGGGTTTAAGTGAATGAGTATCTGCACGCTCCACGAAGCGGCAAGACACCTTTATCATCCACAAAAAACTTTGCCGTGTCTACTCAGGCGGTTACAGCTAAGAACTATGACGTTTAGGGCTCTCATGCACGTATCACAATAGGTAAACGTGCGCATAAGAGTTAGGCGCCGGGGGAGTCTGAATCCTGCCGCGCATCCTCCCACGAGGTGTACATTGCGGCAAACTCGCCACCGGCGGCAATCAGCTCCTGCGGTGAACCATCCTCAACAATAGACCCCGCAGAAACAACCAGCACCCGGTCCGCACTCAGCACAGTCGAAAGACGATGCGCAATCACCACAGCGGTACGCCCCGCCAACAGGGCATTGAGCGCCCGCTGCACCGCACGCTCGCTGGGAATATCCAAGGATGCGGTGGCCTCATCCAAAATCAGTACCCGCGGATTTGCCAAGAAAACGCGGGCAAAAGACACAAGCTGACGCTGCCCGGTCGAAAGGTTCACACGCCGCGCCCGAGCATCGTGCCGTACCCCTGCGGGAGGGTCTGAATAAACTCATCCGCGCCGACAGCCTGCGCCGCCCGGCGTACCTGGTCGTCGGTCGCCTGCGGGTTGCCCAAACGAATGTTCTCGGCAATCGAGGCTGAGAACAGAAAAACTTCCTGGGTGAGCATGACGACGTTTCGGCGCAGCTCCTGATCGGTCAGGGAACGCACATCCACGCCGTCGAGAAGCACCCTGCCGGTATCAACGTCATAGAAACGGGCAATTAATTTGGCAATCGTAGACTTCCCGGCACCGGTTTCACCCACGAGCGCCACCGTCTGCCCTGGTGTAATCCTCAGCGACGTAGGCATGAGCGCGTGCTGACCCGCAGTGTAACCGAATGCGGCATCCTCAAGAACGATCTCACCCAGCGGGGCTGCCTCTGCCGAACTCTCGGTACTCACCGGCGTGGCGGGGGACTGCGGCAGGCTTACCGGATGCTGCGGGTCTTGAATCTGCGGTTTCTCCGCTAAGGAACCCGGAAACCTTCTCCAACGCCGAAAACGCCGACTGGAGTACGTTATAAAACTCGGAGAGCGTCATAATCGGCTCAAACACCCGGTTCGCATAAATAATGAGCGCAAGCAGGGTGCCCACCTGCATGGTGCCGCCGAGCACCGCATACCCACCAATCACAAGCGCCGCCGCCACAAAAATATTGCCCAGCAGAATCAGCACGGGGGAGTAGATGCCGAACAGCTTGATGGAATCCATGACCGCAACCCGGTACCGTTCGGCGTTGCGTGCGTACGATGCGCGCGCATCCGCCTCTGCACCGAAACCCTTGATGGCTCGAATACCGGTGTAGGTTTCAACAAAACGGCTTGTCAGCTGGGCAGATTCGTTACGCATGGCACGGAATGCGGTTTCTGAGCGGGTGCGGAACCAGCGGGTTATCAGCCAGATGGGAACCGTCATAGCCACAGAAGCAGGCCGATGCGCCAATCCAACAGGAAAATGGCGATTACCGAGAACGCAATCCCCAGCAGGGTTGTGGCAAGCTGACTGATACCGCTGTCTAAGAAGGTGCGGATCGTATCAATATCGCTTGTCAGCCGCGAAATTACGCGGCCTGACGTATATGACTCGTGGAACGAGACGCTCAGCGACTGCGAATGCTGGAACACGCGCGTGCGCAGGCTCAACAGCACACCCAGCGAAACCCTCACCGTATAGACCACATTCACCCAGGTCAGGGTGCCGTTAGCGAGCACGGTCGCCCCAAAGAGCACCACAAAGAATATAAGCGGGGCACTGTCGCCGCGGGTGAGTGGTTCAATCGCGGTATCGAGCACGCGTGCAATCAGCCAGGGCTGCACGGCGGATGCGATCGCCCCGAGTATTACCGCCGCCACCGAAATCGCCAGGGACAGCCGATGCGGGCGCAAAATCTCGCGCAGTAGACGGTACGAACGCTTCCGAGCCTGCCGCCGTTCTTCGGGGGACAGGTTCGTGCGTTCGTCAGAATTCGGCACGAGACGCGTAGGCATTAACCCTCGTCCTGCACACTCATTAGGCGGCGATACTGCGGCAGCTTCATAAGCTCGGTGTGGGTGCCCTGGGCGGTAATACGGCCATCCTCCAGCAGCAGTACCCGGTCGGCAAGCGCTACCGTTGAAGGACGATGCGCGGTCAGCAGGGTAGTAGCCCCGCCCAGTCCTTCATGCCCGGTGCGCAGCGCCTCAATAATCTTCTCTTCCGTGTGAACGTCCAGCGCCGAGAACGGATCATCAAGCAGCAGCACGCTCGGGCGAACCGCCAGGGCACGCGCCAAAGAAAGCCGCTGCCGCTGACCACCCGAGAGGCTCAACCCCTCTTCGCCAATAATGGTATTGACCCCTTCGGGAAGGTCGTCCACGAAATCGCAGGCCGCGATCGTGAGGGCGGCGCGCATACGCTGATCCGCCTCCTCAGAAGAGCTAAGATCGTGCACCCCTAACAGGACATTTCTCACGCACCGACCCCGAGAACAGCACGGCCTCCTCAAAAACAGAGGCCATTTGCGCGCGTACCTCGGGCAGCGGCATATCGGCGGCATCGCGACCGCCCAGCAGAATCTTTCCCGACGAGGGCTCATAGAACCGCGGAATCAGGTTGAGAATTGTCGATTTTCCGCTGCCGGTAGCCCCCACGAGCGCCAAAATCTCGCCCGCAAAAGCTTTAAACGTAATATCGTGAAGTACCGACGGGGTTTTGGAGGTTGCAGCCTTCTGCTGTGCACGCGCAAACTCGCGTTCCTGCTCCGTAGGCTCGGGGCTTGGATCCTGCATATCAGCCTGTAACTCCGGGAACGCCGCAGGATCGGGGTCCGCCTCTTGCGCGGAACCGGCACTGTCCTGGTGACCCTGCGAGCCCTTGGCAAAACCTAAAATCTTCGCCAGAAAACCGCCTAAACCGCTCTGCTCGGCGTGATCCGTTGAAGCCCTCATCCTGCCCGGAATGCTCCTCAGGAACCTTAGCCGTGCGCGCCTGAGTATCAGCGGAATCTTCGTGTGCGCGTGCCACCGCATCAGAATCGGCGGCATCTACAGTGTTCGCCTGCTCGGCATAGCTGAAGCTCACCGCCTCACACGCCACAGAAATTGCGCCACCCGAAGGATAAGCCACGGTCTCCTCCTCAACTAGTCGTACCTGTTCATCGCCGGGATCCGCCATCACCTCAACGTGACGCTCAAACGCCACCCGGTAATTCAAATATGATGCCATCAGCGCGGTCGAACGGAGCACATGCCCCAACACCACCGTCAGCACCGCAAAATAGGCGGTCATCGCACCCAAAGAAAGACTACCCGATGCCACCTGCGGCGCGCCCACCAGCAGGGCGAGCATCGTTACCGCCCCCACAATCACGCGCTGATAAAACCCCACGCGCGCCACCAACATGGCACGGCGATGCTCCACCTCATTCAAATGTTCGGCATCGCGGGTATACTCAGTAATCTGCTCGGGGAGCGACCCAGCAGCTTTCACCACCCGAATACCACGCACAGACTCCTCAATACGGGTCGAAAAGATCACTGGTAAGCCGCTGAATCTCGCGGGTATAAGCCTCATATTTGCGCACATAGCTGATGAGCGACAGCACCAGCACCGGAATAGCCACCCCAAAAATAACCGCGAGCGGGGCGGACGCGGTCACCATAAAATACCCGCCCGTTACGAACATGACCACAACCGAGGTCAGCTGCACCAGCGCAAACGAAAGCCACCGGCGAATCGTACTCAAATCGCTCATGGAACGGGTGAGCAGCTGCCCGGAAGACCACCGGTCAAGAACGCTCAGCGGCGCCCGTAAAATCCGGTCAAAAAAGTTCATGCGCATGCGGATTTCAAGCGTGGAGGTAGGATCCACGATCAGCCACCGCCGCCAATACGCCAACGATGCGTTCCCCACGCCGATCAAAAGTACTAGTCCGCCGCCAATCCAGACGCCCGCCTCGGTCGTATTCTGCACAAGCTCATCGACAATGAACCGAAGCATCTGCGGAATAGAAATTTCGAGAATCGCCGCGCCAACAGCGACCAGCATGCCGATAGCCCAGCGCCACCGAATCGGGGCAATATACGGCAGGAATTTGAGAGGGCGCGCTCGCCCGCATCGTAGTTCACGGGTGCGGGAATAGGCTCCGGGGCGGTTTCCAGGAAGGGATTGCGTCGTCGAGAAGTGCCGGGGGCGTGTGTGCGGGTCGTGCTCGGTTCCTCCTGCTTAGCGGTTCAACGTTTCTACATGGTGTGAGCGTTAGTGCTCTTAATTATAGAGGGGCACCCCGGATGCACCCGCTACGGTTCTGCCCTGAGCGTCTCGTTCTTATCGGTGAGCTTAAACCGTTTCCTCTTCCCTAGCACGCGAGCAGGTAACTTTTGACCGAGCAGGTAGTATTTTCCTACCTGCTCGACCAAAAACCACCTGCTCGCGGAGGCTGCGCGACCATAGCCTAGGCGTAATAGGTGTTCAGATGCGCCAGGTAGTCATCCGCGCTGTCTGCCACCTGCTGGGCAGCGGCTTCATCGTAGCTCTCATAGGTGTCGATGGTATGGAACGTGAAGAGAGGCTGATAATCGGCGCTGATATAGTTGGCCGTCAGCTCGAAGGGACGCAGGGTTTCGGCGACGGTATACCCGACGGAACCTTCCGCACTGTACTCTGGGGCGGGAGCACCCAGCGAGACGGCAATGCCGAGTTTCTTATTCTCGAACGCCTTACCCTTTGATCCGTAGGCCCACCCGTACGTCAGCACCTCGTCGCACCACTGTTTCAGAAGCGGCGGGCAGTTAAACCAGTACACCGGGAACTGAAGCACAATGTTCTGGTGCTCTTCCACGAGAGCCTGCTCGCGCTCTACATCAATCACACCGTCGGGGTACTCGCTGTACAGCTCATGCACGGTAAACCGATCCGGATGCTGGCGCAGCATGTGAACCCAGGTTTTGCTGACCATAGAATCATGGATATTAGGATGCGTGACAATCACAAGGGTTTTCATGGTATTCCCTTCCGTTCGACTTGAGAAAATACCATGGTATCCATGCCGTTTGGCTCTGACAATACCTCAGAGTACCCTTTCGGCTAATGGCTATAAAGCGATCTCTCGCAAGGAGGTGCGCTGCTGACCGTGCGCATCAAAATTCTTCGGATCCAGCCATTGCAGCAACCGGTGTTTACGCTGCTCCCATTCGGTATCCAGCATTGAATACCACGCCGTATCGCGGTTGCGGTCTTTATACACGACGGCTTGGCGGAACGTTCCCTCATAGGTGAAGCCCAGGCGCTCGGCTGCGCGGCGTGAAGGCTCATTCAGTGCATCGCATTTCCACTCATAGCGGCGATAGCGCAGCGTCTCAAACACGTACTGCGCCAGAAGGTACTGCACCTCCGTGGCGGCGCGAGTGCGTTTTAGACGTTCGCCATACGTCACGCTGCCCACCTCGATAACACGGTGGGCGGGGTTGATGCGCATGAGCGCTAAAGTGCCAATCGCACGCCCATCCTGATCTATCACAGCCAGATAGTACGGGTCGGTGGATTCCTCCATGCGCTTGAGGAGTGTCTCTAACTCTGCCCGGTCAGCAACAGGGTTCAGGGACAAATAGGTGAAACTCTGTTCGGGAGCTTCAGGGCCGTAGACCTCGTACAGGTCGTTGCCGTGGCGTTTTGCATCAAGTTTTTCGAGGCGGCAGTAGCGCCCCTGTAAACAATCAATGCTGGGAGTATCGCCCGCGCGGTAGTCGGGCAGGGCATCGCCGATAGGTTGCTGGTAGTCGTTATATCGCATGTACCTTTCCAATGCATTGCAGTAGTAGGGAAGAGTGTCTTCCGGTATTTACTCTACACGCGAGCAGGTTATGGGATGTGTTTAACCTGCTGGGTAGCAACGAATGTAAATCTATTTGTCCTGTGTTGAAGATAGATGATCTCTTTGTAGGTCTCTAATTAGGGATGCAAATTTGGGGCAGTTAGCTCTTTCAAGGTATGCGCTTAGATCTAGACTTTTATGTCTTCGCCTCATGTATTCTCTTTGCATCTGTATGATTTCAAGAACCTCTTTATAACCTTGTGTATCAGTAACAATTTTTATGAAAAAATCGTCGGCTGTAGAAACGTTGTACTTAGATGGAGAAGGAAAATCTTTAACGTTTTCGGTCAGCAGAACATCAATATGTCCGTCTAGGGCTGCGGAGTGTACGTGTAGATCGTAGATATCAGGTACCCCCGAAGAAGACCCCGAGAATTCAACAAAATCATCTATGCACATTCTGATTTTAGAAATTTTAGTCTTAATGGTTTTGCTGCTGGCAGTAGGGTGACGTCTGCGCAGGTGATACAGAACTTCTGCGAGAATATCTTCAGTGCATAGAATTGTAAAAGACTCGGGAAGATAGGTATGTAGGAAGAATAGCCAATCGGTTAGAGTCTGGCTAAAAAAGATATTCGCATCTACTAAGACTCGCTGAGATGGGCGTAGCTTATACAACATGGCGAATTGAACCTAGCCCTCATCAAGCTCAGGATGCGCACTCTGAAAGTCAAGGAGATCATGCAGCGCTTGCTTCTTCTCGATACGTCGCTGCTCGCGAAAAGCAAAAACATCCTCGCGTTTGAACCTGCGGTGAGTGCCAGCTTTATGCGAAGGTATCCGTCCTTCATCAGCCCACTTGGCAAGAGTGGGGCGGGACAGTCCCAGGATTGCGGCTGCCTCGCTGGTCGTTAAAATTTCTGGGCTGAACTGCACGGAAACATCGTGGTGAGCAAGAATAGCTTGAAATTGTGCACGAACAAAGTCGGCAACGGGTTCAGGGGCTTGAACCTTTTGCCCATTCGGCAGAGTCCCCTGAACCGTGAGGCTTTGGATGAACTCTTCTGATAACGGAATAATCTGTTCTTGCAGAGGCTCAGCCGCAAAAGTTCGAGTGTGCTGGGCAGTCATGACTGCTACCTCCTAACTCATACATACTTGGGGATTTCTCCCTAGTTTACAGTATTTTTCGTTTGCAAACGAAAGTCGTAGTGCTAGAGGGGTAACAGAGCCAGGTTTCGGTTTGTATAGATTGTAGACGGAGTATGCACCTAGAGGTATCTGGAATATGTGGTATGCGGTAGTAATAAATACTGATGCAGAGAAAGCTTTTCGGTATTTACTCTACACGCGAGCAGGTAGCTTTTGACCGAGCAGGTAGGAAAATACTACCTGCTCGACCAAAACCCACCTGCTCGCGGAATCTGAAGGGGAAGAAAATCTACCCGTTCTTTGCCGTGAGGGTGACGAGCACCGCCTCCGGGGGACAGAAGAGGCGCACCGGCGCGAACCGTGAGGTCCCCAGCCCCGCCGAAACCTGCACCGGAACGTTGCCCTGATAGCTCACACCCTTCGCACGCGACGGCGGCAAATCACAGTTACTCACGAGCGCACGACCGCCCGGCAGACACACCTGCCCGCCGTGCGTGTGACCGGCAAAAATAAGTTCGGCACCATCCTGCACAAATCTGTGCAGAGTGCGCATATACGGTGCATGCGCAACACCCACACGAATACTCGGCACGTCCGAAGACTCAAACGCCTGCGGTGAGAACCCCGGATGAGCATCATAACGCAGATGCGGATCATCCACCCCCGAAAATTCCAGGCGCAGCCCACCCAACGTGATGCCGTCGTACCGGTTAATAAGCCCCGTCCATCCGCGCGACTCAAAGGCGTCATGCATACGCTCAATCGGAAGCGGCACACGCGACCCCTCCTCAATCTCCTGAGGCGTGCGCGCCTGCCACAGATACCGCGCCGGATTCTTCAGCACCGGAGCAAATAGCAGTTCGAGCCGGGCACGAAAACCCCCGGAAAATCCAGGAGAGGGTCAAGCGCCTCCAAGAGAGGGTCAAGCCCGCCCACATGCGAGAGGTTATCGCCCGTATTCACCACCAAATCTGGGTTCAGGCCCGCCAAAGAATGCATAAACTCGGTCTTCGCCCGCTGCCCCGGAATCATATGCATATCCGAAATATGCAGAATCCTAAAGTTCGGCGACCCCACCGGAAGCACCGCGAGAGTTTCCTCGCGCACCTGAAAATTATTCAATTCGACGAAGCGCCCATACGCCGCCGTGGCGGCTCCCAAAGCGAGCCCCGCAGCCGCAAACTTCACCATACTCTGTGTGAAGTGCGAACCACGTACCGCTTCAGAAGCCGCCACGGATGCGCGGGCACCGGATGCGTTCTCACACATCGTGTGCCTTTCTTCAGTACGCCCTCTTAGTTACCGTTGACGTTTGTTGACGTCACCGATGCCGGGGGCTCAGTAAACTTCTCGGTATTGTACTTCGGTGCCATGGCCTGCATGAACTGCTGCCACTGGGCACCCGCATAGGTCGCACCATCCACGTACTCCAGCACGCGACCGTTAATCGCAATACCGTTCATCGAGCGGTAACCCAAGTCGTTACTGCCCACCCACGAAGCAGTTGCCAGGCCGCGGGTGTAACCGACCATCCAGGTCTGTGAGGAGTTATCGTTCGTACCGGTCTTCGCGGCGGAAGCATCCGGCAGACCGATAGCGCGCTTAGGCGCTGAACCTCCGGAGGCAAGCACGCCCTTGAGCACGTAGCTCACACCGTTAGCAATATCCGGGCTGATCGCCTGCTCACACTTAGACTCGTAAGTCTTCATGGGCGAACCGTCACTCTTAGTAATCTTCTCAAGTGGGCGCGGCTCACAGTACTTACCTTCGCTCGCGAAAGTTGCGTATGCGCTCGCCATGGTCAGCGGGGTAGCACCGTACCTGGTACCACCAATGTTGGCACTGAGCAGACCCGGATCGTACAGCTGCTGACCCAGACCGTCGTGCAGGTGCAGCTTATTCGCCATATCGCTGATATCGCAGAGGTCGAGCTTACTGACCATCGAGTACAGGTAGGAGTTAGCCGAAACACGAATACCGTGGGTGACCGTACCCCAGGTCTGGTATCCCGGAACCGCGTTCTTGAAGGACCAGCCGTTAGCGGAGTCGCGGTAGTAGTACTTACCGCCCTCCACACAGCGGGCGTTCCACCCAAAGCTGCTTGGGTAGGATAGGGCCGTACCATCGATTTGGGCGTTCACACCTCGACCAGAGTTAATCCACTGGGACAGCACCACGGGCTTGAAGGTTGAGCCCGGCTGGAATCCGGGGGTGCCGCCATAGAGCGAATCTACGTTGAAGTTGAACTGGGTTTGCGAGTGGTCATTCGCATCCTTGGGTTTACCCCATTCGGCGTTCTGAGCCATCGCCACCACGCGACCGCTGCCAGGCTCCACACTGGTCAAAGCGGCGTTCACGTTGTTGGTGTTGGTGGAACCGGGCTGAACAGCCTCCACAGACTGTTTAGCGATCTTCTGCGCTTCGGGGTTCAGAGTACTCACAAGCTTAAAACCGCCGCGGTTGAGCAGGTTCAAACGCTCCTCAGGAGTTGCCCCGAAAGATTCGTCGAGCGCAACATAGTTCACCACGTAGTTACAGAAGAATGAGCTTTCGCCCGCAACAGAGCAGCCCTTCTCAGGCGGATGAACATTGAGCTTAATAGGCGATGCAATGGCTTCATCGTATTCTTGCTGTGAAATCTTACCGTCACGAAGCATGGTGCCAAGCACCACATCGCGGCGTTCACGCGCCAAATCGGGGTGGGTCGTTGGGTCATAGGTGTTCGGTGACTGCACCAGACCCGCGAGAAGGGCCGATTGGGCTACCGAAAGATCCTTCGCGGAAATACCCCAGTAGTATTGGGCCGCCGCCTCAACACCGTAGTTGGTGCCGCCCAAGTTCACGATGTTCAGGTAGCCCTCAAGAATCTCGTCTTTAGACTTGTTCTGCTCCATCGAGATAGCGAGCTTCATCTCTTTGATCTTATCGAGATAGCCTTTATTCCCGCCCAGGGTTGTGGGGTCTGCGCCGCGCTGCACATCGGAATCAACGATCAGGTTGTTCACGTACTGCTGCGTGAGTGTCGATGCACCCTGGCGCTTCTTCGGGTTCAGGAAGTTATTCGCGAACGCACGACCAATGCCGATAGCTGATACGGCGCCGTGGTTGTAGAAGTCGCGGTCTTCCACCGAGATAATGGCATTACGCATATGCGGTGACATCTGATCGAGCTTAACCTCTGTGCGGTTTTCCTCGAAGAAGGTCGCAAGCTCGGTCTTACCATCAGAGGCGTACAGGGTCGATGGGCGTGAGAAAGGACCTTCTGAAATATCTTCCGGAAGATCCTGGAACCACGCCATTGAGGCATTAGCGACCATGCCAACACCTACCGCCGGGGGTACCACGATAATTGCTACCAAGAACCCGGCAATGATACTGAACGCCACAAACTGCAAAAAGTCACTGGGGCGACGCCGTTGCGCGCGCGATTTTTTTCGTGAAGCCATTCATTCAGTTTAGCGGATACACCTGAGAACGCATCCCTCAAAAGGGTTAAACTCTAGGTTTAACTTGCCGGTTTCCCGTCTTCGCGGGCAACGCGCCGGATGCGCATCCTTGGTTATATCGTGAAAACACCGGGTCTATGCCCCGAAAATCCGCGTCATCTCGCGGGTTATGTACTCTGTGCGGGGCTGACCGGCGTATCCGGTGCACGAGGTGACCGTTCGGCGTCACGTTCTGCCCCTTTGTTACGCCTAGAGCGTTGAACCTGCAATAGAGCGCAATGACCTTGTTCGAGCCGGGGAACAGGACTAACCTAGAGCTATGAAGAAATGGGAATATTTGACTGTGCCGTTGATCGTGCACACCACCAAGGCAATCCTTGATAACTACGGTGAGGAAGGGTGGGAACTCGTTGCGGTTCTGCCCGGCGCACCCGCACCCAGCGGACCGAACCCCGCAGGCAACATGGTGGCACCCACCCAGGGTAACCCCATCGCCTACCTCAAGCGCGAGAAAGTTGAAGGCTAAAGCCTTGCACCACGCCCGGTAACCTGAATCCTCCGGTTGCCGGGTTTAGCGTTCCTTTTGCGATATGCTTCTACACAACACTACATATATGCGGCGCACGTGCCACCAACCACATCCCTGGAGAACCCCATGACTGAATCCCGTTACGAACTGAGCATTCGTGAACTCGGCTACCAACTTCCCGAAGTCGCAGCCCCTGTCGCAGCCTATGTACCAGCCGTGGTGAGCGGGAACTATGTGTATACCTCCGGGCAGCTTCCATTCGTCAGCGGTCAGCTGCCCGCTACCGGTAAAGTCTCGGATTCAGGTGACCCAACATTCGTGACCCCTCAGGACGCCAAGAAGTACGCCGCTATTGCAGTGCTGAATGCGCTTGCCGCTGTGAAGTCCGTTATCGGCGACCTTGACCGGGTGAAGAAGGTCGTGAAAGTTGTGGGGTTCGTGGCATCTGACCCGGAATTTACCGGTCAGCCCGGCGTAATCAACGGCGCCTCCGAGCTGTTGGGTGAGATCTTTGGTGAGGCTGGTACGCATGCCCGCTCGGCGGTCGGTGTTCCGGTGCTTCCGCTGGACTCTCCCGTTGAGGTTGAAATCATCGTCGAGTACGTCTAATATTCTCAGGATCATGACTACGACACCTTCTCAGAAGCTGTACACCGGAGTAGTTCCGGTGGTTGGTGAAGAACGGAAGCCGCGCATCTTTACCGGGCGGTCTTCTGCACCTGCCGCACGCACCGAGCAGATTCAGCGTCTTTATAAAATCCCGGAGTTTATGCGCACCGCCGCCGAAACATGGGTATCCGAAGGCGGTGAGGATGCGGAGGGCATGCTCGCTCCGCCAAGCGGCATCAGTCATCTTTGTGCGTGACGGCGAAGACGGTCTTGAAACCATTCTGACCTACCGTCCGGGGTCCTCACCCTTGGGCGTTGTCGCTTTTCCAGGCGGTACCGTGACCCCCGGCGACGACGACGCAACCCCCTGGTATGGTCCGACCCCCGATGAATGGTCTGCCAAGTTCAAATTCAAAAACGTAACCTGCGCGCGCCGCACCGTGATCGCTGCTATTCGCGAGTCCTTTGAAGAAACCGGTCTGCTTCTTGCCGGTGAGGACGGGCAGAACGTCGCCGAAAGCGGCGCGGGTGAAGAACAGATGAGTCAGCGTGAGGCAATCGCCGATCAAGACAAGAGCTTCGGGCAGTTCTTAACCTCAAGCGGGCTGAAACTGCGCACAGACCTGTTGCGCCCGGTATCGCGCTGGCAGTCGCCCAGACTTCTTCCATAAACGCTACGACATCGCCTATTTCACCACGGTTGTTCCTGTGGGGCAGAACGCCAAGCTGCTGGAAGGCAAGGGTGTGTGGGGCAGCTGGGTGAATGTGCGCACGCTCATGGAGAGTAAGGATACCTCGGAACTGGGGGATCGTATCGGGCAGCCGAATACGGTGGGTAAGACCCTTGAGGAACTGGTGACTCCCGCCGTGATGTGCATGCTTGAGTCGCTCGCCGCCTCAGAAACCGGGGTATCGTGGCTGGCAAAGCGTCGTACCGTTGAGGTGAAGAAACCCGTGCTCGTGAAGAACGACGGCGCGTGTATGCTTTCGTTTACCGAAGTTGTGCCGGTGTCGTCTAAAACAGGAACGCTTGGCACAGTCGGTCCACTCAAGTCGGCCTCTGTTGCCCCCTCATAAAACTTGGAAGGCCGGATTTTCCGCAATGTGTGGAGAATCCGGCCTTTGTTGTAGGCAGATAGTCACAGTGAAAGGAAAAATCTCATGATTCGCAAAATTCAGTACAACGCCTATGGCGATCCCAGCGTCCTAGAAATGGTTGAGACAGATGAGCCTACGCCGGGGGAGGGCGAGGTTCGTGTGACGGTCAAAGCGGTTGGACTGAACCCCATAGATCTGAAAACCTTTGAGGGGTATAAGCCGCTTCGTGTCGCAGAGACGAGTAACCGTTTGCGTCACCCGTCCTGGTGGTTTGGCCGCGGTCCCGCACGTTTTCCGAAGGGTGTGGGGCGTGATTTTTCAGGTGTGATAGATGCTCTCGGCCCCGGTGTGAACAATGTTGCTGTGGGCGATGCGGTACTGGGAACCCTGCGCAGCGCTCCCGGCTCCGGCGTGACGGAAGGCTCCCTGGCTGAGAAGCTGGTGACTTCTGCCCAGAATATTGTTACGAAACCTGAGAACCTGAACTTTGAGGTTGCCGCAGCCTTGGGCGTCGCCGGGGGAGAGCGCATGCGGGGCGTTCCGTGCAATCGATCTGAAACCCGAGGATGTGCTGGTTATCAGTGCCGCATCCGGCGGTGTGGGAGCCGTGGCGGTTCAGCTTGCGGTGCATCGGGGGGCAACAGTTATCGGTATCGCATCGGAGAAAAACGCAGAGTTTGTGCGCTCTCTGGGGGCTATTCCGGTTGCATACGGTGACGGTTTGAAGGAGCGTATTCTCAAGGCAGCACCGACCCCGGTTACGAAAATGCTTGACTGCTACGGCGGGGACTATATCCCGTTAGGGGCAGAGCTCGGACTGAAAGGGCCCGCGATGGGCACGCTGATTCCTACACCGAAGGCGATGATGAAGGGCGCACAGTTTACGGGGGCGCGGCATGCGCAGCCCGGTGACCTGAAAGAAGTCGCCGATCTGGTGGCATCGGGAGATATTGACGTGACCTTAGCGCATGTGTACCCCTTCAAACTTGGTTCCATCCGTGACGGTTATAAGGAACTGGGTACGGGGCATGTGCGCGGTAAACTTGTGGTCACTATTCCCTAACAAAAGTCGAAAACTATGAAAATTTTAGTGTCCGGTGCTACCGGAAACGTGGGTCGTTTGGTCGTGGAACAGGCGCTTGCGCGTGGCTATGAGGTAGTTGCACTTGCCCGGAATCCGCAGAATCTTCAGCTTGAGCACCCGAACCTAACCATGGGCGCTGTAGATATTCTTGATGCTCAGGCCCTCAAACCCTGGCTTCAAGGCGTAGATGCGGTCATCAGTACCGTGGGGATTGGCACCTCGAAAACGCCAACAACCCTTTACTCTGCCGGGACAAAGAATCTTCTGGACGCCATGCAAGAGCATGGGGTATCACGTTTGGTCGTGATCTCTTCGGAGGTCGCCGAACATTGGGCTCATCAAGGGCTCTTCAAGCTCTGGGTGGTATTGCCGCTGCTGCAGCACTTTTTGGGTGCAACCTACGATGATATGCGGCGTATGGACGTGGTGTTGTGGGAAAGCACCGCGCAGTGGACTGCGGTGCGTGCCCCTCGTATTCAGCCGATGAAAGCTAAAGGCTCTTATCGGTTAGATGCCAACAAGCCGCTTCGACGCGGCTGGATGATTACCCCGGCGGATATGGCGACTGCGTTGCTCGATATTGCCGAACGTGAGGATCTGAACCGGCAGCACGTCTACGTCGCTGACTAAGAGATGCCTCGTGAAAAAAGGACACCTGTTATCGCCTGCGTAAATGTGAGGGGAGCGGGTATGCGAAAACCGCATCCGAAATCGTTGAATAACACGACGTATCGGATGCGGTTTCGCACGAAGACTTTGGGTGCTGTCAGAGAGCTTAGCGCGAGCGCTGGCGCAGTCGCGGCAAATCGAGAATCACGACTGCGCGTGCCTCTAGGCGAATCCAACCGCGGGAAACGAACTCTGCCAGTGCCTTATTAACGGTCTCGCGGGATGCACCGACAAGCTGTGCCAGCTCTTCCTGGGTGAGTTCGTGGGCAACGAGGATGCCGTCGGTTGCGGGGCGCCCAAAGCGGTCTGCAAGGTCGAGGAGAGCCTTAGCGAGGCGACCGGGGACGTCGGAGAAGACAAGGTCTGCCAGCGCTTCGTTGGAGTGGCGCAGGCGGCGTGCCAGGGTTTTGATAACCTGGTCGGAGATGCTGGGGATTCCTGTCGCTGTGCACGTTTGAAGGATTCGTGCTTGATAGCAGCCAGGCGTGTTTCGGAGACCGCTACGGCATTGGTGGAGCGGGGGGAGGGGTCGAAGAGCGCCATCTCGCCGAAGACGTCACCGGGTCCCATGAGTGCAACCATGTTTTCGCGCCCATCTGCGGCGGTGCGCCCGAGCTTGACCTTGCCGGAGAGCACAGCGAAGAGCTGGTCGCCCTGATCGCCCTCGTAGAAGAGCACGGCGTTGCGGGACAAATCAATTTCTTGGATATCGTCTGTAAGCAGCCTGAACGCGGCGTCATCGAGGTCGCGAAAAGCGGGGAACGACGAAGGATATCGAGATCCATAGTTACTCCTTGAGTGGGATAGCGGGCGATTCTTTCGCTCGAAAATCTGTGCGTCACACGGTCGCATCTGCGAGACGGATACGATGTGAACCGCATCGCTGGTGTGTGACATATTCAACTAATACTAATACTGAGCGTACCTCATATTTTTTATTTCCGCATCTAAAAAACAACATCCAGGAGGAAAAGTTTTCTGCGCTTACGGGGAAAACTTAAGAAATTCACAGCTTCGCACTCTAGCATCAGCATGTACAGTGTGAGAGGGCGTTGAGCAGCGCACGAACTCTTCGACTTCTCTCATGCTCAGGCGTGCCTTCCGGACGCGCCGTGCGGATTCACCGCATTTTATGTATTCACCAAGGAGGACGCTCATGTCAGCAACTTTTAGCCCCCTTGACATTATTATTCCTGTCATTCTCGTGCTTTATTTCATCGCCGGTCTGCGCAGTGGCTTCTTCACCACGCTAGGCACCTTTATCGGTCTTGCTCTAGGCGTATGCGCCGCCGCGTGGCTCATCCCGCTTGCCGTTGCGGCTGTGGGATCTAAATGGGGGCTGATTACCGCTATCGGTATCCTGATCCTCTGCCTAACGCTGGGGCAGTGGTTGGGACTCATCGGCGGCCGCAGCCTGCGCCGCGTCACAGATATAACCCCGCTTAAAGGCGTGGAACGTTTCTTTGGCGGCGTGCTCAATGTTGCCGCCTGCGCGCTTGTGCTCGTGGTTTTGACGCTCACGATGCGCACCGTACCCCTGCCGCAGTTCAACGCCGCGTTGAACAACTCAAAGACCCTCTCATGGATGGTCGAGAACACCCCGGATGGTCTGCGCAACGGCATCGAAAATATTCGTAACGATGTGCTCGCATCCGGCACTATTCCCGAGGTGCGCCAGCTGATCGCCCCGGAAACCAGCGCGCCAACCCAGGGCGTAGAGACGGAGGCGCTCGATAACGCCTCTGCCTCTGTTGTGCAGATTCTTGGCGCCGCCGAACAGTGCGGATACACTTCAACCGGTTCCGGGTTCGTGGTGGATCATGGGCTTATCGCAACGAACGCACACGTGCTTTCGGGCGTGAACTCGCCTATGGTGAGGGATCAGCGCGGGCGCACCTGGCAGGGCGAGGTGGTCTATATGGATACCGCCCAGGATCTTGCCTTTATCCGCGTGCCCGGGATGAACCTGGATCCGCTGCCGATCGGCAGGAACGCTAATCCTGGCGAGACCGTAACCTTCATGGGTTACCCCCAGGGTGGACCGTTCAAGGCGCTCCCTGCGACCGTGCAGGGTGTGGGCAATACCCAGACCATTGATGTAGAGACCGGTAAGCCTAACCCGATGCGCCAGGTCTACCAGCTTGCCGCAGATGTGCAGCACGGTAACTCCGGCGGGCCTGTTCTTGACGAGAACGGTAACGTTGTGGGCGTGGTCTTCGGTAAAGCTCCCGACGGTGAAAGCAGCACGGGGCAGACCGGTTATGCGATAACCGCATCCACCCTGAAGCAGGCGCTTGAGGCTGGCGGCAGCAACACCGCTTCCGTAGCGACCGGAACCTGCAAGAACTAACTGCTGTAACACGATAAACGCATAATGTTATCGCTGGGTAACCGTGCGATGACAACCAAGATATAAGGTGCCTCACGTATCCCTACCATTGGATGCGTGAGGCACCTTTGTGTACCCGCCCTCACCGCTCGGCGCTGAGGCTCTACGACGAACCTTCTCGGCTCTACTCCGACTCTAGGTGCTGTGCCAAGAAATCTACCGCCATCACGTACCCGTAGGCGCCTGCCCCGGCGATCACCGCTGTTGCCTGCGGGGACACATACGAATGATGCCTAAACTCCTCGCGTCGGTGCACATTCGAGAGGTGAACCTCGACGACGGGCAGCTCGGCGGCCTCCAGCGCATCGTGAAGCGCCACCGACGTGTGCGTGTACGCCGCCGGGTTGATAATAATCGCCGCGCCACGGGTGCGTGCACGCTGAATCTCATCCACCAGCACACCCTCATGATTGGACTGCATAAACTCAATATCGAAGCCGTGCAGGGCGGCGCGCTCACGCACCATCAGCTCAATATCGTGCAGGGTCGTGTACCCGTACACCTCGGGGCGACGCTGCCCCAGCAAATTCAGATTAGGGCCGTTCAGAACAAAAATCGTTGCAGACATACCCCTAGTGTGGCATAGTTACCCGCTCAAAAGCGGCAGAAACCGTGCGGTAACGGCGAACTTCGGTACCCCTAGCTGGGAAAAGCAGACAAAAACCGGTAGGCTCGCGCTATGAGCGCATCCGCACCGAAAAGCACCACCGACACAGCCCCAGATCTACAGCTCACCGAGGAAGAACGTGAGCTGCTAAGCATCCGCACCGTGCCCGAGTTTGAGGCGGCACAGGCGGCACGCCGCCGCGCGAAAGCACTCGCCAAAGCCCCCGAAAGCCACCTTGCCACCGTGCGCCGCGCCCGCAAAATCAACCGTATCCTGGGTGAAACCTACCCCTACGCCGTGGCTGAACTCGACTTCACGAACGCCTTTGAACTGCTGATCGCCACGGTGCTCGGCGCAAACCACCGATGTGCGCGTCAATCAGGTAACCCCGGCGCTCTTCACCCGCTACCCGGATGCGCCCGCCCTCGCCGCCGCCACCGAAGAAGAGGTCGAACCCTATATTCAATCCTCGGGATTCTACCGCGCCAAAGCGAAATCTATCGTCAAACTCGCCCGCCAGCTCACCGACGACTACGACGGAGAAGTGCCCGGAACACTCGATAAACTGGTGAAACTGGCAGGAGTCGGGCGCAAAACCGCAAACGTGGTACTCGGCAACGCTTTCGGGGTACCCGGGCTGACCGTCGATACCCATTTCGGCAGGCTCGCGCGCCGCATGGGATTCACCACCGAAGACGACCCCGTCAAAGTCGAACACGACGTTGCCGGGCTTATCGAACCGCGCGAATGGACCGACTTCTCACACCGCATGGTCTACCACGGGCGGCGCATCTGCCATGCCCGCAAACCCGCCTGCGGAGTCTGCCCCATCGCCGACCTGTGCCCATCCTGGGGAGAAGGCGAGACGAACGAAATCAAAGCGCGTAAACTCATGAAATATGAAATGGCACCCGGTCGTGAACGCCTGCACCTGCGCTTCCTCACCGGTGCCACACGCCGCCAACTGCACGCCGAAGGATACCCGCTGAGTGCCTAACACCCTGAACACCGCCGCCGAACAAGCCCGCGATGCACTCGCGAACCTTGCCGCAGGAAAACTCGATTTCAAGATAGACTCCCTCATGCGGTACGCGCCCAACAGTACACTCTCCAAAGAGGCAGCAGTGCTTATTCTCTTCGGAGTACTCGATGATGAACCGAGTGCATCCGCAGACTTCGAGGGGTGCCCGGAGTGCGTAGGTGAGAACCTGGACGTTCTGCTTTTGGTGCGGGCGGATACTCTGCGCTCACACGCCGGTCAGCCTGCATTCCCGGGCGGCAAAATCGACCCCGAGGATTACGAACTGGCGCGCCAGCAAGGAATTCCGGTAGGGCGCATCGCCGCCCTGCGCGAGGCCGTGGAAGAGACCGGGCTTGACCCTGCGGGTGTTGAAATTCTGGGGGAGCTGCCGACCCTGCCGCTTGCCGTGAGCGATTTCAGGGTGACCCCGGTGCTGGGGTGGTGGGCTTCACCCACGCGGGTTGGCGTGGTCGATACGAACGAGTCTGCCCTGATTGCGCGGGTGCCCGTGCGAGATTTGCTCAACCCCGCCAACCGGCATACGGCATATGTGAAGCGCGGGCACATAACCCATAAAACCCCGGCGTTTGAGGTTGCGCACTCTGGCGGTGATGCGCGGGTCGAGTTCACCGTGTGGGGATTCACCGCGATCGTGCTCGATAAGATTTTTGATGCGCTCACCTGGACGGTCCCGTGGGATGCTTCGGTACTTAAACTTGCGCCCGCATCTGGGTAAGCAGCCGTTGGCGGGTGTCTAAAGGCTCGCGGGAGGGAAGAGAAACGAGCGTAGGCGGCGTGGACCTATTTACCTTCGGCATAGTTGGTTGTGACCGTCACTGAGACCGGGAACTCCACCGGCACCGTGCCGAAAAGCAGGCGCGCCGCCTCTGCAGCAGACTCCCGCAGAATCCTCTCGACACGCTCCGCCTCAAGCTTGGGGCCGCACAGCAGCAGCTCATCGTGCAGAAAATAGACAATTTTGGTGCGCATAGGCATGCCGAAAACCGTCTCGGTCAGCAGACGCGAACGCACCCTGCCCATCCAGCACAGCGCCCATTCCGCAGCCGTTCCCTGCACCACAAAGTTGCGGGTCATACGCCCGTAAGAGCGCGAAAGGGAGACAGCACGCGACTCCGCCGCCGGGGTAGAACGGTCTGCGACCGTCCGTTTGAAACGTTCGTCTGGGCGCGGGTGAGGTGCGCCCCAAAAAGGTGGTGACCTGCCCGCCGACCTCGCCGATGCGCGCCGCACGTTCCGTAAACTCCATCGCACGCGGAAAGCTTGGCAACATGCGGCAGCAGCGCCCCAATTTCTCCGCTGCGCCCGCCGTACATAATGGCGAGAAGCCCCACCTTAGCCTGTGCGCGTTCGGTGAGCGCCACGCCCTCAAGCCGGGCGAGTTCGGCGATTCCCGTATACATATCGGTGCCGCGGCCCGCCGATGCCAGCGCCTCGTCGTGGCTGAGCGCCGCCAGGATGCGCGGCTCAATCTGCGAACCGTCAGAAACGAGAAAAACCTCGCCTTCGGGAGCTAGAATTGCCGAACGGATCTCGGCGGGAAGCTGCAGAGCCCCGCCACCGGATGCGCCCCACCGCCCGGTCGCGGCGCCTCCAACTTCAAGATGCGGGCGAAAACGACCGTTGCGCACCCAGGAATCCGCCCAAGACCACCCGTTCGCCGTAAAGATGCGGTACAGCTTCTTGTACCTGAGGATGGGCTCGATGAGCGCCCATCGCCGTTCCCGCTGCGTGGCAGTCTCCTCAGCCCAGCCCTTGAGCACATAGGAGCGGGTACTGGGCACGTTCACCCCGGCGGCGTGAAGCGCGCGTAAAAGTTCCTGCGGGGAATCTGGATTCAGATGGGGCGCGAAAAGGTCGGCACGAATCTGCTCGGCAAGCTCCATCAGCTTGGCGGGATGCTCGCCTTCAGGCGGGCGCGGGCCCAAAATCTCAGTCAAATGGGCATCATGCACGGCGGTGTCAAAAGGAATGCCGTAGTATTCGATTTCTGCCGCGACCAGAGACCCTGCCGATTCCGCCGCCGCCAATAACCGCAGCCTTTCGGGATGCGCACCGGTGGCGATCGCCCGCAGCTGCGCGGTAAATTCATCGAGATGCTGGTGCACCAACTCGGTATCTGCCGATGTCAGCGTTGGGGGCGCCGCCTCATGACCGGATACAGTATTTTCCTCAGCCGCCGTCAAAAAGTCGTCCCCGAAAAGCTCGCCCTGACCGGCAATTTGGCGTGCGACGGGCAGCTTACCCGCAGGTTTTTCGACAGTATCCTGCGCCAGGTCGAGAACGGGTTCATAACGAACATGCCCGCTCGGGTGAGTACTCGCGGTGCGCAGAATGCGCTGTACCAGGCGCATATCGTGGCACAGCTGAACCCGCACCCCTTTGCGCAGCAGAATAGGCGCAATCGTGCGGTGTCAGCCCATATCCAGCGTGCGTGCGGTTGCTTCGACTCGGGGTTAATGCGCGGGTCAGAGCGGCGTTCGACTTCGCGCACATAGGCGGGCAGATTTCCGGTACTCACGCGGTCGGCGCGCAGAATATTGAGCTTCGTGTGCATGCCGGTCAGTTGCGCCGGGGCGAGAGATTCGACGTGAAAAACTCCCCAAAAAGCGGGGGAGGATGGGGAACCATGCCCCGATGTTCCCGTGCCCGTGTGGGCGCGCGCGGGATGCGCATCCAGCGGAATGACCGAACCGCTGGCGGGCGCATCGAGGGGAACAACGAGAATGTACACATTCCTATTATCGGTGAGAGAACCCCGAATATGCGAAGACGGTGACGGTGAACGAACCTGTGCACTGGCTATGCTGTGCGCGGCGCGTCATGAAGCGACATAAAAGCGCGGTGTGCACGCTGGGCGAGCGGAGAGATGGTACGGGAATGGCCTCCTGCCCTGTGGATACCCCGTAAAAGTGTCCCATAGGGCGAAGTTATCCACAGTCTGCTGCTCGGCTGCCGTGCGCATGCGCGAAAACCTGTGAAATAGGGGTATGGCAGCTTTACCTCCTTCACCTCAGGCAGTATTTCGCACCCAAACGGCAGAACACGGCGTTTTCCGGGCGTTCTCTCGCGGCGCCGGTAGCGCTTATAGATCGGGCAGTGCCGAGGCAGCAGGCACCGACGGGTTTGCCCCCGAGCAAACAGACTTCGTCGCCTGTGGAAACTACGCCCCACCCGAAACCCTCTCGATTGTTGGCACCTGCATGCCGCCTCAAGAGCTGATGGCACCCGATTTTTCAGCCGAGGCGAGAGAACGCCTGGGGCTCACCCTATTCCGGTGTTTGAGGATCACCGCGCGCGGCGCATCGCCCGGCATGCCCTCACCTATCTGCTGGCGCGCCCACCCAGCCCGCACGCCGAGACCGATCAGGCTTCACCCGCTGCTTCGGCAGACGGCGAAAATCCCCGATTGTGGTCGAGTAAAGACCTAACGTTGGCGGTGCAGCAGGCCTGTGAAGAGGACATGTACGGGGACGAAAACCACGAGTTTCCCGCCGAGCATGAGCCCGACCTCGTATCGCGTGCGTTGTCCTGCCTGCATGCCGAACTTTACGGTCTGGGTGCGCTTGAAACCCTCACACATATTCCTGGAGTCACCGATATTTACGTGAATTCCCCGCAGGATGTGTGGGTTCAGGCGCACGGACAACCCAACCGGTAACCCTCACCTTCGAGACCGAGGTGCAGGTACGCCAACTCGCCAACCGTCTCATTAGGGCGCATGGCGGCAGGCTCGATGCGGCGCATCCTGCGGATGACGTGCACGATGACTCCGGTCGGCGTATTCACGCGGTTATTCCGCCGCTGGTCGAGAACACGCACCTGTCTATTCGTCTGCCTGCCCAAAGCTGTTTGACACTTACTGCGCTCCGCGAAAGCGGCATGTTTGATGCGGCGACCGAGCAAGCCTTGCGCACCATGATTGCGCGGCGGCAGAACTTTGTCGTCAGCGGGGGAACCGGTACCGGAAAAACCACGCTTCTCAACGCGCTTTTGGGTGAATGCGAAGCCTGGGAACGCCTCATGATCCTGGAAGATACCCCGGAACTGAGCCCGCAGCATCCGCATACGGTGAGCCTCAAAACCCGTGCCGCGAATGCCGAAGGTGCCGGAGAGATCACGCTGGGAGACCTGCTGGTGCAAGCTCTGCGTATGGCACCCGATCGGCTTATGGTGGGGGAGTGTCGCGGCTCTGAAATCCTGCACCTGCTTAACGCCATGAACACCGGGCACCAGGGTGCAGGCACAACGCTGCACGCGAATTCCGCGTTTGCTGTGCCGCATCGTCTTGCCGCGCTGGGCGCGCTCGCCGGTTTGGATGAACGCACCGTTGCCCTGCACGCTTCTACCGCATTTGACCGCATTATTCACCTGGAACAGGTGCAGGGCGTGCGGCGGATCGCTGGAATTTACCGGCTTGACCTGCGCCAGGATGCGCTGGTGGTAACGCCGTGCGAGCTCGGCTCTGTGGGTGAACTCTTGCCGGGCGAAGGCTCAACGGCAGACAATTCGGCGGGCGGCACCCTACCTGAGGGTAACGGGGAAAACTTACCGCTGAACCCTCCCACGGACGCTATTTCACCGGATACACACGTTGCCCATGCACGCTCGACAGCCGTGCAGCCCGCACACGAACACCGCGGGCAACCCCGAAACGCAGACTACACCGACCGCATGTACCTATGGATACGACCCCGGGGTTCGCATAGATTCTGACGTTCCAACCTATACAGACACACCACGGGAACAAACCGACCGTAGCAGCCGGGAAGGAGAGGAACTATGAGCCTGATGGTGCATCATAAGACGCACCCCGCCGGTTCGTCTCAGAGAATAGCGCATAAAAACGCGGGCGACAGCATGGCATTTGGCGAGTATCTGCCCGCCACAACACAGCCTCGGCTAAAGACACGGTTTCAAAGGCTTATCCCGCCGACTCCACCAACCTCAACCGAGATGCGCTTATGGCCGCAAGCGTTGCGCGGTATATCTGCAACCCTGGATGCGGGCCTGAGCCTGCGCGAAGCAACGGCTGAAAACCGTACCCGGCATCCGACTGGTGCTGACGGCTTTACGGTTCACAGTTCCGCAGCACAAAGTCGGCAAACGGGGAATGCTGATAGGAACGGACCCGAAAAGTCCTCGCTCCTTCACCGGGCGCTGCACCGGCTGACGGGCAGCAGACGCGAACGGGCATACCGGCAAACCCAAGACGACATTGACGAGCTATTAGACACTTTGGCCCGTGAAGAACAGCTTGGTTTCGCAGCGGGAACAACCCTGGGCGCCCTCAACGCGCGGCGAGCACACAGCCGGGAGCGCATCCGCGAACTTGGCCTGTGCTTACGCATGAACGAAACCACCGGCGCGCCCCTGGCTCAGACCCTACGGGCTGCGGCCGAACATGCCGAAGAACATCTGGATGCTCTTCTCGGGCGAGAAAGTGCGCTGACGGGGCCGAAAACGACCGGCAAGATACTGTCGTGGCTGCCGTTTATCGGGCTGGCGATGGGCTGGCTGATGGGAACGGATCCCGTCGGCGCGCTGACCGGTTCGCTGGCCGGCCTGCTGACTGGTTTTTTCGGCATCACGCTGGCGCTTCTTGGGAGGCGCTGGACGGCTCGGCTTGTGCATCGAGCCGAACGCAGCTCCGTGCTGGCTGAGGAACCCGCGCAGAAGAATGCCCGCGCTCACGGAACTAGGCGGCGCCGAAGAGAACGGAAACCACCGAAAGAACCGGCAGGGTTTAGCGGTTCTGCAGAGACTGAGCCGCTGGACCCGGCGCTGATGCTTGAGCTTCTTGCCGCACAATTGCGTGCGGGGCTCAGCCTGACCGGCGCCCTACAGGCTCTTGGCCGGGCACTCGCGCATGAAGAACGAACGATAAGCGATGCGCTTGAGCACATCACCTTGACCCTGACGGTAAGCGCCGATTGGCAGGCCGCCTGGGACGGGTACGACCATCCGCTCCTGCGGGAATTGGCTCGGATTCTGGCACCGGCGTATTCGGCGGGAACACCCAGCGCGGCGCTGCTGCGGCACTGCGCGGCAACCTATCGGCTTGAAGAGCGCCGGGCGGCAGAGCGAGCATCCGCAAAACTCGCCGTGGCGCTGGTTCTTCCGCTGGGACTGTGCTCGCTTCCGGCCTTTATCTGCTGCGGAATCATACCGATTGTGATCTCGCTTCTTTACCGGGGCTGCTGGCCTGAATCCAGTGGACTTTACCCCGGGGCACGTTGCACCAAATCTACCCATAAAAATTATCAAATAACACTATATGAAAGGAAACAACGATGACTGTTGTACACTCTGCTCCCGTTCTGCACACCACGCACCAGGCACTCAGGAATGCCTTGAAACCTATGCCCTGCACGGAAGAGAACCCCCGTACTTTTAGGACAGGCACTCGACGAATACACGAACATGTACCTGCAGCAGCTTGAACCGCATCTTGCCCAACAACTAGCGCAGGCGCTCGCCGCCGGCTGCACCCTCGATAAATGCGCCGTAGAATGCCGTTCCCTGAGCGAACATGAGGAACTCTTCGCGGGAATTCGCACGGATGAAGCCGCCGAACTGCACGAGATGACCTCGCCCACCGACGAGGCTGAATATGCAGACGAAAACGACCCGGAGGAGGGCGCCAGCACCGCCGAATATGGCATCGTAATGCTCGCCGCCGTTGGTTTTGCCGGTCTGCTAGTCGCCATTCTCAAGTCCGACGAGATTCGCGGCATGCTCGTAGATATGGTCAAGAATGCCCTTGCAACGGGCGGTTCTGGGCTGACCTTTGGGCTTTTCTAAACCCGGTACTACCCGTGAAAACCGCGGGAGTCGCCCAAACCCGACGAAAGGAACGTCTATGAGGCTTATACACCGCATGATGCGCGCCTGGCGGTTACGCGCACGTGATGAAGGCGCCGTGACTGCCGAATTCGCGGTCGCTCTGCCCGCCGTGATCGCGGTGCTTGCGATCTGTCTCTCAGCGGCAGCGGTGGGAATAGCCCAGTCGCGACTCGAAGAATCCTCGCGAGTCGCGGCGCGTGCCTTCGCTCGGGGAGATAACCTCGCCGCCGTGCAGCATGAAGTTTCACGGATAGACCCCAGCATTAACCTGCAGGTGCAGACCGTGGAAGAAACATCGGGGGCGCGGCAGGTGCGGGTTCAGGTGGAGCGTGCGGCACCGGGGGTTATCGGCTCGGTAACCGGCTGGAGGCTGCAGGCCACCGCGACCGCACGGGTTGAGGGCAGCTCGGATAACGCCACGACAGTTGGCGGCGAATAAACATGGTCACGCCCGGTTTCATCTGGAAGGCATGCGTACCGTCGTTTGCCAAACCGCGGTGCGAGGCGGCTGATCGACCGCAGCCGACCGAAAACCCTGAGGAGGGGAGCGGCACCGTACTCGCAGTAGGCATGATCGCCGCCCTGCTGATCCTGGCAACCGTCATCATCGGTTTTGCCGGGGTAAGCACGGCGAACCGGCGGGCGGCGCAGGCGGCAGACCTGGCGGCGCTCGCCGCGGCGGATGCGCTGCGCGGCATCACCCCTGGGGACCCTTGCGATATTGCCGCCCAGGTAGCGCGCGATAATAACGCCAATCTGGTGGGATGCGCCCTCGCGGACCGCCCCGAAACCGTGGATATTCGGGTGAGTTCTGCCGTGCACGGACCGTTCGCTTTCCTCGGCGATGCGCAAGGTACATCGCGTGCCGGGGCACCGCATCCGGACTCTGGGGAAGGTGCACCCGATGAGGGATTATCCAGCGACGAGATCCCCGAGAACACTCCTTCCGACCGAACCGCTAAAGAACCGAAAAGTCCATAAAATCCGGCCGAGGAGCCTGAAGGAGGTGTTAGCCAGACCTTGTGGAATGCTCTAGTCTTTACAGCCTGTCCCGTTCGGCTTCATCGAGTGAGTGCAGCATTGCCCGCAGTAGGTTTTGTGCGCCTGCCTTGGAGAGCGGTTCGTTGCGGTTGCCGCATTTGGGGGACTGCACGCAGGAGGGGCAGCCGCTCTCGCATCCGCAGGAATCAATAGCGTCCAGGGTTGCGCCCAGCCAGGTGCGAACCGCCTCAAACCCGCGCTGGGTAAAGCCTGCTCCGCCGGGTGCTGCATCGTACACGAAGATGGTGGGGCGTTCCGTATCAGCGTGGTACAGGTGGAGAGTCCGCCTAAATCCCAGCGGTCGCAGGTCGCAATCAGCGGTAATAAGCCGATGGCGGCGTGTTCTGCGGCGTGCAGGGTGCCGGGTGCATCAGGTTCGGTCACACCGGCGGCAAACAGGTAGCTCGGTTCAAAGGTAAACCAGATAGCCTCGGTCATCAGGATGCTCGGCGGCATCTCCATCGGCTCATCACCCAGGTACTCACTGCCGTACACCGAAAACCGTTGAAAGCCCATAACCTGATCGGTCACCTGAACCCGCCCGCGATGCATCGTCAGACCAGCAGTATCGGGCTGAGTACCGTCGAACCCGTACCGCACACCCGCCTTTTCCTGCAGAATCTTCACTTCGGTCGCCTCAATCGCCCGCGTGTAATAGTCGAGGTACACCCGCGAGAGCAGGATAACGCGCGCCGCTTTATCCAAGGACTCCACTAGGTATTGGGCGTTCTGGTGAATATAGATAGCCCCCGGGTGACCCTGAGTCATCGCCTGCGCCGAATCCATCGTGCCGATCAGCGAACCATCCTCGGCATCAATCAGCTGATAGGGACCACCGCCGGTGGCACGCAGATCCACCAGATTCGTCGCCGACTCCGCGTGCGTCCAATACCAGCCGTCCGCCCGGCGGCGCAGATAATTCTGCTGCACCAGCCGGTTAAGCAGAGCCTCAGTATGCTCACCGAACAGGGAAAGCTCCTCGGCACGTAGCGGAGACTCCGCCGCGGCAGCGCACAAATGCGGCGAAAGCACGTAAGGGTTCGTTGGGTCGAATACGGTAGCCTCCACGCTCCGCCCGAAAATCGCCTGCGGATGATGCACCAGGTACGTATCCAACGGATCGTCCCCGGCGATAAGCACGGCGAGCGCATCCTGACCCCCGCGACCGGCGCGTCCAATCCGCTGAATAAAGGATGCGCGGGTTCCGGGCCAGCCCGCCACGAGTACCGCATCCAGCCCGGAAATATCGATACCCAGCTCAAGCGCAGAGGTGCTCGCCAGCCCGAGCAGTTCGCCGGTGCGCAGCCGATGCTCAAGCTCACGGCGTTCCTCGGGCATATACCCCGAACGGTATGCCGCCACCCGATGCGCCAGCCCCGCCTCGGTCTCATCAAGGTAGCGCTGCGCTCGCTGAGAGATCAGCTCGGCACCGCGCCGCGACCGGGTGAAGGCAAGCGTGCGGGTGCGCGAGAGCACCAGATCGGTGAGCATCTGCGCGCCCTGTTCGATAGCGGAGATACGCTGCGGCGCCTGCTTTTCCGCCTCGGAACGGGTGTCGAAGGCGCTCGCGCTGGCGGCGAGTTTATCGGTCACCTGCGTATCGGGCAGGAACTCCGGTTCCCATAGGATGACGGTGGATTCTCCGCGGGGTGCGGTCGATGCGGTAATCGCGTCAACGTTCCCCTCAGGTACGCCAATGAGCTTGGCGAAAGACTCGGCAGGGTTCGCGCTCGTGGCGGATGCTCCGTAAAACACCGGATTTACGCGGTAGAGCGCGCAGACTCGGCGTAGGCGGCGCAGCAGATTGGCGATATGCGCGCCGAACACGCCGCGGTAGCTGTGCACTTCGTCAAGCACCACATAGCGCAGCCCGCGCAGGAAGTTCGCCCATTGCCGGTGGTTGCCCAGAATTCCGTAGTTGAGCATATCCGGGGTGGTGAGCACAAAATTAGCGTGTTCGCGCACCCACCGCCGCTCCTGCGCCGGGGTGTCGCCGTCATAGGTGGCGGCGTTGAGCCCGGGAAGATGATAGGCGGTGATGGCGTTGAGCTGGTCGGCTGAGAGTGCCCGCGCCGGTGAAATATATAGAACGTTCGCTCTCTGATAAAATCCCGTGGAACTCGCATCTGCTGCCGTGGTGCTGAGCGGTTCACGGCGCGCCCCGCGGTAGAGGGCGTCGAATGTGGGCATGAGGTAGCTCAGCGATTTTCCGGATGCGGTCCCGGTCGCCACAATCACATGCCGCGCCGTTGTGCCCGACTCATCGTGCCCCTGTCCCGGATGCTCGCCCGAAGGAGAGCCGGTGCGCGTCTTCGGCGAGTGCAGCATCGAAGGCACAATGCGCTGCCTGTGCCGCCTGCACCTGGTGGGTGTACGGTTCGTGCACGCCCAGCGACTCGAATGCCTCAATCACGCGCGGGTGCAGCCAGTGCGGCCACGGCGAATACTGCCCTTCACGTGCGGGGATGCGGTGCACATGGGTGATTTGCGGGGGCAGCGAGCCGTCGCCGGGGAGCTTGGGCATAAGCCTGCTCAGCTGTTCGCGAAGGTTCTCGTCGGGGCGCAGCGAGGGAGAACTCCGGGGTGCTCATCAGCCGGGGAGTCGGGGAAGGTTCGGGGCGCATCACACCATTGTAAAACCTCGGGTACGGTAAACCGGCGTGGGCAATCGCAGGGCGCCCGGTATGTTCCACTCGCCTCAGCAGGAAGGTCTTCGCCGTGAGAAAACGGCGAAACCAGCCAGTGCGATAGGGGTAGAAAAACGACGAGATATACCTCATGGTAAAGAAACCACATGCACCCATCATCGTGGGCGCATCCCGCAGGAGAACAGGGATTATCGGCCACGTTACGGGACGAGCACCGCCGCCACGGCACACACGATGTACCCAGAAAGCGTAAAATAGGAGGGTGGCTCAGAATCGAATTATCTTGTATTACCAGTTTGCCCCCATAACCGACCCCGTGGCGGTCATGCTCTGGCAGCGTGCCCTGTGCGAGAAGCTCGGTTTGCGCGGGCGCATCCTCATTTCCAAACACGGCATTAACGGCACGCTCGGCGGCGAAATCAGCGCGGTTAAGGCGTACACCAAAGAGACCCGCCAGTACCCCGGTTTCAAGAACATGGAATTCAAATGGTCTGAGGGCGGTGCCGAAGACTTCCCCCGTCTGTCGGTCAAAGCGCGCGATGAAATCGTGGCGTTCGGCGCTCCCGACGAGCTCAAAGTAGACGAAAACGGCGTGGTCGGCGGCGGCGTGCACCTCAAACCCGAAGAGGTGAACAAGCTTGTAGAAGAACGCGGCGATGAAGTCGTCTTCTTCGACGGACGCAACGCATTCGAGGCCTAAAATCGGTAAGTTCAAGAACGCTGTGGTGCCCGATGTTCGCACCACCCACGACTTTATTCGCGAGATCGAATCCGGGTAAGTATGACGACCTGAAAGATAAGCCCGTCGTCACCTACTGCACCGGCGGTATTCGATGCGAAATCCTCTCCGCCCTCATGAAAAACCGCGGATTCAAAGAGATCTACCAGATAGACGGCGGTATTGTGCGCTACGGCGAAAAGTACGGCGATAAGTCCCTGTGGGAGGGATCGCTCTACGTGTTCGATAAGCGCATGCACATGGAGTTCACCCCGGATACTGTCACGATCGGCCAGTGCGAGCGTTGCTCGGCACCGTCCAATAAGTTCGAGAACTGCTCGAATGAGAGCTGCCGCGAACTCGTGCTCCCTGTGCCCCGAGTGCGCCACCGACGATGCGAAACGCCGCTGCGTGCCCGAATGCGCGGCTGGACCGCCAGAGCGCCCACGCTGGTATCTCATGAGCGATTCCGTACAGGCGCCCGTGACGGTTTCACCCGCGCGCATTGAGAAAACACGGCTCTTTGCTGGTCGCGGGAGTCTCCCAGGTGTATAAGCTGGGGGATGATTTCACGCCGCTGTGGGATGAGCTGAATCAGAAGGCATCCCCGGCGATGCTCGATATTCTGGCGGTCACCCAGTACATTGGCGTGTGCACCCAACCCAGTACCGACGGATTCGTGCGCTACACGGCCGGCATTTTGGTTGATGACCGTGCCTCAGCGCATAAACTTGGGCTGGGTCTGCTGGAACTTCCCGCGAGCACCTACGCGGTGGTTGAGGTTACCGGGCCGATTTCGCGGTCTATTCCAGCGGGTTTTGAGAGCTTTGAGCGTGAGTTCTTCCCGTCGCATCCGCAGTACCGCCCGCTAGGCGGCCTGGAGGTGTACGGTCGCGGCGATATGCAGGCGGCAGACTACACGATGGAACTGTGGGTTCCGCTGCTAGAGGTTCCTGCCTCAGCATAAAGCGCTCCGACTAGAACTTCTTGGTTTTCTCCCAAGCTTCTATTTCACCGGGGACTACCTCGAATACGGGGTGCACTGCGGGCTTACCGGCCTGGGTGAATTTCGCGAGACGCTCGGTAAGAATAGGCTCCCAATCGGCATCTCGCCCGGCAACTTTGTGTGCCAGAAAGCTCAATTCGTAGGCAAGCTGGCCCTCGGTCACGGCAATAGGCTCCAGGTTCTTACCCTGCTCAGCGGCGATTAGCGAACGGTTGAAGGAGTACCCGCGCAGTTGCGCCTCATCGGCGAGCTCCATGCAGATAAGCCCCAATAGCCTCCACCGGCTGAGAATGCGCACGAAACCGAATGAGCTGCGGATGATTTGTGTACCCTCGGGTGAGCCCGCGCAGCACTTTCTGCGCAAGCAGGCTCTCGCGCCAGCACGCGATCAGGGCGCGACGGTCAAGAAGGGACGGGTGGGCAGACCAAATACGCATCCACCTACTATACCCCCGCAGACCTGACGCTCTTAGGTAAAACAGCAGCGGTCCGCCCAAAAATTATTGAGGCAGAATGCACCTGTGGGGCGCTCGCATCTGAACAGGATGCGAGCGCCCCACAGCGGTGTAGATGCCTTGAGGCTACGAGTTCCGCGCTAGCTATGTCCCAGTATTCTGGGCCTTCGGGGGAGTAAGGCGGGTCGTCGGTCAAATATCAAGTATTTCTGAAAATTCAGGTGCATCTTGAAGAGCCGAGTACCAAAGTATAGTTAGAAAATACGTTCGATTTACATCATAAAAACTTATTCTGATGCTAAACTTTACGTACCTTTCCGCCAGTATATGAGGGAAATCGATGCTTGTTGCCACCGTTGTCGCTGAGGCGATGTTTTGGGCATGCCTGGTGTTAGGCTGCGTATTTCGTTATACCTTGAAAATGCCCAGAACCGGAATCGTATTATTAGCGGCAACCCCGGTGATCGACCCTGTTATTGCTGGTGTTTTCTTATATCACGCTGAGCCAGAGTGGCGCGGCAGAATTTATGCCACGGATTCGCGGCCTTCTATATCGCTTTCGATCGTTTTTGGTCGGAGTATTATTCACGCGTTCGACAGGAAATTCTCTGGCTCCGCCTCGGAGGGGGTTGCGGTCAGCAGCGCTCAGCAGTTGAGAAAATGCGTGGCGGCGTGTCTGATAGCGGCGGCTTTGCTTATCGCCGGGATTTTTGTGACCGGTCTGAAGGGTAGCTTCTGGCTTGTGTATTGGCTGATCGCGGTGGCGTTTACGCCGCTGATGTGGTGGGGCGTAGGAAAAATGGTATGGGCGCAAGGCGAGTAAGGAATCATAAAACGTGTTTTTCCAGGAAACACCTGTCGGCGGACTCGCAACAAAACACTGATCCCGGATTTACATCATCTGGAGGCAAGCAGGTACGGCAAAAAGCAATGTCTGTAGTACCTGCACCTAGAAAAAATAATGAATCGTATGGTTTTTCTGCCGGGGTCTTATACATAAAGATTTGAACGAGGTATGGATATGCTAGGGTAGAAGAAATGCACATTCGTTACCTTGAGGTAGTATTGCGCGTAAAAATATAAATGAATAATTACCTAATATGTCGCATATATTTTATATCGAATAGCGTTTTGACTAGTAGTTATATAAGTGGTTTTACTCATATTATTTAAAGCTTGTTCTGTAAAGTAAATAATTGTATGCTGAATGCTCATACACGAGGAAATATCCCCTGTAGGGCAATACGAAAGGCATAACAATGAACGCATCAGACACTCAGAAAACCGAACTTGCGGTACAAAATCTTGAACCACAGCCGGGCACAGAGAAAAAACTTGGTTTTCTTTCTTTTGGGCACTGGGCCGAAATTCCCGGTTCGCGCGTGAACAGCGCATCCGAATCTTTGCACCAGGCTATCGATTTGGCGGTAGGCGCCGAAGACATTGGCCTAGACGGTGCTTTCTTCCGCGTGCACCATTTCGATCAGCAGCAGGCAACCCCGTACCCGCTTCTGTCTGCTATTGCCGCTAAGACCAGCCGCATTGAGCTTGGTACCGGCGTGATCGACATGCGCTACGAGAACCCGCTGTACATGGCCGAACTCGCCGCGATGGCCGACCTGATTTCTGCCGGGCGCCTGCAGCTGGGTGTCTCACGCGGCTCGCCCGAATCCGTTATCCGCGGCTTTCGAGAGCTTCGGCTATTACCCCGCCGAAGGTGAAGATGAGAGTGCGATGGCACGCCGCCACCTCGACTATCTTTTATGAAGGCTATTCGGGTGAGGGCATGGCACCCTCCGCGCGGGTGCAGGGCAAGTACGCCCCCGTGCAGCCGCAGTCACCCGGTCTGAGCGAACGCATCTGGTGGGGCGCGAGACGGACAGCACCGCCGTGGACTGCACAGCAGGGCTGAACCTCATGTCTTCAACGCTGATGCTCGAAGATAAAGGTGTGCCTTTCGACCAGCAGCAGGCGGAGCAGATTCGCCTCTACCGCGAGGAATGGGTCAAGGCAGAGCATACCCGTGTGCCGCGTGTTTCGGTCTCGCGTTCCGGTGATCATTATTGATGCCGATTCGGCGCGTTATTTTTGGTCGCCGCGCGCAGGAAGATTCGCAGGATTACACCGGTATTATCGACAATACCTTCTCACGGTTTGGGCGCAGCTACATTGGCGAACCTGACCCTGATTGCCGAAGAACTCGCTCGTGATGCTGCCGTTCAGGCGGCAGATACCGTGCTGCTAACCGTGCCGAACCAGCTGGGTGTGGACTTTAACCTGCGGATGCTCGAATCCATTGTGAAGGACATCAAACCTGCGCTGAGGGTATAGGCAGCATGCGACAGATTCATATCATTTCTCGCGGTGAGGAGGGACTCTTCTGGCGATCCGGCGGGTTGCTACCAGGAGGGAACCTGGTATGTTCCTTTTGGTCTGTGCTCGATACACTGGATGCATGACACACCGGCAGCATACGCATCACTCCAGCAATACTCAGGAGCATAATCCTGACTCTGGTACCGCGCAGACCACGAAACAGAACTCCGATAAAGTTCCGGGTTGGGTGCGCATCCTGATCGCCAGTACTCTGGTAGTAACATGGATTGCTATCAGCGGCATTGGCGGGCCTTATTTCGGGAAAATTTCGCAGGTCTCCACGAACTCATCAACCGATTTTCTGCCCTCTACCGCCGAATCCACGCGGGTGGTGCAGGACAGAGACTTTTACCCGTCTGAGAGTGTGCTCATGATTCTGGTATTCACCGGCGGCAGCGGTGAGGCGGCACTTTTCACGGACGGAGCAAAAACCTACCTGGACCTGCGCCGAGCAAAAGTTCGCCGACAATGCCGAGTACTTTGATGGGTCCTCACCCGTGATCTACTCCCAGGACGGGCAAGCCGCCGAGATCGTGGTGCCCGTCAAACTCGGTTGCTGTCAAGGACGGGGTGAAAAAGGGACGTGAGCTTACCCCAGAAGAGCACGGTCTGACCCACACATCACCGGACCGGCAGGATTCGCCGCCGATCTGGTGGTTGCCTTCGGCGGTATCGACGGGATTCTGCCGTTGGTTGCTCTGGCCGTGGTGTTCCTGATTCTGCTGATCGTCTATCGTTCCCCGATTCTGCCGTTCGTGGTGCTGTTTTCCTCGGTTGCGGCGCTTTCTGGTGCGATTTTCGTGATCTGGCATCTGGCAAACGCTGGGGTCGTCAAAATTAACGGTCAGGTGCAGGGTATCCTGCTGATTCTGGTGGTGGGAGCCGCCACCGATTACGCCCTGCTCTATGTTGCCCGCTACCGGGAGGCATTAACCCGCCACCGCAGCCGTTTTGACGCTACCGCCAAGGCGCTGAAAAACTCCTTCGAACCGATTCTTGCCTCTGGGGGAACGGTTATCGCCGGGCTGCTGTGCCTGCTGTCTCCTCCCTAGCCTCAAATCAGGCGTTGGGTCCGGTCGCCGCCACTGGCATCGTACTTTCAATGCTTGCATCCCTCACGTTCCTGCCGGCCGCCCTCGCCTTGCTGGGACGGGCAGCATTCTGGCCCGCCCTGCCAAAACTCGATTCAGCCCAGGGGTATGAGCACAAACTCAGTACCGGGCTGCGGGCTCGCATCGCTGATACCGTGGCCGCCAAACCGCGTCGCATCTGGATCGGCTTCGCCCTGGTTCCGCGCGATTTTCGCCGCACCTCGGGGACTTTCCATGCCGAAGGGGTGCGCCAGTCCGACCTAGTTCTGGGTGCCTCCGGTGCACGTGATGGGCAGAACACCCTCGCCAAACACCTTCCGGGAGGATCAGGTTCGCCCGCAAACATTATTCCGCCCGCCGATAAACCTGATGAAACCATCGCCCTGCTTGATGGTGATGCGGGTGTCGCCTCCACAGCAGCTCTTGCTCAAGACTCTCCTCTCGGCACCGTGCCGGTCGGGCGCAGCGCCGAGAACCTGCCGCCTGCTTTCGCCTCCATCAAACCCACTGAATCCAACGGGCGCGTGATGCTCCAGACTACTCTCACGGATGCTCCTGACAGTACCGCCGCTGAAGAAACGGTCAAGCGTCTGCGCCAGGATCTTCACGGAATTTCTTCGGAGGTGCTGGTGGGCGGAACCACAGCAGCCACCGTCGACACTCTGGCTGCCGCCGAACAGGACCGGAGCGACGATTATCCTGATCGTGCTGGCAGTGATCACAGGTGATCCCTCATGCTTCTGCTGCGTTCGGTCCTCGCACCGCTGATCCTGCTGGCGGTCACAGTGCTCAGTTACCTGGCAACTCTGGGAGTCCCTGCTCTGCTGTTCAACCATGTCCTCCATATGCCAGGTGCTGACCCGACCGTGCCTCTATACGGGTTCGTGTTCCTGGTGGCTCTCGGCATTGATTACACAATCTTCTTGATGACCCGTGTGCGTGAAGAAAACCCTCTCGGTTGGCACCCGTGAGGGTATGAGGCGCGGTCCATCATCACCGGCGGCGTGATTACTGGCGCCGGTGTGGGGTTGGCGACCACCTTCGCGGCGCTCGCGGTAATTCCGCTGATTTTCTTGGTACAGCTGGCATTTATCGTGGCTTTCGGTGCTGCTGGACGCCATTTTGGTGCGCCCTAGTTCCCGCGCTGGTGGAGGACACCCGGGCGGCGCATCTGGTGGCCCCTCTGCCCTGCGTGATAACCCTCTCTTACCCCGCGCCCGGTACGGTGGGCGCACGGAACGTTTTAAACGAAGCCTCTTTGATGAAGCTTACGCTCCACCGCATCGGGGCGATAACGCACATCCGCCAAGTGAGATACACAAAATCCCAGCCTTCGCCACGAATCGCCTCTTCACGGGCTTTCTGGGCCGGGGTATCTTGCGGTGAAAACATCCTGCGGCGGGCGCCCCGGTGCGCCAACACAGCTCAACCACCACACCGTGCTCAACGAGTGCCGCACCCACCCGGAACGTCTGCAACGGGTAGAAATCCGGGTACTGCTGCACCGGCTCCAACCCGAGGTTCAGAAGCGCTACCACCGCATTTTATAGAATGGGGAGTATGGCTGATGAACTGTACTCCCCGCATCCCCGACACCCCCATAAGCGACGATACCGCCCGGCTTGAGCGAATCCGGGGCGCCCTTGAGAAGCTTAACTACAGCTACGACGGGGTGCGTGAACTGCTGGGGAACGCTTTTGAGGCAATGGCGCGCGACCAGGTTGTGCCCGGCACCGGCGGGTACAGAACATCCGATGATGCACACCATCGACCCCGACCGCCGCCTGGCGCGCATGATCGGGTTTTTCCTGTTCGCACGCACCCTCAACCCGCGCGGAATCTGCTCGATGCGCTCGGCGGCGAACCTGCGCTGAATGACTTTATCGCGGCAAATCTCGTGGAACCGGCGGAGTCAGAAAATACCCGCACCCCGAGAACCCCGGCGAAGAACCGCATTACCGCGCCGTGTTTGACCTGCGACCGCATTCGGCTGATGACGGCACCGAGCTGTGGGTGGCCTCTGATTTGGGGGCGCATCAGCGACCCGGAGTGCTGCGCAAAGATCACGTTCTGTATCGGGCAGGCTTTCCCTAACCCTGCAGTGAGATTACCGAGCGCACCCCGTGGCGCGTGCCCTTGACGTAGGGATCGGCTGCGGTATTCAGACCTTCCATCTGCTCGCCCACGCAGACCACGTGACGGCCACCGATATTTCGCCGCGCGCCCTTTGCTTTCGCCCGATCGAACCTGCTGCTCTGAATGCCCCCGCCCTGAAACCTGACCCTTGCAGAACCTTGAAGCCTGCGTCAGCCTCTCGACAAGGCTCTTTGCTGGAACCCGTGGCGAGCAGTCTCGACCTCGTGGTCTCAAACCCGCCGTCTCGTCAGTCACCTCCCGCGCCGCGCAAACGAAAGCAGCGCGGACGACCAGTTTACATGTACCGTGACGGCGGGCTGCACCGGCGATGATATTGTCAGCACACTCATTCGGCGCATCCCCGAGGTGTTGGGTACCCGGCGGGCGCGCCCAGATGCTCGCAACCGGGAAATTCACCGCGACAACACAGGCAAAGTGCGAAAGCCCTGGATGCGCGCCTGCAGCACCTGGTCGCCGAATCAGCCACCGGCACGAGAGCGAGGCGTGGGTAATTCAGCGCCGAAGTGCTCACCCCGAACTTGCTCATGCGGAAACCTGGCTCAAAGACGCGAGTGAAAACCACGACCGCGACTCACTACGAGAACACCTACCGTGCCTATCTGGACGACTTTAAAAACCGGAACGTTCATTCTATTGCCCGATGCTCTGGTCGCTGCCCGGCGCACACCACCGAAACCGCACCCTGAACCGGTTCGCTGAAGACATCACCCACCCCAGTAGCCCAGCCCATCGCGCAAAGCATCACCGAGTGCCGTGGCATCAGCTTCGACCGCCCTCACCGCCCCGTGACCGACGCACGGCGCTGGTCGAAACCCACCTCGTCGTCGCCGAAGACGACAGGTTGAACGTCACGGCCGCGGCGCCGAGCATCCAAACGTGATTCTGCTGCGCGCCGGATCCGGCCAGCCGCACACTCGTTTCAACCGAAACCGCCGGGTTCGTTTCCGCGCCGCGACGGTGAGCTGAGCATTGGGCAGATTTTTAGGTGCGCTCGGCTGTGCTCGGCTGAAGACTACACGCCGGATCGCGCGCGCCGCCTTTGGCACGAGAACGAGCATCCGCGCATGACCGTCCTGCTGTCGCTATCTCGAGAACTCCGTCGAAAAAGCTTTCGCACTTCTGCAGACGAAAAACAGCTGACCCCCGGCACCCCGTAGCGCGGGCCCCGTAAACACGCCTTGCCGCGCCGAACATCACAGATCCTGCACGAAGAAACTCTACACTCAAAAGAATGACTATGCAAGACACCCCAGACACCACCAAGAAAAATGAGCGCCGAAGATCATGCCAGCGCCTTGCAGGCCAACAAACTCAGGGCGACCCGTGCTCACCGACGGCACTCAGACGCTGCCGGTCCTCTACGGGGCAGCTTGACCACGAAATCTACCTGCGCACCACCCGCGGCGACCGTTTCTCTGCCGTGGTTATGAGCCGCCGCGTCTCCTTTGAAATCGACGAGGAACTAGAGAACGGCATCCGTTCCGTGATCGTGCAGGGCGTGGCGCACTGGCTGCCGCCCGAAATGACCTCGCGCGCTCGTGCACACTTTCGGCCTGCGCCACTACGAGAGCGGGCACCTCATGCAGTGGGTGCGCATTGTGCCGCGCAGTGTACGGGCGCGAATACCCGCTTCTTCCGGCCCAGGGCGAAGGGTACTGCACAACCAATTTCGCCCGCCAGCTCGCCTGCTGCGCATATCTGCGGTTGCGAACCCGATACAGACGTGCAATAACTCGGTATCGTTGCATCCACACCCTTAATCCAAACACAAGCTGTAAAACGTGATAAGACACATGTGTGATAAGCGCACCTAATAGGCGTAACCGCCAGAATGTGCGCTATTGTTGTATCGCATCTACACCATACAAATATGAGGAGAGCCGCCCACCAAGGCGCAAAAGAACGGAGTGCGCTGCTGATCGTTGAGTCCCTCATCGAAGGTGAAGACCATCAGCGGTTACTTTAGGCGGCGAATTTCTGTGGATTCGTCCATGGGACATATCTCGTGACCCGCCGCAGCCTTCCGAACTGCCTGAAAACCTGAAAGTGGTCGGTCAAGTCTCGCGGTCAATATCGACGACGATTTTGACCCCACGCAGTGTGGTTAACCCTGACAAAAGAAAAAGTCGCCGAACCCAAAACGCAAACTCAAAAGACGTTGATGCTCACTCGCAAACCGATGGTGACCGCGAAGGTGAAGCGATCGCTTGGCACCTCAAAGAGGTTCTGAAACCCGCGGTCTGCGTCACCGCATGACCTTCCTCGAAATCACCCGCGAAGCCATTGAACGCGCCTTCGGGGAACTGGCGCGATATTGACCTGCACAGATCGATGCTCAAGAAACCCGCCGCATCTTGACCGTATCTACGGTTACGAAATCTCACCCGTGCTGTGGCGCGTCGGTCGTACCATCCGCAGGTGCGCAGTGTGTCGAAACTTACGCCCTGTTGTTGAGCGTGAACGCGAACGCACGGCCTTTGCCGCCGCCACAACTACTGGGATCTGACCGGCATTATCACCACCAGCAACGAGGGTTTTGACGCCAAACTTGTGGCGGTCGACGGCACCCTGAGTTGCCACCGGCAAAGCACTTCGCCGACGACGGCACCCCTCACCTCCACCAAAGTCACCCTACACTCTCAGAGGCGGATGCGCACCGCCGAAGCGCCCTCACCGCTGCCCCCTCTCGGTGCGCTCGGTCGAAACCAAACCCATAAACGCCGCCCCTGCCGCGCCGTTCACCACCCTCAACCCCAGCAGGAGGCGGCACGCAAGCTGCGCTTTCTCATCGCGCGTGACCCTGCAGGTTGCCCAGCGCCTCTACGAGAGCGCCGCGACATCACCATGGCATGCGTACCCGACTCGGTGTGCACCCTCAGACCAGGCCGTGAAGGCGGCACGCCGCCAAGCATCCGAAACCTCACGGCACCGAATACGTGCCTCCGCGCCGCGCACCTACGCCTCCAAGAGCAAAAAACGCGCAGGAAGCGCACGAAGCAATCCGCCCCGCGGGCGACGCCTTCCGCACTCCGACGCCGTGCGCGGCACGCCTCCAACGACGAATACCGGCTGTACGAGCTGATCTGGAAGCGTACCATCGCCTCGCAGATGGCAGACGCCACCGGTTCTGACCGCATCCGTGCGGTTAGGGGCAACCGCATCCAACGGCGCGATGCCGAGTTGCCCGCAGCATCCGGCACTGTCATCACCTGCCGCGCCTTTCGCCGCCTATGAGGAAGGTCGTAGACGCAACCCGCCTCGGCAGAACGCGACGCCAAGAACGCCGAGAAACGCCTGCCCTGCGCTCGCGCAGGGCGACCTCGCCCACCGCCGAAAAACTTCGAAGCCACGGGCATGAGACCCTGCCCCCGCCCGCTGCACTGAGTGCTTTCTGCTCGTGAAATCTTTGACGAGCTGAGGCATTGGGCGCCCTCCACCCACGCCGCCGTGATTTTCAACGATTGCGGATCGCGGCTATGTGCAGGTGCGTTCCGGTTCGCTCGTGCGCTCGTGGACCGCGTTCTCGGTGGTGCGCCTGCTCGAAACCAGTTTTCGCCTCTACGTGAACATACGAATTCACCGCAGATGGAAGAAGACCTGACTGCATTGCCCGCGGCGAAGAATCGCGCGGAGTGGCTGGGCGACTTCACTTCGGCGGCGGGTGCAGAAGAAACGCGGGCCTGCCGATCGTGGATAATCAGGCGATATTGATGCCCGCGATATTAACTCGATCAGCATTGCTGACGGCATTGTGCTGCGTGCGGTAAATTCGGTCCCTTACCTTGAAGCTGAAGGCACCGTCATCACCGAAACCGGTGAAGTCTCTGACCCGCGTGCGGCCAACGTTCCCACCGATTTGGCGCCCGACGAGCTGAACCGCTGAGAAGGCGAAAGAGCTGCTTGAGCAGGGCAAATCTGATGGGCGTGTGCTCGGCACCGATCCCGCCTCTGGGAACCAGATTATCGCCCGCGACGGGCGCTACGGCCCCTATGTCACCGAAGTTATCGAAGAGATGACGGAGGAGCAGATTCAGGCGTACCTGGATGCGCAACCCACCGAATACTACAAGAACGGCAAACCCAAAGCCGAAGAAGAAGCCCAAGCCCGCTAAGCCGCGCACTGCATCGCTCTTCAAATCTATGGATTTGGCGACTGTAACCCTAGAGGATGCGCTCAACTCATGAGCTTGCTCGCGTGCTCGGTACCGATGCTGAAGGCAACGAAATCACCGTGCAGAACGGGCGATTCGGCCCGTACCTGAAGAAGGGCACCGACTCGCGGTCGATTGGGTCTGAGGAAGAGATCTTCACGATCACCCTTGAACAGGCGCTCGACATTTATGCGCAGCCTAAACAGCGCGGACGCGCCGCCGCTAAGCCCCCGCTCGCCGAGCTTGGTGTAGACCCGAAACAGCGAAAAGAATATCGTGGTCAAAGACGGGCGATTCGGGACCGCATATTACTGACGGCGATCTACCAACATTACGGTGCCGCGTCTCGGAAACCATCGAATCGCTTTCACCCATGAGCGCGCCGTCGAACTGCTTACGCCGAAAAGCGTGCCAAGGGGCCTGCGAAGCGTAAGACTCGGCGAAAGAAAGACGACCGCCAAGAAGAGCACCGCAGAGAAAAGACGACCGCTAAAAAGTCCACTACTGCAAAGAAGACTGCGGCTAAGAAGGACTAGTCCTTTCTTCACCCTCAACAATACGGATGCGTGGCTCACGAAAGTGTGGGCTACATGTATCCGTATTGTTGCGCTATGAAAGATTTACATGGATGCGCGATTTGCGCCGCTTTAAAGCGACCGTCAGGCTCCGGTTGCAACCACCTGCTCGCTCTGGCGTGCATCCATGTAAGCGCGCGCAGACCCGGCGGTGGATTGCGCGCATCAGCTGCGGCGACTTGCAGCCACACCTTAATGAAGTTGTACGTTATCCCGGCGGTGGCTGGGGGATAGAGCGCCGTGCGCCTCGGTGTTCTTGATGTTGGCTCAAATACTGTTCACCTGCTGTTGCTTGACGGCCACCCGGGCGCCCGCCCCGAGCCGTACGCCTCGCATAAGATTCCGCTGCAGCTGGTGCAGTATTTGACACCGTCGGGCGATATTTCTGATGAGGCCGCGCTGCTCTGACCGAGTTCGTGAAGTCTGCGCGCGATTTTCGCCATTGAGAATAACGCCGAAGACCTGCTCGCCTTCGCGACCTCTGCTATTCGTGAGGCTGGTAATGGCGCCGAGGTTCTGCAGCATGTGCGGTTGAAGACCGGCGTGAGTTTGAGCGAGATTTCAGGGCGATCAAGAGGCTGCTATCACCTATTTCGCGGCGTGCCGCTGGCAGGGGTGGGGTGCGGGGCGCATCCTGAATTTTGATATTGGGGAGGGTCTTTCGAGTTCTCCACGGGCACGGATGCTCCTGCCGGATGCGGCAATGTCGGTGCCGCTGGGTGCCGGTCGCCTGACCCGCGAGTTCTTTTGATGAGCAGCCGCCTTCGCCGAAGCAGACGAAACGGCTGCGCAGGTATGTGCGTGAGCAGATTGAGCCGGTGGCGCAGCGGTTGCTGGCATTTGGCGAGCCGAATATGGTGGTGGGTACCTCGAAGACGTTCCGTCGCTGGCGCGTATTTGCGGGCGGCACCGTATTCTGCGGGCCGCATGTGAAGCGTGAGATGCATGTGACGGATTTTGCGCCTGTGGACTCGCCGCATGGAGGCTATGGCTCCGCCGAGCGCGCTGACCTGCCCGGTGTTTCCCGGATGCGCGCCGACCAGGTTCTCGCGGGTGCGATGGCGGCTGAGGCTGCGATGGAAACTCGGTATCGAAACGATGCGCGTCTCGCCCCGGGCACTGCGCGAAGGTTCTAATCTTGAGGCGCCTAGAGCACCCTGGCGGAAGGTACGAGCACCCCGCTGATCCGAAGACTTTGGTGGGGAGTAGAGCGCACCTTAGCGGGTCAGGAAGCAGAGGCCAATGCGCAACCGGGCTAATGAGCCGTTCCACGAGGGCTCACCATGATCCTTTTTCTTTTGCGCTGCTTATGGCAACCATCAGGTCATGCCGCTAAGGCGTTGTTGGAGACAAACGCGTGCCATCCGCCGAAAATAGCAGGTTATTCCGGGATAAAACTCAATGAACAAGGCTGGGGCACTGCGCTTATTCCTGTCAACCAGCGGGTGGTCTTTTGACCATAAGGTACAGTAAATTCGCTGCTTCTGCTCGGTGGTTGCGGAGATCTTGACCCGCGAAAGCTCTGGTAGATGGTTGCGACTGACCGACTTGAGCTTTATCCCGTTTTCGAGTCCCGAAAAGCCTATCCTGCGGGAACTTCCAGCGCACGGGCACGATCGCCTGCGCATCGGCATGCGTGAGCTGCCACACCGGCGCATTCCCGGTGGACTCGCTATCAGAAAGTGTGCTCGTCGTAGTCACGCAGGGCCTGCAGGCTCGGTAGATAGGCTGAGAGCACTTCACCAGTACCAGCCACGAGGTGAGTTATCTGCACGCGCCTTGACCTCCACATCTGCCCGAGCTGCTCGCCGCTGCTGAGTAATCGCTGTACCCTGCACCAGGTATTCCCGCAGGCGTTTGTGGCCCAGATACGGAACTGCGTGGCCGTGGCTGACTTTGACCCGGTAGCCCAGCAGAGATAATGGCATCGAGGTTGTAGTGGCGCACCGATCGCCGAACCTGCCTCGTTCCCTTCTTGACGAACTACCGAGAAATCTCGGACAGTTGCGTCTTCGAGTTCTCTTCGGCATAGATGTTTCCCCAGGTGTCTCGACGATTGTTCGAGCGGGACGTATCAAACAACACCGCCATCTGCTGCTGGCTGAGCTACGCAGTTTCGCCTTCTAGGCGAACATTCAATAGCGGGTTGATCGGGCATGTGGCTGGTAGATAATGATGGAGTTATTAAAATTCGTTCATGCGACAAGAGTTACGGTGGGATATGTGTTTCATTATGGCATGAATTCAGCCGGAAATTATTGGGCATAGTCCACCCCATACACTTTAGAACCGCTGGATTAGAAACAGCGTGCAGTGGCTTGTACAAAGGCTCGCGCTGACCCTGTGAAACCGAAGAACCTATTTTGAGGAGTTTTTGTGCCCATCTACAAGCTTGAAGAATACCCGGCCGTGATCGAGCGCATTAAGACTAAAAATCGCTCAGAAGAATATCACGCATGAGTCTACCATTTCGGAGACGGAAATTGCTGCTTTTTGAGCGTGCTCTGCACTACCCGCCTGCCGCAGGCGTACCGGCTGTTTCTACGGAGGTTGGTGACGGCTGGAACGTGACCCGGCGGTGGAGGGCACTAGCTACCAGTCCCATTCACCGGCTCGCAGAGATTGAGCATAAAGACCTTTCCCTCCCCATGACGCTCACGGACGGCTGGCTTTGGGAGGTTGAGGAGGACGAAGAGCAGCTTAGCGACGAGTCCTTTGAACGTAAGCTGGGGAACCAGGGTGTTTGAGCTCATGGATGAGGGGTGGCATGACCCTATGAGCTGATTACCGCCGGGCCGTGCGCCGGTGAGGTGTGGAGCTTTTCGGATGTGGGTGTTAGCCTCGCTGTGAGCGCCAGGACTTCCTGGGCTGGTTTGAGCTCTGGCTGGATAGCGACGGCGACCCCTGACTATTTCAGCGATTATGTCTACGAAGAAGACGAATAGTATATGCCGCAGGGGTTTATCGGGCTCTGTGGAGGGCCTGGTTTTGATGCGGTTGGAAGGTACGAGTGCGTTGCTGAGCCGAAAGATCCTGGTAGGGGAGCAGGAGTCACCTATCTTGGGTACTTTTATGCAGATGAAAATCATTCCCACGATATGATTTTCATTGATGATTTTTGTTGTGTAACTCTAATTGTTTTGGTAATAATAAAAAGAAAATTGTAATATTCTGAATAGTGTAAGCAAGAAGAGTATGCTACTAATAATAGAGTAGAAAAATACAGTGAAGCGCTTTGTTCTTTAAATTGTTTTATTTAAAAACGCACTAGAAAAATCAAAGGAAAAACATGGAATACTAATACACCAAAAACAATTTTAATAAAATTATTCTCGAACCAGACCATAAACTTGGCCTGTTGAAATTTCTCTATTTTATTTAGTAATTGACTATCTTTCGCTTCATGTTCTTGTGGCATTGGTGTTCTCTCTCCTTAGTATCTTCTTTCCACGTTACAAAAGAGAACCTATGTATGCAAGGAAAGTCGCCATATATGGTCTACATATCGGTGGGTGGTGCTCTCGTGATAGTTAGACTTGCACTAGTAGAGCATTCACGGTCAGTCGTGGGCTGATTTTCTGGTGAGGGGTAATCCTTTCGCAAGATGATTAGCTTTCTGTGTTTTCAATTGCGCCGTCCTCAACTTTTACTGTGGTGACTTCTTCTCGCCATTTGTGGAGTTCTTCGTTTAGAGATCGCAGCTTTTTCAAGAGTTCTTCCTTTCTTTGGGATCTTTCACCTCACGAAGTTTATTCTTCGTTTCTTCTATTTCTTGGAACTTATCTGCAAGGTATTCCTTCTGCTCTGAAGTAAGGAATTTGCAGCCAAGAGGTAAGCCTTCAAAGTTGCGGTAAATGGGGTAGCCCCTGCCGGTATCTGACTGTGAAATCATTATTAGTGAGCCAAAAGTGTTTTTTGCATGATATGTTTTCGTCATGAAAACTGAGGGCGCAGTTTGCAAAACGAAGGAAGAAGAAAAATGTCATGTATTTACGCAGCCGAAAATATACGTCACTACAGAAAAATAGACCCGCCAGTCAGCCTCGTCTGGTAGGTGGAGCCGCTGAAGATTAGCCTCGACTCTGTAGGTGGAGCCGCGAAAGCAAGCCTCGCCTGTAGGTGGAGCCGTAAGTCAGCCAACCTGGTAGGTGGAGCTCGCTGAAGTAGCCCTGACTCTGTAGGTGGAGCCGATGAAATTACCTGCCCTCGGGTAGGTGGGAGCCGGTGAAGTCAGTCCTGCCCTGGTAGGTGGAGCCGGTGAAGTTAGCCTGCCCTGTGTAGGTGGAGCTGCTGAAGTAAGCCCGACCCTCGTAGGTGGAGCCACTGAAATTAACAGGTTTTGTGTAGTAAGAGTTTGTGAGCGTCTACGTGGGTAGAAGAAGGCGCTTCCTGAGAAATGTATACTCAAAAGTCTGACCAGCGCCGGGGTGCTGCCAGAGCCCTGTATGACGGTCGTCGAATTTCTAATAATACCCAGACGAACATCTGCTTCAGTTTTTGAACTCTGCTTTTATCTTTATAGAATTCCTGTTGATTATCTTTATAAACCCCATCAGATGTAGGACTATCTTTATCTTCTAGCTCATCATATCGAGTAGCAAGAGTGAATGGAGAACGAATATAGGCACATAGATTATTGATAATAACCTGTCCTTCTTTGAGCTTTTCATTTTCAGATAAGCTTTCTTCTTCAAGCCATTCATCCACGAGCCCAACAAGTGTATATACGCCACCCATACGGACGGAGGATTTTTCATCGCCCAGCTGTTCTATCGCTTTAGTATACCGTTCTCGGCGTTCTGCTTTACGTTCCTTAAAAGAATTCGCTTCAAACTGTTCCTTTTGTTGAATAAGCATATTTTCTTGATGCGCCCGAAGGTTCTCAGCTGCTTCACGGTCGTTATCATTTTTTCGACGAGTCTCACCGAGCGCAATAAGAGCAATAAGCCCACCTGTTGCCAGTAGGATTGCTTGTCGGAGCGCCGCTGCTCCACCAGAATTAACGCCGCCTTCAGGTAGGCTCATAACGACAGGTAGTAGGAACGCATATGAGCCACCCACTATGCCACTAGAAAGAATACGTGCATGGAACCAGCGAGGATCGTTATCTTTCCTGAATATTGGGCAAAATATTAGAGCAAGATAACCACCAGTTAGAATAAACAAAAACAATGCTAAATACACTTGTAGCTGGTGCTCGAAACGACAACCGCATGCCCACACAATAGCCCAGATAATGCTTAGCAAGACTTCTGCTATAAGAGTGCTACCAGCGATCCAATCAATAGCACGCCATGTCTTCTTCTGTTGTGAAGCATCTGACGTAGTGCTCTGTTCTAATGTAGTCTCTACATTTTCGCGTTCTTCTGGCATCGACTATCTATTCCTCATGAGTGAGTGGTGTATTCCTTGTCTACACTACCGTAGATAAGCTCATCCATGCAGGAAATTTAGCTGCTAAGCGGCAGGGTAGTAACGCCCTTCCGGAAGGCTCGTAGCTCTTCACTGAAACCCTCCAACCTTTCAAGAAGCTCTCGCCGCTCCTGCGGCACCTGCGAGTCACGAAGATAAGTTCGCGCCTCGTACACCTCCCGGAACTTTGTCGCAAGATAGTCTGCCTGTCCTGTAGATAGAAAACCGCATCCCAGAGGAAGACCGTCAGATCCGAGAGCTATAGAGTAACCGCTATCCTCAACCACAAAATCATTGCTGGATGAGCCAAATAACGCTGCCCGAGCATCCTTCTCAGCAACAAAACAGGGTGCGCTCTGAACAAACCGCGAAGGATACGGTTCCCCGAAAAAGTCGGTACCAAATTCAGGGCACCGCAGAAAACAGACCCGTACAGGGAAACCTCGCCGTCAAAGACAGAATCACTCACAAAAACTGAGCCTCGGTACAGCGAACCGTCGAACCCAGCCTCGCCCCGATAAGTAGAGCTATAGAATAAAACCTCATCGTAGTAGAGAGACTGGTCGAAAAAGACCGATCCGCCGTAAACAGAATCGTGGAAGGAAACCTCACCATAGTAAACAGACCAGTTGAAACGCGCCGAATCATGGTACGTAGACCCGTTCCACTGGACTTCACCAAAATAGGCTGAGTTATTGAAGAAAACCCAATCGTAATACGTAGAATCGCAAAAATAGGCGCTCCGTTCATAAGTAGAACCGCTGAACTCGGCACTGGCATAGTATGTGCACCCGCTGAAATCAACGGAATTCTGATACCAGGAATCCTTCATATCAACCGGGTAGAAGAAAACACTATTCGAGAAATCGTACTCAAACCCAGACCACGAGCCTTCTACATAATTCCTTCTGTCACCCTGAGGAAAATGGCGCAACCGGCGGTGAATTTCCTGCAAAGCCCGTTGACGAACCTTCGCTTCTGCCAGAAGCTCTGCTCTGTGCACGGAAAACTCATGGTGGTTCTCTCGATAGCTGCCGTGAGGGCTGGGCTTATCCTGCGAGAGCTCATCGTACCGAAATGCCAGATCAAAAGGGGAGCGGATATAGGCGCAGAGAACATCTACGATGCGCTGGCCTTCCGTGTGCTTTTCTTCTTCCGATAAGGATTTATCGGCAAGGTATTCATCTGCCAGCGCCACGAGTGCGTGCACCGCGCCCAGCCGTGTGTACGAGCGGGCAGAGTCGAGCAGTTCGACGGCTTTTAGGTAACGTTCCTGCTGTGAGATTTTAAAGTTGACGTATTATTCATGAGACTAGAAATTTTTTCGTGAGGGTTAGATATATACACTCCTACACTAATCTACAACCTCTTTATTTCATGGTGAATCTCAAAATCTTGAGATATAACCCAAGAGTCCTTTTGTGTACACTTGACTTACTCGATGTCTGGACATGTGGCTGTGAGATCATCTTTCCTGCTATCCATCCACCCACATATGGATTGCAGGTCCTCTAGAGACATCTTTGGGAATGATGGTAGATTTTTTATAGAATCAAATATTTTATGGAATAGATAGTTAATTTCCTTTTTCTGTTCTCGGGTCACAGGGGTGCATGAATTGGGTAATTTTGATGAATTTAAAATTATGTTATAAGGGCTATCTGTGCGGGCGTGAAAAGTATTGTTTTTAGCATTAAATAATGTAGTATATTGTACATATTCAAGATCTATCTCAAATAGAGGAGGCTCAATATTGTAGGTGGAAAATTCAAAATATGCAGATTTATGAAATATTGATCCATAAAAATTCACCCAACTATCATAAGTTGATGAACCGAACCTGGCTTCCTTAGCATAAGTGGACATCCTAAAATCAGAACCTTTATGATATTTTGAATACCTGAAATTGGCATAACCAGTATACAGTGAGGAATTGAAGTAGGCATTACCGTGGTAGGTTGAATATTTAAAGTTAACTGAGCCAAGGTAGTATGAATCATTAAAATCTACACTATTTTTATACACTGACTCACCGAAATCAATAGAACCACAATAAAGTGATTTTCTAAATGATGCTTTTCTTTCGTAATTTGATTTTTTGAAATTTCCTCCACCGTAATATAGGGATTCGATAAAGTGTGCATAATCCATATAAGTAGAACCTTCAAAATTGACCTCTTTGTAGTATGAAGATCCACTAAAATCAACGCTTCCTCTATATGTAGAGTAGCTGAAATTGGTTTCTTCTTTATATGTAGAGCTATTGAAGTTAATTGATTTATTATAGTGCGCCCCACTAAGGTCTACAGGGTAAAAGAAATTTATTCTTGAAAGATCATAGTTAAAATCTGACCATGCTCCTCCAAGGTTCTCATTGTTACTATCCGGGGAGCTCTGTAGATGTTCGCGGATTTTTTGTATAATACTTATGCGAACAGCTTTTTCCGCCTTAAAACTTTCTTGATCTTCGTAAAAATTTTGGTGGTATTTATCCTCCTGGTAACTTCCATTAGGATCATTTTGTGATAGCTCCTTATATTTTGACTCTAAAGTGAATGAAGAGCGTATGTAGGCGCATAGAACATTTATGATAACTTGACCTTCCTCAAGCCGCTTTTGATAATCTAAGTATTTTTCTTTAAGCCACTCGTCTATAAGGTCGGCAAGAGCATGAACTCCCCCTAGGCGAACGTGTGCGTTTTTGTCCCAAAGTTTTTCTACGCCATCTATATACTTTTTACGCCTATTATCCTGACGGATAGTGAAAGAATCTTCGGTAGATTTATGAATATTCTCTTCTAAGATTTATGCGAATTTTTTGAGAATTAAGGTATCTTTTTTGTTGCCTTAGATTTAACAGTAGCAACCCAAAAATTATGGCAAAGGTAATGCAGATTATCGTAATCCGTAGAGATAATTGTGCCTGCACTGTAGAGAGTAGCATATCACCAGATAGATTCGATGTTGAGTATATCCATTCAGGCGCAATATATATACATAATAAACTGATTATCATTATAGTAGCTATGAGAAACAATATATGTAATCTTATAGATTTGTGGCTGGTAGGAGTAGGCGTTTCCCTTACAGGGGTAGAACTTGTAGAGTTATATTTCTCTACCATAATATGGTGATTTCCTAACGACTTGGTGATTTCTTTCTGCATTCTACCCTACCGCACTTTTCGGGTACGCCACAGGATTTTCTAGTTGCTGGTTAGTACATTCGTTGCCGTCTCGTGAACAACAAACTTAGGGAGTCTCAGGGCTCATATGCTGCCGGAACCACGCATCCCAGGCAGCCTCTGTATCGCTAGAAGACGGAGCATCCGGGGCGTTCATGGGACGATCCGCTAACCCTTCACCAACCTGAGTTGCCGAATCTCGCCATGTCAACACATCATGGATGAAACTCCGAAGCCTTCCGCGCAATTCCTTGCGTTTACCTGCATCTCCGGTCTGGCGCATCTCTTCTAGAATCTGCGAAAGTTCCTGCTCATGTTCGGCAAGATACTCCACTTCGGCAGAACTCATAAACCAGCAACCGGTCGGAAGTCCCAAATCTTCAGTTTCCACACCGGTAAAAGTGTTCTGATCATACCCAAAAATAGAAGCCGCATCATCCTCGTTCGTGCCCGAAACGAAGAGCGGTTCTTGGGCGTAATCACATGCCCCCGCATTAACTGTCTGGGCATATACAGACCCCAAATAGTGAACCGTACCGCAGTATGAAGACCCGCTGAAATCGCTCTGGTCTGCATACACGGAAAAACCGAAATCCGTATTTCCTCGATAAACAGATTGGTGGAATATTGCCGCCCCGCCATAGAAAGAGTTCTCAAAAATAGCCTGTTGCCTATAATGCGAAGAACTGAAATCACAGCCCGCACAGTACGTCGAGGCACTAAAATCGGCAGAACCACTATACGAAGAATCGGTAAAACCCACCCAACCATCGAAGACGGAACCCCTGAAGCTCGCCGCTTCCCCGTAGGCGCATCCCATAAAATCGTTAGCGCCGTGATAGAGCGAATCCGAAAAATCGGCATCCCCAGCGTAATACGAACCGTTAAAAGCCGTGTCCTTATAGTAGTTAGAGCGGCAAAACAGGGCACCTTGCGCGAAGAATGAGCCGCTCAACTGCACCCGTGAAAAATACATACACCCCGCAAAATTCGCGGTCTCTCCCCAGAAAGTCCGTACAAAATCAACCGGGTAAAAGAATACACTACCCGAAAAATCATACGTAAACCCAGACCAGCTCCCCGGAACAACGCAATCGTGCTCTGGGTATCCACGAGGAAACTCCGCTACACCACCAGCCAAGGACCACCGCATACGGTCGCTGATCTTCTCGATAAGTGTCTGCCGAATATGCGCCTCCTCCCGGAAAGCCGCACGGTCGGCGCTGAATTTCTTAGGCGAGTCAGCGTAAAATCCGGTTAGTTCCTCTCTGATCAACTCGTAGTAGTGTGAAGTGAGTTCAGAAGGGGCGCGGATGTAGGCGCAGAGAACATCTACGATGCGCTGGCCCTCCGTGCGCTTTTCTTCCGCCGACAAGGATTCATTGGCAAGGTATTCATCTGCCAGCCCCACGAGTGCGTGCACCGCGCCCAGCCGCGTGTACGAGTGCGCGGAGTCAAGCAATTCGACGGCTTTTAGGTAACGTTCCTGCCGTGAAGCGTTCAATGTGCTCTTGTTGCTGGCGGTCATGGCGGGTGGCTCCTTGTATGGTGGTTGGGGCGTGCCCCTTCACCCTACCGCATCCTTGTTCGCCGCCTACAGATTTCAGCCGCTAAAAAAGGCTCTTTATCCGAATAAAGAGCCTTTTTATGCAGGACGCGCAAGAGACAGGGGAGAGGAACCCCTAAACCCCTACCTGCTGGCGGTCTTGCTCCTGCAGTGGGATCGTCGTGATCTTCTCACGCCAGGCGTGCAGTTCCTCAACGGTAGACTTCAGCCTGCCCGAAAGTTCCTTGGTCAGGCCCAACTCATCGGTGCTGCGCGCATCGTCGCCGTGAAGATGCTGAGTGATCTCCTGCAGTTCCCCATTCTTATGCGCCAAATACTGCCGATGTTCCGCAGCCAGAAGCGGGCACTCGCTCGGCAGCCCGGAGGCACCGGTATCAATAGCGTAGCCCTGCCCCAGCGAGAAGACATTCTCCGTCGGTGCGAAGAACGAAATGTACTGCGCCCATGCCTCAACATTCATGAAAGTGGGCGCCGCGCCGGTAAAGACAGAACCCTGGAAGGTCACCGCATTGCCATACACGGAACCCCTAAAGAGCGCCTTGTCGGCATACGTCGAATTCTGGAACCCCGCCAGACCGTAGTACAACGAGCTCGTGTAATTCGCCCATTTGCTGTACACCGAACCCTGAAAATCAGCCCAACCGTTATAAACAGACCGGCGGAAATACACATCGCCACCGTAACGGCAGTTATTGAAATGCACGTCGTCCGTGTAGACAGACCCGCTGAAATCCGCCCGATGATAGGTGCAGTCGCTAAAACTTGCCACCCGCGTGTACACGCAGTTATGGAAGTTCGCCTGATTATGATAAACGGAGTTGTTGAAGGTCACGGTACCGGTGTAGACGGAGTTATGGAAGTTCGCCTGATTATGGTACTCAGAGCGGCTGAAATCCACCGCGCCAAGGTACGTTGAGTTACGGAACACCGCCCAGTTGCGGTACGTGGAATTCACGAAAGTTACCGCCTCATGGTACGTAGACCCGCTAAAGTTCGCCTGATCCAGGTACAGGTTGCCGCTAAAGTCTGCGGTGCTGCGGTACACGGAATCGTTCAACGATGCCGCGCCGTGGTACGAAGACCCACTAAAGTTTGCGTGCGCCAGATAGGTAGAACCGCGGAAATCCGCCCAGTTACGGTAGATTGTGCCGCTAAAATCGGCTTCGTGCATGTAGGTGCACCCGCTGAAATCAGCGGTCTTATTGAAGAAGACTCGGCTGAACTCGATGGGGTAGAAGAAGGTGCTTCCCGAAAAATCGTATTCAAAGTTCGTCCACGGGCCGTCCTGGTATCCGCCTGCATCCGAGGGGGCGCGCAGACGGTCGCGAATCTGCTGCATCAGGCCGAAACGCAGCTCAGCTTCTTCACGCAGAAGGGCGCTCTTGGCGTGAAATGCGCCGTGCGTAAGCTCCATGGCGTGCGGGTCAAAAATCGGGGGAGACTGAATGTACCCGCTGATCTTATTGACGATGCGCTGCCCCTCCTTATTGCGGTCTTCGTAGCTTAAAGTTTCGTCCTCAAGGCATTTATCGACGAGCGCAAGCAGGGTATAGAGACTTTTCTGCCGCGTTTTCGCCTGCTGATCCTCAAGCTGAGCGGTAGCTTGCTGGTAGATAGACTCACGTTCTGCACGTGTAACGCCAAAAATATCAACGCTTTTGTGGGCGACCGTCGCCACGCTTGGCCGGTTCCGGCGGGTGAATATGATGAGTGCGAGAACTGTGAGCACACCGCCGATCGCATACAGCACAAGTGAGAGAGTGGTTTGTTTGGTGAGGAATGGAATAATAATTGCGGCTATTACGCAGAGAATCGCGCATATAAGAATCGACCAGGCGATAGGTCTGGCAATCCGCGGCTTAGAAGGCTCTAAAAGCGGCGGTTCTGTAATGCTTTGTATGCGTGACTCTGCGTTGAGGCGGTGGTCGTCCATGACGGGGCTCCTTGTGGCGAGTGGGTGTCTAATGCCGTACTTGTCGTAGAGCTAGTCTTCAGCAGGAATTTTACACCTTTAAGTTGAATCTGAGACACCCCACGCCACATAAACAGTGTTTCAATATTCCGTGACAAGGCGTTATTTGGTAACACTGCACTTAACAGGTGGAGCTTTTACCCGCTCTTATGCGCTGTTACGCGCGAGAATATGCGGGGTATCTAAAATCCAGAAGCGAAGACCGTGTTCCCCATGCAATTTTTCGCTATCGCTTTGGTATCGCTGCGAAAAGTTTCGGACAGAGAGTGAGCACCCGACGGAAGAACGAACGTCGGGTGCTCACTAGGGAGGTGCTCTCACTGACACTGTGCGAGGGTCTGGAGGGGTCTACCCATCCCTCCGTACCGCGTGCATGTAAAACGTCAAGCACGCCACAAACTCAAGGGGCACGATCGTGAGCGTCCACAGCGCATCCAGCGCCAAGTTACCGCTCGTGAGCAGTCGGAACCACAGCGGAGAAACCGCCACACACAGTACCGCGCCCAAAGCATTGACGGACCGCACCAGCCCGGTGCCCATCCGAAAATTGAAGCACACGTTCGCAACAATATGCCCCAGCGCGTATACCAGAATGAACTGCCCCATCGGGTGGAACAGTATGTGGCTCCAGTCGCTAGTCAAATCGCCACTCACCAGAAGCGCGAAGAACGTCATCACATACGGGAGTACCATAAACAGAACGCGTACCGTGTACCCCACGGATGCCAACGTATGCCTGAAGGTAACCTCACCCGAGCCACGCTGCGGGATGCCGTGCGCACGCTCAACGCCGCCTAGGGCGGTGTACGCTCCCGCAGATGCTGCTCGTGTGCTCATGATTCCCCCCAAAATATGGTTCGCAAGCATGTCTGGTGTATAGGTTGAGTTTCTATACTATGCCTTTGCGGCATTAAAAACCCTCATACTCAGGGATGATTTATCAAAACTTAATGTTCGTAAGCTAAATACAGCTCAGATATACACATGTTCAACCGAGGGTTTGAAGGCGTTATACCGGGGAAGAAGCACGAGTGTCTAGTAAATAAGGCATGACGTCACAGTCTGTAACAAATCGGCTGATTAGGCAGGTTTTTCTAAGACTAGAAGTGTCTGCAGCCCTTTGACGGGGTACACAGGCATTTAGTCCCAAACCGTGCCAGCCGATAGTTTTCCGCCGTAGAGCCTGGTGTTTTTCACAAGAGCGCACATAAAGGTCGGATGCGCCAGGATCGTACCCGGCGCATCCGACCTTAGACTGTGAGAAAACGACCGCCTATTCGCGTGCTAACCTCTCGGGTTCAACGTCGTCCTTCGGCTGCTCGATAATCGAGCGAGCCGAAGCAATAATCACGCTCAGAATAATATCCGCCATGATGAAGATATAGGCTCCGGCTGAAGAATCTTCACCCGACCAGCCAGCATAGACGATCGCCGTGACGATCAGCAGAATAATACCCAATCCGGCGCTAATTCCATTCAGGATGCGCATGCCCTTCGTAGACTTCGAGCGCACCGCGAAAATGCACGCCGCAATCTGCACGAGCATATACACTGCGCCGCCGTAGCCGAGCATCATGTTGAAGGTTCCGCCGCCACCAAAGCCGAAGCCATACATCACCAGGCATGCGGCAAGCAGAACGGTACGAATCGCGGTTACCGTAACAATGGTCTTGAGCTCGCGCGAACGTTTCTGCTCGGGGGTTTTCTCGGCACCCGCAGGCACCGCCCCTGTAGTTGCGGCTATCTGACCGCTTGCCGGTGCCCCGACCGATACCGCTGGGGTGTTCGCCGTAATGATCGGAATTGCGGATGCGGGCATGGTGTCTTCATACACCTTCTTAGCCCCGGTTTTCTCTGTCGGAGCCTGCGCCTTGGATGCGGCGGAGTCGGCAGGTGTATTAGACCCGCGCTCTGCCCGAGCGGCAGACATCGTATCGGCGATGGACGGGAATGCGCCCTGTTCCTGGGCCTGGGCGGGAAGCTGGCGGGTCCTCACGTCTTCCGCGTCGCCAGCCTCGTCAGCATCCGGGCGCGAGATGGACTGCGGAATGTTATCGGCAGGTTCGGCCTCCAGTGCCTCCGCGTGTGCGGCGGCGGGTTCAGGAGCCTCAGAATCCTGTGGTTTCTCCGAAAGATATGAGCTTAGCGGGCCCTGCTCAGGTCGGCTCTGTACCGGCAGCTGACGGGTCTGAGTATTTTCGTGGTGAACAGCCTCGTCAGCGTCCGGGCGTGAAATGCTCTGGGGAAGCGCCTCCGCAGGGGTGTTCGTATCGATCTCAACGGCGGCGGGTTGAGCGCTCTCGGCCTCGGCAGGCTGGGGCTTTGAGGTCTGTGAGCCCCACGGTGTGGACTGGGCAGCGTGAGCGCTCTCGGCCGGGGAATCCTCGGCAGATTTCTGAGCGGACTCTTGAGTCTTCGCGTCTTGCGGATCCTGCGCTGCCTGCGAGGTCTGGGTGTGCGCATCCGGCCCGGCATCCTGAGGGGGCAGCGAGTTTTGGGCAGGTGATTCTTCCTGCACGTGCTGCACAGTCGTCGAAGTCTGAGAGCGTCGAGGATTGCTGAAAGGCGCACCTCCCTGGTGGTGCGAATCCTGTATGCGCTCAGAGGTATGAGGATTCTTATCGCTCATCGTGTCTCCCTCGGATGCTGTGGCTGGTGTTAAAGTCTGTGGGCAGGTGTTGAGCCGGTGCGGGCGGGGTGGTTTTCCGCCTAGAAAATCCAGCGGGTGCTAGGCACCGGTAAGAGCTCAGCTAAGGCGCGGTCAGCGGTATGGCTAGGCTGCGAGCTGGAATTTCGCGGGATAACCTCTGCAATAGTACCCAAAACGGGCACGAGTTGCCTAAACACCCCGGAAATATTGGGCTCTTTAAGGATAGCGAGAGATATCTCCAAGTCAGCGTACAACACGAAGTTACCTTGCACAACACCATATGTATAGTCGAGCTTGAGTCTGCAGTCGGATGCGCGGCAGGCACCCTCTTTCGGGTGTGTGTATAGCCCGGAAAACCCGGTGAATCTTTGCCCGCAGTACTGTAGTTATGAAACCGACGGCGGGTAGAAGAAGCTGAACACACCTAAAATAGATGCACTGTAAAGTAAATTATTATAGCCGCATCCACGCAAGAAACCTGTGCATGCCGCTTGTGCGACACGCGTAAAGCACGCGAAATTCCCTTACAGGCGCTCAGCCAGCCGATCTTAACGCTGGCCAGACGTTACGGTCTGCGGGATGGCTGTGTTTTGTTGCCCAAGCGCATCCACAGGTATTTGACACCCCATGCCGTGCCGACCGCTACCGCGAAAGGCGCATACGCCTGCCAGTCTTGCCCGGCGAACCCAAGAATCAGGGCGCAGGCGCTCAGCGGGGCGTTCATCGACAGGCTCAGGAAGTGACCGCACCCAGCAGCCCGGCGGTCCCGAGAAGTTCTGATGCATGAAGCGCTCCCGCGCCCGGTTGAAGTTGAGTCAGCGTCGGGAACACGAGGATTAGAGTGCCTGTAAGCACGAAACCGCAGGCGGAACCCAAGGCTAACCCCGGTGTGAGCGTGCCTCCGTAGGCGCCGTTACGCAGGCTCGCCACCACCAGGATCGCTTTAGCTGCCAGCAACGCGAGGGCATAGAGAAGCGCCTGGCTTAAGGCGGTAGCGTCAAGCCTGCTGGAGCTCGAAGATAAACCGGATGCGGCATCGAAAATATGCTGGGTCAGCGGGCGGCCGTTCCCCAGAATCTCCGGCAGGAAAATCGAGGTCACCGCCACCAACGCAAGTACCAGGGGAAGTCGCCAGAGCACGTTCCGATTCGTGGTCTTGCGGCTCTCTGCGCGTTGAGACGCCGCCCGGAACAACAGCGCCAGGGGAGTGATAGCCAGACCAAGAACGACCGCGAGCAGCAGCGATTCACCGGTGGTCTGCAGTTGCGGGACGGGGTAGGTGGGCGCATCCGAAATCACCAGATGCGCGGTGCAGGTTGCCACAAGAACCAGGACCGCACCCGTGAAAATATTGCGCAGCGACAGTGCTAAACCGAGAGCCTCAAACAGGAAAACAAAACCGCCTACCGGAACCTGGTACACAGCCGCTATACCCGCCGCCGCAGCTGAGGCTACCAACACCGGGCGCACGGTCTGCGGGATGCGCATCAGATCCGCCAGACGCCCAGCAAATAGTGCGCCCAGCTCGCGCGGGGCAACCTCTTTACCCACCGGTGCGCCCGCACCCACGGCCACAATCTGAGTGAGGCTGTGTAGGGTTTGCCGTAGAAATCCCGGGTGGCACTCCTGCGGAGTTTCGCCGCGAATCTGCGCCTTAACGGACACCAGCTTAGTGCGCCGCTGAAGTAAAAACCAGATGATAGAGACCGCCGCGCCCACCGCGATCAACACCAGCACACGTCGAACGGTATCGCTGTGATCCGTCACGATCGGATGCTCCGCCTCCGTATGCCCGAACGTGAGCTCCTGCATGATATCCAGGAGGTAGTGCAGAATAATCGCCCCGCCACCAGTGGCCGTGCCAATCAGCACGGTGCACAGCAGAAGGTGGGCACAGCGAATCAGACGTGTTTTCATCGTTTTACATTCTAGCCGCGAACCGCAGCCCTTTTTTGTACCGGAGTACATGCGGGGAACAGCCGGAACTGGCGTTGGATTGTATGCTAGATAACATACCCCGTGGTGCGGACGGCATGCGCCCCGCGACACGAACGAAGCAGACAGTAAGGATCGAAGATGACCGAACATATAGCATTCCTCGGTACCGGCTCCATGAACGGTTCCATCGCAGCCGGGCTCATCGCGGGCGGATACCCAGCAGAAGCTATCCGCGCCACCGTGCGCAGTAAAAACTCCATAGACCGCCTGCGCCATCAGTTAGGGCCTAACGGGCGAGACTCCGTCGTGATCGGGTGCGAGCTCAAGCCCGAAGCCAACCGTGAGGCGGTCAGCGGCGCATCCGTAGTGCTGTTGGGGGTTAAACCCTATGGAATCGTCGAGCTGGCGCGCGAAATTTCGCCCGCCCTCGCCCCGGATGCACTCGTCATTTCGGTGGCGGCAGGAGTCACCCTCGATACGCTGCAGAAGGCTCTTCCTGCGGGGCAGCCGGTGATCCGCTGCATGCCCAATACGCCCTCAAGCGTGGGCAAAGGCGTGCTGGCGATCTCGGTGAGTGAGGCAGTGACCGAGAAGCAACTTGTGCTCGCCGAGAAGATCCTGGAAACCGTAGGTATGGTAGTGCAGGTGCGAGAAGACCAGATGGATGCGGTCACAGCTGTTTCGGGGTCCGGCCCCGCCTACGGGTTTCTGCTGGCGGAGACTATGGCGAGTGCCGGTGTGAAGCTCGGTCTGGATGAAGAGACCGCACAGAGGCTCGCATCCGCAACGATTGCGGGAGCAGGGTACCTGCTGGATAGTAACCCGGATGCCGCCGCCCTGCGTAAGGCTGTTACCAGCCCGAACGGAACCACTGAGCGCGCTATCAATACCTTTATTGACAAGGGACTTTTCGATCTCACCGAGGATGCTATGCGCGCCTGCGCCGCCCGCTCCGCAGAGCTGAGCGAACAGTACACGGCTGACTAGCCCCCGCCTCCTGCCTACTCTCCCTACATAAAAAGAGCCTTTATTCGAAATAAAGGCTCTTTTTATGACGAAGAAGGGGAAGCCAGAACCTACGGGCGGGCCGCGAAACGCTCGATCAGATCCACCTGCCCCGAGACAATCAGAATATCCCGGGAATGGATGCGCGTTGCCGCATCCGCGTAGGTAAACTCCTCGCCAGGAGACTTAATACCCACCACAGACACCCCGTATTTCGCGCGAATATCCGACTCCGCCAGGGTGAACCCGTGAGTTTCCTTTGGCGGGCGCATCTTAGCAATCGCGAAATCGTCGTCGAATTCGATATAGTCCAGCATGCGCCCCGACACCAGGTGCGCGGCGCGGCGGCCCGCATCCGCCTCCGGGTAGACCACATGATGCGCGCCAATACGCTCTAGAATCTTGCCGTGTGAGGGGTGATCGCCTTCGCCCAAATCCGCTCAACCCCCAGATCGACCAGGTTCGCGGTAATCAGCACGGAAGCCCTCAATTGAGGTACCCACACCCACAACCGCAGACCCGAAATCGCTTGCACCCAGCTGCCTGAGCGCGTCAATATCGCGAGCATCTGCTGAGACCACGTGGGTGAGCACGCCCGTCCATTTCTGCGCAATTTCGGGGTCTTTCTCAATGGCGAGAACCTCTTTATTTTGGGCGTGAAGCTGGGCGGCGGTTGCCGAACCGAACCGTCCCAACCCAATAATCAGTACGGGGGCGTTATGGTTACTAGCCAAATGACGGGCCTTTCTTCGGGTACTTATACAGGCGGCGGCGAGACCTCAGCGCCAAAACCGGTGGCGGCGGTAATGGTGCCGATTCGCCCAATAAACATGAGCAGGAGAGCACATAGATGCCTGAGGGCGGCAGTTCCGTGGAGAGTCCATTTGATAGTCCGCAGGTTGCGTATGCGGAAATGACTTCAAAGAGCACGCGCACGAGCGGCTGGTCTGTTATCGCCAGCAGAACTCCGGTGCCCACAAGTACAATTCCGGTACTCATCATCGTCACCGAAATGGCGATGCGTAGCGCCGACACCGGGATAGTGCGCCCGAAAGTCATCACAAATTGGTCGCCGCGTGCCTCCGCAATAATTGCAAGCATAATCACGGCAATCGTGGTGACTTTCACGCCGCCTGCGGTAGATGCTGAGCCGCCGCCGATAAACATGAGCACATCGGTTATGAGGCCGGTGACCGGGCGAATATCGTTCATATCGACCAGGTTGAACCCGCCCGAGCGCGTCATGATGGAAGCGAAAATCGAGCTGAGAACTTTCTCACCCGCACCGTAATTGCCGATAGTACGCGGATTTGTCCATTCGGCTATGCCCCAGAGCAGGGCACCCAGCGCGAACAGGATGCTCGTGGTCGTCACCGTGAGTTTGGTCGTTAGGGTCCAGTCGCGGGGGCGGAAGGGTTTCTGCTGAATCGTCATCAGCACGGGGAATCCGAGTGCCCCCAAGAACACGGCGATACTGACGGGTGCGAGCACGAAAAAATCGTGTCCATAGGGTACTAAGCCATCGGAATGCGGGGTGAACCCGGCGTTATTAAAGGACGAAATGGCGTAGAAAATACCGTGCCACAGGCTGGTGGGCAGATTCTCGCCAAGAAGCAGAAAACGCGGGGTAAGAACGAGGGCGATCGTCGATTCGATCCCGATTGAGGTATAAGCGACGGTACGAAGCACACTGCCGACCTCACCGAGCCGCCCGATACTGAGCTCTTCCTGCGCGATAAGTTTAGAGCGCAAACCCATTTTCCGCCCGATCGCCAGGGCAAGAAGCGAGGTCATGGTCAGCGCACCTAAACCACCAATCTGACAGGCGAGCAGAATCATAACCTGCCCGAATACTGACCATTGGGCCGCTGTTGAAACGGTCGTCAAACCGGTCACGGTCACCGCACTGGTGGCGGTGAAGAATGCATGGTGAAATGGCGCAGGTTCGCCCGTGACCGAAGAAATCGGCAGGCTCAACGTTACGGTGAAGAAAATGATCACCAGAAAGAAGGATGCGATAGCGGTTCGCGAAGGTGAGGAGAAGACAGTCGTATCAATAAGGTTGCGCAGCTTCTCGTAGCTTCGGATATCGAAGGGGTTGAAGCGGCGAGTAACCTCTTCCTGTTCATACATCATCGGCGATGTAGACGGAACTTTGCCGATAGCGGTGGAGATGCGACCCTCAGAAAAATCGCGCACCCGTTTGCGCTGATGCGCGCGCAGGCGACGTAGATAGCGTCCCACGGGTGCCTCCTTTCCGATCGTACGCAGAGTTTGGGCGGGGTACGGTCTTGGTGGGGATGTTTAGCTTTCTCTAGTGTATCGCCCAGGCATGCAGCTGAGCGGAACATCATAGGTATTTCTAGGGATAATGTTGGAACGGTTGTTGTGGTGCATGCACTGTACGGGCGTGTATATGCCCTAAACGGTATATAGCTAGAACGGAATATTATGAGCATTTGGTAATATACGCGGAAAGCTTAGCGAAAAACCGCGTAGTTTCGGGCTAGAACCCATAAAACAGGTATCGAGCATACGCCGAAATATGTCATAATCGCTATATGCAATCAGACGTTTTTTCAGTGATCGCGGACCCCACCCGCCGCAATATCGTTCATCTTCTGGCTGAACAAACACGTACTGTTGGTGCCGTTGTTGAGCACTTGAACATGAGCCAACCCACTATCTCAAAGCACCTTAAGGTTCTACGTGAGGCACGGGCAGTCACCGTGCTGGTCGAAGGGGCAGCGCCGCCTCTATTCGCTGAACCCTGAAGTATTTGACGAGATCACCGCCTGGGTTGCCGATATACAGGCGATTGCACACAGCACGAAGGAACAGCGGGAGTCACAGATTAAACAGGCTTCCGTGATTGAGGTTGTCGATGTTGTCGAGTCCTCAGGCGATGACACCGCGAAAACCGAAAAGACTGAAGAGCCCAGCGCCGAGGCCAAGACTGAGAAAACTGCGCACGCTGGCGAGTCTGAGACCAGCGAGCAAAAACAGCAAGATACAGAGCAGCGCCCTAAAGCTACCGGTAAAACCACCGATGAAACCGCTGGTGAAGCTGCCACTGCCCATGCTCAAGATGTACAAGATCGAGATAAGACCTCGGATTCGGATGCGCCCGCCCAGCCTGTAGAATCCTCGTCCGTCGTTGAGCAGCCCGAGCCAACGCCTCAGGAACGTGTATCCAAGACCCTCTCGCAGCGTAAGCGTTTCGAGGCTTTCCCCGGTTCTACCGGTTCCGCGAACGCTGGTGTGAAGCCCGGAGCGAGCCTTTCGGGCGAGCGGGATGCCGAGAAGGCTTCTGGGCAGAAAGATCGCGATGGGCAGGGCGCCTCCCACGAGGCTGGCGCTCATGATTCGCACGCTGAGGGTGAATCGTCGGCTAAGAAGAAGACGACGACTGCCGCGATTGCAAAACCCGCCATTTTTGATGATGAGGCACGTTCTGCCGAGAGCTCGGTGACCTCCGGTCTGGGACCGAAGACCTCGACTAAATCCGCTGCGCGCATCGTGTCAAAACCTGCCCAGCAGGCGGCACCCGCTGTATCGGAAGAGGACACAGAAACCGCCGGAACCGTTGAGGAAAACGAATTTATTCCCATGCGTCCTTTCACGCCTTCGGGGTCTTCCTATCAGGAGAAACCGCAGCAGTCCTATGGGTATGACGACGGAATTGATGACGGTCAGCAGGGGTTCTCGCCCGAGGCTCGCGGCTTTGTTCCCCGGTCAAAGTCGCAGGATAGGACCACCGCACAGGCAAAGCCGGAGGCAGTGAAGACCGACAAGGACGCGTCAGCTCAGAAGGACGCTGAATCGTCTGTGAAGGGCGCCGAGCAGACTAAGGCTCCCGCGCGTTCGTACGATACGAAACAGCTCCACGCTGAGGCACAGACTCAAGAACGCGCGCACGTTTCAGGCGCTCAGCAGCCTGCCCAGCAATCCGAGGGTGCTAAGTCTGTGAAGCCGAGCTCCGCCGAGTCTAAACAGACCTCTCACGCCGCGAAGGCCGAAGCGCAAAAGCCCGTGAAGGATGCTCACAAGAGTGCTCAGGCAAAGCCTCAGAAACCCGAATCACCTTCGCCGCAGGCTCAAACTGCCGCGAAAAACAGAATCGGCTCAGGCACAATCGGTCCGTGAAGAGGTTTCTGCCCCGAAGCCGGGTTCGGAACGGGCGGCGCAGGCGCATACCGGAAAAACCCGGTGCGAAAACCGAAGCGCACACTGGTTCTCAAGAAACCCCAGCCCAGGCTGCGAAACCCGCCGAATCCCCTGATACAGGCGGCTGCATCCGAGAAGAAACCCGAGGATAAGCCCGCCGAAACCACCGCGACCAACGCACAAACCGCCACCCAGCCCGGCACATCTTCTACCGTGAGCTACGGCATCGACACTGCCGAAAAGAGCACGGAAAATGGGGAACGTGCGGTACAGGGTACTGCGCAGAAAAAAAGCAGACCGAGAAAGGTCGGGGAACGCTGGCTCGCCCGATACCAAGGAACCGGCAAAACCCGCAACGGTTAGGGTCTGCCGAAAGGTACCGCCTCCACAGGTGCTGCAGCAAAAACTCAGGAGCCCGAGAAAAAGCCGGCGGCTCAGGTGGAAGAGTCATCGTCAACCGCTCAGGAACCGCAAAAATCGGGTGCTGAAACCCCAGCGGAAGCCGCCCCCTGCCGCCGCACAGAATATGACGCAGGCACAGTCCGAAGAGGCTAAGGCTGTGGAAGCTAAACTCGCCGAGAATGCGCCGGTCAAATCAGATTCCGTGACCTTCACGGCGGTGCTGCCCTGTCGTCACCCCCGGAAATGAGTTCCGTGCAGGGTGCCCGTCCTCAAGAGGACGAAGAGGCAGCCGATGCCTCTGACAAGACGAAGAGTGCGGCATCCGAAAAATCTGGTAAGAACGAGGAACTTCCGTACCAGACACAGACGGAATACACCTCAGCATTCGGCACTGCAGATACCCCGAAAGAACCCCCGCGCGGGCTGCTTTCACGCGTTTTTCGGAAGGCGCCGGTAACATGGATATTTCACAGCATACGTCTCGTGGTGTTGTGCGGTATAGACCGCACGCGTGCACGACGGTTCTCATAGCATCCCACCTCTAACTCGTATAAACGGAGTTCTCATTGGCTATTCATCGCAAGATTCTGCGCTGGCTTGAGACCGAGCTCTTTTGAAGGCAATATTCAGCTCGGTCAAAGCCTTCCTGACGATCAGCGGATTGCCCACGCCATCGGTGTGGGGCGTTCCCCGAACCCGAGATGCACTCAAAACCCCTTGAAGATATGGAATTGATGCGCCTGTACTCTGGGCGCGGCAAAGAGATCATTCCTTATCTCTATGAGGAACCGGCGGCTGCGGCTGCGGGGACCCATTCGTCTGCACATGTCTACATCGCGTTTACCCAACCCGCGATATGCTGCAGACCCGCATCCTGCTTGAGAGCTGGGCGGTATCTAATATTGACCCCGACAAGGTCTCATTTGATGAGGTTGATGAGGCCCTTGAGACGCTCCAAGACGATACTCTGAGCATCGGCGAGTTTCTTGACCAGCTTTTGACCTTCCACCACCGGCTGGTGCGTTTGGCGGGTAACGAACTGGTCGTGGGCTTGCTGGTTGCGATCCGCCAGTCTTCCTTCGATTCACTGCTGTCGCTTATGGGACGTTTGCCGCTGTGGAGCAGCACGATGACGCGCATCCGGGTGGAAAACCGTGCCATTGTAGATGCTGTCAAAGACGGCGATGCCCGCACCGCACGCGAGCTAATTGCCCACCAGCTGCAAGAGCTATACTCCGAAGCTGGCATAGAACTGGATCAGGCGGCAAATACCCCGAACGGTATGCCTGGTGACCCCTCTGAGGACGACGAGGAATTCCAGGAGGAGGAATACTCCGAGGAAAGCACTGATTCTTCCGAAGAGCCCGAATCCGACGCTGACGTGGAAGAACACGAGGAAGCGGAGCCTGAGCAGGATATCGACGAGAGTATTCCCGAATCAGAATATAAGGCTGAGCAGGAGAAATCTCCGGCCGCGCAGCTTCCAAAAATTATTCGTGAAGGAACCACCGTTTCACGCCGTCGTCAAGGGCGTATGCGCGTGCCGACTCCGGTGGCTGTGGGTTTCGAGGAAGACGAGGCTGGGGAAACCGCATCCGCCGAGAACACGGGTGATACCCCCACGGCTGACATTCCCGAGCAGCAGGAAACCGTGGAGAGTACCCACGAGTCTCCGATCGATCCCCTTGAGGAAACCGCGGCGCACGAACCCCAGCTTGAGAGCGTGCAGCCCGAATTTGAGGATGACGTTCTGCCGGTTGACGAACCCGGTGAGTCTGCATCTGACGAGGCACAGGACAAAGAGTCTGCTGAAGAGATAACGGCAGAAAAGGCTCCCGACAAGCCTGCTGACGGATCCGAAAAATCCAAGTCTTCGGAAGAGGCACAGGGCAAATCACAGGACGACTCTGCCTCTCACGAAGACTCAACCGAAAGCACCGAGGATAAGGACGCTGAAGAGACACCCGACGAACAAGAACCCGTTCGGGAAGTCTATGTTGAGAAAGCTCCGGTGGGTAAAATCTCCGCCGAAGAGCTTGTGGCGACCGGTCTTATTCCGTGGCGCACCATGGGACAGCAGGCCGAGAACGGAACCTCAACCCAGGCCGAAGCTGAGGGGGAGGACGATGTTATTCGTGCACCCCTGCGCCGAAACGTGCCGCCCGTGCGACCCGCGCAGTTCTCGCCGCGCAAGTCCGAAAAGCCAGAGAAACCGGAGAAGCCCGCGAGCGAGCGCATCAGCCTGATTCGCCGCGTTCGCCATTACTTCGGTCTTGATTTGCCGCATACCCAGGCGGTCAAGCTGGTTGAGGCGCAGGAGGCGGCCGAGCAGAAAGCCGCAGACAACGCGAAATTTGCGACAGAACCTCCCAAGGTAGAGCCTAAGTCCGCTTCTGCTTCATCGCCTGAGGATGCCCCTGCCGCTGCCTCCGCCGAGGCCTCCAAGTCTTCGGCGGCTGAGCAAGAGCGGGAAGTCTCCACAGAACCGAAGAAACCAGCGGCGGAGCCCATCGCCCGCGAAGGCGGCAGAGGCTCCCAAGCCTGCTGAGGCGTCGAAAACCCCTCGAAGCCATCGAGTGATGCAACTTCTAAGAGCGCCGAGCCCGCGCCGGAGGCAGCACCTTCGGATAAGACAGATTTCGAAGCCTGCTAAGCCTGCGGAAAAAGCCCGCATCCGCTCCCCGCACAGAGCGTAGATTCGGCGAAGCGCGAGAAACCCGCCGCAGAGACCCCTCAGACGGATTCTTCTGACTCTGTGAAGGCAGAACCTTCGGATGCGCCCGTTCAGAGGGCGGCGGCGAATGTCGAGTTGGAGGAAACTCCGGAAGAGATACGTTCTGAGCTGCAGAGCGCGATTACTCTGGACGAGCCTTCACCCGATTCGGTGCCGACCCCGACCGCTGAGCCCGTGGCGGTTAAACGCCCCAATCGCAAGGATTCAGAATCTCAGGCTCCGGCGAAGAATGTTTCGGTTGCGGCTGCAGCCATACCGCAGCCCGTTCCAGCAGTTGCCCGCCCGGAAACGGCTAATCTGAGCGGTGTCGATTCGACTCCGGTTGCTCCTGCGGTGAACGAAACTAAGAATAAGCCTGTGGAATCTCAACCCAAGCAGAAGGCTCAGGCAGATACCGAGAAAACACCGGTAAAACCCGCCCCGTCACCTTCGGAGATTGCCCAGGCATCAGCAAAACCGGCTTCGAAGAAACCCGAGACGAAAAAGCCTGCGCCCGTAGCAGGTAGCGCCTCAAAGTCTGCATCCGCTAACAAGAAGGCTCTGACGGCGGTAGACGCTAACGGTGCTCCGAATCCTTTTGAGGGTTTCGACGTCCTGGGAGCTGTCGAGCGTGCCCACGCAGCGGAAGCGGCTGCTGCCCAGAAGAAGCAGGCAAAGAAGCAGAACCCCGCAAGCGAAGCTAAAAAACCGGCTCAGAACGGTGCTTCTAAGGGCGCCAGTGCTCTCTCGAAGGGTAAGAAGAACCGCAAGAGGCGCCACTAGCGCTATCGCGCCACCATCTGGGGCGGCGGGAACTCGGGATTATGTACCCGTGGTTCTCGCCGCCTCATGTATATCCGCTGCGGTGGAAAAGACACCGGGGGCGAGAGAAAGTTCGCAAAATCGAAGGTTTTCTGCCCTTCAAATGGTGAAAATAGGCTATTACCTTGTACCCTAGGAAGGTAGCGTTCTCAAAACGCCTGGGCACTGCTGTGCCTAAAATGCCTTTTAGAGCGTTTATACCGGTATAAACATACCCGGGTAGCTACCAAACCGGTTTGGTTTGGCCGGGTCTAGAAAGTGAGGAAATCCTATGGGTTCCGTTATTAAGAAGCGCCGCAAGCGTATGTCCAAGAAGAAGCACCGTAAACTGCTTCGCAAGACTCGCCACCAGCGCCGCAATAAGAAGTAATTAAGGCTTCTGCGCCCCGCATCCAGCAGGTTAAACCGCAAGGATGCGGGGTGTTTTGCTTCTGGCGCACCAGTGCATGAACCTAGATGTGGCGCTGTGACCTGTATATATTCCCGACCGAGCATATGTGCGAACAAGAATATAGAGCACAGGGGAACAAACTATCAGACATATATCGCGGCAGACGTAGGCACACAAGACAGTGCGGCAGAACCTCAAGAAGCCACACGGGTATACACTGGGAACTATGCCTGAACCTGTCATTGAACTTCTGACCCGTCCCGGATGCCATCTCTGCGAGGATGCGCGCCTAACCGTGAGCGAAATCTGCGCCGAGTACGGGCTGGACTATACCGAGCTCGATATTACCCATAACCCAGATCTGCTCAAACGCCACGAGACCGAAATTCCGGTGCTGCGCATCGACGGCGAAGCGAAGGATTTTTGGCGTATTAACCCCAAACGCATGCGCAAGATTCTCGACAAGAAACTTGCCCGCTAACCGGACACTTCGCAATATATTTTGGGGTAGCGCCGAAAGTCTGAGAAACTGAGAGAATGACTACTCAGCCCACGGTTACGGTTCACCTGATGCGCCACGGCGAAGTTCACAACCCCGAACGCATTGTCTACGGTCGCCTGCCACACTACGCTCTCTCCGAGAAGGGCCAGCAGATGGTGCGCATGAGCGCCCAAGAGTTTGCTCAGCGCGCGCAGGACGGTGCCAAGATTGTGCATCTGGTATGCTCACCCCTGCTGCGCACCCGCGAATCTGCCGCGCCAATCACCGAGCTGCTGGGTCTGGAGGCACATGCGGATCAGCGGGTTATCGAAGCCGATAACTATTTTGAGGGCGAGCATGTCACCAGGCAGGGCCTTCTGCGCAACCGTGAACACTGGGGCAAACTCTACAACCCTCTGCGCCCATCCTGGGGGGAACCGTACCTTGACCAGGTAAAACGCATGGCATCCGCTATTCAGGATGCGGCACGTACTGCCTACGACAAAGGCGGCGAAGGCGCACAAGCGATTATTGTCTCGCACCAGCTGCCCATCTGGGTCACCCGCCTGGGGTTAGAAGGTCGCTTGCTACAGCACGACCCGCGCACACGCCAGTGTAACCTTGCCTCGATCACCTCCCTCGACTTTAAGAGCACGGATTTTGACCATGAAATGCCGCAGGTGAGCGGATACCCGAACCCGCCTCGCCCCTGTACGGCGGCGTGATTCAGCTTCCCGGAAGCTAGTCTCCCTATAGTTTAAGAACGCAGGCCTTCGCACACACCGATGCCGCCACCAGCTGGCACGGAAGGAAAGCATGAACCCTATGCCAAAACCCACGACGCCAAATACCCCACTTACTCGCCGCGCGCTTCTGCATACGGGTGTGGGTATTTGCGCCACCGCCGCAGGTGCTGTGCTCCTCTCGGCGTGCTCATCCAGCGATGATTCCCTAGCGAAACAGGCAAATTCGGGCGATAACAAAGGCTATATCGCGGGCGATGGCTCCGTCACCGAATATCAGGAAGCCGAACGCGGTGACCCTGTCGCCTTCACCGGCGAACTCTTCGATGGAAAAACCGTAACCGCCGAATCCCTACGTGGTAAACCGGTACTGCTGAACTTCTGGTACGCCGGATGCGCCCCCTGCCGCGCCGAAGCACCCGACCTGCAGAAACTCTCCGAAGAATTCAAAGATAAAATCGCCTTTTACGGCGTGAACGTGCGCGACGAGAAGAACACCGCGGAAGCCTTCGAGCGCAGCTTCAACGTCACCTACCCCTCCTTCAAAGACGTTACGGGCAAGGTTCTTCTCTCGCTCAGCAAATACGTACCCGCGCAGGCGGTGCCCACCACCGTGATCCTGGACGAGAAGGGGCGCGTGGCATCCCGCGTGCTGGGGCAGGCTAACCCGTCCATCCTGAAAACCCTCGTCGAGACCGTGACGAAGGGTGCCTAGCGTGCCGCACACGCCCGTTCAGCCGCTCATCGCTATCGCCGGGGTTGGTGCTTTACCTGTGGCGAGCATCAGCTCAACCGTGCTAGACGGCTCGCTGTGGCTATCGATACCGCTTGCCGCGCTCGCGGGGTTTATTTCTTTTTGCTTCCCCATGCGTGCTGCCGCTGGTTCCGGGGTATTTAGGATATGTTGCGGGGCTGACCGGGGCGAATATACCGGCAACGGGTGCATCACAAGCTGAAGGGCATGCGGCGGAGCCCGTGGATGCGAAAACTTTCGCCCTCGTGAACCCGGCGGCCGCGCGGCACGTAGCGCCAACGGCACCTCAAACACAGGATGTAGTAGACAATCACAGCGCTTCTGCGCAATAACAACAGAGAGTAAAGCTCAGGCGCCGAATGAGTATGCTGTAACTCGCCGCAAAGCCACCTGGCGGTTACTCGCCGGAGTTGCCCTGTTTATCGCGGGATTCTCCACTATTTTCGTGCTTCTCTCGGTTGTCCTCGCCCAGCTCGGCGCCGCACCCTGGCTCAAGGGGCAGTCCTGGGTCACGATAATTCTGGGCGCGCTGGTCGTACTCATGGGAATCGTATTTCTGGGCGGACTCTCGATCTTTCAGACCGATAAGCGTCTGCATCGCCGCCCGGTCACCGGGTTGTGGGGTGCACCGATTCTGGGCATAACCTTCGGGTTGGGGTGGGCACCCTGCATCGGGCCGACCTTCGCGGCCGTGCAGACCCTCGTATATACGGGCGGTTCCGGCACCGGCAAGGCAGTCGTTCTGACTCTCGCATACTGTCTGGGCCTGGGCGTTCCTTTTCTGCTCGTGGCATGGGGCATGGGCAGGGGAGTGAGCACCCTGGCGTGGGCGCGAAAACATCGCCTGGGCATACAGCGGGTGGGCGGTGCCGTACTCATCCTGATCGGGGTACTGCTCATGACGGGGCTGTGGACCGAGCTGATGTCATGGATACAGGCGGCATTACCCGCCTACGAACTACCGATCTAAGAAAGGAGGGCTGTCATGGTTTCCAAACACAGCGACGATGAAAACACTTCAACAGAGGCACAGGATGCAAACACCGCAAACCGCAAGGCGGGCAAAACCGCAGATGCTGGGCGTGCCGTGAACGCATCCGAGAAGACCGAGAAAACCGGTAAACCAGCGCGCAAGGATGCGCCAGCCCTCGGGTTCGTGGGTATGCTTCGCTGGTGCTGGACTCAGCTGACCAAAATGAACACGGCGCTCATGCTTCTGCTTTTGCTGGCGGTAGCGGCGGTACCTGGCTCGATCTTTCCGCAGCGTGTCCAAGACCCTACCAAGGTTACCGATTACATTAAGAACCATCCCGGCTGGGGCGAATTTGCCGATAAAATTCAGCTTTTCGACGTGTTCTCCTCGGCGTGGTTCTCTGCCATCTATCTGCTGCTGTTTATTTCGCTGATCGGATGCGTAACCCCGCGAGCCATCAAACACGCGAAAGACTGGCGTAAGCCACCGGCACGCACCCCCAGAAACCTTTCCCGTATGCCGGTGCACCGTCAGCTTGAGATTCCCGTGGCGGATGCCGGGCTGAACCTGAGCGCCAAGGGTGCGATTGAGGATGCGGCGCGCATCCTGAAAGAGCCACTACCGAGTTGAAATTCGGGACGAAGAGAACGACCACTACTCGGTCGGTGCCGAACGCGGGTATCTGCGCGAAATAGGCAATATTCTCTTTCACGTGGCGATGATTGGCATTCTGGTAGGGGTCGCCTTCGGGTCGCTCTATGGATACCGCGGACAAAAAATTCTGGTTCAGGATGAAACTTTCGTCAATTCGCTGATTGGCTACGATTCGTTTACCCCCGGCACGAATTACAACCCCGACTGGCTTACCCCGTATGCGGTGACGCTCAATAATTTTCAGGTGCGCTACGACCGCCAGCAAGACAGCCACACCTACGGGCAAGACCTTGACTATAAGGCGGAGCTGACGGTGCATGACCCGCAGGGCGGAACCGAACAGAAAACCCTCAAGGTGAACGAACCGGTCGATATTGGCGGTACCAGCATTTTCCTCTCGGGTAATGGGTATGCGCCCGTGGTGCGAGTGACAGACGGCGAAGGTAAAGTCGCCTACGAGGGTGCCGTGGTGGGAATTACCACGGACGGTAAATACACCTCATCGGTGGTGCTCAAGGTTCCGGACGCCAAACCCAGCCAGCTCGGTTTTGTGGGCATGTTCCTGCCTACCGGCGACTATGCGCGCGGCACCACCGTACCCCACTCGGTAGATTCCGCCCCCGCAAACCCCATGCTGATTTTCCAGTCCTATTCGGGCGATCTGGGGCTCAACTCGGGGCAGCCGCAGAATGTTTACGTGCTCGATACCTCTAAACTGCAAGAGCTGAACTCCATGGCACAGGGCAACGGCATTGTACTGAGCGCTCAGAACCCCGAAGCCGTGCTGCCCGATAACAAGGGAAAGATCGAGTTTTTGGGGTATAAACGCTATGTCGGTCTGGATGTGCGCCACGACCCCGGGCAGAATACTGTTCTGTACTCCTTTGTGGTCGCGTTCGCCGGGCTTATCGTCTCGCTTTTCGTGGCGCGCCGCCGCGTATGGGTGCGTGCCCACACCGCCGATGGCGTGCTCGTGGTCGAATACGGTCTGCTGGCACGCGGGGAAGACCCGCGCCTTGCGAACGAGGCCGAACGCCTCACCGATGCTTTCGCCGCCGCTTGGGGGCTAGAATTTGATGATGATAACCATGATGAAAACGAGGGTAAGTAGCCGATGCTGAACGACTCATTAGCGCGCTCCAGCGAACTATTTATGTACATTGCGGCGCTGATTTACACCGTCGTTTTTATTGCGTTCACCTCCGATGTGGTGGCAAACTCGCGCGTGACACGGCGCCTGGAAGGGCGGTCTGAGGGTACCGCACAGAAACCCAGCGTCAAGGCGAAGATAAAGGTTGGTGCAGGCGCTGTTTCTGGCGCATCCGCGACGGCGAATACCGCTGCGGATACGGTTCGCACGGGCGGTACCGAACAGGGCACCGGCGAACGCGGCATGGGGTATAAGGGTGCTGCCGCACGGGCTCTCGAAGGTGAGGTTGCCGATTCCGCGATGCTGTACACGGGCGTTCGCCGCCCCGCCGCCCGCATCGCCGTGGTTGTGATGGTGCTTGCCGCTCTCGTGCACACCGCCGCCGTGATAATGCGCGGTATCGCAGCGCAGCGCGTGCCCTGGGGGAACATGTACGAGTTCTGCACCACAGGCGCGCTCATGGTGTCTGCGGTGTTTCTGATAACCCTCATATTCCGCGATGTGCGCTTCGTGGGCACGCTGGTGTCTGGGCTTGTGCTCATTATGCTGTGCGCCGCCACAATTGGTTTCCCCACGCCGGTGGGGCATCTGAAGCCTGCGCTGCAAAGCTATTGGCTGGTAATTCACGTATCGATCGCGGTGTTAGCATCCGGGGTGTTCACGATTACCTTCGCGATGGCTGTACTGCAGCTGGTGCAGACCAGGCGCGAGCAGCGCATTCTGAACGGGAAGTCGGGCGGATGGGCGTTTATGCGCTTGGTTCCGAGCGCTCAGGCTCTAGAGAACTTTGCGTTCCGCATGAACGCGCTGGCGTTTGTGATGTGGACGTTTACGCTTGCCGCCGGTGCGATTTGGGCGAATCACGCGTGGGGACGCTACTGGGGCTGGGACACCAAAGAGGTGTGGACCTTCGTGATCTGGGTGGTGTATGCGGCGTATCTGCATGCACGCGCGACCCGCGGCTGGGCAGGCCCCCGCTCGGCATGGCTGTCTATTATCGGCTATGCATGCATTATCTTTAATTTCACGGTTGTGAACATTTTCTTCTCGGGTTTGCATTCATATTCGGGGTTGTAATCTGGGTCGTGAAACCGAGGGCAATTCATGCATTGGGTATTTCGCCGATTATAATGCGGCAAAAAGTACTCTGGTGCGTGATTACATCTCGGGATGTCATTTAGCGGTTCACACGCTTGAGACAGCGGCTTCTCGACGGCTGCCGGTAGTGCCGATAGCTGGCTCTGCACTGTTATATGCCGAGTGGAGAATACCGTGAGTTGAATATGTTTATAACGTGGTATTTCTTGAGAGCAGTTTTATCTGTGTGAGTAATGTATTGTGGGCGGTATTAAACACCTACCGGGTGTTATAACACCGCCCACAATATTTATGAAAAATCTCTAGTGCCCTGTGTCTTAGTTTTTAGAGCCATCTTGCCCGTCAGGATCGTTGCTTTCGCCATCAGAACGTTCACCCGTGCCGCCGTCCGCAGATCCGGTGCCCGCATCCTTTTCGCGGGATCGGCGCTGACGGTCGGCCTTCGTCTTGAGCCAGCGCAGGTACTCTTCATCGTCGTCGGGTGAAGATGTTGCCGGTGGCGGTGTGCCTCGCCGAGAGCTCGTGAACCCGCCGCCCTGCCGCGGTTTAGGGGCTCGCACGGCGCGCGGGCGGCCCAGCAGAAGCCACAGGAGAGGTCCCACGACGGGGAAAAAGATCACCGCAATAATCCACAGCCATTTGGGGAAGGTACGTATCTGGTCCTGATGCGTGCGCAGCGCATCCAAGAGAGTATATAGAGTTAGCCCCACCACCAGGGCGAAAGCACCAATAATCATCATGGCTCGAATCATAGTCTCTAGTGTTACACACTCCGAGCATAACCAACAATGAAAACTGTCAAATAATCTGTGACGTTCCCGGCGTGCCGCATCTCGTTTGCTTGGGGGCTTATCGCAACCCCGATACACTGGATGTTATGAACTTGTTCAAGTACACACTGCTGCGGCTCGGCCTCGTCGTAGTACTCTTTTACCTTTTTATGCTGATAGATGCGGGTATTTTTATTGCTGGTCCCGCCGCTATTCTATGCGCTTTCGCCCTGGCGTATATTTTCTTCCCCAAACTTCACGCGGCCGCCAGCGCGGATATGCGTAAAATTTTCAAACGCGCCCCCGCCATTAAAAACAAAGATGAAGCAGAGAACCGCACGCTCGAAGATCAGCTCGTCGATGAGCATAAGAAGGTTTCGGGTGAAGACTTCTAAGATATTCTCTCATCAGAGTTAAATCTAGCTCCATAGAACAAAGATGCGGCACCCCAGTCCCAAATCCACCCGGCGGTGGCAGGGGCGCGGGATGCCGCATCTTAGTTGTGTATCAGGTGGCGAGCAGGTTGTTTTTGATCCGAGCAGGTAGTGTTTTCCTACCTACTCGACCAAAAACTACCTGCTCGCGGCAGCTCTTAGTCTTGAGCTGCCTTCTGGTAGATGTCCCAGACGGGGCGGTCGAAGATCGCACCCGAGACGGACGTATTGTTATTGGTTGCGAACGAGGTTACGCTCTGGACCTTACCCAGGCCGGTCGCATTATTGTAGTCGGCAAGCCACGGGCCACCTGAGGATCCGCCCGCGAACTCGCATCCCGAAAGAGTGGGGAAGTAGTAGGGGGTAATGCGGATCGTGTGGGTGTTGCCCCAGCAGGCGTGCATAACCCTACCGGACTCTTTGTTGCCGGGGTATGCGAAGACGGTGCTCTCGAAGATGGGGCTGCGATCCACGTTCAAACCGTGCCCGCCTACCATATTCACGAGGAGCTGACCCTTCTCGTTGGTGTTGGTCTTGATGAAAGCAACGTCGTGCTTGTAGCTGTCGCCGGTACCGCCTGTGGGCTGGCCGTACTGAACCCAGTCGTTGGCAACACGCAGGTATTGCGCGCTGAAGGTGCCATGCGGGCGCACGCCCCGGTTGTAGCCGGGAACGAACACGATGTTGCGGTGCCAGGTCTTATTCTTACCACCGTGCACGCAGTGACCGGCGGTTACCACGGTACGCTTGGTGGGAGTGTTGATCGCCGCACCGGAGCATACATAGTTTTTACCGTCACTGGCATCGGTGTAGAAAATCTTGCCGTTGGTGTGCGAGAAGTTCGTTACCTTGGATGCACCCTGAAGCTGCACACCATTGCGTGCGTCCTTCTGTTCGGGCAGAACGGGGTCTACAGACTCAGCGGTGGTTTCAGGCTCGTCAGCTTCCTGGGTGAGAGTCTGCGGGGTGTATTCCTCACCGGACTCGTTGGTTTCCTCCTGAGAAACGACCTCGGGATTCTGCTCTTCAGTCTCCATCTGAGAGACGGCATTGTTGATCTCCTGCTGGGGATCCTCTACGTTATCTGCAGGAATAGCGTTTTCCATACGCTCGGTCGTCCAGTAGGTAATGACTCGCGGGTCTCCCTCGGGAATAGCCCCCGGATTCTCGCCTTCCTGACCTGCCACAACCGATGCCTGGGGATCGGCGTTAAGAACGTCGTCGCTGAGAGGTGCTACTGCGGAAGCGGAATCGTCGCTTCTCTCAGAGACGGTGTGGGTGTACGATGCGGAGTCGTTAGGGGTAGAGACCGCATTCGCGGGGATAAAACTTGTAGAAACAAGCAAAGATGCTGCAAGAAAAAAGGGTGCACGCTGCATGGCACCCTGAAGTGAATGGCGCACGAAAGTGTCCTTTCAGGTGGGTAGAGTGGTGATTCAAGAGTCGCTATGTAATTGAGTGAATGATATGCCAACACTTGAAATTACTATTAATGTAAATAAAGATTTTTTCAAATGTCAATATGACATGCAGAAAAGGTATAGATTATGTCATGAAAAACTCACGATGTGGGAACATGTGAGATCCGTCCGCAGCATCCCACATTCCCTGTGGGTATAAAGAGAATCTTTATGTGAATAAAGCGTTAGAAAATTTGCTTTATTCACATAAAGAGTCTTTTTAGTATGGGGGAGATGCTGGTAGGATGGCGGGAATACGCGGTAAAAGCAGAGTCAGGGGCATCTTCAGTGAAGTGGTGCTCATCCTTAATACCCTGTGAAAACCTCATTTGTATAACTCAATAGATTTAATCCATGTAGCCATACTGAAATAGCAACTAAAATACTATAGATTAGTGCCACAATTCCTGCTTGTTTGAGTACGGGTATAAGCGCCAGTCCCTGTTTAAACAAAACCGTTACGCAAGAATGAACGGTGGGTCCTAGAAGAATAAAAGTTACCAAAAACCAGGGATTATGCGGAACCACAAAAGCCCCTAAAAGAAGTGCTATCAGCATTTCCGCACAATAGGCGATGCGCGCCCGCCAATCCCCAAGCCGCACCGCCAGCGTGAGCTTACCGGATTTACGGTCAGTCGGAATATCGCGCACATTATTAGCCATAAGCAGGGCGCAGGAAATAAGTCCGATAGCTATCGCAGACACCCACCCGGTCACTGTCAGCTCATGAGACTGTGTGTAGAGGGTACCTAAGGTGGCGACCAGGCCGAAGTAGACAAACACGAAAATATCGCCCAAACCCATATAACCGTAGGGGCGTTTACCGCCGGTATACCCCCAAGCGGCGAAGACCGCGGAGGCGCCAATCGCCAAGAACCACCACTGGTTTGCCAACGCCACCAGAATCAAACCGGAACACATGGCTAGGCCAAAGCACAAAAACGCGGCGTATTTGACAGATTTCGCGCTTGCCGCGCCGGAACCGACGAGGCGCATCGGGCCAACCCTGCCCTCATCGGTGCCTTTGATACCGTCGGAATAATCGTTTGCGTAATTCACCCCGACCTGTAGAAAAAACGCCACCAAAAACGCTAAAAATGCATACCAAGGTTTGAAAGCATCAATCTCGTACGCTGCGGCTGATCCGGCGATGATAGGGGCGATGGCAAGCGGTAAGGTGCGCAGGCGTGCGCCTTCAATCCACTCTGCGGGTGTTGCCACGGTGATCCCTCCGGTAGCGAGCGTGCGAAAACTGATTCTTGGCGGGGTCTTTAGCCCCTCGTATTTGTGTATTCTCTGTACAGCATACTGTATATAGCCCGCAGGTCGGGTTTGCCTGTGCTCGCGGTCGGAAAATCGGCGAATATCCTCAGGTATTTAGGGGTACCCGCCGCACCCAGTTTATCGGTGCAGAACTCACGCAGCATATCGCATGTAACCCCGGAGGCAGCGGGTGCACTCTGCGCCGCAGATACGCCCCGCAGGGTGATCGCGGCAGCCACCGCCGAGCCCCAGTGCGCATCGGGAATGCCCATGACCGCAGCTTCACGCACCGCCGGATGGCTTTCAAGAACGGCGGCAACTGCCCGAGCGGAAACCTTGACCCCTCCGGTGATAATTACATCATCGGAGCGCCCCAGAACACTCAGCGCCGAAGCGCCACCGTCCTCGGGCGTGTTTGGGGTGGGGGGCACAAGTGAGCCGTAATCGTCGGTGCGGTACCACCGGCATCCGTCGGCATCAACGAAGAAATGCGATGCGGTGCGCGCGCTATCGCCCATATACCCGCTGGCAAGGTGCTCACCACCAAGCCAAACGCGCCCGGTATTCTTGGTGTGCCCTGGCGCAGAGTCGCCGTTCTGCCCGGCATCCGCAGCAGCACTCGCCACAAAACTGTCTAATAAACCCGCGTCCTCGGGAATCACACGCAGCCGCACCCCGGGCAGTGCTACCCCCGAATAGACGCACCCACCGGCGGTTTCTGCACTTCCATAGGTGGTGACCACGTTCAGCCCGAGCTCTCGTGCTGCCGCCAACAGGGATGCGCTCGCCGGGGCACCGCCAAGCAGGATGCCGGTGAACTGACCGAGTGCATCGTAAATCTCTGACCCCAGTGCGGGGCTGTCTTCGGCGGCTTCTAGGAGCTTATGCACCTGCGTGGGCACAAGAGAAACGAACCGGCGGGCGCAGCTGAGCCGTTCGGCGGCATTCAGAAATACTTCGGGCGTGAAACTAACCCTGTTGGTAACCGATGCAGCAACTACCGGTGTCGTTCCGGCGAGCACCGACCGGGCGAGAACCTGGGTTCCCGCCACATAATGCGCGGGCAGGGCAAGAAGCCATTGCGCCGGGTCCTCAGAAACCACCCGCCGAGGCTTCGACGAACCGATCGAAGGGTAGTCAGCAAAAAACCTCTCGGTCGCCCGAGCGGATGCCCGCAACGCCCGCACGCTTAACGCCGTCTGTTTGGGCGCACCCGTGGACCCGGAAGTACCCACCACGAGGGCAATAGACTCCGGGTCTTCTATTCGCCCGCGCGGGTCTTGATTATAGCAAGCACTGTTCGGCAAGCCTCCGGTGAGAGAGCGCTCGAAGGCACGCAGAATTTCCTGCGGATCGGCGGGCTCATCGGCGCTGAGGAGAACCGCGTGCGGATGCAGCGCATCCTGGAGCGGGGCAGGAAGCGGCGTGAGCGGATCGGGGAATGCACCCGTCACAGCGCCTGCTTCGCCGCTATCCACACGGGATGCGCGGGAAGCGCAGGGACCTTCCGACACAATAGAACGGTTATTCTGCAACGTGTGAAACCCTAGAAATAGTAGGGATAGTTCGACCAGTCGGGGTCACGCTTTTGCAGAAACGCATCGCGCCCCTCCACAGCCTCGTCGGTCATATACGCCATGCGGGTTGCTTCGCCCGCGAAAACCTGCTGCCCGAGCATACCGTCATCGGGCAGGTTGAAGGCATATTTGAGCATACGGATAGCCTGCGGAGACTGTCGGGCAATATGAGCCGCATATTCCAGACCCTTGTTCTCCAGCTCTGCGTGGGGCACCACATCGTTAACGGCACCCATCTCGTACATGCGCTGTGCATCGTACTCTTTGGCGAGGAAGAAGATTTCGCGCGCAAACTTCTGCCCAACCTGCCGTGCCAAAAGCGCCGAACCGTAGCCCGCGTCGAAAGAGCCAACAGTCGCATCGGTCTGTTTAAACTTGCCGTATTCTTCGGAGGCTATGGTCAAGTCCGCGACCACGTGCAGGGAATGCCCGCCGCCCGCAGCCCACCCGGAGACCAGAGCGATCACGACCTTGGGCATGGTACGAATAAGACGCTGCACCTCCAGAATATGCAGCCGCCCGGCACGTGCGGGGTCAATAGATTCGGCGGTGTCGCCGCTGGCGTAGTGGTAGCCGTCGCGCCCGCGGATGCGCTGGTCGCCGCCCGAGCAGAACGCCCACCCGCCATCTTTGGGGGAGGGGCCGTTCCCGGTCAGAAGCACAGTGCCTACATCCGAGGTCATGCGGGCATGATCGAGCGCCCGGTAGAGTTCGTCCACGGTATGCGGGCGGAAGGCGTTACGCACCTCGGGCCGGTTAAAAGCAATGCGCACGGTCGGCAAGTCGCGCAGGATTTCGCCCGTCTCGTCGCGCTGCACCTGGCGGTGGTAGGTGATATCGGTAAAATCCTCAAACCCTTCAACGATGCGCCAGTGCTGCGGGTTGAAAATATCGGAAACCTGGGGAGGGAACGTAACAGTCATGCCCCCTATTTTACGCAGTATGAACCTGCCCATGCTCCGGACCCAAGAGGATACTTCCGTCCCCCTTGAGCGATAAGCCGCGAAGCAGATGTAAAGCGTACACACACTTTTCCGATAAAACCCGTTGATTCCTTGAAGAAATATTGCAGGCCTGGGCACCATATTTAAGGGTTTTGCCGTGTGTTTACGCGATATCGTGGCAAACACGACGAAACATGTCACGTTCATATTCCTTGCGCATCCACTCCTGCTATAAGATGCTGGAAGAGCCTATTTATGCCCGCCCAGCCACCAAGGACAGAAGAATATGTCAGAGTACACGTCGCGAACTTCTGCAACACCCGATGATTCCCTCATCCACCTTCATGCAATGCGGCATGAACGGTATGCGGCGGCGACCGCGCTTTTAGGGGAGAGTGGATTTGCCACGCGCGTGGGAGGGTTTAACGCTTTGGTGCGTCTTGCCGACGAGTGGCTTGCGGATGAGCGCACCCCCGAAGAACAGCGCCTTGCCGAGGCACAGGTTATTATCGATACATTTTGCGCGTGCATCTATGCCCCATTCCTGCCTGCCTCCAGGCATAAAGACTACATGAGGCTGAACCGAGAACCGAAGAAACGCTGGGACTCCCAGAAAAAAGCACGATTTCGCGCCGAACAAGCCGAATTTCGTGCTGAGGCGCGGTTCCGCCAAACCGTTCTCGATACCATTCACCTGCGGGTTATGACCCGCTATGAGGGACCGGGACCGTGGAGCCGTCTCTCCTTCGACTTTTCGGGCAGCGTGTTTTTCTATCCGGTCAGCTTTGGGCGCTCGCAATGGGAAGGACGTCTGAACCTGCGTGGGTGCACCTACTACGCTGAGGCCGATTTTTCGGGTTCCACCTACACCTGGTACTTAGATTGCAGCAATTCCGCCTATTACACAGAGGCCGATTTCAGCGCTTCGACTTACAACGGAGGGGTTAACGCGAGCTTCTGCAACTACCGCGGGAACGTCGATTTCAGCGAGTCCGTGTACCGTGCCAACGCCAGCCTGAGCTACAACGTCTACTGGGGCGAAGCTGCCCTGAACGACAGTATTTATGAGGGGCACGCCGATCTTGCCTGCTGCACCTACGTGGGCCACGCAAGCCTGGGGAACTGCGATTACAGGCGCGGAGCAGACCTATTCTTGAGCACCTACGCGACCTTCGCCGATCTTGACCGGTGCACCTACGGCGGGCGTGCGAACCTGAGCAAGAGCGTCTATTATGGTCGGGCATGGTTCTGGCATTCGACCTATTTGCAGGAGGCCACGTTCGGGGATTCTATCTATAACGATTCCGTCGATTTCTCCGATTCGCATTTTGCCGGCCCCGTCAATCTTGAGGATTCGGCATATCTCGACACCACGAACTTTCAGAACACGATTTTTGAGGAGGACAGCCCCTCTTTCGCCCGGAGCGTGTATGTTCCCGAGAATAACGAGCACACGGGGTACAACTATGGGGTGGTGCGCGTGCTGACGCTGGACGAATTGCAGCATCTCGACCAGCTGCGAGAGCCGCGCTACGAGATTGAGCAGGAACTCTTCAACGTTGATGACGCTACGGATGCGAAAACGTACCGTATCCTGCGCAGAGCCTTGCTGGAGGCGAGCCACCCGATCCAGAAATGGTGCCAGGAGCTGATGGCGGGAACGCTCTAAAAGCCGTGTGAATTAGTCCCTAGACAGAGGCTAGAGCTGAAAATATTAAAAATTTGCCCCGATCCGTAATGCGCGGATCGGGGCAAATCTGTGAGCAAGAAGTTCAGACCTTAGCCAGCCTTGGCGAGCTCTGCAGCCTTATCGAACTCTTGTTCAATTTCCTCGTTCTTCTGGTAGGTAGCCAGAGAGACCACGACGGTCACCAGGAAGGCTAGGAAGAACCCGGGGATCATCTCGTAAACATCGATCGTTTCGGTGAGGTTGAAGACCTGGCGCCAGAAGAAGGTGACGACAGCACCCACGACCATGCCCGAGACCGCACCCGGTAGGGTGAGCTTGCGCCAGTACAGCGAGAGGATCACGATTGGGCCGAAAGCCGAACCAAAGCCCGCCCATGCGAACTCCACGAGCGAGAGAATCGAGTTGTTCTTATCGAGCGCCATGAGAGTCGCGATGACCGCCACAATCGCTACGCCCGCACGTCCAAGCCAGAGTGACTGGTTTGAGCTGAGCTTCTTCTTCACAAAGACACCGTAAAGATCTTCCACGAGAGCCGAGGAACAGACCACTAGCTGCGAGGATAGCGTGGACATAATAGCCGCGAGAACGGCAGCCAGAATCATGCCGGCGATAAAGGGGTGGAAGAGAATCTGCGCGAGATCCAGGAAGACTGTCTCCGCACTTTCCTTATCGGTGAGAGAAACTTCGGGGTGGGTTGCAAAGTAGGCTACGCCCACGAACGCCGTGCTGATGGAGCCTACCACGGTCAGGAGCATCCAGCTCATACCGATGCGACGCCCGGCTTTCGCATCCTCGGGAGTGCGCAGCGCCATGAAACGCACGATAATATGCGGCTGTCCGAAATAGCCTAGGCCCCAGGCGAGCGCCGAAGCGATGCCGATAAACGTAGTTCCCGCGAAAAGTCCCAGGGCGTCGGGGCGAACGTTGGCGACGGCATCCGTGACGTGGTCGAGTCCGCCCATATTGGTAATAGCCACGATCGGCACAGCAATCAACGCGGCGAGCATCAGCAGGCCCTGCACCATATCGGTGTAGGAGGCACCCATAAAGCCGCCGAAGAAGGTGTAGAACATGGTGATACCGGCGACGAGAAGCATACCGGTGAGGTAGTCCTGGTGGAATGACGACTCGAAGAATTTACCGCCAGCAACCATGCCGGAGGAGACGTAGAATGTGAAGAAGACGAGGATAATAATGCCTGCAAAAATACGCAGAATATTGTACTTATCGTGCAGTCGGTTGCTGAGGAACACAGGGACGGTAACGGCATCGCCAGCGACTTCGGTGTAGGTACGCAGGCGGGGTGCAATATATTTCCAGTTGACCCATGCGCCGATTGTCAGACCGATAGCAATCCAGGATTTGGAAAGACCGGCTAGGTAGACAGCGCCGGGCAAACCCATCAGGAGCCAGCCGGACATATCTGCGGCGCCTGCCGAGAGAGCAGCGACGGTGGGGGAGAGCTGTCGTCCTCCAAGCACGTAGTCGTCAAGGTCGTTGTTTTTACTGTTTGCCCACAGACCAATCACAATCATGGCGATAAAGTAAATCGCCAGTGCGATGACTTGGAACGTACCGTCGGTCATCTCTCATTCCTATCTAGTGGTTGGGATTTCGTTACGTAACTATCTGTGTAATTATGCGCAACTCTATGACTTTATGAGTGGCTTGGGATACAGTCTAACCGCTCGGAATGGATTTACCAACTCGTAATGCATTCAGCGTGTTTGCATACTGCTGAATATATATTCACATCATACGAGGTATGCCGTGGTAAAGCGTGGTTTTATGTGGGAAATTTTGGCGAAACGACCCCGAAAATTCGCGGCTCTTGAGGTTGCTTTGACCACAACGTGAACGGGTGGCGTGTGGTGATGCTTTTTGCTTCTTATAAATCTAAAGGATTTGTAACGATCCACGGCTTGGGGCTCATGGCTTTAGGATCGAAAGTATTCCAGAAAATCCTGCGCCGATTTCGGGAACTTTGGGGCATCAGGAATGGGAATGGAGGCGCGAATCCACTCCAAAATATCGGGCTCTACAAACCCTGCATCCCGAAGTTGCCTTAGTGTTACCGCGCCGTCGCGTTTCGCTAGACGCTTACCTTCCGTGTTGAGGGCTAAGGGGACGTGGGCATAGTGGGGCGGTTCATACCCCAGGAGTGCTGCCAAGTATGCCTGGCGTGGAGCGGAAGATAATAAATCGTCTCCGCGCACCACCTGGGTTACACCCTGATAATGGTCATCGACCACGACGGCTAGGTTGTAGGCGTAGGTGCCGTCGTTGCGGCGAACCACCACGTCATCGACGGCGCCCGTGTACTCACCGGCAAACATATCCTGTACCGTAAATTCACTGATTTCGGCGCGCAAACGCAGGGCGGGAGGGCGTATCTCACGGCGAGATTTACGCTCGGTATCACTCAGATTGCGACATGTCCCTGGATAGGAGCCGGGGATGCCGTGCGGTGCTGAGGTTGCCTCCAAAATCTCACGGCGCGTGCAATAGCATTCGTAGAGCAGCCCCGCATCCTGGAGTTTCTGCACGGCGGCATCGTAGGCGGCAAGTCGTGTGCTCTGGCGTAAAACATGGTCGTGGCGCCTGCGGGTCTTCGCCGGGCGTTGCATCCCAATCGAGCCCCAAAGATTTTAAATCGGCGAGCTGCTGTTCGGCGGCACCGGGGCGCACGCGATCGAGGTCTTCGATGCGCATCACAAAGCGCAGCCCCTCTTGTCGTGCGAGAAGCCATGCGAGAATTGCGGTGCGCAGATTGCCCAGATGCAGGTCTCCAGAGGGGGATGGTGCGTACCTGCCCGCGCCTGGTGAAGCAGGAGCGTGCATTGCAAAAGAATCCTGGGCGGTGCTGCTGTGTAAGCTCATGGTTTTAATCCTAGCGGCACCTCTAAAAGTGCCTCACGCCATAGGATTCGACAAAAAAATAACAAAATAATAACAATCTCACGGGGAACTTCGTGATAAACGTTCGCAAGTGTGTTATCAAACCTTTATAAAAATATTCCGTATCTGACGCTAAAGTCGAGTACCGTTAGAAGTATGGCAACCACGATTGAACTAGCGGACGGTGTTTATCGTATTGCAACCGATAACTACTGTCTAAATACCGGACTCATTCTCGGTCTTGAGAAAGCACTCGTGATCGATACCGGTGCAGGACCTCGACAGGCAACCGAAATTTATGATGAGGTTCGTCGTATTACCCGTATGCCCCTCGTCGTCGTCAATACGCATGCACACCCCGAGCGTTACTTCGGAAACGACGTTTTTGCGGCTATGGGCACCGAAGAGTTTTGGTCGCACCCACGGGCGGCGCGCGCTATCAAGAAATACGGGGATAGGCAGCGCCTGTATGTGGAGACCCTAGAACCTGAGATGGCACACCACCAGGGAGCGGCAACCGATATCGTGGTGCCTAATCATCTGGTTGCTCAAAGCGGGGAAGGCATTACCTTTACCCCGGTTGATCTGGGGGAGCGCTCGGCAACCCTCATCTACTTGGGTCCCGGACATACCGAGGGCGATATCTTGGTGGGCATCGACGACGTGCTCTTTACGGGTGGTCTGCTGGAGCAGGGGACCGACCCATCCTTTGAAGACTCTTTCCCCGATCGTTGGGTAGAGACCCTAGGCGCGCTTCTTGAGCTTGATCGTTACCGCGTCTATGTGCCCGGCTGTGGCGACCCCGTAGAGCGTGACTTTGTGGAACGTTTTCAGGAGACCATGAAGAAGGCTATTTACGCTATTCGTCATTCGACTATTGACCCGAATGACGCGAGTACCACCGCCGCCATGTACCACCTGCCGTATGCACCCGGACCTACCCGGTTCTTGCTGGATCGTATGGCGCAGCTTGATGGTACCGAGGTGCCTACCGACAGCTCTGAAACCACCGGATACACCGGTCCTATCACGATTGGCAGCCTGCACTAGCATAAGCACAGACATATGACAGTCGGGTATGACATATATCGTCATATTCATAAGAATTTCTGAAAACCTCCGCATAGGGTACGTACCATTTTGAGGCTGTGGTGCGTTCCTGCGTGGAGGTTTTACTCTGTGAGTCTTAGAAGGGGCAAGGCGTCACCTAAGCCTGGGTATCGAAAATATCGTTCGGGCGGTGAATGCGCACCCGAATACCTGACTCCTCGCCGAAGCCCGCCGCCATGCGTTCCAAATCCGTATTCGGCGCCGCCTGAACCGTGAAGAACCGCTCGATGGCGCGGGCAAATTGTGGATTCTGGGCGAGAGCGCCGTGTTCCAGCGCGGTGAAAATGCCGCCTCCGGCATCGTCATGAGACGACGACGTCAAGATCGGGCAGAAGCTCCGTCATGGGCAGGGTTCAGCGCAGAAATATCGTATTGAAAGGTCAAATCGCCGCATATGAGGGTAACCGGAATCGGCGCGCCCGCCACATGGGCGGAATCATCGGCAGCCGTGCGTGCGTTGCCGGTGGGGTAGTAGCCCGCCAAAGAAACGCCGACAGCCGTCGCGATAAGCCCGTCGATGCCGGAAAGCCCGCGGTTTGCGAGAACCCGTGCGGGCGCATCGGCACCAAGAGCAGGGGGCGATAATATCTAGATCGCGCACAATACTCGACGAGCCGACGACAAGGGTTCGATGTTGCTGTGCGCATGTATTCCAGGTTTGGAGTGCAAGCGCCTGAGCGGGAATTCTAGCAGGCTGAGAAGTATGTACACCGTCTTGGTGACATTCCTCGGATGGAATAGAGGGCCTGCGGCTGCACTGTTTCAGACTCGGCATAACGATAGGCTTCGATCGATGTGAGCGATGCCTCCTGAGCCCGCCGACCGGCAGTGACCCAAGCATCAAGCCAGGTATCATCGGCTCGCATGCCCGATCCCATAAGCGCAAAGGCTTCAAGTTCGGCGGGCGAATCAATCTCGCGAACGGCACGGGATTCCCGGGCTCGTACCAGCTGGCGCGCCGAGGCGCATAGTAGGCATGCTGCACATCGGTACGCGCTAAAAGCGCAGAAATAGCGCGCGAAAGCGTAGGATGCCCGCATAAAATAGTTCGCTCGATGCTCTGCCCCAGCTCGGAAGCCGCATGTTCCCCGAGCACCGTCGTGTACTGGGGAATCGAGGTAGCGCCGTGCCGCGCCTGCGAAGAAGGCTCTGCCAGCAGCGGCAGATTCAACGCGCGGGCAAACTCGGCAGCGAACGGCTCGGCACCGTCTCCCGCGATCACCACCGTTTTCGGGCAGTCTGGTGCACCTTCGGGTTTAAGTGGCGAGGCCTGAGCCGCCTGTTCATGCTGCATCAGCCAAAACTTCTCAACAGGGCTCAGCCGTGCAGACTCAAGCTCAACGGGGTACGATGCGGCCCCCGGGGCAATATGCTCGGCAAGCGATGCGGCCCAGGTGGGAAGAATTTCGGCTGTCCGAGCCGAAGGCGTGAGCGGGGTATCGAAACACACGTTAATATGCGCCGGCCCCACGGGCTCATCGCTTGCGCGCGACCAATCTTGCGCATCGCTGCCGGTCAGCGCCGCTAAACATGCCATAAAATCGGCGGTCTGCTGCCCAGGATTATGTTCGGGGTACGAGGTCAAATCAGCACTTGCACGCACAAAGGGAGAGAAAAAATCGGTTTGAACCGTCGTCTGATTAGCACCGGTCCCACGCAGCCTTACGGGACGGTCCGCGCTCATGATCGCCAGTGGAACCCCGGCATGGTAAGCCTCCATCACGGCGGGCAAATACTCACCCAGCGCCGTTCCCGAGGTACACACTAACCCCACGGGCAGCCGCGAAGCTTTCGCGATACCCAGCGCCGTAAACGCTGCCACGCGCTCATCAACGCGCACGTGGGCAACCAACGCACCTGCCTCTTCGGCCGCCGCAACCGCATACGCCAGGGGAGCGCTTCGAGAACCTGGGGAAACCACCACATGCCGCATGCCCGCGCGAATCAGGGAATCGAGCACGGCGACGGCGGAGAGCATGGAGTCTGGAGCGGGGGGGAGTTTGAACGGTGTCGGCACGGTCGGGGTTTTCAGTCACCCGTCTATTCTAGACCGGTGTTTGGGCGTGTGAAGAATATGGGGTCCCTAAACGGGCAGTTAGCCCCCAGAACACTGACCAGAGCGTTCAGAACATACCTGGCTAAAGACTCGTGTGCAAGGCTTCCTGAAGCACCAGGTAGCACCGTCGGATGCGCTCCACCCAGGCATCCCGCACTTCGCTCTCTGCTTTAACGCGCCTCAGCGCCGACTCCATAGGTGCAACCCGCCGCACCTGGAGTTCGCCATCGCGAGCAAGCAGCGAATCTTCAGTCACATCGGCACTCATCAGTGAGACCGTACTCAGCCCGCACGCATAGGGAAGATTCGGCAGAGCCGCCGCCAGAGACACACCGGTTGCGATACCTACGGAAGATTCCAGCGCCGAAGACACCACCGCGGGTAAACCCGCCTGTTCAACGATCTTTAGTGCGCGCCGAGCCCCGCCTAAAGGGCGCCGCCTTGACGATAAGCACATCGGCGGCGTGCGCCTGCGCCACCTTGAGAGGGTCACTAGCCTTACGCACGGATTCGTCGGCGGCGATGAGCATCGAAAGGTCGTGCTCGCGCACCAGGGCACGCACCTGCGCAAGCTCATCAACCGTGGCGACGGGCTGCTCGGCATAAAGCAGATCGTACTCGTTCAGCGCCGCAAGGGCTTCGAGAGCATCGGGGACGCTCCACCCCGCATTAGCGTCCACCTTTAACCGCGCGTTCGGGAGGGCACGCCGCGCCGCCGCAACGCGGGCAATATCATCGTCGAGAGTCTGCCCCTTCTCGGCAACCTTGATTTTAAGCTCGTGGATGGTTCCACGATAGTTGTTCAGCACTTCGGGAACCCGCTCGGCGCTCACCGCGGGAAGGGTCGCGTTCACCGGAATAGTGGTTCGTCGAACGGGCGGCGCCCCCAGCCAGGCGGACTCTAACGCACAGGCTAACCACGCCGCCGCCTCATGATCGTCATACTCTAAAAACGGCGCGAACTCGCCCCATCCGGCGGGACCCTGTATCAGCGCACTCTGGCGCCGATTGACTGAGCGGAAGGTCACCCGCATGGGAATATCAACCACTCGAACGGCGCGTAAAACCTGCTCTAACGGCGGCAAAGCTAAGCCCTCAGTGATGAACCCGTATCCCAACCGCGGCACGGATGACATGGTGTTTCTCCTTAAGGTATTCTCGGTAAACTCCCAGCTTGGAATTTAGAAAACACGTATTTTTCATAGCTTAACCTGAGATAGTGTTTTCTATGTCGTGTTTACAGACACCGCATCACAGACATTTTGGAGGGAAAAAGTATGTCACAGGGTCCTCACACATCGCGTGGTCATGTTCCTCGCCATACCAGTACCTCGAATGACACGGACGATGCTACGCGTATTCTATCCCCTCAGACTTTAGCCGATAACGACAGTGCCGATGCCGATGCGACGGTTCCGTTATCGAGCATCCAATCTTCCTATGAAACCGATGATGATGCGACCGAATTTCTGAACCTTCAGGATCTGCCATCTTCCTCACCAGACATGGACGCAACCCGCGCCATCCCGAACCCGCACGAGGCGCCTAAGCCCCATGAAAGCTCCAACACGGTAGCCCTTGACGCTTTTGATGATTCACCGACTGAAGCCATCAGCGCATCGCAGGATCCGCGTGCTCACTACGTTCAGCACACGCGTGCCGCCCAGCCGCAAACCCGTGTGCAGCCAGATATAACCCCTTCGGCTGATTACCCCGCCACGGTCGCCATGCCAACGGGTGCTCCCGGTATGCAGACTGCCCCCCAGGGTGCGCAGTACAGTGCCGCCGCTCATCCCCACGCCGCTAACCCGACGATGAGCGCCGCGAACTATGCCGGATACGGCGCTCGCCCGAACCCAGCGGCCCCCGGAGCAGTCGCTCCCGCAGAAGCCCCCATTCCTAATGATCCGCCGAGCACCAAGGTTGTGGCGCAGCATTTGGGTGTCATGGTGCTGTTCGGTGCCCTGCTCTACGCCACGTTCCAGTTCTTCATCTACAGCCGTACCGGGCAGCAGCTCGACGAAATGCGTTTACCGAATATGCCAGCCAGTTCGCGGAATACCAGCGTCCCACCCTGGCGGCTCTCGATAACCTGCCGACAATTACCGGCGTAATCGCGGTGATCGGCATTATTATTGGGCTGATCTGGAAGCACCGCATCCTGCCCGCTATCGTGGGTATTCTTGCGGGCACGGGCGCGTGTTTGAGCGTCCACGTCCTCAAGAATTATGTGATTACCAAACCTAATTTCGGCATTCAGGAAGCCCTCTTGAACTCCGCGCCGAGCGGACACACGGCATTCGCCGCTTCTGCAGGTGCCGCGTTGTTCATCGCAGCCCCTCGCGCGCTTCGACCCACGATTGCGGTCCTGGCTGCAATGGCAACCTGCGCTACGGGCGCATCCACCATTATTAACGGCTGGCATCGCCCAGCGGATGTTATCAGCGCGATTTTGGTAGTTGCCCTCTGGACCGTTCTCGGCTTGGGCGTTCTTCGGTACCTGCGCCGTGCAGAATTTAACGCACCGACCCCTCGCGTGGTGGGAGCCATTGCGGTGCCGCTGCTGACGATTGCAAGCCTGTTCCTCTCCTTCTGCGCGGTCGCGATGTATGCGGTCACCATGTTTTCCACCATGCCCGGGGGAGTGTTCGTTGCCTCAACCTGCCTGATTCTGGCGGTCAGCACGGGCACCACGGCGATACTGGTGCGGCTTCTGCGCCCGCGTAACCAGGTATCTTCTCCCTATACGCGCGTGTGGGAATACTAGGGTCGTATCACGTTATGAAATATAGCGTCACTTTTTTGCCTAGCCCTGTAACACAGGCATAGAATTTAGTATAGTTCATGCAAATTTTAGGATGTGCGTATCCTAAAAGAACAACCATCATCGGCGAAAGGTTAGAACTCATGGCGGGTACTCACGAAGGGCGTGTGATTGTTTTCCCACAGCTCACCGAAGTTCTCACCCCCTTTGAGACTAAGCCGCAGGCAAAGAAAATCCTTGATGCCGATGGCGGCAGCATCACCCTAATGGAGCTGGCAGCCGGTCAATCTTGGCACGAACACCACAGCGTACACCCGGTGGTCGTGCAGGTGCTTAAAGGCAAGGTTGATTACAGCGCCAAGGGGCAGAGTATTATTCTGGAACCCGGTAAAATCATCCACACCACGGCAAAGCTGTTGCACTCGGTCACGGCACTCGAAGACTCGACCTTGATGGTCATTATGCTGACCGGAGAATCACATCCGGAGCCTAATATCACTATTGAGGTTGAACAGGTCTAGGGCACAACGCCTTAGAAATAAATAAATCCCTTTAAGTACGGTAATGTCCCGTATCCAGCGACGGATACGGGACATTGTCGTATATTCTCCCCAACAGGCAAAGCCGTATCAGGAGGTTTCGCGGTTTTCTTTTCTGTAGTCCGTGACGGTCATACCCGTCCACGCTTTGAAAGCGCGGGAAAATGAACTGACCTCGGTATAGCCGGTCAGCAGCGCAACATCCTGAAGACTCAGCGCGGGATTGCTCAAATAGGCGCTCGCCAAATTTTGCTGAGCTCGCTGGCATACAGCCTTATAACTAGTGCCTTCCTCCTGCAGTCGCCGCTGTAGGGAACGCGAGCTCATACCCAAATGTGCCGCCAGCTTCTCAATTCCGAAAGAACCGCTGGGAATCATCTGCGTGAGTTCGAGCGAGACGGTCTGCAGAAAACTTTGCCGCGCATCCAGCTGCATTAATTCTTGATCGAGTGCTGGCTGCACATACTCCCACATGACGTTGTTGCGCGTAGTGAAGGGCAGAGCAAGATCATGGGAAGCGAGCACGAGTGAGTTCTGAGCGGCACGATGAGAAGAGACCCCGAAAAACTCTTTCAACGCGGTACCGTAGGGGCGCGGCGATTCTACTCGCAGGGGAGTAATCTGCTGACCGGTGCCGGTACGCAGAATATTCATCAGAATAATCTGCTCAATGGCTACCCCGCTGGCAGGCAGTACCCCGGTGTGTCCGTCGTAGCTAAAACGGATGCTCGTGCGGGTGCCGTCAGGTTCAACTAACACCCGCACGGGACCGGTTAGACGTTTGTACCGTGCGAAACGTCCCAGAGCTTCCGTCCCGTCTTCTGCCGCCAAGGCACCGAAAATCGCCGGAACTATGCCGTGCAAGGGCAGTAATATCGCCGTAGGTCAGCAGGGTCTCTTCGCGCGCTGAAGTATCGAGAACCTTGAGAAATCGGTGGTACTGCTCATGTGAGAGCTTCAGAGCCTCGTCCCATGCGTGGCATCCGAAGACCCGCTTGGGCCAGCAGAGCAGGAACTTCTGGATGCTGATCGAGCAACGCCTGCGCCAGCTGAGAGGTGATGGTCATAGCTTCCACGGCGATTCCTTACGTTACATAAAGCGACGAATAATTTTGTCGAAGGCGCGATCGGGCAGAACCGTGTGCATCAGAACTGCAGGCTTTGCCATGAAACCGATGAGGTAACGGGTCTTAGGTTTTTTCGCTTCGATGGCGTGGGTGATCGCCTTGGAAATAATGGCAGGGTCAGACAGCGACTCCGAGGAGTAGTGGCGGCGCATATTCGCAGCGGTCTTACGGGCGATGCTCTCGTAGGCGCCACCTTTGGCCGATTCTTCCAGCTTATCTGCGGCGATCATGCCCCAGTCGGTCTTGATGCCGCCGGGCTCGATAATGGATACCTGAATACCGAAGTCGGAAGTTTCCATGCGCAGCGCATCACTGAAAGCTTCGAGGGCGTACTTGGTGGCGTGGTACCAGGCACCCATGAAGGTGGTGAGGCGACCGCCCATTGAGGAGACGTTGATGATGCGCCCGGAGCGCTGTGCCCGCATCTGCGGCAGGACGAGCTGGGTGAGTCGTGCCAGACCGAAGAGGTTCACCTCAAACTGGTTGCGGGCCTCGTCAAGGGTAACGTCTTCGATTGCGCCGTATGAACCGTACCCTGCGTTATTGACGAGGACGTCAATGCGTCCCCTGCTCGGCGATAATGGTCTCTACAGCCTTCTTGATGGAGTCTTCGTCAGTGATGTCCAGCTGAAGCGGAATCACGCCGAAGGGTCGAAGCTCTTCGAGCTTTTCCAAACGGCGCGCTGCACCATAAACTGTGTGTCCTGCGGTTGCGAGATTCTTCGCGGTATCGTAGCCGATACCTGAGCTTGCGCCGGTGAGCAGAATAACCTGGGACATGATATTTCCTTTCAGAGATGTTTTGTGGATGTATCCAGTCTACGGGAGACTAAGTTAGCATTTCGCGCCAGGTTATTAACAGTTCGCGCCAATCTTCATGAGACATAGCGCCGTAAAAGATAAGAAAACCCCGCAGATACCTTCCTCACGGAGCACTTGGAGGAAAACGTATCTGCGGGGCTGGTCTGAAACAGGGCAAACGGACTAGGCGTTTGCTGCCGCACCCTGATCTGCGGGGGTTTCATCCACGTGGGTGGGATCAAGCACACGCGCTAAGAATGTCTTGGTACGTTCATGCTGCGGGCTGCCGATCACCCGCTCGGCGGGTCCCTCTTCGACGACCACGCCATCCGCCATGAAGACGACCTTATCGGCGACATCGCGGGCGAAGCTCATCTCGTGGGTCACCACGATCATCGTCATACCTTCGTCGGCGAGATCACGCATAATCGTAAGAACATCGCCCACCATTTCGGGGTCGAGCGCGCTTGTCGGCTCGTCGAAGAGCATGAGTTCGGGGTTCATCGACAGCGCCCTAGCGATCGCCACACGCTGCTGCTGGCCGCCCGAAAGTTTACTCGGGTAGGCATTTTCCTTATCTGCCAGCCCCACTTTCGCCAGCTGTTCGCGGGCAATCTTCTCTGCCGTTGCACGATCGCGCCCTAAGACCTTAATCTGAGCAATCGTGCAGTTATCAAGCACGCTCAGATGTCCGAACAGGTTAAACTGCTGAAACACCATGCCCATGCGGGTGCGCAAGGCGTTAATATCGGCGTCCGGATCGGTTACCTCGACACCGCCCACGGTAATGGTTCCCGCATTGGGCTCTTCGAGCAGGTTTACACATCGCAGAAGCGTTGATTTACCCGATCCCGAAGGGCCGATCAGACAGACGACCTCGCCCGGTTCAACCTGAATATCAATACCGCGCAGCACCTCGTTTTTGCCATAAGACTTATGTAGCCCCGTGATGCTCACCGATGCCGCTGATGTTACTGTGTCAGTCATGACAATCTCCCAAAGTCTTTGTCGTGGTTACTTGCGTGATGCGCCCGTGCGCTTCTCAAATATGCGGATAGCTGCCCCAGCGGCACGGTAATAATCAGGTAGCACAGGCCCGCGACCACCAGGGGAGTGAGCCCTGCGCCGGATGCGGTAATACCTTCACGCCCGAATTTCGCCAGTTCGTACTGCGCGATTTGTACACCCAGCAGGTACACGAGCGAGGAATCCTTGGTCAGCAGAATAACTTCGTTAGTCAGCGGAGGGAGCACGATGCGGAATGCCTGCGGAATAATTACCGAGAGCATCGCCCGGGTGTGCGACATGCCCAGCGACCGTGCCGCCTCATACTGACCTTTCGGAACCGCCTGTAGTCCAGCACGCAGCACCTCGCTGATATAGGCAGAGGACACCAGTCCAAGGGAGAGTGTTACCGGAATGAGGTTATCGACAAACCGGATTTTGAAGGCGAGGGGAATGCCGTAACCGAAGGCAAAGAACACCAAGAGCGCCGGAATGCCACGGAAAATTTCGACATAGATTGTCGCCAGCCACCGATAGGGTGCGATCGATGAGATACGCATGAGTGCCAGGATAAGACCAAGGCTTAGACCTACGGCGAAACCCAGGGCCGTGTAGATCAGGGTATTCTTGAGCGCTACCGTAATAACGTTCGGGAACTGCTTTTGCGCAACCTCAAGGTTGAATACCTGGCTGGAAAGCGTTTTCCAGTCGGCAAGGGCAATAATAAGAACCGCGATAACCGCCAGCAGAGCGTACTGGGAGTACCGGAACATCGCCTGTTTTTTGCGGGGAGATAGTTTATTCTGTGCCATCGTTACACTAACGTAGTCTGTGTTTATCGTGATATTCAGGATGCGCGGTGCACGTGAGCGAACGAACGCGCACCGCGCTCATCGCGGTTAGTTTGCGCTGGATGAAGATGCGGATGAGGGCGAAGACTTAGTCTTGGTCCACTTTTCCTTGATCTTATCGAGTTCGCCGCTGGACTTGAGCTGCTGAATTGTCTTATTCGCTTTATCCAGCAGGGCTTTCTTTTCGGGGGCTACCGCACCGGCAATCTGGTCGGCGTTTTCCGAGGTCTGATAGGCGATCTTGAAAGAGTCCGGGGTCTTTGGTTAGCGCCTCAGAAATAACCGAGAGGTTTGCCGAGACGGCCTGCACCTGACCGGTCTTCAATGCCGAGAACATGAGCTCGTTGTCCTCGTACTGCACAACATCCGCGCCTTTTTCTTTTGGCATAGGATTCGCCGCTGGTTGCCTGCTGAGCGCCGACTTTGGCGTTCTTAAGATCTTCGACGGAGGAGATCTTAGAGTTTTTGGGAACCAGAATTGCCTGGTTGTCTTCGAAAATAGACATCGGTGAATTCCATCTTAGATTTCCGCTCGTCGGTCACGCTGATACCCGCGAGCGCAATATCGCATTGTCCGCTGGTGAGTCCGGTGCCCGAATCGAGGCCCTCAAAGCTGATGGAGGTGAGCTGTGCTTCTGCACCCAGGTCTTTGGCGATAGCGTTTGCAATATCTGCATCGATACCTACGATTTTTCCGTTTTCTTCGTATTCGAAGGGCATGTAGGGGGTGTTGGTGCAGACGGTGAGGACGCCGTTGTTGATAAGGTTTACCTCTCCGTTTTCGCCGTCGGATGCGGTTGAGACGCATCCGGTGAGGACGAGGGGTGCGAGCGCGAGGAGCGCGAGGGACTTTTTGAGGTTGGGTTTTGCGGTGAAAATCGACATGGTGTGCTCCGTGTGTAGAAAATTTTGATGTTTTCCATTGTGCACCTGTGCGATAAAGAATGCAAGTATACCTATAAATATTCACTATTTTTCTGAGGAAATGAAGAATTATGTATGCATAGTATGTATAAAACCAGAAATGCTGCCGCGCCGCAGCGGACGGCGGGAGAAGCGTGCTGCACGTGCGCAACACCGGGAACAAGAGTGCATATTTTCGTGAGTTAAAGTGTTCGCCACCTCAGATGACGTATCAGGAGGTGCTCAACTACCCCACGGGCGGTAGAACATGCCACAATTGAAGGCGTGAGCAACGTAGAGAAAAATGTTCAGGGTACCCGCGCAACCCTTGACAAGAAGACCGGCGATATCGCCGCCATGTTTGACACCGTCGCGAAACGCTACGACCTGATGAACGGCATCTTGTCGCTGGGACGGCATATCTACTGGCGCAAGCAGACCGTCGCCGCTGTGGATGCGCATCCCGGGCAGAAGGTCCTCGACGTTGCCGCCGGTACCGGAACCTCATCCGAGCCTTTCGCCGATGCCGGGATTGATGTTATCGCCGCGGACCTTTCCGAAGGGATGCTGGGAGGTCGGGCGCAAACGCCGCCCCGATATGACCTTCGTGCGGGCGGATGTTACCGACCTTCCTTTCGAGGACGACAGCTTCGATGCCGTCACCATGTCTTACGGTTTGCGTAACGTTGCGGATTATCCCCGTGCGCTGAGCGAACTGTACCGGGTTACTAAGCCCGGCGGGCGCATCGTGGTACTGGAATTCTCGACCCCAACCTTCGCCCCTTTCGGTAAGGTGTATAAGGAATACATTATGAAGGCGATACCGCCCGTAGCGCGCGCGATCTCCTCAAACCCGGAATCCTATGTATATTTGGCGGAGTCGATTATCGATTGGCCGGATCAGAGAACCCTTGCCCACAAGTTCGCACAGGCGGGCTGGCAGGACGTCAAATATCGTAATCTCAGCGGCGGAATTGTTGCCATTCACCGTGGCTTCAAACCCCAAAACTAACACTCAGCACATCATCATTGAGCAACACACAGCATGCAGCTACGCACCAACACACCGAAGAAGGCATCGTGAGCACCTCAGAGCAATCCATTGCAGCCACCGATTTGATGGCAGGACTCGATTTCAACCTGCCCGCAGGGTTTGAGCTCATTGCGTCCGACCCGCAGCTTGGCCCCCAGATTCTTACTCGCTGGCGCGGATTGAAGAGCGGCTTGCCGAGGCTATCAGCTACACCGATAAGCTCGCCGATGTTGCCGCCCGACACTTACTGCTCGCCGGTGGAAAGCGCGTGCGTCCCCTCTTGACTCTGCTTGCCGCCGCCGTGGACGGGCAGATTAACGACGACGTGATTGAGGCCGCAGTGGTCGTCGAACTCACCCATCTGGCGACCCTCTACCACGACGATGTGATGGACGATGCGCCCAAACGCCGCGGAGTCGATACCGCCCAGACCATTTGGGGAAATTCCGTCGCCATCCTGACGGGTGACCTCATTTTCTCGCGTGCCTCGCTGCTGGTCTCCGATCTGGGCACGCGACCCATGAAAATTCAGGCGCAAACCTTCGAGCGCCTGGTGTTGGGGCAGCTCTACGAAACAACCGGTGTACGCGAAAACCAGGATATTCTCGATCACTATATCTCCGTGATCGAAGGGAAAACCGGCTCGCTGATCGCGGCGGCGGGGGAGTACGGCTCACTCTTGGCGGGCGCCTCCGAAGAGGTTATTCAGATGCTCGCCACCTACGGCGAACTCGTGGGCGTGGCATTCCAGCTCGCCGATGACGTGATCGATATTGTCAGCGATGGTGCATCCTCCGGGAAAACCCAGGGCACCGATCTGCGTGAGGGTGTGCCGACCCTGCCGACCATTCTGCTCAACCGTGCCGCAGAGGCCGGGGACGAATCAGCCCGTCAGGTTCGAACGCTCATTGAGGCAGACCTGAGCTCTGACGATGCGCTTGCCGCCGCTGTATCCGCGCTCGCCGCGCATCCGGTCACGCAGGAAGCGTGGCAGATAGCCTATGATTGGGCGGATCGCGCGATCGCGGCCATTGCGCCGCTGCCGGATTCCACCGCGAAGGCGGCGCTGGAATCCTTCGCGCATGCCGTGGTGCATCGCGAGGGCTAAACCGCGTGATACGGTTGCTTCAGGAAGACTTCTTCACGAGAATGTGTATATCGATGCAGCGTAGTGTGTGAAGAACGCCCAGGTGGAGCTGAACTCGATAGAGTTCTTTAAGGGAAACTATGGCCCACAAAACCGTTACCGCATATCAATCTGCCGCAATATTCTTCAGCTCGGTTATAGCGGCTGCGGCAACGTTTGCTATATCGGTTATTGCTGCGTACTTTTTATCGCACAGTGAGTTTAGGCAGTTTCAGTCAGCATTCTGGCCCCTCGTGTTCGGAATTTACGGTATAACCGGCGCTATTCAGCAGGAGACAACGCGGGCAGTCGGAGCGTCCCTTCTGCAGAATCCGGAATCACGAACACACACTAATAGACTTTCATATTCCGCCGTGGCAGCCCTGTTAGGTCTGGGTATTGCCGTGATCGTCGTCATGACCTCACCACTGTGGTCCTCCGCTTTCCCCACCTACCCGCAGATGAGTGTTGTACTGATAGCGTTTGGCGTCGTAATGTACGCCGTCTACGCTGCTGTTAGCGGCGCATCCGCCGGGCGGGATTCCTGGTATTTTTACGCCGCTTTAGGCAGTGGTGAGGCACTGATACGTTTGGCGGCAACATTGGCGGCGGTAGTGTTGTCGTGGCACCTGCTCGGATTTGAGACCGCCGTTGTCGTTGCCTCGCTGATCTGGGTTCCGTGCGTCGTATTTTCACGTACCGGGCGGCGCGTCTGGCACGCGAGCATTGATGTTAGTTCGCGGCGGTATGCACGAAATATTGTGATGCTCATGCTTTCATCCGCCGGTGCATCGATTCTTATGACGGCGTTTCCCTTTTTCTTACAGTTCACAACGCAGGATCAAAGCGCACAGTTCAATGCCTTGGTCGCTGCTATTGGGGTTACACGTTCGCCGATTATGATGCCGCTTCAGGCCTTTCAAGGGGTCGCCATATCGGCTTTCTTAAAGCACCAAGATCACCCACTGCGCGCTTTAGCACGCCCGTGTCTGTGGGTCCTGGGAATCGGCGTTTTCGGCGCACTGCTTGCCTATCTTATCGGACCTTTTCTCTTTGACATTTTCTACTCTAAATATGCCGGTCTTGCACCCGGAATGATGCTTGCTATTTTGACCCTTGAGTCCGCGATTATCGCCGTGCTTGTGCTCGCTGGAAATCTGGCTATTGCCTTGAATATGCACCGTTTATATGTGAGCGGTTGGGTTTGTGCGGCTGCGTTGGCCTTGCTCCTGCTGCACATGCCGCTGGATGTGGTGAGCCGTACCGAGCTCGCCCTCGGGGCTGCTCCGCTGTGCGGATTCACGGTAATTCTGGTGGGAATCTTGAGGGGTTCAAAGGTAGAGAGCCGTAAAAGTACCGATAAATCCGGTCTCTTCCAGGATGCACCTGCTGCTCGGCATGAGAGGCCGTGAGGGCTGAAGATCGAGAAGTATTAGTTTAAAAATGCTTGCGTTTATCTATTACATTCCTCTCATAAATCCCACAGAATCCCACATGATGGGCTATCATTGACCAAATAGCCTACATCAGGTAAATCTAAAGAACGTCTGTGCCCACACATCATTGAGAGCACAGAGCACCCGGAGAATCGCGCCCAAACCCTAGCGTGCCTCCGTTCACAACGACATGCCCTGTCTACCCTTAAAGGCGCATCGTCGCGTGACGTGCATACATGAACATCTAGACCGAGGTAACCACTATCATGGGTACAAAACCCGCCAAGACCCCGGCGAAGCGTGAAGGCTTCTCCAGCCGCAGGGTCTTCCTTTTTGCCGCCATCGGCTCAGCTGTTGGTCTGGGAAATATTTGGCGTTTCCCCGCTGTTGCTTACAAGAACGGTGGCGGCGCCTTCATGATCCCGTACATCGTGGCGTTGCTGACCGCAGGCCTCACCTTCCTCTTCTTCGACTACGCGATTGGCCACCGCGGGCGCGCGTCGTCCCCGCTGGCATTCCGCCGCCTCAACCGCAAAACCGAGTTCATCGGTTGGTGGCATATGGGCATTAGCGCGGTTATCGCCATCTACTATGCCGCAGTTATCGCCTGGGCAGTGCGGTACATGATTTTCTCATTCAACCAGGAGTGGGGCAGCGACGCGAAAACCTTCTTCATGAAGGACTTCCTGAAAGTGGGGGATCCGAAGCTTTCCTTTGACTTTACCCCCGGCATTCTCATTCCGCTCGTGCTGGTGTGGATTTCCCTGATCGTCATCATGGCGCTGGGCGTACAAAAAGGCGTGGGTGCCGCCAATGTGGTGTTTATGCCTCTGCTGATCTTTATGTTCGTGGGTCTGGTCGCGTACTCGCTCACCCTGCCCGGCGCGATGAACGGCCTGAACACCCTGTTTACTCCCAACTGGGGTGCGCTAACTAATGGCGAGGTGTGGGTCGCCGCCTACGGTCAGATCTTCTTCTCGCTCTCCATAGGCTTTGGCATTATGGTGACTTACGCATCCTACCTGAAGCCCAAGACCGACCTGACCGGCTCGGGCACCGTCGTGGGTTTCGCCAACTCTGGATTTGAGCTGCTGGCGGGTATTGGTGTGTTCGCGGCGCTGGGCTTCATGGCTCAGGCACAGGGCATCGCCGTAGGCGAAGTCGTCGAAAAAGGTACCGGCCTGGCGTTCATCGCCTTCCCCACCATTATTTCGCAGGCTCCGGCTGGTGCGCTCATCGGATTCCTGTTCTTCGGTTCGCTCCTCTTCGCAGGATTCACTTCGCTCATCTCGGTTCTTGAAGTCATTGTCGCCGGTGTGCAGGATAAAGCTGGGACCTCACGCCTGACCTCAACCATGATCGTAATTATCCCGCTGGCGATTATCTCGACCCTGCTGATGCCCACCGCATCCGGCTTGTACGTGCTGGATATCCTCGATAACTTTGTGAATAGCTTCGGTATTCTGGCGGCCGGTCTGACCTCCATTGTTGTGGTTGTCTACTGCTTGCGGGCTCTGCCGACCCTGCGGGATCACCTGAACTCTGTCTCCTCCTTGAAAGTAGGCTGGCTCTGGATGATTCTCTTGGCGGGCGTTACCCCGCTGATCCTGGGGTACAGCCTGATCTCCACGCTCGTGAAGACCATTAATAAACCCTACGAAGGCTACCCAGCAGATCTGCTCGGCATCTTCGGCTGGGGCATGGTGGCATTCCTGATTCTTGGCTCCATCGTGATTTCATTCCTGCCGTGGTCGCATAAGTCACGTGCTGCCGAGGAACCCCCGGCACCGCCCGTTATCGGCGGTAAACTCGCCCACACGCATGTGGACGATGCCGCGTTGAAAGCACATGCAAAAACACAGGGTGAGGAGGCATAATGAGCGGTGCAGCTATCGCTATGATGATCGTGGCAATCCTCATTATCTGGGGCGGCCTGGTGTTTGCCCTCGTAAACCTGAGCAGGCACCCCGAAGAACCTGAGGATGATGCTGTCGAGCAGGCAGCCACCGAATAATACCGTTTACGCGCGCGGGCAGGTCTGCGGACTGTGCCCGGTACGTAGAAACATAGAATACTCGCGCACTCGGCGCGAATAAAAAGTGTTGGCATGAGAACTCTGACCGGTTCTCGTGCCAACACTTTTATGCATATACGGCAAGGACTCAGGATTTGTCGGAGGCACTCGCTGCGGAATCTTCGGTGTCTTCGGGCGAGAGCTGCACCGCATCCAGAAGATAGTTCTGCTCGCGTTCTTCGCTGCCCTCAGAGGACTGAGAAATCTGCACAATAGGAATCATGCCGGTCTCGACCGCCGTGAGCTTCGACGGGCGCGAAGTGCGTGAGGCGCGCACCGCATCCACCGTGAAAATTATGAGAGCCACCCAAATCAGAGATAAGCCAATCCACTTATCCGGGGTAATCCTATCGTGCAGCACGAAGAGCGCCAGGAAGAACTGAATAGTCGGCCCCATATACTGCACCATGCCGATCACCGACAGAGGCAGCGCCCGCGCCGCCGCTGAGAAAAGAACCAGCGGAGTCACCGTGACAATGCCGGTGGAAGCGAGCAGCCAGAAATGCCCGGGGCCTTGCGAAAACAACGTGAGCTGTCCCTGCGTATTCATCCACCACAGCACCACGAGCGCCACCGGAAGCAGAATAAAAGTCTCAAGCGACAGCGACACCACCGGATGCACGCTCGACCCCACCCGCGCCTTGAGCAGCCCGTACGTTCCGAAGGTGAAGGCAACACCCAAACCCAGCCACGGAATCTGCCCGTACACCACGCTCATAATCAGTACCGCCACGGTCGAAATCCCGATGGCGACCCACTGAACTTTTCGCAGCCGCTCGTGCAGGAACACGACTCCCAACACCACGGAGACCAGCGGGTTAATAAAATACCCCAGCGACATGTCGATCGTATGCCCGTGCGTGGTGGAGTACACATAGATCATCCAGTTCGCGCCGATCAGCAAAGACGCGACCGTCAAAATACCCATAGTGCGCGGAGTACGCACCGCCTGGTTAAACGGCTTGGTCAACCGGAAAATAGGGAGCAGAACCGCGCAGAATGCCAGTGAAAAAATCACACGCGAGAGCACAATCTCCAGCGCAGACGAAGACGCCATGAGATAGAAATACAGCGGCAGCATACCCCAGATCGCGTAGGTGGTAAAAAGACAGATAAAACCATTGCGGGTCTGTGCAGCGTGTGCCGCCGTGCCTGATGCGGGTGCTGTAGCGCTGTGAGCGTTCTGCGCCATAGTGTGAGGGATCCTCCCTACCTGTGAACGAAAGATGAGATGTGAACTTCTAACAACTCTACTCTTCACCGCACTCTTGCACGAGTGCGAGATACCGACTGGCGGAGGCGAGTCGCCTATTAAACGCCGATGGGGCGCAACATAATACAGCGTTGCACCCCACCGGAATGATGAAATTCCTAGGTCAGGATAATATGCCGCAGGCACGGGGTAAAGACCCTGTACGCCTGCTGATACAGCGTTGTCTACAGACCGAAGAACCGCGAGAAGAAGCCCTTCTTCTTGCCGGTTTCCTGAGTCTGCTCCTGCTCCTCGTGCTGATCGGCATTCTGTTCGGCGGGCTTGATCACCGGAATTGCAGTTGCCGGGGTGTTCTCGGTCTGCGGTGCGGATGCGCCGGTACCTGAAGCGGCAGGTTTGGGTGCCTGCTGCTGCTGCTGCTGGGCACCTGCCGCTGCGGGCTTCTGTGCGCCGGGCTGAGGTGCTTCCTGTCCCTGACCTGCGCTTGCGCCGGGTTTGCCAGCTGTGCGCGGGGTGATCGATGTGCGGGACTTCGAGGCATCGGAGGCACCGGGCTTCGCCGCCTTAGCCTGACCCGCAGATGTGCCGGTCTGTGCCGCGGCAGCGCCAGCGTTCGGAACAACATCGCCTGGGAGGGTATTGACCGTTACGCGACCGTGCTCGGAATCCTCGCGCGGATCCTGATCGAAAGGGGCCTCGGTATCCGGGTAGAGGTTCTCGGTCGTGCGCACACCCGCCACCGGTTTCTGCGATGCGCCAGCGGGTACAGCGCGCTTTGCGGACGCCGCGGGAGCCTGAGGCTGAGCCGGTGCTGCTTCTTCCGGCTGTGCATTTTCCTGTGCGGGGGCGCTCTTTGCTGCCTGTGCGTCCTTAGGCGTCTGGGCTTCCTCGGGTTCCTGAACGGCGGGTGCCTGCTCGGCTTCGGCACGTGCCGCCGCACGCTCTGCCGACTGCTGTTCGCGCAGGGCCACCTGCTCTGCAGCCTCGGCAGCGGCAGCCTGCTCAACTTCGGTGCGTTCAGCCGCCAATTCCGCACGGTACTGCTCAGCCTCTGCGGCAAGCTGCGCAAGTTCTTGGGCGGTAACCTCGGGCTTCGCGCGCTCGATACCGCTGATGCGCCCCTCATCGAACCATAGCCGCAGGGCGCCGTCGGTCATGGTGAGTACCACGGTGGCCTCGGTATCCCAGGCGGTATGGAACCCGCGCTGACGCGCATAAGAATTAACGGCGAGTGGATGATCGTGAATATCTTCGCTTTGCAGAGCCTTCGCAATCACGCGCCCTACACCTTTGTACGTGGGCGCATCCAGGGTCAGTTCGGGGCTGTCGATCAGGCTCCATGCCCGCACAGACCCCGAAGGCAGGGGATAGTGGGCGTACAAACCGGTCACCGTCTTAGTTGCCAAAGTCAGGCGACGCGCCAATCCCTCTGAGAGCGGAATTTCGTCGGTACTCAGCTCCAGCACTGAGTCGCGTTCACCGGCATCTCGCGCCTGCAGCGCCGCTGAGACTACCGCATTTGGAAAATATCCCAATTGCTGCCACGACCAAATCCAGGTTCCACGGTTTTCAGATTCGGTACCGAGCAGGTAGGGTTGAAAAGACACCGGATCGGCGGCCTTGAACGTGAGGGACTGTTCGGCGAAGTTTACGTCGTAGTCAGCAGACCCAATGAGTTCAGCCAACCGCGCCTGGTATTCGGTCGAGATAAAGATTGATGCGTCAATAAGATCCTGCAAAGAATTCGTCATAGGTTAAGGGTAACAACCTTTTTGGTGTGAGTACCCACAAACTGCACCAATTTTGTGGGTCGGATGGAGAAAAAATTTGAACAAGAGACAACTTGGTAACCGATGCTAGAACACACACGCAAAAGTGTGTTCCCTAACCTATCATGACGTTATAAATCGGCGTGACGGCGGATGCTTCGCTAAAATCAATAGAGTAGCGGGTAGCTTCCCGCCGGGACCTAAGATGCAAGCTGACGATAAAGGAATGGAAAACCATGACGGATACCCGACGTTCTGAACCGACGAGTAGAGCCGCCCGCACCCAGGATGCGCTCAACCGTATCGGTAGCTGGCTTCTTGATGTCGTCAAGGCTGAGCCCGGGTGGAGCGAGATGATCCTCGACGTAAAACCCCTCGCCGGGCAGGTCTATATTCGCGTGCGTGAATTCCGTGACGGCGAAGAGTACATCGGTTCGGTGGGCCCCCTCAAGGAAGATTCGCCCGTACTGCCCGATCTTCGCAAGCTCCAGCGCGCCGCCTACGACGGCAACCGCGGCACCTGGTTTACCGCATCTGTGGTGGTGGCGGCCAATAACTGGCCCGAACCGAAGTTCAGCGTGGGGGCATCCTATAACCGCGACGAAGAACCGGAAAACTGGGGTACTGAAGGAACCCTGAGTGCTTCGGATGTACGCGAGCATCTGCACATGTTCCCGCGCGATTCCGAGCGTATTCCCGCTTGGGCAACCGAACGTATGCACGGTCGAGCTCGTGATGTTTCGGGCTTGCATAAAGAAACCGATTACGAGGTTCCCAATCCCTACCTCGCCGCTGCACTCGAAGCTTTCAAGAAGGATGTCAAAGAACGAACCCTCATTAACGTAGTGCGCACCATGCTCGGCGGCGATTTGCTCGTGGATGCTTCCGGCTCAACTATTGTTCCCGCAGGGCACCTTGACATTGGTCCCGAATCGCAGCTGCGCTACCAGGTTATTCGCCTTGAAAACGGGATGCAGGCGCTATGCGTATTCTCGTCGGCAGAGTATGTTTCGCAGAGTTACATGCGTGAAAACTCCGACGATGACGAGCTGATTCTGCGCGAACCCGCCGTCAAGATTTTCATGGATTTCTTGAGCAACCCCGACCTTGATCTGATTGCGATAGATCCGGGTTCCAACCACGAATGCTATATTGAGCGCGCCCAGGTGCAGTGGGTTGTGAACTCGCCCCGCAACGACGGCGCGAAAATGGCTCTTATCAACGACAATATGCAGCAGCTTCTCGGATCGTTGGTGGCACCAAACTCTATTCTGGTGGTGGCGATTGACCCCAAGAGTAAGGTACAGGGACCGGCATTCGTCCCCGATGATGAAGGCAACCCCACGAACATGTTGGCGTTCACCTCGCCGATTGAAGTTGCCGCTATTGATCCTGCAAATTGAGGTGCGCGTAGCACACGCGATTGAGGTACTGACCCTCGCGGAACAGCTCAATGCCCCGGGTATTCAGATCAACTACTTCAACCCTAGCGCTGTGCTCGACATCAAGCAGATCCGCGAGCTCCTCGATATTGTGCGTGAACAGGAAGCGGTCTTCGGCGCTTCTCCCGCTGGTGCTAGTGCACCCGCATAGTTCATAAAATCCGTCACGCAAAAATCGCCTGGAAGAAGCACCCACACGGTGTTGTCTCTTCCGGGCGATTTTTGCGTTTGGAGAGGTTGTACTATACAGGTCGGCTTCTATAATGTGTAGCAAAGCTGTTCTCATGCAGTCAGGGAATGACGATATACCCATCATCGACCCGAGCAGGAGATATACGTAATGGCCTTTTCTCATACAGCAGAAGAGATAATTACCGGAGCGGGAATATATAAGTCGTTCCCCTCCGCCGGTTCGCGAGAGCAGCTATCAGTGCTGAAGGGAATTGACCTGCAGATTCAGCGAGGGAGCTTTACCGGAATTGTAGGACCTTCAGGCTCCGGTAAATCTACCCTCTTAAACTGTCTAGCAGGTCTTGAGCCGCTGACCTCCGGTACTGTAACTATCGCCGGTACAGATATTAGCTCTCTTCGGGGCAATAAACTTGTGGCATTCCGGCGCGATCACCTTGGGTTCATTTTTCAATCGTATAACCTGATTCCGGCGCTGACAGCTTATGAGAACGTCCTGCTCCCAGCACAGCTTGCCGGGTTGCGACACGCGCATCGTCGTGCTCGTGAGGCGCTGCATGCAGTGCACATGTTAGATTTTTCTCGCTCTTTGCCGAACCGTCTCTCAGGTGGTCAGGCTCAGCGCGTGGCTATCGCCCGTGCCTTAGCAAGCGGTGCAGAACTGATTTTTGCGGACGAGCCCACCGGCGCTCTCGACACTAAAACTGGGAATCTGGTTCTGGATATACTGCGCCATCTCGTCGATGAAGAACATCGGACTATCGTGATGGTAACCCACGACTTGGAGGCAGCATCCCGCACAGATACCGTTTTTGTGATGCGTGACGGAACTCTTCACGAAACATTAGAAAGCCCACATACTCCCGAAATTCTAGCGGCTCTCGACCGTGCGGCTACCTACGAAACGGATGCATCATGATGGTAAAGGTTGCGGTGAAACAGCTGCGCCGCACGTGGCGCGTGTGGGTAGGTGCCCTTGTCATGGTGATTGTAGGGGCGACGGGAATTACGGCGGTCAGGTTGCACCTTGCAACGGCAAGTACTATGCCCTCGGAGAAAGCCCGAGCAATTTTCTCGTTGGCATACGGCGAAATAGTGTTTCTCATCGTGGCATCGGTGGCAATGCTCGCTTCCACAGCACGTTATGCTGTTGCGGCAACCCGTGCAGAGTATGCCCGGCTGCAATTGGTCGGTGTACTTCCTCGACAGGTCTTTACGATAGTGCTCGTACAGCTTCTAGCGGTAGGGGTCATAGGCGTCGTCTTTGGCAGCGGGCTGGGCATAGTGTGCGCTCAACCAACGCTTGATTATATGGTTCATCAAACAACCCTTCAGCAGACAGTACCGGTTGTTTATCTGGCGCATTCTATAGTAATAAGCGCTCTTATCGTGCTGGTCGTAACACTCTTCAGCGGGGTGCGGTCTGCACGGGCGGCTAGCCTGATGCCAGCGCTTTGGGCACTTCGTGAAACAGAAGAAACACCTGCCGTAAAATTCAGCTGTGGACGTTTGATCTTTACTCTCGTTTTGGCAGGATGCACCATAGCATTAGCAGTGGGTATACAGTTTGTCCGTATTGACCCTCACCAAGAGCGTGTAGATGCGGCTATTTCAGGTGTAGCGATATTAGGTATTCTCCTAGGACTTTGCCTGATTTCACTGTTGGCAGCACTTGCTCCACTCCTCTCGTCAGGGTTTATCAGTGTATGGAGTGCCATAATTCCCATGAGTTATCGGCTTCATGGAATATCGCCCGTCGGTTTATACAACATAGCGGCGGCAGGAGCGCTGCAATTCTAACCCCCGTTCTGATAGCGGTAGGGTTGCCCGGAATTCTCTCCACAGTATCTGACACGATAGCAACGGGCATGAGTTCCGGTTCCGGTACCAACTCGGGTGGGCTGAGCGTTATTCTATCTCCTGCGCTTCTCACCACGACTATAGGGGCTGCGACCATTATTTTTATGGGCTCCTTGAGTCGAAGCCGTGATTTTGCATTGCTGGTGCTAACCGGTGTTTCACGAGCAGTAATAGCGCGTATCGTGGTTTTTGAATCTCTGATGTATGCGCTCAGCTCGTTTCTGCTGGCTCTAGGGGTTATGGCCGTCGTCGGTTTTTCTGTATCAAGCCGATTCCCCGCCGAGACCAAAGTGACCAGCGCACTTGGCTGGGATGTGGCGGCGGTATCAGCAGGGTGCGCCTGGGTTATCCTATGCCTCGCCAACCTTGCGCCTGTACTGAGGTACAACCGCCTCAAACTTGTCAGCACAACATAACCGGTTAAAAATACGGGGTCGGTGACTCCACCTCACAGAAAGTCACCGGCCCCATGCTGCAGCCGTGCGTCATGTTCTCGAACCTACAGGAGAACAGACGCTGCCGTATCTTACGAACCAGATGCGGCGGCTGACACGGCCTCGCGAACGCGAGAGCCGAGCTCAGGGTGAACGTTGTCCCAGTATTGGAACGCACGTTCACGAATCTCGTCGGAACGAACAGCGCCCACGTGACCGGAGATGTTGCTGATCAGGCGTTCGCGTTCTTCGTCGTTCATGGTTACTTCGTAGAGGGTGCGCGCCTGCGTGAAATCATCGTCATCCGGGCGCAGGGTGTAGGCGGTGCGTACCAACTCGCCATCAGACTCCCAGCTGCCTTCGCCAGCGCGCTCCGCATCCGCATGCGGACCGCCCAAACTATTCGGCGCGTAGGTGGGAACGGACGGGTCGTTGAAGTTGTAGCGCATCGAGCCATCATGCGAATAGTTGTTCACCGGCGCCGCGTGGGGTGCGTTCACGGGCAGCTGCGCGAAGTTGGTGCCGATGCGGTAGCGATGCGCATCCGGGTAGGAGAAGATACGACCGAGCAGCATCTTATCGGGTGAAGCCGCGATACCGGGCACAAAGTTCGAGGGGGAGAAGGCCGCCTGCTCGATCTCGGCGAAGAAGTTCTGCGGGTTGCGATCCAGCACCATGCGGCCCACCTTGACCAGCGGGTAATCCGAGTGCGGCCAAATCTTCGTCAGATCGAAGGGGTTAATGCGGTAGGTCTTCGCGTCCTCGTAGGGCATGATCTGCACGTAGAGTGTCCAGGCGGGGTAGTCGCCGCGCTCGATAGCCTCGCGCAGGTCGCGGCGGTGGAAGTCAGCATCCTTGCCCGCCATTTCATCGGCCTGAGCCTGGGTGAAGAACTCGTTGCCCTGCTCGGTCTTGAAGTGGTACTTAACCCAGAAGCGCTCGCCTTCGGCGTTAATCCACTGGTAGGTGTGCGAGCCGAAGCCGTCCATGTGGCGTAGGGTGCGGGGCAAACCGCGGTCGCCCATCAGCCAGGTTACCTGATGTGCTGATGCCGGATTGAGGCTCCAGAAATCCCACTGCATATCGTTATCGCGCAGACCCGAACCGGGCATACGCTTCTGCGAGTGGATGAAGTCGGGGAACTTGATGGCATCGCGAATGAAGAAGATAGGAGTGTTGTTGCCTACCAGGTCGTAGTTGCCTTCGGTGGTGTAGAATTTCACCGCGAAACCGCGTGGGTCACGCCAGGTATCGGGGGAGCCGGATTCGCCAGCCACGGTCGAGAAACGAATCAGTAGCTCGGTTTTAACGCCCGGCTGAAAGAGCGCCGCACGGGTGTACTGCGAAACATCTTCGGTGGTTTCAAAGTAGCCGTATGCGCCGGTTCCCTTCGCGTGCACCACACGCTCGGGCACACGCTCACGGTTGAACTGGGCGAGCTTTTCAACAGCGTAAGCATCGTGCAGAACGATGGGACCATCAGCTCCCACGGTGAGCGAATGATCATCTGAAGCCACCGGCGTGCCAGTACTCGTGGTGGTGTAAGAACCGGGATGAATGGGGTTCTGCGGGGTCTGATACATATTTGCTTCTCCCTGTGTTTTTGGTGATGCTATGTGGTTTTCGACGAGCATTCTTCCTGTTTTAGGGTGCAGCTAACGAACACCGAGGCGCTGTTTCACGCCCGGAGTAAGGTGTGGGAATGTGGTTCGTTAGTGCTGAACGCTCGCTGCGGCTTGCACCTGGCTCTTCGCCAGTTCTGCTTCTGCCTCAGTTTGACAGTCTGCGCAGACGCCTCGATACAGTACATCTGCGCTGATAATCGCCATGCCGTGGAAATCGCTGGGAGTTAGGCAAGGCGCTGCGCCGACAGCGCAGTCTACATCCTGAACTTTTCCGCAGCGAATGCAGAATGCGTGGTGATGGTTATCGCCCGTGCGAGTCTCGTAGAGCCCCGGGGTTCCCGGCGGCTCAAACTTACGCAGCATGTCGATATTCGTCAGATCCGTGAGGATCACATACACCGACTGCACGGTAATGGTAGGAATCTCTTGCCGCACAGCGGTAACTATTTCCTCGGCATTGGCATGGGGATGAGCCTGGACCGCACGTAGAACAGCAAGCCGCTGTTTCGTGACCCTGCGCCCCTTAGCGCGCAAGTTTTGCGACCAAGATTCCGTGAGAAGTTCGGTCGCGGATTCTGCTGCCAACGGTAGCACGCCGGTGTGGGAGCATCCGTGAAGAGGGTGCTCGGGTTCCGGGTGTGCGTTCGTATCTAGGGGTTCGGTCATGAACAATACTCTACCCTTAATCTGACTTTTTCACAATTACAATTACGATAAATTCATAATAAGAGCCGTGTTTGGGGTACTTTCACCATGACACTATGTCGCTAAAACTGCGAATTTCTGGGCGGGATAACAGAACACTCTGAGACTTCACGTGACCTGCTCGCATTCGATGGAACCTGTGGATGCGAGAATACGAAATACACGCTGGTGGCGAATCTGGATATCTGCCTCATATATACCCCGTATGCTGTAATTCTAATACGTTCACGGCAACACGATTTCTAAAGGTACACGCAATGCACAAACACTATAACGGGTTTAAGACCGCCCTTCTGCTGGGCGGCATGGTCGGTCTGCTGATGGTGATCGGCGGCGGCCCTTTCAACATACTTCCGCAGCTCAATTTTTATCTGGGGTTTCGCCTTGTGAGCTTGGGTACCGCTGCATATTCATACTGGAACCCGATAAACTCGCGTCTGCGTTCCATGAACGCCTACGCCGTTACCCGCGAGGAGGTTCCGGTTCTGTATGACATTGTCGAGGAACTTTCTCGCGCGCCGGTCAGCCCATGCCGCGCCTATATGTGGCACCACACCAGACTCCAAACGCCTTCGCGACTGGGCGCAATCCGCGCAATGCCGCCGTCTGCTGCACCGAGGGTATCTGCGCTTCTTGACGAACGCGAAAATGCGCGGCGTGCTTGGGCACGAGCTCATGCACGTCTACAACCGCGATATTCTTACAAGCTCGGTGGCAGCCGGTATCGCAACCCTGATTACGGCGGCGGCACAGATTGTTGGTTTTGGCCCATGATGGAGGGGAACCGTGAGCGCGGCGGCGGAAACTTTTGAGCATAATCCTGATGTCGCTTCTGGCCCCCATTGCTACGGCGGTTATTCAGATGGCTATCAGCCGTACTCGCGAATACGATGCCGATGAAGACGGTGCAAAACTCACGGGCGATCCGATTGCACTTGCCTCCGCCCTGAATAAGTTGGAGAAGGGTGTCTCGCCTACCCAATGGATCCCAAGAATCAGCAGGTTGTGAATACCTCGGCCTCTATGATTGTGAACCCTCGGTGGCCTGAAGAACCCCATGTCTACTCACCCACCGATGGACTAAGCGCATCGCCCGCCTGCAGCAGATGGCGCGCGATAACGGTCAGCTACAAAACCTGCGTACGTGTTTGTCTTATAGATGAAGGCGGGCGGTTACCAAACTGGTAACCGCCCCGCCTTTAATAGTGCACTGATGCTACGTGCACAGCAGAGGTATCTAGCGATAATTCACGAACTGCAGATCAACGTCAAGATCTGCGCCTTTAAGCTAGTGAAATCACGCTCTGCAGATCGTCACGAGACTTTCGAGGACACACGCAGCTCATCGCCTGAATCGCAGCTTTCACACCCTTAGGCTCTTCATCGCGATCAGTTTGGAAATCTTCTTAGCCTCGATCCCGTGCGATGCCAACTTCCTTGATGGAGCGTTCGATGCGGGTCTCTTTGCGCTGAAGCAGTAGGGGTCACCGCGTCCAGAGACCCCAGCGAGATCACCGCGCTTGACGAGAGCTTTTTGACTGAAAAACGTCGAGCACCGCGAGAGCCTCGTTCCTGGGCGTTTGCCTTTATCGAGAGATCTTCTCGCCTGAGCAGAAGTCGATCTCAGCTTACCGACACCGCGGAAATCAGTAGCTGGTGAAACCTCTTTTGTGCTTGCGTGCGCGTTGGAGACCTCTTGTTTATCAACTTCTTTGAGCACAATATCGAGAAGATTCGCCGTTACTTAAAACCTCTGCGTCCTTTCGCTGTGTTTAGTGCGGAGAATACGACGATCTGTCTCACTAGGAATACCTGTTTTCTGTTGCGCTCACAGATACTGTTTCAGGTTCTGATGCGTTTCTCAGCTGTTGTTAACCTTGCTTCAGTGAATAGAAAACACATGGCTACACAATACTCGCCAACGACCGGCAGCGTGATCGCGAAGAAGCTCGCGATGCTGGAAACCCTGCTGTTCACTTGACACTCTGTTGACAGTTCGATTGAGTTCTGGAACCTGACAAGAACATCCCGAGAGCAAACAATACGTAACTGA